>Ga0228536_1000027_pt1 | contig 382588 bp, 320 predicted proteins | sample SJ1Smetagenome_FD_168611 | JGI IMG/M metagenome (GOLD analysis project Ga0228536, IMG submission 168611) | Enriched culture of PCE-dechlorinating microbial communities from Ithaca, New York, USA - SJ1.S | ecosystem: Engineered > Modeled > Simulated communities (microbial... > Unclassified... | reverse complement strand
GTTCGAATCCCGTTTCCCGCTCTTAAGGCATTTTTCGTGGCCGCCCACGTAGCTCAGTTGGTAGAGCACGTCCTTGGTAAGGACGGGGTCACCAGTTCAACTCTGGTCGTGGGCTTTTTCGAAATACAACCGAGCAGCTCAACGCCGGAACGATAGGAGGACATGATGGCAAAGGCGAAATTCGAGCGGACGAAGCCCCATGTGAACGTGGGGACGATCGGGCACATTGATCACGGGAAGACGACGTTGACGGCGGCGATAACGAAGGTGCTGGCGACGAAAGGGCTGGCGCAGGCGAAGAACTACGACGATGTGGCGAAAGCCGACGCGAAGATGTTCCGTCGGGACGCGACGAAGATCCTGACGGTGGCCCTGGCCCACGTGGAATACGAGTCGGAGAAGCGGCATTACGCGCACATCGACTGTCCGGGGCACGCCGATTACATCAAGAACATGATCTCGGGGGCGGCCCAGATGGACGGGTCGATCCTGGTGGTCTCGGCGGCGGACGGCCCGATGCCGCAGACGCGGGAGCACATTTTGCTGGCGCGGCAGGTGATGGTGCCGGCGATCGTGGTATTTTTGAACAAGTGCGACCTGGTGGACGACCCGGAGATTCTGGAGCTGGTGGAGCTGGAAGTCCGGGAGCTGTTGACGAAGTACGAATTTCCCGGGGACACGACGCCGATCATTCGGGGGTCGGCGACGAAGGCGATGGAAGACATCGAGGGGCCCGGGGGGAAGCCGATTTGGGATTTGATTGAAGCGATGGACACGTTCATTCCGGAGCCGGCGCGGGAAGTGGACAAGCCGTTTTTGATGAGCGTGGAGGATGTGTTCACGATCACGGGCCGGGGGACGGTGGTGACGGGGCGGGTGGACCGGGGGACGGTGAAGGTGGGCGACGAGGTGGAAATCGTCGGATTCACGGAGACGCGGAAGACGGTGGTGACCGGGGTGGAGATGTTCCGGAAGCTGCTGGACCAGGCCCAGGCGGGGGACAACATCGGTTGTCTGCTGCGGGGGATTGGGAAGACGGACGTGGAGCGGGGCCAGGTTTTGGCCAAGCCGGGGTCGATCAAGCCGCACAAGCGGTTTAAAGCGGAAGTGGTGGCCCTGACGAAGGAAGAAGGGGGCCGGCACACGCCGTTTTTCACGGGGTACCGGCCGCAGTTCTTTTTCCGGACGACGGACGTGACGGGGAACGCGAAGCTGCCGGAGGGCGTGGAGATGGTGATGCCCGGGGACAACGCGAACCTGGAGATCGACTTGATTTCGGAAGTGGCGATGGAGAAGGGGCTGCGGTTCGCCATCCGCGAGGGCGGACGGACCGTCGGCGCCGGAACCGTCACCGAAATCCTGGAGTAAGCGGGTCCCATGCGAGAGATCATCACCTTGGCCTGCACCGCCTGCAAGCGGCGCAATTACTCGAACACGAGGAATAAAAAGAAGCAGACGGACCGGCTGGAGATCAGCAAGTACTGTCCGTTCTGCCGGAAACACACTTCGCACAAGGAAACCAAGTAAGGACGAACGGCGATCAGAAAAGACAGGTGAGTAGCTCAACTGGCTAGAGCGGCGGTCTCCAAAACCGCAGGTTGCGGGTTCAAGTCCTGCCTCACCTGCCAGTTTTCTTATCCTGAGAGCCGGATCCGCGGACAACGCCCGAAGAAGGAGCGGCGGCAAACATGAGCGACAAGCCGAGATGGTACAAGCGTTTCTGGGCTTTTTTGAAGGAAGCCCGGGCGGAACTGAAAAAAGTGACCTGGCCGTCGCGCGCCGAGGTCGTGAACACGACGATCGTGGTGATCATCGCCACCGTCTTTTTCGGCTTTTACTTGTTCTTCATGGACGCGTTCTTCGCCTGGGCGCTCAGCAAGCTGAAGGCGCTCATCGGATAACGGAGCGGCGATGGCCAAGAACTGGTACGTCATCCACACCTACTCGGGATTCGAGAAGTTCGTCTCGGAATCCATCCGCCAGCGGGCGGTGGAAACCGGCATCGAGGACCAAATCGGCCAAATCATCATCCCGACCGAGGACGTTATCGAGATCAAGATGGGCAAGAAGGTCGTCTCGACGAAACGGTCTTATCCGGGGTACATCCTCATCGAGATGGAGATGACCGACGAGAACTGGCTCATCATCCGCGACACGCCCAAGGTCACGGGTTTCGTCGGCTCGGGCAAAAAACCCTCGCCGCTCAGCAAATCGGACGTTTCCCAGATCGTCACCCACATGGAGACGACCTCGGAAAAGCCCAAACCCAAGCATTCCTTCGAAAAAGGCGAAGCGGTCCGGATCATCGACGGACCCTTCTTCAATTTCAACGGCATCGTCGAGGACGTCAACCATGAACGCAGCACGCTGAAGGTCCTCGTCACGATTTTCGGCCGTTCCACGCCCGTCGAGCTCGAATTCCTCCAGGTGGAGAAGCTGTAGGAGGCACCTCATGTCGAAAGAAGTCGTGGCCCGCATCAAGCTGCAAATCACGGCCAAGCAGGCGAGTCCCGCTCCGCCGGTCGGCCCCGCCCTGGGCCAGCACGGCGTCAACATCATGCAGTTCGTCCGGGAATTCAACGACCGGACCGGCAAGATGGAGGAGGGGGTGGTCGTTCCCGTCCTCATCACCGTCTTCAAGGACAAGACGTTCAATTTCATCATGCGGACCCCGCCGGCGTCCTACCTTTTAAAAAAGGCCGCCGGGATCGCCAAGGGATCCGGGGCTCCCAACAAGGACAAGGTCGGCCAAGTGACCCAGAAGCAGATCGAGGAGATCGCCAAGGTGAAGCTGCCCGACCTGAACGCCAACGACGTCGCCGCGGCGGTCAAGATCGTCGAGGGCACGGCAAAAAACATGGGATTGGAGATCATCCGTGGCTAAACGAGGCAAGAAGTATCTCAAGGCGCGGGAACTGAGGACGCGGCCCGAGTACTCGATTGACGAGGCCGTCAAGCTCCTCAAGCAGGGCGGTTTCGCCAAATTCGACGAATCCGTGGACGTGGCCATGCGGCTGGGCGTCAATCCCAAGCAATCGGACCAGATGGTCCGGGGGACGGTCGTCCTTCCGCACGGCACCGGCCGGTCGAAGAAGATTTGCGTCCTGGCCCTCGGCGAGAAGGTCAAGGAAGCCGAGGAGGCCGGGGCCGATTACGCCGGGAGCGAGGAGCTGATCGAGAAGATCGCCGGCGGCTGGATCGATTTCGACGTCGTCATCGCCACGCCGGACATCATGCGGAACGTCGGCAAGCTCGGCCGGACGCTGGGGACGAAGGGCCTGATGCCCAATCCCAAGTCCGGGACGGTGACCTTCGACGTCAAGAAGGCGGTCCTGGAGACCAAGGCCGGCAAGGTTGAGTTCCGGATCGACAAGACCTCGATCATCAATGCCTCGATCGGCAAAATCTCCTTCCCCGAGGAGAAGCTGGCGGAAAACACCAGGGCCTTCATGGCCGCCGTCATCCATGCCCGGCCGGCTACGGCCAAGGGCCGGTTCGTCCGGAGCATGTACCTGAGCTCGACGATGGGTCCGTCGTACAAGATCACCGAGGAAATCCTGGAAAAGTAGGAACGTCGCCATGAAGAAAGAAGTCAAAGCCCAGCGCATCGACGAGCTGAAGGAACTGTTCGAGACGAACGGCACCTATTACCTTTTCAACTACAACAAAATGACCGTTGCCCAGGCGACGGCCCTGCGCAAGAACCTCCGGAAACAGGGATCGGCCTTGAAGATCGTCAAGAACCGCCTGGCCCTCCGGTCGGTTCCCGGCCCCCTGGCCGATGATCTCCGGCCGGTGTTCTCCAAGCCCACGGCCGTGGCGTACACCGGCGGCGACGCCGTCCTCCTGGCCAAAACCCTGCGGGAATTCCAGGTCCAGAACAAGGTCCTGGTCGTCAAGGGCGGGGTCGTGGAAGGGACATACATCGGCTCGGAACGGTTCGATGAAATCGTCAAGCTGCCCGGCCGGATGGACCTGGTGGCCAAGGTCGGCGGCCTCATGGCCGCCCCGATGTCGGGGTTCCTGCGGTGCCTCCGGGCGCCCCTGGGCGACTTCGGCATCCTTCTGAACCAGCTCAAAGCCAAGAAAGAATCGGCATAGAGAACCAAAGCCTGAGGAAAGGAGACACACGTGTCTAAACTCACCAAGGAAGAATTTTTCACTCATCTCGACGGCCTGACGGTCCTGGAACTGGCGGACTACGTCAAGGAGTTCGAAACCCGCTACGGCATCAGCGCCGCCGCGGCCGTCCCCGTGGCCGCCGCCGCTCCCGCCGCGGAAGCCAAGGCCGAGGAAGCCAAGACCGAATTCGCCGTGGTCCTCAAGAACGCCGGCGAAAAAAAGATCAACGTGATCAAGATCGTTCGGGAGATCACCGCCCTCGGACTCAAGGAAGCGAAGGATCTGGTCGACGGCGCGCCCAAGACGGTCAAGGAGGGCTTGTCCAAGGCCGATGCCGAAGCCATGAAGAAAAAATTCGAAGAGGTCGGCGCCCAGGTTGAATTGCAGTAAGCACGCGATCGCCCGCCGCGATGAACGGGCTCGTGTTCCGGGACGGCATCTGTCTTTGGCCCAACGCTTGGGAGGGAGGCGTCCATGATTAAAGAAAGCGAACATCTCTACCGCGAACGACTGGACTTCTCCAAAATCGGACAGGTCTTTCCCATGCCCGATCTTTTGGACATCCAGGTGGGCTCCTACAAGGAGTTCCTGCAGATGGATCTCCTGCCCGAGGAAAGGAAGGACACCGGCCTTCAAGCCGCCTTCAAGGACGTCTTTCCGATCTCCGACTTCAAGGAGACCACTCAGCTGGATTTCATCAGCTACGGGATCGGGAATTGGGAATGCAAGTGCGGCCGGCTCAAGGGAGTTGAAAACTCCCGGGCCAAATGCACGTCCTGCAGCACCCTCTTTCCCCATGGCACCGTCCTGACGGAAAAGGAAATCTGTCCCTTCTGCAACGCCGCCCGCAAGATCGAGGTCCCGGTCTGCGAACACTGCGGCGACCGGGTCACCCTCAAGATGAAGTACAGCCCGAACGAATGCCTCCAGAAGGGCTATACTTTCTCGGTCCCCCTCCGTCTCAAGGTCCGCCTGATCTCCTGGGAAAAGGATGCGACGACGAAGGCCAAGCGCCTCAAGCACATCAAGGAACAGGAAGTCTATTTCGGCGACATCCCCTTGATGACCGATAAGGGAACGTTCATCTTCAACGGCATCGAGCGGGTCGTCGTCAGCCAGCTCCAGCGCTCCCCGGGCGTTTTCTACCGCCCGGGCGAGGTGAAGGGCTACTTCATCGCCAAGATCATTCCGTACCGCGGAGCCTGGGTCGAGTTTGAATACGACGTCAAAAACATCCTGTACGTCCGGCTCGACCGGAAAAAGAAGTTCCTGGCCACGGTCTTCCTCCGGGCGCTCGGCTTCGGCTCCGATGAGGAGCTGATCAAGCTCTTCCACGCCGTCGTCAAGATCACTCCGGAAAACGGCAAGCTCTACTGGGAGCCGGTCGATTCCCTGGCCGGCCGGACGGCCGCCGAGGATGTTCTCCATCCGAAGAACGGCAAGGTTCTCGTCGAGCGAAAGAAGAAGTTCACCCTGGAGAACATCGCCGTTTTGAAGGAGGCCAGAGTTCCCCGGGTCGCCGTGGACCGCAAGGATTTCCAGAACGCCTACGCCTTATCCGGAATCAAGGGCAAAGTCAAAGCCTGCGAGGAGATCGGCGACACGGCCCTCGACCTCCTGATCGGCAAGGGAGAGCCGTTCGAGATCTTTTTCCCGGCCGAGGACGCGGCCGGGATGATCATCGTCAATACATTGAAAAAGGATCTCCGCAAGGACACCAACCAGGCCTTGGCCGAAATCTACCGCAAGCTCCGGCCCGGCGAGCCGCACACGATGGAGAGCGCCGCGAATCTTTTCCGCAGCCTCTTTTTCAATCCCCAGAAATATAATTTCAGCCGGATCGGCCGCCTCAAGTTTAACATCAAGCTGGGGAAGGAAACCTCATTGGAGGAGAAAGTCCTCCAGCCCCGGGATTATGTCGACGTCATCTCCTATCTCCTCAATCTCCGCCGGGGCGAAGGGGACGTGGACGACATCGACCACCTCGGCAACCGCCGGGTTCGTTCGGTGGGCGAGCTTGTCGAGAACGCCTTCCGGATCGGCCTGACCCGGATGGAGCGGACGATCAAGGAAAAGATGACGATCACCCTGGACCTGCCCTCGGCCATGCCCCAGGACCTCATCAATTCCAAGCCCGTCATCGCCGCCCTGAAAGAATTCTTCGGATCCTCGCAGCTGTCCCAGTTTATGGACCAGATCAACAGCCTGTCCGAGGTGACCCATAAGCGGCGCCTCAGCGCCCTCGGTCCCGGCGGCTTGAGCCGGGAGCGGGCGGGCTTCGAGGTCCGCGACATCCAATCCTCCCATTACGGCCGGATCTGCCCGGTCGAGACGCCGGAGGGCCCGAACATCGGATTGATTTCCTCTCTCAGCTCCTATGCCCGGGTCAACGAGTACGGCTTCATCGAAACCCCCTACCGCCAGGTCAAGGACGGCCGGATCATCGATTACGTCAAGATCCTCCATCCCGGCGATTCCGAGTACAAGTACGGCGATATCGTCAAGAAGGACGACGTGGGCAAGGCGGTCGCCTCCCTGAAGCGGAAGGGCGCCCGCCATCTTCCCGTCGTCCAGCCGAACTGCCACTACTTGACCGCCTGGGAAGAAGAGGACCACAATATCGCCCAGGCCAACGCCCGGGTCGACGAGGACGGCCGTCTCGTCGACGAGCTCGTCTCCGCCCGGCAGGCGGGCAACTTCAAGCTCCTGCCTCGGGAGCAGATCGACTACATCGACGTCTCCCCCAAGCAGCTGGTTTCGCTTTCCGCCGCCCTCGTCCCCTTCCTGGAGCACGACGACGCCAACCGCGCCCTTATGGGCTCCAACATGCAGCGGCAGGCCGTCCCGCTCCTGCGGCCGGTCGCCCCGCTGGTGGGCACGGGCGTGGAGCATCTTGTGGCCAAGGGTTCGGGCGACGTCATCGTCTGCAAGAGATCGGGAACCATCGCCTTCGTCGACGCCGAGCGGATTCTCGTCCATGTCGACGAAGCCAACAAGACCAAGGATTACGAGGTCGCGACCGACCTCTATGTCCTGACCAAGTTCCTCCGGACCAACCAGAATACCTGCTTCACCCAGCGGCCCATCGTCCGCAAGGGCGACGCGGTCGTCAAGGGCCAGGTCCTGGCCGACAGCTCCTGCACCGACCTGGGCGAGCTGGCCCTCGGCCGGAACATCGTCGCCGCCTTCATGCCCTGGCGGGGTTATAACTTCGAGGACGCGATCGTCGTCTCCGAGCGGCTGATCAAGAAGGACGTCTTCACCTCTCTTCACATTGTCGAGGAAACCATCGAGGCCCGGGACACCAAGCTCGGCCCCGAGGAAATCACCCGGGACATCCCTAACGTCCCGGAGAACGTCCTCCGCAACCTGGATGAGAACGGCATCGTCCGGATCGGGGCCAACGTCAAGGCCGGCGACGTCCTCGTGGGGAAAGTCGCCCCCAAGGGCGAAACCCAGCTTTCGCCCGAGGAGAAGCTTCTGAAAGCCATCTTCGGGGAGAAAGCCCTGGACGTCAAAGATGCTTCTCTCTATTGCGCGCCCGGCGTCGAGGGGACGATCATCGATGTCCGGATCTTCAGCCGCCGGGGCGCGGAAAAAGGCGTCCGGGCCAAGCAGATCGAGAAGGACGAGATCGCCCGGATGAAGCGAAACTTGGACGACGAGTGCTCGATCCTCGATAGCGAGCGGGAGCGCAAGGTCAAGGCCCTTCTCAAGGGCACCGTCGTCGAGAAGGAGCAGAAGCTCGGCTCCCTGACGATCGCCAAGGGGCAGAAGCTGACCGAACGGATCCTGGACGAGATCGACCTCTCCGATATCGGCAAGATCAAGCTCGCGGCCGACGAGGACCGGGACAACCGGATCAAGGACGTCGAGCGGAAGATCCGCCGCCAGGTCGAGGCCCTGAAGGCCATTTTCAAGGAAAAAGTCGACGCCCTGAAGAAGGGCGACGAGCTGGCTCCGGGCGTCATCCAGGCCATCAAGGTCTACATCGCCATGAAGCGGAAGCTGTCGGTCGGAGACAAGGTTTCCGGCCGTCACGGGAACAAGGGCATCATCGCCCGGATCGTGGCCGAGGAAGACATGCCCCGGCTGCCGGACGGCACCCCCGTCGACGTCGTTCTCAATCCCCTGGGCGTTCCCTCCCGGATGAACGTCGGCCAGATCTTGGAGATCCACGCCGGCTGGGCGGCCCAGAAGCTCAACCTCTGGCTCGACACGCCCGTCTTCGACGGGGCCCATGAGGCGGAGGTCAAGGAGCTCCTCCGGAAGGCCGATCTTCCGGAATCCGGCAAGTCGATTCTCTACGACGGACTGTCCGGCGAGCCGTTCGACCAGGAAATCACCGTCGGCAACATGTACATGATGAAGCTGTTCCACCTGGTCGACGACAAAATCCACGCCCGGTCCACGGGGCCCTATTCGCTCATCACCCAGCAGCCGCTGGGCGGCAAAGCCCAGTTCGGCGGCCAGCGCTTCGGGGAGATGGAAGTGTGGGCGCTGGAAGCTTACGGCGCGGCCTATACCCTCCAGGAGATCCTCACGGTCAAGTCCGACGACGTCGAAGGCCGGGCCAAGATCTACGAAGCCATCGTCAAGGGCGATCTGGAATTCACTCCGGGTCTGCCGGAGTCGGTCAACGTCCTGATCCGCGAGCTGCAAAGCCTCTGCCTGAACGTCGAGCTCGGGAAGGACGAAAAACAGGAGATCCTTCAGGTCTTGGGAATCGATGCCACGCATATCCTTAAAGGAGAGCGCTGATGGACATCAAGCAGACGCTGGGGGGCAAGCCCCGGATGGATTTTGATTGGGTCCGCATCTCGGTCGCTTCTCCGGAGAAGATCAAGAGCTGGTCTTGGGGAGAAGTGACCAAGCCCGAGACCATCAACTACCGAACCTTCAAGCCGGAGAAGGACGGCCTTTTCTGCGCAAAGATCTTCGGCCCGATCAACGACTACGAGTGTCTCTGCGGCAAGTACAAGCGGATGAAGTACCGCGGCATCATCTGCGAGCGCTGTGGCGTCGAAGTCACCAAGAGCAAGGTCCGCCGGGAGCGGATGGGCCACATCCAGCTGGCTTCCCCGGTGGCTCATATCTGGTTCTTCAAGTCCCCTCCGAGCCGGATCGGCCTGGTTGTGGACCTTTCGATCAAGGATCTCGAGAAGGTCCTCTACTTCGAGTCATACATCGTCCTCAGCGGCGGAGATACGCCGCTCAAGGAAAAACAGCTCCTGAACGAGGAGGAGTACAAGGAAGCCCGGGAGAAATACGGCGACAAGTTCGAGGCGTCCATCGGGGCCGAGGCCATCAAGGTTTTGCTCGAAAGGATCGACATCAAGAAGGAAGCCGACCGTCTCCGCAAGGCCATGAAGAAGGAGACGTCCCAGCAGCGGCGCCTCCGGTATTCCAAGCGGCTGCGGGTTTTTAAAGCCTTGAAGAAGTCCGGCAACCGGCCGGAGTGGATGGTCTTGGACGTCGTCCCGGTCATCCCCCCCGACCTGCGGCCCTTGGTCCGGCTGGACGGCGGGCGGTTCGCCACGTCCGATCTCAACGACCTCTACCGCCGGGTCATCAACCGGAACAACCGGCTGAAGAAGCTCATCGAGCTGCGGGCCCCCGAGCTGATCATCCGCAATGAGAAACGGATGCTCCAGGAGGCGGTGGACGCCTTGTTCGACAACGGAAAGCGGGGCCGGGTTCACCTTGGAGCCAACCGCCGTCCCCTGAAGTCCCTGAGCGAATCGCTCCGGGGCAAACAGGGCCGCTTCCGCCAAAATCTGCTCGGCAAGCGGGTCGACTACTCCGGCCGTTCGGTCATCGTCGTCGGCCCCGAGCTCAGGCTCAACCAGTGCGGCCTGCCCAAAAAAATGGCCCTGGAACTCTTCAAGCCGTTCATTTTCCATAAGCTGGAGAAGGAAGGGCTGGTGGCCAGCATCAAGGTCGCCCGGGAGTGGCATGAGCAGGAGCGTCCCGAAGTCTGGGACTTCCTCGAGGAAGTCGTCCGCGAACACCCGATCTTCCTCAACCGGGCCCCGACCCTCCATCGCCTCGGCATTCAGGCCTTTGACCCGATCCTTGTCGAGGGGAAGGCCATCCAGATCCATCCCCTCGTCTGCGCGGCCTTCAACGCCGACTTCGACGGCGACCAGATGGCCGTTCATGTTCCCCTCTCCGTCGAGGCCCAGATCGAGGCCTCGACCCTGATGCTTTCGGCCAACAACATCCTCTCCCCGGCCAACGGCCGGCCGTTGACGATCCCCAGCCAGGACATGGTCCTCGGATGTTATTACGCCACCATGGCCAAAAACGGACTTCGGGGCGAGGGACGCATTTTCAGCAACGCCCACGAGGTTCTCCTGGCCTTGGAGGACAAGCAGATCAGCCGCCAGAGCCTGATCAAGATGCGCTACACCGGGCCGTTCATGAACCTGGGCGTGTATTACGACGACCAAGCCGTCCATACCTGCCCGGTGACCCGGATTGAGAAGGGCTTGATCGAGACGACCGCCGGCCGGATCATCTTCAACAGCGTGCTCCCTAAGAGCATGCCCTTCTTCAACGGAACCTTCAAGAAGAAGGGGATTGAAAGCCTGGTGTTCTACATTTACCTCCGGTGCGGGCTGAGGGAAACGGTCGAAACCCTGGACCGGCTCAAGGAACTCGGCTTCCTCCAGGCCACCCAGGCCGGATTTTCCCTGGGAATCGACGATTTCGTCGTCCCCAAATCCAAGAGCGAGCTGGTGGAGAAGGCCAACAAAAAGATCCGCGAGGTCGAGAAGCTCTACCTCGACGGGACGATTTCCGCCCGCGAGCGCTTTAACACGATCATCAACGTCTGGTCGAACGTGACCGACGAGGTCTCCGGGGCCATGATCTCGGAAATGAAGCGGATCTCCTTCGAGACGCCCAATCTCAACCCCCTGTTCGTCATGGCCGACTCCGGTTCCCGAGGCAACAAGCAGCAGATCCGCCAGCTGGCCGGGATGCGTGGCCTGATGTCCAAACCCTCGGGCGAAATCCTGGAGACGCCGATCACCTCCAACCTTCGAGAAGGCCTGAACGTCATTCAGTACTTCATCTCGACCCACGGGGCCCGCAAGGGCTTGGCCGACACGGCCCTCAAGACGGCCAACTCGGGATACCTGACCCGCAAGCTCGTCGACGTTTCCCAGGACGTCATCGTCGACCAGCACGACTGCGGAACGCTCAAGGGCGTCAATGTTTCGGCGATCGTCGAAAACGGCGAAATCGTCGAGCCTTTCATCGACCGGGTCGTCGGCCGGACCTCGCTTGAACGGGTCCTGCACCCGGACACGGGAGAGGTCCTGGTCGATACGAACCAGGAAATCACCGAAACCATCGCCCAGGAGATGCAGAACCTGGGCATCGAGCGGGTGAAAATCCGCTCGATCCTGACCTGCGAGGCCAAGCGGGGCGTCTGCCAGCTCTGCTACGGCCGAAACATGGCTTCCGGATTCACCGTCGAGCTGGGAGAAGCGGTCGGCGTCGTCGCCGCCCAATCCATCGGCGAGCCGGGAACCCAGCTGACGATGCGGACGTTTCACGTCGGCGGCATCGCCATGGGCGAGAAGGAACAATCGAAGATCGAAGCCAAGAACGACGGGACGCTTCGCTTCCACGGCCTCCGGGCCGTCCAGGGGCCGGAGGGCCACTTCGTCGTCGTCAACCGGACGGCCAACATCGCGGTGATGGATTACCGCGGCCGCGAGGTCGAGCACTACCAGGTCCCCTACGGGGCGAAGCTTCATCTGCCCGACGGCGGGGCGGTCAAAGCCCGCCAGCTCTTCGCTGAATGGGATCCCTTCAACGCCCTGATCCTGACCGAAGAGCCGGGGCTCGTGGTCTTCCAAGACGTCGTCCCGAAGGTCACGATGGAGGAATCCCAGGACGAGATCACCGGGTTAATGAGCCAGATCATCATCGAACCCAAGGACGAGAAGCTTCAGCCCCGGATCGAGATCGTCGATCCCCAAGCCAAGGACAAGCACGGCAAGCCCGTCCTTCTGAAGCGCTACTTCCTCCCCTCGGGCGCCAACCTGGAGGTTCGGGAAGGCGTGGCCGTGGAGGCGGGAAAAATCCTGGCCAAGATTCCCCGGGAACAGGCTAAGACCAAGGACATCACGGGCGGCTTGCCGCGGGCCGAGGAGCTTTTCGAGGCCCGGCGGCCGAAGTCGCCGGCCGTCATCTCCGAAATCGACGGCGTCGTTCATTTCGGCGGCCTGGTCCGGGGCTTCCGCAAGCTGACCGTCAAGAGCGACCGGGGAGTGGAGAAGGAATATCTCATCCCCAAGGGCGCCCACATCAGCGTCGGAGACGGCGAGCGGATCAAGGCCGGGTTATCCCTCATGGCCGGCCCGGTCAATCCTCATGACATCCTCCGGGTTCTGGGCGAGAAAGAGCTGGCCGAGTACCTCCTCCGGGAGGTCCAGGAGGTTTACCGGCTCCAAGGCGTGGCCATCAACGACAAGCACATCGAGGTCATCATCCGGCAGATGCTCCGCTGGGTTAAAGTCGAGGAAGTCGGGGACACCGATTTTCTGATCGATGAGCAGGTCGACAAGTTCATGTTCCAGGATGAAAACCAGAAGGTGATCGAACGGGGCGGAAAGCCGGCCAAGGCCCGGCCCCTCCTGCTCGGCATCACCAAGAGCGCTCTGAGCACGGACAGCTTCATCGCCGCCGCTTCCTTCCAGGAGACGACCCGGGTCCTGACCGAGGCGTCGATCTATGGAAAGACCGACCGCCTCCGGAGCCTGAAGGAAAACATCATCATGGGCCGCTTGATCCCCGCCGGGACGGGCTACAAGTACTATCGCGATGTGGAGCTGGCGGAGGATGAAAAGCCTCTCGAGGCGGAGGCCCCCCTGGAAGAAGCGCCGGTTCCGGAAACCTGAACAATCGTCTCCGGAATCCCGGATTTTCCTTGACAAGGGAGGGCGGAATTTGTTAGACTCCGTCTACTCGTTTCGAGTATCGGTCCGCTCGGATTTCCAATATAACGAGAACCGAATTTTTAAGTAAGGAGTACTCTCTTGCCGACGGTGAGTCAGCTGATTCGAAAAGGACGCTCGATGAAAGGCACGAAGAGCAAGTCGCCCGCTCTTGAACGCTGCCCTCAGAAGCGCGGCGTCTGCACCCGGGTCTTCACCACGACGCCCAAGAAGCCCAACTCGGCCCTCCGCAAGGTGGCCCGTGTCCGGCTGTCCAACAACATCGAGGTGACGGGTTATATCCCCGGGATCGGACACAATCTCCAAGAGCACTCCATCGTTTTGATCCGCGGCGGCCGGGTCAAGGACCTTCCCGGCGTCCGCTACCATATCATCCGCGGGACCCTCGATTCCGAGGGCACGGCCAACCGGTTCCAGTCCCGCTCGAAGTACGGGGCCAAGCGTCCCAAGGAAAAGCGGGCCGGTTCGTAACGGGGAGAAATCGCCATGCCACGCCGCGGAATCATCAAGAAGCGCAAACCCCTGGGGGATCAAAAGTACGGCTCCACCCTCATCACCAAGTTCATCACGACGGTGATGCAGAAGGGGAAGCGGAGCACGGCTGAAAACATCGTCTACGGGGCGATGGACATCGTCCAGGAGAAAACCAAGGAAGACCCCCTGAAGATGTTTGAAAAGGCCATGGACAACGTTCGTCCGATGGTCGAAACGAAATCGCGCCGCGTCGGCGGAGCGACCTACCAGGTCCCGGTCGAGGTCGAGCTGAACCGCTCGCTCTCGGTCGGCGCCCGCTGGATCGTTAAGTACGCCGAGGAGCGCGGCGGAAAGACGATGAAGGACAAGCTCGCGTCGGAGATCCTCGACGCCTTGGGAAACAAGGGCGGCGCGGTCAAGAAACGCGAGGACACGCACAAAATGGCCGAAGCCAATAGGGCCTTTGCCCATTATCGTTGGTGATCCGATACATGGTCGAAATTCTGCGGTTCGGAGAAGCCGGATGCCCGGAAAACGCGAGGATGGCGAATGACGCGGACAACGCCGCTCGCCGACACCCGCAATATCGGGATCTTGGCCCATATCGACGCGGGAAAGACGACCACGACGGAACGGATCCTCTTCACGACCGGGATCACGTACAAGATCGGGGAAGTGGACGAGGGAACGGCCGTCATGGATTGGATGGCTCAAGAGCAGGAACGTGGCATAACGATCACCTCTGCCGCCACCACCTGTTACTGGAACCACCACCGGATCAACATCATCGATACGCCCGGACACGTTGACTTCACGGCGGAAGTCGAGAGGTCTCTGCGCGTCCTGGACGGAGCGGTGGTGATCCTTTGTGGAGTCGGTGGAGTCGAGCCCCAATCCGAAACTGTCTGGCGGCAGGCGGATAAGTACCGGGTGCCCCGGATCGCGTTCATCAATAAGATGGACCGCGTCGGGGCGGATCCGGAGCACGCCGTGGCGATGATACGCTCACGGCTCGGCGCTTATCCCCTCCCCATTCAGGTGCCGTTGGGACGGGAGGACTCCTTTCAGGGGGTCGCCGACCTGGTGGAAATGCAAGTATATGATTGGGGTAGGCAAGTGACCGGAATGGAATTTGAAAAACGGACGATCGGAGAGGCCGAGGAGGCCGAGTTCCGCGCCCGGCGGGTCGAGATGATCGAGGCCCTGGCCGAGGCGGACGAACAGCTCCTCGAGGTCTATCTCTCCGGCGCCGAAATCCCGCCGGCCGACATCAAGGCCGCCCTCCGCCGGGCCACCCTCGCCGGCCGATGCGTGCCGGTTCTCTACGGAGCCTCGTTCCGGAACAAGGGCGTTCAACCCCTATTGAACGCCATCGTGGATTACCTCCCCTCGCCGGCCGACATCCCGCCCGTCGAGGGTTTCCACCCAAAAACCCACCACCGCGAAATCCGCCGCCCCTCCGACGACGAGCCGTTTTCGGCCCTCGTCTTCAAGCTTCAGAACGATCCCTTCCTCGGCGCCCTGGCCTATTTCCGGGTTTATTCCGGAAAAGCCAAGGCCGGGACGGCCTTTTACAACTCCAACAAGGACGACGAGGAGCGCCCCGGCAAGTTCCTGGAGATGCACTCCAACAAGCGCCGGGAGGTCAAGGAGCTCTTCACCGGCGACATCGCGGCCATGGGGACGATGAAGCCCGTCTCCACGGGCGATACGTTTTGCGCCAAGAACCGGCCCGTCATCCTCGAGGCGATCCGTTTCCCGGAGCCGGTCATCTCGGCCGTCCTGGAGCCGCGCACCCGGGCCGAACACGTCAAGCTCCAAACGGCCCTGGCCAAGCTAACCAAGGAGGATCCGACCCTCCGCGTCACCCAGGATCCCAACACGGGGCAAACCCTTATTTACGGCATGGGCGAGCTTCACTTGGAGATTCTGACGGACCGGCTGTCCCGGGAGTTCGGCCTCCGGGTCAACATGGGCCGGCCCCAGGTCGCCTACAAGGAAACCATCCTTCGGGCGGCCGAGGGCGAGGGCGTGGTTGACCGGCCGATCGCCGGAAAGCCCCAATACGCCCGGATCCGCCTGGCCGTCGAGCCGTTGGGACGGCAAGCCGGCTTCGTTTTTGAGAACCGGCTGAAAAGCGGGATCCTGCCGGACGTTTACGCCGCCCCGGTCGAGGACGGCGTCCGGGAAGCGCTGGACTTCGGCCAGCTGGCCGGCTTTCCGATGACCGACCTCAAGGTGACTCTGAAGGAAGCCGACCACCGGGAGGACGAGACGACCGAAGCGGCCTTCAAGATCGCCGCCTCCGCGGCTTTCAAGACGGCCGCGGTCAAGGCCGTCCCCGTGCTGCTGGAACCCATCGCCCGGCTGGAGGTCATCGCCCCCGAAGAATACCTGGGGGACGTCGTCGGCGACCTCAACGCCCGGCGCGGGGCGATCGACAACGTGGAGGCGCGGTCCGGCGCCCGGGTCATCCACGCCCTGGCGCCGCTTGCGGAGATGTTCGGATATGCCACGGTTCTGCGGACCCTGACCCAGGGCCGCGGCGTGTTCACGATGGAATTCCATGCCTACGAAGCCGTTCCGCCCCAGATCATGGAGCAGATCGTCGCCCGGATCGAGGGACGGGTTTCCTACGATAATGAAGGGAGGACATGATGGCAAAGGCGAAATTCGAGCGGACGAAGCCCCATGTGAACGTGGGGACGATCGGGCACATTGATCACGGGAAGACGACGTTGACGGCGGCGATAACGAAGGTGCTGGCGACGAAAGGGCTGGCGCAGGCGAAGAACTACGACGATGTGGCGAAAGCCGACGCGAAGATGTTCCGTCGGGACGCGACGAAGATCCTGACGGTGGCCCTGGCCCACGTGGAATACGAGTCGGAGAAGCGGCATTACGCGCACATCGACTGTCCGGGGCACGCCGATTACATCAAGAACATGATCTCGGGGGCGGCCCAGATGGACGGGTCGATCCTGGTGGTCTCGGCGGCGGACGGCCCGATGCCGCAGACGCGGGAGCACATTTTGCTGGCGCGGCAGGTGATGGTGCCGGCGATCGTGGTATTTTTGAACAAGTGCGACCTGGTGGACGACCCGGAGATTCTGGAGCTGGTGGAGCTGGAAGTCCGGGAGCTGTTGACGAAGTACGAATTTCCCGGGGACACGACGCCGATCATTCGGGGGTCGGCGACGAAGGCGATGGAAGACATCGAGGGGCCCGGGGGGAAGCCGATTTGGGATTTGATTGAAGCGATGGACACGTTCATTCCGGAGCCGGCGCGGGAAGTGGACAAGCCGTTTTTGATGAGCGTGGAGGATGTGTTCACGATCACGGGCCGGGGGACGGTGGTGACGGGGCGGGTGGACCGGGGGACGGTGAAGGTGGGCGACGAGGTGGAAATCGTCGGATTCACGGAGACGCGGAAGACGGTGGTGACCGGGGTGGAGATGTTCCGGAAGCTGCTGGACCAGGCCCAGGCGGGGGACAACATCGGTTGTCTGCTGCGGGGGATTGGGAAGACGGACGTGGAGCGGGGCCAGGTTTTGGCCAAGCCGGGGTCGATCAAGCCGCACAAGCGGTTTAAAGCGGAAGTGGTGGCCCTGACGAAGGAAGAAGGGGGCCGGCACACGCCGTTTTTCACGGGGTACCGGCCGCAGTTCTTTTTCCGGACGACGGACGTGACGGGGAACGCGAAGCTGCCGGAGGGCGTGGAGATGGTGATGCCCGGGGACAACGCGAACCTGGAGATCGACTTGATTTCGGAAGTGGCGATGGAGAAGGGGCTGCGGTTCGCCATCCGCGAGGGCGGACGGACCGTCGGCGCCGGAACCGTCACCGAAATCCTGGAGTAAGCGAACGAACCCGGACGCCGGCCCGGAAGGGGCGGCGGCGGGAGGAGATAACGAAGGACCGAACATCATGGAAAAAATCAGAATTCGATTGAAATCCTTCGACCATCGGCTGCTCGACCAGTCGGTGAAGGACATCATCATCAAGGCCAAGCGGACCGGCGCCCAGATCGCGGGCCCGATCCCGCTGCCGACGCGGATCCACCGGTTTTGCGTCTTGACGTCGCCGCACGTGGACAAGAAGGCCCGGGAGCACTTCGAAATGCGGGTCCACAAGCGTCTCCTCGACATCAGCGAGTACAACAACGAGACGATCGAGGAGCTGCAGAAGCTGGACCTGCCCGCGGGCATCGACGTCGAGATCCAGGCCTATGGAGCGGGGGAGTGAGCCATGCGGGATGGACTGATCGGTAAAAAGATCGGGATGACCCAGGGCTACGACGCCGCCGGCAATTCCCTGCCTCTCACGGTCCTCAAGGCCGGCCCGTGCACCGTCATCCAGAGAAAGACGACGAAGCGCGACGGTTACGAGGCCATCCAGCTGGCCTTGATCGAGGACCGGCCGGCCCGCAAGCCCGGCAAGGCCCTCCAGGGACATTACGTCAAGTCGGGCGCCCCGGTGATGAAGGTCCTCCGGGAAGTCCGCTGTGACGGCGAAACCCCGCTCAAGGAAGGCGACCAGATCTTCGTCGACGTCTTCAAGGCCGGCGAGAAGGTGGCCGTCACCGGCGTCTCCAAGGGAAAGGGGTTCGCCGGGGTCATGAAGCGGCACAACTTCGGAGGAGGCGCCGGGGCCCACGGCTCGATGTTCCACCGGGCTCCGGGGTCCATCGGCGCGTCCTCCTATCCCTCCCGGGTCATCAAGGGCCTCCGGATGGCCGGCCGGATGGGCGGTGAACGAGTCACCGTCCGCAACCTGGTCGTCTTCGAGGCGGACAAGGACAACAACATCCTCGTCGTCAAGGGCGCCGTTCCCGGCCCCAACGGCGGGTATGTTTTGATCCGGAAAATATAAGGGCTCGTCATGAAGAAAGCGAAAGTCATCGATTCCCAAGGCGCCGTCAAGGCCGAGATCGACCTGCCGGAAAGCGTCTTCGGCTATCCGGCCAAGGGACATCTCGTGTACGAGGCGGCCGTTAATTACCTGGCCAATCAGCGCCGGGGCACGGCCTCGACCAAGACCCGGGCCGAGGTCAAAGGATCCAACCGCAAGCCCTGGAAGCAGAAAGGCACGGGCCGGGCCCGGGCCGGGGCCACCCGCAATCCGCTCTGGCGGAAAGGCGGAACGACGTTCGGGCCCAAGCCCCGCGATTACTCCTACTCCCTGTCCAAGGAATCCAAGCGCAACGCCCTGCGGGCGGCGCTCTCGGCCAAGCAGGCCGCCGGACGCATTCTCATCCTTGAGAACCTGGCCCTGTCCGCGCCCAAAACCAAGGAAGGGGCGTCCCTGTTGAAGGCCTTGAAGGTCTCGTCGGCCCTGGTCGTCGACCTCGGCGCGAACAAGAACCTGTTCATCGCCCTCCGGAATATTCCCAAGGTCAAGCCGGTCGAACCGTCCCGGGTCAACACCCACGACGTCGTCGGCCACGAGTGGTTCGTGGCCGGACGGGACGCGTTCACGGCCCTTATGGAGAGACTCCAGTGAGCAAGGATCCGACCCAGATCATCCTCCGTCCCGTCATCACGGAAAAGAGCACGCTCCTCAGGGAGCGGAACCGCGAAGTCTGCTTCGCCGTCGCCCGGACCGCCAACAAGTCCGAGATCAAGAAGGCGGTCGAACACCTCTTCAAGGTGAAAGTGGACACCGTCCGGACGCAGATCCGGCCGGGCAAGGAGCGGCGCCTCGGCCGGAGCTCGGGATACCGGCCCGATTGGAAAAAAGCCTTCGTCCGCTTGAAGGAAGGCGAGAAAATGATCGAATACTTCGAGGGAGCCTGACATGGGCATCAAATCGTACCGACCCATCTCGGCCGGGCAGCGGCATAAAACCGGTCTTGCCTACGAGGAACTGACCGGCGACCGTCCGCACAAGCCTCTCCTGGAATCCCTGCCCAAGAAGGGCGGGCGCGACAACCGGGGCCGCCTGACGATGCGCCACCGGGGCGGCGGCAACAAGACGATGTACCGCCTCATCGACTTCCGCCGCGACAAACTCGACGTCCCCGGCGTCGTCGAGACCGTGGAATACGACCCGAACCGGTCCTCCTTCATTTCCCTGATCAAGTACCGGGACGGCGAGCGGCGCTATATCCTGACCCCTCTGGAGATGAAGGTCGGCCAGACCATCATCTCTTCGGACCGGGTCGTGGATGTCCTCCCGGGAAACGCGACCCTGCTGCGGAACATCCCCCTAGGCACGGTCATTCACAATATCGAGATCCACAAGGACCGGGGCGGCCAGATGTGCCGGACGGCCGGTTCGGGCGCCCAGATCCTGGCCAAGGAAGGGGCGTTTGCCCAGGTCCGGCTGCCGTCCAGCGAAATCCGCAAGATCCACTTGGATTGCCGGGCGGTCATCGGCCAAGTCGGCAACCTGGACCACCAGAATATCAGCGTCGGCAAGGCCGGCCGCAGCCGCTGGATGGGCTGGCGGCCCCACGTCCGGGGAACGGCCATGAATCCGATCGACCATCCCCACGGGGGAGGCGAGGGCAAGGCCAAGGGCGGACGCCATCCGGTCAGCCCGACGGGCATCCCGACGAAGGGATACAAGACCCGGAAGAACAAGCGGACGCAGATCTTCATCGTCCGGAGAAGGAGCAAATAACCATGGGCCGTTCGCTCGCTAAAGGACCGTTCATCGACAGCCATCTCGTGGAGAAGATCGAGGTCCAGGCCGGACAGACCAAGCAACGGACCGTGATCCGGACCTGGTCCCGCCGCTCGACCGTCATCCCCGAAATGGTCGGCATGACCATCGCCGTTCACAACGGCCGCAAGTTCATCCCCGTGTTCATCACCGAGAACATGGTCGGCCACCGGCTGGGGGAATTCTCGCCCACTCGGACGTTCAAGGGCCACACCACGAAGGCGGCCAAAGCGGTGAAGGTGGGAGCCTGACATGAACGCCCCCAAGTACATCGCCTCGGCCTCGACCCGCCATGTCCGGCTTTCGACTCAGAAAGCCCGGCTGGTCGCCGACCTGGTCCGGAAGCGCCTGGTCGGTGAAGCCTTGACGATCCTCCGGTACAACGCCAAGGCCAAGCCCGCCCAAGTCCTGGAGAAGACCCTCCGCTCGGCGATCGCCAACGCCCAGCAGAAGAACGCCGGCCTGGATGTCGACAACCTGGTCATCGGCAAGATCGTCGTCAACCAGGGACCGGCCTGGAAGCGGATCCGTCCGGCCCCCCAGGGCCGGGCCTACCGGATTCAGAAACAGACGAGCCACGTGCACGTCTACCTTGAAGAAAGGACAGGGAGGTAACCCGTGGGACAGAAAACGCATCCGCACGGCTTCCGGCTCGGGTTCAACAAGCAGTGGAGCTCCCGCTGGTTCGCCAAAGGCCCCGAATACGCCCGTCTCATCCATGAAGACCTCCGGATGAAACAGGAGATCAAGAAAAAATACGCCCACGCCGGCATTTCCGAAGTGGCCGTCGAGCGGGTCGGCCCGAAGATCCGGGTCCTTATTTTCACCGCCCGGCCCGGGATCATCATCGGCCGGGGCGGCAAGGAAATCGAAAGCCTGAAGCATCACCTGGAGAGCATCGTCAAGCGCGAAGTCTACGTCGACATCCGCGAAGTCGAGAAGCCCGAGCTCGTCGCCCTGCTGGTCGCCGAGGGCATCGCCGTCCAGCTGGAAAAGCGCATCGCCTACCGCCGGGCCATGCGCAAGGCGGTCGAGATGGCCCTGAAGATGGGAGCCAAGGGGATCAAGGTGATGTGCGCCGGCCGCCTGGGCGGCGTTGAAATCGCCCGCTCGGAGTGGTACCTGCGCGGCCAGCTGCCGCTCCAAACGCTCAAGGCTGACATCGATTACGGCTTCACCGAGGCTTTCACCACCTACGGCCAGATCGGAATCAAGGTCTGGATTTACCGGGGCGATACGGAAAAAGCCAAGATGACGTCGCAGACGGCGGAGGTCGAGGAGATCTGACTATGTTGATGCCGAAGAAAGTCAAGTACCGGAAGCAAAGCCGCGGCCGGATGTCCGGGCTGGCCGACCGGGGGGCGACCCTCTCGTTCGGACAGTACGGGCTCCAGGCCTGCGAATGTTGCTGGCTCACCGCCCGCCAGCTCGAGGCCGGACGGATCACGATCACCCGGTTCATGAAGCGGCGCGGAAAGCTGTGGGTGCGCTCGTTCCCCTGGAAGCCGGTCACCAAAAAGCCGACCGAGGTCCGCATGGGCAAGGGCAAGGGCGACCCGGAATTCTGGGTAGACGTCATCAAGCCCGGACGGGTCGTCTACGAGGTGGAAGGTGTGCCCGAGGACGTGGCCCGCGAGGCGATGCGCCTGGCGGCTCAGAAGCTCCCGATGAAGACGCGATTCGTCTCCCGGGAAAACAGGGAACTCCGATGAAACTCAGCGAACTCCGAGAATTGTCCAAGGACGAGCTCCTGGTGAAAAAAGCCGAGCTCAAAGACCAGATTTTCAAGCTCCGCTTCCAGCACTCGCTGGGCCAGCTCGAATCGACGGCGAAGCTGCGGAACGTCCGCAGGGAGATCGCCCGGATCGAGACTCTGGCCGGCGAAAAGGACCGGAAGGCGAAGGCGGAATAGGAAACGGCCATGAATTCCAAAGAACAGACTCCCTCGCGGAAGACGACCAAGGTGGGGACGGTCATCGGGGCCAAGATGGCCAAGACCGTCTCCGTGCAGGTCGAGCGGCAGTACCGCCATCCGCTCTACAAAAAAATCGTCCGGACCCGGCGCATCTTCCTGGCTCATGACGAGCACGGGAAGTGCAAGGTCGGGGACGTGGTCCGCATTGTCGAGACGCGCCCCCTCAGCCGCCACAAGCGCTGGCGCGTCGTCGAAATCGTCGGGCTCGTTCCCCCGAGCGTCGAAACGGATCTCGGTGAGGCCCAGTCATGATCCAGCAATACACGGTTCTCAAGGTCGCGGACAACTCCGGGGCCCGCCGTCTCCGGACGATCACTCCGCTGGGCGGCGGCACCGGTCTCGTCTGCTCCATCGGCGACATCGTCTCCGCCTCCGTCCGGGCGGCCGACCCGGAAAGCAAGGTCGAGAAGGGCAAAGTGGTCCGGGCGGTCGTCGTTCGGGCCCGCAAGGAGATCCGCCGCAAGGACGGATCCTACATCCGCTTCGACGACAACGCCGCGGTCATCATCGACAAGCAGGGCGAACCCGTCGGGACCCGCGTCTTCGGGCCGGTCGGCCGCGAACTGCGCGAAAAGAAATTCATGAAAATCGTCTCGCTGGCCCCGGAGGTGATCTGATGAGCGTCCCGTTCATCCGGAAAAACGACCAGGTCATCGTCCGCCAGGGCAAGGATAAGGGAAAGACCGGCAAGGTCCTTTCCGTCGATCCGGACAAGGGCCGGGCCCTCGTCGAGGGCGTGGCCATGGCCAAGCATTTCATCCGGCCCGACCGGTCCAAGAACGTTCAGGGCGGAATCATGGAGAAGGAATCCCGGATTCCCCTGAGTCGCTTGATGCTTTTCTGCCCCGACTGCGCGGAAGGCGTCCGGATCCGGTCGAAAAAGCTCCAGGACGGCACGCGGACCCGCGTCTGCGTCAAGTGCGGGACGGTTTTGGAACCGGGAAAGTGAGGAACCCATGAGCCGCCTGCTGGAACGCTATAAAAAAGAGATCCTGGCCGAGCTGGAGAAGGAGCTGGACATCGTCAATCCCATGGCCGTTCCCCGGCTGGAAAAGATCGTCATCAACGTCGGGGTCGGCGAAGCCATCCAGAACGCCAAGGCCCTCGACGCGGCCAAGCTCGAGCTGACCCAGATCACGGGACAGGCCCCGGTGGTTTCCCGGGCCAAGAAGTCGATTTCGGCTTTCAAGCTCCGCAAGGGCCTGCCGATCGCCTGCTTCGTCACCCTCCGCCAGCGGCGGATGTACGAATTCTTCGACCGGCTGGTCAACATCGTCCTGCCGCGCGTCCGCGATTTCCGGGGCGTGTCGCCCAAGGCCTTCGACGGCCGGGGCAACTACACCCTCGGGCTGCGGGACCAGCTCGTCTTCCCCGAGATCGATTACACCAAGGTGGAACGGCCCCGGGGGATGAATATCACCATCGTCACGACGGCCCGGACCGACGCCGAGGCTCAGGCCTTGCTCAAGAAGCTGGGAATGCCCTTCCGCGAGACGGCTTAAGAGAAGAGAGGTTATTCATGTCTACCACGTCCGCTTACGCCAAATACCTTCGGACCCCCAAGTACGCCATCCGGACGCGGCGGCGCTGCAAGATCTGCGGCCGCTCCCGGGGCTATTACCGGAAGTTCGAGATGTGCCGCCTGTGTTTCCGGGACCTGGCCCACAAGGGCGAGATCCCGGGCATCGTCAAGGCCTCCTGGTGAGGGGCCGGAAAGGAAAAGTACGATGAGCGCCACGGATCCCATCGCCGATATGCTCACCCGGATGCGCAACGCCGCTCTCATGCGGAGACGGGAAGTGCAGATCCCCGCCTCCAAGCTGAGGACGGAGATCGCCCGGATCCTCAAGGAAGAAGGCTTCATCCGCAATTACAAGGTCATCAAGGACGGTCCCCAGGGAATCCTGGCCGTCACGCTGAAATACACCGAGGGCAACCAGAGCGTCCTGGCCGGCGCCCGGCGCATCTCCAAGCCCGGCTGCCGGGTCTACTGCACAAAGGACACGATCCCGAAGGTTTACAACGGGCTCGGCTTGGCCGTCATCAGCACCTCCAAGGGCATCCTGACGGGCGCCAAATGCGAGGAGCTTGGGCTGGGCGGAGAGGTGCTCTGCACCGTCTGGTGAGAGGCCCGAAAGAAAGGGACACGCCATGTCACGCATAGGCAAACGGTCGATCATCTTGCCCGCGGGCGTCAAGGCCGCGGTTTTCGCCGATCGGATCGAGATCGAGGGCAAGAAAGGCAAGCTCACGACTCCTCTCTACGAGGGGATCACGGCGAACCTGGAGGGGACGACCCTCTCCTTCGTCCGGTCCGACGACACCAAGCAGCGAAGGATGTTCCACGGGCTTTGCCGGGCCCTGGCTCAAAACGCCGTCATCGGCGTTTCAGCCGGGTTCCAGAAGCAGCTGGAAATCGTCGGCGTCGGGTACAAGGCCCGGGTCGACCGCAACCATCTCGAGCTGAGCGTGGGTTATTCCAAACCGAAGCTGTATCCGATCCCTCCCGACGTCGAGGTCGTGTGCGAGAAGCCGACTCTCATCAGCGTCCGGGGGATCGACCGGCAGCGGGTCGGCCAGGTCGCGGACGACATCCACCGGTTCCGCAAGCCCGATCCGTACAAGCTCAAGGGGGTGCGCTATGTCGGAGAGAAGCTCATTAAGAAAGAGCGGAAGGCAGGAGTGACCGGTGCATAAAGACAAGATCAAAATCAGAGCGGAACGGGACGAGCGCCTGCGCCGGAGAATCCGCCGCAAGATCCAGGGAACGGCCGACCGGCCCCGGGTGTTCGTCTTCAAGAGCAACCGGTACATCTATACGCAGGCGGTCAACGATGAGACCGGATCGGTCATCGCTTCCGCCAGCACCCTGGAGAAGGACCTCCGGGCCGCGCTCAAGAACACCAAGAACCTGGCCGGCTGCGAGAAGCTGGGCGAGGTTCTGGCCCAGCGGCTCAAGGCCCGCAATATCGACAAGGTCGTCTTCGACCGGGGCGTCTACCCCTACCACGGCCGGGTCAAGGCCGTCGCCGAAGCCATGCGGAAGGGCGGCTTGGCCTTTTAAGGCCGGCGCGAAGGAGAATCACAGGTGCAAACTGAATCGACACGCAAAGAAGGGAACCGGCCTCCCCGGCCCCGGCTGGACGATGGAACCGAGCTCAAGGACCAGGTCATCACCATCCGCCGGGTGACGAAGGTCGTCAAGGGCGGCAAGAACCTGAGCTTCGCGGCCCTGGTGGCCATCGGTGACGAGCGCGGCCAAATCGGCATCGGCAAGGGCAAGGCCCGCGAGGTTCCCTCGGCCATCGCCAAGGCCGTGGAGCACGCCAAGAAACACATGATCAGGATCCAGCTGGCCGACACGACCATCCCCCATATGATCCGGGGAGAGGCCGACGCCGGCGTCGTGATTCTCCGCCCCGCTTCCAAGGGAACGGGCGTGATCGCCGGCGGCGCCGTCCGGATCATCCTGGAGCTGGCCGGAGTCAAGGACATCCTGACCAAGTCTCTCCGCAGCCCGAATCCGATCAGCGTCGCCCACGCGACGATGGACGCCTTGATGAAGCTTAAGAATCCGGAACAGGTCGCCCGGGATCGGGGCAAGGGGAAAGGACCGGTCGAGAAATGAAAGCCGCCGCCTCTAAGAAAATCAAGATCACCCTGGTCCGCAGCTTGATCAGCCGCCCGGAAAGCCAGCGCAAGGTCGCCCGGGGGCTGGGGCTGGGCCGGCTGAAATCCTCGGTCGTCCGCGAGGACACGCCGTCCATCCGCGGCATGATCCGGAAAATCAACCATGTGGTGAAAGTGGAGGGCGTCGAATGAACCTCAGTCAACTCCAACCCGCCAAAGGGGCTCGGAAAAAAGACCGGCGGGTCGGGCGCGGGCCCGGCTCGGGCCGGGGCAAGACCTCGGGACGCGGCCATAAGGGCCAGTTGTCCGGAGCGGGCTACAAGGCCATGCGCGGATTCGAGGGCGGTCAGATGCCGCTCGTCCGCCGGATTCCGAAGCGGGGCTTCACCAATATTTTCCGCCATGAGCCGGCCGTCCTCAACCTCGACCGCCTGGCCAAGATCTCCGGAGCCGAGATCGGTCCGGCCGAAATGGCCGCCGCCGGGGCTCTGAAACCGGCATCCGCCCGGGTCAAAATCCTCGGCCGCGGCGGAATCGCCGAGGCCAAGACGATCCGGGCTCATTCCTTCTCGGCCGCGGCCGTGAAAAAAATCGAAGCGGCCGGGGGCAAGGCCGTCGTGATTGAGTAAGGCCATGCTGGAAAGCATCCGCAATATCTTCAGCATTCCGGACCTCCGGAAGAGGGTTTTCTTCACCCTGATCCTGCTGGCGATTTACCGGATCGGCGGGCAGATCCCGAACCCGGGCATCAGCGCCTCGGCCCTGGCCGAGTTCTGGAACGCCCAGAAGGGCACGATCCTGGGATTCGTCGACCTGTTCTCGGGCCAGTACATGTCGAAGATGACGATTTTCGCCCTGGGGATCATGCCCTACATCAGCTCCTCGATCATCCTTCAGCTGCTGACCGTCGTCTGGCCCTATCTCGAGAGGCTGTCCAAGGAAGGGGAGCTGGGGCGGAAGAAGATCACCCAGTACACCCGGTACGGCACGATTCTCATCTGCCTTGTCCAGTCCATCGGGATCGCCTACTTCCTCCAGACCCTGAAGACGAACACCGGCCAGCCGGTCGTCCCCAATCCGGGCCTCGGCTTTATCTTCCTGACGGTTCTGACCCTGACCACGGGAACGGTCTTCGTCATGTGGCTCGGCGAACAGATTTCCGAGCGGGGGATCGGCAACGGCATCTCGCTGATCATCTTTGCCGGCATTGTCGCCCGGTTTCCGGCCGGCCTGAACAGCATCATCAGCGGCCTGAAGAGCGGCGACTGGAATCCGATCAAGATCATCCTCCTCACCGCGATGATGGTCTCGGTCATCGCCTTCATCGTCTTTGTCGAGCGGGGCCAGCGCCGCATCCCGGTGTCCTATGCCAAGCGGGTCGTCGGCCGGAAGGTCTTCGGGGGACAAAGCACTCACCTGCCGCTCCGGGTCAACACCGGCGGCGTCATCCCGATCATCTTCGCCGCCTCGATCATCACCATCCCGGCGACGATCGCCGCCTTGATCAAAACCCCGGCCTTCCAGACGTTCGCCCGGTGGTTCAACGTCGGCATGCCGCTTTATAACCTCCTGTATGTCGCGGCGATCATCTTCTTCACCTATTTCTACGTTTCGATCATCTTCAACCCGAATGACGTGGCCGAGAACCTCCGCAAGTACGGCGGATTCATCCCGGGCATTCGTCCGGGGAAGAACACGTCGGATTACATCGACGAGATCCTCTCCCGGATCACGCTCGTCGGAGCGGTCTACCTGGCCCTCTTGGCCATCCTGCCGGAGTTCCTGACGACCGGGTTCAAGATCCAGTACCTGCCGTTCGTCGGCCGTTTCCTGGAGCGGAGCCTGCCGAGCTGGATCATGAACGGCTTGGGCGTCAACTTCTATTTCGGCGGGACATCCATTCTGATCGTGGTCGGCGTGGCCATGGACACCTTGCAGCAGATCGAGGCTCAGCTCGTGATGCGTCATTACGACGGATTCATGCGCCGCGGCCGGATCCGGGGGAGAAGGGGATGAGAGTGATTCTCCTCGGCGCGCCGGGAAGCGGGAAAGGAACCCTGGGGGAGAGAATCTCCCGGGCGACTGGATTTCCCCGCATCTCGACCGGCGACCTTCTCCGGAAGGCCGTCCGGGAGGGAACCCCGGTGGGCCGCAAGGCCGAGGCAGTCATGAAGGCCGGCGGGCTCGTGGATGACGCGACCGTCACCGGGCTTGTCCGCGACCGGATCGCCGCCCCGGACTGTCTGGGGGGATATATTCTGGACGGTTTCCCCCGGACCGTCGCCCAGGCGGAGGCGGTCGAGGCGATCGATCCGGCCCGGCCGGAAGTCGTCCTCGACCTGCTCGTGAGCGAGGACGTCATCGTCGCCCGGCTGGACGGGCGGCGGATTTGCGAAGCATGCGGAGACGTGTATCATATCGTCAATAAGCCTCCGAAAACCCCGAGCGTCTGCGACGCCTGCGGCGGAGATCTCGTCCAGCGGCCCGACGACGCGGCCGCGACCGTCCGGGAGCGTCTGCGCGTCTACCGCGAAGCGACGGCCCCGCTTCAGGCCCGGTACCGGGCCAAGGGGACGTACCGGCCGGTGGACGGCGACGGCTTTCCCGAGGACGTGTATTCCCGGGCGGCCGGCGTCCTGGCCGGGGAGGGATGCCGGCTGTGATCGTCTACAAGACCGAAGCCGAGATCGCCCGGATGCGGGAGAGCTCCCGGATCACCGGGCTGATCCTGGCCGAACTCGAGACCCTGATCGCCCCCGGCGTGCGGACCCAGGATCTGGACGCCCACGCCGACCGGAGGTCCCGGGAGTTGGGAGCCCGCCCCGCCTTCAAGGGATATCGGGGCTTTCCCGGCGCCCTTTGCGTCTCGATCAACGAGGAGATCATCCACGGATTCCCCTCGTCCCGGCGACTCCGGGAGGGGGACATCGTCAGCCTGGATTTCGGCGTTTTTTACGACGGATACTACGGCGATGCCGCCCGGACGTTTCCCGTCGGGCGGGTGGAGCCGGACGCCCTGCGTCTGATCCGGATCGCCGAGGAGTCATTTGAGAGCGGTCTTTTGCGCTTCGTCGAGGGCAACCATCTCTCGGATGTCTCCCACGCGATCCAGTCGGCCGTCGAGGCGGCCGGCTTCTCGGTGATCCGTTCGTTTGTCGGCCACGGCATCGGCCAGGAGCTCCACGAGGATCCACAGCTCCCGAACTTCGGCTTTCCCGGCCGGGGTCCCCGGATCCGCAAGGGCCTCGTCCTGGCCGTCGAGCCGATGATCGCCGCCGGCCGCTGGGAAGTGGACATCCTGGGCGACGGCTGGACGGCCGTCACCCGGGACCGCAGCCTGGCGGCCCATTTCGAAGAGACCGTCGCCCTGACCGACCGGGGCGCCGAGATCCTGAGCCGAGTCGAAACGAAGGCCGTGGAGCCGGCCCGGAAGGAGTTGCCGTATGCCTAAAGAAGACGTCTTCGAAGCCGAAGGCGTGGTTCGCGAAACGCTTCCCAACGCGATGTTCCGCGTGGAGCTGCAGAACAAGCACATCATTTTAGCCCATATTTCGGGCAAGATGAGAAAACATTTCATCCGGATCCTGCCCGGGGACCGGGTCCTGGTCGAGATTTCGCCCTACGACCTGACCAAGGGACGGATCACGTACCGATTTAAATAAAGGGGAGACGACATGAAAGTCCGAGCCTCCGTCAAGAAAATCTGCCGCAACTGCAAGGTCATCCGGCGCAAGGGATTGGTCCGGATCATCTGCACGAATCCCCGGCATAAACAACGTCAAGGATAAGGACGGCACCCATGGCACGCATTGCAGGCATCACGCTTCCTCCGGACAAGCGGATCGAAATCGGGCTGACCTACATCTTCGGGATCGGCCGGTCCAAGTCGAGCCAGATCCTCCAGGAAGCCAAGATCGACAAGAACAAGAAGGTCAAGGCCCTGAGCGAGGAGGAAGTCAACAAGATCCGCCAGATCATCGAAAAGAGGGAGAAGATCGAGGGCGACCTCCGCAAGGACATCAGCCTTTCGATCAAGCGCCTGATCGATATCGGGTGCTACCGGGGCCAGCGGCATAAAAGGAAACTCCCGGTCCGCGGCCAGCGGACGAAAACGAACGCCCGGACCCGGAAGGGGCCTCGCGGCCACACGATCAAGAAATTGAAGCCGGCCGCCAAATCATAAGGAAGGAAGCAGCGCATGGCCACGAAAGCGAAGACACGGACCAAGAAAAAAGTCCGCAAGGACATCGGCTACGGAACGGCCCACATCCAGTCCACGTTCAACAACACGATCATCACGATCTCCGATCACGCGGGCAACGCGGTGTGTTGGACGAGCTCCGGGACTGTGGGCTTCAAGGGCGCCCGGAAAGGAACGCCGTTCGCGGCCCAGCTCGCCGGCAAGGAAGCCGCGACGAAAGCCCGGGAATTCGGCGTCCGTTACCTGGACGTCCGGGTCAGCGGCCCGGGGGCCGGCCGCGAGTCGGCCATCCGGTCCCTGCAAAGCGGCGGGGTGGAAATCCGTTCGATCAAGGACGTCACCCCGATTCCCCATAACGGCTGCCGCGTCCGCCGCCGCCGCAGAGTTTAAGGAGAGTCCTCATGTCCCGATATCGCGAACCCTTGTGCCGGCTTTGCCGGGTCGAAAAAACCAAGCTCTTTCTCAAGGGGCACAAGTGCCTGACCGATAAGTGCCCGGTCGAGCGCCGGGCCTACGCCCCCGGCCAGCACGGCCGAAGCCGCCGGCGCATCCTCGGCTACGGCCTCCAGCTCCGCGAGAAGCAGAAGATGAAACGGTTCTACGGGATGTCCGAAAAGCAGTTCCGCCTGTTCTTCGAGCGGGCCGAACGGACCAAGGGCATCACCGGCGAGATCCTCCTCCAGATGCTCGAGCGGCGCTTGGACAACCTTCTGTACATCGCCGGCTACGCCCATTCCCGGGCTCACGCCCGCCAGCTGGTGACCCACGGGCACGTCCTAGTCAACAGCGGCCGGGTCGCCATTCCCTCGTTCATGGTCAAGGCCAACGATGAAATCGGCTTCCGGCCCCAATCGGTGAAATCCGAGGACCTGAAGGCCGTGGCCGAAGCGTACGCCGGCAAGACCGTCCCCGGCTGGATCCAGGTCAACCGGGAAAACCTCACCGCCCGCGTCATGGCCCTACCGACGCGCGCCGACGTGACCCTCCCGGTCGAGGAGCACATGGTCGTCGAGCTCTACTCGAAGTAGGGCCCGGCTCGATAACGGTTTCCGGAAGGAGGACCCATGACCGAATTTGGTTTTCAGCGGCCGAAGCTATTGGAATGCGATTATGAGACCTTGACGTCGACGTACGGCCGGTTCACGGCCCAGCCGTTCGAGCGCGGGTACGGGACGACCGTGGGCAACGCCTTGCGGCGGATTCTGCTGTCCTCGATCAAGGGCGCGGCCATCACCGCCGTCCGGATCCAGGGCGTGCTCCATGAGTTTTCGACCATCCCCGGGGTGGTTGAGGACGTCACCGACATCATCCTCAATTTGAAATCCATCCCCCTGAAGCTGAAGGGGGAAGGGCCGAGCGTCCTGACCCTCCGCAAGGAAGGGCCGGTCACGGCCACGTCGGCCGACCTGACCGGCGACGGCGACGTCGAGGTCCTCGACAAGACCGTCGCCATCGCCTCGCTCGACAAGGACGGCCTGTTGGACGCCGAGCTCATCGTTGAGAACAACCGGGGGTTCATCACCGCCGACCAGAATTTCGACGAGACGCGGAGCATCGACACCATCCCCCTCGACTCGTCCCATTCGCCCGTCCTCAAGGTCAACTACCGGGTCGAACCGGCCCGCGTGGGCAAGCGGATCGATTACGAGAAGCTGACCCTGGAAATCTGGACGACGGGCGCGGTCGCGCCGGTCGAAGCTCTGGCCCAGGCGGCCAAGATCATGCGGGATCACCTGATCATCTTCCTCAATGTCGTCGACGAGCGGGCCGACAGCGAGCCCGTGACGGCCAAGCGGGAGATCCCCTACGCCGGCCAGACCGAGCTCCTGGCCAAGCCCATCGAGCATCTCGAGCTTTCCGTCCGGTCCAATAACTGTCTCCGCTCGGCGGGCATCGAAAAGATTTACGAGCTCGTGATGAAGAGCGAGGAGGAGCTGCTGAAGACGAAGAACTTCGGCCGCAAATCCTTGGGGGAGATCAAGGAGACCCTGGTCACCCTCGGGCTCGGCTTGAACCTCGACCTGAATCCCAAGCTGCTGGAACGGATCAAGGGCGAGACGAAGGACAAAGCGAAGGAGACGGAGGAATGAGGCATCGTTTGAGCGGAAGAAAGCTGGGCCGGACCACGGCCCATCGGGAGATGCTCCTGCGGAATCTGGCCACCTCGCTGATCGAGAAGGAACGCGTCCGGACGACGGTCGCCAAGGCCAAGGAGCTCCGGCCCTTCGTCGAGAAGCTGATCACCATGGGCAAGACCGGCACGCTGGCCGCCCGGCGCCGGGCGCTGGCCGTCCTGATGAAGGAAGACGCCGTGACCCGCCTGTTTGAGACGGTCGCCCCGCGGTTTTCCGAGCGGGCCGGGGGCTACACCCGGATCGTCAAGCTCAGCCCGCGCAAGGGCGACGGGGCGGAGATGGCCGTGATCGAGCTGGTCGGCTCGGAATTCAAGGCCAAGGAAAAGAAGAAAAAGGACAAGGAGAAGGGCAAGAAGCCGGCCAAGGCGTAGGCCCGGGCAAGCCATTCGCGCCCGCCCCGCCGCAAAGCGGGGCGGGCTTTTTTTTTGCCGCTGGAAGAACGCGGCCGCATCATCCAAGATCCGGAATCCGGTCTGCTTGCCCATGATCACGCTCCTGGACACCGCGGGAAAAATCCATATGATAATGGGTTTGAAATCGTCTCGTTTTTCCTTCTTTTCGCCGCCTTGCTCGGCCTGTCCTTTTGGGCGCTGTTGACTCTCCTGGCGAGCTTCGATCTCGCCGCGGTCCAGGCGGCCGGTTCAGGCGTCCCCGGGCGGACGATCGCGGTCTATATGATGATTTGCCTGATCGTCTTCGGTTTCGTTTGGCTCCAGGACATCGTTCCGGCGATGATCCAAAACACCATGCCGGCGAGTTTCGAGGGCGCCGGGCTTGCCCAGAATGCGATCTACGTATTGGACTTCGCTTTCACCTTCCCGATGCTGGCGGTCGGCGCCGCTTGGCTTTGGCGCCGGCGCGCGTGGGGTTATCCGATCTCCGGAATGATGGTGATCATGTTGACGATCGAGACCGCCGGCATCGCCGTCGATCAGGCTTTCGGGCGTCTCCACGACCCCTCGGCGTCGGCCGGCGCGGTTCCGATCATGCTGGCCCTCTCCGGCGTCGGGCTGATCTTCTCGGTCCTCTTCCTGCGAGGGATAAACGACCGAGGCTCCCCGACTTCGCGCCCGGCGAGGTGATGGAGGCCGCGGACCGCTGATACGACAAAGGCCGTCGATGCTTTTGCTCCTGGAGTTCCAACCCGGGTCGGCGCGACTCGCCGCGCGCATCCGGGTTGAGGCGCTAGATAACATCCGGCGGCCGGCCCGGTTGATCGTTTCCCTTTTCCCGCGGGGGCCTGTCCGATCGGTGATGTTCTCCGCTCCGCGGAACGACCGGAGGCGCCCTGTCGCCGGCGTAATGCTGACGAGACTGAAGAATCGAAACCATGTCCGGTTCGGAAACAAGAGAACCCGTGCTAAAATATCATATCTAGGATATCTCGCGACGGGGTGTCCGATTTGAATAATGAAAACCTTGAGAAAGGAGATGTCCGTGCGTAAATCGACCGTCGGATTGTTACTGGCCGGTGCCCTTGTTTTTTTCGCGGTTCAAGCGTCGGGGGAAACCCTGATGATCCGGGCAAAGAAAATTTATACGATCAGCGGAGCCGTCGTGGAAAACGGAGCCGTCCTCATCCGGGACGGAAAGATCGCCGCCGTCGGAACGGAGATCGTCCCGCCTCCGGGAACGCCCGTCGTCCAGGCCTGGGCGGTCACCCCGGGGCTGGTGGATATTCATTCCCACGTCGGCGTCTATTCCGTGCCCTCGGTGGAAGAGAACAGTGACGGAAATGAAATGACCAATCCCCTCACCCCGCAGGTGCGGGCCCTGGATTCGTTCAACTTCGAGGATCCGGCCATTCCCGTGGCCCGGGCCGGAGGGGTGACGACGATCGTGGCTCTCCCGGGAAGCGGCAACGTCATCGGCGGGACCGGCGTTTCGGTGAAGCTGAAAGACGACCGGCCCGATCGCATGGTCCTCCAGGAAGACAACTGCCTGAAAATGGCCATCGAAGGGAATCCCATCGGCGTCTACGGGCCGCGCAAACAGATGCCCGCCACGCTGATGGCCGTTTACCATTTAGCCCGCAAGGCGTTCGTCGAGGCGCGGGAATACGAGGCCGCTTGGGAGAAGTTCGAGAAGGAGAAGAAGGCGGGAAAGGCGGCCGCGGCTCCGAAGCGGGAGCTCGGCAAGGAGACGGTGTTGAAAGCCCTCCGGCGGGAAATCCCCGTCCACATGCACTGCGCCACGGCCGCGGAGGCCATGAGCTGCATCCGCCTGGCCCGGGAATTCAACCTGAGGCTGACCCTGGCCCATTGCTATTGGGTCTATCTTGTGGTGGACGAACTCAAGGAATACAAGGATGTCGCCTTCAACGTCGGCCCGCCGATGCTCTTTGGGTATTTTGACAATCCCCATGTCTTCCATAACACGGCGGCTATCCTGGCCGAGGCCGGGCTGGACGTCTCTCTCCAAACCGACGCCTTGGGCGGCGGCCAGCAGAATCTTCTCCAACTGGCCGTCCTGTGCGTCCGCCGCGGCATGAAGGAAGCGGATGCGCTGAAAGCGATCACCCTGAACGGCGCCCGGGCCGCCGGACTGGACGGGCGGATCGGCAGCCTCGAGCCCGGCAAGGACGCCGACCTTGTGCTCTACGACGGCGAGCCGCTGGCCTTGACCACCCGCATCACCCAGGTGATCATCGACGGCCGTGTTGAATACCGGAACGAAAGCCTGAAACCCCTGGCCGGATTGACCGCGGCCCCCCTGGCCGCCCGTCCCCTGGATCTGCCGGAGAACCTCGGCGCGGCCGGGGCGTTCGCCATCCGGGCCGGAACGGTCTTCACCCTGGCCGGGGAGCCGCTGCGCGACGCCGTCATCCTGGTGAAAGACGGGCGGATCGAAAAGATCGGCCGCGACGTCGCCGTCCCGGAGGGCTGGCCGGTGATCGAGGCCGGCGACCGGGTGGTCATGCCCGGCCTGGTCTCGCCGCGGTCCCACGCCGGAATCTCCGACAACTGGAAACGTCAGAGCTATGTCAATGAAACGTCCCAGCCGGTCGTGCCCGAGCTGGAGGTGAAAAATTCCATCGAGCCGCAGGCCCCGCTTTTCTCGTTCCTCCGCGGGGACGGCATCACTTCGCTGCTCGTGACCCCCGGCAACCTCAACGTCATCGGCGGGCAGGGGACGGCGATCAAGAGCTGTGGAGCGGTCGTCGACCGGATGATCATCAAGGATCGGGCGGTCATGATGTTCGGCCTCGGGGCGAACGCCCGGCGGGAGGGGGAGATGCCCACGACCCGCATGGGGATCATGGCCCTGTTGCGCGAGACGCTGGTCAAGGCGAGGGAATACGGCGAAAAGCGGGACCGGGCCGCCCGGGATAAAAAGAATGAAACTCCGGCCGCGGACCTGGCCCTGGACGCCCTGCAGCCGGTGCTGCGCGGAGAGATGCCGGTCATGATCCACGCCGAGCGCCGCGACGACATCCTGGCGGCTCTGCGCCTGGCCGATGAATTTCAGTTGAAGATCATCCTCGACGGGGCCACCGACGCCTACAAAGTGGTCGACGAGATCCGGAAGCGCGGCATTCCTGTCGTTCTGGAGGGACTGTTCCGAGGCTTGGGCCAGGTGGAGGACCGGGGATTCAACGAAGACAACGCCGTCATCCTCATCCGGGCCGGCGTGACCGTGGCCTTCCGTCCGGACGAGGGTTCATGGCGGACGCCCGCGGCCGGGCAGCCCGGCGGCGAACCGTTGACGCTGGCCGCGTTCGCCTACCGCGGCGGCCTGACCGAGGAGGAGGCGCTCAAGGCCGTGACCATCGAGCCGGCGCGCATCGCCGGCCTCGCCAAGCGGGTCGGAAGCCTGGAGGCCGGAAAGGATGCCGACATCGTCATTCTGCGCGGTCATCCGTTCCTGACCGGCGCCATCCCGGAGGCGGTTTTCATCGACGGCCGGCTGGAGGCCCGCGCTCAGCCGGACCGGCGGTGATCCCCGGGAGGACGCGGCCATGAAAAAGAGAAATACCGTTCTTTGGGCGGCGGCGGTCCTGGCCTTTCTGTTCGTTCGCCCGGCCGGCGGAGGGGAGGCCGATCCGCTTCTGGCCGTCCGCGGCGGCCGGATCATCACCGTCAGCGGCGGCGTGATCGAAAACGGCGTCCTGCTCATCCGCGGCGGACGCCTCGAGGCCGTCGGCCGGGACGTGGCTGTTCCGCCCGGCGCCGAGGTCATCGAGGCCGCCGGGGCGGTCATCACCCCCGGCTTGATCGACGCTTTCACTCACCTGGGGATGGAACGGCCGGAAGCCGGCGGCGGCGACTATGACGAGTCGGCCAAGGCCGTTCTCCCGCAATTGCGCGTCATCGACGCCATCGACTGGGAAAATGAAGACTTCCCGGCCGCGTGCTCCGAAGGCGTCACCTCCGCCCTCTCGGCCCCCGGCGAGGGCGCGCTTCTGAGCGGCCAAAGCGCCTTGGTCCGCCTTCCCGGACACTCCTCCGGGGGCGGCGAGACGCTGCGCTTTCCGGCCGCGGTCCACGCCAACCTGGGGGAAGCGGCCAAGCTCCGTTTTGGAAGCCGCAACCAGTATCCCTCGACCCGCATGGGCGCGATGGCCTTGCTGCGCCAGACTCTCCTGGACGCCCGGCAGGCCATGGAGAGCAAGACCGGACCGGACCGGGCGGCGGCCGCGGCCGTCGAATCGCTCGGGCCGGTGCTGAAAGGGGAAATGCCCCTGGTCGTGCGGGCCAACCGCTTGGACGACATCCTGACGGCCGTCCGCTTGGCGGACGAGTTCGGCCTCCGCCTCGTCATCAATCACGGCGCCGCGGCTTTTCGGGCGGCTTCCGAGCTGGCCGAACGAAAGATCCCCGTCCTGGTCGGCCCGCTGGCCGACTTTCGGAGCACGCCGGAGTCGGCGGCCGATTCGCTGGAAAGCGCCGTCCGCCTTCAGCGGGCCGGCGTCAAGATCGCCTTTCAGGGAAATTCCGGGCGCCGGCCGGACGCGCTGCTGGAGATCGCCCGCCTGGCCGTCGCCCACGGCCTTCCCGAGGAGGAGGCCTGGCGGGCTCTGACGCTCAACGCGGCCGAGATCTTCTCCGTCGACGGCCGGATCGGTTCGCTGGAGGCGGGCAAGGACGCCGACGTGGTGATTTTCAGCGCCGATCCCCTCCGGGAAACGGCCGTCGTGCGGACGGTCATCAGTCGGGGCCGGATCGTTTTTTCGCGCTGAGCGCCCGCTGGGGCGGACAAGGCGGTTTCTTGACATCGCTTTTCCGCCGGATTTATCCTGTGTCCGCCCGGACGACGGCCGCCGTCCCGCAAGGGCGGGGAGGACGGGAGCTTGCCGGCGCTCAAGGAACGGGTGAGAGACGGGACGCGCGCCGCGGGACGAAGGGCGTTTCCGGGCCGGCGCGCGCTCCCGGCCCGGGTTGATATCCCGGGTTTCAAGCCCGCACCGGCATCCGGGAGGAGGAAGATCATGAAACGAGGCTTGAGGGTTGTTCCGGTGGTTCTCTGTTTGTGCTTTTCCCCGGCCGTCCGGGCCGCGGAAACCGTCCGCATGGAGCGGATGAATTGGCCGGACATCAAGAAGGCGATCGAATCGGGCTGCACGACCGCGGTCGTCGGCGTGGGTTCGATCGAACAGCACGGACCCCATCTGCCGACCATGACCGATGCGCGGATCAGCGACGCCCTGGCCGAGCTCGTCGCCCGCAAGCTGGGCGGCGCGCTTCAAGCACGGACGATCGAGACCGGACTGTCGGATCATCACCTCGCTTTCTCCGGGACGATTACCCTCAAGCCCGAGACGCTGCGGCTGATCCTTCGAGATTATACGGCCAGTCTCGTCCGCCACGGCTTCAAGCGCATCCTCTTCATTCCGATGCATGGCGGAAATTTCGAAACCGTGGGGCGGTTTGCAGCCGAGGCCCGGAAGGCTCACCCCGGGATCGACGTCACGGCGTTCCTGGACTTGCCCGGCTTGACGGACTTCCTCAGCCGCCTATCGGCCGAATACGGCGTCTCCAAAACGGAGGCCGGAGACCACGCCGGCGAGAACGAAACCTCGATGATGATGGCTTTGGAGGGCGGGCTGGTCGCGTCCGAGCGGTTTGCTCCCGGGTATTGCGGGCCGTTCGGCGGGGCCGAGATGAGGCTTCTGCTGGAAAAAGGCATGCCCGCGCTTTCCGCCGACGGTGTTCTGGGCGACCCCCGAAAGGCGTCCGCGGAAAAAGGCCGGGTTTATCTCGAGCGGTTGGCGGATTTCATCGTCGCCTCGGTCGGCGGAACATCCGGACGCCGGTGAGAAGATTTCCGGGCTTTCGCCGAAGACGTCCATACTCAAATCAAGATGATATAAAGGGTTAGCTTCGGCTTCCGCAATGTCGATATCGATATCCGTACTGGCCGTTTTGATCCCATGACTGCCACAATATTCGTCATAGAGCCCGGACGGCCTGGACGAGTTCACGGCCTTGACAGCCGGCGCTCCCGATGATATGTTTTCATCTAACATCCTCCAGCCGGGCGGCGCGTCCGCCGGCCGCGGGATGTTTCGTTATTAGGGAGTAATTCGTTTTCTTTCGTTTAAAAAAACAATCGAGGAGTCTCCGATGAAGGCGTCTGCTTTGTTCTCGGAAAAAAAACCGGTTCTGGGCATCAACAGCCTGGGGAGGATCGGCAAGCTCACCCTGTGGCATCATGTCGGGCGGAAGTATTTCAAGGAGATCGTCGTCAGCCAGGGCCGGGAAATCGGCGCCGGGATGGACGCCGTCGTCCAGACGATCGAAAAAGATTCAACCTACGGCCGCATGCATACGTTTCTTTACGGGATCAACGCCGAGCCCCGGATCCAGATCGTCGATGAAAAGGAAGGCAAGCTTCTGATCGACGGGATCCCGGTGACGGTTCTGCGGAAGGACCGGAATCCCAAGGACATCCCATGGCGCGATTACGGCGTGGATGTGGTGGCCGATTGCACCGGACAGTTCCTGGATCCGACGGCGGAACCGGACGCGGCCAAGGGATCGCTCCGCGGCCATTTGCAGGGCGGCGCCCGGGTCGTCCTCGCCTCGGCGGCCTTCAAGCTCAAGAACCGGGCCCTGCCCATGCCCGAGGACGCCGTGACCCTGATCTACGGCATCAATCACCGGGCTTTCGATCCGGACCGGCATTCCCTCGTCTCGGCCGCCTCCTGCACGACGACCGCCCTCGCCCATATGATCAAGCCCCTCGTCGACCACGAAAAGACTCGGGCGATCCTGACCGCCTCGGCCTCAACGGTCCACGCGGCCACGAATTCGCAGAGCGTCCTGGACAACGTCCCCAAGGCCGGGGCGAAGGACCTGAGAAAATCGCGCTCCGTCCTCGACAACATCATCCTGACGTCGACCAACGCGGCCGAGGCCCTGGCCCTGGCCGTTCCCGAGGTGAAAGCCATCGGCTTCATGGCCGATTCCATCCGCATCCCGATGAAGACGGAATCGATCATCATCCTGAACGTCACGTTTCAAAATCCCGGAGACGCCGGCGTCCCGGCGATCGACGCCCGGGCGATCAACGAGATCTACCGGCAGGCCGCGGCCCGCGACCCGGAACGGCGCCTGGTGTTCTCCGAGGAGCAGAACGTCTCGGCCGACGTGGCCGGCGTCGACGCCTCGGTCGTCATCGAGGGTCAGTTCAATCACACCCGGACCGCCTTCATCGACATCGACGTGTCGCAGATCTCCGCCCTACCGCCGGAAACCCGGGCCGCTTTTCCCGTCAAGCGCCTGGAGATCCCGGTCGTCCACGCCAAAGTCTTCGGCTGGTATGACAATGAATACGGGAGCTACACGAACCGGATGGGCGACCTGGCCGTCCACATCGAGCAGTCATTGAAGTAAGGCCGGTTCCGTCCGAAACGCGTTTCAGACCTTGGCCGGAACGGCCGGCTCCGGTTCGATCCGGTGGCGGCCGCGATAGACGGCTCCGCTCCAGCCGTCCAGGCTGAGGAAATCGCCGCGGCGGATGACGGCGTCGTGGATCGTCCCCGTTCCGCTTTTTTCATCGACCTTCAGGCTCCGGAGCCCGACAACGCCGACTTTCTTGAGCTGGGGGATAATCACCGCGGCGTGCGAGGTGCTGCCGCCTTTGGCCGTCAGGAGGCCTTCGACTCCCCGCAGCAGGCCGATGTCGTCGGGAACCGTGTCCGGCCGGATCAAGATCAGGGGGACGTTTGGATCCTGTCGGCTGAATTCCTCGATGTCGGCATCCGAGAAAACGGCCCGGCCGCACAAGGCCCCCCCGCTGATGCCGATTCCGTTGCCGAGGCGGGATTTTTCGAGCTTTTCGGTCCGGGTGAAGACCTTCACCCGGGCGGGTTCCGGCGGCGGCAGATCGCGCGTCTGAAGGATGTAGAGCCCCTCTTTCGTCGCGCTTTCGAAGGTGAATTCGATCTCCTGGTGCTCGAATCCCTTTTCATAGACCAGGGTTTCGGCCAGGCGTTTGAGCTCGCCGTAGACCGCCGGAAACTGGGATTCCAGGGAGATCGGCTCGTCCCGTCCTTCGCTGATTCGCTGCGTTTCGGAAATGGGGTAGGTTTCAACCAAGCCGGTGACGATATCGTCCCCTTGGGCGCCGTGGGTGAAGTCGCCGAACAGGGAAACGGAGCTCGTCAGCCCCTTGGGTTCCCGGGTGAAGATGACCCCCGTCCCGGAATCGCTGTTTAAGTTGCCGTACACCATGGCCTGGACGATGACGGCCGTGCCCCAGTCGCTGGAGATGTTCATCTCCGCCCGGTAGATCTCGGCCCGGGGAGAATCCCAGGATTCGATCACCTTGAAAAAGGCCTTGTCCAATTGCTCCCGGGGATTATCCGGGAGGGTGATTCCGCTTTGGCTCAGACCCTTCCGGTAGGCGAAGGCGATGTCCCGCATCTGTTCCGGCGTGAAATCGAATTTCTTGACGATCCCGAGATCGGCCTTGAACTGGTCGATGGTGTCGTCGAAGAAGTCCCGGTCCATGCCCTCCGACATGCCCCAGAACTGGAGAAACCGGCGGTAACAGTCCCAGGCGGCCCAGGCGTACCTGGGGCGGGCGGCCAGAGCCTCGGCGATTTGATCGTTGAGGCCCACATTGAGAAACGACGTCATCATCCCGGGAGCGGAGATCGCCGATCCGCTCCGGACCGAAAGAAGGAGAGGATTATGGGGATCCCCCAGCTTCTTGCGGGCGGTCTGTTCGAGAATTCTTAATTGCCGGTCGATGCGCTGGTCGAGGTCCCGGCCGATGTTCCGGTCGCTCCGGATGGCTTCTTTGCAGCGGAAGACTTCCGTCGTCAGGATGAATCCCGGGGGGACGGGAAATCCGAAGGAGTGCAATTTTTTCAGGAAATATCCCTTGTTTCCGAGGAGGATTTGGTCGTCCCGGGGACCCATTTTTTCCCCGATCGGGACGACGGCGGCCCCGGGATCGTAGCTCATCAGGACGTTGCGGAGATGCGCTTGGTCCTTGAATTTCTCCTCCTCGGCGCAGAGCGTCCGGAGGATGGTGCTGACGAAATTGTCGATCGTCTGCAGGCCGAAGGACGAGGCGATCAGCGAGCGGATGAAGTTTTCGGTCCGGATGTAGATCTCCTCCTCTTCCTTGTCCGGACTGGGGCGTTCCTCTTGGGGGAGAGCGGCCAGGACCTGACGGATGACGAGCGGCAGTCGGGCCCGGTGGGCGTCGATGAAATAAACGTGGATGACGTCTTGGACGCCCTTGGAGATGAATTGGAAGATGTCGGTGTATTGGGCCATGCTGAACCGCGGAGCCTTGAGGGCTCCTTCGAGGAGACGGACCTTGGACGTCAGGCCCTCGGTCGCGATCCCCTCCAAGGCGAGGACCTTCAGAAAGATCACGAGGAAGCGGTGGATTTCGACCAGCGTGCTCCGGGTGATGAAGCGGAGATTCACCGGGGCGAGGGCGTGCTCGAGCTGGACGTCGGCCAGGCTTTGGAGCTTGAGGTAGAGACGGAGGGCGTCGAATTTCTCCTCGCGGTAGGTGCCGTAGACGGACGGGATCCCGACGGCGATGTGCCGCTTTTCGTAGAGATCCTCCAGCGCCTCGGTCTTTTTGGGGGAGAGGAAGCGGTCCTTCAGGATCTCGAGGAATTCCAGGAGAACCGCCAGGGCCGGGCCGGGCGTTTGCCGGGCCAAGGCCCGCTTCAAAATGTCGATTTTCCGGCGGTCGAACAAGAAGGAGGCGTCGAGATCCTTGAGGACGTCCTGATGCTGGACGAAATACTTGCGGTGGAGGAGCTGATAGAGACGGAGGAACAGGGCCGCCTTCTCCTTGTCCGGCTCGGGAACGTCCGGGATTTCCCGGACGGTTTTGAGGATTTTCATCTGGTCCCAGGCGAGCGTTTCCCGGAGATCGCCGCCGGCCTCCCGCGACACTCCGGCCATCACCCGGTGAAGGCCGTCGTAGAATGGCCCGGAGGGCTGGAGCGCGTCGTAGATCTCCGCCGGGAGGAACGGCTTCATTCCTTCCTTTCGGCCCGCCGCCCAATATTCCAGGACGGCTTCGCAGAAGGGGACAAGCGTGCTGTTGCACTCCACGTGAGTCTGTTTCCGGATGAAGTGGATGAGCGGATCCTCCCGAAAGCAGAGGGCGTCCAGGCGGGTCGTATTATCCCGGAGCTCGCCGCCGGCGTTGATGTCGTTGAAATACACCGGGAAGAGGCGGGCCAATTGAAGAACCAGGTTGTGGGCCGGGGTGATGTCGGCGTTGAGAAGGGCGGAAATGTCCTTCTGGAGGAGGTCGGCGTCGCGGACGAAGACCCCGCCGATTTTCAGATGGGCGATCAAGGCCGACAGCAGAGGCTTGGTCCAGCGGGGCTTGAGGGCGATGATTTCGATCCAGGCCCGGATGTTCTTGACGTGGAGAGGGTTGAATTTCACTTCCCAGTCGGTGGTCGCCCCGCGGATGCCGGGGCCGACGAAACCGAACCGGATGATCTCGTCGAGCAGGACCTTGACCTCGGGATGGCGGTCGAGCTTGAAGACTTCCCGGGCCGCCGTGCTGAGGCAGCTCATCATGGTGTCGGGATACGCGGCCCGGGCGGCGCTCTCCCGGAACGTCTGGAACAGCAGGGAGATCATCGGCTCCCGCTTGTCGGGAGGAAGACCGGCGAACACCCGGCCCAGGGAACGGTTGATCTCGATCAGGGCTTCGCGGTGGATGTCCCGGAATCCGGGGACGGAAATGATCCGGAAAAGGTACAGGAGTCGGATTTCGTGCCGGCGGCCGTCCGAGAAGGACGCTTTCTCGATTTCGTCGGCGATTTTCAAATACCCCTTGGCGATTTGGTAGTAATCCGGCCATTCGAGGAGGCCGGAAAACCCGGCCCAGTCGCCGGGCTCCGAGCCGCCGTCGCAGGCGTCGACCAGGCTTTTCCATTCCCGGAGCCGTTTCCGGCTCAGCGGCTCGACCAGGCTCAAATAAAGATCCCGGTCCGCTCCGTCTCCGTCCTCGGCCTTGAAGGGAATGAATCCTTCCTCCGGATCGGGTTGGGCGAGCCAGTAATCGAAGGACGACCGGAACGCCCGGCCGGCCAAGCTTTGATACGCTCCGCGCGAAAGGGGAAGGTTCCTCTCGAGGCAGGTTCCCAGGATCAGCTTCATGTCCCGGGCCGACTTTTTCAGGAGGCTGTCTCCGTCCGGAACGGCGGAAAGAACCCGGTTGAAAGCCCGGTCGACGAGGGGAAGATTGCGGTCGAGGTTCGGCCCGCTGTCGTTCATGATCTTGCGGAGATACTCGAACAACCCGGCGAGGCTTTTCTCCCGGACGTCCTCTTCTTGCGACGGCTCGATCATCTCGAAAAACAGGTCTACGACGATTTCATGGGCTTCCCGCCCCCGGGGATGGGCGTCGAAAACGTGAAAATCCTCGAGGCTGATCCGCCGCCAGTCCTCGGCCCGGGCGGCCTCTTTCCGCCCGGTCCGGTGGTAATCCTCCAAAAAATTGCGGATGCGGAGGTGCGTTCCGTAGGATTCCCGGACCAGCTCGATCAGCGTCCGGGCCGGAGGGGGGAGAACGGGGTCGAGCCCGCCCGTCCGGCGGGAGTGGGCGTCTGTCCGGCTCATGAGACGTTCCTTTCCCCGGATCCGCTCCGCCCGGAGACCGCCCGATACCGCTTGAGGAGGGCCGCCCCGCGGCCGTCGTCCCTGGCGGCGACGACGGTCCGGTCGGCGAAGAATCCAAAAATTTCCGAAACCGAGAAATCCCCCCGGGCCGAATCTTTCTTCCCGGTGAAGGGAAAGACATCCGGCCCGCGTTGGCACTTGGCGTTGAGGTTGACCCGGGCGACCTGGGCGCGGGCGGCGTCGATGAGCGGACCGAGCGTCCGGACGTCGGTCCCGAAGACGCTCGCCTGTTGACCGAAGGAGGACGCCCGGAGGTAGTCGACCGGCTCCTCCATCCGGCGGAAATCGACGATCGGAACGAGCGGCCCGAACTGCTCCTCGCGATAGATCCGCATCCGGGGCGTGACCGGTTGAAGGACGGCGGGACAGAGGAGCGAGCCCGCGGACCGGCCGCCGTTTTCGTTGATGACGTCCGCCCCGCGGCCGGCGGCGTCGTCGATGAGCGACCGGAGATAGGACATCCGGACAGGGTCGGCCAGGGGGGTGATGCGGACGCCTTTCGCCCAGGGCATGCCGATTCTGATTTTGGCCGTTTCCGCAGCAAGGCGGTCGAGGAACGGCTTCCGGACCGCCTCGTGGACGAAGAGAATCTTCAGGGCCGCGCAGCGTTGGCCGTTGAAGGCCAGGGCGCCCAGCAGGCACTCGCCGACGGCCGTCTCCAGGTCGGCGTCGGGCAGGATCACGGCCGCGTTCTTGGCGCCCAGGCCGAGGAGGACCCGCAGGCGCGTCCGCTTCGGATGCAGGCTGGTCAGCCGGTCGGCCACCGCCTTGGAACCGATGAAGGCGAAGACGTCGATCCCGCCGCTTTTCAAGAGGGGATCGAGAACGGCCGGCCCGTCTCCCGAAAGGACGTGGACCGTGCCCGGAGGGAAGCAGGACGCGAGAGGCTCGAGAAGGAAATCGAAAAACAAGACGCCGAAGCGGGGAGGCTTGATGATCACCGTGTTGCCGGCCAGGAGGGCGGGCACAACGAGCCCAAACGTCTCGAACAGAGGATAATTATACGGCCCGGCGCACAGGGCGACGCCCCGCGGCTCGTCGCAGACGAGGCCGATGATGCCCTTTTGCCGGATCAGGGACCGCGAGGCCCGGTCTCGTTTGACCGCGGCTTGAATCAATCGGCCGATCAATTCGATCGTCCGGTCGAACTCGGCCTCGAGCTCGACCCGGGGTTTGGCGATTTCCCACATTAATGTCCGGACGACCGGCTCCTTGAGGCCGGCCAGCCGGGCGCTGAAGTCCTCGAGGCGGCGGATGCGGCCGGCGAGAGTCAGGGAGGGCCAAGCCCCGCGTCCGCCGCAAAAAGCCTTCCGGGCGGCGGCCAGGGCGCGGAGGGCGTCGCGGCCCGTCATCCGGGGAAGGGAGCCCAGCCGCAGGGGGGAAAATCCCTCCTGGGTTCGGACATCGACGGGGGAGTAGACGTCAAGACGGCGCCCTTTCCAGGGTTGCAGATCGCCGCCCAGGAACACCCGGTCCGGCTCGATCGGTTTCTCCATCCGGAATTCACGGGGAATGTCCTCTTTCCGGACGAAAAGAGCGGTTAAATCGGCCGGGGCCGATCCGAGGCGACAGGCTGCGCCGGAGACAGGGCGAGAACAAGAGACCGACACGCGTTCCACGGGATTTCTTCTCCCGGATCATCCCCCGGCGAGGACGATGAGATGAAATAGAAGACAATATTTTACCATATCGGAACGGTCCGGACAATGAACCGCGGCGGGCATGTGAGAGCAAAGCAAGAATGTCCCCTTCGGGATGGAGGCGGACTTGGAGGAACGGATCAGCTTGAGCCGTCGCGAGATGCGGCGTCCGTCGATCCTGCAAAAGCCCGAGAAGGGGGCTGACCCTGGGGACCGCGGCGGGCCCGGATGATGGCCGGAGGCGCCAAATAATGTATGATAAGCCGATGGAAGACAAAACGGCTTATTTTTTCGAGGTCTATGGAGCCCTCCCCCGGGCCGGCCCGGGCGACGACGCCTCGACGGAAAAAGCCTTCCGGATGATGAACGGCGTTCCGGAAAAACCGATGATTCTGGACATCGGCTGCGGCCCGGGAAAACAAACCCTGGTCCTGGCCCGGATTTCCGGCGGACGAATCATTGCCTTGGACAACCACCGGCCGTTCTTGGAGAGGGTCGAGGCCGATGCCCGGGCGCTCGGTCTTTCGGCGCGCATCAAGACCGTCCTCCAGGATATGAAGACGATGGATTTCGCCCCCGGGACGTTCGATGTGATCTGGTCCGAGGGCGCCCTCTACCAAATGGGCTTCGCCGCGGGACTCCGGGCCTGCCGGCCCTTGTTGAAAGCGGGCGGCTCGATCGGCCTGACCGAGCTGGTCTGGCTGACGGACGACCGGTCGAGCGAGGCCGTGAAATGGGCCTGGGACTACGCGGACATGAAGGATGTCAAGGACAACCTCGCCCTGTTCGAGGCGTGCGGGTACGAGGTGGACGGCCATTTCACCCTGCCGGCCTCCTCCTGGATCGATTCGTATTACGGCCCCATGCGGGCCCGCATCCGCGAATTGCGGGAGACATGCCGAGACAAGGCCGCCGCCCGGGAGGTCCTCGACGCGGCTCAGGCCGAAATCGAAGGCTTTGAAAAATGCTCGACCGAGCTCGGCTATGAATTTTTCGTGGCCCGGAGGACGGAATGAAGCCGGCGGACGGTGTCCCGCGCCCGCCGGACGGCCGGGTGAAGCAACGGCGCATGATCCGGCTCGTCGTCAACCTCGGCTTGGCCGGAAACGCCGTCCTGGCCGCGGCCAAGCTCGGCTTGGGAATCCTCGGCCACAGCAAGGCCCTCCTGGCCGACGGGATCAATTCCGTCTCAGACGTCGTCTACTTCCTGGTGGTCAAATTCTTCGTCGGGATGTCGGGCAAGCCGGCCGACCGCGAACATCCCTACGGCCATCATCAATACGAAACGATCGCCGCTCTCGTGGTCGGCGCCTTCGTCGTCACGAGCGGCCTGGCGATTTTTTGGGACGCCGTCGATTCCCTTTTCGATTTGATCAAAGGAAAGGAGACGCCCGCGGCCATCGCCTCTTTCACGTTGTGGACGGCCGCCGGCACGGTGGCCGCCAAGCTTTTTTTGATGTTCCAAGCCCGTCGCGCCGGGCGGGTGACCGACAGCCTCGCCGTGAAGGCCATCGCCCGGGACCATCGCAACGACGTTCTCGCCTCTCTCGGCGTGGGAGCCGGCATTCTCCTTTCCCTTTCCGGGCATCCCTGGGCCGATCCGATCGCCGGGGCGGCGGTCGCGGTGATCGTGGCCAAAACCGGATTTTCCATTCTCCTGGAGTCGGCCGACGAGCTGATGAACACCCTCCCGAGCGAGGAGATGAAGGAGCGGTTCGTGGCCTCCCTGCGGGACGTTCCGGGCGTCGTCAGCATCGAGGACATTCGGGCTCATCGCTTCGGACCCTACCTCGTGGCCAATATCATCATCCGGGTGAACAGCGCCCTCCGCGTCGGCGAGGCGGACGAAATCGCCACGGCCGCCGAGACGCGATTGCGAGAGGACGTGGAGATGCTTCGCAAGGTGTATGTCCATATCCATCCGGCGGAGGGCGGCCGCCTGTCCGGTTGAAGAGGGGTTCGAAGACGCCGTTCTCCTCTTCGGGGCGGCCGCCAATACGGAGGCAATCGGGAGACACCATCCCAATGCACCCTGTTTTTGTGAATTTCCGGCTCAGGGAAATCGGGTGAATGGGGATGGTGTCTCCCGATTGTCACGCCCCGGGCAAGCGCGGGAAAAAGACGGGCGTCTTCTTTTTATACTCCTCCCAGTCCGGCCGACCGGCATACTTTTTCTCCAGGAGCGGCACGCCGGAAACGAACCGGAGGAAGAAGGTGATGACGGCCGGGCCGATGAGCCCGGCCCAGCCATATCTTGAAGACAGGGCGATCAGGCCCAAACCCCACCACAGAGTCGCTTCCCCGAAATGGTTCGGGTGACGGGAAAGCGACCAGAGACCTCGGGTCATGAGCATCTTTTTGTTTCCCGAGTCGCGGATGTGGGCGGCGAGCTGGCGGTCGGCGACGGTCTCGAAAAGAAACCCGGCCAGAAAGACCGCCGTTCCGGCGGCGTCGAGGATGGAGAGCGGCCTGGCCGGGGAGAGGAAGACGGCCGTCAGGGGGGAGGAGACGAGGAGCATCACCGCCCCTTGGAAGAGGAAGATGAAAATGTACGACTTCAGCGGGGCGGCTTTGCCCCACCGTTTCCTCATGGCGGCGTAGCGGAAGTCCTCCGGCTTTCCGGCGTTTCTCCGAAGAATGTGGAAGCTCAAGCGGGCGGCCCAGAGCGTGATCAGAGCGGTCATGAGGAGACGGGCCGGAGAAAAATCCGGATCTCGGAGGAACAAGGCCGCGGCCGCCAGGACGAAGCCGGGTCCCCAGCCGGCGTCGACGATGGAATAATTCTTCCGGACCAGGGCCAGGACGCAGAGCCCGGTCATGTAGAGGAACACGATCCCCGCCGCGGTCAAAAGCGGTCCGATCACCGAAGCCTTCCCTTCCGGCGGCTCACGCCTCTTCCATCAGGAACGAGACGGCCACGGCCCCCACGCCCGCGTTCAGGCCGATCACGGGCGAAATATCCATGAGATAGGCCGGCTTCCGGCCGAAGATCTCTTCCATCTCAAGGGCATAAATCCCGGCTTCCTCCGGGTTGTGGGCGTGAAGGACGCAGGATTCCCAAACCCGGCTTCCGGCCGCGGCCTTTCTCGCCTGCCGGCGGATGTTTTTGAGGTTGCCCCGGCGGCTGAACGCCTTGTCGGAAACGGTTGACTCGCCGTTTTCCTTCATGGACACGACCGGTTTCAGGTTCAACAGGTTCGCCAATCGGCCGGCCATCGGGCTGACCCGGCCGCCGCGGACCATGTATTTCAGGGTCCGCACGCCCACCAGGATTCTCGACCTCGGCCTGACCCGTTCGGCTTCGGCCGCGGCCTCTTCGTGGGAGGCGCCCGCCTCAAGGGCCCGGGCTGTCCGGAGAACCACCAAGCCGAGGGCGCCGGACAGCGTCCGGGAATCAATGACGGTGATTTTTTTCCCCGTCTTCCGCGAAACCCGCTCGGCAACCGAGGCGGCGCCGGCGTACGTCCCGCTCAGTTTCCCGGACAGGTGGATGGAGAGGATCGAATCATAATGGGCGGCCAGCCGGGCGTACATGTCCTCGAACGCCTTGGCGTTAGGTTGGGCCGACGTGGGAAATCCGCGGTCTTCGTCCAACATCGTGTAGAAGCGGTCGGGGGAGATTGTCGTCTTGTCGAGATAGGAACAGGGGCCGAAATTCAGGCGGAGCGGAATCACATGGACCTGATGATGGTCGAGAAGGAGGCCGGGAAGATCGCAGCTGGAATCCGTGACCAGGGCGATGTTTCTCTTCCGGCGGTGGACCGTTTCGTATTGCCGCTGCATGTCATCGGCTTTCTGATGGACGCAGAGCCCGAAATCGCGGATCGCGTAAAAGATTTCCGGAGGCTCGTCCGCGTGGACGTGGAGGCGGAGGGTGTCCCTGGATCCGGCGATCACCAGGGAGTCCCCGGCTTTTGAAACCAGGGAACTCAAGGCGTCCCGGTCCAATCCCGCGGCCTCCCGGCCCGGATGGGGGCGGATCAAGGCCTCGACACAGTAGCGCCGGCCGACGGGGGCGGCCGAGACCGCTTCGGTGTGTTCGATTTCGATCGCCTCGGCCCGGATCGAGATGATCTTCTTATGCGAGGGCTTGATCAAGAAATCGATCGCCCCCTCGAGAAAGAGGACCACGCCCTTGGAGCCGGCGTCGACGACGCCGGCTTTCTTCATGGCCGCCAACCGGTGTCGTGTTTCCTGGAGGGCTTCGAGCGCCCGGCCGCGGGAATCGGCCAAGACCTTCAAAAAATTTTCAGCTTCTTTCTCCCGGGATTCGAGATACTCGGCCCACCGGCGGATGACCGTAATCATCGTTCCCTCGACCGGCTCGGCGATCGCTTCGTACATATAGCGGACCGCTTTCAGGACGGAGCGGGCGAAGCGGGCCGGCGAAACCTCCGTCCAGTCTCGGGATTCGGCCCCGAGACCGTAAAGAAATTGGGCGAAAATGACGCCTGAGTTGCCCCGGGCGCCCTCCAGGGCGGCCGCCGCGATCGCCGCGGAGGTCGCCCCGTAGGAGCGATGCGGACGGACTCGCTCGACGACGGCCCGGAGGGTCGAGGCGAGATTGGAGCCGGTGTCGGCATCGGGGACGGGAAAAACATTGATCCGGTTCAGCTCATTCTGATTTTCCAGGATCTTTTTCGTCCCGGCGAGAAAGGCGTAATAATAGCTTTTTCCGTTTGACCGCTGGGATGTCGTGGACATCGCCGATCGTCCGAATCAGCCGATCTTCAACAGCCGGGCCGTCCCGACGATGAGAAATCCGGCGAACGCCCCGAGGACCGGGCCCCAAATGACTTCGAGAACCGTCAGGGAAAGGCTCCAGTCCCGGACGATCCAGTGGTTCACCAATCCATACGCGGAAATCCCGAGAACGCCGCCGGCCGCGCAGGCCAGGATTCCTTTGAGATAGGGATCGGCCGAGGAAAGCTGAAGGGAAGCGAGGACGACGAAAGCCGTGATCACCAGGACTTGGGAGAGCGCTCCGCTGATCCCGTTCAGGACGAGCTTGCCGTCGACGACCGCGGCGACCTTGCGGATGTCCCGGCGGTAGATCCGTCCCCAGAGAACGAGATGCCAGAAGGCGTCCACGGCGCTTACGCCGATGAAAGAAACAATCCATAGTACGGCGTATTTGAGAATCATAGAACCTTTCCTTGCCGGGAAGATGATACGTTCATCCCCGGCCGGTGTCAATGCGGTTTATCGACGGCCTGGCCCGGTTTTCGGACGGGTCGGTTTTGCTCTTGACGATCGCCGAGCTGATCCGCTCTTGACACTCGAAAGCCATGATCCATCGCGGCCGTTCTATGTGGAGGCGTCTCTCTTATAATGAGGAGACACAATGCCTCTTCACCTAATTTCAGTTGATATCCGGCTCTGGGAAACAGGGAAACAGGGTGAAAAGGCTTTGTGTCTCCCTCTTTCGATTTCAGCCGCGGCTGGGGATGCGGAGGACTTGTCCGGCGCGGATCAAGGTTCCCCGGATCCCGTTGATTTTCTGCAAGTTCTGGACGGAAGTCCCGTACCGGCGGGCGATGGTTGAAAGGGTTTCCCCCGACCTCACCTTGTGCGTCCCGTATTCGGGCGGAATATATTTCGGCAGAGCGGGCAGCGCGGCCAGGAGACGCTCCTCCATCCCGACGGGGACGCGGAGATCGTACGGCGTGTCGGGCGTGGATTGATAACGGAGCTCGGGGTTGAGAAACTCGAGCTCGGAGGAATCCAAGCCCATGGCGGCCGCCAGGACGCTCAGCTTGGCCGGGTGCTGGATCCGGACCGTGTCGAAGCGGAGCGGCGGATACGGCGCGGGCAGGCTCACCCCGTATTTTTCCGGGTCCCGGATGATCAAGACGACGGCGATGAAGCGGGGAACATACCGGGCCGTCTGGTAGGGAAGGCGCTGGAAAAGATCCCAGAAATTATCCAGGTAGCTGATGTTCTGCGAATTGATGATCCGCTGGACATATCCCTCGCCGCAGTTGTAGGCGGCCAGGGCGGTCGTCCAATCGCCGAAAAACGAGTGGAGATGTTCCAAGTACTTGATCGCGGCGAAGGTCGACTTATAGGGGTCCCGGCGCTCGTCGATGAACTTGTCCTGGTTCAAGCCGTAATTCAGGCCGGTCGTCCGGATGAATTGCCAGATGCCGAGGGCCCGGGCCGAAGACAGAGCCAGGGGTTTGTACATGCTTTCAACGATCGGGAGCCAGACCAGATCCGAAGGCAGGCCGGCTTTCTGCAGCTCGTCGACGATCCAATCCTTGTAAAATCCGGAGCGCCGGTAGCCTTCCAGGAAGGCCGTCCGCTCGGGGCCGGTGAAGGACCGAATCTCCCGGAGAACCCATTCGTTCTCGATCAAGGGGATCGATTTGTGATTCTCCACGGCCGGATTGCGGCGGGCGGCGCTGATTTCCTGGATGCGCTGGGCGATCAGCAGGCGGAGGTTGTCCTTGTCCTGGATCAGGGGCGAATCGGCGGGGATGCGGAGGCGGAGAAGCGCGGCGTAAGCCTCGTCCAGGTAAGCCACCGCTCCTTCGAAATCGCCTCGTTCCCGGGCGGCCTTGGCTTCGGCGTACAGCTCGAGGACGTCCTCGATCGTGATCGAGGCGTCATCGGCCGCCTGGCCGTTGACCGGAAGGACGCCGGAAGCCAAGTTTTTTTCCTCGACGGGAATGATCGTTTTCCCGGTCGCCTCTTGGACCGGAGCGGGCGCCGCTTTTTCGGACGGCGGCGCTTCAGGGACGGCGGCCGCCTTGCCCGGCGGCGGCGGAACCGTTCGGACGGCCGTCTCATTGCGGGCGCAGTCGACGAGAAAGAGACAGCCGGCGAGGATGAGGATGATCGGCAGGAATTTCAATGATTTCATGAGATCAATGAACTTTTATAACACGCGGGCGGAGGGGAGTCAAACAAAGAGGGAGCCGGAGGATCGCGTTCTCCGTCAGCGACCGGCTTCGCCGCCGCCCGGACGTTTCCGCTCTCCGGATTCCTTGAGGTGCCAAGCCCAGGCGGTCTCGAGAATCGTGCCGAGGTCGGAAAAGCGGAGCCTCCATCCCAGGACGCGCTCGGCTTTTTCCTTCGAGGCCAGAAGAATGGGAGGGTCGCCTTCCCGGCGGGGCCGATCTTCCCGGGGAACGCGCCGCCCGGTGGCTTTTTCGGCGGCGGCGATGACTTCGCGGACGGAATATCCCCGGTTTGTCCCCAGGTTGATGACCTCGCTCGATCCGCCGTCCAGGAGACGGCGGAGGGCGAGGACATGGGCCGAGGCCAGGTCGGTGACGTGAATGTAATCCCGGACGGCCGTCCCGTCGGCCGTGGGGAAATCCGTCCCGAAGACGCCGAGGATGGAACCGTCCCCGGCGGCGGCCCGGAGGACATTGGGGATAAGGTGCGTTTCCGGATGATGGCGCTCGCCGAGCTCCCCGTCCGGGTCCGCCCCGGCCGCGTTGAAGTAGCGGAGGGAGACGTGCTTGAGGCCGTAGGCCCGGTCGTAATCCCGAAGGACCTGCTCGATCATCGCCTTGGTCCGGCCGTAGGGATTGACCGGGTCGAGGGGGTGGTCCTCGCGGATGGGCGTCTCCCGGGGCAGGCCGTAGACGGCCGCGCTCGAGCTGAAGATGAACACCCGGACGCCGGCGTCCAGGGCCGCCCCCAGCAGGTTCAGGGAAGTCCGGAGGTTGTGTTCGTAATATTTGCGGGGATCGACAAAGGACTCGCCGACCTGGATGAGCGAGGCGAAATGGAGAACGGCCGAGAAACCGTCCTCCTTGAGCAGGCGCCCGATCAGGTCCGGATCGCGCAGGTCGCCCTCGATGAGCTCGGCCCCGCCGGCCGCGTCGCGGTGCCCGCTTGAAAGATTGTCGAAGACCACGGGTTTGAAGCCGGCCCGGCGGAGCTCCTTGACCGTGTGGGAGCCGATGTAGCCGGCTCCGCCGGCGACCAGGACCTTTTTCATGGGCGCTCCTTTGCCGGCCGTTGTTCCCGGACGAGGCGGCGGGCCGCTTTCAGGGCGCCGGCCCGGGTGTCGAATTCATTATCCAGCTGCCGTCGGTAGAGATCCTTGAGAAGCTTGCCCATGCCCGGACCGGGGGGGACGTTCAGCTTCAGAAGATCCCGCCCTTGCAGGAGCGGACGGATCGTTTCCCTGGAGACGTTGTGCTTCCGCATCGACTCGAGCAGCCAGCGGGCCTCGCGGTCGAGCCCGGCCGCCGGCCGCTCGGCCCGTCCGGCCCGGTCGGCCGCGTCCAGGACGGCCGCCAGTTCGAACTCGCCCCCCGTGTCGGCGGCGAAGCGGTTGAACGCCTTCTTGGTCACGATCGTCCGGTTGTTCCAAAGCTCGGCCGCCCGGTGATGCGTCCGGATGAGACGCAGGGCGAGGTCGCGGACGTCGGCCCCGTTCCAGGCGTGGATTTTCAGGCGGTCAAAGACCCGGAGGGCCAGCTTCTCGCCGGCCGTGTCGTGTCCGGCGCTGGTGACGGCCATTCGTCCCCGCTTGTATTCCCAATGCGTCGTCTCCGCCTTGCCGGCGTCATGAAACAGGGCGGCCCAGAGAAGAGCCGGCCGCTTGGCCGGATCGAGATCGAGCTTTTCGGCCAGCCGCTTGGCCTGGTCGACGGTGAGCTTTGTGTGGGCCCAGACCGTGTGGTGCCCGAAATCGTCCTTTTCGGGATGAAAAACGGAATCCTGGATGACCAAGGTCAGGGCATAGAGCTCGGGGAGAAGGGCCCGCAGGGCTCCCAGCCGGAAAAGCTCCTCCAAGCCCCGCGAAGGCCGGGGGGAGCGGAGAAGGATTTTAAAAAGCTCGTCGGCGATCCGTTCGACGCTGAGGCCGGAGAGGTCGACTTTCCGGGCGATGGGGTAGACCTCGGGATCGACGGCGAATTCGAGGACGGAGGCGAACCGGGCCGCCCGCAGCACTCGGAGCGGGTCCTCGGGAAAAGCCGCCGGGTCGGTCAGGCGGAGGATTTTCTCCCGGATATCCCGGCGGCCGTTGAAGGGATCGATCAGGGCTCCGTCGGACAGCCGCCAAGCGAGGCTGTTGCACCGGAAGTCGCGGCGCCGGAGATCCTCTTCGACGGGGAGCATGGGATCGGATTGAGCCCGGATGTCCTTGTGCCCCCGGACGCTCTTGACCGCGGCCCGGTCGATTCGGGGGAGGGCGATATCGACGGTCCGTCCGGCCCGGGTGAATTTGATCACCCCGAAGCTTTTCCCCACCAGGTCGACCTTGCCCTTCGGCTCCAGAATCCCGATGATTTCATCGAGGGTCCGCCGGGTGATGAGGAGATCGATCTCTCCGGAGGGCTTCCGGCGGAGAATGTCCCGGACGAACCCGCCGACGGCGTAGACGTCGTCGCCGAAAAGCCGGACGAAGAAGCGCCGGTCTTGGAAGTCAGGCTCAAGCTTGGGCATTGATCGGAAATTTCCCCGCCTATTATACCGGAAATCGCCTTTCCGTCGATTTATGGTAAAATATTTCTTTCATACCGGCGGAGAGAACATGAAGAAAGCTCAAGTCGCGGCGTGGCTCGGTCTTCTGGCGGCGCTTTCGGCCTTCGGCCAAAGGGCGGTTCCGGGGGTCCGGCTTCACGAAAAACGGATCGTCGATCCTTCCCCCCGGGGGCTCACTCTTGTTTTCCGCCTGATTCTGCGCAATCCGGCGGAGACGGCCGTCCGGCTGACCCGCTACGATTACCAGGTGGTCATCGGAGACGCCGAATACCTCAAGCTCCAAGTCCCGCTGCCCGAGCCCATCCGGGTCGAGGCCGGAAGCGAGATCACGATCGCCCTTCCGGTCAAGCTGAATTTCGCCCATCTCTTCCCCGTCGTCCCGGACTTGAAGGACAAGGACCAAGCCGTCTGTTATGTCGCCGGAGGGTTGATCTTCGCGGATGATAGGGGAAGGGAAAGGCGCGTCCCCGTAGCCTTTTCGGGGGATTTCCCGGTTTACCGCGGCCTGGATTTCGCCCCTGTTCCCGTCGAGGCGAAATCTTTGTCCATCGGCGGCGCGGAAATCAGCCTGGGATTCGCTCTCCGCAATCCCAACGGCTTTGCCTTCACCTTGGACCGGCTGGCGTATTCCCTGGAGCTGGCCGGCTTTCCGGTGATCAAGGGCGAAATCGGCGAAGGATCGAGCATCTCCGCCCGGGGCGAAAAAACCTTCGTTTTTCCCCTGATCCTGGATTTTTTTGAGACCGGAGCGGCCGTGGCCGACGGCCTGAACGGAGCGGCCCTTGATGTCCGGATTTCGGGGGAAGCCGAGATCGCCACGCCCTGGGGACGCTGGGTCGTCGCTTTCGACCGGACGGCGAAAACGCCGGTTCGGAAGTCGTCTCTTTCGGCCGGGTCGGTCCCGGCGGGGGAAAAAGAAAGAGGACAAACGACCTTTTTACATCACAACGGCCCGGCCCGCTTTATGGGAGAAGCGGGTGGCACGGATTTTGCATCATAAAAAGGTGTTGAGCCAGGAGAATCAAGATGAAAAAAAGACTCGCCGTCGGAATGCTGGTTTTCATCCTCGCGGCCGGAGCGGCCTCGGCCAATCTGCTGTCGTTCCGGTTGAGCTACTTCGTCCCCCACCTGAAGGGGGATTTCTGGGACATCGAGTTCGAGAACATGGCCTTTAAAAAATCGAGCTTCTATGACGTCTCGTTCGGCGTCCAGTACGAAACCTTCCTGACCCGGGGATTCAGCCTGCTTGTCGCCTTCGATCTCTTCCGGAAAAACAAGGGATCTTATTACACGAACTGGGTCGGATATTATTTCAACGACGGAACGGCCTTCGCCTTTCCGGCGAGCGAGTTCAAGGGGGCCTTCGATCCCAATCATTCGATCAGCATTTCCTCCGCGCCGCTCCAGGCTTCGATCAAGTGGACGCCGCTCGGAAGGCGGGGCAATATCATCCCTTATGTCGGCGGCGGCGGGCACGTGATGTTCTGGAACATCAAGATGCAGGGCGCCATGATCGACTTCGACGTCCCGTATGTCTACGAGGATGAATACGGCGAGGTGACCGTCTACCAGATCTTTGACGTCAACGCCAGGGAGTCCGACGGCATCGGGCGCGTCTCTTTCGGCTGGCAGGCCTTCGGAGGGGTCATGATCCCCATCGGGCGCCGGATGACGGTCGACATCGGCGGCCAATATTTCTCCTGTCCGGCGAAATTCGAAAACGCCTTTACGAATTTCGAATCTCTCGACGCCGGGGGATTCCAGTTCTCCCTCGGGCTCAACTACTGGTTCTGAGATCCGTCGCGGCGGGCCGGATACGTCCCCGGCCCGCCGTTTTTTTTCCTGCCGAGGTTGTCTTTTTCGACGGCCCCCGCCCCCCAAGAAAGAAGTGGAAATTGTTCCGGGAATGGTGGATAATTCCATGGCAGGGAAATGAACGATGCCGTTGAGAATCGTCCGCGTCGATCCGAAAAAGTATGATCCCGAGCCCGTCTTTAAAGTCCGGGAAGAGATCCTCGCCGGGGGCCTGGTCGTTTTCCCGACGGAGACGTTTTACGGGCTGGGGGCGAACGCGTTTTCGGTCGAGGCGGTGAAGGCGGTTTACGCGCTCAAGCATCGCGACCGGAAAAAGCCCCTGCCGATCGTGGCCGCGGACGCGGGCGCCGTTCTTTCCCTCGGCCGCCGCCTTCCCCGCGTCTTCTTCGATTTGATCCGGCAGTTTTGGCCGGGCCCCTTGAACCTCGTCATCCATGCCCGCCCGGTGTTTCCGCCGGAAATGCTCGGGCCGGACGAAACGATCGCCGTCCGCGTTCCCGGGCTGTCCTGGCTCCGGGAGTTTTTAGCCGACCTGGGGGTTCCCCTGACGTCCACGAGCGCCAACCTGTCGGGCAACAGCGAAAACGCCGATCCGCTCATGCTGACGCGAGATTTCAAGAATCGGGACGTCACGATCATTGATGCCGGGCGGACCCCCGGCGGATTGGCGAGCACGATCGTCGACGTAACCATATCGCCGCCGAAGATCATCCGCGAAGGGGCGATCCCGGTCGAATGTCTCGCGCCTTTTCTCGCCTGAGGCGGCCTATTTCACCTTCGTTCCGGCCGGCACGTCCGGCTCGAAAAACGGAATCATCGCCTTGCCGCCGGCGGCGGCCGCCAGCAGCATGCCTTGCGATTCGACTCCCCGGATGACCGCGGGCTGGAGATTGGCGATGATGATGAATTTCTTCCCCACGAGCTGTTCCGGGGCATAGGATTCGGCCACTCCGGCCACGATCTGCCGCTGCTCCGTCCCCAGGTCGATCTTGAGCTTCAGGAGCTTCTTGGCTCCCTCGACCTTAACCGCCTCGAGGACATGGGCGACTCTCAGGTCCAGCTTGGCGAATTCGTCGTACGTGATGAGGGGCGCCTCCGAAACAGCCGGAGCGGCCGGGCGTTCGGGGGGAGATGGAATCTCGTTCATGGTTTTTTCCTTTGCCGTCCCGGCGTCTTCGGCCAGGAACTCCTTTAGATTCACCCGGGGAAAGAGCTGTTCGGGCTCCTTCATTGGCCTCCCCGCCGGCAAATCCTCGAAACGCAGGGTATCAAAGCGGACGTCCCGGACCCGGCCGGGCTCCCCGGTGAACTCCCACATCTTCTGGGCCGAGCCGGGCATGACCGGGGCGATGAGGGCGGCCGTTCCGCGGATGGCCGCGACCGCCTGATGGAGCACCCGGGCCAGCTGCGGCCGGAGCGCCGGATCCTTGGCCAGCTTCCACGGGGCCTTGTCGGCCAGGTACTTGTTGACGGCCGTGATAAAGCTCCAGATTTCCTCCAGGGCCTTGTTGAGGGCGTAGGATTCGTAATGAGCGACGGCCCGGTCCTTCATCTCTCCGAACGTCTTCCGGATCTCCGCGTCGTCCGGTTCCTCCGGAGCGGGGGGGGGGATCGTCCCCTGGAAGTAATTGCGGACCATGGTCAGGGCCCGGCTGACGAGGTTGCCCAGGTCGTTGGCCAGGTCGGAGTTGACCCGGTGGATGAAACCCTCGTGGCTGAAATTCCCGTCCAGGCCGATCGGAACCTCCCGCAGGAGGAAATACCGCAGAGGGTCGGGACCCATCGCCCGGAGAAGAACATAGGGATCCAGAACGTTGCCCTTCGATTTGGACATCTTGGCTTCGTCCTTCAGCCACCATCCGTGGCCGAAGACGCATTCGGGAAGCGGCAGGCCGGCGGCCAGGAGAAAAGCCGGCCAGAAAACGGCGTGGAAGCGAAGGATATCCTTGCCGATGAGGTGGACGGTGGCCGGCCAGAATTTCTCGAACAGGGCCGGGTCCCGGTCGTAGCCGATCCCCGTCACGTAGTTGTGCAGGGCGTCATACCAGACATAAATCGTGTGGGCCGGGTCCCCCGGAACGGGAACGCCCCACTTGACCGTCGTCCGGGTGATGCTCAAGTCCTTGAGGCCGCCGCGGACGAAGCTCGCGACCTCGTTCATCCGGCTTTGCGGCCGGACGAACCGGGGATGGTCCCGGTAATGATCGAGCAGCCTCTGCTGGAAGGCGGAGAGGCGGAAGAAATACGTCTCCTCGGAAACAACCTGGGCTTTCCGGCCGCAGTCCGGACACGTTTTCGTGCCGTCGGCCGAGGCCGGAACGTCGTCGGTGAGGAAATTCTCGTCCGAGACGCAGTACCAGCCCTTGTACTCGCCCTTGTAGATGTCGCCCTTGTCGAGGAGGAGGCGGAACATCTTCTGGACGCCCTTCTCGTGGAGCTCCATGGTCGTCCGGATGAAGAAATCGGGCTCGCAGTCGAGGGCCTTCCAAAGATCGAAGAACCGGACGACGACCCTGTCCGCCCAGGTCCGCGGATCGACGCCGTGCTCGGCCGCGGCCTTTTCCACCTTCTGGCCGTGCTCGTCCGTCCCGGTGAGAAAGAACACCTCCCGTCCGTCCATCTTCATGAACCGGGCCAAGGCGTCGGCGATGATCGTCGTATAGGCGTGGCCGATATGGGGGACGTCGTTGACATAATAGATCGGCGTCGTGACGTAAAACGGAGGCTTAGACTTCTTTTCCACTGGAAAATCCTCCCCGGATCAGGGAAATGGCTTCAAGCCGGGTCACCGAACGGCTTCGGAACAGCCCGCGGACGGCCGAGGTGACGGTGACGGACTTGGGCTTCTTGGCCCCCCGCATGGAGACGCACATGTGCTCGGCCTCGATCACGACGATGACGCCGAGCGGGTCCAGGTGATCCATGATGATGTCGGCGACCTGCTTGGTCAGCCGCTCTTGGACCTGGAGCCGGCGGGACAGCGTTTCCACCACCCGGGCGATCTTGGAGAGGCCGACGATCCGGCCGCCCTTGGGAATGTAGGCGACGTGGGCGACGCCGGCGAACGGCAGCATGTGGTGCTCGCACATCGAGTACAAGGGGATGTTCTTGATCAGGACCATCTCGTCGTGGCGTTCCTCGTGAACTTGGCGGAGGTGGGTCTCGGGGCTTTCATGAAGGCCGCCGAGGATTTCGGCGTACATCCGGGCGACCCGCCGGGGCGTGCCGCGCAGGTCCGGGCGGTCCGGGTCTTCGCCAACCCCCTCGAGAATCAGGTGGACGCCGCGCTCGATTTTCGCCAGATCCATCCCCTTGGTCTTGGGCTTCAGTGTCATGGGATCTTCATCCTTCGAGGCTTGCCCGCGGCCTCGGCCGCCCTCCGCAGGACATCTTTGAGGGGCAGCTTTTTCGCCCGGGCCAGGGCGAGGCAGTCTTCGTATTCCGGCTGGACGTTGACCGGCCGGCCGTCGAGAAGGGCGATTTTGACCCGCACGTTCCGGCCGTCCAGCCGGACGGTCTCAATCCGGCGGACAAGCGCCCGCCGCTCCACGGGGAAATACCGCAAACCGATCGAGGTGGTTTCGGTGAAGACCTCGGCGATGAGGTCCTCCAGCCGCCGGGCCTCGGCGAGCAGGGTCAGCTTCGTCCCCAGCCGGTTCTTTTTCATGACGACGGGCGTGAAGTAAACATCGAGGGCCCCCCCTTCCAGGGCCCGGTCCATGAAGGCGGCCAGGACCTGGGGGCTGGCGTCGTCGACGGCGGCCTCCAAAAGATAGACCCGCTTGTCCGGGGAGAAGCTTTGCCGCCCGCCGGAGAAGGCGCGGAGGATGTTGGGAAGGGTTTCCAGGTCCCGCCCGCCGGCCCCGCAGCCGATTCGGTCGTATGTGATCTCCGGGAAGGGGAGAAATTTCGAGACGAGCGCTTTAACGAGCGCGGCTCCCGTCGGAGTGACGAGCTCGGTTTGGACGTGGGCGGAATAGACCGGGATCCCCCGGAGAAGCTCGGCCGCGGCCGGGGCCGGAACCGGGAGGACGCCGTGGGCGGTCCGGACCGATCCTCCCCCGACATTCAGGGGAGAGCAATAGAATTCGCCGACGCCGAGCGATTCGGCCAGCCAGCAGGCCCCCAGGATGTCGACCAGGGCGTCGTCCGCCCCGGCCTCGTGGAGGTGAACTTGATCGATCGCTTCGCCGTGGACTTTCGCCTCGGCTTTGAACAGGGCCTCGAACACGGACAGGCCCCTCTCCTTGACCGCGGCCGGGAGATCCGCCTTTTTGACCAGGCTGGAGACATCCTTCCACCGACGGGCCGGCGAGCCTTTTCCCAGGATCCGGACGTCGATTTTCCGGGCTCTTAGATGGGCTCGTTCGACTATCCCAACCTTCACCCGGACGGGAAGGCGGAGGCCGTCGACGGCGGCCCGATAGGCGGCCGGCGGGACGCCCAGGTCGAGCAGGGCGGCCGAGATCATATCGCCGCTCAACCCGGCGGAGGCGTCGAAATAGACGAATTTCATGGTGGTTTTCCTGCGGAGCCGCCCGTCCGCCGAGCAGGCCGCGCGATGAATAACGATAGCACAAATGCGCGGCCGTGGATAGGGCGGATTCCCCTCTCAAGTTGACTCATCGCGGGGGAAAAGATATCTTTATCCTTTCCTAAAGAAGGAGATCCCATGACTCCGAGAAAAGCCGTCCGCAAGCCGGCGGAAACAACCGCGAAAAAATCTCCGGCGATCAGAAAAAAAGAAGCTCCCCGGGCCGAAATCGGCATCCTCGGCGGGACGGGATTGTACGAGATCGAGGGCATCCACAACCTGGAGGAAGTCCGGCTGAAAACCCCGTGGGGGGATCCCTCGGATGAGTATATTCTCGGCGCCCTGGAAGGCCGCAAGGTGGCTTTCCTCAGCCGTCACGGCCGGGGTCACCGGTTCAGCCCGTCCGAGATCAACTACCGGGCCAACGTGTACGGCTTCAAGATGCTCGGCGTCGAGCGGTTGATCTCGGTCAACTCCGTCGGCTCGCTCCGCGAGGAGATCCGTCCCCGCGACATTGTCTTCGCCGACCAGTTCATCGACAAGACGAAGCGCGACTGCACCTTTTTCGGCGGGGGCTGCGTCGCCCATATCTCCCTGGCCGAGCCGGTCTGTCCCCAGTTGTCCCGGCATTGCCATGCCGCCGCCGTCGGTCTCGGCCTCCGCTCCCACCTGGGGGCGACTTACGTCTGTATGGAAGGGCCGGCGTTTTCAACCCGGGCCGAATCGAAGATGCACCAGGTGTGGGGCGGCGACTTGATCGGGATGACCGCGGCCACCGAGGCCAAGCTTTTCCGCGAGGCCGAGATCTGCTATGCGACGATGAACCTAGCCACCGACTACGACACATGGAGGCTGCACGAGGAGGGCGTCACGGTCGGGATGATTTTCGAAAATCTGCGGGTGAACATCTCCAAAGCCAAGGAGATCATCCGGAAAGCCGTGGCCGCGCTTCCGCCGCACGACGAGACGGCCTGTTCCTGCCGGCATGTCCTGGCGGCGGCCGTCGTCACCGCGGCCAAGCACGTCCCGGCGGCCACCCGGAAAAAGCTGGCCCTCCTCGTTCCCGAATACCGGACCGGCCGATGAGCCTGGTCATCGTCGGCTCGGTCGCCTTCGACACGATCCAAACGCCGGAAACGCGCCGGGAGCGCATCATCGGCGGCTCTTGCACCTACAGCGCCCTGGCCGCCAGCTATTTCACCCGGCCCCGGATCGTGGCCGTCGTCGGCGAGGATTTCCCGAAGCCGACGGCCGATTTTCTGAAAAAACGAGGCGTCGATCTCAAGGGATTGACGGTTGTGCCCAGGGGGAAGACGTTTTTCTGGGAAGGCCGCTACGGCGACGATCCCAACCAGCGGGACACCGTCCGGCTCGATCTGAACGTCTTCCGGGACTTCCGTCCGACCCTGCCCTCGTCTTACCGCGACCCCGACATCCTTTTCCTGGCCAACATCGGCCCCGGTTTGCAGGAACACGTCCTGTCGCAGGTGAAGAAGCCCCGAATCGTGGCCATGGACACGATCCGCCATTACATCGAGTCGGAGCCCGAGGCCCTCGAGCGCGTCCTCCAGCGGACGGATATCTTTTTCGCCAATGACGAGGAGGCCCGGCTGATGACCGGAGAGCTGAACCTCATCCGGGCCGGCCGCCGCCTGGTCGAACGCGGCCCCCGCCTCGTCGTCCTGAAGAAAGGGGAGCATGGGGCTTTTGTGTTCGGCCGGCATTGGCTTTTCGGTATCATGGCCCATCCGTGCGACCGGGTCGTCGATCCGACCGGCGCCGGAGACAGCTTCGCCGGGGCGTTTCTCGGCTTTCTCGACCGGGCCGGGACCCTCCGGTCCCCGGCTGTCCGCAAAGCCGCCGTATACGGCAGCGTCCTGGCCTCGTTTACGATCGAGGATTTCGGCATCGAGCGGTTCAAGACCATGAAACCGGCCGACGTCGAAGGCCGCTTCGCCGCCTTGAAAAAACTCGTCTCCGTATGAAACCGCATTCATTCCATAATCATGGGAGGTCGTTTATGAGCATGATTCCCCCGCCCGTCGAGCCGTTCCGGATCAAGATGGTCGAGCCGCTGGGCCGGACCACAAGGCGCGAGCGCGACAAGCTGATCCGGGCCGCCGGGTTCAACGTCTTCAACCTGCCCGCCGAAAAAGTGTTCATCGATCTTTTAACCGATTCTGGAACCTCGGCCATGAGCGACCGACAATGGGCCGGAATCATGATGGGCGATGAGTCCTACGCCGGAGCCCGGAGCTTCTTCCGGTTTGAGAAGGCGGTCCGCGACATCTTCGGCTTCGCCCACGTCATCCCCACCCACCAGGGCCGGGCGGCCGAGCGGATTCTCTTCGAATCGGTTCTCGGCCGGAACAGCGCCGTGCCGAGCAACATTCATTTCGACACGACCCGGGCCAACATCGAGGTCCGGAACGCCAAGGCCGTCGACCTGGCCGGAGCCGCCGCTTATGATCCGGACGCCGACCTGCCGTTCAAGGGCGACATGGATACGGCCAAGCTCGAGTCGTTCTTGGACCGCAGCGCCGGCCGCGTGCCCATCGTGATGATGACCGTGACCAACAACAGCGGGGGCGGCCAGCCGGTTTCGCTGGCCAACATCCGGAAGGTCTCGGCCGTCTGCCGTCTCCGGAAAATCCCGTTCTTCTTCGACGCCTGCCGGTTCGCCGAAAACGCCTGGTTCATCAAGCGCCGGGAGAAGAGCTACGGAAGCTGGACGGTCCGGGACATCGCCCGGAAGATGTTTTCCTACGCCGATGGGGCGACGATGAGCGCCAAGAAGGACGCGCTGGTCAATATCGGCGGATTCGTCACCCTCAACGACTCGGACTTGGCCGCCCGGATCAAGAACATGCTTATTATCGGGGAGGGATTCCCGACGTACGGCGGCTTGGCCGGACGGGACCTCGAGGCGATGGCCCAGGGACTGCAGGAAGTCCTGGACGAATCTTACTTGGAGCATCGGATGAGGCAGGTGGCCTATTTGGGGAACCTGCTTGACGAGGCCGGCGTGCCGTATTTCAAGCCGGCCGGAGGCCACGCCGTCTACGTCCTGGCCGACCGGCTTCTTCCGCATATCCCCCGGGACCGCTATCCCGGCTGGGCTCTGACCGTGGCCCTCTACCGTGAATCGGGGATCCGGGCCGTCGAAATCGGCGGAGTGATGTTCGGGCGGAAGAATCCCCGGACCGGCCGGGAGGAGTTCCCGGATCTGGAACTGGTCCGGCTGGCGATCCCCCGGCGCGTCTACACGGCTTCGCACATGGTCTTCGTGGCCCAGGCTCTGGGTGCGATCGCCCGGAAGCCGGAGCGGGTCAAGGGCGTTCGGATCGTCGAGGAACCCCGCTTCCTCCGGCATTTCACCGCCCGCTTCGAAGAGATCGACTGAGCGTCCGCGCTCCGTCCCGGCTTTCCTGACGGCGATCCCCCGTCTTTGGTATAATCACGGGGCGCGGGGATGCGATATTCCGCATCCCTTTGGAGAAGCATGGCGATGATGTTTCAATTTTCCCCCTGGGCGGCGGTCTTCGCCCTCGGCGTCATCGTTTCCATATTCCTGGCGGTCTCAGCCTGGTCCAAGCGCCGCTCGCCCGGCGGCCGGACGTTTTTCTGGTTGATGCTCGCCCTCGTCTGGTGGCAAGTCTTCGCCATTCTGGAATTCATCCTGGTTTCGTCGTCCGACAAAATCCTCTGCGCCCAGTTCAGATATATCGCCGTGTCGGGCGTCTCCCTGCTGTACATGCTCTTCTGCTACGATTATCACGAGTTTCATGCCCGGATTCCCGTAGTATTCCGGTGGATTCTCTGGATTCCGGGGCTCGTCGTCGCGGCCTTGGCCTTCACCAATCCCCTCCACCATCTCGTCTGGACATCGGTCACCCCGCTCCCCGGGGCGAAGCTCTCGATTCTGATTTATAACTACGGCCCGGCCGTCTGGGTCCACGTGGGCTATGCCTGCACTCTGGTGCTGATCGGAACGGCCATTCTTTTCGGTTTGATCGTCAAGAGCAAGGAACGGCCGGTCCGGCACCAAGCCGTTTGGCTCATCCTGGGCGCGCTCGCGCCCGGGGTGGCCAACCTGGTCCATCTCCTCGACCTAGGACCGAAGGGTTTGGACCTCACGCCGTTCGGTTTCGTCCTTTCCGGGCTTTTCATCTCCCGGAGTTTTTTTCGGCATCATCTCCTGAAGATCACCCCGGTCGCCTTCGGCAGCATCTTCGATTACATGACCGACGCGGTCATCGTCTTCGACGATAAGAACCGGGTGATCGAAGCCAATCCCGCGGCCGAGCGGCTTTTCGAGATGCCTCCCGAGTATGTCGGCTGGCCGTTCGATCAAATCCTGGAGCGTTGGCCGGAGTACCGGGACCGTCTCGCCTCCTTTCTTCGCATGACCGGAGTTCGTGTCTTCAAGGGGCCGCGCGGCGCGAACTGGCTGGAAACGCGGATTTTCAATATCTACAGCCGTTCCGGCGAGGTCAAATCCTGGTATCTTATCGCCCGGGACATCACCGAGAGCCATACGGCCGAGGAGGAACGGGCGGCCGCGGCCGAGCGCATCAATGCCCAGAGAAAAGCGCTTTTGGATTTATCCTTCTCCCGGGCGGCGGCCGAGGGCGATTTCCCGATCGCCATCCGGGAGATCACGGAGGCCCTGGCCCGGAATCTTGAAGTCGAGCGGGCGAGCTTCTGGCTGGGCAATGCCCGGGAAGGGCTCATCCGCTGCATCGACCTTTATGAGCGGTCGAAGGATCACCATGCCCAGGGGCCCGTTCTCATGGCCGATCGGTTTCCCCGGTACTTCGAAGCCCTGGACCGGGTGATCGACGCGTCCGCCGCCGCCTCTGATCCGCGGACCCGGGAATTCACCGACGTTTACTTCAAACCTCTCGGGATCGGCTCCCTGATCGACGCGCCCGTGCGGGTCTCGGCCGACGTCATCGGCGTCATCAGCGGGGAATACGTCGGCCCGCCGCGCCGCTGGCTGGAGGACGAGGTCCGCTTCGTCGCCGAAATCGCCGACGCGGCCGCCCATGCCTATATCAGCTGGGAAAAGCGGACGATCGAGGACGCCCGCCGGGAGAGCGAGGAGCGGTTCCGGAAGCTCGTCGAGGGCGCGCCCGACGCGATCGTCGTCCAAGCCGAGGGAGTCTTCGCGTATCTCAACGAGGCCGCCGTCCGCCTCTTCGGAGCCCGGTCCGCCGACCAGCTGCTGGGCCGGCCCTTTGCCGAGCGCGTCCGTCCCGAGGCCCGGCCCAAGCTCTTGGAGCGGATCAAGCTGATCAACGAGAAGAAACGGAGCTTTCCCCACCAGGAGGAAATCTTCCTCCAGCTCGACGGGACGCCGGTGGAGACGGAAACGGCCTCCGTTCCCATCCGCTACCGGGAGCTCGACGGAGCCCTCGTCTTCATCCGGGACATCGCCGAGCGCAAGCGGGCCGAGGAAAGCCTCCGGTCCGCCTTTGAGGAGAAAGTCATCCTTCTCCGGGAAGTCCAAAGCCGGGTTCGCAACAACATGCAGATCGTTACGAGCCTGCTCAACCACCAGGCCGCCGCGATTTCCGATCCCGCCCTGCGTCAAGCGTTCCGGGCCAGCCGGGACCGGATTAAGGCGATGTCCCTGGTCCATGAAAAGCTTTACCGGTCGGAAGACCTGGCCCGCGTCGATTTCGCCGATTATATCCAAAGTCTGGTCGTCCACCTGTTCCAGGTCTACCAGATCCCGTCTGAACGGATCCGGCGGACGTACGACTTGTCCCCCTCGGTTTTCGGCGTCGACGTCTCCATCCCCTTGGGTCTTATCCTCAACGAGCTCCTCGTCAACGCCCTCCGGCATGCCTTCCCCGACGACCGGACGGGGGAGATCTTCATCCGGCTGGAGGAGGAACAAAACGGCCGGCACACGCTCCAGGTCCGGGACGACGGAGTCGGGATGCCCGGGCCGGTCGACCTGGCCGAGGCCGAGACGATCGGCTTCCAGCTCATCGGAATGCTTGTCGAGCAGATCCGGGGCGAAGTCAGGATCGAGACCGGGGCGGGGGTTTCGTTCACGATCACGTTTCCCGACCGTCCCGTCGAGCCGCCGGCCTGACGAGCGGAGGATTTTCTCCTTCGGATCCAGGGCGGAAATCCGTTCAGGGGGGAATCCCGGGCGTCATCCTCGGCGGGACAAGGGCGGGATCGGAAGGCGGGGACGACGATTCCTCGGCCGTTCCCCCTCGAAGTCCATGAAGGGGAAGATCCGCCGCCTTCTTTCCTCGAGAGGAATCTCCGCCGGCGACGATGAGCTTTCAGCCGCCCGTCTCCTCCCGCCGGGAAATCCCAGCGGAATCCAAAAACGGACGGACGGGCTTTTCCCCGCTCAGGGACAGGATGAATACAGCCGGTGGTCCGGGGCGCGGCTCAGGTGATGCGGTAAAACCACATCAGGGGGAGCCAGAGCTGGTGGCCGTAGGGGAGGGGCTTGTGGTTGACCAGGATTTCGGTGTGTTCCCAGTCGTGGACGATGTTGAACAGGTCGAACAAATCCTCGACCTCGGCCGGCGTGTAGACGGCCGAATGCCGGATCCATTCGCCTTCCCCTTCCTCCCGGTAGGTCGGATTGCGCTTGGCCAGGAAGACGGCCTTCTGATACCTGGAATCCAGCTTGTGGCCGAACACGACGGTAACGCGGAAGGAATCGGCGGTCGTGCTCGGATGGAGGATTTCGTCCAGCTTGGCTTGGGCCGCCGGGTCGGCTTGGGGATCCGCGTTCATGGAAACATTCTACCCGAAAACGGCCGGCCGGGACAACCGCGGTGAAAGGGAATTCGGGGATTCCCTTCCGGGCGCGGTTTTAGTATAGAATACACCCATCATCGACGAGGGCCCGCGCCCGCAGTCATAGGCCACGGAGGAGGATGCCATGACCGAACCCCGGACCCTGCCCCGGCTCCTGGAAACCAGCGCCGACCGCTTTCCCGGCAATCCGCTGCTTTGGGAGAAGAAGACCGACGTCTACGAGCCGATGACCTACGCCCGGACGCGCGAGCGGGTTCACGCCTTCGGGGCCGGGTTGATGTCCTTGGGCCTCAATAAGGGCGACCGAGTCGCCCTGATCTCCGAAGGCCGGAACGATTGGGTCGTGAGCGAGATGGGCATTCTCTACTGCGGGGCAATCAACGTCCCCATCTCGATCAAGCTTGACGAGCCGAACGACCTCAAGTTCCGCCTAAGCCATTCAGGCTGCCGCTTCGTGATCGTCTCGCGCGGCCAGGTGGAAAAAATCCGAAGGATCAAGAACGACCTCCCCCAGCTGGAAAAGGTCATCGTCCTGGACGAGCTCAAGTCGTTTGAAAGCGACGAGATATACGCCGGCGACATCCTCACGGCCGGGGAGTCCCTGCCGCCCGCGGCCCGGGAAGCCTTCGCCGAGCGTTGGCGGTCCGTCCAGGAATCGGATTACGCCAACATCTGCTATACGTCGGGGACGACGGCCGATCCCAAGGGCATCATCCTGACCCACCGCAACTACACGGCCAACTGCGAGCAGTCGCTCGACTTGGTCCGGTGCGAGGAGGACTGGCTCAGCCTGATCATCCTTCCCTGGGATCACGCCTTCGCCCACACCTGCGGCGTTTATACGCTGATGATGCGCGGGGCGAGCCTGGCCTCGATACAGGCCGGCCAGACGGGCATGGAAACGCTGCGCAACATCCCCGTCAATATCAAGGAAACCCGGCCCCACATTCTCCTCAGCGTCCCTTCCCTGGCCAAGAGCTTCCGGAAGAACATCGAGAAGGGCGTGCGGGAGAAAGGCCCGAAAGTCGAGGCCCTGTTCCGGAAAGCCCTCAAAACGGCGGTCGCCTACAACGCCGAGGGCTGCAACCGGGGCCGCGGCCGGCAGGCCCTGAAGAAGCCGCTCGTTCTCCTTTACGACAAGATCCTCTTCAGCAAGATCCGGGAGAATTTCGGCGGCCGGCTCCAGTTTTTCGTCGGCGGCGGAGCTCTCCTCGACATCGAGCTCCAGCGGTTTTTCTACGCCCTTGGCATCCCGATGTTCCAGGGCTACGGTCTCACCGAGGCCGCCCCGGTCATCTCGGCCAACAGCGGCGCGGCCCATAAGCTGGGCTCCTCCGGCCGGGTGGCCAAGGGGATCGAAATCCGCATCTGCGACTCCTCCGGCACGCCCCTGCCGGTCGGCGGCCGGGGAGAAATCGTCATCCGCGGCGAAAACGTCATGGCCGGCTACTGGAAGAACGAAAAGGCCACGGCGGAGGCGCTCAAGAACGGCTGGCTCTACACCGGCGATCTCGGCTATCTCGATGAGGACGGCTATCTCTATGTCCTCGGCCGGACCAAGAGCCTGCTGATCGCCAACGACGGGGAGAAATACAGTCCCGAATCCATCGAGGAGGCGATCATCGAATCCTCGCCTTACATCGAGCAGTTCATGCTTTACAACAACCAGTCGCCCTATACGGTCGGGCTTCTCGTTCCCAACAAGGAAGCCCTCCTCGCCTGGCTGAAAAAGAGCGGTTTGTCGGCCCGCGCGCCCGAGGGGCAGGAGGCCGTTCTCCGGCTCTTGGACGGGGAAATCGCCAAGTATCGCGAGGGCGGTCCTTTCGCCGGCCAGTTCCCGGCCCGCTGGCTGCCGGCGACCGTCGCCGTCCTGGGCGAGGGATTCACCGAGCAGAACCATCTCATGAACTCGACCATGAAGATCGTCCGGGGAAAGATCGAGGACTTTTACCGGTCCCGGATCGATAACCTGTTCACGGCCGAGGGAAAGACCATCGACAATCCCCAGAACCGGATGATCATCTCCCGGTTCGAGTAACCGGGCTCAGCGGATCTCGCGCCGGGCTTTCCCAAACGACGGAGGCATCGGCAGGGACAGGCGTTTTTTAACCTTTTCGGTCAATTCGGGAATTTTGAGCTCAAACGCCCGGCGGGCGGCGTCCAGAAGCTCCTGGCTCCGGGTGAAATCGAGAACGCCGAGGTCGGGAAAGTCGAACTCGAAGAGAACCGCCGGCGGATGGGCGGCCAGCATCTGCCGGGTTTCCGTGTAAGCCATGATGTCGATCGTTCGGGTGACGATGTCGATCAGATTCGGCGTCTTCTCCGGCTCGCCGGCTTCCCCGTTCTTCGCCGTCAGCCACTGGTCGGCGATCCTCAGCCAGCGGCGCTCTTCCTTCCGGCCGGGCGGGAGGCGGCGGGCGATTTTCTCCTTCAGCGGCAGGCGCCCGGGAGGGGGCTTGTCCCCGCCCCTCCGTTTTTTCCAGCCCAGGGGGAGGATTCCCCGGAGCTTTCCGATGGTCGGCAGAAGGCTGACGGCGACGATCAGGTGGCCGCCCATCTGTTCGGCGATGTCGATCGGCAGCGGGGAGACGACTCCGCCGTCCAGGAGAAGCTTCGATCCGACGCGGACCGGGGTGAAGACGCCGGGGATGGAAATGCTCGCCCGGATCGCCTCCAGGAGATTGCCTTTGCGGAAAACGACCGGCCGGCCGGTCTCGTAATCGGTGGCCACGATGCCCAGGGGAAGGCCGAGGTCCTCGAGTCTCGTTTCGGGCGGGATATACCGGCGGAGGAAGACCATCACTTTCCGGCCGGCGAAGAATCCATAGCGGGAAAGAGCCGGATCGAAAAGCCGCACGAAATCCTCCCGCTTCATCGTTTGAAGGTCCTCCCGAAGGCGGGGAAGCCCGCCGGCGGCGTAGATGCCGGCGACGACGGCGCCGATGCTCGAACCGGCGATGAGGTCGATCGGGATGTCCATCCGGAGAAGCCCTTCGATGATTTCGAAGTGGACGAGGCCCCGGGCTCCGCCGCTTCCGAGGACGAGGCCGACCTTGGGGCGGCGCGGCGAGCGGGCGGCGGCTTTCGGATTCGGCATGAAAAAAAAATATCATGATCGCCGGCGAATGGCAACGGGCGCCCGTTCTCGGGTAAGATGGCCGGGATGATCGGACGATTCCGGACGACGCGTCTTCCGCCGCCGACGCGCCACAGCCTGACCTGCGGCGGGGAGACCGTCGTTTTCCTTTGGGTTCGGGGCCGGGGCCGCCGTCTGCGCCTTGAGGTCCGGGAGGACGGAGAGATCCGCGTCCATTCCCCCGCCCGGGCCGGGGCGGACGCGGTCCTGTCGTTCGTGGCCGGAAAGGCGGCCTGGATTCTCCGGACGCGGGCCAAGGCCCTGGCCCGCCGGCGGCTGACGTGGCCGGAGGATCGCCGGGAACAAGCCCGGCTCCGGACCGAATGTGAACGCCGGCTTCAGGAACGCTTGGAGGCCTGTCTTCCCGTCGCCGCGGCCCACAACCTCCCCCGGCCGGCGGTTTCCTTCCGGATGATGAAGCGGCGCTGGGGGAGCTGCGCCCGGGACGGGCGGATCGTGCTCAATGTCCGGTTGGCCCAGCTTCCGCCGGCCTGCATCGACTATGTGATTCTCCACGAGCTCTGCCATCTCCGCCATCATCATCACGGGCGCCCGTTTTACGATTTGCTGGCCCGCCTCGTCCCCGACGGGAAAGAGCGGAGAACGGAGCTCGCCCGCTTCCGGATCGCTTGAGGCGACCGGCCGCTCCTCCCGGGATATTCCCGCCGCGGAGGACATCCCGGCCCGCCCGTCCCCCCGGCCGCGCCGCCGTGTCAACTCGTAGAGCCATGTGACCGAACGCAGGGCCGTTGAATCATATAAACTGTTGCCGAGGAAGGATCGGGATTTTGACCGGTGATTCCATGCGCGCGCTTGCGCCGGCGCGCGTCCTTCGTTATGATGAAAGCGCCGTTCCATTGAAATTGAGGAAGAGATGAGGAAACTCCGGGTCGCGCTCGTTTACAACGCCTACGCCGACGCCCAGGAGTCCGCCGAGGACGACCAGAGCGGCGCGGCGTATCTGCGGGAGATGATCTTCACCATCGCCCGGGCGGTCCGCCGGCTCGGGCACAAGGTGACCGTCATCCCGTTGACTGATGATCTCAACTATCTCCAGCGCCGCCTCCGCCGGCTGAAGCCGCACGTCGTCTTCAACCAATACGACGACGTCGTTCACGGGGCCTTGTACGAGATGCGGGTCGCGGCCTTCATCCGGATGCTGGGATTTCCGATCACCGGGTCGCCGGCCATCGCCCTCGGCCTCAGCCGCCACAAGTACATGGCGGCCAGCCTGCTGCAGGGCGCCGGCGTCCCCATTCCGGGCCAGACCATGCTGATCGAGCGGATCGGCGAGCTGAACGGCCGCGACTGGAAATTCCCCCTCATCGTCCACGCCAGCCAGGAGCACGCGGGCATCGGCCTGGATCGTCATTCCGTCGTCCATACCAAGGCCGCCTTGAAGGACAAGGTCCGCGAGATCCTGAAGACATACCGCCAGCCGGCGCTCGTCCAGGATTTTCTCGCCGGGCGGGAGTTCAACGTCGGGGTCATCGGCGGGAGGAAGCTTCGCGTTTTGCCCCTGGCCGAGGTCGATTATTCCGCCCTGCCCGGGACGATTCCCCCGATCATGTCCTATGCGGCCAAATGGATCGAGACCACCGTGGAATTCCAGAAGACGCGGGTCCTCTGCCCGGCCAAGACCAAGCCGGAGCTGACCCAGGCCATCGGCGAAACCGCCAAGAAAGCCTTCCGGGTGGTCGGGGGGTGGGGATACGGCCGGGTCGACATCCGCTTGGATTCCGAGGGCCGGCCGCGCGTTCTCGAGGTGAACTGCAACCCCTGCCTGGACAACGACATGGGACTCGCCCGGGCGGCCAAGAGGGCGGGCATCAATTATTCCGCACTCATGGGTATCATCATCAAGGCGGCCTTCGAGGGCCCTCCGTTCGATATGAACCTGCCGATTTTCGGACTCAACAACCGCCCGGCCCCCCGTCCCAAATAAATCCGGCCCGCCAATCGGTACCTGGTCAACCATTTCCCGATTCATATCGGTACCTGTTTATCCATTTCCCGATTTGTTAAGGCTGGGAAAAGCGGCGCTTGAGTCGGCGGCGGCTTTTCCAACGGCGCCTTCCCCCCGGTTCCGCGGCGGAAGAGGCGGCTTTTCCAACGCCCGATGCGGGCCCGGCTCCTTGGCGATCGCCAGGATTGCTTTTCCCGTTCCCCGGCCTTGCCTTAATGTCCGCTCAGTGATGCCTCCTTGGCGATCATCCGGCGCTCTCTCCGCTGTTCGCGGAAACAGGCCATCCGTTCCGTCCTCAGGCGATGCGCTTTCCATGCCGATCGCCGTCCTATTTTTACCCGCGGATCGACATGGAGCGGGGCCGGGAGGTCGCGGATAGGGGAAACCGACGATCCCGGATGGAATCGCGGCCGATCAGATCAGGCGAGGCGGCCGGTGTAGGCGTAGTCCATGGCCAGGGCCACGGCCAGGGCGGCGATCTCCATCTCCCGCGATCGTTTCTTACCCTGAGGATAGCGGAGGTCGAGGGTCTTTGTCCGGCTTTCGAGCTTGCGCAGGATGGCGTCGGCTTCTTTTTCGTCGAGGCTCGACCAGCGGACGATGCTGTCCAAAAGCTCCGCCCGGCGCCGGCGGAACAGGTCCACGGCCGGGAGGAGGACTTCGGCCCGCGAAGGGGGGAAGACCTGCCGGAGCCGGTCGTCGACATACCCCCGGGCGGACCGGCGGAAGACATCGGCCTTCTTGCCGTAGAAATCGGCCAGGGTCAGGTTCATCTTTTCGACCGGCAGGACGACCTTGCGGCGGATGTTGCGCGGCTTCTGCCTGCGGATCTCCCTCATCAAGCAGTCGACGTACTTGAGCTTGCGCAGAACGGGCCAGTGTTTATAACGGTTCCGCCAGTCGCTCCGCGGGGCGAGCCAGACGGCGAAGGTTTCGGCGAAATCCTCGTCGGGATGTTTTTGGGCGTAGGTCCGGCCGTAGGGATGGGCGTCGATATGGCGGACGAATTGCCGGCTGAAGCGGTCCGGCCGGAAGATGTCCCGGTAGGGTTTGGTGAAAGAACCGAAGATCTCCTTCCAGGACGACCGCTCCCAAAGCTTGAACGCGTAGTTGATCGCATGCCCGGCCTCGTGGCGGAAGAGCATCATGATCGTCTTGGGATCCTCCATTTCGCCGTTTTGCTCCTCCTCGAGGCGGGTCAGCCGCTCATCGGCCAAGTAGAAGGGGACGCCGATGACCGGTGTCCGGTCGGGGCAGCCCCAGGCGTCGGTCAGGTAGAAGGACGGCTTGAAGATGAATTTCTTGGTCTCGAGCTCGCGGCGCAGCCGTTGGACGAAACGCTCGGCCGGGGATCCCTCGATCTTCAGGTTGAGGTCGGAAATCCTGCGGTTCAACAGCTCAAAGCGCACGGTCTCCCAGCTTTGGACGAGACTCTTGACATTCGAGGCGCTCATGATCGGGGGATTTCCTCCCTGACGGGACGGGAGACCGCCGGGCCTCCCTTAAGTCGACAACATAGGAAGAAAAGAGAGGCTTGTCAAGAAGAATCGACCCGGATTTTTGAAGGCATAATCCAATAATATGTATTTATATTAATATGAAACAATTAGACAGGAGGGGCCATGCATATTCGCCTCATTTTAGCTGCATTCCTCGCTTTTTCGATTTTGTGTTTTGACCGGCCGTAAACCGTGATCATTTGGGGAATAGGCAATGTGTCTACGATTTGGATATAATCATTCCCGTCCGTCCGCGGGGCGGATGGACCCAACGATGGCGTTGAGAATGCCGCCCTCATCATTCCCGCCCGTCCGCGGGGCGGATACCGGCAAGGAGGATGATATGAAAGACGATTCCGCCGGCTCCGGCGTTCAAAACCGCCGTGATTTTCTGAAAGCCGCCGCCGCCGGGGCCGCCGGCGTGAGCGCTGTCTTGGCCGGTTTCAAGCCTCTTCTCGGCGATCAGCGCCGGGTTCCGGGCGAAGGCCGGACCGCTTTCGCCGCCGCTCCGCTTCCCCGCGTCCGCATCGGCTTCGTCGGCGTGGGGGGCATGGGCTCGGCCCATGTTCAGAATCTCATCAACATCGACGGCGTTCAAATCAAGGCCCTTTGCGACATCGTTCCAGCCAAGGTCGAGCGGGCCCAAAAATGGGTCGTCGAGGCCGGCCAGCCCCTCCCCTCGGCGTATACGCGGGGAGACCATGACTTCGAGCGGATGTGCGAGACGGAAGATCTCGACCTGGTCTTCACGGCCACGCCCTGGGAGTGGCATGTCCCGGTCTGCCTTTCGGCCATGAGGAACGGCAAGCATGCCGCGACCGAGGTTCCGGCGGCCATGACCTTGGACGACTGTTGGGCCCTGGTCGAGACGGCGGAAAAAACGGGACGGCATTGCCAGATGATGGAGAATTGCTGTTACGACCGGATCGAGCTCATGACCCTCAACCTCGTCCGTCGCGGCGTCCTCGGCGAAATCCTCCATGCCGAGGCGGGCTACCTCCACGACCTCCGCGAGGTCAAGTTCTCCAGCGAGGGGGAGGGGCTTTGGCGGCGGGCCTGGTCCCGGAAGCTCAACGGCAACCTCTACCCGACCCATGGTCTCGGGCCGGTCGCCCAGTGCCTCAACATCAACCGCGGCGACGCCCTCGACTTCATCGTCTCGATGAGCTCTCCGGCCCGCGGGCTCCACGAGTACGCCGCCGCGAATTTCGGGCCGTCCTCGCCCCAAGCCGCCGAAAAATACGCCCTCGGCGATGTCAACTCCACTCTCATCCGGACCAAGCTCGGCAAGACGATCATCCTCATCCACGATACCAACCTCCCCCGGCCCTACACCCGGATCAATCTCGTTCAGGGGACGAAAGGCGTCGCCCAGAAATGGCCCGATCGCGTCTATGTCGAGGGGCTGGCCGCGGAATCCCATGCGTGGGACGACTTCGAGAAGTTCGCGGCCGAGTACGAACATCCTCTCTGGAAGGCGCTCGCGGCCAAGGGGGAAGGACGAGGCCACGGCGGCATGGATTACATCGAGGATTACCGCCTGATCCAGTCCCTCCTCAAGGGCGAGCCTCTCGACCAGGACGTCTACGACGCGGCCGCCTGGAGCGCGGTCGTCGGAGCCAGCTGCGGGAGCGTGGCGGCCGGCAGCCGCCCGTTCGAGATCCCGGATTTCACCCGGGGCAAGTGGAAGATCAATCCTCCCTTGGGCATCGTCACCGGCTGATCAATCGGGGGACGCGTTGTTCTTTCCCCGGATGATTTCGCCTTGAAGCTCAGCGAAAAGCCGGTTTTCGGATTTTCTGCTTTTCCCAGGGATGAGGGATCGGGGATCTATCCGGGCTTTTGAAATCGGCGTCCGTTTAAAATCAGTGCCTGTTCAACCTTTTCCTTATTTCCATGGAAACGGAAATTAGGAAATGGTTAACCAGGTTCAGATTTAAAGGATGAGCATGCAATCGCCGTAAGAGAAGAAGCGGTACTTTTTCCGGACGGCTTCCTCGTAGGCCGCCTTGATCAGCTCGCGGCCGGCGAAGGCCGAGATCAGCATCAGCAAGGTCGACTGCGGCAGGTGAAAGTTCGTCAGAAGCCGGTCGACGACCTTGAACTCGAAGCCGGGATAGATGAAAAGGGACGTCCCTCGCGTCCCCGGCGCGATCAATATTTCGGCCGCGGGATTCCTCCCGCCCGATTCTCCCGCTTCCGCCGCCGGCGCCGCGTCCCCCGTCATCCCCGCTTCCCCCGCCCTGGCCGCGCTTTCCAGCGTCCGGACGACGGTCGTCCCAACGGCCGTAACCGGCCGGCCCCCGGCTTTCGCCCGCTCGACGGCCGCGGCCGCCTCCTCCGGGACGGTGTAGATCTCCTCCAGCATCCGGTGGTCCTCGACCCTCTCGACCCGCAGCGGCTGGAACGTGGCCAGCCCGACCTGCAGCGTCACCCGGGCCGCCTCGACGCCCCGCGCTTTCAGCCGCTCCATCGTATCCGGCGTGAAATGCAGCCCGGCCGTCGGGGCGGCGATCGCCCCCTCGTTCTCGGCGTACGTTGTCTGGTAGCGGTTTAAATCCTCCGCCCTTCCCCCGTCGTCGTTTTTCGGCCTCTTGATGTAAGGCGGAAGGGGGGCGAATCCGATGTCCCGCAGGCGCCCGAGGACGTCCGGCACGGCGAATTTAAGCACCCGGCGCCCCTCATCGCCCGTTTCGATCACCTCGGCCGAGAGCCCGCCCGGGAAATCAACCCGATCGCCCGGCCTGATTTTCCGGGCCGGCCGGCATAAAACCTCCCAGGTCCCCGGCTCGCGCTGCTTGAACAGCAGGAACTCGATGAGCGAACCTCCCCGCCGGCCCCAGATTTTCGCCGGGATGACCTTGGTGTCATTGATGACCAGCAGGTCTCCGGCCGCGAAATAATCCGGGAAATCGCGGAAGGCCGCGTGGGCGAACGTCCCTTCCTTCCGCCGGACGACCATCATCCGCGAATCGTCGCGGCGGGCCAGCGGCTTCTGGGCGATGAGCTCGGGGGGCAGGGGGAAATCGTATTCTTTGACCAGCATGGATTTAAGCGCGCGTCACGGAAGCCGGCGTCCTTCAGTCGCGGAACAGCTTTTTCTGGGCCGTCCCTCCGGCCGCGCCCGCCGCCCGGCCGCGCCCGGGGTGGGGGAGTCCGAAATGGTCGTAGGCCTTCCGGGTCAGTTTTCGTCCGCGGATCGTCCGCTCCAGGAATCCGATGCGCATCAGAAAGGGCTCGTAGATGGACTCGATGGTGTCTTTTTCCTCGTCGATGGCCGCGGCGATCGTCGAGATTCCGACCGGGCCGCCGCCGAAGTTCTCGATGATCGTCGTGAGGATCTTCCGGTCGACGTCGTCTAATCCGAGCGAGTCGACCTCCATCAGGTCGAGGGCGTCATCGGCCGCGGCCGCCGTGATCACGCCCTTGCCCTTGACGTCGACGTGGTCCCGAACCCGCCGGAGCAGCCGGTTGGCCACGCGCGGCGTTCCCCGGGCCCGCTTGGCGATTTGTTCGGCGCCCGTGTCGTCGATCTTGACTTTAAGCAGATCCGCCGCCCGCAGGATGATCTTTTTGATATCGGCGTCCTTGTAATAATCGAGCCGGTGGATGATCCCGAACCGGCCGCGGAGCGGCGCGGTGATCTTGCCGGCCCGGGTCGTCGCCCCGACCAGGGTGAACTTCTTGAGCATGAGCTTATGGCTTCGGGCCGCCGGGCCCTGGCCGATGACGATGTCCAGGCTGAAATCCTCCATGGCCGAGTAGAGGATCTCCTCTACGCTGGGGTGGAGGCGGTGGATCTCGTCGATGAACAGAACTTCCTTGCTCTGCATGTTGGAGAGGATGGCCGAGAGGTCCCCGGCCCGCTCGATCACCGGACCGGCCGTCGGCTTCAACCCGACGCCCAGCTCCCGCGACAGCAGGTAGGCGAGGCTCGTCTTGCCCAACCCCGGCGGTCCGTACAGCAGAACGTGGTCGAGGTGTTCGCCTCGCTTCTTGGCCGCCTGGATATAGATTTTGAGGTTGGCCTTGATGTTGTCTTGGCCGATGAACTCGTCGAAGCTCCGGGGCCGGAGGGAGTCCTCGAACAGGAGGTCTTCCTTGGTCCGGACGGGGTTGAGGACGGCGGAGGGGGCGAGAGGCGGCATATCAGACCTTGGAAAGCGCCTTCAGGCAGGCCCGAAGACGATGTTCGAAATCGCCGTTCTTGCCCGACTTGACGACATTCTCGACGACCGGCTCGATTTCCTTGCGCCGGAAGCCCATGTTGAGCAGGGCCGAGACAAGATCCTCGGTTTCCTTTGGGGCGCGCGCCTTGAGGACTTTTTCCTTGCTTTCGATCTTGTCGGCCAGCTCCATGGCGATCCGGAGGGCCGTTTTCTTGCCGATTCCCGGGACCATCGCGATCCGGGCGACGTCGCTGGCCCGCACGGCCTCGGCCAGGGTTTCCGTGTCCATCCCCGAAAGGACGGCGATGGCCAGCTTCGGCCCGATGCCGGAGATGGAGATGAGTTTGAGAAAGAGCTCTTTCTCCTCCCGCGTCCGGAAGCCGAAAAGCGACAAGGCGCTGTCCGTGAGGTGGGTGTGGATGAACAGCTCGACGGGTTCGCCCTCTTCCCCCATCTTGAAAAAGGTGGACAGGGGGATGGCCGCGGCGTATCCGACGCCCCCGCAATCGACGACGATTTGAGACGGGGACTTTTGGCGGATGACGCCTTTCAGGTAAGCGATCATGCGTTCCGAATTTTAGTCTAAATGGCGGATGAAATCAAAAAAGAGGAAAGCGGAGGCGCCTCCCTCGCTCTCTCCGGCGGCTTGGAGCTTGAGGGGGCGCCCCCCTTTTTTGAGGGGCCGCGTCCCCCCGGACGCCGGCGTCCCGCCTTTGACGGGCCGCGGCCTGTTCCCGGAAGGAAGGCCCAAAAGGATAGGCCGGAAGAGGCCGGGGAGGGGAGCCGGAGATCGTCCCGGCCGGTTTGACAGGGGCCGTTCGATGTGTTACCAAATACTCTTCTTTTAGCGAAAAACCATCGCGCTTCCCGGATCTGAGGACGCCGTCGGTGTCCCGGTCCCGGCGCCAAGGAGAGTCGACATGGCCAAATTCGAAGGTCTCAAATGGTCGTCCAAGCAGATGCGTTACGGCTTGGCCGATAAATCCTATGAGCTGCTCGAGAGCGACGCGAAAATCGCCGCCTGCTCCCGCTCGACCAACTACGCGATCTTCCTGGCTTTCGAGGGCATCCGCTTTTTCTGCCGCAAGAACGCCTCCGGGGGATTGGAAGTCGTATTCCTGAATTGGGACAAGAACCTCGAGCGGTTCCGCCGCTCGATGCTCTTCAACATCGGCAAGGACTCCGCTCCGCTCGTTCCCACGGCCGACGAGCTGGAGGATATCCTGGCCGACCGCTTCTTCCGCGAGCCGGCGATGCGCGGGCTTTTCGAGGAAATGGCCGCGATGGGCGCCCAGGGCTACCTCCGGCCGTTCACGGTCGACGAGGAGCAGTCCATCGGCGTCACGTTCCCCAACCAGCCGGCCATCCGGGCCCTGGCTTCCCGCTACGACCAGTATCTGGGCGAGCCGTTCACCGGCGTCGTGATCCCGCACTTGGTCCGGGCCGTCGGACTGAACGGCACCGGCTGCCTCAAGCTGGGTGTCAACTACGTCATGTCGGTCAAGGCCGTCGAGGCCGCCAAGACGATCGACCCGTCGGCCGCCGCGGCTCTTTTCCTGGACGACCAGACGCACCGGCCCGTCGAGGAACGGCACATCACCGAGTGGGATTCGTCCTGCTGCCTGTTCGCCTTCACCGACGGCACGGTCGTCAAGATCCCGGAAAGCCCGCTGATTCTTCCCTCCGTCACCATCCAGGGAATCTGCAAGATCCTGACCCACCTGGGCGTCAAGGTCGAGGAGAGGCATCTGTCGTACGGCGAGCTTCTCCGCCGGGTCCGGGCGAAGGAATTGGCGACCGTGGCCAGCATCGGAACGGCCGGCATCCTCAACCGCTGCGCCAAGCTCCTCCTGGTCGACGGCGATCAAAAAATCGTCGCGACCCACGCGCCCGACGAAAGGCACGCCCTCTACGCCAAGCTGGCCGAGGCCAAGGCATACTACTGGAACATTTACAAGGGCGTCGTTCCGCCGCTGGACGGGATGAAGCTCTTTAAATACTCGATTTAATATTCGGGGGCGCCTCGCCCCTTTTCAGGGAAGGGGAAGCGTTCCCTGTTTGACTTCCCCGTTCCGCGGCCCTATATTGGCGGCGGTGTTCACCCTCGCAACGGTCGTCGCCTTCGGCGCCCTTACCGGTTTTTCCTTGATCCTCGGATCCCTCATCGGGACCGGCCTGAAAATCAGCCAGCGCGCGGTCGCGGCCGTTATGGCCTTCGGCTCGGGCGTCTTGATCTGCGCCTTGACGTTCGGGCTGATGGAGGAGGCCTTCAAGCACGGCGGGTTCGACGCGATCATCATCGGGTTTTTATCCGGCGGACTGGTCTTCATCGCCGGGGATCTGCTGATTCATCGCCTCGGGGGAAGAAGCCACCGGCCTAAATTACGTGTTCCGGCGGCGCGGGAGACAAACGGGAAAGCCATCATCCTCGGCTCTCTCCTCGACGGCATTCCGGAATCGGTCGCCCTGGGCGTCGCCCTTCTCGACAGGAAGGGAATCGGGTTTCTGATGCTGGCCGCGGTCTTTCTCTCCAACCTGCCGGAAAGCCTTTCCTCGATCGACGATCTCCGGAAAGAGGGCTTCTCCGGGCGGCGGATCACCCTGTCCTGGTCGATCGTGGGGGTCTGCGTGGCCGCCGCCGTCGTTTTGAGCTTCCTGTTTCTTCACCATCTGGATCCCAACGCCCTCGGCATCATCGAGTCGTTCGCTTCCGGGGCCATTCTGGCCATGCTCGCCGACGGCATGATGCCCGAGGCCTATGAAAACGGCGGCTTTCTCACCGCTTTCATGACGATGTCCGGATTCCTGACGGCCTTCATCCTTTCGAAAATCTAGATCCGCCCGCCGATCGGCCGGTTAATCCGGCGGCCCGTCGCCCTCCCTTTCTCCGTTTCGCGGCCGGCGTTCGGCGCGCGGAGGCCGCGGCTGAACACGCGCGACCGGATGATTTATCTTCTTCCCTCGTATAAAATAACGATGGAACCCAAAGAGCGAGAAAAACATGAAGAATCGCCCGGCCGCTCAAGCCCGCCCCCGTCCCCGCCAGGACCCGCCCATCATCGCCGTCTGCTATGACTTCGACGGAACCCTGTCCCCGCGCAACATGCAGGAGTACGACTACATCCCCAAGCTCCGGCTGAGCAGCCGCAAATTCTGGCGGGAGGCGCAGGAACGGGCCCGGGAACAGGGCGCCGACGAGATCCACTCCTACATGCGCTTGATGCTGGAAAAAGCCACCCCGGCCAGCGGCGTCCAAATCACGAAGAAAGCTTTCATCGACTACGGCCGGACCATCCCCCTCTTCCCCGGCGTGAAAAGCTGGTTCCCCCGGATGAACGCCTTCGGAAGCCGCCTGGGCGCCTCTGTCCGGCATTTCATCATTTCCTCGGGCATCCGGGAAATGATCCTGGGGACGCCCATCGCCGGGGAGTTTGAGCGAATCTACGCCTCGTCGTTCATGTTCGACCAGAACGGCGTGGCTTATTGGCCGGCCCTGGCCCTCAACTTCACGACGAAGACGCAATTTTTGTTCCGGATCAACAAGGGCGTTTTGGATCCCTGGGATGACTCCCGGATCAACGATTTCATCCAGATGGCCGAGCGGCCGGTTCCTTTCTCCCGGATGATCTACATCGGCGACGGGACGACGGACATCCCTTGCATGAAGCTGGTCAAGGAGCAGAGGGGATACTCGATCGCCGTCTTCCCGCCCGGGCCCGGAAAGAAAGCGGTCGCGGAGCGGCTCCGGGGGGAGAACCGGGTGAATTTTACGGCTCCGGCCGACTACCGGGCCGGCCGCCCCCTGGATCTGCAAGTGAAGGCGACTCTCCGGAAAATCATGGCCGAATACGCCCTCCTCGGCGGGGAAAAGAAATAAAGCCGGCGCCGCCTGTCCGCGCGCGTGTTGACACTTCGCCGGCCGGCATATATTCTTCCCTGCCTATGCGAAAGACCGCGGCCGCCGCGCCCCCGGAGACTATTTTGTCCGGGGGGCCCGCCGCTTTGCGTCCTCGGCGGCTCAATTCCTCTCCCTTTTCGGAAAACGGCGGCGCCGCGGTTGTCCCGGCGCGTCGTTTCCGGGCGGGGAGAGCGGCTTCGCCCGGAGGCGGGAAGCGGGCCGAGGACATCGCCTCGGCCGGGCTCCGCCGGATTTTGCCGACCTTGACTCCGAAGGGAAGCCTCGGGTTAATCATGAGCCGAACCGGCGAGGAAGAGAACAACCGCTTCGCTTGCGTCCGCCGTCCCGGGGCCGGTGAAGGGAAAGGATTGATTCATGGCTGATTTCGTCACCAGCGCCGGCGGGGACGCGTCTTCCGCTCCGGCGGCCGGGCCCGAGCCCGGGCCTGATCGCAAACCGGACTCTCTCCAGATCGGCGTCAGCCGGCCGCCGCTGACGCTGGACGACCTGCCGACTCCGGAGGACGTCTTCGACAAGCCGAGGATCGGCTTCCGGGAAATCGTCACCGTCGTCCTGGGTCCCAGCATGATCGCCCTGGGCGCGTCGCTGGGCTCGGGGGAATGGCTGCTCGGGCCGCTGGCCTTCGGGAAATACGGATTCTTGGGCCTCGGCTGGCTCATCGTGATTTCAGGCATTCTCCAAGTCCTCTACAACGTGGAGAACGCCCGCTATGTCATCGCCACCGGGGAGGTTCCGATCGTCGGCTTCAGCCGGGTGCCGCCCGGGTTCAAGCTCTGGATCCCGGCGACCCTGTTCATCATCATCCTCGGTTGGATCTGGGGCGGCTGGGCGGCCGCCGCCGGCCAGAGCCTCTTCGCCCTGTTCTCGGGGCGGGCGGCCGACGCCTCCCGCCCGGGGGAAGTCGAGGCCTACCGCTTGATCGCGGTCGGCCTGATGTTCCTGTCGCTGCTGATTTACTCGGTCGGACGGAAGATCGAGCGGACGTTGGCCTTGGTCGACACGTTTATGGTGATCCTGACACTGGGGGCGGTCGTCATCCTGGCCGTTGTTTTCGCCCCGGGAGCCTTGTGGGTCGAGATGTTAAGGGGAATCGTGACGCCGGCGGCCCCTCCGTCGGGCATCGACCCGGTTCTGCTGGGATCGATCATCGGCTACACGGGATTCGGTTCGGGGATGAACTTTCTGCTCATCAATTACTACCGCGATCACGGCTACGGCATGGGCCACAAGGTCGGATTTTTCTCCGGTCTCGTCGGCGGCGAAAAAAAATCTGTTCGCCCGTCCGGGATGACGTTCCGGGAGAGCCCGGAAAACGCCGCCCTCTGGAAGCGCTGGTTCCGTTACCTGAAGATCGATCAGTGGGGCGTTTTTTTCACCGGGGCGATGATCGGGATGTTCGTTCCCGGCGTGCTGGTGCGGGCCCTGGCGGCCGCGCCGGGAGCGGCCGAACCGACGACGGAGAACATCCCGGTGTACGCGGCCGTGGAGCTGGGAAGGCGGGGCGGGTTTTTCTTTGTGTTCGTGCTGATCATCGGGGCGATGATTCTTTTCAAGACCCAGACGTCGGTTCTGGAGATCTTGATCCGGAACGTGACGGATTCGGCCATCGCCGTGAGCCCGCGGTTGAGGGAGCGGATCAACGGCGATCCGAGGCGGGCCTATTACGGGATGGCGGTCTTGTTCATCCTGGTCATCGCGGTCATCATCCACTTGGCGCTGCCGGCCCGGCTCCTCCAGATCGCCGGCAATATGTCGACCCTGGCCTCGCTCATCTATCCGGTCCTGTTGATCTACCTCAACACGAAGCTGCCGCGGCCGGCCCGGGCCGGGGGTTGGTCGATCGCGGTTTTGGTGCTGAACATCCTTTTTTTCGGATATTTCTTTCTGAATTTCGCTTGGTCGATGATCGCCGGCCGGCCTTGATCAAATCGAAACCTGTTTAACCATTTCCCCATTCATATCGGTACCTGTTTAACCATTTCCCGATTTCCGTCCCGGGCGTGATCCGGGTCAGATACATGGTGGACGCCTCTAAAACCTCCGCCGGGCGGTTAAAGTGGATCGACTTCCACCGTCGGAGCGGAAACATAATTCTGGCCTGTCGTCGCTCTAATATCTCCCCGACAACTTTCCATAAATAACCGGGGCGGTTCGATCCCTATGATCTGACGACCTTGGAGGACGAGTCGAAGCGGCCCCATCAGGCCCCGGGCTTTCTGACCCCCCGTGGAACCGTGTCGCCGGAAAACTTAATCCCCCAAGCCCCGGGAGGCGTCCCCCATGTCGTGATCCGGTACAGGAGTTTGACTCGGTTTTGCCGTTGAGCCTATCATGAATTCGCCGAACGAGGGAATGAGGTGAAAAAGGGAGCGATCATGCACAGAAGAAAGACCGCCTGGATCATCATGGTTGTCCTTGCCGGCTCGGCCGGAATTATCGGTCTGGCATTTGCGACGGCGGCGTCCGGCCGAGGAATCGGCGCCCGCTCAGGAATCGGTACCTGTTTAACCATTTCCCAAATTCCCGCTAATGAGGAAATGGATAAACAGGTACCGAATTCCCTCCCGGTACCGAATCCGCTGAATTTAAGACAGGGGCTGCCTTCAGCGGCACGAGGGCAAAACGCTCCGGCGGCGGAGGCCTCGGATGCGAAAATCGAACGGATTTTGAGCAACCTGACTCCCTCCCTTCACCTCAAGGGCCGGCCCGCCGTGACGTCGACTTTGGCCGCCCGAATGGCCGCCCTGAAAATCCCGGCCGTGAGCATCGCCGTCACCCGGGACAGCCGGATCGAATGGACCCGGGCGTACGGCTTCCGGGATGTCGAAGAAAAATTACCGGCCACGCCGGAAACGCTCTTTCAGGCGGCCTCGATCAGCAAGCCGGTCGCCGCAGCGGCCGCCCTTCATTTCGTCGACCGCGGCGTGCTCGGCCTCGACGAGGACGTTAACGCGAAGCTTTCGTCCTGGAAGGTGCCGGAAAACAGCTTCACGGCAAAACAAAAGGTCACCTTGCGCCGGATTCTCAGCCACAGCGCCGGGCTGACGGTTCACGGTTTCGCCGGTTATCCGGCGGGTGAACCGCTCCCGGCGTTGCGCCAGATCCTCGACGGCGAACCGCCGGCCAACTCGGCGCCCATCCGCGTCAATCTCCTGCCCGGTTTCCGGTGGCGGTATTCGGGCGGCGGCTTCACCGTGCTGCAGCAGCTGTTGGTCGATGTTATCGGCCGGCCGTTTCCCGACATCATGAAGGAGATCGTCCTCGATCCGGCGGGGATGACGGAAAGCGCCTACGCCCAGCCGCTTCCGGATAGGCTCCTTTCCCGGGCGGCCGCCGGCTACACATCCGATGGGACGCCGGTCGGCGGCCGCCGTCACGTCTATCCCGAGCTGGCCGCGGCCGGGCTGTGGACCACGCCCGCCGATCTCTGCAAGTTCGCCCTCGAGATCGCGGCTGCCCGCGACGGCCGGTCCGACAAGGTCCTAAGCCAAAAAACGGCCCAGGCCATGTTGACAATCGAAAAGGCGCCCAGCGGGCTGGGCTTCATGCTCGACGGCATGGGCGCGGACGTCCGCTTCAGCCATTCCGGTGGCAACGCGGGATTCCTCTGCGATCTCGTCTTCTTCCCCGAGCGGGGAGCGGGGATGGCCGTCATGACCAACTCCGAAAACGGCTCGGCGTTGATCGCCGAGATCGAGCGGTCGATCGCCGCTGAATATGGCCTGCCCGCGTTTCGGCCCGTGATCGAGAAGGAGATCGTCCCGATGGATGCGGCGGCTCTCGAGCGGTTCGCCGGAAATTACGAGATCGATTTCGAGGGGCAAAAAACGCCCGTGACCATCGCCGTCAAGGACGACCATCTGGCCGCCACGGCCGCGGATTCGTTGAGGGAGATCTATCCGGAGTCGGAGATGTCGTTTTTCGCCATGGATCTCAGCCTCAGCCTTCTTTTCCTCAAGGACGCGGGCGGCCGGATCACCGGGTTCATCGTCGACGGAACATATCCGGCGAAAAGAACGGATAAATAAGAACCGCGGGAATAACCGCGGGGAGGGCGCCGGCGGGACCCTCGAGAATCGATTTTCTTTTTTTCGGCGGGAGGAGGGGGGGACAAAGGAAAAGGGATGGAAATTTCTCCGTCTGAAACCGGAGCGGGGCGAAGGCGGCCGGTTTCCAGGTAAGGCGGCGGAGGGAAAGGGAGGAAAAAGCGGAAGCCTCCCGCCGCCTCGTTGTACAGCGGCGGCGGGAGGCCTCCCGGGCGGGGATCCTATTCGAGTTTCTTGGCTTCGAACACGCCGCCGGGCTGGCTCAATTCGGCCGCGGTGACCTCGCCCTTCGCATCGGTGAGGAAGCGGAGGGTGACGCTTTTCACTTCCTTGAGGTAGAATTCGCCGCCCAAGTCCGGTTCCAGCTGGTACTCCGGCTGGCCGGCGATGGACACGGTCAACCGGTCCCCTCTAAGACCGATGACCACCGTCTGCCCCATCAAGTCGTAGCGCCCGGTGAGTTTTTTAAGAAAAGCCGGATCGTATTGGCGGGCGTCGGGTTTTTTGGCGAAGACGATATCGTCGATCGTCGGCTCGAACGCCCCGGTGACCGAGGCCACCCGGCCGTTGACGTCCGTCCTAAAGGTCAGCTTGAAGTCTTTGAACGTCGGATCCTCGATCGTGACGCCGTCGAAGGTCTCGTAATGCCAGTGGTCGAGGTTCGTCTTGATGGAGTTGTAGGTGAAGCTGAGCCGGCCGGCCGCGAGCTCGACCGCCAGCGAACCGTAGCCGGGATGGACGTAAAGACCGGCGTAGTCGGCCAGGGGATGGGCGGGTTTCGTGCCGGGGACCTTGCGGGTGATTTTCTTTTCCTCGGCCTTCTTGATTGCGCCCTCGGCCTTTTCCAATTGCTTGACCGCGTCGCCGATCCAGTCGTGGGCCTCAAGGCCCAGGATCTTATCGGTCGCCGTTCGGACGAGAAGTTCGGGATAAGACGTGCCGTTCATGTTCGTCAGGACGACAAAGCCCAGCCCGTCGTCGGGAAGGAAGGCAACCTGGGCGGAAAAGCCGTCGATGTTGCCGCCGTGATGGACTCGGCGGTGGCCGCGATAGACGTCTGTGAACCAGCCCATGGCGTACGCCGTGGCGGCGATGTCGGGGGAGCTGGAGACCGCCCCTGTGACCATGTGGGGATTGTGCATATCGGATACGGTGGAGGAGGAGAGAAGATCACGGCCTTCGAATTTTCCGTCGGCCAGGTGGACGGCCACCCAGCGGGCCATTTCATTCACCGAGGAGTTGATCGACCCGGCCGGGCCGACGTTGGTGATATCGCGGAAAGGCAGCTTCTCGTACGCCTTGTCGACGAAGTTGTAGGGAAAAGCAAAGTCGCTGTCCTTCTGCGAATCGAGGACGGAGAAATTCGACCGCTTCATGCCCAGCGGTTCGAAGACGAGACTCCGGACGGCGTCTTCCCACGGCTTGCCGGTCAAGGTTTCGAGGAGGTAGCCGGCCGTCAGAAACATGAGGTTGTTGTATTGCCATTTCTCGCGCAGGTCGGCCGTGGGCGGGAGATAGGCTAAGGCCCGGACGAGATCTTCCCGGGACGCGGTTTTATTGTTATACCAGAGGAGGTCGTGGCGGGGGAGGCCGGAGCGATGGGTCACCAGGTCACGGACCGAGAGACGCGCGCCGGCTTCCTTGTCGTACAGCTTGAACCAGGGGATGTAGTTCCGGACGGGCGCTTCCCACTCAAGCTTGCCCTCGTCGACCAGCCGGCCGAGGGCGAAGACGGTGAAAGCCTTGGAGGAAGAACCGATGGCGAAGATCGTGTCGGGCGTGGCCGGGATCTTGTTCTCCACGTCCTTGTATCCGAACCCCTTGGCGTAAACGACCTTGTCGTTCTTGACGACAGCCATGGCCGCGCCGGTGACTTTGAGCGCCTTGAGGGCGTCCTCGACGATTTGATCGAATCCTTCCAGGGCGGCCCGGATCTTAGCCGTCGGATCGGCGCCGAGCTCGAGGGAGAAGGGGAATTTCGCTCCGCCCTGGGTGAACGTCCCTGTCATTTTTTTTCCGTCGGCGGAGATTTCGCCCTTAAAGGTCGGCTCGCCGGGAATGCCCTGGATGGCGAACGCCGCCTTGAATCCGTCCAAGACGATTCCGATCAGGGGGAGGTCCTGGGATTTTTGCACGGGGATGGAGATATCGCCCGTCCAGGATCCCTCCTTGAGGACGAAATCGATGTTGATCTCGAGCTTTTGCCCGGGAAGCTCGATGATGCCTTCCCAATGGCCGGCCAGGGTCGGCTCGGCCGAAGGCTCGGCTTGAGGAGTGGGGGAGGGAAGGACGGCCGCGGGCAGGGGGACGGCCGCGGCGGAGATGATGAGGATCATGGCCAGAAGGGTGAGAACGAATTTGAACGAAGCTCTTTGCATTTGTCTGTCTCTCCAAATAGGAATCACAGCCCTGAAAAGCGGCAGGCTTATCCTATTATACGCTTTCCGACGGACGGAGTTCTGAAAATCGGTACCTGTTAAATCAGTACCTGTTTATCCATTTCCATAATTCGATTTAATACAACCGCTTCTGCGAATCCGCGCGAATCTGAACCTGTTTATCCATTTCCTCATTCCGCCGGATCAGGCGAAAGAACAGGGAAATGGATGACCAGGTACCGAGATGATCAGGAAAAATCGGGAAATGGTAAACCAGGTTCCGATTGGAATTATCGCGAAAGGGGGGACACGGCCCTTGTTTCATGCCGTGGGAACAGATAAACCATTGAATTTAATATAAATAATAGTTAATATTAAGAAAATTAATATAAATATTAAAATAATTAATAAAACACTTGACATATATTAATAAATATTTTATTATTTCTATGTAAAATGAATTTAATGAGGAAGACATGACTCAAGACTGGAGCGAATTGATCAGCTTGACCCAGGGCGTCTCCTTCACGGTCGAAAAGGTCCGGCTCAAAAACAGGGACATCGCCATCGAGGGAAGCTTCGAGCTGCCCCCTCTGGCTCGGCTCCGGGCCGAGGATGTCCTGTTCATCATCGCGTTCGTCCGGAGCCACGGCTCGATCAAGGAGATGGAGGCCCAGTTTGGAATCAGCTATCCGACGGTCAAGAACCGCTTGAACGCGATCGCCGCCCAGCTGCCCTTCGTCGACGTCAATCCGCCCTCGGCCAAACGGGACGTCCTCGATCAGCTCGATCGAGGCGAGATCGACGTAACCGAGGCGCTCAAACGGATAAAGGAATAAAGGAGGAATTCATGCTGCCTTTCTGGCTTCGCCTCAGAGTGTGCAAGCCCGGCCGCCGGGGCTTCCGCCTCTGGTTCCCGGTGATCCTGATCTGGATCATCCTGGGGGCTTTATTGATCGCCCTCTTTCCTCTGGTGCTTTTGGCCGCCCTGATCACCTGGCGGAACGGTTCGGGGCGGTTCCTGCTCTTCCTCTACCCGATGCTGGCGGCCGTTCTCTGGAACCTGTCGGGCCTTCATATCGAAGCGAAAGACGACGAGAACGACGTTCTCATCGACTTTGCCTGATATCACGGAAACGAAAAGGAGAATTTCGATGAGCGAGGAAAAACGCAAAGTGCTGGAGATGCTGTCCCAGGGAAAAATCACGGTCGATGAAGCCGAGAAGCTCCTGGCCGCGATCGGCGAGCCGGACAACGAGGCCGTGTCCTCGACGGGCGGGAAACGTCAATGGAAGTACCTCCGGGTCGTGGTTGATCCCGGTCCGGGAAGCGAAAGCAAGGACAAGGTCAACATCCGGATTCCGTTCAAGCTGATCCGAGCGGGGCTCAAGTTCGCGGCCTTCATTCCCCGGGAATACCAGGGCCAGATTGATGAGGCTCTCAAGGAAAAAGGGATGAATGTCGACCTGTCCAAGATCACGCCTGAAGACTTGGAAGAAATCGTGTCCAATCTTGATGACATGACCGTCGAAGTCGACGGCGAGGACAAGGTCCGCGTCTTCTGCGAGTGACCGTCGTGGGCGGAGTCGGGATTTCCGGTTCATCCGAGGCGACGGCGTCCCCGTCCCGGCCGGTTTCAGCCGGCCGGGCGGGGGACGGGAAGCCCGGGACGGACGACCCGCGCCCCATCGCTAGTCCATCGGTATCCGATCAGGAGCCGATTCGAAAGTGATTTTCAAGGCGATCGAAGAGCTGTTATGCGCATCCCGGCGGTAAGGATCCTTCTTTTAGTGGCCGTCGTCCTGATCGTCCTGCTCGGCCTTCTTTTCTAAGATCGATCGATATCTCAATCTCTCAATCGGTACCTGTTTAACCATTTCCGCATTTCGGCTGATCAGGGGAAAAACAGGGAAATGGATAAACAGGTACCGATTAAAACCGGCTAAAAATCCCATCAACCGTTCATGCTTCCGGGGCGTATTCTATGGTATGATGCGTTCACGAAAGAGTGGAATATGCTTGAAATCAAGAACTTGACCAAGTCCTACGGCGACCTCCTGGCCCTAGATCATTTTTCCCTGACCCTCGAAAGGGGAGAGGTCCTGGGCTTGCTCGGCCCCAACGGCGCCGGAAAAACCACGCTGATTTCCATCCTGGCCGGCACCGTCCGCGATTTCACCGGGAGCGTCCGCTTCCTCGGCCACGATCTCTTTTCCGACCGGAACCTGAAAAACCGCCTCGGGATCGTTCCCCAGGACATGGCTTTCTACGAGGAGCTGAACGCCATGGACAACCTCCTCTTTTGGGGAGGACTCTACGACGTTCCGCGCGACGCGCTGAAAAAGCGGGCCGCCGAAATCCTCGAGAGGGTCGAGCTCTCGGGCCGGATGAAGGAACCGGTCAAGAACTTCTCCGGCGGGATGAAGCGCCGCCTCAACACGGCCATCGGCTTGCTCCACCGGCCCGACTTGCTGCTGCTGGACGAGCCGACGGTCGGCATCGATGTCCAGGCCAAAGTCAGCATTCTTGACCTTATCCGCAAGGTGGGCGCCGAGGGTACCGGCGTCATCTTCACCACCCATCAGCTAGCCGAGGTGGAAAACACCTGTTCCCGGATCGCTATCATGGATTGTGGCCGAATCCTGGCCCAGGGAACGATGGAGGAGCTCATCCGGCTTGTCGGGGAAAAGGACATTGTCGAGATCACGGGAAATTTCCCGGCCGCCTCGTTCACCGAAGCCCTCCAGGATCTTGACGGCAACGGGATCGAGTTGCTGTCGGCCGCGGACAACCTGGCCACCCTGGCCGTCGCCGACACCGAACAGATTCCGAAGACCATGGACCGCCTCTTCCGCCGCAAGCTGGCCGTGACCGATCTCAAGATCAAAACGCCCAGCCTGGAGACGGTTTTTTTAAAGCTGACCGGCCGCAGCCTGAGGGATTGAGTCATGCGCCGGCTGCTGCTGATTCTCAAGAATGATATTTTGCGCCACCTTAAGGCTCCGGTGGCGATCCTCCTCTATCTTATCATCCCGATCGCCATGACCGGCCTCATCGGGATGATCTTCACCCCATCCTCCAAGGACAACACGCTTCCGCCGATCCAGGTCGTTCTTGTCGACAAGGACAAGGGCTTGGCCTCGCGTCTTTTTCTGGGCGCCTTCGACGCCGACCAGATGAAAAAAATGTTCCAAGTGACCGTGGCCGACGAGGCCGAGGGCCGCCGGCGGATGGAGAAGGGCAAGGCCTCGGCCATGGTCGTCATTCCCGCGCGGTTCACCCTCGATGTTTTGGAAATTAAACCCGTCGTCCTCGAGGTGGTCAAAAATCCGGCCGAGCAGTTTCTTCCCGACGTCGTCGAGGAGTTCATGAACACGATGGCCGTGATGCTCTCGGGCGCGATCCAGGCCTTCGAGCCCGAGGCCCGGGGCATCCGTCTCATGCTCGACGGCCCGATCGACGCTTTTCCCTGGGAGAGCCTGGGGCCGGAGTTCGGCAAAGCCCAAAAAAAGGTCGTCGCCGCTGAAAAATACCTCAATCCGCTTCTGATCCGTCTCCAGGAGGAAAAAACCAAGGCCGCGGGGGCCAAGGCGTTCATGACCCGGTCGGATATCTTTTCCGCCGTCCTGCCGGGGATGGCCGTTATGTTTCTTCTGTTCATCGTCCAAACGGTCATGCGCGACATGATTTCCGAGCGCGAGGACGGGAAGCTCCGCCGGATGCTGACGACGCCCCTCCGGCCGGGTGAGCTCATCGGGGCCCGCATCGCCGGCGGCTGGCTGATGGGATTCGCCATCCTCCTGGTCATGGCCGTCTTCGGAACGCTGGTGTTCAAGGCGTATTGGGGATCCCCCGGTTATTTTCTCCTGCTTGCCGCGGTGACGGCCTTCTGGACGGCTTCCTTTTTCGCCCTGATGAACGCCTTTCTCAAGAATCGAAACCAGGCCGGGGCGATCAGCGCCCCCGTCATCCTGGCTTTCAGCGTCTTCGGCGGCTCGATGTTGAGCACGGAGGCGATGCCCAAGGCGTTCCAAGCGATCGGGCTCGCCACTCCCAACCGGTGGTTCATCGACGGGGCGGCTCTCGTCCGGGAGGGGCGCTTTCCGGCGGCGGCCCTCCTGGTCCTGGCCGCCAGCGGTCTTGTTTTGATTTTCCTGGCGGTTCCGCTGCTCCGCCGCCGCTCCACGGTGTGACCCATGCGACGCCTTAAACGCATTCTCCGCATCGCCGGCAACGACATCCGGATCATGGTCAAGGACAAGGTCTTTTTCTTCTGGACCCTGGCCTTCCCGATCCTCTTCATCCTTCTTTTCGGTTATTTGTATAAGGGGGGTGAAACCGCTCCGCCGTCGGCCGAGCTGACCGTCCTCAACCAAGACGAGGGGCGCTGGGGGGCGTATTTCCTGGAAAAAATCAAGAGCCCGGGAATCATGTTGAAAACGACCGGGACCGAACCGGCCGAATACAACCGGCTGATCATCCTTCCGCCGGATTTCTCGGAAAAAATCGAGGCTCGCAAGGACCAGGCCCTGGCTTTAAAAAAACGGGAAGACGCCTCGGCCGCGGCCGCCGCCCGGGTCGAAATCAGGCTGTACCAGGCGATCGCCCGGCTTCTAAGCGAGCTCGTGCTCTACGGGGACGGGGATTTGACGAAATTTTTAGACGGCCACGCGGAATTCCGGGACCTCGTCACGGTCAAGACCCGGTATCCGGCGAAGACGATCACCGTTGTCCCCGGGGGGATGGACCATGCGATTCCCGGCATCACCGTTCAGTTCATCATGATGATGGTCTTGATTTACGGCGGCGTCACGGTGATGGAGGACCGCAAGAAGGGCGTGTTGAGCCGGCTGCTCTTTTCTCCCCTTTCGCCCGGCGCGCTTTACCAGGCCAAGCTCCTCGCCCGGTGGCTGATGGGAATGCTCCAGGCGTTGATGCTCTTCGTCGTCGGCAAGATCTTTTTCCGCTTGAACCTGGGCGACGTGCCGTTGTCGCTGCTGGTCATCGCCGTTTTCGCCTTGGCGACGGCCGCCCTCAGCGTGTTTATCGGCTCGCTCATGGGGAAAGAGGATATGATCATCGGGCTTTCGATCCTGATGGCCAATGTCTTCGCCGGTTTGGGCGGCTGCTGGTGGCCGATCGAGGTTGTCCCGCCGGCCGTGCGAACGATGGGCATGATCTCGCCGGCGTATTGGGCGATGGACGCCTTGCACAAGCTCCGGTTTTTCCAGGGCGATTTCGCGGCCGTGGCTCCGAACCTGGGCGTTTTACTCGCCCTGGCGGTCGTGCTTTCGATTCTCGCCGGCCGCTTTTTCAAAATCCGCGACTGAAATCAGCTCCTGTTCCGAAATCGGTACCTGTTTCACCATTTCCGCATTTCGGCTGATCAGGGGAAAAAATAGGGAAATGGATAAACAGGTTCGGTATTCGAATAGAGGGGGAAATAGGGAAAAGGTTAAACAGGTACCGATTCCTTGGGAAAATTCGCCGATTCAGCGGTGATTTGAACAGCGATAATCGCCTTGACAAAACGTTTTCCACCGTATAAATTACAAAGTGAGTAAACGTTCACTCACCGGAGTAATCAACATGAAAAAGCTTGCTTTCGAGGGCATCCTGGAGAAACGGAAGGCCCAAATCGTGACGGCCGTCCTCCTCCTCGTGGACAAGGTCGGAATCACCGGCCTGACCATCAAGCGGATCGCCAAGGAGGTCGGCTTCGTCGAGGGAGCCCTCTACAAGCACGTCGATTCCAAGATGGGTCTTTTCCATCTCATTCTCGACGCCTCCTTCAGGTCGATCGAGTCGGTGGATCGGGAAATCTCCAGCCGGACCTCCGCTGCGCCGGCCGCCCTCCGTGCTTGGTTTGAATTCGTCGTTTCCTTCCTTGAACAATACCCGGGCATCCACCGGATCCTCTTTTCCGACGCCTTGTACGTCGAAGACCGCCCCCTCTTCAAGAAGTTCAAGGACTGCATGCTCGACCTTAAGGGCCGGTTGCGGAAAAACATCGAGACAGGCGTGGCTTCGGGCGATTTCCGGGCCGACGCCGATCCCGAAATCCAAGCGATCAATTTCCTGGGCGTCATCTACACGACGTTCACCCTTTGGACGGTCTTTGAGGAACGGGCTCGGAGCTACATGGAAACGGCCCGCCCCTATATCGAGGATTATCTCCGGTCCCTGAGCCTTCCGGTTCCGGCCGCGGAGGTGTCCCGTGGCTAAGAAATGGACCGCCTTCGTCGTCCGCCATCGGGTTCTTGTCCTGGGCCTTTGCGGGCTGCTCACCCTCGCCGCCCTGGCCGGGGTTCCGCGTCTCCGCTTCTACAACAAGCTCACCGACTGGCTCCCCAAGGACGACCCGCACTTGGCACTCTACCACGAGATCTCCGACACGTTCTCGGCCAACAACATCGTCCTGGTCATCGCCCGTCCGAAAGCCGGAGTCTTCACGGCCGACACGCTCGCCCGCATCCGGGAGCTGACCGACACCCTGAAGGACCGCGAGGAGATTTTCAGCGTCACCTCCCTTTCCAACGTCGCCGATATCCGCAAAACGGAGGACGGGATCGAGGTCCGGGATTTTATCGATTCCGTCCCGGTCGATTCGGCCGGCTTGAAAGCCCTGGAAGCGCTGGCCCGGTCCAAGGACCGCTACGTCGGCCAGGTCTTGTCGGAGGACGGAGAATGGTTCGGCTTGTCCGTCTATCTCAGCAACACCGTCGAAACCATCCACGCCGTGGAAAAGGTCCTCATCCCGGAGACGGAGCGCATCCTCGGCGGAGGGATGGAGATCTATTTCGCCGGCACGCCCTCCGACGGCCATTTCATCAATCTCTACACCCGGCGGGACCTCGTCTTTCTCGTCCCCATCATGCTGGCGGCCATCGTCCTCATCCTTTATTTCACCCTCCGTTCCCGGAAAGCCCTCCTTCCGCCGGTCCTGGTCGTCGTCTTGGCCAACATCTGGCTGTTCGGGCTGATCGGCTGGTCCGGCCGGCCGATGACGATCATCACCCCGGCCGCCCCCGTCCTTCTCCTGGCCTTGGGATCGGCTTACGGGCTTTACGTCGTGAACAAGATCCGCTCCGACGTCGAGACCGGGCGGAATATCGATGTGAAGCAGCGCCGCGAAAGGGTCATCGTCTCGACCGCGGCCGTCGTTACCCCGATCCTGTATGCGGCGGTCACCGACATCATCGGATTCCTGTCGTTCCGCGGCGTCAAGCTGAGCCTGGTCGCCGATTTCGGATTGTTCGCGGCCATTGGATTGTTTTTTGCCGCCGGCCTGGCCGTGACCCTTCTTCCTGCCCTGGCCGCGACGATCGATTTCGGCGATGTCCGTCCCTCCAAATCCCGTTTCCGGCTCTCCGGCTTCCTGGAGTCCGCCGCCGGCCGGATCATCCGCCGGCCCCGCCTCGCCTTGGCCGCGTTCGGCATTCTCATCGCCTTCGGCATCGCCGGCATTTTCCGCGTCGAGCGGGAAGTCGGCTTCGCCGGGTTCTACGCGAAAAAATCCATGCCCTACCGGGCGATGGACGCGGCCAACGAGCATTTCAAGGGCGCCTATCCCGATTCGTTCTTCTTCGAGGCCGACGACGTCCGCGACCCGGCCCGGCTGCGTCTTATCCGGCGGGCCGAAAGCTATCTTTCGGGCCTCCAAAGCGTCCACCAGCCCCTCGGGATCCCCGATCTCATCGAGGAGCTCAATGACTCGATGAACGACCGTCCCGCCTTGCCGGAAACGAAGGCGGCCGTCGAGAACCTCTGGCTTTTCCTGGAAGGCCGGAAGGAGCTGACCCAGATGATCACGCCCGACGGACGCCAGACGATCATCTACGCCAAGGTCAGCGATTCCACCACTCCCTTTTGCGAGGAGACGTTCGCCCTGGCCGAATCCTTTTTCGAAGACGAAGAGGCTATGCGCCCCGTCCGGGTGGATCTAAAAACGCTGTCCCCGAGCGGGGCGGCCGCCGTTCGGGCCGCCGAGGCGGCCTTCCTGGCGCAGGAAATAGCCTGGGCGGCCGGGGAATCGGGCGGCCCGGCTCCCGGGGCCGGCCCGATCCGTGATCTCCTCGTCGCCGCGCTGAACAAGCCCCTGCCCGCCGATCGCCTGGGGCCGGCCGTCGTCGAAAAGATCCGTGACTTTTGTTTCGCGCCCTCCTTTCCCTTCGAGGCGGCTCCCCGGGAGCTCGAGTCGATATCCCGGGCGCTGTCGGGCCTGGCGGCCGCTTCGCCGGACTTCGAGATCGCCGAAGAGGCGGCGGCCGCGGTCTTCAAGAAACACCTCAAGCCGGCCGAGTTCGATCCGGATCTGGCGGCCGACGCGGCCGCCTCGGCCGCCTACCTCGTCCGAGAAATCCGGGAGAGCCTCCAGGAAGCGTCGCTGCGCGAGGCGCTGGCCGCCCTTCTTCCCGCCGGGTCTCCGTCCTTTGAAAAGCGGGCGGCGGCCATCCTTTACGACCTGGTCGACGGCCTGGCCGTCGTCCCGGCGGCGGACGCTCCAGCCGGATCCGAGCCGGTCGACTTTATCCGGGTCGACCAGACGGGATACCCCGTCATGACCACCAAGTTGGCGGACTCTCTCCTGCGCTCCCAGATCCAGTCGATCATCCTGGCCATGATCGTCACCCTCCTCCTGATGATCCTCATGCGGAGGAGCGTCGTCCTGGGATTCATCAGCATCCTGCCGATCACCTTCGCCACGGTCATGATGTACGGGCTTCTGGGCTTCGTCCGCATTCCCCTCGACTACGCGACGATGCTCACGGGGTCGATTTCGATCGGCGTGGGCATCGACTACACGATTCATTTCCTCTATGTCGTCACCGAGGAGATCCGGGCCGGCCATGCCTTGCCCGAGGCCATCCGCCTGGCTTTCATCGAGCGCGGCCGGGCGATGCTCTCCAACACCGTGGCCGTGGCCGCCGGCTTTTCGGTTCTGCTCCTGTCTTCCTTTGTCCTGCTCCGAAGCTTCGGCGGGATCATGGTCCTGTCGATGCTTCTCTGCTTCATCGGGGCGATGACCCTGCTGCCGGCCGCCCTCCTGGTCTTCCGGCCCCGGGTGCTCCGCCCCGCCGGCGAAATAATGAAAGGAGATTCGATATGAAACGCACGTCTCTCATCCTCGCTTCGGTTCTTCTGCTGATCGCCGCCTCCGCGCCGGCCGCCGCCGCGGAGGACGCCGCGGCCGTCCTGGCCGGGGTGGACGAACGGACCGGCGGCACCCTCGCCCCGAAGGACATGCAGTCGAACATGGTGATGACCATCACCCAGGGGAGCTCGGTCAAGGTCCGGGAGATCCGGGCTTGGACGCGGAACAACGCCGGAAAGAACGACGACCGGCTGATGAAATTCGTTTCGCCGGCCGACGTCCGCGACGTCGGCTTCCTCGTCCTGAGCGACGACTCGATGTACATCTACCTGCCCGAATTTCACCGGACCCGGCGGATCGCCTCGTCCAACCGGAAGGATTCGTTCATGAGCTCGGATTTCTCCTATGACGACCTGGGGACGGGCGAATACGCCCGGTCTTATGAACCGGCTCTCCAGGAAGAGAACGCGGGCGCCTGGGTGCTGGATCTCAAGCGGAAAGCCGGGTCGGATAAATTGTATTCCCGGATCGTCATGACCGTGGACAAGCGGATGCATATGCCGGTCAAGACGGAAATGTACGACGAGGCCGGCCGTCTCTGGAAGTCGGCCGAGCAAGCCTACGCCTCGATCGACGGCTACTGGGTCATGACCGCCGTCAAGATGACCGATCACAAGAAGGGCTCGAGCACGACCCTGGAGTTCAAGGACATGAAAGTCGACAAGGGCGTCGGCGCCGACCTCTTCACCGAGCGCAGCCTGGTCCGGAAGATCCAGGGCTGAGGAGGGAGCCGTGAAAAAAACCGCGATGTTCCTGTCCGTGGGTTTGTTGGCGGCGAGCCTCGCTTTCGCCGCCGAGACGACGGGGCCGGCGGCGCCCGAAATCACCGGTCGGGTCCGGCTGTTTTCCTCTTTTTACGCGGCCGACAACCCGGACGGAGCGTTTTTCACCCACAAGGCCGGCCAGTTCGCCTTCCGCCGGGCCGAGGTCCGGCTGAAGCTCTCCGGGGCGGTCAACGACCGGGTCAGCTACGGCGTGCGGTTCGACGCGTTCTCCTACCCGGGCGACCTTCTCCAAGCCGGCCAGTTCCCGGAGTCGGCCTTCCTCGGATCGCCCGCTTCCTCGGAGCATTTCGAGCTCGCGCTTTACGAGGGCTGGGTCAAAGTCGGGGACTTCCTGATCGAAGGGCTCGACTTGACCGCCGGCAAGCAGCGGATTTCCTGGGGGACGGCCGACAAGATCGGCGTCGTCGACAACCTCAATCCGATCGACTTCGCCAACTTCCTGTCCTTCGACCCGGATTATTTCTTCGAGCGCCGGCCGCAGACGGCCGTCAACCTGGAGTATTACCCGGGCGGTTCGTTCAAGATCCAGCTGGTCGGACTGCTCCAGCACCAGGTCTCTCCGCTCCCGTTCGGATATTCGGGCTTGGTGGCCAAGTTCTTTCCGATGGACGAATATCTCGTGACGCGGGGATGGGACGACACGGCGGTCAAGACCGCCTGGGGCGCGCGGGTCGCGGGGCGGGCGGCCGGCCTCGACCTCGGCGTGTCGTATTATCGGGGCAACTTGACGCTGCCTTATCTGCGGTCGATGGATGCCGGGCTTGTCGCCTCGGGCGTGTTTTATTATCCCCGAGCGGGGATTCTGGGCCTGGATCTGGCCGGAGAAGCCGGCGGCCTTGGATACTGGGCGGAGGCGGCCTATGTCATGCCGGAGAAGATCGACGGCTCGGTTTCCTTTCCGATTTGGATCGGAGACGGGCCGGTCATTTATACGAAGACTTTTCCGCTTTTCGAAGAGGGGTTCTGGAAGTACGTGGCCGGCGCCGACTACAATTTCGGGGGCGGCTTTTCGGTCAACATCCAGTTCCTCCACGGCTTTTTCGACGAGGTGGATTACAACGCCGGAGCGGAGGATACATTCGGCTTCCGGAAGGGGATGTTCTTCGGGGAGCCGGGAAACTATGTTTTGGGCCGGGCGGAGTATAAATTCGCCCGGGACACGGTTAAGCTTAAATTCGGAGGGCTTTTCGAGACCACATCCAACGGATCGGCCTTCGTCATCATGCCCGAGGCGGAATTCCGCGTCGCCGACGCCTTCAACGTCGTCTGCGGAGCCTTCGCCGCGGTCTCGGGGGACCGGGAAAAGACGAAGTTCGGGGCTTTCCGCGACGACGGCCAGATCTATCTCGGCTTCAAGCTGGATTTCTGATTCCATTCCGAACCTGTTTAACCATTTCCCGAATTCGAATTCGGGAAATGGTTAAACAGGCACCGATTGAATTGCGGAAATGGTTAAACAGGTATCGATTTAACAGGCGCCGGTCCGCCGCGGCGGGCTTGTCCGGAAAGATGGAGAAATCATCGTTGCGTCCCGCGCTTTTATTGATAAAATGGATTTCGATTCCCTCGGGAATCCACCTCACGGACAGGGAGATGCGCGATGAAACGCTCCGTTCCGGCCGCTCTCATCATCCTCGCCCTTTTTGCGGGCCTCGGGCTCGGCGCGCCGACCGCCAAGCCGCCGGCGACCTTCACCGATTACGGCCAATGGGAAACGATCGCCGCAGCCGGCGCCTACGGCGGATTCTCTCCGGACGGGCGGTGGCTTGTATACGGCCTTAACCGTTCGAACCGGAACAACGAACTCCGTATCGTCAAGATTTCCGACAAAACGGAGAAGGCCTTCGCCTTTGGTTCCCGGCCGGCGTATTCGAGCGATTCGAAGTGGCTGGCGTTCGCCGTCGGCCTGTCCGAAGCGGACGCGAAGAAGCTGAAAGACGAGAAAAAACCCGCCCAAGACAAGCTCGGGTTGCTGAACCTGGCCACGGGCGACGTGACGACGTTCGACGGGATCGAGTCCTTCGCCTTCAGTCCCGACGGGGCTTCCCTGGCGATGAAAACGTATCCTCCCGAGGCGGCGGCGGACGCCCCGAATCGGTCCGGCGGTCCGGACACCGACGGTGCGTCTCCCGGCTCGACCCTGCTCGTCCGGCGGCTGGCGACCGGCCTGGACACGCCGTTCGGCAACGTCTCCCAATATCTCTGGGAGGACGGCCCCAAGGGCCGGTTCCTGGCTCTGATCGTCAGCGTCAAAGGCAAGACGGGCAACGGCGTCCACCTGTTTGACCCGGACTCCGGCGTCCTCCGCGTTCTGGATTCGTCGTCGTCGGCTTATGCCGGCTTGTCCTGGCGGAATGACGCGCCGGACCTGGCCGTGTTTCGGGCCAAAACGGACGACCGGAAGGAAGGAACGGCCCAAGTCGTCTTGGCCTGGACGGGGCTTGGAGCGAACGAACGGATCTGGGTTTATGACTCGGCCGCGGATGCCGCCTTCCCGGCCGGACAACGGATCGTCGACTTCCGGCCGCTCTCCTGGTCGGCCTCCGGGGACGCGGTTTTCCTGGGACTCGCCCCCTGGGATGACGCCGTCGCTCCGGCTGAAACGAAAGCTTCGGCCGGCGGTTCCGCCGCGGCCGAGGAGGTCTCGACCATCGAAATCTGGCACGCAAAGGACGTCTTTGTCATGCCCTGGCAGAAAATCCACGCCGACGCGGGCCGTCGGCGAAACTCGCTCGCCGCCCTGCGTCTTTCAACCGGGAAGCTCGTCCCCCTGGGCCTGGACCCCGTCCATGAAGAGGTGACGCCGCTGCGGTCGGGGCGGTCGGCGCTCGTCGCCGAATGGTCGAAATACGCGTTCAACCGGACGATCGGACGGCCGGCGGCGGATCTCTATCTCGCCGATATCGCGACCGGAGCCCGGACGAAAATCCGGGAAGGCATTGACGACGCGCACGCGCAGGCCAGCCCCGGCGGGAAGTACGTTCTGTTCCTCCAGGACGATCATTATTGGACGGTCGACACGGCCACCCGGGCGGTCGTGAACCTCACCGCTTCCCTCCCCGTCTCATTCATCGATAAGGAGTCGGACGAAACCGGCCCGGCCAAGCCGCCGTTCGGCGTCGCCGGTTGGGGGAAGGAAGACGGCGCCGTCCTTCTTTATGACAAGTATGATCTCTGGCGGATCGCCCCGGACGGCTCGGGGGCGGCGCGCCTGACGAACGGGGCCGGCGAGCAGATCCGCCACCGCTTGGTCCGCTTGGACCTGGCCGACGGCGGACGGCGGAGATACGGATTTCCGCCTCCTCCGGCCGAGGCGGTGGATTTGACCGCGCCCCTTTACTTGGAGCTTTTCGGAGAGTGGACGAAAAAATCCGGATATGCCCGCCTTCGCCCCGGCGGCGGAATCACCCGCTTGATCTGGCTCGACCGGGCCGTCGACGGACTGGCCAAGGCTGAAAAGGCGGAAGTCTACGGCTATACCATCGAGGATTATGACGTTTCGCCCGACATCCACGTCGGCGGCCCCGATTTGAAGGGGGCCGTCAAAGTGACCGCGACTAATCCGTTCCAGGAAAAATTCGCCTGGGGACGGAGCGAGCTCATCGAGTATGTCACGGAAAAGGGCCGGAGGCTGCAGGCCGCCTTGATTTATCCCGCCGGATACGAGCCGGGGAAACAATATCCGATGATCGTCTACAACTACGAGCTTCTGTCCCAGAACGTCCACCGTTACGCGGCTCCGTCGGAACGGAGCTATTACAACGCCAGCGTCTTCTCCTCCCAGGGGTATTTCGTTCTCGAGCCGGACATCGTTTTTCGCGAGCGCCGGCCGGGCTGGTCCGTGGTTGAATGCGTCACCGCGGCCGTGAAAAAAGTCGTGGAGACGGGCCTGGTCGATCCGGCGAAGGTCGGCATCGTCGGGCATTCGATGGGCGGCTTCAACACCGCCTTCGTCGCGACCCATACCGACGGAATTTTCGCGGCCGCGGTCGCCGGAGCGCCGATCATCGACATGGTCAGCTATTACGGCGATCATCACTGGGACACGGGCATCGCCGAGACGGATCACATCGAGACGGGTCAGGAGCGGATGGTCGTTCCTTTATATGAGGACCTCCAGGCTTACATCGACAACTCCCCGTATTTCGGAACCCACCGGATGACCGTCCCGCTTCTGCTCGAGGTCGCCGATGAGGACAAGATCGTTCCCTGGCACCAGGGCATCGAGCTCTACAACGTCGCCCGGCGGGCGGGCAAGAACGTGGTGATGCTGGCTTACATGGGCGAGGGCCATGGGTTGCGCAAGGAGAAGAACCAGATGGATTACCAACGCCGGATTCTGGCCTGGTTCGGGCATTATCTGAAGGGCGAGCCCGCCGAGGACTGGATCACGTCCGGCCAGAGTTATCTCGAACGGGAAGCGGAGATCAAGCGGGAGCGGGCGAAACAGACAAGCCGTTCGGATTGAATCCGAACCTGTTTAACCATTTCCTCATTTCCGACAAAATCCGAACTTTAAATCTGAACCTGGTTATCCATTTCCCAAATTCGAATTCGGGAAATGGTTAAACAGGTACTGATTGAATTGCGGAAATGGATAAACAGGTGTCGAATTAATAGGTACTGAATTAAAACGGGGGCCGAATGAGATTCACTGGTCTCAGAGGAGCTCCCAGCGGTCGAGGGCGGCTGGATCGTCGAACAGACGCCGGATGTCCTCATACACGGCCGCCTTGCCGCCGCCGAGGACGACGGCTTTCCGGCAGAGGGCCATGGCCAGGTCGTAATGATGCGTCGCTAAAATGATCGTTTGCGGCACTTGGGCCAGCATCTCCCGCAACCGGCGCGATCCCCGGGCGTCCAAGTCCGACGTCGGCTCGTCGAGAAGCAGAATCGACGGCCGGCGGCCGAGGCTTTGGGCCAGGAGAACCTTCCGTTTCTCCCCGCTGCTCAACTGCGAGGGATGGCGGTCGAGAAGCGGAACGAGCCCGAATCTTCCGGCGAACGCCCGCACATCCGGCCCGCCGGCCCGTTCTTCCGCCGCTTTCAAGGAAAACGCAAGCTCGTCATAGACCGTGGGCATCAGCAGCTGCGGGTCGGCGTCTCCGAAGACGGCCGCGGCCGCTTTCCGGGCCTCCTTGGGCCGGTCCCGGACCTCCCGCCCTTCGACCTCGAGCGTCCCCCGGTAAGGAGAAAACCCCAGAATCGTCCGGATGAGAGTCGTCTTCCCCGATCCGTTGGCCCCAAGAACAGCGATCCGGTCGCCCGGGGCGGCGGTGAAAGACAAGCCGGAAACGACAGCCCGTTCCCCCCGCCAAAAGGACAGGTCATCCGCTTTGAGGCAGGCGTTCACGCGCCCTCCATTCATCCAGGGGAAGGTCCAGGGACAGCCCCCGGGCCTGGATGTGTTCATGCCGGAGCCGGAATTTCAAGACGGCGAAGACCATGAAATTCCTCGCCGCATGGATCGTGAGCTTGAGGCGCTGAGGGAGACGGAGGCCCGCCCCGCGGCTCCGGACGGCCCGGCCGGTTTCCGAAGCCAGGCGGACGAATACGGACAAATCATGGACCATGAGATAAACCATGGTCAAAATATAGCCGGGGACGCGGATTCTTTTTAGGAAACAGAGGATTTCAGCCAGGGTGAACATCGCCGTCCCGGCGACGACGACGAGAAAAGATGCGTATCCCCGGAGCGTCAGCAGGGCATAGCGTCCATAATCCGGGGCGGACAGCCTCAGAAAGCCCTCAACCGCGCCCAGGAGACAAAGGACGAAAAAAAACATGCCGAACACCCCCGTTCCAAGCAGGACGCGGGAACGGCTTTCCTTCCGTCCCGCAAACCAGGCCGCGGCCGCGACCGTAGCCGGGGCGAGAAAACGCGGGTCGGCCAGCAGGGCCGCGGCTTGAAAGAGAAGAAGGAGGGCGGCCCGCATCATGCCTCCGCGTGCTTTTGGATGAGTTTGACCACTGCCGGGACCGCGGTCAAGAGAAGAATCGTTCCCGGCAGGCTTTTCACCAGGGCGGCCAGGGAAAAGGCCAGGCGGGGGAGGCGGAGAACGGACGCCGCGAGAAAAAGGAGGCCGAGGTAGAACAGACGCTCGGCGACGGCCGCGGCCGCGGCTGCGGGAAAGACGCCGATTTTCAGCCGACGGTGGAGGAAACGATTGGCGGCCATGAGGAAAGCGAGCTCGAGCATCATGATCGGGCCGGTCGGGGGGACGGTCATGGGCGGCATGCCGGTCATGGCGAAGGAGGCGGCCGGGACGATCACCGCCAGCGGGCCGGCGGCGCGGTAGGGGAGGAGAAATCCGGCCGCCGAGAGAGGGAGGAACATCGGGAGAAAAGCGGAGCCCAGCCCGAGAGCGTGAAACAGAACGGGCAGGGCCAGGGCCGCCGCCCCGAAGACCGCGGCCGTTGAAACGTCTTTCAATTCCGGCTTCATTTCGTTCCCTCGGAATAGAAATGATCCGTGTTTTCGACCCGGACGGCGGTGAATCCGGCCTTCCGGTAAAGGCCGGCCATCCGCGCGTCGGAAATCAGGACGTCGCCCGCCACGGTCCCGCCGGCGTCGCGGTGATGGGCGTTGAGGGCTTCCCGGTTCATGGAATGGCAGATGAACAGCCGGCCCCCGGCCGAAAGATAGGAACGGGAGCGGCGGAAAACCGCTTCCTCATCCCGAAAATGGGGGAAGGCGTTGAAAATCATGATGACGTCGAACGGCTCCGGAAAGACGATCGGCTTTTCGTAATCGGCCTCGAGGACGGCGGCCTCCGGGTGCTTAGCCTTGAATCGCTGAACCATCGCCGGCGAGCTGTCGACGGCCGTGTAAGCTCCGGCTCCGGCTTTGAGGAAATAAGGATAGAGGATGCCCGTCCCCGCGCCGACATCGAGGATGCGCGAGCCCGGATGAAGGCGGGCGGCCGCGAAGATCTTTGAAATCGCGGCCGTCAAGCCGGCCGGACAGCCGTTATCCCAGGAAGGCGCGCAGCGGTCGAAAAATCCACCGAGAGGGGGCCGGCTCACAAGCCCACCTTGAGCCCGACGTGGGCGTTCCTCCCGGGCATTTCGTACAACCCGGCGGCCTTTCCGGAAAGGTCGGCGTAGATCCAGCAGGCCGCCGCGGAGAGGTTGTTGAGCTCCGCGAACAGCCCGACGGAGGGAGTGACGGCGAATTCAAGCCGGCCGTTGACCAGGGTGTAAGAAGGAATGGGGAGCGTTTTGCGATCGCCGGCGTAGTATTCGGAAACCGACTGGGCGGTCAAGAACGTCCGGAAGCGGCCGGCCTGCCAGCGGATCTCAAGGTCGATTTTTCTCCCGGGCCGGCCTTTCGTCAGGCCGCCCGTGTCCAGCCGCGAATATGCGCCCCGGAGCATGAGGGAAGGGAGGACGTCGGCTTTCAAGCCCAACTCGATTCCGGAGAACGCGAAGCGTCCGGTGTTCCGGAACTTGAACGGCGGCGGACCGGCTGGATTCGGGGACGATTCGATGAGATTCGTCCCTTTCATGGTGAAGACGGCCGCGTCAAAGGCGAGGATCCGGGCCACGGCTTGGCTGATTCCAAGCTCGAAATTCCAAGAGCGCTCGGGCTTCAAACCGGGATTGGACGCGGGGAAAAGATAAAGCTCGTTGATATGAGGCGCGCGGAACGCCTTGGAAGTGGAAAGACGGAGGGACGTATTTTCCCCGGCATGCCAGACGAGCCCGGCCTGGGGCGAGCCTTCCCATCCAAATTGGGAATCGCGGTCCAAGCGGGCTCCGGCCGAAAGAATCCACCGGCCGCCGAGAAGGATTTCGTCATGAAGGTAGACGCCGACGTCGCTTTTTTCCCATTCGCCTCTGGGGGCGTTGTAGCTTTTCCCTCCGAAAAACCGGGCGTCCAACCCGAACGACAGGCGATGGTCCGCTCCGAGAGCCAGGCTGCCCCGAGCGATCGCTCCGCGATAATGATCGCGGGAGCTCCAGCCGTCGGAAAAGACGTGCCGGCCGAAGTCGGAGTAGGCCATGATCGAGCCTTCGCCTCCCTCCCAGCGGCCGTTGAGGCTGAGGTCGGCTGAACCGCGCTTGTAGTGGTTCCAGGATGTCAGGGACGGAGAGGCCAGGGGGCCGGGCTCGTTCTTCTTCCCGTCGAACGCCTTGCCCCGCAGGGTCAGGGTGAGACCCGATCCGAGATCGTATGCCGCCCGGCCGGTGAAAGCCGTCCCCAGGTAGGAAGAGTGGGCGGTGTGTCCGTCGCTCGTCATCCGGTCGGCGGTGAAATAATAGTCGAACCGCTCAAACGCGGCGCCGTGGCGGAGGTTGAGGGAGAAGGTCTTGTAGCTGCCGACGGCGGTGGTGAGTTCCGTCCGGAAACCGCTCGCCGGCCGGCGGGTGATGACGTTGATGACGCCGCCCATGGCGTCGGGGCCGTACAAAACCGAGGACGGGCCGCGGACGACTTCGATCCGCTCGACGTTGTCAAGCGGATAGGCGTGGGTCACGGCGCAGCCGAACAAACCCATTTTTTCCGGGCGGCCGTCCACGAGGACGGCGATCCTCTGGCCTCGCTGGCCGATCCCCCGGATTTCGATGTCGGTCCGTCCGAAATCGCCCGTCCGGTGAGCAAAAATGCCGGGGAGGCGGGTGAGAGCGCCGAGGGCGTTGAGCGGCCGGGCGGCTAAAATGTCCGTCTCATCCAGGATGCCGACGGACACGGAACAATCCTTGACGGCCTTCCAGATGGGGGAGGCTGTGACCGTGACTTCATGCCGCGGGCGGAGGAGGCGTTCGTCTTTTTGGGCGTTCTCAACCGCGTCCGAATCCGCGGCGGCCGCCGGCCGGTTGAAGCCAAAGAAGAGAGCGAGAAGAAAAAAAACGGCGAAGGAAACCGATCGTTTCATGGCGAAACCTCCTCTATTGGTAACACGAAACAAGTAAATAGTAGCACGAATATTCGAAGGATGCAATCCCCGTTTTGTCAAGCGAACCTGTTTAACCATTTCCGCATTTCGAAATAAGGAAATGGTTAAACAGGTTCGGAATTGAAAAGAACGGCTTCGGATTGGCGGCGGAAATGATTTAAAGAACGGCCGGCCGGCGCTTCACTTCAGCGGAGGAACAAGACAACGCTTCATCGGGATTAAGTCGACGCGGTTCGATCTCTCTTAATTATCGATCTTGTAACCGACGCCTCGGATGTTCTTGAGGAATCGGGCGGCTGGACCGAGCTTTTCCCGAAGGTTCTTGATATGGACATCGACTGTCCGGTCGAGGACGATTTTATCGTTCCCCCACAGTCGATCGAGGATCTGATCTCGGGTGAAAACACGGCCGGGCTTGGAGGCGAGAAGGTTGAGAAGCTTGAATTCCGTCGTCGTCAGCTCGACCGGCTTCCCCGAAAGACGTGCTTCGAAACGTTCGGGGTCCATCGTGAATTCACCGTTTCCAAGGGAGATTTTCTGATCCGCTGCGTCCGCCTTCCCCCTTCGAAGGACAGCTCGGACGCGGGCGGCCAGCTCCCTAAAGGCGACCGGCTTGACGACGTAATCATCGGCCCCAAGTTCCAGCCCGAGAACCCGATCCGTTTCGGTGCCTTTGGCCGTCATGATGATGATCGGGATCGATCGGCGCGCATCATGGCCCCGGATGGCCCGGCAGACGTCGAGGCCGTCGGCGTCAGGCAGCATCAAGTCGAGGAGGATGAGATCGGGCCGGGTTTTGTCGAGAGAGCGGAGAAAGCTCGTCGCATCCGGAAAGGCCGCCACTTTGAATCCCTCCCGGCCTAAAGCCTCGGCCGTCAAACGCAATAGATCCGGCTCGTCCTCGACGACGGCGATTTTCTCGTTCATGAGGGAGTCCCTATCCGCCTTTTTATATCCCAAATGCGTTCCCGGGGCAAATGCTCTTATCCGAACCGGCCGGTGATATAGTCTTCGGTCATTTGATTGGCCGGAGACGTGAAAATTGTTTTGGTCTCGTCGAATTCGATGAGCTCGCCGAGCATCAGAAAAGCGGTGTAATCCGAAACACGGGCCGCTTGCTGCATGTTGTGGGTGACGATGACCACGGTATATGTCTTTTTCAAGCGGGCGATCAAGTCCTCGATCTTGGCCGTGGCGATCGGATCGATGGCCGAGCAGGGCTCGTCGAAGAGGATAACCTCCGGCTCGACGGCCAGAGCCCGGGCGATGCACAGACGCTGCTGCTGGCCGCCCGACAGGGCGAAGGCACTCTCTTTGAGCCGGTCCTTTACCTCGTCCCAGAGGGCCGCCTCCCGGAGGCTCTTCTCCACAATCTCGGCCGTTTTCTCCCTTGATTTCCCCATCCCGTTGATCCGCAGGCCGTAAGCGACATTGTCGAAGATGGATTTGGGAAAGGGATTGGGTTTCTGAAAGACCATCCCGATCCGTTTGCGCAGCTCGACGACGTCGACTTTCGGTCCGAGGATGCCGGCCCCATCCACCAGGATGTCGCCGGTGGCCCGGGTTCCCGGAATGACATCATTCATCCGGTTGAGGGTTCTGATGAACGTCGATTTCCCGCAGCCCGACGGCCCGATGATGGCCGTAACCTTTTTTTTATGGCAGGCGATGTTAAGGTTCTTCAGGGCGCGCTTGGAACCATAAAAGAAGTTCAGGTTTTTCGTTTCGATTTTCGGACGGGAGTTCATATCAGTATTCCTTGTGCCGGCGGCGGAGGCGGTAGCGGAGGAGGACCGCTCCGAGGTTGAGGCCCAGGACGAGAACGATGAGGACCAGGGCTGTCCCGTAGGCTAGAGGGCGGACCGTGGCGATGTCGTGATGCTGGGTGGCCATGATGTACAAATGGTACGGCAAGGCCATGAACTGGTCCCGGATCGACTGGGGGAGGATCGGAAGGGCGAAAGCGGCTCCGGTGAACATGATCGGGGCGGTCTCTCCGGCCGCCCGGGCCAGGCCGAGGATGGTTCCGGTCAGCATGCCCGGCACGGCGTACGGAAGGACATTGGTCCGGATGCACTGCCACGGGGTGGCTCCCAGGGCTAAGGCTCCTTCCCGGAAGGAATTCGGAACGGTCTTCAACGCTTCCTCCGAGGCGGTGATGGTCCAGGGCAGCGTCAGGAGACCCAGAGTCAGGCCGGCGGAGAGGATCGAGGTCCCGAACTTGAAGATGTTGACGAAGAGAATGACGCCGAACAGCCCGTAGACGATCGAAGGCACGCCCGCAAGGTTCCGAATTGAAAGCCGGATCAGGCGCGTCAGCCTGTTCTTCGGGGCGTACTCGTTGAGATAGACGGCCGCGCCCATCCCCAACGGAACGGCGAGAACGGCGGTGATCAGGGTAACGAGCAGCGTTCCGTAAATGGCCGGGAAAATGCCCCCTTCGGTCATGCCTCTGCGGGGAGGCCGGGAGAGAAATTCCCAGCTGATCACGCCGGAGCCCTTCGTTCCGATGTCGGCCAGGATGAAAACAATGACGAGCAGAACGAGGCCCAGGGCGACCCGGAGGCCGAAAAAGCCCAGGGACTGGGCGACGGCTTTCCTCAGGCGGAGTGAGATTTTCATCGTTCGCGCTCCCGGTACTTGTGCAGGACCCTATCAGCCGCCAGGTTGATCAAGAAGGTCAGGAGGAAAAGAACCAGGCCGATGGCGAAGAGAGCGTAGTAATGGGTGGTGAAGTAAGGGACTTCACCAAGCTCGATGGCCACGTTTGAGGTCATCGTCCGGACGGAATCGAACAGGCCGTGGGGGAAGGACCGGGCGTTGCCGGTGGCCATCAAGACGGTCATGGTCTCGCCGATCGCCCGGCCCATGCCCAGCATGACCGCGGCGATGATGCCGGAAAGGGCTGCCGGGAATTTCACCCGGAGAAGCGTTTGCCAGCGAGATCCGCCCAGGGCCAGCGATCCTTCGCTGTACGACCGGGGAACGGCCGCGAGCGAGTCCTCCGAGATGCTGATGATCGTGGGCAGCGACATGATCGCCAGGAGGATGCTCCCGTTTAAAGCGTTCAGCCCGTGGCTTTCGCCGGTCAACTTGCTCAAGGCCGGGCCCAGGACGACGATTCCCAGGAATCCGATGACGACCGAAGGGACCCCGGCCAGGATCTCGACCACCGGCTTGATGATTTCCCGGACCCGCCCGGGGGCGACATCGGACAAGTAGGCGGCCACGGCCAGGCCGACGGGCACGGCCAGGATCATCGCGCCGAGCGTGACGAGGAAGGTGCTGTAAATTTGAGTCAGGATGCCATAACTCGCCCGGATCGGGGAGGTGGGATCCCAGAGCGCGCCGAAGAGAAATTCCTTCAGGTCGATTTCCCGGAAGGCCGGGACGGCCGAAGAGAGGAGGAGGGCGAAGATCCCGGCCAGGATGACGACGACCAGGATGCCGTTCAGGAAAAAGAAAGCCCGGATCGCCCGTTCCTTGAGGTTTCGCAGTCGGCGACTGATCATGTTCGACCTCTTTCCGGATTCAACAGCGGGGCTCGCAGCGGGGAGAGAGAAGTTTGGAGAGGCGTCCCGTCGGACGCCTCTCCGAGGTCCGGTCCGGGGACCTTAACCCCGGATCCGCGCCTCTTCATGGCTGCGAACCTCACTTGAGGTTCTTCTGATTCTGTTCCTGGAGCCGGCCTCCGACGGTGTAGAAACCCTCGCGTTCGACGACTTTCTGGCCTTCCGGCCCGACGGCGTACCGGAGGAAGGCGGCGGCGACGTCCTTGGGAGTTCCATTCACGGCCATCCAGAGAGGCCGGGAGATCGGGTATTGGCCCGAATCGACGGCCGTCTTGTCCAGGGGGGAATAAGCGGTCCCGTTCGGCGCCTGGCTGATGTCGAGGATTTTCAAGCCCTTGAGCGCCTTCCCGGTGTTCTTGTCGACGACGTAGCCTACGCCGACGTAGCCGATCGCGCTCGCGTCGGCGAGGACGCCCTCGATGATTTGGGCGTTGCCGTTCATTTCTTTCATATCGGTCGAGTAGGGCCTATTGCCCATGACGTGTTCCATCAGGAAGGCGTACGTGCCGGAGTTGGACTGCCGGCCGTAGAGGGAGATCTTTTGATCCGGGCCGCCGACGCCCTTCCAGTTTTTAACTTCTCCACGATAGATCGCCCCGACCTGTTCCATAGTCAGCTTGGTCAGAGGATTTTTCTCGTTGATGATGATACTCAATCCGTCGACGGCCACGGCGAAGAGCCGGGGCTTGACGCCTTTTTCAAAGGCCAGATTGAGCTCCTTGGCTTTCCAGTCGCGGGAACTGTTGGCGATGTCGCAGGTTCCGTTGATCAGGCCGGTGATGCCCGTTCCGGAGCCGCCGCCGAGGACGGCGATCGGCATTTTCGGGTTCTGGGCCATGAATTCCTCGGCCAGGATCTGGGCCAGATTGACCATCGTGTCGGAGCCCTTGACCTGGAGCATCTTGGTCTGGGCGGAAAGCAGGATCGGCGTGAAGATCACGGCTAGGACCAGTCCCGTCAGAACCAGCACCTTAATCCATTTCTCATTCATCATTTTGTCTCCTTTATTGACGTTCCTTAAAAGCTCAGGAAGAAGGTCAGATTAAAGATGGTGTCGCCTTTCCGGGCGTCGTTGTAATTGTAGATCCAGACGTTGGGCTGGAGCTTCCAGCTCCCGTGCATCGGGGTCCAGTCGAATCCGGCGATGATCAGGCCGATCTCGTCGTCGGCTTTGGTGTCATTGGGCTCGTACCGGTCGTACCGGGCGAAAACGGCCAGCTTGTCCGGTTTGATCTTGTAGGTTCCGAAAACCGACCATCCGGAGGGCTTGAAATGGGTTCCATTGGAATTGAGCAGGTTGTCGCTGTCGTAGGCGAACCACTCGAAGGAGATGTTCAGGTTGCGGACCATGTCGAAGAGGACGTCGACCTTGGTCGTCATCGCCTTCCGGTCGCCGGTCTGCTTCTCGTAATCGACGTAGCCGATGAGGCTCAGCCCGGCTGCGGGAACGAGCTGCAGGTAGCCGCTGAACTTTTTGAATTTATCGGTTTCGGCGTGGGAGTAATGAGAGCCGTTGTAAACGCCCAGGCCGAATCGCAGCTGCCGGAGGAGGATTCCCTTCCAGCTCAAGCCCAGATCGGCCGAAGTGGCGTCGACGTCGACGCCGGTGATGTCCTTGTAACCGTCCAGGAGCGTCTTGGCCACGGAGCGGTAACCCCAACGGTCCTCGGCCAGTTTGAAAGCCAGAGTTTCGATCATCCCGGCATTGACCTTGGATGCCAAGAAATTCGGGGACCACTCGAGATAGAGGTGCTTGACGAAAGGCCGGAGCTTATCGTCCTTCTTCACCGTCTGCTTGGCGAAGTCGACCGAGGTGAGGTTGGCCGTGTTGTCGGCGTCGTAGCGGAAACGAAACTTCAGACGGTCGTTGATCTTGTTTTCGTAGGTGAAATACGCGCGACGGAAGTGGAACTTGTTGGTCAACGTGTTGGACGTCAGGTAACCGTCGGTGGTGATGAAATGCGAGTAGTCGAAGTAAACGGCCGTCTGGAAGGTCTGCTGGGCGAAACCGGCCAAGCCGGTCAGCAAGACGGCCGCCGTCGTCAGGATCAACCTTTTCCTCAAACTCATGTTCTTTTTTTCTCCTTGGAATTGTGTGGTTTTCATGTCGGTTGAAGAATAATCATGATGTGTTAAGAAATAGTGAAACGGGGATGAAATGATGATGAAAAAAGAGCTTTCTTGCGATATTCCCTGAGAATGATAAATCTGAACCTGTTTAACCATTTCCGCATTTCGAAATAAGGAAATGGTTAAACAGGTTCGGAATTGAAGCAGGTTCGGAATCAGAGATTCAGCGGGGGACGGGGCGGCCCTGGCTTAAGCGAATGCGGAGGGGAGAAGTCGGATAAGTCCCTGCGGCGTTTTCCGAGTTCTTGCGTTTTCCGGCCGACGGGGATTCGGGTTTGACTTCGCTTTTCAAATGGGAATAGAGTTGATCCCGGAAGAAGGAAACGCGCCGCGCGAAGGAGGAATCCCATGGGCAAGGACTGGCTGCAGCCGGGCGAGGAAGAAATCGGATCCTGGTCGGTTTATATCGGCGGTCAGGGCCCGATGGACGCGAAGGTCACCGGAAAAATCCACATCACGAACTTGAATTTTCATTTCGCCGCCGGCTTGTCGCTCGAGAAAAACGCGGCGACCTTGATGACGAATTACCAACACATCAAGGCCTTCGAGAAATCCGAGGAACATCTGACGATCCCCTTTTCGGAGATCGCCGGCGGTGAGATCGTCAAGAAGGGATTTTTACTAAAATCCCTGGCCGTGAAGCTGAAGGCGGGGGAGGAGCTTCTGTTTCATTTCGGGGCGATGAATCCCCAGAAGGCCCTGGACACCCTCAACGCCGGACTGAAAAAATAACCAGGGATGAAATCGGTGCCTGGTTAACCATTAACCGATTTCGAATTCGGGAAATGGTTAACCAGGTTCCGAATTAAGCGGATCGAGACGGACGTCGATGTCCCCGGCATACGTTTTGTCGCCGACGATCAGCTTCACCGCGTACTTGCCGGCTTCGGCTTCGAGATTCGCCATCCCCGGCCCGCCCGGGTACCGGCCGCCGTAACGGCCGAACATCCCCCGTCCGATCAAGCTCATCGATTTCCGCCGGACCTCCTGAATTTTCCGGTGATTGCCGCCCGCCGCATCGAGCTCGTTCAGAGCGGCGGCGATCGCCGCTTTCTGCTCCGCCGTCGCCTCGGTCCGCTCCCGGGCGGCCTCCAGCTGGGTTTTCAGCGCAGCGGCGGAACTCTGAACGGCGGCCGGGGCCGGATCGAACAGAAAATCCCAAACAAGCCGGCCGACGCCGGGTTGGATGTCGTCGAGGATATAGACCGTTTTCCGACGGCCGGTGATGTCCGTGATTTCCAGCGAGACCGGCTGTTGCGGTTTTTCCTTGAAATAGTAGTGGATCATCGCCCCCTGGGGGGGATTCTCTCCCTTGAAGTACAGATCGCCCCGACCGTATCCGCCGCGGGCGATGGTCAGCCATTTCGTTCCCGGCCGCCCCGCCTCCAAAACGGCCGCCTCGGTCGAGGCGGGAAGGTCGACGGCCTGGCGGAGGGCCGACAGGTCATCCATGATCCAGAGGCCCCGGCCGTGGGTGGCCGCGATCAGGTCATGCTCCCGGGGATGGATGAATAAATCGTGGACGGCCACGGTCGGCATGTTCAGGGAGAACGAGTCCCAGCTCCGGCCGCCGTCGAGGCTGGCGAACACGCCGAACTCCGTCCCGAGAAAGAGAAGGTTTTTCTTTTTTAAATCTTCCTTGATCACATAGACCGGCTGGCCGTCGGGAATCCCCTTGGAAATGGACGTCCAGGTTTTCCCGTAATCCGTCGTCTTGAAGACGTAGACCCGGAAATCATCGCTCCGGTGGCCGTCGAACGCCGCGTAGGCCGTCCCCTCGTCGAACGGGGAGGCCTCGACCCGGCTGCACCAGAGGCCGGCGGGCACGCCCGGGATGTTCGGCCGGACGTTGGTCCAGGACGCGCCGTCGTTGCGCGAGATTTGGACATTTCCGTCGTCGGTTCCGACCCACAGGAGCCCCGGCCGCAGGCGCGATTCGCTGATCGAAATGATCGTGCCGTGCGTCTCGGCCCCGGTTGTGTCGTCGGTCAGCCCGCCCGTGGGCTTGTTTTTCTCCGCGTCGTTGGCCGTCAGGTCGGGGCTGATGATCATCCACTTCTCCCCGCGGTCGGTGGATTTGAAGAGCTGGTTTCCGCCGAAATAGAGAGTCCGCGGATTGTGGGGCGAAAGAAGGATCGGCGTGCTCCAGTTGAACCGGAACGGCCCGCGCATCCGCCGGGCCATCTCCCGCCAGGCCGTTTCGGGATCGGCAGGCGGGACGTTTTCCGCCCCCGGCTTGCGCTCCGGCTCGGGCGGATCGGAGAAATAATCCTTGTAGTTGGCGATATTGCCCCGGTTCGGCCGAATCGACTTGGATTCCCGGGTTTCGACGTTCCACCGGCTGATCGCCCCGCCCTGGCTTTCGCTGTACAGGATGCGCCAGTCCGTCGGATCGATCTGGACGTGGAAGCCGTCGCCCCCGCCGACGTTGTACCAGAAATCGGTCAGGATCGAGCCTTCGCGGTGGAGAGACGGCCCGCCCCAGGTGCCGTTGTCCTGGAGGCCGCCGTAGACGTAATACGGATCGCGCATGTCGGCGCTCACGGCGTAGAACTGGGCGAAGGACAGGTTGTCGAAGATGATCCAGGTCTTTCCGTTGTCGTGGGACAGGAAGGCGCCGCCGTCCTGGCCGACGTACATCCGGTTCTTGTTTGTCGGGTCGAGCCACATCGCGTGAAAGTCGGGATGGAGGCCTTCCATCGGCGTCCAGGTCCGGCCGCCGTCGCTGGAAAAATTCATGATCGTGGCCAGCGAGTACACCCATTGGTCCTCGACCGGATTGATGTAGATGTGGCTGTAGTAGAACGGCCGGTTGTTCATCCGGCTGACGAACACCCACGATTCCCCCCCGTCCTCGGAGCGGTAGATGCCCGTGCCGAGCTTGGTCATGTCCTTGTAATCGGGATTGTCTTTGGGCGGCTTTCCGGCCTCCCCGGGGATCGTCGGGCGGGGCTGGTAGCCGTGCTCGACGCTGGCCATGAGGACCTTCGGGTTGGACCGGGAGATGGCCAAGCCGATCCGTCCGGTGTCCCCCTCGGGGAGTCCCCGGGTCAGCTTGATCCAAGTCCGGCCGCCGTCGCTCGATTTGAAGATGCCGCCGTTCGGCCCGCCGGAATCGAACCGCCACGGGCGGCGGAGGCGCTGCCAAAAGCCGACATAGAGGACGTCGGGATTCGTCGGATCCATCACCAGGTCGATCGCTCCCGTCTTTCCGTCATTGGGCAGGCCGCCGCCCAGCTTGATCCAAGTCCGGCCGCCGTCGACGGTCTTGAACAGGCCGCGGTCGCCGGAATAACCCCACGTGTGGCCCGGGGCGGCGGCGTAGACGGTGTCTCGGTCGGTCGGATGGGTGAGGACCCGCCCGATGCTGTGGGTCGTTTCCAGCCCCATCCGGGTGAACGTTTTGCCCCCGTCGGTGGATTTGTAGATGCCGTCGCCCCAGGCGACGGAATTGCGGGAACACTCCTCGCCGGTGCCGACCCAGATGATGTCCGGGTCCTTCTGAAACCAAGCGACGTCGCCGATGGAGGCCGAGCCGTAGCGGTCGAAGATCGGTTCCCAGGTCGTTCCGGCGTTGATCGATTTGAAGACGCCGCCGGAGGCGGAAGCGACCAGCACGTGCGTGAAATCGGCGTCCAAGGCTTCAAAGTCGGAAATCCGGCCGACCATGTTGGCCGGCCCGATGGAGCGCCAGGAAAGATGCCGGAACAGCGGCCGGTCGGATCCGGCCGCCGGTCCCTGGGCGGCGACGGTCCCGGCCAGAACGGCCGGAACCAGGGCGCACAGGAAGAGGCGAAGGAACGTTTTGGAGAACACAGGCATTCGTTTCCTCCCGTGAAACAGATTTTAACGCGCGGAAGGCCCTTGAAACGAGGCGGAACAACTCACCGGCCGATCAAGGAAAGAGGAAAAATTGAAGGAGGGCGTTCGAACCGCGTTTCATGAACAAATCCTCCGTGATTATATAGAAACTTGCGCCGGGCGTTCAAGTCGGCGATAATAACCGGTCACCGCCGATTCTTCCGGCGGTTCCTCGGCCCGGATCGCGAGCCCGGATAAAAAATCGAGATCGAGGTGAACGAGATGCATCTTCCTGAAACAGCCGATATCGTCATCGCCGGCGGCGGCGTCATCGGGGCGTCGACGGCGTATCATCTGGCCAAGGGCGGGGCGAAGAACGTGGTCCTTCTCGAGCGCGAGCCGCTCTTCGGAACCGAATCGACGGGCAAGTGCGCCGGCGGCGTCCGGGCCCATTTCGACACCGAGATCAACTGCCGGATGTCGGCCCTGAGCCTTCCGGCCTTCGAGCGGTTCGAGGAAGAAACGGGGTATTCGGCGGATTACCGCAAAATCGGCTATCTCTTCGTTCTGAACAAGGAACAAGACGTCGCCGCCTTCCAGCGGCAGATGGACATGCACCTGGCCCTCGGCCTGCGGACGGAGTGGCTCACGGGCGACGAGATCCGCCGCCGTCTTCCGATGATGAATTTCGAGGACGCCCTCGGCGGCCTGTTCGGCCCGGACGACGGACTGGCCGACAACGGCGCGGTCGTTCAGGGATACGTTTCGGCGGCCTCCCGGCTGGGCGTCCGCTGCCTGACCGGGGTGGAGGTGACCGGAGTGGAGACGGCCGGCGGCCGGGTTCAAGCGGTCCTGACCAGCGCCGGCAGGATCCCAACGCCGCTGGTGGTCAACGCGGCCGGCGCCTGGGCGGGGGAAATCGGGCGGATGGCCGGTCTGGAGGTTCCCGTCCAGCCGGTCAAACGCCAGCTTTTCACGACGACCCCGACGCCCGAAATCCCGGCCGATTTTACGTTCGTCATCGAGTTCGGAACGGGCCTCTATTTTCACCGCGAGGGCCCCGGTCTGCTCTCCGGCATGTCCCGGGCCGATCAGCCGCCCTCGTTCGACCAAACCGTCGACGAGGAGTGGGAGCTGACCCACCTGGAAACGGCCGCCTTTCGCCTGCCGCTCATGGAGCAGAAGGGGATCGCCCGGCGCTGGGCCGGCCTTTATGAGGTCACGCCCGATCATCACGCGATTATCGGGCCGGTGGAGGAGCTGAAGGGATTCTACATGAACGCGGGTTTCTCCGGACACGGTTTCATGCACAGCCCGGCGGCCGGACGGCTGGCGGCCGAGGAGATCCTCAAGGGCCGGACGGAGAGCCTCGATATTTCCTGTCTCCGCATGGAGCGCTTCCGGACGGGCAAAACCCTCGACGAATACAACGTTTTTTAATCCTCATAAGGAAGGCCGGCCCGGAGGGGGGAGGCCATCGCTCCACCGTCCCGCTTTTCGGCGGAAGCGGCCCCCTCATTCAGAAGTCGTAGCCGACGCCCAGCAGAAGCCGGATTCCCCCCAAATCGACCTTGTCGTCGTACGAGCCCACCCACAACGCGACGTATTTTAGCTCGGCCGTCCCGAACAGGCGTTTCGTGAAGAACGCGCGCACGCCGCCGCCGATGAAGAACGAAACGTCCGTTTCAGAGACGTTCACGGTCGGTTGGGAAGGGGTTCGGACGTCGAATTGGTAGGCGAAGATTCCCACGCCCGTCTTTATAAACGGACGGAACCGTCCCGATCGCTCGCCGTACTGAACGAAAAGATGACCGCCGCGGACCTTGAGGGTGGAGGGATCCTCGAACATCCCGATGGCCGCGTTTTTCGAGTACCCGAACTCGTACTCGGCCCCGACCCGGAGGGTTTTTGACATCGCCAGGCTGAGGCTGGGAGCGACGACGAAGCCGTTGCCGTAGATTTCGCGGAGGGCGGAGTCCTTGAGCGTCCGATAGCCGCCGGCCACCGCCGCCTCCCAGGTTTGGGCCGGGGACAGTCCCGCCCACGCGAGGAGGATGACGATCGACAGGGCGGTTTTTTTCATTCCCGCCCCGTCAATCGACGACTTCGGAAGGATCGCTCTCCCGGCCGGAGGCCGTGACCGCCGTCACCCGATAAGCGTAGGCGCTGGTTGCCGTGAGCCCGCGGACGTAATAAGACAGGTCCGTCGTTCCGGTCTCGGCCAGGAAGACGTACGAGTCGTTGGGCGCGCCCTTTTCTTTCCGGTAGATCCGGTAGGCGGCGATCGGTTCGGTGTTGGACGGATGGACCGCCCAGGACAGCCGGTCGACGTACTCCTTGTAGAAGATCAGGTCATTGACCAGCCGCTCGACGCGGAGATAAGCCGGCGGATACACGGGCGCATAGCCGGCGAACGCCTTCAGGCAGACGTTCGAGCGGGCGTATGTCGGTCCTTCGTATGTCACCAAATCGCTCCAGATCTGGCCGTCGGAGCTGATGAAGCTCTGCCCGGGAAGGGCGTTGAAGTCGGCGTCGAAGCCGGGGACGGGATGCTCGATCGGAATGGGATAATTGTTGCCCTGGCTGCGCAGGCGGACGACAACCGAAAACCGCTCGTTGACCGCCAGCGGAACCGGTTCCGGCAGGCGGAGCGTGTGGTAGCCGGCCTCGGTCAGCGTCCCCGCGAATTGGGCCGCCAGGGTTCCGCTTTGGGGCAGGCCGGGCGCGGCGCCCGTGTAGACGAAGACCTCGTATTCGCCCGCCTCGCCGTAGGAGTAGAATGAAACGGCGGCCAGGGGATCATTCGAGACCGCGACGAACTGGTTGGCGAACCAGGCCGTTTCCGAGCTGAAGCCCAGGCGGGCCGTGCAGCCCACGGGATCGTATTGATAGTTTTCAATCAGCCCGGACGCCGGTTCGGCCAGGACGACGGCGGGGAGGGAGAATCGGCCGAAAAACGCGTCATAATAGGACACATAGAAATACCCGGCCGCGCCGAAATTGCCGCCCAGGCTGTTCTTGCAAATGAACGCCCCGTCGCCGGGGGCTCGGGGCGTGAATTTTTCCTTGGCGAAAAGATCGTCCCAGCCGATGACCGCGACGGCGTGGACGTCGGGCGTCTCCACCGTCGTGTAATAAGAATCGTACGTGTCGTTGAGCAAGGACCGGCTGAAGCGCATCTCGACCGCGACCCCCCCCCGATCCATGACGGCCCTCTTGATCCGGTCGTTGTCCAGGGCGTCGGCCCGGGGAGGCAGGAAGACGACTTTCTGGACATGCTTGACCGCCGGCCGGGCCGGGTCGTAGGGCGTCCCGCCCTCCCACGGATCGTCATCCTCCAGAACAGGATCGGACCACCGGGCCATCGCCCCGACGTTGGCCTCGAGGGCGTCGCTTTCCTCGGAGCCGCCGTCCAAGTGTCTTTCGGAAAAATCGCAGGTTTCATAGGGCTTCAAAGTCGATTCGAGCGAGGCGAAAAGGCCGAAAATCGTGCAGGTGACGACGGGAAACTGGCCGCGGATGCCGGTGACCCGGTACTCATCCCTCAGATCGTAGGCGGATGGCAGGGTCGGATCCACAAACGGGAGCAATCCCTGGAGGGGAGTGATGTCCTGGGGGCTGGGATGGCGGACGTCGCCTCTTTCCAGGGCCCGGACAAAGGCCGGGTTCAAGGGGGAAAGAACCGCCCTGAGCGGATCCGCTGAACCGGCCGGGCCGGCCGCCGAAAAGCCCAGGCTCCCGATGACCGCGAAACCGGCGATAGCCGCCGAAATCCGGACGCGCATAACCGCCTCCGCTTTTCTGAAATAGATTCCTTATTCTATATCACAACCAGGCCGGGATCAAAACCCCCAAACTCCCGTCAACGGAGCCGCTCGAGAAGCGCCTCGGCGACGGCCGCCGCCCGGGGGGAGACAACCAGGCCGATCTTGTCCCCGGCCGCCCGGACCACGATCCGATTGCCCCTGGAATCGGCCGCCTCGAGTCGGCCGTCGGGAAAGGCCTGGAACTCCCCGTACCCGCCCTCTCGGGCCGACATCGCCTCCCGGACTCCGGCCAGCCGGCTTTCGGCCTCGGCCGCGTCCCGGTATCCGCAGACAAACAGCCAGCCCCCCTCGATGGGGACGGCGGCCGCCTCCCGGAACCTCAAGACATCCCGCGGAAATAGACGAACCAGGTTATTGAGCCCCAACACGCCCCGCAGGTACTTGAGGCCGGGTTCCATCCAATCCGGCGGGAGCGCCTCGACGAACGCCGGCCGGCCGCCGGACTCCTGGATCCGGGCGTCCACGGCCCGGGCGACGGCGATCACGCCCTCCATGAGGCGTCCGGGATCCCGGCCGTGCGGATCGTATCCCGTGACGACGGCCAAATAGGGGCCTTTCCAGAAGCGGAGATAATAATCCTCGATCTCCCCCTCGGTCCCCAGGCCGGCCGCCTGTCCTTGGCCGCTCCTTTGAAACGAATAGATGCCGAAGGCGGCGGCCGGATCCGTCATCTCGTAGATCTCGAGGGCGATTCCGGCTCCACCCGGATTTTCGAAATCCTGGGCGATGACCCGTCGGAAGCCGTACTCGTTGAAGATTTCCGCTCCGCCGTCGATATAGACATAGAGGTCTTCGCCGTCGAAGCGCTGGGCCTCGCCCCGGGGCGTCCAGCCGGGAACTTCGCCGGCCGCGGGGATGAGCGCGGCCGGGTCGGAATCCGGAACGGGAAACGGTATCGAAGCCGTCCCGCCTCCCTGGAAAAATCCGGCCAAAAGAACGGCGGCGAGCGGACCGGCGGCGGCCTTTTTCATGCGGCTTCCCTTAGATCTCAACCTCGAGCACGCCGGCTTTCCGGAGGTCGATCTCGCCGAGCTTCCGCTCGGACGCGTGCTTGATGGCCGTAATCTCCGCGCCCTGGAACCCGAGAAGGGTCGCGCAGTAGGCGTCGACCGCGACCCGGTCGACCCCGGCCACGATCCGGCCCGGTTTGATCAGCTCGCCGGGGCCCATCGGACCGTTGGTCCGGATGATCTCGGTCGCGTCGACGATGTTGAAAGCCGGCCGGACGGCGAAGTTGAGGTCGACGATGCAATATTCCAAGTGGGCGATGTCCGCCGGATCCGTCGTCCAATTGGGCTTGTGGAATTGGGCGCGATTGGACGACGGGGCGTTGAGGCCCATCAGGTTCTTCATCGTCCCGGTGAATTTGTTCCCGGCGTGGTCCTTGGTGATCGGCATGTTGATCCAGAGGTCGTATTCGAACAAGGCGTTCATGATCCGGGCCTCGGGCAGGGCGACGGCCCCGGGGATGGGAACGGATTTGAAGTTTTCATCCTCCCGGGGAATCAGCCGGAGGGCGGCGCCTTCCTCCTCGATGACCCGGGCCAGGCCGGTGCCGTCCCAGTTCGTCGGACCGAGCCAGCTGAGACAGGCGATCTCGGCCGCTTCGGCTTGCCGGCACATCCGGAGGACGGCCCGAAGAATTTCGGGCTTGGTGAACGTCCCGGGATGCCGGCTTTGGACGTTCGGCAGAAGGGCGACCTTGGCTCCCTTGGGGACGTAGGCGCCGAGGCCGCCGGCCAGCTCGACGGCCTTGGCCGTCATCGCCGCCGAGTCCGTCCCCTTGACGACGAAGACCGACGGTCCGGATTCCCCGGACGGCGGATTCCCGGTCCATTTTCCGAACAGCTTTCCGCCGACGACGACCGCGGCGCCGAGCGCGGCCCCGGAGCGGATGAATTCCCGGCGTCCGATTTTTCGAGCCATGGGCGGTCCTCCTTGAGTGATCCGTTTTGACGTTCGAAGGATAAAGTACCCGAAGAGAGCCCCGAGTTCAACCGGCCGAACGGCTCCTCGGGGCGAATGAACCCGCCGGATTGGAGCCGCCCCCCGCTTGGTTCTCGAGGGGCCTTTCCCCGGATATCCGAAATTGACGCGGCCGGGGCCTTGACTTATATTGATGTTTCGACCCAGGGAGGCCGACATGATCCGCTCCACGACAATCGTCTGCGTCCGCCGCGACGGACGAACGGCCATCGCCGGCGACGGCCAGGTTTCGCTCGGGGAGACCATCCTGAAATCGTCGGCCAGCAAGGTCCGCCGCCTGCACAAGGGCCAGGTGGCGGCCGGGTTCGCCGGCTCGACGTCCGACGCCTTCGCCCTTTTCGCCCGGTTCGAGACGAAGCTGGAGGAGTACAAGGGCAACCTGTACCGGGCGGCCATCGAGCTGGCCAAGGACTGGCGCCTGGACAAGGCCCTCCGCCAGCTCCAAGCTCTCATGATCGTGGCCGACAAGGATTCGGCCCTCATGATCTCCGGGACGGGCGACGTCCTCGAATCCGACGACGGCGTGCTGGCGATCGGCTCGGGCGGTCCCTACGCCTTGGCCGCGGCCCGCGTCCTGCTGAAACACACGACGCTTTCCGCCCGCGACGTGGCCGAGGAGGCCCTCCGGACGGCCGCGTCCATCTGCGTTTACACCAACGACACCATCACGATCGAGGAAATCTGAATGACCATTCATCTGCCGAAAAGCCTGGCCGGCCCGTTGGATAAGCTCCGGGAAAAGGACCGCGAGGCCGAGCTGACGCCCCGGGAGATCACGGCCGAGCTGGACAAGTACATCATCGGCCAAAACGCGGCCAAGAAAGCCGTGGCCGTCGCCCTCCGCAACCGCTACCGCCGGCGCCGCGTGCCGGCCGACCTGGCCGACGAAATCACCCCGAAAAACATCCTCATGATCGGGCCGACCGGCGTGGGGAAAACCGAGATCTCCCGGCGCCTGGCCAAGCTGACCGTCTCGCCCTTCCTGAAAATCGAGGCCAGCAAGTTCACCGAGGTCGGGTACGTGGGCCGGGACGTCGAATCGATCGTCCGGGATCTCGTCCGCATGGCCGTGGACATGATCCGCCAGGAGAAAACCCTCGAAGTCCGGGACAAGGCCTCGGCCGGGGCCGAGGAAAAGATCCTGGATCTTCTTCTCCCGCCGGTCCGCCGCCGCAACGGCGTCGTCTCCGACGAGGACCACCAGCGGTATCTGGAGTCGCGGGAGAAGCTCCGGCGGCAGCTGCGCGACGGGCTTCTGGAGGACCGGATCGTCGAAATCGAGGTGCGGGACCGCTCCACGCCTCCCTTGGAAATCTTTTCCAACCAGGGGGTCGAGGAAATCGGTCTCCAGATCCAGGAAATCCTGCCGGGATTCATGGGCGGGCGGACGAAAAAACGCAAAGTCAAAGTTTCGGAGGCCCGGGAGTATTTTCTCGACGAGGAGGAGCGGCGGCTGGTGGATATGGACCTGGTCGCCCGTCTCGCCGTCGAGCGGGTGGAGCGCTCCGGCATTGTTTTCTTGGACGAGCTGGACAAGATCGCCGGCCGGGAATCCGGCCGCGGGCCCGACGTCAGCCGCGAGGGCGTTCAGCGCGATCTCCTGCCGATCGTCGAGGGAACGACGGTCCACACGCGCTACGGCCTCGTCCGCACGGATCACATCCTGTTCATCGGGGCCGGGGCCTTCAACGTGGCCAAGCCGTCCGACCTTATCCCCGAGCTTCAGGGCCGCTTCCCCATCCGGGTGGAACTCACCTCGCTCAATAAGGCGGACTTCGTCCGCATCTTGACCGAGCCCGAGAACGCCCTGATCAAGCAGTACAAGGCGCTCCTGGAGACCGAGGGCGTCGAGATCACGATCACGGCCGACGCGATCGACGAAATCGCCCAAACGGCCGAGGACGTCAATCGCGAGGCGGAGGACATCGGGGCCCGCCGCCTTCACACCATCATGGAGAAAGTCCTCGAGGAGATCTCCTTCCAGGCGCCGGACATCGCCGCGAAGAAGATCACGGTGGATCGGACGTACGTCCGGAACGCCCTCCAGGACATCGTCAAAAACGCCGACCTCCGTCGGTTCATCCTCTGATGGGCAAAATCCGGCCGGCGACGGTCCTGGGCTTGGCGATCCTGGCGGCCGCCGCCTGCGGCCGCAAGGGACCCATCCTCGAGCCCCTGACCCGCATCCCCCAACCCGTCGCCTCGCTCGCCGCCGGCCAGCGGGGGGCGACGCTGCGGCTCCGGTGGACCGCCCCCGCGACGTACATCGACGGCCGGGCCCTGCCTCCGGACGCGCGGACGGAAATCTGGCTGATGCGGAACGCGGCCGCCGAAGCGGCCCTTCCCATGGCCTGGGAGGATGAAAACGAATTCACGGCCAAGGCCGTTCTCCTGTCCGTCCTCGACTCTTACGGCCGTCCCCTTCAAGCCGGGACGACGGCGGTTCCGCCGCCGGCGGCTCCCCCGCTTAAGGAATTCTCCTGGGAGAGGGAGATGACCCCGGAGGACGGGGCCGCGGCCCGCCTGGTTTTCGGCGTGAGAGTGGCCGCCGGACGACGGGGCGCGTCGAAATTCGCGTATGCGGGCTGGCTGCCCCTGCAGGCGCCGGCCCCGCCCGGAGGCCTGAAAGCCCGGGTGTTCGAGGACCGGATCGAGCTCGGCTGGAACGTTCCGAAGGACGCCGCCGGAACGCCGCCGCGGCAAGGCTTCAACGTGTACCGGAGCTCGGCCGGCGGTCCGGAGGTCCGGTTGAACGAAACCCCGGTGCCGGCGCCGCCGTTCGCCGACCGGACCTTCCGCTTCGGCGTTTCCTATGCCTACCGCGTTTCAGCCGTCGCGGGGGAGAAAGAGCCGTTCATCGAGAGCCGCGATTCCGAGGCTCTCGAAGTGACCCCGGCCGACTCCTTTCCGCCCGCCCGGCCGAAAGGCCTCATCTCGGTGACGGCCGTCGGCTTGATCACCCTGTCTTGGGATCCCGGACCGGAGACCGATCTTGCCGGCTACCGGGTCTGGCGGAAAGGGCCCCGGGAGACCGGTTTTTCCCTCATGACGCCCGCCCCGATCAGCGAGAACACATTCACCGACGACCAGGTCGAGGCGGGCGGGCGGTACCAGTACGCCGTCACCGCCCTCGACCGGACGGGCAATGAAAGCGGCCGGTCCGAAGTCTTGACCGAGACGGGAAAGGGAGCCGGATCATGAAAATCGCTCGCGCCCGGTTCAAGGATCGCGTTCTGCACGGAGCCGTCGATGACGACCGCCTGATTCCCATCGAGGGATCGATTTTCGCCGATTTCGTCGTCGGCGGGGAGCCGATTCCCCTGGCCGGAGTCCAGCTTCTCGCCCCCGTCGGGCCGTCCAAGATCGTGGCCGTCGGGCTCAATTACCGGGACCATGCCGCGGAGAGGGGCAAGCCGCTGCCGGAAGAGCCGCTGCTGTTCCTCAAACCGTCCACGGCGGTCATCGGTCCGGACGGGGCGATCGTCTATCCCCGGATGTCCCGGCGGGTCGACTACGAGGGAGAGCTGGCCGTGGTGATGAAAAAGCGGGCTTCCCGGCTTTCCGCCCTCGATCCGGTTGAATCCTTCATCCTCGGATACGCCTGCTTCAACGACGTGACGGCCCGCGATCTCCAGGACAAGGAGAAGCAGTTCACCCGGGCCAAGTCCTTCGACACGTTCGCCGCGATCGGCCCGTGGATCGCCGCCGGTCTCGATCCCTCGGCCTTGGAGATTCGGACGCGCCTTAACGGGAAGCTGCGGCAGTCCTCCAACACCCGAAACCTGATTTTCAGCGTGCCGGACCTCGTCCGCTTCATTTCGAACGTCATGACCCTCCTTCCCGGGGACGTGATCGCGACCGGAACTCCCGCCGGGATCGGCCCGATGGTTCCCGGCGACGAAGTCGAGGTCGAGATCGAGGGGATCGGAACGCTCCGAAACCGCGTCCTCCGGATTCACGGCGAAGCGTAAACCGCGGCCGGCGGGCGTCCGGGCTTTTTTCCTTTTTCCCAATGAACATGATATATTTTCTTGCGCGGTAAGCCGGGCGGAAACCGATGAAAATTGGCCGGAAGCTGAAATCCTTGATTGCCCTCCTGGCCGTCGCTGGAGGCTTGGCGGGCGGAGGCGTCGTCGTCCGCAAGGTCATCCTCTCCCAGATCCGCAAGCAGATCGACCCGGTGATGCGTTACGACCGTCTCCGGCTGACCTTCCTGCCGCCCACGGCCGTCCTCGAAAACGTCCATTCCCTGAAATCGGACCCCTTCTTTTCCATCGACCGCATCGTGCTCCAGATCCCCTTCCGGTCGATTCTCCGCAACAACCGTGCCTTCAATGTCTTCATCCGCGGGCTGACCGCCCGGATCTATGAAAAACCGGGACGGGACGCCAAACCTCCCTCCCTGACTCTCCGGCTTCCGTTTTTCGTCGAAAACGGCGTGCTCGAGGAGGGGGAGATCAGCTTCTGGGGACGGGGGGCCAGCCTGATCACCAGGAACGTCCGGGCGTATTTCCGCCAATCCAAGGACGCGTTCGTCGTTCGGGCCGAGGCGGCCTCCCATTCCATCAACGTTCCGGCGATCGCCCATCCCCTTGAGGGGAGTTCGGACGTGTACTTTGAGGCGCGGGGCGACGAATTGATTCTCCGGCGGCTGACGGTGCATCATCCGGACCTTCTCGTCAAGGCCCGGGGAACGCTGATCCATCCGCAGAATCCCGTCATCGACATCCAGGCGACCGTCCGGGGGCCCGTCGCTCTCGTCGCCGACGCCTTCAACCTGCCGTTCGACTGGACGGGCGGGGTCGCCGGGACGGCCCGGTTCGTCCGCGGCGAAACGGGGCAATCGCGCTTGACCGCGGATTTTGAAAGCCGGGACATGACCTTCACCGGCGAGACGGTCGGCCGCGTTTCCGGCGATCTCGCTCTTTCCGCCGGGGTCGGAAAAATCAACCTCGAGATTTCCAAGCCGTGGGCGCCGGTGGAGTCTTTGGATCTCACGTTCGGCGGCGGCCGGCTCGCCGGCCGGGTCCGGGGCGTTCACGTCGATCCCTTGATCAAGGAAATCGGAATTCCCTGGCCGGTCCTCTCCCCGGTCTGGGGGGAGTTCACGCTGCTTCCGGAGGCTCTCGAGGTCCAAGGCGAATTCCGGGACGAGCCCGCGGATGAACGGAACGGCCGATTCCCGTTCCGGGGGTCGTTCCGCCTTCATTGGGACCATGCCAAGAAGGTCGTGTTTTCCTCGGAGAGAATCGAGTCGAATTTCGCGGTGATGCGGGTCGACGGGAGGCTGGATATCGGCCGCGAGGCTCAGGTCGAAATCAGCGGGGACGTGACCGATATCCCGCGCGGCCGCGCTTTCACGTCCTTGGCCCTCCGGATGCCTTTCACCTTTCCCGAGATCCGCGGCCGGGGGAGAGCGGATGTCAAGATCCTCGGCGCCTGGCACGTGCCGGAAGTGAAGATCGACTTCGCCCTGACCCCGGGCTCTTTCGGCCGGTTTGAGGCGGCCGAGGGCGCGGGGATCGTCGAGATCGCCCGCGGAGAAACCACGGGAATCGTCCGGGTCCGGGACCCGGAGCTTGCCGGTCTTCTCCGGTTCACGGTCCGAAAGGGCGGCTGGGCCTGCCGGGTCGAGGATGGCGAGGGCACGCTCGAAAAAATCTTTCCTTCCCTGGGCCTCGATCTGCCGTTTGCCGGCCGGGTCTCCGGCGGCCTCGAATTTCACGACGACGGCGCCGGCATCGAGGCCGAGGGCGATTTCGCCTCTCCCCGGGCCGTGCTGTACGGCCAAACGGTCGAGAACGTGAAAGGCCGGTTCGGCTGGTCGACGGCCGACTACCGCCTGACTCTTTCCGGCCTTACCGGAACGTATTACGGCGGCGCGGTCTCGGGCTCGATGGCCATGGGATTCCACAGCGAGGATTTCGCCATCGACGCCGCCTTCCGCGGGATTGACCTTTCGGGGCCGGCCCCGGCCGTGCGCGGCCGGCTGGATTTCGACCTGAAAGGGGGGGGGAACTTCGCCCGCGACGAAGCCTCCGGGCTGTTGAAAATCACCGGGTTCGGCGTGGGCCCCGTCGAGAATATCGAAATCACCGGAACGGCCGCGGCCGGGATGAAGAACAAGGCGTTTGGAGCCCGCTTCACGGGCGAGGTCAATCCCGGCCGGAACAAGATCGAGGCGTCCTTCCGCTACCCGGAGACCGACGGCGGATTTTTCGTCGGCGCGTCTGGGATGATCTACAACTTCGATCTCTTCCTGCCTTGGTCGGGGGCCAAGGGCGAGATCCGCTGTCTGGCCGAAGTGCGGGGCGGCGGGGCCTCGCCGGCCCGGTGGAACGGCATTCTCGACCTCAAGGGAGCGGTCTTTCCTTTCCCCAAGTTCGCCCACGCCTTGACCGATTATTCCGGACTGATCCGGGTCGACAACAACGTCGCGACCATCCGCTCGCTGAGGGGAAAGCTCGGCGGCGGCGACGTCTTCGGATCGGGCGAGGTCCGCTTCGGGCCCGGCGGGATTTCCCTGATCGACCTCCGGGCCGAGGGAAGGGACATGACCCTGTCCGTCTTCGAGAGAACGCGGGGCTTGGCCGACGGATCGTTCCGTTTCCTGAAAAACGCCCGGGAGTACGTCCTCGCCGGGGACGTCGACGTCAAGCGGCTTCTCTGGCGGCGGGAAGTCAACGAGAAGTTCATCTTTTCGGCCTCGCCGTATCCCGAAGCCCGGAAGGGCCCGGGGCTTTTCGACGACCTGGCCCTGGACATCCGGATCCATGCCGACGACGGGGCCATGCTCGAAAACGCCCTGGGGAAAATGGAAGGCCGTCTCGACCTGACCCTCAGTGGAACCGTGGCCTCGCCGATCGTTTTAGGGGACCTGGAAGCCGTGAAGGGCGAGGTTTACTTCCAAGACCGGAGCTTCCGGGTTCTCAAAGCCCGACTCAGCTTCTTCAACCCGACGACGATCGAGCCTTACATCGATTTTCGCGGAGAAACCTACTTGAAGGATTACCGGGTGACGCTCTCGGTCGCCGGTTTGCTGCAAAGCCTCCGGCCGGAGTTTACGTCCTCGCCGCCGCTGCCGGCCGAGGACGTCCTGGCCCTTCTCTCCATGGGCGAATCGTTCAAAAGGACGTATTCCTACGACGCCACGAGCCAGGTCGGGACGGGATCGTTGATGTCCTTCCAGCTCGCCGACTCGGCCGCCCGGGGAGCCGAACGGCTGTTCCGCCTGGACCGCTTCCGGATCGATCCCTTCGTCCTGGGCTCCTCGACTGAAATGACGGCCCGTTTGACCGTCGGCAAGAAGCTGTCGCGGAATCTGATGCTCTTGTATTCGACCAACCTCACGTCCCAGCGCGAGGAGATCGTCCGGCTGGAATGGGAATTCCTGGAAAATTTCTCGCTCGTCGGGATGCGCGACGAGCGGGGACGGTTGAGCCTCGATGCCAAGGTCCGGAAAAGGTTTTAGGGCGGTTCTGGCGCTGCTGGCCGTTTTGGCGGCCGCCGAAAGCCGGCCGGCGTCCGCCGTCGCGTCCGGGGCGCGCATTTCCGCCGTCCTTGTCCGGGTCGAGGGCGAGGAGATCCGGCCCGACCTTCGCAGCCTCGTTCCGATCGCCGACGGCGATCCCTTTCTCCCCGTCCGAATCGACGAGGCGGTCAAGCGAATCAATGAAACCGGCTTGTTCTCCGACATCGAAGTCCGGGCGGAAGGGGAGGAGGACGTCCGGCTGACGTTTCTTTTGACGCGGAAGCTGTTCACCCGGCGGATTTCCTTTTCCGGCGAAGTTCCTGTCTCGAGGAAACGCCTTCTCTCCGGACTTTACGCCCTCCGGCCCGAGACGGAATTTTCCGAACCGCGCCTGCGGCGGGCGGAAGAGGAGCTGCGGGAGAACCTTCGCCGGGAGGGATTTTTCGACGCCCGGGCGACGGGGCGGGCCGTGCCGGATCCGGCCCGGCGGTTCGTCGACCTCGAGTTCACCGTGGAGGCCGGACGCCGGTTCAGCGTCCGAAACATCGAATTCCGCGGCGGGCTGGGGGAAGTCCAGGCCAAGGCGGTCAAGTCGCTGGCGACGCGTCCCGGACGGCCCTATCGTCCCGCCGTTCTTGAATCCGACCTGGACGTGATCAGGGCGGCCTACCGCGCCGCCGGCTATCCCCGGGCCGACGTCGCGGTCCAAACCCGATTTTTCCGGGCGGCCGACGCGTCCGTCGGCCTCGTTCTCGGGGTCGATCCCCGGGAACGGATCCGCATCACCATCCGGGGAGCCGAGGTCCCCGAATCTCTCGTCCGGCCGCTTTGGGAAGAGCGGATTTTTGAGGAGTGGGGGCTGAAGCAGGCTGAGGCCGCCATCCTGACCTCCCTTCGAAGAAAAGGCCATGTCTTTGCCGTTGTCCGCTCGTCCATCGAGAGGGAAGCGGGCGATCTGCATATCATCCACCAGGTCGATCCCGGACCGAAAATCCGGATCAGCAGCGTCGTCTTCGAGGGATTGACGGCCTTTTCCGAGGCCGAGATCCGGCGGAGAATCGGGTTGGCCCCGCGCCTTCCCCTTTTCGGCAGCGTTTCCGGCGACCAGCTGTTTGCCGCCCCCGAGGAAGTGGAAACCCTTTATGAAAGGGAAGGGTATCCCGACGCCGGGGTCACGCTTCAATTCCGGGAACGGGGAGACGGGTACCAGGCGGTGTTTGTCATCGACGAGGGGCCGGTCCGGACCATCCGGTCGGTCGTTTTCCGGAACATCTCGCTCGTCCCGGAAAATGATCTCCGGCGGGATTTGGAATGCCGCGAGAGCGGCCCCTATGAGCCCGGGCGCGTCCGCCGCGATGCCGAGCGCCTTGAGTCCCGGTATTTAAACGGGGGGATCCGCGGGACCGCGGTCGCCGGCCGGGCCGAAGCCCTGGACGACGGGCGCTTCGATGTCTTCTTCGATATCCAGGAAGGCACGCCCGTCCGCATCGACAAGATCGTCGTCTCCGGAAACGCCGTGACCCGGCGCGACGTGATCGACCGGGCCCTCCTCCTGCGCGAGGGGGACCCGGCGCGGGCCGACCTGATCCTCGAATCCAAGCGCCGGCTGGAGAAACTGGGAGTTTTCGTCGAGGTCAAGATCGAGGAAATCCTCTCGACCGAAAGCGGGAGGGAAACACTGGTCGTCAGCCTCCGCGAGGGAGCGCGCAACTACGCGGGGCTGGGCGTGGGCCTGGAGACGAAGAACGAGCCGATGACCTTCGAGATCTGGAACAACGTCATCCGTCCCCGGTTTTCCGCTGAGTTTATCCGCGGCAACATGCTCGGCCGGGCGGCCCAGCTCAGCCTCATCGGCCAGTTCAGCTTGAAAGAAAAACGGGCTGTCGCCTCGTGGGAATCGCCGGCCTTTTTCGGCCTGCCTTTCCAGTCCTCGGTCAACGCCTGGCTCGAACGGGAAGAGAGAGTGAGCTACGGTTTCGACCGCCGCGGCTTCAGCCTCTCCGGCTTCCGGTCGATCGGACCGGATTGGACGTCCCTGACGACGCTCCGGTTCGCCCGGACGACGCTTTATTTCCTGGAAGTCGAGGAATCCGAGATCGACCGGCAGCATTATCCGTACTCGGCCACCTCTCTTTCGGAAAGCCTGATTTGGGACGCCCGGGACGACAGCTTCAATCCCACCCGGGGCCTTTTTTTCAGCGCCGTCCTCGAATGGGCGTACCCGCTGTTCAAGGTCGAATCGGATTACTTGAAGAGCTTCGTGAAATTCCAGTATTTCCAGCCGATCGGCGGCCGGATCCTCCTGCTGGGGACGTTCCGGAGCGGGCTGGGGATGGGCCGCATTCCGATTCACGAGCGTTTTTTCGCCGGCGGCTCGGGGACGTTCCGCGGCCGGCGGTTCGACGATCTCGGCCCGAAAGACGCGAAATCAGGGAAGCCGGTCGGAGGGAAGGCCTTGATCCTCTTCAACATCGATGCCCAAATCGCGCCTTTTTCCTCCCTGCCCGGCCTGTCCCTGGCCGTTTTTTATGATCGGGGCAATGTCTTCGCCAGCCGCAAGGACGTCGGCTTCGATGCCCTTGAGGACGCCCTGGGCTTCGGCTTCCGCTACAAGACGCCGCTCGGACCTCTGCGCGTCGACCTCGGATGGAATCTTGATCCGTCGGCCGGCGGCCGCGGGCCTCGGCTGTATGTGACGATCGGCAATGTGTTTTAAAAAAATGCGCTTGAGAACAATCGGGACCTTGGTTCTGGCCCTTCTCCCGGTGCTGGTTTCAGCGGCCGGCGGGACGGCCGGCGGCCGGGAGCGGATCGTCGACGGGATCGTGGCCGTGGTGAACAGCCGGATCATCACCCTGATCGACGTCCAGGTGGTCGAGACGTTCGGGATCGTCGAGGGATCGCCGGCTTTGCCGGGCGGCGGGAGGGATCTCCGGGACGTCTTGGAGAAGCTCATCAGCCAAAAAGTCGTCCTGGACCTCGTCCGGGGCCGCTCAACAGCCGACCCGGCCCGGGTCGAAGCGGAGATCGAGCGGATCACCGCCCGTCTGGGGGAGGAGGAGACGGGCCGGCGGCTGGCCCGCTTCGGGATCGGGAAAGACGACCTGCGGCCGTATGTCGAGGAGAAGCTCGGCGTCGAGACCGTCATCGCCGAGCGGTTCAGCCGGAGCGTGACCGTCAGTCTCGACGAGATTGAAACCCGGTACCGGGAGCGTTATCTTCCCGCGGAGCAGGCCGCCGGACGGACTCCCCGGCCGTTCCTCGAGACCGTCGACGTTCTGGAAGGTGAAATCCGGGTGGAAAAGACCGCCGCCCAATCGAATCTCTGGGTTCAATCCCTCCGGGAACAGGCCGAGATCGAAATCCGCCCCGAGCTTTTGATACAATAGCCCCATCGTTCACACGGAAAAGGAGTCGCGCATGGCCCGTCAGGTGTTTTTGTTCCCGGGACAGGGATCCCAGTTGGTCGGCATGGGAAAGAGCTTTTATGATCGTTTCGAGGACGCCCGGCGGCTGTTTGACCGGGCCGACGACGTCCTGGGATTTTCCCTTTCCAAGATCTGTTTCGAGGGCCCCGAGGAGACGCTGCGCTTGACTCAAAACACCCAGCCGGCTCTTCTGCTCGTGAGCACGGCCGCCTTCCGTCTCTGGGGGCGGACGCCGTATGCGGCCGCGGGGCACAGCCTGGGGGAATACTCGGCCCATGTGGCCGCCGGAACGATCCGGTTCGAGGACGCCCTGACTCTCGTCCACAAGCGCGGAACGTACATGCAAGACGCCGTCCCTGTCGGCGTCGGGGCGATGGCCGCTCTCTTGGGGGCGGATTATGAAGCGGTCCGGGCGGCCTGCGGGCGGGCCGAGGGCGGGCAGGTTCAGATCGCCAACTGGAACAGCCCCGAGCAGATCGTCATCTCCGGCCACAAGGCGGCCGTCGAGGACGTCGTCCGCAATGTCCGGAGCGTCAAATCGGTCATGCTCCCGGTCAGCGCCCCGTTCCATTCCGGGCTCATGAAAGACGCCGAGGACCGGCTGGCGGCCGACTTGGATGCCGTCGAGTTCCACGACCCGGCGTTCCCGGTCATCACCAACGTCGACGCCCGGATGATCCGTACCGGGGCCGAAGCCCGGGACGCCCTCAAGCGTCAGGTCAGCCGGCCCGTCCTCTGGACGAAATCAATGGAGCTTCTGGCCGGGGAGGAGATCGACGCGTTCATCGAATTCGGTCCGGGCAAAGTCCTCTGCGGGTTGATCAAGCGGATCGGCAAGGGCTGGGCTCCTCCGTTCACCGTGCGCTCCATCGAGGACGCGGACGCGCTGGTCAAATAATCGGAGGCGCGGCTCCGACTATTTTTCGAGGACGATGTCGCGGCCGTGCTTGACGAAGTATTCGGCCGCCGAATACAAGGCGATGGCCATTGTCAGCCAGAGGCCGATTTTTCCCACGACCCAAAATTTTCCGAGGATGCCCTCTCCGAGGACGAGGAGGGCGATCGTCACGGTCTCCAGCTGCATTTTCAGCTTGCCCGGCCAGGAAGCGGGGATGACGACGCCCTTGGAGGCGGCGATCGCCCGGAAGCCGGTGACCGCGACCTCCCGGCCGATGATGACCACGGCCATCCATGCCGGGACGCGTCCCACGCCGACGAGGCAGATGAAGGCGGCCGTCATCAGGAGCTTGTCGGCGATCGGATCCAGAAGCTGGCCGAGGGTGGTGATGCGGTTGGTCCGCCGGGCGAGAAGACCGTCCACCGTGTCGGTGAAGGTGGCGAAAAGGAAGACGCCGAAAGCCGCCCATTCGTTTCCCTTGAAGTCGACCAGAAGGAAAAACATGAAAAACGGGATCAGGAAGATCCGCAGCGAAGTCAGGGCATTTGGCAAGTTCATGAAAGCGAAAGCGTAGTACAGGTTCCCCCGCGAAGTCAAACCGAAGGTGGGGACGCGCCTCCTCGGAGAAGCGGCGTTTCTCCAATCCTTCTTTCATTTTGGAGTTAAGGGAACGTCCGTCTTATCGGGAGAGGCGTTCCAAATCTCATTGTCCTTGCGGGAAGATTCCGAAGGAGTTAAAATCGAAAGACCGCGTTTCCTCGGATCCTCGATCCGAGGGCCGCGATTTCAACGACGGAGGTTCTCTCATGTCTCTCCGGCGCTTCCCGCGCATCCTGACTCTCTCCTTTTCCGTTTTCATTCTAGCCCTCCTCCTCTTCCCCCAACAGACGAAAAAGCCGGTCCGGATCGCCAACACCGACCCGGCCCTCCGCCTTCAAGCCTATGATCAACATGTGAAGATGAAGGGCGAATCGAAATTCAAGGATTTGAAATGGCAATTCCTCGGGCCGAAGAATGTCAGCGGCCGCTGCATCGACGTGGCCGTCGCGACGCCCAAGGGAAAGACCTACACGATGTATGTCGCCGCCGCTTCCGGCGGCCTCTGGAAAACCGACAATGAAGGGACGACCTGGACTCCCGTGTTCGAGCAGGGACCGTCCACGGCCATCGGCGACGTGGCCCTGGCTCCTTCCAACCAGGACATCGTCTGGATCGGCACCGGCGAGGCGAACATTTTCCGTTCGTCCCAATCCGGCGTGGGCGTCTACCGCTCCACCGACGCCGGGCGGACCTGGACGCACCGCGGCCTGGCCGGGACGGGGACCATCGCCCGGATCGTCATCCATCCGAAAAATCCGGACATCGTCTACGTCGCCGCCGGCGGGACGGAATGGACGACGAATCCCGACCGGGGCGTCTACAAAACCGTCGACGGCGGCCAAACCTGGGACAAGGTCCTTTTCGTCAATGATGAAACGGGCGCTTACGACCTGGTTATGGATCCCCGCGACAGCGACACGCTCTACGCCACGACCTGGCAGCGGACCCGCAAGAAATGGAACGATCCCCGCAACACCGCCGTCTCCGCCGGCAGCGGGATCTGGAAAACGACCGACGGCGGCAAGACTTGGACTCCGGTCAACGCCGGCCTGCCCGAAGCCCGTTACCGCGGCCGGATCGGGATCGACCTGTGCCTCTCCAAGCCGGACATCCTTTATGCGTTCGTCGACAACTACGAGAAAGCCCGCGAACCCAGCGAGGAAGAAAAGATCAACGGGTACGGCCTCCCCTCGGCCGGGATCATCAAGGGCGCGACGGTCTATCGTTCGGACGACGCCGGAAAAACCTGGGTCCAGACGAGCGGCCTGACGCCCGAGCAAAAGAAATTCATGGAGCGGCACTCCAACACCTACGGTTGGGTGTTCGGCCAGGTCCGGGTCGACCCCAACGATGAAAACACGGTCTACACGATGGGCCTGTCCCTCAACGTCTCCCGCGACGGCGGAAAAACCTTCAGCCGCATCCGGACGAACGGCGGCGACCACCACGCTCTCTGGATCGATCCGTCGAATTCCCTCTACTTGCTCAACGGCTTCGACCAAGGCTTAAACGTCAGCTATGACGGCGGCAAGACATGGCGTTACTTCCAGGCCGAGCTCCCGCTCTGCCAGTTCTTCAACATCAATTACGACATGGCCGAGCCGTTCCGCGTTTACGGCTCGATGCAGGATCACGGAAGCTACCGGGCGAAGGTCGATGTGAGCGGGGGCCGGGACAAGATCGCCCCGCAGGACTTCGAGGATGCGCCCGGCGGCGAAGGCTCCAACCACGCCGTCGACCCGACGAACCCGAACATCGTCTATTCCGCCGGCTTTTACGGCTCGATCACGCGCTCGGATTACAGCCGGCCGGGCCGGTACCCGGGATATCCCGCCTCCAAGAATATCCTTCCTGTGCCGTACCAGGACGAGCCGCGTCTCCGCGGCCAGTGGCTGGCGCCCTTCCTGGTTTCGCCCCACAATCCCTCCATCCTTTACCACGGCATGCAGTATGTCTTCCGCTCGTTCGACCGGGGCGACACCTGGGAAAAAATCAGCCCGGACCTGACCTCGGCCGTCCCGTCGGAAATGGGCGACATCCCCTACCACACGCTCTTCGCCCTGTCGGAATCGCCGCTCAAAGACGGCCTGATCTACGCCGGGACGGATGACGGCAACGTCTGGGTGACCAAGGACGGGGGCCGGAAATGGACGGCGATCAACGCCGGCCTGCCCTATCAAAAATGGGTATCGCGGCTGGTCGCCTCGCAGCACAAGATGTCCGTCGTCTACATGACCCAGAACGGCAAGCGGGACGACGACGTCGCCCCTTATGTCTGGAAATCCGAGGACTTCGGCAAAACCTGGGTGGACATCTCCAAGGGCATTCCCTTGGGCCCGGTCAACGTCATCCGCGAGGATCCGGTCGATCCGAAGATCCTCTATGCCGGCACCGACCAAGGCGTCTATGCCACGACGGACGGCGGAGCGACTTGGAACGTCCTGGGCGGAAACCTGCCCTCGGCGTATGTCCATGACCTGATCATCCATCCGCGGGACAACATGATCGTCATCGCCACCCACGGCCGGGGGATGTGGGTCTTGGACGCCAATCCCGTCAACGGCAAGGACAAGCGCCGCGCCTGGGCTTGGTGGGAGGAAGAGTAAGCCATGCGGCGGCTTAAGACCCTGATCCCGGTTCTCGTTATGATGTGGACCGCGGCTTCGGCCGCGGTCCAGGCCGCCCCGTCGACCGATCCGTCCCTCCGGCTCCAGTGGGCCGAGGCGTTCGCCTCCCTGAAAGCCCAGACGCCCTTTCCCGAATTGACGTGGCGGTTCATCGGGCCGGACATCTGCAGCGGCCGCTGCACGGACGTCGCCGTCCCCCGCGGGACGACGAACGTCATTTATGTCGGCGCGGCCACCGGGGGGGTCTGGAAAACTGAAGACGGCGGGACGACCTGGAAGCCGATCACCGACGAGCTCCCGACGCCGTCGGTGGGAGACCTGGCCGTGGCCGGCTCCGATCCCGATATCGTCTGGCTGGGGACGGGGGAGGCCAACCACTTTCGAGCGTCCATCGCCGGCCTCGGCGTCTATAAATCCGTCGACGCCGGCCGGACCTGGGCGCACATGGGACTGGCCGCCACTCAGTCCATCGGCCGGATCCTGATCCATCCCGAAAATCCCGACGTCGTCTATGTCGCGGCCACCGGCCACGAATGGACGCCGAATCCCGAACGGGGGGTTTATAAAACCGCCGACGGCGGGAAAACCTGGGAGAAAGTCCTTTTCCTCAAGGACACGGTCGGGGCGATCGATCTAGTGATGGACCCGAAGAATCCCGACGTGCTGATCGCCTCGATGGTCAATCGCATCCGCCGGCGCTGGAGCGATCCCGTTCCGGGCGGGGAGGACGGCCTGTTCAAGACCGTCGACGGCGGCAAGACCTGGAAGGAGCTGACGAAGGGACTCCCCGACACGGCCCTGACGGGACGGATCGGGATCGACCTCTGCGCCTCGAAGCCCGACGTTGTCTATGCCTATGTCGACAACCACAACCTCGGCCGTGAGCCCGAATCGGGCGAGCGCGACGCCTACGGGCGTCTGAAAACCGGCCGGAAAATCATCGGGGCCGAGGTCTACCGCTCCGACGACCAGGGCGAGAGCTGGCGAAAAGTCAGCGTCTCCGACGCCCTGATGGAGACGTTCGGCGGAACCTACGGCTGGGTCTTCGGCCAGATCCGGGTCGACCCGGTGGACGAAAACACCGTCTACCTCATGGGCTTGGGCCTGTTCGTCTCGCGGGACGGCGGGAAATCCTGGACCGAGATCGCCCGGGACGTCCATGGCGACCACCACGGCCTGTGGATCAATCCCGACGATCCGGCCTTCCTGGTCAATGTCAACGACGGCGGAGTCGCCCTGTCCCGGGACGGGGGAAAGACCTGGCGGGCGTTCATCAAGGAAATCCCGGCCGTCCAGTTCTATAACGTCGCCCTGGACATGGCGGAGCCGTTCTCCGCCCACGGCTCGGTCCAGGACCACGGCACGATCCGGGGGATGGGCCTCGCCCCGGCCAAGAACGGGGCGGCGGACCCGGTCCGCTGGGAGTACGCGGCCGGAGGCGAGGGAACGCAGATCGCCGTCGACCCGGCCGATCCGAACGTGGTCTATTCCTCGTCGTTTTACGGCCGGCTCATGCGGTCGGTCCGCCAAGACGGGGAATGGAAGTCGAAAAACATCTATCCCCGGCCGGCCCCGGGCGAGCCCGAGCACCGCGGCCAGTGGCTGGCCGCGACCATCCTTTCGCCCCACGACTCGAAAACCGTCTATCATGGTTTCCAGTACGTCTACCGGTCGCGGGACGAAGGAGCGACGTGGGAGAGAATCAGCCCGGACCTCACGGCGTTCGATCCCGACAAGCAGGGCCGCCTGCCCTACGCCATCCCTTACGCGTCGATCACGACCCTGGACGAATCGCCCTTGAAAGCCGGCGTCCTTTACGCCGGGACCGATGACGGCCATCTCTGGGTGACCCGGGACGGCGGGGCGGAATGGACGAAGATCACCGCCGGCCTGCCGGAGAACACCCACGTCTGGACGATCGAGGCCTCGCGGCACGATCCGGCGACCGTCTATTGCGCCCTGGTCGGGCGCCACGAGGATGATTTCGCGCCCTACGTTTTCGCCTCCACGGATTACGGAAACTCCTGGACGCCGATCACGGCGAACATGCCCGGCGGACCGGTCAACGTCATCCGCGAGGATCCGAAAAAAAAGGGCGTGCTCTACGCCGGCACGGACCAGGGCGTCTTCGTCAGCCGGGACGGGGTGAGCGCCTGGCAATATCTCGGGAAGGGCTTGCCCGTTTGCCCGGTCTGGGACATCCGGATCCATCCCCGCGACAACATGATGGTCATCGCCACCAACGGCCGGGGAATGTGGGTCCTGGACGACCTTTCCCGGATTCAGAAATCGACCTGATCCCGAGAGCCGGTTAAATAAGAGACGCCGCCGGGCGGACGGCGCGTTGTTCCGGAGCGGGCCGCGGCCCGAGGTCGGCCGCCGAAGGATTCGTTTCGATGGAGACGGCGACACGGACGGCTTGGTTCCGTTTCTACGAGGAATTGAACGATTTCCTCCCGGCGGAACGGCGGCAGGCCGATTTCCCGTATTCGTTTCGGGGCCGCCCTTCGGTGAAGGACGCCGTTGAGGCCGTCGGCGTCCCGCACACCGAAGTGGACTTGATCCTGGTCAACGGGCGGTCGGTGGATTTTCATTATCACCTCGAACCCGGAGACCGGGTCTCCGTCTATCCGGTTTTCGAGTCGCTGGACATCACCCCCGTCCTTCGGCTGCGGCCGGAACCGCTGCGCCGTCCGTCGTTCATCCTGGACGTCCATCTGGGCAAGCTGGCCCGCCGCCTGAGATGCCTCGGATTCGACACGGTCTACCGCAACGATTTCACGGATGAACAGCTGATCGGAGAAGCCGAGAGGGAATCGCGCATCATCTTGACCCGGGATAGGAATCTCCTGAAGCACGGCCGCGTCCTCCGGGGCTCCTGGGTGCGCTCCGGCCGTCTCGAGGAACAGGTCCGGGAGATCGTGGAGCGATTCGACCTGGCCCGTCAATTCCGTCCGTTCACCCGCTGCCTGCCCTGCAACGGCCCGGTGGTTCCCGTCCCGAAGTCCGAAGTGGAGGACCGTCTGCCTCCGAGAACGAAAGCCGAATTTCACGAATTCACCCGTTGCCGCGTCTGCGGGCGGGTCTATTGGAAAGGGTCGCATTACGACCGCCTTGCGGCCGTCGTGAATCATCTCGGCGGGCCGGGCCGTCCGGGCGCGGCTTGAGGCGCCTGCGTCCGGCCCCGTTTTCATCGCTGGCGATCGTCGCGGAAGACCGCTCCGCCCGACATGACGAAAGCGGCTTTTGGAAGGGCGGAAGCGTCCGGCTTCTTGGGGGGCGGGGAGGCCCTCTTTTCCCCGCTCCGGAACGGGGCCGTCCGGCTCAATCGATCCGGACGACGTCGATATAGAAGAGGTCGTCGGCGACCTCGAATTCGTCTTTTTTCAGATCCGTTTTCATCGTCTGCCATTCGGCCGAGGGCCGGAGGGTCAGCCACTGCCCGCGCCGTCCGGCCTTGACCGGCATGTCGAAGCCCGGGACTTCGGATTTCCAGCGGAAGGACACGGACCCCGCCGCCTCGTCGAGCTTCAGCTCGAGGGCCGGGATGGTGGTCCGGCGCAGGTATTGGTCGAAGACCGGCCCCAGGTTCAAACCCGTTTCGACGTTGAGAAAGGCGAAGGCGTCCTCCGAGCCGATGTTCTGGTATTTGAAGCGGTCGTAGAACCCCCGCAGAAGCGTCCGCCATTTCGCCTCGTCGTCGACGATGTGCCGGAGGGTGTTGAGAAACAGCGCCCCCTTGAAATACATGTCCTGCGGCGCGTTGTAGTGGACGTCCGGCGGGCCGATGATGGGCCTCTCGTTCTTGACCTTCGGCCGGTAGCCGTTCAGGTACTTGACCGCGTCCTCGTACCCGAACAGGTGTTCGACATAGAGCCCCTCCATGTACGTCGCCCAGGCCTCATGAATCCATTCGTCGCAGACGTCGGCCGCGGTGATGGAATTGCCGAACCACTCGTGGGCGGATTCGTGGATGATGATGTAGTCGAACTTCAAGCTGACGCCGACCCCGGTGAAGTCCCTCTCGAGGTAGCCGTTGAGGAAGCGGTTGCCGTAGGCCACGGCCGACTGGTGCTCCATCCCGGCGTAAGGGACCTCGATCAGCTTGTAGCCGTCCTCGGGGAAGGGGTAAGGGCCGAAGTATTTCTCGAAGCATTCGATCGTCGTCCGGGCTTGGGCGAACTGGACCTTGGCTTTTTCCAGGTTCTCCGGGAGGCAGTAGTAATCCAGGGTCAGGCCGTCCATCCGGTCCTCGAAATGGACGTAAGCGGCGATGTTCAGGGCGACGTTGTAGTTGTTGATGGGGTAGTGAACCTCCCAATCCCAGCGGGTATAGCCGTCGCCGAGGTCGGTCCGGCCGGCGAAGCGGCCGTTGGAAACGTCGACCAGTCCGTTGGGAACGGCGACCCGGAGGCCCATGCGCTCGACCTCGTCGCGCTGCTGCTCCTTGTTCGGCCACCAGGTCATGGCCCCGGATCCCTGGCAGGCCGTCGTGATCCAGGGACGGCCGGCGGGATCGGTCTTGAACGTGATTCCGCCCCAATCCTTTTCGCCGGAGGCGCGCCCGGAGAAGTAAAAATCGATCGCCGTGACGGAATCCTTTTTGAGCGGCTCCGGAAAATCGACGAAGACGGCGTCGTATTCCCGGGTGAAGGGGAGGGGAGCGCCGTCGAGGGTGATTGTCTCGACGGTCAGGTGGGCCTTAAGATCGAGCTGGATGCGGGCATCCTCCTTGAGCATCCGGAACCGGATGGTGTTTTTGCCGCTCCAGGCCTTGGCCTCGGGATCGACGCGGATGTCTAGATCATAGGACAGAAGGTCGTTATTCGCCCGATAGGGGCCGTAGGCGCCGCGAAGGGCGACGGCTTTCGGATCGGGCGCCGTCGCTGTTTGAGCGGCGGCGAAGGCCGCGAAAGCGAGAAATCCGGCGGCCGCAAAGATAATAAGCTTGGAATCGCTGTTCTTGCGCATGAGCTGCACCTCGCTCCGCATGATCGCCGGAACCCGGCCCGGCCAAGCCTTCCATCCTACGCGTGTTCCCGCGGTCCGTCAACGCGCTCCTTCCCCTGGACGGCCCGCCCCCGCTCGGCTATAGTAAATCCATGGAAACGATCCGGGAGCTTTATCGCATCGGGCCCGGCCCTTCGTCCAGCCACACGATGGGTCCGCGGGCGGCCGCCGACATGTTCCTCGCCCGCGTCCCGGCGGCCCCGGCTTACCGGGTCACCCTTTACGGCAGCCTGGCCGCGACGGGCAAGGGGCATTTGACGGAGGAGACGCTCCGGGAGGAGTTCGGCGGACGGAAGATCGAGATCGTTTGGCGCCCGGCCGAACGCCTTCCCTTCCATCCCAACGCCCTCCGCTTCGAGGCCTTGGATGACGAGGGCCGCGTCCAGGAATTTTGGACGGCCTACAGCATCGGCGGCGGCGAGATCGTCGACGGAACGCCGGCCACCGTCCGCCGGTCCATTTACCCCTTGCACTCGATGGACGAGATCGTCCGATCCTGCGTTCAGAACGGCCGGACGCTTTGGGAGACGGTCGAGGAGGTCGAGGGCCCCGGGATCTGGGATTTCCTAGCCGGGGTTTGGGCGGCCATGTCCGAGGCCGTCCGCCGGGGATTAAAGACCGAGGGCACGCTGCCGGGAGACCTTCGTCTCTCTCGCAAAGCCCGATCCTATTTCATGAAGGCCAAGATGTTCGCCGGCCATTCGAAGCGGATGGGGCTGCTGTTCGCCTATGCCCTGGCCGTCGCGGAGGAGAACGCGGCCGGAGGGGTGATCGTCACCGCCCCGACCTGCGGTTCGGCCGGCGTCGTTCCGGCGGTTCTCACTCATTTACGGAAAGAGCACCGTTTTTCCGACAGGGAGATCCTGCGGGCCCTGGCCGCGGCCGGATTGATCGGCAACTTGGCCAAGACCAACGCCTCGATCTCCGGGGCGGAGGTCGGTTGCCAAGGCGAGATCGGGGTGGCCTGCGCCATGGCCTCGGGGGCGGCGGCCCAGCTTCTAGGCGGTACCGTCCCCCAGATCGAGAACGCCGCCGAAATGGGTATCGAGCACCATCTCGGCCTGACCTGCGATCCCCTCCACGGTCTTGTCCAGATCCCGTGCATCGAGCGGAACGTCTTCGCCGCTTCCCGGGCGGTCAGCCACGCGGCGTACGCCTTGCTTTCGGACGGACGGCACCGGATCAGCTACGACGAGGTCCTGGAAGCGATGCGCCAGACGGGGAAGGACCTGTCCCCGCGCTACAAGGAAACCTCGACGGGCGGCCTGGCCGTCGTCGACAAGGAATAGCGAGGCCGGGCATGACCGGAAGCCGCGTCCATCGCCGCCCGGACTCCCACCGGGCCTTCGCCGCCGGCGTGACGCTCAATACGCTGTTCGTTCTTGCCGAGGGCGGCGTGGGAGCGGCGGTCGGATCCCTGGCCCTGATCGCCGACGCCGGACACAACTTCAGCGACGTGATCAGCCTTCTTTTAGCCTGGGGGGCCGGCGCCCTGGCCCAGAGAGCGGCTACGGAGCGGCGGACGTACGGTTTCCGCAAGGCCACGGTCGTCGCCTCCTTCATCAGCGCCGTTCTCCTGCTCGCGGCCCTGGGGGCGATCGCCCGGGAGGCGGTCGGCCGTCTTCTTCACCCGGCGCCGGTCGGGGGGCCGGTGATCATCCTCGTCGCGGCGATCGGCGCGGTCATCAACGCGGCCACGGCCGCTCTCTTTTTCTCCGGGAAAAAGAACGACTTGAATATCCAGGCGGCGTTTCTCCATATGGCCGCCGATGCCGGCGTTTCCCTGGGGGTCGTCGTCGGCGGAATCCTCATCGCCCTGAAAGGCTGGCCGTGGATCGACCCGGCGATCAGCCTGGCGATCGTCGTCATCGTCTTTTGGGGGACCTGGAAGCTGTTCCGCCGCTCGCTCGACTTAACCCTGGACGCCGTTCCCGAAAACATCGATATCGCCGGGATCAAGGATTACCTGGCCGGCCTGGAAAACGTCGTCCAGATCCACGACCTCCACGTCTGGGCCCTGAGCACGACGGAGGTCGCCCTCACCGTTCACGTGGTCGCGGCCGCTGATTCCTTCGACACGAACACCCTGTGCGGGATCCAGCGGCATCTGCACGATCGCTTCGGCATCGCCCACGCGACGATCCAGGTGGAAACTCCGACGGCCGGCGACGGCTGTCTCCTCGACCGGCCGGACTGCCTGTAAGACCAGGGCGGCGGAGCGGCCGCCGGCGCCGGGATTAAATTCCCAGCTTGGCCCGCAGATCGGGGGCGAGCGAATTCTTGTTGACCATCAGGGCCGTGGTCTTGAGGCGGAAGTAGGCGCGCGACATGTACATGTAGCCGTCATACTTGCGGTCGGTGCCGCCCGAGTTCTTGATCAAGTAGAACCTGGCGCCGGTCTGATCCTGGGCCAGGCCGACGATGTGCATCAGATGGTCGTCGGTGGTGGTGAAGTCGCGGAAGGTGGCCGTGCGCATCGCCGGGGTGATCTCCTTTTCCTTCACCGGCGCCGTCGGCTTTTTCTCGCGCTCGGCCATGGTCTTGTCCTCCCAGTCCGTATCAGGCACCAGGGCCCAGCCGGTCTCGCGCGTGGAGAAGTCCCGCTCGCTCACGTCGCCGTCCCAGGCGACCGTGTAGCCGTCGGAAATCGCCTTCTCGACGACGGCTTCCAGGTCATCGAGAGGAAGGTTGTAATAGTCGGAATTGTAGTTCCAGTTGTCGGGGATTTCCAGGCGGCATTTTTTGAAGAAAGGGTGGCTGTCATAGGAGGTCAACTCAATATAATCGTCCAGGTTCAAACCCAGAACGTCGGAGAGGAAGGTCTGGGGCGTATAGGTTTTCTCTTTCCAGGTGAACTCGGCCGGCGCTTTGCCCAGATAAGCGTCGAGGACCGCCTCGTAGGCCTCGAGCCAGCGGGGCGTAAGGCGGCCGCCCCCGCGTTTCAAGACGGCGTCGGCGACGCCTTGCAGAACGGCGACCATCTCGCCGTGGTTGTGGCGCTTCTCCCCGATGTTCAGGCCGCTGTAAACCTCTTCGGGGACGATGCCCGATTCGCGCAGCCGATCGATCACGTCGTGGGATTGGCCTCCCTGCTGGTGAACGGCGTTGCCGTGCAGCTGCACGTAGTTCAGGGCTTTCTTGGGATAGGTGTGGCGCACGACGAACATCTCGGAGAGGTCGAATTCGCCCTTTCCGAGGCGCAGCAGCTCGGCTTCGAGGAAGGAGACCGTGGCGAAACACCAGCAGGTGCCGGTGCGGTATTGGTCCTTGACCGGGGTGTGCTTGATCTCACGGATGGTCTTGAACGTATAAGCCGGTTTTCCGTCTTTGTTCGTTTGGGCGCCGATCACGCCGGGAAGGATCGAGACGGAAAGGACGATCGCGGTCAGAACGCGGAAAAATCTGGACATGAGCCACCTCCGAATTCTTTATTTAAGAAGCCATCGTAACAAATCAAGGAGCCGCGGGCAATGCGAGGATTCCTTTTCAATCGCATTTAGCGGTATGATATCCACACTTCTTACCGGCCGATAGGATTTGACCTTCATGAAATATCATCATCTCGGCATCCCGACGTCCGTCCCGCGCGAGAGCGAGGAATACCTGCCGGCGTTCGATACCTACTGCACCGACCACGAGCGCAATCCGTTCGGCATCCAGTGGATGCGATACGGGCCGCGGTGCCCGCTGCCGGACCTGGTCAAGACCGTTCCACACGTCGCTTTCGAAGTGGCTGACCTGGACCAGGCCCTGGAAGGGGAGGAGGTCCTCATCCGGCCGAACAGTCCCTCGCCTGGAGTCGTCGTCGCCTTCATCGTCCGCGACGGCGCGCCCGTCGAGCTCCTGGAGCATCGACTTAAAGGCGAGGGAGAAACCGACTGAAGCCCCGCCCTTCTCATCTTTTGGGGAGGGCGGGAGTTAAGAAAAATGAAAATTCTCTGGCGCTACCTCAAACCCTTCCGCGGGCTCGTCCTCCTGACCCTGGCCTTGGCCGGAGCGGCCCAGCTCCTAGCCCTGATCGACCCGGTGATTTTCGGCAAGATCATCGACGAGTACGCCCTCAACTCCCTCCATAAGCCGGAGAAAGAGCTCGTCTCCGGGGCGCTTTTCTGGCTGGCCGTGGCCGTCGGTGTGGCCATGGCCGCCCGACTGGCCCGGGCTTTCCAGGACTACGTCCTCCGGCTGGTCGTCCAGAAATTCGGGATGCGGATCTTCAACGACGGAATGAAGCAAACCCTCCGGCTGAGCTACCAGGAATTCGAGGAGCAACGGAGCGGCGAGACGGTCTCCACACTCCAGCGGACGCGCCGCGACACGGAGATGTTCATCAACGCGTTCATCAACGTCCTGTTCGCTTCGATCGTCGGCTTCGTCTTCCTCATCTGGTACGCGGTCACGAAGCACTGGGCCCTCGTCCCGGTTTTCGCCGTCGGCGTCCTTCTCCTCGGCGGGATGACCGGCCTTCTGAGCCGTAGAATCAAGACGGTCCAGCGGTCCATCTTCCGGGAAAACGCGAAGATGTCCGGGATCATCACCGAGTCGCTGCGGAACATCGAGCTGGTGAAAAGCTTGGGCCTGGTGAAAGCCGAGGTCGTCCGCTTCCGCGGTCTGACCGAGAACATCTTCGGCCTGGAGATGGACAAGGTCCGCCGGGTTCGGACCCTTTCCTTCTTCCAAGGGACGACGATCAACATCCTCAAGCAGTCGATCCTCTTCATCCTCCTGTGGCTTATCTTCCGCAAGGTCCTCTCGCCGGGCGAGCTGATCTCCATGCAGTTCATCACCACGACGATTTTCGGGCCGCTTCAGGAGCTCGGCAACATCATCGTCTCCTACCGGGAGGCGGAGGCCTCGATCCGCAATTTCGATGCCCTGATGAAAAAGCCGATCGAGTACCGTCCCGAGGAGCCGGTCGACGTCGGGCCGATCGACCGCCTCGAGTTTCAGAACGTCGTCTTCCGGCACAAGACCGCGGCCGAGAACGCCATCGACGGCATCTCGTTCTCGGCCCGGCTCGGCGACTCGATCGCGTTCGTCGGCCCGTCCGGCTCGGGCAAATCGACCCTGGTGAAGCTCCTGGTCGGCCTGTACCGGCCCCGGGAGGGCGACATCCTGTTCGACGGCACCTCGGTCCGGGACATCCGCTACAACCTGATCCGCCGGCAGATCGGCTTCGTCACCCAGGAGACGCAGCTCTTCGCCGGGACGATCCGGGACAATCTCCTGTTCATCAAGCCGGACGCGACCGACGGAGAGATGCTCGCCGCCCTGGACAAGGCCTCCTTCGGCGCCGTCCTGGCCCGGACGGACAAGGGCTTGGACACGATCCTCGGGGAAGGGGGAACGAAGCTTTCGGGCGGGGAGAAGCAACGCCTGTCCGTCGCCCGGGCCCTGATCCGAAATCCACGCCTCCTTATCTTCGACGAGGCGACCTCGTCGCTGGACAGCCTGGCCGAGGAGGAGATCACCGAGACGGTCGGCCGGATCGCGGCCGAGCAGCAGCGGATCATCATCTCCATCGCCCACCGCCTCAGCACGATCATGAACGCCGACCGGATCTTCGTCCTGGAAAAGGGCCGGATCGTCGAAACCGGGACGCATCGGGAACTTGTGGACCTCAAGGGGCTGTATTACGCCATGTGGCGCCAGCAGATCGGCGAGCGGAAGACAGCCGCGCCGGGACGGGAGACGGATGAGGGGCCGGACGGGGGGCCCGAGGCGGTACCGGGTGCCGCGGCCGAGACGGCAAATGGCTCCGCGGACGGGAACGCGGACGCAATTTCATGATTTACGACCATAGAAACCTCGTGTTTCAAGCGTTTGAAGGAAATCGACGAGATATTTTCTCCTGGGACAGATCTCAAGATCTATCCCGCATCCCTCAAAAAAAATGAGGGAATGAATAATCTGTCCCCGCATTTCCCCCCGGGATTTTCTTTAAGATTTTTGGAGACAAATCGCGTCTTTTATATCAGGAGACATGGCGGGCGTGGCTTGAGGTGCCATTTTGGCACCTCAAGTTCTTTAAGATCACAATCTGTGATCTTAAAAAAGCCTTGAGACTAATGGATTTTATCGACAATCGTGATTCAGCGTGTTTGTAAACTTGAAATCGCAAATTGCGATTTCAAGTTTGAAGGGGGAAAACATGGTTGCTGAGAGCTTGGTCCCTGTCGAGGGTATCGAGCGGGCGATTCTCATGCTGCGCGGCCAAAAAGTCATGTTGGATAAGGATTTAGCAGAATTGTATGGGGTTGATGTTAGGACATTGAATCAAGCCGTTAAGCGCAACATTGGCCGTTTTCCAAATAATTTTATGTTCCAGTTGTCCAATAGCGAGTGTGAAAACTTGAGATCACAAATTGTGATCTCAAGTTTAAATGGTTATGGCGGCCGTCGATATCTTCCCTATGCCTTCACCGAGCAGGGCGTAGCCATGCTTTCCAGCGTCCTTCGCAGCCCGAGTGCCGTTCAGGTCAACATCGAGATTATGCGCGCCTTCGTCCGCCCGAGGCAGATGCTTCAATCCAATGCCGAGCGTTCTCGAAAACTCGCGGCCCTCGAGAAAAAGTATGATACGAGATTCAAGATTGTCTTCGACGCAATTCGCGCTCTTATGAAACCGCCGTCAAAACCGAAAAAGCGGATTGGCTTCGGGTCCTGAAATAGCTTCGCATCCGCTCCCCCCTCTCCCTAAATTGACACGTTTGTCTTTCTAGCCTAAACTCCGGCTGGTTTTCCTCCATGCCGGAAACTCTGGATGATTTCTTCGCCCGCATATCCTCTTGAAAGGACATATCTCATGCGCATCAACCTCAACAGCGTCATGGTCGATGACCAGGAGAAGGCCCTCAAGTTCTACACCGAATCCCTGGGATTCGTGAAGAAGGCCGACGTCCCGGTGGGGGAATACCGGTGGATCACGGTCGTTTCCCCGGAGGGAAGGGACGACATCGAGCTGGTCCTCGAGCCGCTGGGATTTCCCCCGTCGAAGGTCTATCAGAAGGCCCTTTTCGACGCGGGAATCCCGGCGACTTCGTTTGAATCCAAAGACATCAAGGCGGAGTACACCCGGCTGAAGGAAAAGGGCGTCGTCTTTCGGGGCGAGCTGCGGTTCCACGGCCCGGTCACGGAAGCGATCTTCGAGGACACCTGCGGCAACCTGATCCAGATCGTCCAGCCGGAAAAGGGCTGAACGCGCTCGTGGAAATCGGAAAGACCCTCTACGTCGCGAACCGCCGGGAGTGGCGGGCCTGGCTGAGGAAGAACTACAAAAAAGAACGGGACATCTGGCTCATCTATTACAAGAAGGATTCGGGCAAGCCCCGCATCCCGTATAACGACGCGGTCGAGGAAGCCCTCTGCTTCGGCTGGATCGACAGCATCATCAAGAAAATGGACGCGGAACGCTTCGTCCAGCGGTTTTCGAAGCGCAATCCCAAAAGCCCCTATTCCCAGGCCAATACCGAGCGCTTGCAAGCCATGATCGCCGAAGGCAAAGTCGCCAAGGATGTCCTGGAGGCTTTACCCGCGCTTGACGATCCCGTCGAAAAGACGTTCATCGTCCCGCCCGACATCCTCATGGCCGTCAAGGCCGACAAGGCAGCCTGGAAAAATTTCCAAAAGCTCTCGCCGGGCTACATCCGCATCCGCGTCGGCTACATCGACCGCTCCCGAAGCCATCCCGACTTCTTCAAGAAGCGGTTGGATTACTTCGTCAAGATGACGGCCAAGGGCAAGACGTTCGGTTACGGGGGGATCGAGAAGTATTATAAATAGAGCTATTTACGGCTCTTATCTGCTTGATTTCATTGACTATTTGATTGCCCTGACCTATACTCCGGGTATGTCAGTCGGGGTATTTGCTAATGTATTTAAATCATTAGCATGGAGGCTATAACATGCCAGTCACTATCCATGCCGTCGAAAAGGCCCTCTTTAAAATATTCAATAATGATTTTTTATTTGCAATTCCTCCTTATCAGCGTCCATATGCATGGACTACAGACCAGGCGGGTGAGTTACTTTCGGATTTGTTGGCATTTTTAGGAGATGATGCGCAGCCGATTGATGATGTAAATCCGTATTTTTTAGGAAGCATAGTTTTAATTAAAGACGCGGATTCATCGAAGGCTGATATTGTCGATGGTCAACAAAGATTGACAACTCTGACGATTCTTCTTGCGGTTCTGCGCGCTCAAGTTCCATCTGAATACGCTCAGGAAATAACGAAATATTTGTATGAAAGAGGGGATGTGATTATAGGAACGTTAAATCGTTATCGGCTCAATTTACGCGAGCGAGACGAAAAGTTTTTCCGTGAATATATTCAAGATGAAAACGGGATTAATGGTCTGCTGAATCTTGAAAAAAAGCAATTGTCCGATAGCCAGCAAAACATTAAAACGAATGCAATTTATTTTAATAATGCCCTCACGGAACTTACCGAGCCGCAAAGAGTCAGGCTTTTACAGTATTTAATGCGTCGTTGCTATTTAGTTGTAGTGTCAACTCCTGACCTTGATTCTGCTTTTCGTATATTCACCGTGCTGAATGCGCGCGGATTGGATTTAAAGCTTTCCGATTTACTTAAGGCCGAAGTTATTGGAGCTATACCGAAAAATCAACAAGAAAAGTATACGGAGATATGGGAAAGTGAGGAGGAGGATCTGGGGCGAGATACATTTCAAGATCTGTTTGCCCACATACGAATGATATACCGCAAGACTAAACCGCGGGAAATGGCTCTTAATGAGTTCCGCAAGTATATTTTGCCACTGCAAGAGAAACAAGTGTTTATTGACAAAATTATTAAGCCGTACTCGGATTCTCTTGAGATAATTAAAGACGCGAATTATCAAAGTGAAAAAGGCGCGGAACCGATTAACTCTATGCTTCGATGGCTGAGGAAAATAGATAACTCCGATTGGGTACCTCCCGCAATTTTGTACCTGTCCCAAAACCGGCATTCTCCGGATAAACTTATTAAGTTCTTTATCGCCCTAGAAAGAATGGCAGCGGGTCAAATGATATTACGGGATGACGTTAATGATCGAATTGAACGGAATGGAAAGCTGATAAATCTTATTGAAGAAAATAGAGATTTATATGCTCCCGATTCGCCTCTTCAATTTACTTCAGATGAAATCAACCGAATAATGGAAACCTTGAACGGAAACTTGTATCTTATTAAGCGGATCAGGCTCTATGTTCTTCTTCGCCTTGATTCTGCGCTCGCGCAGGGTGAAGCTACCTATGATTATCCTATCATAACAGTTGAGCACGTTCTTCCTCAAAGTCCCAGCGAGGGAAGTGTATGGTTAAAATGGTTTCCAACAGAGGAAGATAGAGCAAAATATACGCATCGAATTGGAAACTTGGCTTTGCTTTCCGGTAAGAAGAACGCTCAAGCGCAAAATTTTGATTTTAATATTAAGAAGGAAAAATATTTCGCCACACGCAAGGGGATATCTCCGTTCGCGATTACTACACAAGTATTACAAAAATCCGAATGGACTCCTGATGTAATTGAACAGCGACAAATAGAGCTTCTTACGAAGCTAAAAGAATTATGGAACCTGTGACGTGATATTTGTTGAAGAAACTAGGCAAGGCAAATAGTATTATGTATTAATTCAGAAATAGAATGAAATATGCCTCTTAACGAAGCCGATACCCGGGCCAAACTGATCGATCCGGCGATCCATAAGAATGGCTGGACCGAGGATCTGATTCGACGAGAGGAAACGGCTGGTTCGGTCGAGATTATCGGCGGAAAGGCACGACGCCGCGCTCGCGGGAAAATCGACTATATCCTCAGAGTTAAAGTCAACCTGGATACTCAACCCGTTGCCTTGGCTCTTATTGAGGCGAAAAAGGAAAGCCTCCCGCCCGGCCATGGTTTGGACCAGGGTAAGGGCTATGCCGAATGCAAACGGTTGAACGTCAAATTCATCTTCGCCTCAAATGGTCATCAGTTTGTCGAATTCGATTGCTTCTCCGGGCTGACGTCCGCGCCTAAACCGATCGATTCTTTCCCGTCCCCTTTGGAGCTTCGCCTTCGCTACGAAAAAGGCATGGGCTTTGCCCTGGAATCGGCGGTCGCCCGGCCATTGCTCCAAACATATCCGGGCGGGGAGGGGACGCGTCGTTATTACCAGGACGCGGCCATCCGTGCGGTCATGGAAAAAATTGCCCAATGCGAATTGTCCGGCAAACCCAAACGAGCCCTTCTTTCCCTGGCGACCGGATCAGGAAAAACCTTCATCGCCGTTAACCTTCTCAAGCGCATTTCCGATGCCGGTCGGCTTACTCGCGCACTGTTTGTCTGCGACCGGGACGAGCTCCGCGCTCAGGCCATCAAGGCCTTCCAGAATGTCTTTGGTTCCGACGCTGCCGAAGTGTATCGGAAATCCGACGGGTCCAACAACGCGAAAAATGCCCGCATCCATGTCGCGACCTATCAAACGCTTGGCATCGAGAGCGAAAATGGTGATGCTTCTCTCCTGACCACCTTTTATCCGGGAGACTATTTCACCCACGTCGTCATCGACGAATGTCATCGCTCGGCTTGGGGAAAGTGGTCCCAGGTGCTCACCCGGAACCAAAACGCGGTTCATATCGGCCTGACCGCAACCCCGCGCCGGCTGGCAGAGACGCTCAAGAAAGAAGTCGAACGGGCAGAGGGGGTTCCGTATTCTCTTCCCCAGGCGGCGGAGGGCGAGATTACGCCGGGAAGCGTGTTGACGCATAAATCCGAAGCGAATTACGTCGTCAGCAAGGAAATAAAGGCGGACGCCGAAATCACCGCCAACAACCTGGCGTACTTCGGCGAACCGGCCTACGAGTACGACATTGCTCAGGCCATCGAGGACGGCTACCTGGCCGCCTGCGAAATCCAGAAAGGTCGCGTCAACCTCGACGATACCGGCATTACCAAAGACGAGATCATTGCCCGAAATCCCGTCGATGCCCTAACCGGCCTGCCGATCGGCGCCGAACAGATCGAGGAGCTCTACCAGAGAACCCAGTACGAAGACCGGATCCTGTTGCCGGATCGCGTCCTGGCCATGTGCGGGGATTTGTTCAAGTATTTGCTGGACACTGGCGGGCCCGAACAGAAAACCATTGTATTTTGCGCCCGCGATCGCCACGCCGACGATGTGGCCGTTTGTTTGAATAATCTTTACGCTAAATGGTGTTCCGAAAACAACAGACAAAGAATGGAATATTTTGCTTTCAAGTGTACCGCGGCGAGCAGCGGCAACGACCAGTTACCCGATCTCCGTGCTTCTTCTCGGAGTCATTTCATCGCCACAACCGTCGAGCTTCTGACGACCGGCGTGGACGTGCCCTGCGTGAGAAACATCGTGTTTTTCAAGTATCTCAAGAGCCCGATCAGCTTCTACCAGATGGTCGGGCGCGGTACGCGAATCGACGCGCCGACGGGGAAATTGATGTTTCGGGTTTATGACTATACCGACGCGACGCGTTTATTCGGCGAAGAATTCGTTACCGATCCGCGTAAAACCAGCGAAGGCGATGGGCCCGGCTCCGAGCCGCCAATGCCCGAACCGTCAATCAGCGTAGAAGGCTTCGACGTTCATGTCACCGAAGCCGGGAGGTTTATCGTCGCCGACGTGGACGGAAAGGCGATGCCCGTTCCCATTGAAGATTACAAGGCGCGTATGGCCGCCCGATTGGTCCAGGAGGTCCGCTCGCTCAACGACTTCCGGCGTCGCTGGATCAACCCGCCCTCGCGACGCGACCTGATAGACGCGCTCGTGACGGGCGGGTATTCGCCCAACGTCGTACGCATGGTTGACGGTAAAGCGGAATATGACCTTTACGACGTCTTGGCGGAACTTGGTTGGGGGATGAGCCCGCGGACCCGCCATGATCGGACCATGGCCTTCGCTTACAAGCATGAGGATTGGATTAAAGGTTTGCCCGGCAATACCGCGGCGACGATCCGCGCGATTGCCGGCCAGTTCGAGCGCGGGGGGACCGAAGGGCTGGAAAATCCTCAAATCTTCCAGACGCCTGAAGTCAAGGCCGCCGGCGGGCTGGCGGCGCTTGAATCAGCCGGCGAGCCAAACGAATTGTTGAAAGAAACCAAAGAAAGGATGTTCGCGGCGTGAAGAATCCAAATTCATCGCCCTGTAACTCGAAGTATATTTGTACTTTCGCCGAGGGTTGGCCGGTTAAGGCAATAATGCAAGCAGCGCTTTCACAAAGCCCCTTTCAATTCCATGGCGTGCCTCCGAGTATTGAGGAGATCGAGAAGGAACTCGCTGAATGAAGATAAACGAAGCCGGCAAGCTCACGGCATGGCGCGATATAGGGGCATGAGAACGGCAATGGAGCATACAAAGAAATCGGCCGTATCGACCGTTCAATCGGATATGAAGCGAAAACTTCCCGACGGCTGGCGGTGGGTGAAACTCGCGGAGTTCATGCCAAAGAAGGTGGGTTCGATAGACCCTTCAATGGACCCGGATGAGGCTTTCGTCCTGTATAGCATCCCCTCTTTTGACCGTGGAGAACCAGATACGGTCTTCGGGAAAACGGTGGGATCAACGAAACAAATAGTGCGTTCTGGCGATGTCTTATTATCTAAAATCGTTCCTCATATTCGAAGGACGTGTGTTGTCGGAAATGCGCCGGGAAGGAGGATAATTGCTTCTACAGAATGGATCGTATTCCGGACTGATAAGGCCGAATCGGAATACCTAAAATACGCTCTGGCTGACGATGACTTCCATAAGGAATTCATGGATACGACATCGGGGGTTGGCGGTTCGTTACTAAGGGCGCGACCAACGCTCGTCGCTCATATCGAAATTCCTCTCCCTCCTTTGGCAGAACAACGGCGAATCGCCGGAATCCTCAAGGAGCAGATGGCGGCGGTGGATAAGGCTCGAAAAGCGGCCCAGGAGCGGCTTGAGGCAGCAAAAACTCTGCCTGATTCTTTCATTTGGGAATCGTTAAAAAGTGGGAAAAAATCGAAAAGATTTCTTGGTGATTGCCTCGTCGAAGTTCGAAAAGGAGTCGGAAAGGATTGGGGAAAATATCCCGTTTTGGGAGCAACGCGAAATGGTTTGGCTTTAGCTAAAGAACCAGTAGGGAAAAATCCGGAAAGATATAAATTAGTTGATCCTGTGACAGTATTTTATAATCCAATGCGTATCCTATTGGGATCCATCGCTGTCGTAGATTATAGCGATCAAGCAGGTATTACGAGTCCTGACTACGTTGTTATTAAAGGAAAAGAAGGAATATTGGATACGAGATGGTTCTATTATTGGTTTAGATCTTCTAAGGGTGCTCATTTGATTGATTCTTTATCTCGTGGAGCTGTTCGAGAACGTATTCTATTTAATAGATTGTCTGTTGGTAATATTGAAATCCCCGATTATGAAACGCAACTCCATGCTTCTCGCCATATGGCATATCTGAATCCTATAGTTGAGAAAATATCGAACGAATTAAATATAATCAACGCTTTGCCAGCAGCATTGCTTCGCCAAGCATTCAATGGAGAACTATAATGAAAAAGTCTTCCCAACTTGTCTCCCAGCACCTTGAAAATGTTTCCCGTAAGGTCTTAGAAGACTATCAAGACGTCATTCGAGATTATGCTCGTCAAAGGCAAGGAGTATACGCTCTCTATCGAAACGGACGGCTTTATTATGTCGGACTGGCGACAAACTTGAGAAATCGAATGTCCCAACATTTGAACGACAAGCATAAAGAGTCATGGGACTCTTTTTCTCTGTACTTTACGATCGGAGATCATCATCTGAAGGAGCTTGAAGCATTAATCCTTAGAATTGTTGAACCGAAAGGGAATAAACAAAAGGGGGCGTTCGCCAGGTCCGAGGATATCCGGCGACGTTTTAGACGGGACGTGAAGTTGAGAGCCCTTAAAGGGGTTAGTGATTTGTTCCCCGATAAAGACCGGGCACCTCAGGAGCCGAAATCCGCGGATAAAGAGGAAAGAAAACCCATTCTGGCAAAGTATAAACTGTTTAATAGGAATCTTCGGGCAGATTATAAAGGGATGGTTTTAATGGCAAAAGTCCGTCAAGACGGGTCAATAAGGTACAGGGGCAAAACCTTTAATTCGCCATCCGTGGCGGCGGCTGTCGCGTGTAAAAGAAGGTCATGTAACGGTTGGACTCTGTGGAAATATGAACGGGCTCCAGGCGATTGGGTTTTGTTAGATACACTCAGAAAATAAAAAAATTTGGAAAATTGATCATGCCCCGGGGGAAAATAAAAAACGGTAATGGCAAGCGCTTGGCCACGCCGCAATCTGTGGACCAGGCGGTCAAAAGCATATGTGACATCATGCGCAGGGGCAACTGCGCCGGAGCGATGCAGTATGTCCCCGAGCTGACCTGGATTCTCTTCCTGCGCATTCTCGATGAAAAGGAGCTCCGCGAAGAACAGGAAGCAAAGGCTTTGGGCGTGCCGTTTCGAGCCTCTCTTGATTCGCCCTTCCGTTGGAGAGATTGGGGCGCTCCGCCGGAAACCTTGCCTGAAGGGCAAACGAATAAGCGTTTCGAGCTCCAGAACGCGCCGCAGAATGCCTTTTTTTCCTTTATCAACAGTCAGCTGCTTCCTTACCTGAAGGACCTAAAGAATCGGCCTGATGCCTCGCCTCGCCAGAAGGTCATCAGCGAGATCATGACCGGAGTCGAGCGCGTGCGCATCGATACAGAGCGTAATTTCCTTGATGTCCTTGATAAAGTGCACCAACTCACGGCCGAGACCGTGGACCCGACGCATGTTTTTACCCTTTCTCAGGTTTACGAAGGACTGCTGTTGAAGATGGGGGAGAAGGGCAACGATGGAGGACAATTCTTCACGCCACGCCAGGTTATTAAAGCGATGGTACGGGTAATCGACCCGAAGGTTGATGAAACGGTGTATGACCCGGGTTGTGGGACGGGCGGCTTTCTTGCCCAGAGCTTCGAATATATGGTTGGCAATTTGGGCAAGAGCGCTACCGCCGAACAACTCGAGACGCTCAAGCAGAGGACTTACTGGGGACGGGAAAAAGAAAACCTAATTTACCCCATCGCCCTGGCGAATTTGGTTCTGCACGGCATCGATAAACCCAGTCTCTGGCACGGAAATACGCTGACCGGCCAGGAGATCTACGGCGGGCTGTTTGAAAATGCGCCCCAATCATATGACGTCATCCTTACAAATCCTCCTTTCGGAGGAAAGGAAGGCAAGGAAGCCCAGATAAATTTCGACTATAAAACCGGGGCTACGCAGGTGCTTTTCCTCCAACACGTCATTAGGAACCTGCGGGAAGGCGGGCGTTGCGGAATCGTCCTTGATGAGGGACTGCTGTTTCGCGCTAATGAAGACGCATTTGTCAAAACCAAGAGAAAGCTATTGGACGATTGTGACCTTTGGTGCATCGTCAGCTTGCCCGGCGGAGTATTTACCGCGGCCGGAGCCGGAGTGAAAACGAACTTGTTGTTTTTCACTAAAGGAAAGCCGACGCAAAATATCTGGTATTACGATTTGACGGATATCAAGGTCCGAAAGAAAACGCCTTTATTGATTAAGCATTTCGAGGAATTCTTCCGGTTATTGCCATCGCGGGCGGCTAGCGATAATTCCTGGACCGTCGATATGGTCGAGCGCAAGCGGCTCGCCGCAGATGAAGCAAAACCGCTTAACGAGCAATCTACCGCGAAAAGCCAACAGGCGGCTCAATTGAATGAACAGATCAAAGACCTGAAAAAAGCCGACCCCCGCGATGAAAAGGCAATAGAGGAAGCGAAGGCGAAGGTATCTGAATTAATGAAGGAAGCGAGGGATTTGGCTTCAAAAGCCAAGGAAATCGAAGATGCCGTTTATGACCTTAAAGCGGTCAATCCTCATCGAATTCCCGTGGTGGATACGCGAACGCCAGAAGAATTATTGGATATTATTGAAGCCAAAGGTCGGGAGATTAATGAGGCATTATCTGTTTTACGAAACATAAAATCATAGTAAGCCATAGAACGGAAAGGGAGATTTATAATGAATAATACTGACTGTATTCTTGAGTTGCTCGATACAATCAAACCAAATAAATATTGCGACGATTGTTTATCTAAAGAGCTAAACATTACCCCTCGCCAGCAAGTCAATCAAATATGTAATAAATTTGCAAAAGCTGGGAAAATTATGAGAAATAACAGCATTTGCGATAATTGCGGAAAACAAAAATTATCAAATCACATAGGAGTTGAGTTCCCATTCGGGCAAAAGGCATATGTTCTTAAGGAAAGTATCCCTTTATCAAAAGAAATATTCGGCAATTTAGAGGAATTCGATATTGAAAAGATCCGAACTCAAGTTGTTCATATCTGCCACAAGATATGGATTGAAAAAAAAGAAGATGCGGCACCGCATAGTATTTCTTCCGTGATTAACATTCTAAAAAATGATCATTACCTACCAGATCATCAAGCGAATATGATGTTGACTCTTTGCAGTATGCGCAATGAGTGCGTATATGATGATTTTAAACTTGGCGATAGAGAAAAAGCAATTGTTATAAATGCTTGGAAAATAATATCAGATTGGTGGGGAAATAAAAAATAATTGGATCATTTTCTAATCCCATTCCACCCCCTTCCCACTATGCTATAATCCGGTCGACATGGACGAGCCCCGCTTGTTCGCCGACGACCCGACGACTCCGATGATGGAGCAGTATTTCCGGATCAAGTCGGCCCATCCGGACGCTCTCCTGTTCTTCCGCCTGGGGGATTTCTACGAGATGTTCTACGAGGACGCGGCCGTCGGCTCCCGCGTCCTGGAGATCGCCCTCACATCCCGCCAGAAGGTCCCGATGTGCGGCGTGCCCTACCACGCCGTCGCCCAGTACTCGGCCAAGCTCCTCCGCCGCGGCTATAAGGTCGCGATCTGCGAGCAAGTCGAGGATCCGCGGTTGGCCAAGGGTGTCGTCAAGCGCGAAGTCATCAAGATCCTGACGCCCGGGACCGCGGTCGAGGTCGACCCGGAAGCAGCCAAGGAAAACGTCTTCGTCGCCGGTTTGTTCGTCGATCCGGAAGGATGGGGCCTGGCCCTGATCGACATCTCCTCGGGGGAGATGGGCGTCCTGGAAGGGCCGTCCTCCGGGACCAAACGCCTGGTCGACGAGCTGGCCAAGGCTTCGCCCAAGGAGATCGTCCTCCCGGAAGGGGCCGAGGAATCCATCGTCCCGTATCTTAAAAACGGCGACTTCAAGTCCATCGTCAAAAGCCCCGTCGAGGCCTGGGCCTTCGATTTCACCCAGGCCCGGCATTCCCTTCTCGAGCATTTCAAGGTTTCGACCCTGGCCGGCTTCGGCCTCGAAGGGAAAGCCCGGGCTGTCTCGGCCGCCGGCGGGCTGCTCTTCTACCTGAAACGGGTCCGGAAGGACTCGCTGGCCCTGGTCCACCGCCTGTCCTTCTTTCCGGCCGGCGATTCCTGCGTCCTCGACCCGGCCACGATCCGAAACCTCGAGCTGGTCAAAAACCTCCGGGACCAAAAGGTCGACAACTCGCTCCTGGACGTGATCGACTTCACCGTGACGCCCATGGGCGGGCGCCTCCTCCGAAACCGCCTTCTGGCCCCGCTTCTCGACCCGGCCGAAATCAACCGGCGGCTCGACGCGGCCGGGGAGCTTCTCAACGACACGATCGGCCGCGCGGAGATCCGAGACGACCTCAAGGGTATCCTGGACCTGGAGCGTCTGACCGGCAAGATCGCCCTTTCGGCCGCCCACCCCCGCGACTTTGTCGCCCTCAAGCGTTCGCTCCTGCCGCTCCCGGGTCTGAAGAAAAAGCTCGCCTCGCTCTCAAGCGCCGCCCTGGCCGAAATCCGCGAGAGCTGGGACAGCGCCGAGGATGTCGCCGCCCTCCTCGAGCGGGCGATCCTGGACGAGCCGGCCTTTCTCCTGACTGAGGGCGGCCTGTTTAAAGACGGCTACAACGCGGATCTTGACGATCTGCGGAAAATCAGCCGCTCCGGCAAGGCGTTCATTTCCACCCTTGAAAAGCGCGAGCGCGACCGAACCGGGATCGGCTCCCTCAAGGTCCGTTTCAACAAAAACTTCGGCTACTTCATCGAGGTTACCAAGGCCAACCTGGGCCAGGTTCCGCCCGACTACATCCGAAAGCAGACGCTCGTCGGCTCGGAGCGCTTCCTGACGCCCGAGCTCAAGGAATACGAGGAGAAGGTTCTCCACGCCGAGGAACGGATCGGCGAGCTCGAATTCCGGCTGTTCGGCGAGCTGCGGGAGACGGTGGCCCGGGAGACGCCGCGGCTTCTCCGGATCGCCTCGGCCGTGGCCCGGCTCGACGTGTCCGCCGGCCTGGCCGAGCTGGCCGCCCGCCGGGATTATGTCCGGCCGGTGGTCGACGGCGGCGACGCGGTCGAAATCCGCGAGGGCCGCCATCCCGTCGTCGAATCGATGAATCTCGAGCCGTTCATCCCCAACGACACGCATCTCGACCGCGCCGACGACCAGATCCACATCATCACCGGCCCGAACATGGGCGGCAAGTCGACCTACCTCCGCCAGACGGCCCTGATCGTCATCCTGGCCCAGATGGGCTCGTTCGTCCCGGCCAAGTCGGCCCGAATCGGCGTCGTCGACCGGATCTTCACCCGCATCGGGGCCATGGATTTCCTGACCGTCGGCCAGTCCACCTTCATGGTCGAGATGATCGAAACCGCCTCGATCCTCCACAACGCCACTCCCCGCTCGCTCATCCTGCTGGACGAGATCGGGCGGGGGACCAGCACGTTCGACGGGCTGAGCCTGGCCTGGGCGGTGGCCGAATATCTCCACGACCGGGAGGAGGTCCGGGCCAAGACGCTGTTCGCGACCCATTACCACGAGCTGACCGAGCTCGCCCTGACCCATCCCCGGATCAAAAACGCCCACGTCACGGTCAAGGAATGGAAGGACGAGATCGTCTTCCTCCGGAAAATCGCCCCCGGCCCCTCCGATCAAAGCTACGGCATCCACGTGGCCAAGCTGGCCGGCATCCCGGCGCCGGTGGTTTCGCGGGCCCGGGAGATCCTCTTCAACCTGGAAAAGGGAGAGCTGGACGAGGACGGCCGGCCGCGGCTGGCGCTGTCCGAGACGGTCAAGTCCGATCCGAGCCAGAAGATGTTGTTCGTCGACGACCGGGAGCGGGCCGCTTTCCGGGAAATCCGGGAGGCGCTCGAGGACTGCGATCCGACGCGGCTCACGCCGCTGGAGGCCTTGAATCTATTGGACAAGATGGTCGAGAAAGTCCGCGAGGCGTCGGCGCCGCCGCCCTCGATAAAAAACGACTAAGCGCCGGACGAAAACGTCTTTGGGGGGATGGGGCGTAAGAAAAGGGGGAGGAACGGGTCAGGTGTCCTCGTCCTCTTCCTCGTCGTTGTCCTCGTCGTATTCCTCTTCGTCTTCCTCGTCCTCGACGTCATCGTCGTCGAAGCTTTTTTCGTCGAATTCCTTTTCGTCGTCGTAGGGGGCGTCGCCGTCCTCTTCCTTCCGCTGCTTGAGGCCGATCTCGAATTCGTCCTTGTCCTCAAACCGGCGGAGGGTGTTGGCCGCGGAGTCACTGTAGACCAGCTCGAGATAATCGTCTTCGATCTGGCAGAAGACGGACATGGAATGACCGGTTTGCAGGTTCCCGACGATTTCGTGGATTTCGGCCTTTTTTTTGACCGCGTCCAGGGTCACCCAGCTTGAAATTTCCATTTCTTCCATGATCCGCTCCGCTCGACTCCGTTCGACAAATCCAAAATAGCAACTTTTTTTTGTTTGTCAAGAGGATTCCGGGCGCGTTCCGACGGCCGAAAAAAAGATGAAAAAGGGTCTTGACTTGACAAACAAAATTCATGGACTTATCTAATGAATTCAAAGAACGGCCGTGCGCCGACGAAGAGGAGTCGCCCCATGAGATGGGAAAAATTGACGGTCATGTCGCAGGAAGCCATCCAGGCCGCCCAGGCCCGAGCCGACGAGCTCGGCCACGCCGAGGTGACGCCGGAGCACCTGTTGGCGGTTTTCCTGGCGCAGGAGGAAAACATCGTTCGGGCCGTTCTGGCCAAGCTCGGCGTATCCGAGGCTCGCCTCCAGGAGAGCCTGGAGACGGTCCTGAGCCGGAGGCCGAAAGCCCGCGGCGGGGAAATCCGCCTCTCGGAGAGCCTGCAGCGGATTCTCGGCCAGGCGGAAAAGGAAGCCGACGTCCTTAAGGACGAGTACGTCTCGACGGAGCATCTCTTCCTGGCGATGGTCAAGGATCCGCGGAGCGAGGCCGGCCGGCTGTTGGCCGAGGCCGGGATCACTCCCGAGACCGTCCTCCAAGCTCTGGCCTCGGTCCGGGGGACCCAGCGGATCACCGACCCCGAGCCGGAAAGCAAGTACCAGGTTTTAGCCAAGTACACGCGCGATTTCACCGAGATGGCCCGCCAAGGCAAGCTCGATCCGGTCATCGGCCGGGAGGAGGAGATCCGGCGGGTCATCCAGGTCCTTTCCCGGCGGACCAAGAACAATCCCGTCCTCATCGGCGAGGCCGGCGTCGGGAAGACCGCGGTGGTCGAGGGACTGGCCCAGCGGATCGCCGATGGGGACGTGCCGGCCTCGATCAAGAACAAGCGGCTGGTCGCCCTGGACGTCGGGGCGCTTCTGGCCGGGACGAAGTTCCGGGGCGAGTTCGAGGACCGGTTGAAGGCCATCCTCAAGGAAATCAAGGAATCGGAAGGGGACATCGTCCTGTTCATCGACGAGCTTCACACGATCGTCGGGGCCGGCGCGGCCGAGGGGGCGATGGACGCCTCGAACCTCCTCAAGCCGGCCCTGGCCCGGGGCGAGCTTCATTGCGTCGGGGCGACGACCATCAACGAGTACCGCAAGCATATCGAAAAGGACGCCGCCCTGGAGCGGCGGTTCCAGCCGGTGATGGTCGGGGAGCCGACGGTCGAGGACACGATCTCGATCCTCCGCGGCCTTAAGGAAAAGTACGAGGTCCACCACGGCGTCCAGATCAAGGACGCGGCTCTGGTCGCCGCGGCGACGCTCTCCAACCGGTACATCACCACCCGGTTTCTCCCGGACAAGGCCATCGACCTGATGGATGAGGCCGCCTCGCGGATCCGGATGGCCATCGATTCGATGCCCGAGGAGATCGACGAGCTGGAACGGCGGATCCGGCAGATCGAGGTTGAGCGCCAAGCCCTGAAAAAAGAGGACGACCCGGCCGGCCGCGACAAGCTTCAACGGCTCGGGGCCGAGCTGGCCGGCCTCAACGAGCGGGCCGATGTCCTGAAAACCCAGTGGAAGAGGGAGAAGGAGCTGATCGACGAGATCAAGAAGCTCAAGGCCGAGCTGGACCGGCTGAAAAACGAGGAGCAGGCGGCCGAGCGACGGGGCGACCTGGAGCGCGTGGCCGAGATCCGCTACGGGAAAAAGATCGAGGCCGGGAAACGGCTCGAAAAGCTGGCGGCCGACCTGGCCGCGGTCCAGAAAAAGCGGAAGATGCTGAAGGAGGAAGTGGACGAGGAGGACATCGCCGGCGTCGTTTCGAAGTGGACCGGCATCCCCGTTTCCAAGATGCTGGAGAGCGACCTGGCCCGGCTGATCAAGATGGAGGACGCCCTGCGGCGCCGGGTCATCGGGCAGGACGAGGCCCTCCGGGCGGTTTCGGACACCATCCGCCGGGCCCGGGCCGGCATCCAGGACGCCTCCCGGCCGCTCGGCTCGTTCATCTTCCTGGGGCCCACCGGCGTCGGCAAGACGGAGCTGGCCCGGGCCCTGGCCGAGTTCCTCTTCGACACCGAGAAGGCGATGATCCGGCTCGACATGTCGGAATACATGGAAAAGCACACCGTCGCCCGCTTGATCGGGGCTCCTCCCGGGTATGTCGGCTACGAGGAGGGAGGACAGCTGACCGAGGCCGTCAAGCGGCGGCCCTACGCGCTCGTCCTGCTGGACGAGATCGAGAAAGCCCACCCCGACGTCTTCAACGTCCTGCTCCAGATTTTGGACGACGGCCGCCTGACCGACGGCCAGGGCCGGACGATCGATTTCAAGAACACGATCATCATCATGACCTCCAACCTGGGGAGCGCGATTCTCAAGGACCGGTCCCGGGACTGGGCGGCCGCGGAAGCCGAGGTCAAGACGCTCGTCGAGGGGCATTTCCGGCCGGAGTTCATCAATCGGATCGACGAGCTCATCGTCTTCAAGCCGCTGTCCCGGGAGGTCATCGCCGGGATCGTCGACCTCCAGTTGGATCTTCTCCGCAAGCGCCTGGCCGACCGCAAGATCGGCGTGGAGACGACGGCCAAGGCCCGGGCGCTTGTGGCCGAGATGGGCTACGATCCGGTCTACGGCGCCCGGCCGCTCAAGCGCGTCATCCAAAAGGAGATCCAGAACGTTCTGGCCATGAAGCTCCTGGCCGGGGAGATCCGGGGCGGGGACACGGTCAAAATCGACGTCGACGGGAAGGGCGGATTTATTTTTTTGACGAATCCCTAAGGAAAATCCCTAAAGCGGCCGTCCGCCCTCAGGATCGCCGGGGGCCGGCTGGCGGGGCGTGTCGTCCGGGGCCGCCGGCCGCGATCGCCGGCGTCGATCGGCGGATTGTCTTTGTCGACGAATCATAGTAAATTGAATTCCGTCCGAATTTCGATCAAGGGTGCCCCTCATGAAAAAAATAATATGGACGATCTGTTTGATCACGGCCGCGGCCGCCGCGCCCGCGGCGTACGCCAACGGCTTGAACCTCAACGGGCTCGGCGCGCGGGCGGTGACAATGGGCGGCGCGTTCGTCGGCCTGGCCGATGATTACAGCGCGATCTTCTGGAATCCGGCGGGGCTCGGCTTCATGGACAAGCCGGCCATCGGCTTCAACCTGTTCGACGTGATGCCGTCCGGGTCCTACCGGTTCGCTATCCCCGGCGGCGAGGTGAAGGCCGAGTCGCCGACCAAGCATTACCTGGGCGGCCTGGGCGGATGGATCCAGCCGGTCAACGACCGCCTGGTCGCGGGGATCGGCGTTTTCACGCCCTCGGGGCTGGGAGCGGCCTGGAAATCGAAGGACATGGCCTCCCTTTCCGGGGGACAGACGTCCATCGACTGGTCTTCCCGGATCGGCGTCTTCACGTTCGCCCCGGCCGTCGCCTATCGGGCGGGCGATTCGCTCTCGTTCGGCGCCCGGATCGACATTTCCTACGGCTTTTTCAACCTGAGCACCTACGCCGGTTCCATTGACGCGGGTCCGGAAAACGTGATCGACCTGGGGCAGTACGAGGAAACCCTGAACGGATGGGGCTTCGGAGCGGCCGTGGGCGTTCTGTACAAGCCCGGCCCGAACGTCAGCCTCGGGGTGACCTACCGGACGCCGGCGACGGTCCGCTTTGCCGGCAAGGCGGCCATCTCCATGTTCAAATACCTGGGCTATCCGGAGGAGTCAGAGATCGACCGGCCCGTCACTTGGCCTTCGTGGCTGGCGGCTGGAGCGGCCGTCAAGCCGGTGGACGGGCTGACCCTCACGGCCGATGTCCAGTACACGAATTGGAAGGCGATGGACGTCTTGGAGACCACCTTCAAGGAGCCGTTCTGGAAGCAGATCATGACGGCCGCGGGAAACACCCGGCGGGAGCTGTACTGGGAGGACAAAATCCAGGTTCGGTTCGGCGCCGAATATGTCCTGGGCAAGGAATGGGCCGTCCGGGCGGGGTATTACAGCGATCCCTCGCCGGCTCCCGATCGGACGATGAACATCCTCCTGCCGAGCTACGGTTTTTCGGGCGTGACGCTCGGCTTCGGCCGGTCATCGGGAGGGCTGCGGATTGATTTCGGCGTGGAGCTGCTCCTGGCCAAGGACCGGACGATCGCCGCGACGAGGGAAAACGCCGCGGCTATGCCCGGCGTCTACGGGATGACGATCCTCGTCCCGCATTTCTCCGTGAGCCACCGGTTCTGAATCGGCGGGCGGGAGCGGCGGGACTCGGAATTTCCGGACGGACTGCGGCCCATATCCCGGCCCAACTCCTAATTCAACGACTCCCCCAAGCGGAGAGGGGAAAACCGGCGGGCGGCCCGAAAAACCCGGCTCGAAAAAGGGGGCCGCAATCCCTCGATGCGGCGCGGGTGTTTGCCGAGATCGTCAATGCGCCGGCCGGAATTGTACGCGGGGGGATATCATTCGGAAACCGGGTCGGCCTCGCCTTGAGGGGGAAAGCGGATCATAGGATTAACGCCGTGTCATTTTACGGTGCCGGGCCGTCGCGGAAATCAAATCGATGTCATTATGATCAACCGATGTTGTCCGGCCGACGGGGGACGAAATCTCTGTATTTTGAATGAATTATGCGGGGAAATAGGAAATGGCTAGGGACGGAATTGAACCGCCGACGCAAGGATTTTCAGTCCTTCGCTCTACCTACTGAGCTACCTAGCCATCCATCGAAAGCGAAAAGAAGCGAGCCTAAGTATATTTTTTTAGGCCGGGATTGTCAACGGAAAGCCCGGCTGGTTCGAACCCGGCCTCAAGTTCCGCCGGAGAGGATTTCTTTATATTTTTTCCGGGAAGCTTTCAGGCGGATCTTGCCCGCGAGAGACGGTCCCCGACGGCGTTGGGGCCGGTTTGTCCGTCTCGATGACCGGCGTTGAAGTCTTTGGTTTTTTTGAAGAGATCCGCGGCTTTTTAAAGCCGAGCGGCTTGAATTCGACCAGAATCCTAATCCGCAATCAATCCCCCTTCGGCAAGTTAATCAATATCGGGAGATCCGTCAAGGCGATTTTTTTTCGAGGCCGGGCCCGGACTGGCGGGAAGGGACGGCCGTTTGTTAGAATAGCCTCGATCATCCGTCATGAAAATCGCCGCCCTCCTGCCCCATGTCCAAGTGTTCGGGGGCGTCCGCCGCTATCTCGAGCTGGGGAACGAATTCGTCCGCAAGGGCCATTCCTTCACCCTGTTTCACCCCGCCGGCTCCGCGCCCGGATGGCTTGAATTCATCGGTGAGCCGCGGCCGTTTTCCGCCCTGGAGGAGGACTCCTTCGACGCGGCCCTGTGCGGGGAATACGCGATCCTTCCGTATTTCGACCGGATCCGCGCCCGGGACAAGTACTTCTATTTTGTCCTCGAGGGTCACAAGATGGAGCGGGAGGTCGCCGGCCGGCCTTACCGTTTCTTGGGCAATTCCGAGGGGATTTGCCGCCGCTTGGAACGGAAATACGGCCTGAAGCCGATCCGGGCCCCCGGCGGAGTCAACCCGGCGATTTTTCATCCCCTGGACCGGCCGGAGGAACGGGAGACGTTCAACGTCCTCTGCTACGGCCGGATCTACAAGCGCCGCAAGGGCGTTCCCATCGTCATCCGGGCCGTGGAAAGCCTGGCCCGCCGCCATCCGAACCTGAAGCTCGTCTTTTTCGACACCTTGGTTGGAGACGATCGCCGCGATCCCCGTCCCTTGATTAAAACGCGGATTCCCTTTGATTTCCATATGAACCTGCCCCAGGACAAAATGGCCTGGCTTTTCGGACAAGCGGACGTTTTCGCGACGGCCGAACGGCGGGCCGGATGGGCCAACACCGCGGCCGAGGCGATGGCGTGCGGCGTTCCGGTCGTCTGCACGCCCAGCGGAAGCCGCGATTTCGCCGAGGACGGCCGGACGGCCCTCGTCGCCCCGTATCCCCTGGCCGGCCCGATCCGGCGGAGGATCGAGCGCTTGATCGTCGACGGGCCGCTTCGCCGCCGTTTGTCCGAGGCCGGGACCGCCCGGATCGCCGAATTCACTTGGTCCCGGCTGGCCGACCGCCTGATCGAGGTTTTTTCCCGCGGCTGAGCGGACGCCTCCGCTTCACGCGGCCGAGGCCGCGGCCGTCGAAAATCACGGTCGTCCGAGATAGGTCGTTTCCAGGATTTTTTCGGGAATGACATGAAGCGTTATTCTGGACAATAATGAAACCGGGCCGGACCTCTGAGAAACGCGGCCAAAAAACAGGACGAAGGGGCGGCGGCCGCGATATACGTAATATATCTTTTAGGCCGGAACTCGAAAAAAGGCCGAAAATTGATATTCCCGGGGGGATTGTGATATTCTGACGCCCTCGATTCTCCATGGCGAAAACGAAATCAAAACACCGTCTGGCGCTCGTCGGAACCGACTCCCTCCGCGGGCAGGAAATCAAGAATATTCTGGCGCAAAAGAAGCTTCCGGCCTTCGATATCGAGCTGTTCGATCCCGACGTCAAGGAAAATTTCAGCAAGCTGACCCAGTTCAAGAAGGAGCCGATGGTCGTCCATAGGCTGGAGCCGGGCGCCCTGGAGGGGAAAGATCTCGTTTTCCTCGCGGCCGACGCCAAAACTTCGAAGGAGATGGGCAAGCTGGCCGAAGCGGGCCGGTTCAAGGCCATCGACCTCAGCGAGACGTTCAACGACCGGGAGGACGTGCCGCTCCTCGTCTCCGGGGTTAACGACGATTCGCTGAAGACCGCGATTCCGCCTCTCCTGGCCAACCCGCATGCCGTGACGATTATCCTGGCCAGTCTGTTTCATCGGATCATCCCGAAATTCGGCCTGAAGCGGGCCGTGTCCTTCGTCCTCCGGCCGGTCTCGGCTTTCGACGATCCGGGCATCCAGGAGCTGGCTAGCCAGAGCGTCGCGTTGTTGAACAGCTCGGTGCCCAAGACGAAGGTCTTCAAGGAACAGATCGCCTTCAACATTCTCTCCCACACCGACGCCCTCGACAGCGACGGCTTTTCCGTCCTCGAGCGTCGGCTGGTGGCGGAAATCCGGCGCGTCCTCGGTCGGCCGGAATTCCCCCTGGTCCTGTCCATCATCCAAGCCCCCGTTTTCCACACGTACTCGGTGATGACCTACTTCGAGCTCAAGGACGAGGCCGAAAGCGCGGACATCGAGGGGCTGTTCAAATCCGCTCCCTTCAAGATGACGCCGTTCCGCACCTCCTGCGAAGCCACGCCCTTGAAAGTCTCCGGCAAGGACGAGATTTTTGTCGGGCAGGTCAAGCGGGAACCCGACAATCCCCGAGCGTTCTGGATTTGGCTGGTCGCCGACAATCTGACGCGCGGCGCGGCCCTGAACGCCTTCGACCTGGCCCGGAAAATCCTGGGGGCCGAGACCCGCTAGGCGGGCCGCGATGTTCGAACTCCTCAAGTTGACCGTCCGGGAAAAGAAATGGGTCACCCTGGCCCTGTTCTCCACCCTCGGCGTCGCCTTCTTCACCGCGGTCATGATGAACCTCGTCCAGCCGGTCATCGACGAGATGTTCGGAGCCAATCCATCGGCCTCGGCGGCGGCCGCGGACGGGGCGGCCGCGACCAAGGTTCGGGCCCTGGACTTTCTTTGGAATCTTCTCGGCATCGACCGGGGGGACATCAAGAGCGCCCTGCCGCTGGTCTTGATCATCGTCATCTTCGGCAAAGGCCTGTTCACTTTTCTCTCGTCGTTCTTCATGAAGGCCGTGGGCAACAAGGTCGTCAAGCAGATGCGGGACAAGCTCTATGCCCACATTCTCGGCATGTCGTCCGGTTTTTTCGACCGGGCAACCACCGGGGACCTGATGTCCCGCCTGACGAACGACGTCGACCGGATCCAGCAAGCCGTCGGAACGGCTATGAGCGACATGGTCGAGGAAAGTTTCGTCCTGGCCGGCCTTCTCCTGACCCTGCTGATCAACGACTGGCAGATGGCCCTCGTGGCCTTCGTCATCGCCCCGCTGGCCGCCATTCCCATGGCCGCCTTCAGCCGCCAGCTTAAGAAGCAGGGGCGGAAAAGCCAGCTCAAGATGGCGGACATCTACAACCTGATCCACGAGACCGTGACCGGAAACCGGATCGTCAAGGCCTTCACGATGGAGGGCTTCGAGCTCCGGAAATTCCTCAAGTCCTCCTGGCGGTATTACCGCATCAACTTGAAGCTGGCCTGGATCTCGTCCCTGTCCTCGCCGTTCATGGAATTCATCGGCGGCCTGGTCGGGGCCTTCATCCTGGTCGTCGGAGCCGACCGGATCGCCAAAAACCAGATCAGCCCGGGCGATTTCGGAGTGTTCGTTTCGACCATTTTTTACATGTTCACGCCGATCAAGCGGTTGAGCCGGGCCAACAACGTCGTCCAGCAGGCCGTGGCCTGCTATGACCGCGTCCAGGAGGTCCTTAACACGCCCCAGGAAATCGAGGACCGGCCGGAAGCCTACCCGCTGCCGCCAGTCCAGGGGCGGGTGAAGTTCGACCGGGTCGGCTTCGCCTACTTGACCGATCGGCCGGTCCTTTTCGACGTCAGCTTCGAAACCAAGCCGCGGGAGACTATCGCCCTGGTCGGTTTGAGCGGGGCCGGGAAGACGACGATCGTCAACCTCATCGGCCGCTTCTACGAAGCCACCTCCGGGACGATCACGATCGACGGAAACAATGTCCGGGACGTCACCCTGGCTTCCCTCCGGTCGCAGATCGGCTTAGTGACCCAGGAGATCGTCTTGTTCAACGATACGGTCCGGGCCAACATCGCTTACGGCCTCGACGACGTTCCCCTGGATAAAATCATCGCCTCGGCGACGGCCGCGGAATGCCACGAATTCATCTCCGAGCTTCCCCAAGGCTATGACACGTTGATCGGCGAGCGCGGCGGCATTCTTTCCGTCGGCCAGCGCCAGCGGCTGGCCCTGGCCCGGGCCCTGCTCAAGGATCCGCCGATCCTGATCCTGGACGAGGCGACCTCGGCCCTGGATTCGGAGTCCGAGCGGTTGATTCAGCAGGCCTTGACCCGTATCATGAAAGACCGGACGACGTTCGTCATCGCCCATCGGCTGTCCACGATCCGGAACGCCGACGCCATCCTGGTCATCGACGGCGGCCGGATCGTCGAGAGCGGGACCCACGAAGAGCTGATCCGCAAGCCGCGCGGCATTTACCGGAAGCTGCATGATCTGCAGTTCCCGGAGGAGGAAAACGGAGGATGATTCAAAGCATGACCGGGTTCGCCGAGAAGAGCTTCTCGACCCGGACCCTGCGCGTCAAGATCTGCCTGAAAAGCCTCAATCACCGCTTTTTCGACTGGTCCTACAAGGGCGCCCCGATCGGGGAGCTCGAAAACCGTCTCCGGGAGATCTGCCAGGAACGAATCCATCGCGGCCGGATCGAGGCGATGATCGACATGGCCTTTCCCGATCCCGCCAGCTGGGACGTTGTCATCAACGAGGGATTGCTCAAGAAAATCCTGGCGGCCTTCGACCGGGTCGCCGTTCGGTCGGGCCATGAGCTGACCTTCGGGCTGGACAGTCTCTTCCGGATTCCCCAGCTGGTCGAGCTCCGAAGAAAGGATTTCACCCCGGCCGAGACCGAGTGGATCGCCGCCGGCTTCAAGAAAACCCTGGACGAGCTTCTCAAGTCCCGCCGGGCCGAGGGACGGAAAATCGCCGCGGCCCTCCAAACTCACTTGCGGGCCATCGCCGTCTCGGTCGGCCGGGTGGCGGTTTTGATCAAGAAACAGCCCCGGACTCTTCAAAAGAAGCTCCGGGCCCGCCTGGCCGAGGCCAACGGGGCCGGCCCGAATTCCAAGGAGCGGATGGCCGAGGAAGTGGCCTACTTGTCCCAGCGCTATGACGTCGCCGAGGAAATCGCCCGCCTCAAGCACCACTTGGAGGCCGCCCGCGAGCTGCTGTCCGTCAAGAACAGGGCGCCGGCCGGAAAGATGCTCGATTTCCTGGCCCAGGAATTCACCCGGGAAGCCAACACCTTGAATTCCAAATCCCAGGAAATCGGCGTCACTCGGGAGGGACTGCTCATCAAGGGAGAGGTCGAGAGCATCCGCCAGCAGGTTCAAAACATCGAATGAGGAGGATGACGTGTTATTTGTCGTGACGGGGCCGTCGGGTTGCGGGAAGTCGACGATTCTCGCCCAGCTTGTCAAGGATGTGCGCAGCATCAGTTTTTCGGTGTCCCACACGACCCGTCCCCGCCGCCCGTCGGAGGCGGAGGGGCGGCAGTATTACTTCGTCTCGGAGACGGAGTTCAAGCGGATGATCAAAAAGGACATGTTCCTGGAGTGGGCTGAGGTTCACGGGCATTGCTACGGAACCTCGAAACGGGAGATCGCCGCCCGGGTGAAGGAGGGCGACGTGATTCTCGATGTCGATGTCCAGGGAGCGCGGTCGATCCGGACGCTCCGCAAGGACGCGACCTTCGTTTTTGTTCTTCCGCCCCGGGCGGCCGACTTGCGGAAGCGGCTCCTCGACCGGGGCGAGGACGACAACGCCTCGATCCGACGCCGGCTGAACAACGCCAAGCGGGAGATCCGCGAGGCCTCGTCGTTCGATTACGTGATCGTCAACGACCGGCTGAACCGGGCCGTCCTGGAGCTCGAGGCGATCGTGCTCGCGGCCCGGTGCCGGGCCGAGAGCCAGGCCGCGAAAATCCGGGCCGTCCTGAGATCCTTCCCGGCCGCGAAAAAGTGAGGCGTCATGGCTAAAATCGCGCTGGGTGTCGCGTCATCGATCAGCATTTATAAGGCTTGCGAAATCCTCCGCGGATTCCAAAAGGAAGGCCACGACGTCCAGGTCATCGAAACCCGGAACGCCGCGGCCTTGATCCCGCCGGCTTTATTCGACGCCTTGTCCGGCCGCCGGACGATCGTCGAGCTGTTCGACGACCGGCAGCCCTGGTCCGTCGCCCACGTCGCCCTGGCCAAGGAGATCGCCCTGTTCGTCGTCGCTCCGGCCACGGCCAACATCCTGGCCAAGTTCGCCTGCGGCTTGGCCGACGATTTCCTGTCCACGTTTTACTTGGCCGTCCGAACGCCGGTCCTCATCGCCCCGGCCATGAACGAGGCGATGTGGATCCACCCGCAGACGCAGGACAATGTTCGGCGGCTCCGGGAGCGGGGCGTCGAGTTCGTCGAACCGGCCGGGGGGTACCTGGCTTGCGGCGACGAAGGGCAAGGCCGCTTGGCTGATCCCCAACGGATCATCGCCCGGGGGCTGGACCTTCTCTGCCGGGGGACCGGCCTCCGGGGAAAAAAAGTCCTGGTGACGGCTGGACCGACCCGTGAGGCGATGGATCCCGTCCGCTACCTGTCCAACCGGTCTTCGGGAAAAATGGGCTTCGAAGTCGCCCGGGAAGCCCTCCGTCGCGGGGCCGACGTCGTGTTGATCGCCGGTCCCGTCGCGATCGCGCCGCCCTCGGGACTCGAGGTCGTTCCGGTGACATCGGCGGCCGAGATGAAGGAAGCCGTCGACAAGCATTTTTCCGGCGCCGACGTCACGGTGATGGCCGCGGCCGTCGCCGATTTCATGTTCCGCGCCCCGGCCGTCCGGAAGGTCAAGAAAGAAACCCTCCCGGCCGGATTGGAGATCGTCCGCACGCCCGACATCCTCAAGGAGCTGGGCGGGCGGAAGCGCCCCGGCCAGATTCTTGTCGGTTTCGCCGCTGAAACGAACGCGGTCGAGGCCGCCGCCCGGAAAAAGCTCCGGGAGAAGAATCTCGACCTGATCGTCGCCAACGACGTCTCCCGGGAGGGAACCGGCTTCGAGGCCGACGTCAACCAAGCGGTTCTGATCGACCGGCGGGGGAAATCGCGGAAGACGGACATCTTGAGCAAGCGGGCCCTGGCCGCGGTGATCTGGGACGCTGTCGAGGGACTTCGTGAAAAGAAAAAGTGACGCCTTGTCGGCCTTGGCCGACCGCGTCCGATTTTTCGAGGAAATAGGAGCCGGGTTCCTTTTCCGGTCCGAGGAGCCGCGTCCGGAAGCCGGCGCGGCAGGGGGGACGATCGTTGCCGGCTCCCCGCGGCCGGCCGCCCGCCTCGCGGAATCCGGTCTCGACTTGCCCCGTGTCGACCGGACGCTCGACGACGTCTCCGCCGAGATCCGGGCCTGCCGGAAATGCTCCCTGGCCGCCGGGCGGACGAAAGCCGTGCCGGGCGAAGGCAATCCGAAATCGCCGCTGATGTTTGTCGGGGAAGGGCCGGGGCACGACGAGGACGTCCAGGGGCGGCCGTTCGTCGGCCGGGCCGGCCAGCTGCTGACCAAGATCATCGCGGCCATGGGGTATGAAAGGTCCGAGGTCTTCATCGCCAACGTCGTCAAATGCCGGCCGCCCGAAAACCGGGTCCCTCACCGCGAGGAGGCCGAGGCCTGCGCGCCGTTCCTCATCGAGCAGATCTCCATCCTCCGTCCCCGGGTCATCGTCGCCCTGGGAAAAACCGCCGTCGATTTTTTCGTGCCGAACGTCAAGGCCATGGGCGCGGTCCGGGGCGTATTCCAGGAATGGCACGGCCTTCCCGTCATGCCCACCTTCCATCCGTCCTACCTCGTCCGCAACGAGGGGAACCGGGAGATCAAGCGGATGGTCTGGAATGACATGCAGAAGGTGATGGCTTTCCTTGGCGGAAAATGACCCTGTTCGTCGACGTCGCGTTTCCGCGGCCTCTCCTCCGCAGCTATACTTACGCGATCCCTGCGGCCTTGTCCGGAAGGGTTCGGCCGGGCGTCCGGGTGCGGGCTTCGCTCGGCCGGCAAACCGCCGTCGGCGTCGCCGTACGCGTTCACGACGAGCCTCCCGCCGGCGAAGCGGCGGTCAAGGAGATCGCCGCCGTCCTGGACGAAGCGCCGGCCCTTCCGCTTCCCATTCTCGCGTTCACCCGGAAGCTGGCCGCCGAACAGGCCGCCGGGTGGGGTGCCCTCCTTGGGCTGGCCCTGCCGCCGGACCCCGCCCCGCCGCTCAAGCGGCGGGCGGCCGAAAAAGGGCGCGTGGAGGTCGAACAGCTCGAGCTCGACCTTGAGTCGACCGCGGCCGTCGCCGCGGCCGCCGCGGAGATCGGACGCCGAATCGGGGCCGGCGAACGGGCCGAGTTCCTGGCCTGGGGGGGGCGGGGAGCCGGCCGGGCGATGATCATCGAGGGCGTCCGCCGGGCTCTCGATCATTCCCGCAATGTCCTCGTTTTGCTGCCCGACATCGCCCGGGCGGGGGATCTGCGCTCCCGTTTTCAAGCGGCCCTGGGGACGGCGCCCGCGCTTCTCCACGGACAGATGACGCCGAGGGCCCAAAGAGCCGAGTGGGAGAGGGTGGAACGGGGGGACGCCCGGGTCATCCTCGGATCGCGGGCGGCCTTGTTCAAACCATGGCCCCGGATCGGTCTGATCGTCGTCGAGGACGAGTCGGACGAATCGCACGGCCAAGCGGGTTTTCCCTCCTATGATGTCCGGAACGGGGCGCGATTGCGGTCGACGGAGGAAAACGCCGTCCTTTTATTAGTCGCGGAGGCCCCGACCGTGAGCGCTTATGCCCGAGCCCGGGCCGCCGGCGCTCTTTTTAGTCTCGGCGGCGAAGAGCCTCCGCCGGGAGTCCGGGTGGTCGACGATTCGACCGGGAAGGATGTCCTGACCGAGGCGATGCGGGAGGGCATCCTGGGATGCCTGGCGGCCGGGGGACGGGCGGTTCTTTTCCTCAACCGCCGGGGATATGCCTCGCTTCTTTTCTGTCCCCGGTGCGGCTTCATCCCGCGATGCGGCCGGTGCGGTTCGATTCAGCCTTATCACAAAAAGGCCGACCGGCTGGTCTGCCGCTCCTGCGGCGCCGAGGACAAGCGGCCTTCTTCCTGCCCGTCCTGCCGGCATCGAGTCTTGGAGCCCCGGGGCGGGGGAGTGGAGGCTCTCGAAGAGGAGCTGGGCGGCGTTTTTCCCGGAGCTCGGATCGCCGTCTTCGACCGGGACCGGGCCCGGCGGGCCGCCGAGCGGAAGAAAATCCTCGACGCCTACGGCCGCGGCCGGCTCGATCTCCTCGTGGCCACCCAGCTTTTAGTCCGCCAGCCGGGCCTGCCGCCGGCCGATTTCGTCGGCGTTTTCAACCCTGAATCCGGCTTGGCTTTTCCCGATTTTTTGGCCCCCGAGAGGACGTTTCAATCGCTTCTCCGGATGATCCGGTTCGCCCGAACGGGCGTCCGGCCGGGACGGGTGGTCATCCAGACCGGTTTTCCCGGGCACTACGGCATCCGGACCGCCTCCCGGGCGGATTTCGAGGCGTTTTTCTCCGAGGAAATCGAGCTTCGCCGTCTCTTCCGCCGGCCTCCATTCACGGCCTCGGCGGACGTCGTCTTGAGCGGCCGGGACGCCCGCCTGCTGGGACGACAGTCCCGGGCCCTGGCGGCGGTTTGGCGGGAAGCGGATCCGAAGGTCGAAGTCCTCGGGCCTTCGTTCGCGACGGAGCCGGGAAGACCGGGAATCAAGAAAATCCAACTGGAGCTGCGGTCGGATTCAGCCGAGGCGATCACCGCTCTTCTGGCGGCCGGGCTCGAGGATTTCGGCCGGGACGTTCAGGTCGTCCGGCACGACGGATTTATTCGCTGAACAGGATCGTGATGACGACCGTCTTGGCGATGATCTGAGGAGACGAGGTCTCGAGCTGGGCCATCACCGTGGCCGATGTATCCGAGTCGATTTCGAATTTCGTCGGGCCGGTGTAGGCGATCGAGGCGACGCCGTTCCAATCGGTGGTGACGGCCGCCCGCTGGGAGAAGTTGGGGAATTCGCCGGGCCCGTCGGCGATGGTGAAGTACACCGTCCGGTTGAAGGCCGGTTCCCCGTTTTCCGTGACGGCGGCCTCGATGGTCGAGGTCGGCCGGGCGGTCCCCGTCAAGATGACGTTGGGATTGGCCGTGAGGCTGAACGTCAGAGCGAAGGTCGAGGGTCCGACCGGCGTGGGGCTTGGGCCGGCCGTCCGCTGGCAAGCCGCGGCCAGGGCGACGAGGAGAATCAACCCGGTGATTTTGAAGGCTTGGGTTCGGGGCATGCGTATCCTCCTCATCCGTTCGCGAAATTCGCGAACCGGACCGAAATGGCTCCGGTGACCTTGACCTCGGCGCCGGTGAGGTCATGGCCGTAAAAATCCACCGTGGCCGTGGTATAGATGATTTCGGCCCGGCTTCCCCCTTGGAGAAGATCCAGGAGGGGGGGCTCCTGCTTGGCTGATTCCCGGACGATGATGAAGCCGAACTCGGTGGCAATGTTCACTTTAAGGAGAACGGTCAGGTCTCCGTCGAACGGATAGGGAACGTCGACGCCGGGCTTGTTCCGGCCGTCCGATCGCGTGTACGTGACCGTGTAATGCGTCAGCTGCACGTCGGCGTAAGGGGACGTCCCGGCGATGGGATCGGGGTCGAGCTGCCGGGCGCTTATCGTCGCGGTGGCGATGTCGGCGATAATGGATGTGTCGCCCGTGTCGGGATCCTGGAAGAGGACGTCCGAGGCGACGTAATCCGCGGCTTTCCCGCTCTCGTCGAGCCCCATCAAGTTCTCGATGACGAGATAGCTCATGGACTGGGTCTTGTTTTCCAGCGGATTGCAGGCGGCCGCGGCGAGGAGGAGGGCCGATAGGGCGAGAATCCGGACCGTTTGGACGGGGGATGGAGAATAGCGCATCGTCGGCCTCCTATTTCTGGATCCTCGGGGTGATGAAGATCAGGACCTCGCGGTTCGTCCGGTTCTTGGACAGGCTCTTGAACAAGTTCCCGAGGATGGGAATTTGGTGGAGGAAGGGAACCCGTTCCCGCGTGATCGAGTCTTCCACCCTAAAAATCCCTCCGATCACCGTCGTCCCCCCGTCGGGGACCATGACCGTCGTCTTGGCGCTCTGGGTCGTGATCGAGGGAATCCCGCCGGCCGTCGTGCTGAAATCGGCCGCGTTGTTCTGGATGTCGATGGTCATGATGATCGTCCCGTCGGCCGTGATCTGAGGGGTGGCCCGCAGCTCCAAGCCGGCGTTGACGTATTGAGTGGTCACGGTGAAGTTGGCTGTCGTTTGGATGGGGATCTGGCGGCCCTGGTTGATGTAAGCTTCCTTGTTGTTCTGGGCGGTCACCCGCTGGCTCGAGATGATCTTGCCGCTGCCTTCCCTCTCCAGGGCGGTGAGGGCCATGTCGATCCGGAAGGTGTCGAGAACGTTGGCCAGGGAAAACCCGGCGGCCGTGGAGAACGATGAGGCCGGCAGGTTGACGGCGTAACCGCCGAGCGGCCCGCCGAGGCCCTTGGTGACGGTTCCCTGGGGGATCAAGGCGCCGTCGGCCAGGACCTTATTGGGGAACTGGAGCGAGGTCTGGTTCCCGTAGAAAGGATCGGCGATCGCCTTGTAGCCCCATTGAATGCCCAGGTTGCGGACGAACGTGGACGTCGCCTCGACGATCCTCGTCTCGATGGTGACTTGGGGCGTGGCCGCGTCCAGGGTAGCGACGATCTCATCGATGAGATCGATTTTTTCCTGCACGTCGGAAACGATCAGGGAGTTGGTCCGGGTGTCGATGACGATGTCGCCCCGGGCCGACTTCTTGCTCTTGATGATATCGTTGACGTCCCGGGCCGTGGCGTAGGAGAGATTGTACGTCTTGGTGATGATCGGGCCGGAGGCTTCCCGGGCCGTCATCAGGGCGAGCTGGGCTTTTTCCTCGTCGGCCAGGACGTTGAGGGGGGCGATCCGGAGGACGTTGCCCTCGAGGATTCGCCCGAGCTTATTGTTTTTCAGGATCATGTCGAGAAATTGATCCCAGGGGACGTCCTCGAAGGAGACCGTCACCCGGCCCCGGACGTCCTGGTCGATGATGACGTTCAGTCCGACCCGGCCGCCCAGCCAAAGAATGACGTCGCGGAGGTCGGCGTCCTTGAACTTCGGGCTGATGAGCTCGCCGCTGTATTTCTCCACCGGATCATGGATGGTCCGGGAGGCGGCCCGCTCCTGCGGCGGGGGGGCGGTCGCGACCGGCTCTTCCTGTGCTTGGATCGGGGGCTGGACGTCCGCTTTTTCAGCCGGTTCGGGGGGCGGAACGATCGTCACCGGGATCTGCCGTTCGACCGTCCGGGTTTCCGCCTTCGGTTCCGGCTTCACGGCGGGCGGGGCGGCCGGGGGATCGGCCTTCGGCTCGACTTTCGCCGGCGCGGGGCTGACGACCGGGGCGGGAACCTCGGCCTTGGGCTCGGCTTTCGGCCCGGATTTCTCCTGAATCGGGGAGGCCGGGACCGAGACCGCGACCGGATTTTTCGCTTCGGTCGGGACGGGAGCGGGCGCCGCCGCGGACGGCGGCGGGGCGGCGTTTTTCACGGCGATGACTTTTTCGAGAGCCGAGTCGGCGGCCGCGGTTGGGCCGCCCGAAACCGCGGCGATCGGCCGAGCGGCGTCGGCGAAGACGACGCTCACTCCGTCGTCCGCGGCGGCCAGGGCGAAGAGCCGCGGCTCCCGGAGGTCAAAGACAATCCGGCTGATGGAATAGGGATCGCCTTTTTTGAACTGGCCGGTCCGGAATTTTTCCACTCCGTGGCGGCCGACGTACACTTCGGCCGGGGGCTGCCCCAAGACCGCGTCGAAAACGTCGACCACGAGACGCAGCGGATTGTCCAGGGCGAAGGTATTGATGATCGCCCGTCGGCCCTGCCGGACGTTGAGATCGAACCGGTTCCCGGCGTCCGCGTCGGTCGAAATCGCCAGCGGTTGAACGGACCGGGCGGTGCGGTCGAGCTCGGCCTTGGTATCGGGGGCGATGAGATAATCTTCTCCGCGCTGAATCCGGATCAATTCGATGACGGTTTTGGTCTCCTCCGTCCAGCAGCGGACAGGAACCCGCTCAGCCAGAGTCAAGGACAGAAGCGTCCGGCCGTCGGCCGCCGGACCGAGCTTGGCCGCCCGGACAAGGGCGGGTTCGTCGGCCGGGATCAGGGGGACGGCGGCCAAGGTCGAACCCTTCGGCAGCTCGGCCGTGAGCACGGCCTCGTTCCCCGCGGCGTAGGCCGGGGATATCCCCGCCGGAAAGGCGGCGCCGTCCAGGATCACACGGACGTTGACCCGGGTCGGCAGGATGGTGACCCGAAGCGGCGCGGGGGAAGATCCCGTCTGGGAGAACCCGACGACCGCAATCGCGAGTCCGACGACGGCTAGGGTGAGCCGGATGGGGGTCTTAGTCATGAGCGGGCTCCTCGGGCGAGATCTCTTTCGCGATATCTTTGGGCTTGGCAAGCGGGATTCCTTTATCACTGGTCTGGCGGAAAACGACGCGGTCGGCTTCGATGGAGAGGACAAAGCCGTCGGCGAGTTTTTGGCCTTCGTGCAGCGACAAGGGGAATCCCTCGCCGAACGCGACGATGGCCTCGTAGCGGTTCTGGGCCTTGACGATGCCCATCAGGACGATGTCGCCGATCTCCATATCGGACAAGCCGGTCACGGTCCGCTTGGATCTCAACCGCTCGCCGCCGAACAGGTCCTTGAACGGGTCTCGGCGGCCCTCGGGATCGTAGGAAAAGACAGGGGCGACGATTTTCTTTTCAGGAGCCGGAGCGGGCTTTTCCGGCGGCGGCGTTTCCTGGAGGGCCGCGGCCAGGGGAAGGACGAAGGCTAATATCAGCCCGCAAGCCGTAAGCGCGTGTTTAAAATTCATTTCGTTCCTGCTTGACCGGCCGCGGCCGAGTCGGGGCCGGTTTCTTGATCATCGCCTGTTCCAGGAAGAAATAGGATTTAAGGGTGAAGGAGGCGGTGATGGTGTTGCCGCTCCGCTGATCGGAGAGGGCCTTGATCGAGAAATCGTCAATGTTGAAAATCCGGGGGAAATGAAGGATACGGTCGAAGAACTGGGCCAGGTTGTGGTAGGTCCCGTTGACGACGATCGGAATCGGCCATTCGGTGTAAAAATCCCGGGCGGTTTCCCGGTCCTCGGCGAACCGGACGAGGTCGAGCTGCTGGTCGAAGGCCATCTGCTGGATGTTGCGGAGGATGTTGCTCGTTTCCTTTTTCTGGGGGATGATCGTCTCGAGCTCGGACAGAGAGGCGTTGAGCGAGACCAGCTCGGCTTCGATGGCGTCCAACTGGCGCTTTTTCACCCGGAGAATCTCGACCTGCTGCTCGGCCTGGATGCGCTCGTTTCGGACCGTTTTCAGGGAGGCTTGCTTCGGCTTGTAATAGGCGAAATAGAACAGGCCGGCGACGATCGCCCCGAGGAGGAGATACGTCGTCAGGGTCTTGTTTTTCATTTTGCCACCGGGCCTTTCGCCGCCGGGGCGGGGAGCGGGGCTCTCAGAATGAATTCCTGGAAGACGTTCTTGCCGACGGTGATCTGGTTGGAGGAGGAAATCGTGACGTCGTTGAACAGGCCGGATTTCTGAAGGGCTTTGGAATATTCGGAGATCTGGATGTTGGAGAGCGCCCGGCCCTTGATGTCCAGCGCCTGGGCTTTGTATGTCGCTTCCAGGAGCCAAACCCACTCGGGGAGATTCCGGGAAAGGACGTCAAGCAGCCGGAGGGGGACGGCTTGCCGGCCCCGAAGCTCCTCGATCAGCCGGATCTTGTTCTCGAGGAAGAATTTCTGCTGCTCCACGAGTTCCAGCTTTTGGAGGACGGGCGTCAGAACGCGCTGCTGATCCTGGGCCTCGGAGAGGAGGGCCCGCTCGGTGTCGATGGATTGTTTCTGGAGAAATGCCAGCGCCCCAAGGACGGCGATGACCAGGAAGATGATCAGATTGACGGCATTCGACTTTTTCGCTTTCTCGGGTTTGATTTCGACCGGCGCGGCGACGGAAACTCCGACGGCCGGCCGCTTGTCGCCCGCTTTGATGTCCGTCTTCAGGAGATTGACGCGGATCATCGGCTCATTTCTCCCGTTTGCGCGTCGCCAGCCCCACGGCTACGCTGAACAGCGGAGCCATGTCCTGATCATACGCCGGATCCAATTTTTTGTCATTATAATGGATTTTCCGGAAGGAATTGAACGGAACCGTCGGGACTTTGAACTTATGCTCGAACGCCGCCGGCAGGCCGCCCATCCCGGCCAGGCCGCCGCAGAGGTAAATCTGGTCGACTTTTTTCTCCCGCCGGTCTTCGGCCGTATAAAAAGCGAGGGTCTTCTCGATTTCGTCGAGAAGCTCCTTGATGTTCATCTCCAAGAGGGTGGCCGAGTCCGCCTCGGAGACCCCGGCCGGGGAAACGCCCCGGAGAAGGGCTTCCGCCTCCTGATGGCCTATGTTGAGGTCCTTGCGGATCGCCTCGGTGATGTACGTGCCGCCGATGGACAGGTCGCGGAACAGCTGGGGGATGCCGTGATCGATGACCACGATCGTCGTGACGTTGGCCCCCAGGCCGATGATGGCGACGGATTTTTCGGCGAATTCCTCGGGATAATTGATCTCGAAGGCGTTGAACAGGGCGAAGGCGTCGACCTCGATCGCCACCAGGTTCTTCTTGGCTTGGTTGATGACGTTGGTCAGGGAGGCCACCTTTTCCTTCTTGACGGCGACGAGAAGGATTTCCAAGCCCCGGTCCTCGGACCCCGGCGGCGGCTTGAGAATCGCGTAATCGACGTGCGTTTCCTCGTAAGGGTAGGGGATGTTGTGCTTGGCTTCCCAGATGATCGATTCGGCCAGCTCCTGAGTCTCCATGGCCGGCAGCGAGATCTTCTTGATGATAACCGCGTTGCCGGAAATGGACAGGGCGACGTCCTTGGAAGTGATTTTCGCCTTGCTGAAGGCCTCGCTGATCGTCGCCGAGACGGCCGCCGAGTCGATGATCGATCCCTCGACGATCACGTCGTGAGGGAGCGGCTCGTATCCGATGCGGGCGACCTCGAAGACATCCTTTTTCCCTTTCTTTTTCAGGTTGAGCTCGAGGATCTTCACCCCGTGCGAGCCGATGTCCAGTCCGACGACTGTTTTTTCTCGGGTTAGGCCGAACATGTCATACCTGTCCCCTTATATAGATAAAGACTCCGGATCCGCGGCGAATTTCTCACGCAGCTTCTGTTCGACGATGGAAGGGACGAGCTCCCGAACGGAGCCGCCTAAGGCGAAGACTTCCTTGACCAGGCTGGAGCTGAGGAACGTGTAGCGGGCGCTGGGCATCATAAACAGGGTTTCCAGTTCGGGATTCAACTGCTGGTTCATCAGGGCCATCTGCATCTCATACTCGAAATCTGAAACCGCCCGCAGCCCCCGGATGACCGCCCGGGCGCCGCGGAGCTTGGTGAAATCGGCCAGAAGGCCGTGAAACGCCTCGACCTCGATCCGGGGCGGATCCTTGAAGATTTCCCGGATGATCTCCATCCGTTCCTCGACGGAAAACAAGGTCGCTTTTTTCGGGTTTTCAAGGACGGCCACCAGGATGCGGGGGAAAAGCTTCGCCCCCCGGCGGATGATATCGACGTGGCCGTTGGTGATCGGATCGAAGGACCCGGGGTATACAGCCAATTCTTCCCCGTCCGTAGCTCCCATGGCCTTACTCCGCATCTCCTTCCATTTCTGGCAGATCCAATCCTTCCGCCTGGGCGGCAGGACGAACTCCTTTCTTACAGTTATCTGCCGGGAATCCTATCCCAGACCTGTTCATTATGCAAGACCGGCGCCGGGGGACAATCCCCCCAAGGGGTGATTCGACAGGTGAATAATTCCAGGAAAAATAGCCTGCGGCGGGCTCCCGGGGGGGTGAGAAGGAAGCCGGGGGCGCTTAGAATAACAGCCTCGCTCCCAGGCGGAAAGAGTAATCCCGGAGATGGATTTTCTCCTCTCCGTCTTTCGACTTAGGAAAAACATCGGTGAATCGGAAGTCTCCCCAGAGACCGATCTTTTTCATCAAGAAATATTCCACGCCGGCCCCGAGAACATAGCCGAACCTCGACTCGGTTTCCTTCGGGCGGGTGACGCCTTGAAATCCCGGGGCGGAAACGGTCAGCTCGCCGACCGTGGTCAGGAACAGGCCGGCCTCGGCCAGGAGATAGACTTGGAACCGCTCCCGGCTGGGGATATAGATCTTGGCCCCGGGAACGATGGAGAAGACCCCCAGGTCGCCCCCCTTGACGGAATAATAGGAGGAAAAGAGGCCGTGATCGAGCCCGTGGCGGCGGTAACCGATGTCGAGGACGGCGCAGATCGCCGGGGAGAACCGGTACCCGATGGTCAGTCCGCCGTTCAAACCGGAGAAGTACGTATCCTGGAAGCGGCTTCCCAGCGGATAGGAGGCGCCTCCGGATACGGCCAGACTGAATGACTCAAGGGAGGTTTCCGGTCCGGCGAAAACAACCAGAGGTCCCAGAAATGACAGGATCATCGCGGCCGACAGCGCTTTTTTCACGTCTGCCCTCCTCCCGGTATTCTCGTTAATCGGTTGAATCGTAGGAGTTTTAGCCGAAGAAGTCAATTCTTCGCGCTTCGGTCCCCGCCGGGGAGGGGGCCGGATTTGCCAAGAAGGCGGATCTTGTGCTAGGTTGAGTTAAAAAATGATCAGCTTCGGGACGTCGGGCTGGCGGGCGGTGATGGGCGAGGAATTCACCTTTCAGAACGTCCGGCTGGTCGTTCAGGCTCTGGCCAACCTCCTCCGGGCGAAATACGCCGGAGCGGACGTTTCCGTCCTGGTTAATTACGACACCCGGTTTCTTTCGGAACGCTTCGCCGTGGAGGCGGCCCGGATCCTGTCCCACAACAAGATCCAGGTTTTTCTCTCCGAGCGCGACGCGCCTTCCCAGGCCCAGGCTTACCAAATCATCAAGCGCCGGGCCCAGGGCGGCATCAATTTCACCGCCTCCTTCAATCCGCCCGAATACAACGGCCTCAAGTACAACGTCGAGACGGGCGCTCCGGCCATGCCCGCGGAAACCGACGCCCTGGAAAAGGAAATCCGCCGCCTGCAGGGAGATTACAGCGTTTTTCCGGGGTATCCGAGGACGGAATACATCGAACGGATCGACCTGCGGAGCGATTACCTGGCGTTTATCCAGGACAAGATCGACTTCGAGATCATCCGGAAGGCCGGCATCAAGGTGGCCGTGGATTCGCTTTACGGGACGAGCCGGGAGTACCTGGATGAAACCCTGAGCGAAAACGGCGTCCCGGTGGAGGAGATTCACGGGTATATCGATCCCTATTTCGGCGGGATCGCTCCCTCTTGCACCGAGGAGAATCTGACCGAGCTGCGCCGGCTCGTCCGGGATAAGAAATGCGACCTGGGGATCGCGACCGACGCCGACGGGGACCGCTTCGGCATCGTCGACCATCGGGGGCATTACATCCTTCCCAACCTCGTCCTGGCCGTCCTTCTCGAGTATCTCGTGGCCGTCAAGGGCTGGCGGGGCGGCATCGCCCGGTCCGTGGCCACGACCCATCTGATCGACCGGATCGCCCGGGCCTACGATCTTCCGGTCTACCGGACGAAGGTCGGCTTCAAGTTTCTGGCCGATCTTTGGCTTCAGAACAAAATCGTTTTCGGCGGCGAGGAAACCGCCTCCCTGGCCGTCGCCAGGCACCTGCCGGAAAAAGACGGCATCATGGCCGGGCTGCTGACGGCCGAAATGGTCGCCGCTTCCGGCCGCCGGCTGTCCGACCTCATCGTCGGCCTGTTCCGCAAGTACGGGGAAAGAATCGGCCTGCAGAAAAACATCCCCTCCAACCCGGAACGAACCCGCAACCTCCGCCGGCTGATCAAGGTTCCGCCTTCGCGGCTGGCCGGCCGGCCGGTGGAGAATATCGAGACGATCGAGGGCATCAAGTTCGATTTCAAGGGTGACGATTGGGTCCTGCTCAGGACCTCCGGAACCGAACCCCTCATCCGCTGCTACGCCGAAGCGGGGACGAAAAGAGACCTCCGGGCGCTGGTCAAGGCCGCCTTGGAGAAACTCGGTTGAATGAGAAAAAACCCGGCGGTTTATGGAAAAAAATCGCCCTGCTCTTCCTTGGATTTATCCTGATCGTTCTCTTGATCACAACCGTCTTCGGGGAAAAGGGGCTGCTGAGCATCGCCCGGGCTCGGAAAGCCCAAGCGGTTCTGCTGCGGGAGATCGAGGCCCTCAAGAAGGAGAAAGCCCGCCTGGAAAGGGAGATCGAAGCCTTGAAAAAGGATCCGGAATCCGTCGACAAGGAAGCCCGCGATAAGCTGTGGTTGATCAAGCCCGACGAAAAAGTCATCGTCAAGAAGCCCGGCAAGTAAGAGGGGGCCGGGGCTTCCCGGGGGCCGGTTATTCCGGAAGCAGGGGCATCACCGCCCAGACCCGGTCCTGGTTGAGGCGCATCGCCCAGTTCAGGGCGCTCCGCCAGTCCTCGGGCAGAAACCCGGCCGGGAAAGCGGCCGCTTCCGTTTTCCGCCGGCCGAAGAAAGAAGCCAAAAAGGGAATGCGCTTGGGCCAGACGGCCAGGCTGACCTCGGCGCCGGCGTCGATCCCGGCCAGCGTCTTGGCCGTTTCGATCGCTTTCGGAAGTCCGCCGAGCTCGTCCACCAATCCCAGTTCCCTGGCTTGGCGGCCGGTCCAGACCCGGCCCCGGCCGACGCGATCGACGGCTTCGGCTGTCATATGCCGGCCCTCGGCCGCCTGGGCCGTGAACCGGTCGTAGATCCAGAGGATTTGTTTTTTAAAGAGGTCGCGTTCCGCGGAGGTCATGGGCCGGTACGGCGAGAAGATATCGGCTTTTTCTCCGTAGGTGATCTTTTCGGCCGTGATGCCGAGCTTGGCGGCGAGGCCGGAAAGATCGAATTTCCCGGAAATGACCCCGATCGAGCCGGTCAGCGTCTGCGATTGGGCGATGATTTTATCCGCTCCCATGGAAACCCAGTATCCGCCCGAGCCGGCCACATCGGACATGGAGACGACGACCGGCTTCTTTTTCCGGGTCAGCTCGACCTCGCGCCAGATCGCGTCCGAGGCAACGGCCGAGCCGCCGGGGCTGTCGACCCGGAAGACGACGGCGGAGATCGAGGCGTCCTCGCGGGCGGCTTGGAACCATCCGGCGACGGTGTCCGAGCCCATGGTCTGGGGCGTTCCCGTTCCGCCGTGGATCGCGCCCTGGCCGTAGATCAAGGCGATGCGCCGGCCGGTGTTCAGGCCGAGGGAGGAGGGATCGAGCCGTTCGTAAACCGCGAGGGGAACCGGTTTGGCCCGCCGGCCGTCTCTCACCCAAAGGGACACGGCCTCATCCTCGTAGGCGACATCGTCGACCAGGCCCGCGTCCCGGGCCTGGTCGCCCTGGAAAAACGCCCGGTCGATGAGCGCCCGGACTTCCTCCGGAGTCTTTTTCCGGGCTTCGGCGACCGCCGCAACGTAATCGTCGAAGCGGCTTTGCAGGAGGGACTCCATCATCTCGCGGTGGGCCGGAGTGAAGCCGGATTCGGTGAACTGGTTGTACGCCGTCTTGAATTCCTCGACGTGCTCGAATTCAGCTCGGATTCCAATCTTGTCCAGCCCTTTTTTGAAGAAGGGGACGAATCCGCCCAGGCCGTTGATGCCGATCCAGCCGAGGGGGTGGAGGACGACCCGGTCGCAGCCCGTCGCCAGGTAATATTCCTTATCGCCTTCGGGGAGTTCCTCCAGGTAGGCGACGGCCTTCTTTCCGGAGCGCCGGAAGTCGAGGACGGCCTCGCGGATCTCGGCGCACTTGGCCCAATCGCATTCCAGAAGGCCGATCTTCAAAAAGACCCCCTCGATCCGCCGGTCGACCTTGGCCATCCTTAGCGTTGTCCAGATGTCATGAACGGAGAGCATCCGCCCGACGGGAAGGAAAGCCGTCCAGAAACCGGACCCGGGGTAATCCACGATCGGTCCGGCGAGATCGAGCCGAAGATAAGCCGAGGGCGGGATGGACGGCGTACGGTCGAAGGACAGGGTAAGGAAGGAAACCGCCGTGGCCGCGATCAGGAAGAAGAAGACCAGGATCAGGATCAAAACGTAAGAGCGTTTTTTCATTGGCTTCACCGCCGCCGCGGATGCGGCCGGATCATCTTACCATGAAAAAGGATCCCGATGAATTCGGCGGCGATTTCCGCGTCCGTTCCATTGGGGGGCCCCGCCCGGCCGGACGCGGGACGCCGGAGAATCCCGGGCCGCGGCCTCTCGTCCGTTCCCCCCTTTCTTGATGATGTTCCCGGGCGGGGCGATGATCCTTCCCGGCCTCCAATTGATTTTCCGGGATCGGTGTGGAAAAATGAGGCCGCTCGAGGAGGTCGCGTTTCATGAATTCCAAGAAAAGGCTGTACGTCGGCAACCTCAACTATCAGACGACCGAGGACGTTCTCCGCCGGACCTTCGCCCCGTTCGGCGAGGTGATTTCGGTGAACATTCTTCCGAACCGGGGCTACGGATTCGTCGAAATGGCCGCGTCCGAAGCGGCCGAGGAGGCCCGGCTGAAGCTGAACGGCCTGGAGCTGGAGGGGCGCAAGATCATCGTCAATGAGGCGAAGCCGCGCGCCGAACGCCCGGCCGAGTCCCGTTTCGGCGGGGAACGGAGGGATTTCCGCAGGTCATAATCACGGCCGCCTTCCTCTTTCCCGGCCGTTCCGGGGGACCGGGAGAGGGATGGATCGCCGAAAGAATCGCCCCGGGGGGAGTAAACTTACTTGGGAGTTGTTTCGTCTCATCTGATGTGAGCCAAGAAATCCTTCCGCGAGCCGCCGGCGGCGTCCCCCCGGACGTTTTGACCGGCTTGGTCCGCGCCGTCCGCTCCGGGGACCGCGACGCCTTCGTCGCCCTGACCCGGCTTTACCAGCAGAAAATCTTCATCCTCGCCTATTCCTTTTTCCGGAACAAGGAAGACGCCGTCGACCTCGTCCAGGAAGTCTTTCTCCGGATCTTCCAAAAGATCGACTCGTTCGAGGAATCCCGCAATTTCGAAGCTTGGATGTTCCAAGTGGCCAAGAACCTGTGCATCGACCACTACCGCCGGTCGCGCGGCCGGCGGACGATGGAGAGCGGCCTCCGGGTGGAGGAGCTCCCCCTGGCCGACGACCGGACGCCGGACGCCGTCCGGGCCTCGGATTTGAAGGCGGTTTTGGCCCGATCGGTCGACCGCTTGGCCGAGCGCCAACGGACGATCTTCCTGATGCGCCACGTCAACCAGATGGGCAACGAGGAAATCGCCCGGGCGTTGAATATATCGACCGGAACGGTCAAATCGCTCCATTTCAAGGCGATCCGGAGGCTCCGCGCCCTGATGGAGCCGCATTTGGGGTGTTCGACATGAAGACTTGCCGTCGATGGAGAAAGGAATTCGGAGGAGATCCGGGGGAATTCGCCGGGCGGGCTTCGACGAGCCCGTGGAAGGAGCATTCAGCCATGTGTCCCGATTGCCGGAAAGAATGGGAGGACGCGGAAAAAATCCTCCAGGGCGCGGCCGCCCTGAAGGAGGATGTCCAGGCGGCCATGGCGACGGTCGACTGGGAGGCCCTTTCCGAGCGGATCGCCGACGCCGCCCTCTCCCGGAGAAGGACGGCCTCCTCGCCGGTTCGGGAGCGTCCGCTCCGGCCGCGGGTCTTCGTCTTGAAGCCGCTTTTCGCCGGGGCTCTCGGCGGATTGCTCATCGGGGCCGCGGTCATGTATTTCGCCCTTCGGACCCCGCCGTCCGGCCCGGCGCCGGGCTCGGCGATCTCCGCCTCCAGCGAATTCATCGACCGGGCCGAGCTGTCGGCGACCAAGCGGGAGACTATCGACTATCTGGACAAAAGCCGGGCTTTGCTCCTCGATTTCGTCCAGGCCGACCCCCGGGAGGCCGGATGGATTCTCCAAGACGAATCCTCCGCCCGGCGGACGGCCGGTCTTCTTTTGAAAAAGCGGCTCATGAACACCCGATTGGACGACGCGGCCATGGCCAAGGCCCGGAATCTTTGCGACCAGATCGAACGGATGTTCGTCGAGCTCAGCCTGATCTCCGAGGAGATCTCGGCCGAGGAAGCGGCCCGGATCCAAAGATACATTGAAGAGAAAAATCTGTTGCTCCGCATCAAGCTGCTCCGGGGAGAGCTTGCGGGAAGCGAGGTCTGATATGCGAAAACGGGCGTTAATCCTTGTCCTTGTGTTGGCCGCCCTGTTCTCCGGGGCTTTTCCGGCCGCGGCCCAGAGCGAGGCGGAGGAAAAGGCCTTCCGGGAAATCAAGCTGCTGATTTTCGACGAGAGCTGGGCCGACGCCCTTTCCCGCCTCGAGGCTTTTTTAGCCGAAAAACCGGCTGATTCCCGCCTGGCTCCGGCGTTGTATTACCGGGCCAAATGCTTGGAGGAGATCGGCGGGCGGGAAGAAGAAGCCCTCCAGGCTTACAAGGAATATCTCGGCCGCGGAGACCGGAACAGGAGCCTGAGCCAGGATGCCGAGGCGTCGATCATCGATTTGGCGATGAAGCTTTATCAGAACGGCGACCGGTCGTATCTTCCGGAAGTGGAGGAGAGGCTGGCCCATCCCGAAAAAGAGGTCCGCTATTTCGCGGCCGTCCGGCTGAGCTCGGTCAAGGAGAAAAAAGCCGCGGCCAAGAGCATCCCCGTCTTGAAAGCGATGCTGGCCGAGCCGGACGAGGAGCTCAGCAACCGGGCGAAGCTCGGCCTGCTTCGGGTCGACCCCGAAGCCTTGGCCGCCGTCCCCGACCGGCATGCCGACCGGTCCTCCAGCCGGCGTTCGGAACGAAAGCCGAAGATATTCCATATCCAGATCCTGGAAGCGCTGGGCGGGAAGGCCGTGCTGTCGCTCAACCTCCCCTTCGCCCTGGCCGACCTGGCCCTTTCCGGAATATCGATGTCCGATCGGGCCCTGCTCAAAGAGAGAGGATACGACATCGACCGGATCATCCGGGATCTCCAAACCGACGGAACCATTCTCGAAATCAGGGACGAGAAGGAAGGAAAAGTCATTAAAATCTGGATCGATTGATCCGAAGGAGTCCTCATGAACGTCAAGAAAAATCCCCTGATCGCCCTAGCCGCGATCACGGTTTTTATCGCCGGCGCGATCCCGGCCGCCGCGTCCTCCAGCGAAGACTGGCGGATTATCAAGAGAGCGGCCCATAGAGACAAATCCTGTTCCCGGATCGTCCGCGGGAAAGCCCGGCGGATGCGGATCGTCGTCTTGGAGGGAAGGGGGAGGGGCGGGTCCCTCCGGATCACCCTCCCGTTCGGTTTTATCGAGGATCTCGTCCGCTTGGCCTCGGTCCGGCACGCCCGGTGGCGCGATTTCGAGCGTGATTTCGATTTCGACCGGGACTTCGATTTCGAGAGAGTCGCGGCCTGGCTGAAAAGGGCGGGCCCGGGATCCGTGCTTGAAGTGCGCGACGGGGATTCGATCGTGAAAATCCGGCTCGAGTAAACGCCGTTATTTCGACGGGGCGGGGCGGGAGAGGAGGGATTCCTCTCCCGCTTTTTTTATCCCTCCGTTCGGACGGCGCCGCGGATGCAATCTTCCGGCCGATCGTTTACAATGTCCCGGGCGTTTCCCCCCCGGAGGGAGGAGCGGCCCCGAGGTAGAGACATGATTGAAATCGACGACCATCTGTCCATGGAGGATTTCCTTCGGGTGATCCGCGACCACGAGCCCGTCGACTTGAGCGTCTGGGCCAGGGAGCGGTTGAAAAAAGGCCGGGCCGCGGTGGAAAAAATCCTGCGCGGCGGCGAGGCCGTCTACGGCGTCAACACCGGTTTCGGCAAGTTCCAGAACACGCGCATCGAGCCGGACAAGCTCCGGGAGCTCCAGCGGAACCTGATCCTCTCCCACGCCATCGGCGTCGGGGGGCCGTTTCCGGCGGATGTCGTCCGCGGCATCCTCCTCCTCCGGGCCCAAAGCCTGGCCCGCGGCCGGAGCGGCGTCCGCGAGCAGGTCGTCCAGCGGCTTCTCGATTTCCTTAACCGCGAGCTCCATCCGATCATCCCCTCCCAAGGTTCGGTCGGGGCGAGCGGCGATCTCGCCCCCCTGGCCCACATGGCCCTGGCCCTGATCGGCGAGGGAGAGGTCGAATACGAAGGAACGGTCTGGCCGGCGGCCGACGCCCTGGACTCGGCCGGGCTCGAGCCCCTCGAGCTCGAGGCCAAGGAGGGGCTGGCCCTCATCAACGGAACCCAGGTCATGTGCAGCGTCCTGGCCCTCCTGATCGAGGACGCCCGGATCCTTCTTTCGACGGCCGATATCGCCGCGGCCATGAGCGTGGAAGCCCTCAAGGGAAGCCCTTCGCCTTTCGACGAGCGGATCACCGGCCTTCGGCCTCATCCAGGGGCCGTCGAGACCGCGGAAAACCTCCGGCGGCTTCTGGCTGGTTCGGAGATCCGCGATTCCCACGCCGATTGCCCCAAGGTCCAAGACGCCTACTCCCTCCGGGCCGTGCCCCAGGTCCACGGGGCCAGCCGGGACGCCCTCCGGCATGTGGCCGGCGTCGTCGAGATCGAGATGAACGCGGTCACCGACAACCCGCTCATCTTCGCCGAGGACGGCCGGGTTATTTCCGGAGGGAATTTCCACGGCCAGCCGCTGGCCCTGGCCGGCGATTACGCCGGCATCGCCCTGGCCGAGCTGGCCAATATCTCGGAGCGCCGGATCGAGCAGATGCTCAATCCCGCGCTTTCCGGCCTGCCGGCCTTCCTGGCCGAACAGGGAGGGCTCCACAGCGGCCTGATGATCTCCCAGTACACGGCCGCCAGTCTCGTCTCCGAAAACAAGGTCCTGGCCCATCCGGCCAGCGTGGACAGCATCCCGACCAGCGCCAACCAGGAAGACCATGTCTCCATGGGGACCATCGCCTGCCGCAAAGCCCGGCGGATTTTTGAAAACGTTCTTTGGGTTCTGACCATCGAACTTGTCTCGGCGGCCCAAGCCCTGGACTTCCACGCGCCGCTTCGTCCGGGAAAAGGCGTGGCCGCGGTCCACGCCGCGATCCGGAAAACGATGCCCCACTTGGCCCGGGACCGCTACCTCAAGCCCGACCTCGAGAAGGTCAGGGAATCGGTCCGGAACGGGGAACTGGTCCGGATCGCCCGGGAAGCCGCCGGGCCGCTTCACTGATCTCGGATTTTGGCGATCCGCCGGCGGTTTTTAAAAGCGAATCGCCGTTTGCATTTAAAACGAATCTTGGGGAACCGGTTGTCTTAAAGAAGGAGAGCTGAGGGGAACCGCGCTCGAGGCCGGGGACCGGATGAATCCCTCCTCCGGATCAACCGCTTCATCGGATTGCTGGAAAAACAGCCGAGGTGTGTTTCAGGGAACCTTCCCGCCGGAGGACGATCGCCCGGACGTTCAGATTTTATTGATCGTTGACAACTTGCCGGACGCTCCTCTTGACTTTGAGTTATCCGGCTTTTATCTTCGAATTAACGAGGGAATGATCCGGTTGAAAAAAAAGCCGGCCAGGGTTTGAGGTTTTTCTCAGTGCAGGGGAGGAGAAATGCCTTTTTCGGCAACCGGCGATAACCGGCGGGTGTTGCGCCGGCCGGCCGCGGGATTGTTCCTAACCGGCGTGATTTTCTTCGCGGCCTGCTATTTTCCAAGCAAGCACGTCGAATCGGTGATTCCCTACGGGATTCAGCGCGATAAGCCCGTCGCCGCTCCGGCCAAGGTTTTCCTGCGGGACGGGACGATTATTCTCTTCCCGTCGGGATTCACCGCCGGCGAAACCGCGATCCACGGCGAAGGCCGGCGATTTGTTCCCGGGGAGCCGGCCGCCCCGGATCTCGAGCCGGTCGAAATTCCATTGGACCGTGTCGCGGCCATGGCCTATTATGATGAAAAATTGACGACGGCGGAAATCGTCGGAACGGTTATCCTGAACGTCTCGGCCGTTCCCCTCGTTTTCTCCTCCCTCTATTGCTTGTCTTGTCCCAAGTGCTGTTTCGGATCGTGTCCGACCGTCTATACGGAGGACGGCGGCGAATTCAAGCTCGCCGCCGAGCTGTTTTCCTTCAGCGTCGGACGCCTCGCGGAATCCGACGACTTGGATTTCCTGGCCGGCTCGGCCGGTCCCCCGGGACGACCCTTCGAAATGCGCCTCACCAACGAAGCCCTCGAGTCCCACCGGATCAATTGGCTTCGACCGCTGGCCGTCGTCCATCCCCTGGGGACCAGGGTCTTCCCGGATTCGAACAACCGGCTGGTGCTCTTCCGCAGGTTCCTTCCGCCGCTTGAGGCCCGAAACAGCCTGGGCGAGGACGTCCTCCCCGCGGTCGCCGAAGCCGATGATCGCGCCTACCGCAGCCCTCAATCCCTTGTCGAGCGCCTGAAGGAAGGACCCTTCTTCGATCATCTGGACGTGAAATTGAAAATCCCCCCCGGGGCGTCCTCCGTGAAGCTTCTCCTCCGCCTGCGGAACACGCTTTTGAGCACGCTCCTGTTCTATGACCTGGTCTTGGGATCGCAGGGACTGGACGCGCTCTCCTGGATCCAGCGGATGAACGGCGATCCGGCTTATGCCGGGCGGTTTTGGTTTCTCTTTCGCGTTTTTTCCGGGGTCCGGGTCAAGGTCCTGACGGATTCAGGCTGGCGGCCGGCCGGCTTGATCGTCGATCCCGGCCCCCTCGCCTTCAAACGCCTCGCCTTGAGCATCCCGGCGTCCGGACGGGAGGACATCGAGCTCCGGCTGGAATTTGTTCCGGACAATTACCTGATCGACTCCGTCAATTACGATTACGAGGAGAACCCCGCCGCGGATCCGGCCGTGATCCCCCTCGAATTCGACGATGTCCGGGACATGGACGGCCGGCCGAGGCCCGACGTCCGGGCGCTCGTCGCCGACAAGGACGATCGCTATCTGGAAACGGAGCCGGGCCAGGCCTATCGTTTCTTCTTCAATCCGCCCGCGGCCCGCTCGGAGGAGGAGCAGGTTTCGATCTTCATCGCTTCCCGCGGCTTCTACAACGAATGGCTCCGGGGAAAGTGGCTGGAACCTCCGGCCGGTTCCGATTACCGGTTCGACCTCGGCGACGTTCCGGGAACGCTCCGCCGGCTGGCCGAAAGCTGGCTGGAGTCGAAGACTTTTCTCGAGGAAAGGTTCTTCCAGACCCGGATTCCGATCAGGGGCGGATGGTGATGATCAAGCTCCGGTGGATGGGAGGGACGGCGTTTCTTCTCTTGGCGGCGTCATGCGCCGTCCCGCTGGCCGAGTATGAGAAGAACCATTATCTCCTCAGTCCCGCCGGCGAGCGGATCGAGATCAAGGACAAGGCGGGCGGAACGGCCGCGGGGGAATTTCTCTTCGCCGACGAGGATTCGGTTTACGTTCTGATCGACGGGCAAAAAGATCTGCCGCCGAGGGTCGCGGCCATGCCCTATAAAACGATTCGAACGCTGAAGATCAGGGGCGTCAAGAACGACAAGTGGCTGTCGGCCGTTCTGCTCTTTCAAGGCCTGCCGGCTCTTCTGCTCGGCGCGACTTATATGGTGGATACGGATAATCCCGGCGGGGGGATCCTTCTGACCGCCCTCACGGCGGTTCCAGCGGCCGTGACGGCCTTGTTTCTTGGGACGGGGCCTCCCGCGATCTCCCTTGGAAGGGGCGGCGTCGATAGGGAAAAAATGAGGGGTTTTTTGAAATACGCCCGGTATCCCTTCATCCCGGACGCCGTCCTCAAGCAGAAGATCCTAGACGGCCTCAAGCGTCCCGCCGGTCCGAGGACCGCGGAATCCCCCTGAGCCTCGTCCCGGCCGCCGCCCGCCCGCGTTGTGCTATAATGATCCTCTTCATTTTTCGCGCGTTCACGAGGATCGTCCATGGAACTCAAACTGACCAAATCGCAATATGAAACCTTGATGATGCTGGTTTACCTCGGCAACACGGTGGTCAACGGATTCCGGGAAAAGAACCCGGTGATGGAAACCGACCACTTGGAGAACTACGTCTACGCCAAGGCGGCGGATTTCGGCCTGGGCAAGATCACGATTTACGACGAGGAGCTCGACGAGTTTTACCCGTCGGCCGAGACCGAGGACTCCTGGCTGAAAATCCACGATGATTACATCAACGACCTGTTCTGGGACGAGCTCATGCACCGCCTGGCCGAGCGGGACCTGGAAAACCGGTACGGCCGGGACGCCGTCGAGGCGATGCCGGCGGAGGAACGGGGCCGCCTGGAGCGGGAACTGATGGACAAGCTTTACGCCGAATTCCACCAGAACGGATTGAATAACCTCATTCTCTACCGGCCGTCCTGAAGCCCGGCCCCGGCCGTCCGCGGCCTCCGCCGGGGGAGAAGAACCGTCAGGCGCCGGCCGGCGCGTCCTTCTTCAAAGCCCGCTTGAGCCAGGCGTTGTAGATCCCCAGCCCGACGAACGAGCAGATTCCCACGCCGCCGACGATCAGCCAGAGCGTCGCGATCTTCGCCGGTCCGCCGGCGTTCCGCGGATCGAGGATCAGCTTCTGGAACAGGGCTCCGCCGACCGGCCCTCCGACGATGCTGCCCAGGGCGACCGGCAGGTTGGCGTAGCCGAGGTAGAGACCCTCCTGGCCCTTGGGGGCGAGGGCGCCCAGGTATTCGTAGATCCGCGGGGAGGCGAACATCTCGCCGGTGGCCATCGAGGCGATCGAGACGATCATGAAGATCCCGGCCGCCGGGATCGCCAAGCCGAGCAGGTCGATTTTTTGGGTCACGTCCGACCAGAGCAGGGTCGGCAGGACGTTGACGGCCATGCCGACGGTCGTCACGGCCACTCCGAACATGATCGACCGGATCGGCGTCCACTTTTTAGCCAGCTTGGTGATCAGGAGCTGGAAGCAGACGATCATCACCGGGTTGGCCATCGTGTACAGCTCCATCGGGGCGTTGGGATCGATGAAGCGCATGAAGAGGGGCATGAGGTTGTAGAGCTGGACGTAAAGGAACCAGAAGAGGGACAGGACGATGAGGAAAAAGACGAAACGGGCGTTCTTCAGGACGGTGACGATGCCCAGGAGGGCTTCGCCCAAGGAGCGGCTCTTGACGACCTGGCCGTCCTTGATCCCGTCGCTGACGAACTGGGGCTCCTTGTAGAGGAACAAGACGACGGCCAATCCGAGCAGGGCGAAGACCGTCGCCACGTAGGTGAAGATGGCCGGAATGCCGTGGCTCGTCCGGACGAAATAGGAGACGCCCCGCCCGGTGATCGAGCCGATGTTGATGACCATGTAAAAGATGCCGAAGGCCAGGGTCGCGTGCCTTCCCGAGGTCTTCTGGACCGTCCCGGCGATGCAGGGCTTGACGATGGAGCCGCCGATTCCGATGAATACGACGGCAAGGACGACGGGGAGGAGATAGTTGACCGGCTCGCCGGCGGCCGCCCCGGTCAGGCCCGGCCAGAATCCCTGGAGGTTGCCCATCAGCAGGTAGCCGATGGTGATTAAAACGAGGGAAACCGAGAGGGATTTCTTGTAGCCGTACTTGTCGGCGATCGTCCCGGAGACGATCGGGAGGAAATAGATGAGCCCCCAAAGGACCGTCCCGTTGAGGAAGGTGGCCGCGGCCGGGCTCATCCCCAGGGTTTCCTTGAGGTAGATGACCATGAACGAGGCCATCGAGTAGTAGGCGGCCCGTTCGAAAAGCTCAATCGTGTTGGCCGTCCAGAAGCTGCGGGGGAACCGGGCCTTGCCGGCCGGGGCGGGCGCATCGCTCATGGGGACACTCCTTTACGGAATTCGACACTCCAAACGAAGAAGGGGAATCATATCGAAGCCCTCCGCCGCGGTCAACCGGGACCGCGGCGGAGGGCGGCGGCCCGGCTTAACGGGCCCGCATGTAAGGATAGGGAAAATCGGCCGGCGGCAGGTAGTTTTCCTTGATCGTCCGGGGGGAGATCCAGCGCATCAGGTTGTGGCTTCCCCCGGCTTTGTCGTTCGTTCCGGACGCCCGGGATCCGCCGAAGGGTTGAAGACCGACCATGGCCCCGGAGCATTTGTCGTTGTAGTAGAAATTGCCGGCCGCGTACCTTAGAATCCGGCAGGCCGTGACCAGGGCGGCCCGGTCGCGGGCGAAGATGGATCCGGTCAGGGCATAGGGAGACGTCTCATCGCAGATTTTCAAGGTGTCTTCGTAGCGATCGTCCGGATAGGGGTAGACCGTCAGGACGGGGCCGAAGATTTCCTCTTCCATGGTCGTCAGATGGGGATCGTCGGTCTCGATGATCGTCGGCTGGATGAAATATCCCGTGCTCTTGTCGCCCTCGCCGCCGGCGATGATCTTCGCCCGGGGGGTTTTCTTGGCCAGGGAGATGTATCCCATGATCGAATCGAAGGCTTTTTCGTCGATCACCGCGTTGACGAAGCAATCGAAATCGCGGACGTCGCCGACCTTGATCCGGCTCAGCATGCCCAGCATCTTCTCCTTGATTTCGGGCCAAAGGGACAAGGGAATGTACGCCCGGGAACAGGCGGAGCATTTTTGCCCCTGGTATTCGAACGCCCCCCGGATCAAGGCCGTCGCAGCCTGATCAGTATCGGCCGAATGGTGGATGAAAATGAAATCCTTTCCGCCCGTCTCGCCGATGAGCTTGGGGTAGGACCGGTAGCGCTCGAGGTTCCCGGAGACGGTCTTCCACAATCCGTTGAAGGTGGAGTTGGATCCGGTGAAGTGAATGCCGGCCAAGTCCTTCGAGCCCAAGGTCACGCCGCTGATGACCGCGCCGGAACCGGGGAGGAAGTTCACCACGCCGTCCGGCAGGCCGGCTTCCCGGTAGACCTGCATCAGGTAATAATTGGACAGAACCGCGGTGGTGGCCGGCTTCCAAACGGTCGTGTTGCCCATCAGGACCGGGGTCATGTTGAGGTTCGAGCCGATGGCCGTGAAATTGAAGGGCGTGACCGTGAAGACGAAGCCTTCCAGCGGCCGGTACTCCATCCGGTTCATCTGTTCCGGCGTGGACAGGGGTTGTTCGTTGTAGATTTCCGAGATGAAATAGGAATTGAACCGGAGAAAGTCCACGGTCTCGCAGCAGGAATCGATTTCAGCTTGGAAGATGTTCTTTCCCTGCCCCAGCATGGTCGCGGCGTTGATCGTGTAGCGGTATTTTTCGGAAATCAACCGGGCGGCCTTCAGGGTGACGGCCGCCCGCTCGAGCCAGGATAGATTCATCCAGTGTTCCCTGGCCCGGCAGGCGGCCTCGACCGCCTGTTGCACCTCGGCCGGCCCGACCGCATGAAACCGGGCCAAGACATGGCCGTGATCACAGGGCATCACGACGTCGCGTGTTTCGCCGGTCCGGACTTCCCGGCCGTCGATGATGGCCGGGATATCGACCACGGTGGAGACCTGGCGTTCAAGCTCCTTGACCAGCGCCTTCCGTTCCGGCGAGCCGTCCAGGTAATCCAAGACCGGCTCGCTTCGGGGAATGGAGAAATTAACGATCGCGTTGTTCAATACACCCTCTCCTTATTGAATTATGATCCCCGATCAGAAAAAAAAAGACCCTTTTCCCGGAGAGAAAAGGGTCCTGCGGACGCCGAGGCGGCGTCCCTCTTTCTCTCCTTTCCAAACACGGGAGGCCGAGCCGTTTCCAGCCCGACCCTTGTCCGCCGCGGAGCGGAACCGTCCCGCCTTCGTGACAACGTCGTGTTTTAGAAGGACGGGATCGGAGATCGAATCCATTCTTACCGATTAAACGGAGGTTGTCAATCCTTTGAAGGCCCCATGACGAATTGCGAGGTGAAAAAAGGGGAAGTGCGGGAAGATTTTCAATGGCGCGATTCGCCCCCTTTTTTTGGGAGGAATCTCGTGTTACGATCAAAAAGAGCGTGCTCCCGGAGGACGAACATGAGCGATCTTATCCGTTTCGGCGTGTCGCTGGAGAAGGGACTTCTGGCCAAGTTCGACAAATCGATCCGCAAGCGCGGGTGGGCCAGCCGGTCCGAGGCTCTGCGCGACCTGATCCGGGCCGAGCTCGTCCGGCGGGAATGGGAGGAAGGGGAGGAGGTCGCCGGAGCCGTGACCCTCATTTACGACCATCACCGCCGGGACATGCTCGAGCGGCTGACCGACCTTCAGCACGACTACCACCGTCAGGTTCTATCCACCCTCCATGTCCACTTGGATCACGACCATTGCCTGGAAATCATCGCCGTCAAGGGAAAGCCGTCCGAAATCCAGAAGCTGGCCGACACCCTTCGGACGATTCCGGGCGTCAAGCACGGCACGCTGACGATGTCGGCGACCGGGCGGAATCTCGGCTGAGATTCACTCCCCGAGCCCGATCCGGGTCGCCCCGGCCATGATCTCATCGCCGGCGCAGAGCGCCGCCTCCGAAACCCGCTCGCCCCGGACATACGTCCCGTTGGTGCTGTCGAGATCGCGGATCCGGAAGCCGCCGGGGCCGGCGATATCCTCGTCGATCAGCGTCTTGCCGGTGACTTTTCCCGTCCCGCCCGGATCCAGAATCTTTTTCGCCTCGGCGCCGGGCATGCCCATCATGTGAAAAGGAGCGGTCATGTCGGCCATGATATGGGCGAGGCAGGAGGCCGCACGGCGATGGTGTTCCATGCTCCCTTCCTCCTGTGAACGGGAAAATAATCCCGCCGGCGAGCGCGTGTCAATCCGCTCTTCTTGATCGCCGTGCCGGTTATGTCGAGGACGATCCGCGGGCCGGAGTCCGGATTTCCGTCCGTCTTTTAAGGCTTAAGGCGTTCGGGGGAGGTAGATTTTCTGGACATATTCCTGGACCATCCGGCGGGTGTTGAACCGGGGACTCAGGCCGGCCATCGCCCGCCGGATCATTTTGATCCAGCGGCGGGGAAGGCCGGCGGAATCCCGGTCATAGAACGTCGGGACGACCTCCTCGGTCAATACCCGGAGAAGGTTCGCGGCGTCCCAGCGGTCCTGCTCGGCGGGATCGGCGGGATGGGAATCGGCGCCGATGGCGAAGCCGTTCCCTCCGTCGTAGGCTTCCCGCCACCAGCCGTCCAGGACGCTCAGGTTCAGGGCGCCGTGGGCGGCGCTTTTCATCCCGCTCGTCCCGGAAGCCTCCAGCGGCCGGCGGGGGTTGTTGAGCCAGACATCGCAGCCGGAGATCATCGCCCGGGCGACTTCAATGTCATAGTTTTCCAGGAAAACCAGGGACCCGGCCAGCGGCGAATGCTTGCTGAGGTGGATGATCTTCTGGATGAGGCGCTTGCCCTCCTCGTCGCGGGGATGAGCTTTGCCGGAAAAAACGAATTGGACCGGATGCAGAGCGTCTTTGGCCATCCCGACGATCGCGTCCAGGTCGTCAAACAGGAGGGTCATGCGCTTGTAGGAGGCGGCCCGGCGGCCGAAACCGATCGTCAGGGCTTCCGGGTTGAGAGTCAGGTCGGAGGGAAGGTATTCTCCCGGTCCAAACCGGCGGTTTTGAATGTAGAGACGGTGCCGGCAGAATTCAATCAGGTCGCGCCGCAGGACGGTCCGGAAGGCCCACAGCTCCTCGTCGGACACGAAGGCGGCGTCTTCGGCTTTCGCCCAGAACGATGGGGCGTCGGCCTGCTCCGGCCAATCGTTTCCGCCCCGGCGCTTCCAGAACCGCCATGTTTTCGGCGTCATCCAGGACAGGAGATGGACGCCGTTGGTGATGTGGCCGATGGGGACGTCCTCCTCCGCCCGGTCGGGCCACAGGGGCCGCCACATGGACCGGCTGACTCCGCCGTGAAGCTCGCTGACGCCGTTGGCCGCCCGGGTGGTTTTTAATGCCAGGACCGTCAAGCAGAACGGCTCGGCGTCATTGTCCGGATTGATCCGTCCCAGGCCGATGACCTGCTTCCGGTTCTGCTTGAATCCCTGGAGGTATTTTGCGGCCGCGTATTCCAGGAAATCCACGCTGAAGCGGTCGTGTCCCGCCTCCACCGAGGTGTGGGTCGTGAAGACGCATTCCTGCCGGGTGGCGGCCAGGGCGTCCTCAAAGGATCGGCCGGCGGCCATCTTTTCCCGGATGAGCTCCAGCGCCAGGAAAGCCGCGTGTCCTTCGTTCATGTGAAAAACGGAGGGATCGAGTCCCAAGATCCGCAGCAGGCGCACGCCGCCGATGCCCAGCAGAAGCTCCTGGAGAATCCGGTTCGTGTTGTCCCCGCCGTAGACATGGCGGGTCAGGTCGCGGACGATCGTGTCGTTTTCCGGCAGGTCGGAGTCGATCAGATAGACGGGGATGCGGCCGACATTGAGGCGCCAGGCCCGGAACCTGACGAGGCCGGGAGCCAGGGCCAGGGAGGGAACGATGGGATGCCCGCTTTCATCGAGGACGGGATCCAGCGGGAGATGAAGAGGATCGAGGATGGAGTGGGACTCAACCTGCCAATTTTCATGATTGAAGGATTGGCGGAAATAGCCCTCCCGGTAAAAGAGCCCGAGGCCGACGTATCCGATTCCGAGGTCGGAGGCCGATTTCGCGTGATCGGCCGAGAGGATGCCCAGTCCCCCGGCGGCGATGGGGAGGGATTCATGGAAGCCGTATTCGGCGCTGAAATAGGCGACGGGCCGGTCGCGGAGGGGGGCGGCGTTGGCGTTTCCCCACGTCCGTTCCTCAAGCATGTAAAGCTCGAACGCATTCAAGACGGCCCGGACCCGGGATTCGAAAAGGGGATCCTGGAGGCGGGCCCGGAGCTCGGCCGGGGAGACCTCGCGCATGACCTCGACCGGATTGTGCTGGAAATACCTCCAGGCGTGGGGGGACAGCTCCTCGAAAACCGCCTGGGCGTCTTGGTTCCAGGTCCACCATAGATTGCGGGACAGCCGGTTCAGGCCGGCCGCCAGGATCGATGTCCGCGTGTGGCCGTTTGAATGATTCACAAACATCCCGTTCTCCCGGGGCGCTTCGCCCGCGCCGAAAAACGGCGACTATCATAGCCCGTCCCCCCGTTCCTTTCAAGGGGATCCGGTTGCGCCCGCCGGGATTCCGGTTGTTTTCCGACGGGGGGGAATATGGTACAAAGGGGACGTGAAAATCCAAAAAACGCGTCCAAGCAAATCCGCGGATGCTTCCCCCCGCGCCGGCCGGGGGACGGCGCGGAAGCCCCAGGCCGGGCCCGACAAGCGCTTTATGAGAATCGCCGTCCAGGACGCCCGGCGGGGCTTTCGGCGGGGCGACGGGGGACCGTTCGGCGCCGTCGTCGTCATCGACGGTCGGATCGTCGGCCGGGGGTGGAATCGCGTTCTCGTCACCCGCGACCCCACGGCTCACGCCGAGATCGTGGCCATCCGCCGGGCGTCGCGGCGGCTCGGCCGCTATGATCTTTCCGACGCCGTCCTTTACGCGACCTGCGAACCCTGCCCGATGTGCCTGGCGGCGATTCATTGGGCCCGGATCCGGACGTGTTATTTCGGCTGCACGACCCGGGACGCCGCCCGAATCGGTTTCGACGACAAGATGATCTATGAATCCTGCGGCCGGCTCGTCCGTTCTTGGGTCACGTCCGTCCCGTTTCTCCGGGAGGAGTGCCTGCCGCTGTTCGAGGAATGGAGGGGGCGTCCCGACCGGGTCGTCTATTGAGGGGCTGCATTTCCGGGCTCAGGCCCGGTCGTCGTTTTCCGTTTTCCGGCGCTTTTCCTCGTACATCCGCTTGTCCGCCCGGGCCAACAAATCCTCGATGGTCGAAGGATTCTCGGGGTCATACCCGGCCACCCCGGAGCTGAAGGACAGGGTGAACGGGCAGATCCCGGAGCGGTTGAACTCCGAGATTTTTTCGTGAAAACGACCGAGGGACGACTTCAGGCCTTGGATGGACGAGGCGATCGGAAAGACGGCGAATTCATCGCCTCCGAGGCGGCTTTTCACGTCGGAGCTCCGGAAAACCGATTTGATGATCTCGGCCGCGCGGACGATGGCCTCGTCGCCCGTGGCATGGCCGAACGTGTCGTTGATCTGCTTGAGGTTGTCCATGTCCAGGAAGAGCAAGTGCATCCGGGTTTTATTCCGGGCGGAGAGATTGAGGTATTCCCGGCCGATGGTCAGGAATCCCCGCCGGTTGTACAGCCCCGTCAGAGGGTCTTCCAGGGAATCCGACTCGAGGCGTTGGATGAGATCGCGCCTCTCCTCGTTGTAATCGTGAAGGGATTCGAGCATTCCGTTAATGGAAACGGCCAATCCGGAAATTTCGTCTCCGCCCTCCACCGGGACAGGACCGGGACGGTCGGTGTCGGAATCGATCGTCTTGACGACGGCCGCCAGCCGGGACAGGCGGGCCACGACCATTTTATCGATGACCACGGCGCTGAGGATCATCATCAGCAAGACGGCCCCCACGAATACTCCGGCAAAGAGGGTCCAACTCCGGTTGAATAGGGCGTTAAGAAGGCGGGGCGCATCGAAGGACATCACCAGGGCCGGAGCGCCGCCGGGATCCCGGACCTGCACAAGGCCGGCGATCGTGTCCTCGGAGACGGCCCGAACGGCCGTCGTGAACCTGTTCGTGCCGGCGTCCAGGGCGGCCTTGACGCCGTCGGGCAGGCCGATCTTCATGGTCGGCAGGCGCCTGAGAGGGAGATTCGCGATCCGGCCGAGCTGTTCCATGAACGTGCCGTCGATCTTCCGGGCGACGATCAGAAGCCCGTCGCCGAAGGCGTTCGGCGGGTGTTTCAGGGAAGGGTGGACGACGACGAGATGCGGGATCTTCTCGAAGGCGAGAATCACGCTGAAATCCTCGGCCGGGGACAGGGTTTCCCGCAGCGGCTTGATCATGTCAAGCCGCGCTTGAAAATCGGCCGGGACCGCCCGCTCTCCGCCGGATTTCCGGTCGAACATCCGGGCCTGGAGGACGCGTCCGGACGGATCCGCGTAGGCGATGATGTCGCACTGGTTGATGAGGAAAACCGAAGCGACCTTGTGGGACTCCAGGCGTTTATTCCGGGCGGGATCGAGGATTTCCGCGGCGTCGGTCCGGAAGGATTCGGACTCGGTGAAGGCGACGAAGCCGTTCTCCTCCTCCTCGAAAAGCGTGATGACGCGTTTGATGTCCGTCCGCACCGTGGATTCCTCTTGGACACGAACCTGTTCTTTCATCACGCGGCGCCCGAAAACTTGAATCAGGGCGATGAAAAGCAGCATCGAGATGCCCAGGACAAAGGCCAGCTTGCTGCGGATGGTCATGAATGCGCGTCTTTCAGTTCCCAGGACGGACGGACCGAACCGCCCCTTTCCGGCCCGGGCCCTCCTTAAATTAAGCTCGAACCGGGCTTCTTGTCAACCGGCGGGCCGGGCCGGGACACTCGGGCCGCCCGTCGTTCCGCGTCCCGAAGAGCTCGGAGGGAGGACGGCCCGCGGGGTATTCCGGCGGTTTTCAGGGCGTTCTTGATGAAATCCTGGATCTCCGGCTCGAAAGGCATCTGTCCACCGAAATCATCGCCCCTTTTCCATGCCCGCCGCACGCCCGGTCGATCTTTCGCCCAAGCCCGGGATGCCCGCCGCAGGCTTCGTTAAACAGCGCCTGCCGGCGCCGGGCCAAGTCCCGGGCGACGAAATCCGCCGGATCGGCGTTCAAGTTCGCCCGGATTTCGCCGATCAGGGCGTCCCACTTGTCCTGGCAGGCTTTCATAGCCTGAGGCGAATAGGATTTCTCGATGCCCTCGAATTCCTTCAGGTCGTCTTCGGTGAAGAATTTCTAGGTCCATTCCCGCTTGTTTTGCCCGCTCGTCCGCGATTTCTCCATGATTCCGATGATCCGGCTCCGGCCGATCCGGCCGCGGCGACGAGGGTCAGCGCCGGTAAACGAAAATCGTGTGTTCTTTCTCCTCGGAATCCAGGACGATCTTGGAGGTGACTTCCTTGTTCTCCCAGCCGGGGATCATGTAATTGTGGGTGACCACGAGGACGCCCGGCCGGAGCTCCTTCTCGAGCTTGGGCCGGAGGAGCTCGTTGGATTCGGGCAGAAGGTACATCGTCACGACCGTGGCCTCGGAGATGTCCACCTTGGTCGCATCGGCCAGTTTGAACCGGACCAGCCGTTCCACGCCGGCGGCTTTCGCGTTGGCCTTGGACTCCCGGATCCGCTCGGGCTCGATGTCGATGCCGACGCCCCGGGCGCCGAAGGTCTTGGCCGCGTGAATGACGATCCGGCCGTCGCCGCAGCCGATGTCGTAGACGATCGAATCCTTGGTCACCTCTCCCAAGAGGCACATTTCCGCCAGGACCTCGGGCGGCGTCGGGACATAGGGCGCCAGGTCGACGGCGTCCTCCCGGCCGTGGGCGCCCACCCAGATGTCCGTGTTTCCCGCGCTGTCGTAGCGGAAGGAGTAGGGCTTCCCGGGGAAGAGGGAATACGTCACCTCGGATCCGTACTTCAGGTAGGAAATCACGACGGTTTGAGGCGCCGGATAGCGGTCGATTTCATCCGGCAGGAGCATCCGCTCCACGGCCGGGGCTTCCGAGCCGTAGGCCCGGAGCCTGTAGTGGACGGGCTTCTTGGTGACGTTCCGAATGGTGATTTCGTGGGGCCCGACTCCCAGGAAGGAGGGAATCGATTCTTCCTGAACCGTCCCGACCGCCGGGCCGCCGGCCGAGGGTCGCCCGCCGAAATAAATCAGGAGAGCCGCGGCCAGGCAGAAGACGGCCGCCAGGGCGATCATCAGGCGCTTGTTCATCGCTTCACCTTCCGGCGAGGCTCCGCCCGCCGGGCCTCATTTTGTCCCAAGAGAGGGGGCGGGTCAAGGGGGTGAACTCGTCCGGTAGATTAGTGACACTTAGCTTTATTATGCTCCATTAGCCAGTTTTGGTAAAAATTCATAGGGGGTTAGATATCCAAGAGACTGATGGGGGCGGATATAGTTATCGAATCGCGCCATCTAAAATCTTACCGAAGGGTGATATATCTTGCCATTTAAAAATCTTACCGGGACTGGACAAGGAAAAGGACGTTTTTTTACGCTCTCCTCTTTATCTGAGGGGGGGAGAATGGATCTTCACAGCCGGAGGGAGCTCATGGAATCCAGGTCAAAACGATCTCGTCAAGCCTCAAGAACTTCAAAAAAGAGGATTTTAGACGAGGTCTGCGCCGCGACGGGTTTTCATCGAAAATATGCGATTCGGCGGATCAAGTTGATCGAGACCGGCCGCCGGATGAAAGCCAAGCCTTTACGAAAACGAGGCCGCTTCTATAAGAGGGAAACGCTGGACGTCATCCAAAAAATCTGGGAGGAAGCGGGCTGCCCTTGGTCTGTCCGGCTCAAAGCCATCCTCCGGCTCTGGCTCCCGGCGATTCGGAAAAAGTATGCCCCGAGTCGTTTCGTGGAAGAGCAGATGTTAAGGATCAGTCCTCGAACCATAGACCGGGCCCTGAAAGGCAAAAAACAGGAGCTTCGGCGGCGTCTCTACGGTCGGACCAAGCCGGGCTCCCTCCTTCGGCATCAGATCCCCATTCGCTGTGAGTCTTAGGAAGAGACCGTGCCCGGGCACCTGGAAATGGACACGGTGGCCCACTGCGGCTCGAATGCCGCAGGTCTGTTCGCTTGTTCTTTCAATCTGACCGACATCGCCTCCACCTGGGTGGAAACGCAGGCCGCCCTTGGAAAAAGTGAGGTCGGTATCGTCCAAGCCTTCTCCACAATAAGCCGGGACCTGCCGTTCCAGGTCTTGGATATCGACTCTGACAACGGCGGGGAGTTCATCAATCGTAACCTTTATACCTACTGCCATGATCGCGACATTGGATTTACCCGAAGCCGACCCTACAAAAAAGACGATAATGCCCATATCGAGCAGAAAAACTGGACCCCTGTCCGAAAAATCGTCGGTTGGGATCGCTACGATACGCCTGAAGCCGTCGCCGCGCTTAACGATCTCTATGCCAATGAGCTCCGGTTGTACATGAACTTATTCCAACCTTCGGTCAAGCTCATCCGATCGATCCGGAAGGGATCCCGGAAAACACGTCATTATGATCAGCCCCAGACTCCGTTGGACCGGCTGGCGGCCATGCCGAAAGCCGATCCGAAGAAGGTCGAACACTATCTCCGGCTTCGAGAAAGCCTGGATCCCTTCGATCTGATTAAAATCATTCAAAAAAAGCTGGATCGGATCTGGAAACTGCGGTCCTGCGGAGGAAAACCGGTCAAAAAAGCAGCCGTTTCGGAGAAAGAGCTGTCCCAGGCGCTCTCACAGACGCTCGCCGCTCCGCACGTTGTCCCGTACAGTTTATGATCGCCCAACGATCTTCGGATTCGGTAAGGTTTTTATATGGCTTGACAGGCGGAGCGCGGCGCCCCAGCGGGACTCTCAGAGGAGAAAGATGCCGCGGGCCCGGCAATCCTCGACTATCGCCGCGGGCCAGATGCCGGCTTGGACCTCGCCGATGTGGAGCTTTCGCAGGCAATACATGCAAAGCCGCGACTGGCCGATTCCCCCGCCGATCGAGAGCGGCAGCCGTCCGGCGATGAGCTCGCGGTGAAAGAAAAGCTCGCGGCGCGCCGTCTGTCCCGTGATCTCGAGCTGGCGCATGAGGGCCCTCTCGTCCACGCGGATTCCCATGGAAGAGATCTCGAACGCCCTCTCCAGGACGGGATTCCAAACAACGATGTCGCCGTTCAGGCCGGCGCCCATGTCCGTCGGCGTCGTCCAATCGTCGTAATCGGGGGCTCGGCCGTCATGGGGACGGCCGCTCCGCAGCGCCCCCCCGATGCCGAGAATGAACGCGGCTCCGTGCGCGCGGCACAGGGCGTCTTCGCGCTGGCGGGGATCGAGGCCCGGATACCTGTCCTCCAGGTCCTGGGCGTGGACGAAGACGAGGTCGTCGGGCAGGGCGGGGCGGATCTTTGGATAATGGCTGTGGATGAAGTGCTCCGTCCGCCGGATGACCGCGTAGATCTTGCGAACGATGCGCTTCAGGAATCTCAAGTCGCGCTGCACGCGCCCGATGACCCGCTCCCAATCCCACTGGTCGACGTAGAGCGAGTGGAGGGCATCGAGCGTTTCATCGGGGCGGATGGCGTTCATGTCCGTATAGATGCCGTCGCCGGGACGGATTTTCAGATCGCGGAGCGCGAGGCGCTTCCATTTGGCGAGGGACTGGACGACTTCGAGCGTCACGCCTTTGAGGCTCGTCGCCGAGAAGGACACGGGGCGCTCGACGCCGCTCAGGTCGTCGTTGATGCCGGTCCCGGCCTCGACGAAGAACGGCGCGGTGATCCGCCTCAGATGAAGCTCGCGCGCCAGGTGGTTCTGGAAAAAATCTTTGATCATTTTGATGGCCTTCTCCGTCTCTTGAGCGCTCAGCAAGGAACGGTAGCGGGCCCGGCTCGGTCGTTCGGATGGGACCATGGGGGACTCCTTTCTACTCTACGCGGATGGCATCCTGAAGGAAATGGGGGGCGGGACGAGATCTTACGGGGCGGTGGGGACCACCCCGTTCGGGCGGCCTTTATTGACAAAGAAGCGCGGCCCGATCAAAGCCGCCGGCCTGGACTTCTTCGTCGCCATGGCGGTATTATAAATTAATGGCGTTCGATGTCAACGGGAAGCCGTGCCGGGGCCCTCGCCGTCGGCCGTTTCATGGCGGCCCGGCACCAGAGGATACGTGTATCCCCCTTCGACCGCGGCCCCGGCGTTCCGGACGCGCGTGACGAACTGTCCGCAATTGCTGCCGATGCTGAGGATGACGTCGTATCCGGCCTTCTTCAGGTCCGTCACGGCCCCGTACGTCTCCCGGCCGGGCGTGACGTGAGAGACGATCCCGTTCAACGCGGCCCGATGGGTCGGATTGACGGGCGTGATTTTGATCAGGAACAGCTGGGGCGAAAAATGCGCCAAGAGCGCGCCGGGATCGACGGGCATGTTCTCGGCCAGGGCGAAATTGAGGGCGATTCTCCGGTCGTCCCCTTCAAGGAACGCGCGCCCGTATTCGGCCATCCTCGCGAAATCCCAGGTCTTGACCGGAACGAGCCGCGTTCTCAAGGGCCCATCCGTCGTGTGGATCGAGAACTGGAGCTGGAATCGCCCCCCGTAGAGCCTCCTCTTGATCGCCAAGAGCCGCTTGAAGAACGCGTCGGCGCTCGCTTGCGGGAGCGACCGTCGAGAGGGAGATCACGAGCCCCGGCGCGTCATAGGTCCGGGGAAGCTCTTCGAGCACGTCGAGAATGCTCGGATTCAAGGCCGGCTCGCCCCATCCGGGCGAACTGGATCTTGAACTTCTCAACGGCGACGCGGCCGTCCGGGAAGCGCCTCCTGACCAGATCATCGATCTGGTCGAAGATCTCCCGCGCCGACAGGCGGCCCCCGAAAAATCCGCCGGCGTCGCAAAACCGGCACCCGATCGGGCAGCCGTCGAGCGTGGAAACGATGAGGACCCATTTCTGATGGCGGCGAAGGGGCGGTTGAACGGATTCGACGAATTCAACGAGCCTCCCACGATCCGTTCTGGCGACATAGACGAACGCGACATCCTCCCGACCGGCCCTGGCCACGACCTCCATCGCGCTCACTTCGAGGCGGCCTGGAAGATGTCCATGGCCGCCCTCACGCCGTCGCCCACCCCGATCGCCGTTTGGCGGAATAGGCCGTTCTTGACGTCTCCGATCATGTCGAGTCTCCTGTTCCTGATGAGATCCCGCGCCTTCGTCCGGAGCCCGGCGCTCATGAAATCCAGACAAGGCTTCCGGCCGACGGCCGCAACCAGATAATCGGCGGCGACGGTCTGCGTTCCGTCCGCGCGCGCCAGGATGAGCTCGAGCCCCCGGCCGTTCCGGCGGATCGTTCTCAGAGCGGCGTCGGGCCAATAGGACAAGCGGGGATGCTCGGCGGCCCTGTCCCGCAGAAGAGGGAGGCCCTTCGACCGCCGCCCCCCGCCGCAGATGACGACGCTGTTCGCCGCCGACAGGCTGAGGCCGTAATCGAAGGCCGCGTCGCCGCAGTCGATGACGGCGATGCGCCGGCCCCTCGCGCGGCGCAACGGATAGACCTCGGTGAAGATCCGGCGGTCCGTCTCCCCCTCGGATCGAAAATCCCGGAGCGGGCCCGGCGCGGTCCCCGAGGCGATGACGACGATGGGCGAGGTCACGCGGCCGGAATCGGTTTCGACGCGGAAGTCACGACGGGCGTGGTCGAGCTCGAGATCTCAACCCCCTCCCGATGCATGAGGATGACGGGTTTATCTTTGCCCCAGCGGGGGTACTTCTGACGAAGGGCTAGAATCCGCTCCACCACAGCCGGCGGAGTCTGGGGAGCCCGCGCTTTAAAAGGACGGTGACTCCCATCCTCCAGGGTAGTCAGATCATAGGGATCGAACCGTCGTTTCCAACGATAAAACGTTTGAGCCGATATATCGAAATGACGACAGGTCAAACGGGCGTTCTCATGCCTGGCATAATGGTCCATCCATTTCAATCGGGCCGCCGCTGTTGAAGTGATCGTTCCCCTTCGGATCAAGTCTCGAAGGTACTCAGATCCGGGGATCAGGGAGCCATAGGAGGTTGTCGGTTGTAGATACATTGCAACACCTATCATAGATCAAGGTGTCACTAATCATTCTGAACTAGTTCAGGGGGCGGCGCGCGGTTGACAAAACCGCTCGGCCGCCGTACTATTCAGATTGTAATGATTACAAATTGATGAAAAAGGAGAATCCGATGATCCCGTCCAAAGTCCGCGATCTCATGAACGAACAGGTCAAGAATGAGCTGGAGTCCTTTTACATTTATCTTTCCATGGCCGCCTATTTTCACGAGCAGAACCTCGACGGCATGGCCCATTGGATGCGCGTCCAAGCCCACGAGGAAACGACCCACGCGATGAAATTCTTCGACCACATCATCGACCGGGGCGGCGAGGCGGTCCTTCTCGATCTCAAGCAGCTCAAAAAGACATGGTCCTCCCCCCTGGAAGCCTGGAAGGACGCCTACGCCCACGAGCAGTTCATCACCTCAAAGATCCACGCCATCGTCAAGGTCGTCCGGGCCGAGAACGATTACTCCGCCGAGCCGCTGATGGACTGGTTCGTCAAGGAGCAGATCGAGGAGGAGAAAAACACGGACGGGATCGCCCGCCAGCTGGAACGAGTCGGAGAGAGCAAGGACGGCTTGTACATGCTTGACAAGGAGCTGGCCGCCCGGCCCTGGCCGGCTGGATCGTGCTTCGATCCGGCGTCCTACAACGCCCCGGGCGCCTGATAACGGCCGCCGGCGCGGTTGATTCCTCCGGTTCCTTCGGAATAAGATAACCCCGGTCCGCATTTTGTTTCCGGAGGTCTCCATGCTCCGCGTCGGCCGCCTGTCCCGGCGTTCCTTCCTTAAAACCGCGGCCGCGGCCGCGGCCGGAGCGGTCCTTGTTCCGCGCCGGGTTCTCGGCGGCCCGGGGATTCTTCCGCCCAGCGACGAGCTGACCAAGGCGGTCATCGGCGTCGGGGGGATGGGTCTCGGGCACATGGGTTACGAGGGCGCCCGGCTCCTGGCGGTTTGCGATGTGGACGCCTCCCACCTCCAGACCGCCCTGGACGCGGCCGGGCCCGGCGTCCGCGGCTACCGCGATTTCCGTGAGATCCTGGCCCGGCCGGACATCGACATCGTCCATATCGCCACCCCGCCGCACTGGCACGCCCTGATGTCGATCGCCGCGGTCGAGGCGGGCAAGGATGTCTGGTGCGAAAAGCCCATGACCCGGACGATCGGCGAGGGGATCCGGGTCGTCGACGCCGTCCGTCGGACGGGGCGGATGTTCCGCGTCAATACCTGGTTCCGCTTCCAGGACCGATTCTATGGATTCGGGACGCCGGTCAAGCCGCTCAAGAAAGCGCTCCGCGGGGGACTCCTGGGATGGCCGGTCCGGGCTGTCCTGAACGCGGCCACCGGTTTCGACTGGAAGTTCTACTGGAGAGGGAAGACGTACCTTCCCCCCGCGCCGGTTCCGCCGGAGCTGGATTATGATTTTTGGCTCGGCCCCGCGCCGTTCAAGCCTTACCATCCGCACCGCGTCCACCAGACGTTCCGCGGCTATTGGGATTACGACGGCGGGGGACTGGGCGACATGGGGATGCATTACCTCGACCCGGTCCAGGATCTTCTGGATAAAGACGGAACCAGTCCGGTCGAAATCACGGCCGACGCGCCCCAGCAGCATCCCGATGCCTGCGGCCGGTGGCGCCGGGTCTGCCTGAAATACGCCGACGGATGCGAAATCGTCCTCGACGGCGAAGGCCGGGAGGCGGACGCAGCGTTTCTGCAAGGGCCCGGGGGGCGGATCTTCCGCGGCCTTCATTCCGACATTCCGGATTTCCTGGAAAAGATCGCCGCCCTTCCCGACCCCGATCCCGGGGTGACGGATTTTTCCGAGTCCGTCCGAACCCGGGTCAAGTTCGCCCTGAACGAGGAGAACGGCCACCGCTCCTGCACGCTGGTCAACCTGGCCAAGATCGCCGTCCGGCTGGGGAGGCCGCTGCGCTTCGATCCAGACGGGCAGCGGTTCGTGAATGACGAGGAAGCCGACCGCCTGATCGACGAACCGGCGCGGTCGCCCTGGCACCGGGAAGGATTCGGACGGTGAGAAAGAGATGCCGGGCGCCGGCCGCCGTTTTCCTGATCGCGTTTTTATCCTTGACCGCGGCCGGGCGGGATCCGGCCGGTGATCTCGACGGCCGTGTTTCGGCTCTTCTTTTAAGATTTCCGGCCGATTCGGCCGCCGAACGCGAGGCCGCGGCCGCCGAGCTGATCCGGATCGGTCCCGGGGCCGTCGCCGACCTCTGCGGCCGCCTGGCCGCCCCTGGAACGGCCGATGACAGCCTGGTCCGGTATGCCCTTGACGCCTTAGCCGTCCGGGCCGGACGTCCGGGGGCCGAGGCCGAGCGGAAAGCGGCCGCCGACGGAATTCTCGCCGCGCTCACGATTCCCCGGGACCAGGAAAACGCGGTTTTCCTGATTTCGCTTCTTCAAAAGATCGGCCGGCTGGAAATCGTCAAGCCGCTCGGCCGGTTCTTGACCCGGCCGGACCTGGCCGAGCCGGCCGTCCGGGCCCTGACGGCGACCGGGCTTCCGGAAGCCGCGGCGGCCTTGGCCGGGGCCTTGGCGACGGCCCGGGACGAGACGGCCGTCGCGATCATCCGGGGCCTGGGCGATTTGCGCGCCCGAGAAGCCGGGCCGGCGCTTCTCCGCCTGGCCGAAGGGAACGACCCGGATCTTCGGATCGCCGCCCTGGATGCCCTGGCCGATATCGGCGACCCGGCCGCCCGGGAGGCGCTCGAACGTGTCCGCGTCGCCGCCCCGCGGGCCGAGCGTTCGGCCGCCGCTTCCCGGCTTCTCCGTTTCGGCCGGCGCCTGGCCGAGGAAGGCCGGCCGGACATGGCCGCCGATATCGCCCGGCCCTTTCTTTCCTCATATGCCTCGCCCGGGGAGGAGCATCTCCGGGCGGCGGCCTTGACCCTGTTTGCGGACGCGGCGGGGGAGAGCGAGGTACGGGACGCCGTCCGGACGGCGTCCCGGTCGCCGGACGCCGCATACCGTCGGCGGGCTCTCGACATCGCGGCCGGGCCGCGGATTCCCTGGTCGGCCGGCGAGTGGATCGGCCTTCTTGAGCGGGCCGAGCCGGACGCCGCGGTCGATGTGATCCGGCTTCTGGCCCGAAAGAACGAGGCGTCGGCCCTGCCCGCGATCCGGGATATCCTCCGCGCGGGTGAAGGCGCCGTCCGCCGGGAAGCCGCCTTGGCCGCCGCCCGCCTGGGCGGAGCGGCCGTTTGGGATGAGATCGTCCCCCTGTTCCTCTCCGGAGATCCGGCCGACGCCGCCGCGGCGAAAAAGGCCGTCCTCCTTTTTCCCTCGGAGAGTCTCGTTCCGGCCGTCGCCGGCTTGATTTTTTCCGCTCCCCCGGCCGGGCGGGTCGCTCTTCTCGAAATCCTCGCCGACCGGAGCGCCGTCTCGACGGCCGGGGCCGTTTTCTGCCTGAGCTGGAACCGGGACGAACGCGTCCGGACGGCCGCCCTGGCGGCCCTTGAGCAGACCGTCACGGCCGAGGACTTGCCGGCTGTCGTCGCCCTTCTTCTTCAAGCCTCCACGCCTTCCGAGACTCTCCTCCTGCAGAACGCGGCCGTCGCCGCGGCCCGGCGGATCCCCGATCCCGAAGCCCGGGCCGGCCGGATCCTTGAATGGCTTGGGAGGATCGTCGGGCCCCGGCGGATCGATCTTCTCCGTCCGCTTTCCCGAATCGGCGGCGCGGCCGCCCTGGAGGCCGTCCGGGAGGAGATCCGAAAGGGGGACCCTCAGGCCCGGGCGGTGGCTGTTTTCACCCTGGCCGCCTGGCCCGATGAAAGCGCCGTTCCGGATTTATTCCGGCTGGCTCGATCCGCGTCGGACAAGAAAACGCGGTATCTCGCCCTCCAAGGACTCGCGCGGTTGATCCCGGGATCTTCGTCGGCCCCGGACGCCCGCTTGGCCGCGCTTTCCGAAGCCTTGGCCGCGGCTGTCGAAGCCGATGAAAAAGCCCTCATCCTGGATGCGATCGCGGCCGCCCGCGTTCCCGAGGGGCTGGGAACGATCCTTCGTTTTCTCGATGATCCGGACCTCCGGAGCAGGGCGGCCCGGGCGGTTTTCCGGTTGGTAATGCCCGCGGCCGGATACGGCGGACTGTCGGGCCTGGCGGCGGCCGCGGCCTTGAAACGAGCCGTTCCTTATATTGACTACGAATTCGACCGCGTCCCGGCCGAGCGCCGAGCCCTGGAGCTTCTTGTCCAGGAGGGCTTTCAGCCGCTGTTCAACGGCAAGGATCTCACCGGCTGGAAGGGCCTGGCGGCCGATCCGCCGGCCTGGACGAAAATGACCCTGGAGGAGATAGCCCGGGCCCAGGCCGAGGCGGACGCGTCGATGCGCGCCCATTGGCGGGTCGTGGACGGCGTCCTGTCGTTCGACGGGCGGGGCGGCAACCTCTGCACGGCCCGGGATTACGGCGACTTCGAGATGTTCGTCGATTGGAGAATCGGCCCCGGCGGCGACAGCGGCCTCTATCTGCGCGGTTCTCCCCAGGTCCAGATCTGGGATCCGGATCAGCGGCCGGAGGGTTCGGGCGGGCTTTACAATAACCGGATCCATCCGCGTTCGCCAGCCGTCCGGGCCGACCGGCCGGCCGGCGAATGGAACACGTTCTTTATTCGAATGACGGGGGAGAGGGTGACGGTCGATCTCAACGGCGTCCGGGTGGTCGATGATGTCGTGATGGAGAATTATTGGGAGCGGGACAAGCCGATTTATCCCGCGGGACAGATCGAGCTCCAGGCCCACGACACGCCGCTTGAATTCAAGAACATCCTGCTGCGGGAGATCCCGGCCGGCCGGACCGGATCCTGACGGGTTCGGGCGCCGGAGGAAACGGCGGGGAATTGACTAATTCCGCGGCGCGGATATGATAGGATCAAGATGGCGGAAGGAAAGCGCCATCGCTTACGGAGGTATCCATGCCTGATCCCAAATCCCCCCCCGAAAACGGCTTATCGCGCCGCGCCTTTCTTGGAACGGCGGCGACGGCGGCGGCCGGCTTCATGATCGTTCCCCGGAAAGTCCTCGGCGGCCCCGGCCAAAAAGCGCCGAGCGACACCCTGAACATCGGCTGCGTCGCCGTCGGCGGCAAGGGCTTTTCCGATGTCCAGGACGTCAGCTCGGAGAACATCGTCGCCCTCTGCGACGTGGACGATCAGAAGATGGCCGCCTTCCTCACTTCCGACGAGCATCCCTACGACAAGAAGATGAAATACGAGAAGGCCGCCAAGTACCGGGACTGGCGGAAAATGCTCGAGACGGAGAAGAACCTGGACGCGATCACCGTCTCGACGCCCGACCACAATCACGCGGTCATCGCCATGGCCGCCATGAAGATGGGCAAGCATGTCTTCGTCCAGAAGCCGCTGACCCATACGGTCAAGGAGGCCCGGCTGCTTGAGGAGGAGGCGAAAAAACGCAACCTGGTCACCCAGATGGGCAATCAGGGCCACGCCCGGGAAGGCGCCCGCCTGATCTGCGAATGGATTTGGGACGGGGCGATCGGCGATGTGACCGAGGTCCACGTCTGGACCGACCGGCCGATCTGGCCCCAGGGCGTCGAGGCCCCGAAGGAAATCCCGTCCGTCCCGCCCAATCTCGATTGGGACATCTGGCTGGGGCCGGCTCCCTGGCGGCCGTACCACCCGGCCCTGACTCATTTCGTCTGGCGGGGTTGGTTTGATTACGGCACGGGCGCGCTCGGCGACATGGGCGCCCACCTGATCGACATGCCGTACTGGGCTCTCAAGCTCGGCCACCCCCTGACCGTCCAGGCCAGCTCGACCCGGCCGACCAAGGATTCGTACCCGGTCGCCGAAATCGTGACCTACGAGTTCCCGGCCCGCGGCCCCATGCCTCCGGTCAAGATGGTTTGGTATGACGGCGGACTGACGCCGCCGCGGCCGGTGGTTTCGATCCTGGAAAACGGCCGGATGATGGGCGACGAGGACGGCGGCGGCGTGCTCTTCGTCGGCCAAAAAGGCATGATCATGTGCGGCACGTACGGCGACAACCCGCGCATTCTTCCGGAGTCGCTGATGCAGTCGTATCAGCGCCCCGAGAAAACCATCCCCCGGTCCCCCGGGATCGCGGCCGAATGGATCGAGGCGATCAAGAAGGGAACGAAATCGACGACCGACATCCCGACCTATTCCGGCCCGTTGACCGAGGTTATGCTGCTCGGGAACATCGCTATGCGCTTCCGGCAGTCCAAGACCATCCTCCAGTGGGATCCGGTCAAAATGGAATTCCCGAACCTGCCCGAGGCCAATGCGTTTGTCCACAAGGAATACCGGATCGGCTGGTCGCTGTAAGACGGACGCCAAGCGGAGCATGCTTCGCCCGTCCGGCCGGAAAACCAGCGACGCCCGGCCGGGCGGGATTTTTTCCGGGGCGAGGATCTTCAGGTTGTTGATGATTTTATCCGCCTTCGTCGTTGCGGTTTCCGGCGGGAACCCGCCGGAGGATCTCCGGACATGGGCGATTCACGATCCGGCCCGGCCCCGGCCGCCGGCCGTCGACCCCGGACCGGCCGGTCCTTCCGTGCCGGCTCCGGCCGGCGCGGCCGTTCTTTTCGACGGGGGGGACCTCTCCCGGTGGACGGCGATCGGAGGCGGGCCGGCCGGGTGGAAGGTGGAAAACGGCTTTATGGAAGTCGTCAAGGGAACTGGATCCATCCGGACGAGGGAGGAATTCGGGGATTGCCGCCTCCATGTCGAGTGGGCCGCTCCCGCGGAGGTTCGCGGTTCGGGCCAGGGGAGAGGCAACAGCGGCGTTTTCCTGATGGACAGGTATGAGATCCAGATCCTGGACGGCTGGGAAAATCCGACATACGCCGACGGGATGGCGGCCGCGGTCTACGGGCAGTATCCTCCGCTCGTCGACGCCTGCCGCCGGCCGGGCGAGTGGCAGACCTACGACATCATTTTCCGGGCGCCCCGGTTCGATGCTTCGGGCGGGCTCCTCTCGCCGGCCCGGATGACCGTCTTCCACAACGGAATTCTCGTTCAGGACGACGTCCCCCTGACCGGCCCGACGGCTCACAAAGCCCGGCCGCCCTATGCGGTCCACCCGGAAAAGCAGCCTCTTTCCCTCCAGGATCACGGCCATCCGGTCCGTTTCCGGAATATTTGGATCCGGCCGCCTTCCTAAGATTCTTTTATCTCCGTCCGGAGACAACGGCTTCGGCCGGCCGGTTCCTCCTGAAAACGCGCGGAGCCGCGGCCGAACGCTTGGGGGCGTCCGGACAAGGCCCGTCCATCGCCTTTTGTCCGCGCATCGGGTACAATCCTCAACATGCCAAGCGATACGCAAGTGATTTATTCGATGATCGGCGTCGGGCGGATTCATCCGCCCAACCGGCAGGTCCTGAAGGACATCTCCCTGGGATTTTATTATGGAGCCAAGATCGGCGTTCTCGGCCTCAACGGCTCGGGCAAGTCGACGCTTCTCCGGATCATGGCCGGCCTGGATCCCGACTATATCGGCGAAATCGCCAAAAGCAAGGGATATACCGTCGGCCTGCTCGAGCAGGATCCAAAGCTCGATCCCGGGAAAACCGTCATCGAGATAGTAAGGGAGGGAGTCCAACCGATCGTCGACCTGCTGGCCCGCTACGACGCGGTCAACGAGAAGTTCGCTGATCCCGGGGCCGACATGGACGCCCTGATGGCCCAGCAAGCCAGGCTCTTGGAGGAAATCGAGAAGCACGACGCCTGGAACCTCGACAACCACCTCGAAATCGCCATGGAGGCTCTCCGCTGTCCGCCGCCGGACACGCCGGTGACGATCCTTTCCGGCGGGGAGCGGCGCCGCGTCGCCTTGACCCGTCTTCTCCTGATGGAGCCCGACATCCTCCTCCTGGACGAGCCGACCAACCACTTGGACGCCGAGTCCGTGGCCTGGCTCGAGCGCCACCTCCAGGAGTACAAGGGCACGGTCATCGCCGTGACTCACGACCGATATTTCCTCGATAACGCGGCCGGATGGATTCTCGAGCTCGACCGCGGCCACGGGATTCCCTGGAAGGGTAATTATTCCTCGTGGCTCGAGCAGAAGACCGCCCGGCTGGCCGTCGAGGAAAAGACCGAATCCCGCCGCCGGAGGACCCTGGCCCGGGAGCTCGAGTGGATCCGCATGTCGCCCAAGGCCCGGCAGGCCAAGGGGAAAGCCCGGGTGACGGCGTATGAAAAGCTCCTCAGCCGGGAATACGACCGGTATCGCGACGAGCAGGAAATTCCGATTCCCCAGGGGAACCGCCTGGGCGACATCGTCATCGAAGCCGAGGGAGTGACCAAAGCCTATGGCGACCGGCTCCTGATCGATGATTTGAGCTTCCGCGTCCCGCCCGGCTCCATCGTCGGCGTCATCGGACCCAACGGGGCGGGCAAGACGACCCTCCTCCGGCTGATCACGGGGATGGAGACGCCCGACGCGGGGAGGATCCGGATCGGCGAAACGGTCAAGCTCGTCTATGCCGATCAATCCCGGCGGCTGGATCCGGACCGGACCGTGTTTGAGGCGGTTTCCGGCGGGGCGGAGACGATGATCATCGGCGGCCGGGAAGTGAACGCCCGGGCGTATTGCGCCTCGTTTGGGTTCGCGGGGACGGACCAGCAGAAAAAAACCGCGGTTCTTTCAGGCGGCGAGCGGAACCGGGTCCACTTGGCCCGGGCCATGGCCGAGGGAGGAAACGTCCTGCTCCTGGACGAGCCGACGAACGACCTGGACGTCAACACGCTCCGGGCCTTGGAGGACGCCCTGGAGAGCTTCGCCGGGAGCGCCGTGATCGTCAGCCACGACCGATGGTTCCTCGACCGGGTGGCCACCCATATCCTGGCCTTCGAGGAGGACGGGAGCGCCCGGTGGATCGACGGCAATTATACCGCGTATCGCGAGGATCTCCGCCGGCGGAAGGGCGCCGCGGCCGATCAGCCGCACCGCCTCAAGCACAAGACGCTGAAGCGTTCGACCGGATGAGGCCGGCCTCGGGGGGCCGGGCCGGCTTTAGATCTCCTCGCCGGGTTCCGGCGCGTTTTCCAGATTCTCCTCGTCCTGGCCGTCTATCCGCTTTTCGATGATCTTGAGCTCCTTCCGGAACCGGTTGACGACGTATTCGATCTTTTTGAGGAGGTCGTACGGCTTCAGCGGCTTGGAGAGGTAATCGTCCATGCCGGCTTCGAGGCACTTCTCCCGGTCGCCCTTCATGGCGTGGGCCGTCATAGCGACGATCGGCAGGTGCCGGTCGGTGCCGGCCTCCGCTTTCCGGATTTCCGCCGTGGCCTGGTAACCGTCCATCTTTGGCATCTGGACGTCCATCAAAACGAGGTCGAACGGCTCTTTTTCCAGGAACTCGAGGGCCTCGACGCCGTTGGCCGCGACCTTGACCTGGTGCTCGCGCCGCTCCAGGATGCGGACGGCCAGCTTCTGGTTGATGACGTTGTCCTCGGCTAGGAGGATCTTGTACTGTCCGCGGGCCCGGCTCAGCGAGTGCCGGGTGATGAAGGGGGCCTGGGCGTCGCCCGGCTTGCGGACGCCCGCCCCGAGGGCGAGCATGATCGCGTCGAGGAGGTACGACTGCTTGATGGGCTTCGTCAGGTAAGCCGAGAGGCCCAGCTTCCGGCACCGGGCCGCCTCGCCGCGGAACCCGGCCGAGCTCAGCATCATGATGAAGGCGTTGCCGAGCTCGGGGTGTTTCTTGATTTCCTCGGCCAGGGCGTAGCCGTCCATCTCCGGCATGTTCGCGTCGATCAGGATCAGCTGATAGCTCCGTCCGTGCTCCCGGGCCTCCCGGAGGGCTTTCAAGGCCGTTTTCCCGTCGGCTACGACCGTCGGCCGCATGTGCCAGTTGGTCAGCATCTCGTGGAGGATGCGGCGGTTGGTTTCATTGTCGTCCACGGCCAGGACCGACGTTCCCTTGATGTCCTCGAACTGGAGGGGGACGACCTCGGTCTCGCCGCCCTGCTGAAGGGCCAGGGGCATGGTGAAGTGGAACTGGCTGCCGATGCCAAGCTCGCTTTCCACCCAGATCTTGCCCCCCATCAGCTCGACCAGCTGGGAGACGATGGACAAGCCGAGCCCGGTTCCGCCGTAGACGCGAGTCGTCGAGCTGTCGACTTGGGCAAAGGGATCGAAGATCTGCTTGATTTTTTCCGGCGGGATCCCGATGCCGCTGTCCTTGACGACGACGTGCAGCCACATCCGGTCCTCGGCGATGGATTGGGCCTGGACCGTGACCACGACTTCCCCCTCCCGGGTGAACTTGATCGAGTTGCTCAGAAGGTTCGTCAGGATCTGGCGGAGGCGGCCGGGATCGCCCATCACCCGGTCCGGGATGTCGCCCGGGATATGATAAGCCAGCTCCAGGCCCTTCTTTTCGGCCATCAGGGCCACGCTCGAGACCATGCTGTGGATGGTGTCGCGGAGATTGAAATTGATCGTCTCGAACTCGATTTTTTTGGCCTCGATCTTGGAGAAATCCAAGATGTCGTTGATGATGTTCATCAGGGATTCGGCCGAGATCTTGACCGCTTCCATGAAGTCCCTCTGCTCGGCCGTCAGGTCGGTTTCCAAGGCCAGTTCGGTCATCCCGAAAATCCCGTTCATCGGCGTCCGGATTTCGTGGCTCATGTTGGCCAGGAATTCGCTCTTGGCCCGGTTGGCTTCCTGGGCTTGTTTCCGGGCTTGGATCAGCTCGGAGACGTCGATCAGGTTGATGATCACGCCCTCGTAGCTGTCGTTGAGGTAGATGGGTTGGAGGCGAAAAATTACTTCCAGGTGCTTGAACGGCGTTTCCTGAATGAGGGGGATGGCGAACGGCTTGCTCTTGAAATCGGCGATGGCCGTCCGCAGCTCGCCCGTCGACAGCTGGGGGTCGATGTCCCAGAGCGGCCGGCCGAGCATCTCGGCGCGATCCTTCTTGAGCAGCTTCAGGAAATACTCGTTCGCCTCCAGGATGAGATCGTCCTTGTCGGTCAGGATGACGCCTTCCTCCATCCCGGAGATCATGGCCGAGAGTTTGGCCGCTTCCCGCTGGAGGGCCAGCTCGGCCTTCTTGCGGTTGGTGATGTCGGTGTAAACGAAGACCATTCCTTGGAGGGTATCGCCCATGAGGATGGGCGAACCGGCGACGATGACGTGGATCGGGGTGCCGCCCTTACGGTGGCGGACGACTTCGGTCGGCGGAAGCCCGTTTTGGGCGATCGCGGCCCGGGTGAGGGCTTGCGCCTGGGCCCGTTCTTCGGCCGTGGTCACCAAGTCGTCGATGAACCGGCCCACGGCCTCGTCCCGGCGGAAGTTGAAAATGACCTCGGCCCCGGGATTCCACTCGGTGATGATCTCGTCGGCCGTCGTGGTGACGATGGCGTTGGGCGTGTTGAACAGGACGGTTTCCAGGTATTTCTTCCGCCGGTCCAGCTCTTCTTCGGCCTTTGTGCGGTCCTCGATCTCCTTTTGGGCCCGGGCGTACAGCCGGGCGTTCTCGATGGCTGCGGCGATCTGGGTGGCCAGCGTCTCCATGGCCGCGGCATCGGATTCGTCGAAGGCGTTGTCAGACATGCTCTGGAGGTCGAGGACTCCGATGACCTTGTCGTCTTTGATCAGGGGGACCGAGAGCTCGGATTTCGTTTTCTCCTCGGCCTTGCGGAAGTAATAGGGGTTTTTCTCGACGTCGCCGCTGATCTGGGTTTTCCCGGAAGCGGCGGCCATGCCGATCATCCCCCGGCCGAAATTGATCTTCATGTTGAGCGGGAAGGCGCCGACATAGCCGCCGGAAATGGCTTTCAGGGTCAGGACCTGGTCCCTGTTTTCGTGGAGCAGGAGCATCACGCCGTAGTAGTCGAACGCTTCCCAAACCGATTGGACGATCGTCTCCAGAAGCTCCTTCAGCTCCAGGCGGCCGCTCAGCCGCTGGCCGACGTCGTAAAGCAGGGCGAACTGGGCCCCCTTGCGCTTGGCCTCATCGGCTAGGCGCTTGCGTTCGGCCACTTCCTGCTCGAGGTCGGCCGTCCGCTCCTTGATTTTTTTCTCGAGATGGATGTTGCGACGGCGCATGCTGGCTGTCCGGTATTGAACTCCGCCCAGGGCCAGCCCGAGGACCGCCAGAATCGCCAGGGCTTGGAACCAGCGCGTCTTCCAGAACGGGGGGATCACCTCGATTTTTAAAGCGACGCCCTCCTCGTTCCAGAGGCCGTCGTTGTTGGCCGCCTTGACGCGGAACGTGTATTCGCCGGGAGGAATGCCGGCGTAGGAGACGAACCGGCGGTCGGAAGGAAGCGTCCATTCCGTGTCCAGGCCTTCCATGCGGTAGGAATACAAGTTCTTGCTGGGAGCTTGAAAATCGAGGGCGGCGAATTCCAGGTCGATCTGGTTCTGGAAATAGGCCAGGCGGATCTCCGCGGCTTCGGTGATCGAGCGGTCGAGGATCGTGCGGTTGTCGATCGGCGTGTTGATGGGGACGTCGCGTCCGAAGAGGCGGAAGCCGGTGAGGGCGACCTGCGGCATGTGCGGATTGTCGGTGATCAGCTTGGGATAGAACGAGTTGAAGCCCGCGATGCCGCCGAAGAAAAGCTCGCCGTCGGCCGCCCGGTGGGAGCAATACGTGTTGAATTCGTAGCTTTGGAGGCCGTCGTAGATGTCGAAGTTCTTGAATTTCCGGTTCACTGGATCGAATCGCGACAGGCCCCGGTTGGTCGAAATCCAGATGTTGCCCTGCTCGTCCTCCTCCATGGCGTAGATGACGTCGTCGGGCAGGCCGTCCTTCATTCTAAAAACGGTGACCGCTCCCGTGTCCCGGTCGAACCGGGCCAGGCCGGTGCCCGTTCCCAGCCAGAACCAGCCGCGGCTGTCCTCCAGGAGGCTTAAAATATAATCGTCCTTGATCCCGTCCGCCCGTCCCTCGGCCACGCTGTAGATCTTGATCTCGCCTGTCGCCGGGTCGAGGCGGTTGAGTCCGCCGCCGTAGGTTCCCACCCAGATGATTCCGTCCCGGTCGACGGCGAGAGCGTAGATCCGGGGGTAGCTCAACCGGTTCGGCATCCCTTCTTCGGCCGAGTACCGCTTGATCTTGCCCGTTTTCTTGTCGAACCGGTTCAAGCCGCCGCCGTCGGTTCCGAGCCAGAGAAAACCGTCCTTGTCCTCGACGATGGTCCGGACGAAATTCGTGCTCAAGGTCTCCGGGTCGCCTTCTTTTTTCAAGTAGCGGGTGAATTTCCCCGTCCGGGTGTCGAGACGGTTCAGCCCCTCAATGGTCGCCGCCCAAAGGAATCCGTCGTCGTCGAGATGGATCATGTAGACGCGGTTGTGGCTGATGCTCGCCGGATCGGCCGGATGATTGATGAAGCGGCGGATCTCTCCGGTGGCCCTGTTCAACCGGCTCAAGCCGGCGCCGTCGGAGGCCGCCCAGATGATGTCTTCCCCTTGCTTGATGATTTTACGAAAGCCGTTGATGTTCAGGCCGGGCAAGGTGAAGAGGCCCTTTTCATAAAGGCGGAACTTGGAGATGTTCTTGTTGTATTTGCTGAGGCCGGCCCCGTATGTCCCGATCCAGAGGTTGCCCGAAGCGTCCTCGATGATCGAGAGGATGCGGTCGCCGGACAGGCTGGTCGGGTTGCTGTCATCGTGGCGGTAATTCCAGAACGAATCGCGGGCGGGGATATACCGGTCGATGCCGGCCTCGTTGGTTCCCACCCAGAGCGTTCCGGAAGAGTCCAGGAAGAGGCAGTTGATCGTGGCGCCGCTCAGGCTGAAGGGATCGCGGCCGTCATGGCGGTAATGAAGGAAGCCGTCCCGGGCGGGTCCGGTCTTGTCCAGGCCGTTGCGCGTCCCCACCCAGAGATTCCCGGCCTCGTCCTCGGCCAGCGACAGGATGCCGTCGTCCCCGAGGCTTTTCGGATCGGACTCCTTGTGGCGGAAGGAGTCGAATGTTCCGGTTTTTTCGTTCCACCGGTTCAGGCCGCCCCCGTCGGTTCCAATCCAAAGGACGCCGCTCCGGTCCACGAGAAGGGCATGGATGGAATTGTGGCTGAGCCCGGATTTCCCGCCCGGGCCGGCCAAGTAGCGGGTGAAGATCCCGGTCGCGGGATCAAGGCGGTTCAGGCCTTCGTCGGTGGCGATCCAGATGAAACCGGAGTGGTCTTGGGCGAGGGCGAAAATCCGGTTGTTGCTCAGGCTGTCGGCGTTCCCGGGATCCGGCCGGTAATTGACAAAATCGTCCGTCTCCGGGACGTAGCGGCTCAAGCCGTTGTCGGTCCCGACCCAAAGGGTTCCATCCTGGGCTTCCAGCAGGCACCAAACGTAATTATTGCTGATGGCCCTCGGATTTTCCCGGTCTTCCAGGTAGACCTTAAAATTGTAGCCGTCGTACCGGTTAAGGCCCGTTTCGGTTCCGATCCAGAGAAATCCTCTGCGGTCTTGGGCGATGCAGAAGCTGGAACTTTGCGAGAGCCCCTCCTCCAAGGAAAAGTTCTGGCAGCGGAGACGATCCTGAGAGGATGCGGGAATCGCCAAGGCCAGAAGAATGACGAATCCGACGAGGAGCGGGTTTTTCCGCATCTGAGACCTCCAGCGGGTGCTTCTTAATTCCGTTAAGTTAATCCAAACTTGAAATTTTTTCAATCTTTCCGGAATAAAGAGCCGTTTTTTGGCTTTCCCAAGCAAGCATCGAGAAAAGCCTGATCCGGACGATGTTCGCTCCGGCCGTCATAACCTCCGCGCTTCAGCCCCTCTCCGCGGCATTTGCGAAGAGGCGACAAATGCCCCGCTCCGGGGACGTGCGCCCGCTTTCCGGGAGGCAGAGAGTCTTGGATTCAGCCTGGGCTTCAGTCTGCCAGGCCGTCGACGTTTTCGGTTTTGGCTTTCCGGATGCCGCCGGCGGGCCGGGGAGTATGGATTTCCGGCGCCTTGATGAAGCGTTTCACGATGCCGGCGGTCCGGGCCATTCCCAGCTGTTCAAACAGGTATTGGAATTTCTTCTCCAGATCCGCTCCGATCTCCTCCCGGGCTTCCCTCGGCAGGTCCCAGAAGCGCTTCTTGAACGGTCCGACGGCCTTTTTCCGAAGCTTGTAGAAGAATTGGGCGTCGGAATCCTTGGGCTTGCGCTCCGCGGCCGCGTTTTTTTTCAGCCAATCGTACATTTCCAGCCGGAGCGACTCGGGGACGGTCGGATGATCCATGATCAGGGTTTGGAAGGCGGTGGCCAGGTGGACTTCGCAGGTCCCGGCCTCGACGAACCGGTGGAACGCCGTGTCGGGCAGGGTGCTGGCGCCGTGCTGGACGGCCCCGCCCATGCCGTACTTCTCCCGGGCCCGGGCGCTCAGCTTCCGGAGGGCCTCGAAATCGATGGCTACATCGGCCAACGACCCGTCGGGCAGGACCACGCCGCCGTGCGATGTGCCCGTCTGGATGCTGATTTTGCTGATCCCCGTCTTGGCCCCGCGGGCGGCGTTGTACCCCTCCATGAAGGCGTCGAGGTCCTCGACCGTGCTGTTTTGATGCCCGACCTCGCCGATTTCGCCGCCGATCGAGATCGTCACCCCGGCGGGTTCGCGGTCGCGGATGAAGCGGGTCAGGGTCGCACAAAGCTCGAAATTTTTCTTCTGCTGGTCATGGAGCTTCGGGAGGGAGAGATCGACGAGGGTGGACGTGTCGATGTCGATGTTGTAGAACCCCGCGCCGATGGATTCGACGATCACGTCGCGGATGGCTTGGACCTCGGCTTCGGGGTCGATCGCGTATTTTTTGGCCCCGGCCTGGAAGTGGTCGCCCTGGATGAAGACGGGCCCGCGGTATCCTTCCCGGAGGGCGGCCGCGAGGACGGCGGCGACGTACTCGGTCGGGCGCTGGTCCGTGTAGACCATCTCGCTCCGGGCGATCTCGAAGATAAAGGCGCCGCAGTCGATCGTCCTGGCGGCCCGGAACACGGCCCGGGCGGAATCATACGCCAGCATCCTCAAGTTCATTGCCGGAACAGTGAAGGCTTTCTCGATCTGGCCGCGGCCCCGGGCGACATACAGCTCATGGATCGAGGCGGGACGGATGCCGGCGGCCTGGGCGGTCTCCCGGATCAGCCACCGGGCGGCGGCTTGGACGTCCGGGTCGCCGAATACCGCTTCCTGGATCAAGCCGTCCATTGTTTCCGGGAGTCTTTTTTCATCGAGGAGGGTGACGCGGGCTTCTTCGATGTTCACGATGCCTTCCAGAGATTTCGACATGCGGTCCCAAACCTGATTGGACATGATCGGCTCCTTGAAACGGCTCCGGGTTTTCCGGGCGTTGAATCGCCCCGATTATATCAAAACGGGCCCGGTCCTGGCATCTTCATCCTTGTCCCTTTGGAACGATTGATCTTCTCGGGCAAAACAGCCACAATAGCAAGGATTTCCGGACGGCCCTCCTGTTTTCAGCCCGGGCCGTCGCCGAGACCGTGGCTATGATCCACGATCGATAAAAAGGAGGCTGCCGATGTCCCACCGGATGCTCCGGATCCTCGCCGCGGCGGCGTTGTCCGCCGTATTGACCGCCCTTCCCTCGACGGCCGCGGAACGCCCCGTCGTCACCGCCGCCGATTATGCCCGGGCGGAACGATTCCTCGGGGCCCAGGCCGCGTCTCTCGTTTTCCGGGCTTCCGTCGAGCCGCACTGGCTTTCGGGAGACAGGTTCTGGTACCGAAACCGGCTGGCCGGAGGATCGGAATTCATTCTGGTCGACGCGCCCCGGGGCGTCCGCGGGCCGGCGTTCGACCACGTCCGGGTCGCGGCCGCTCTGTCGGCGGCCGAGGGCAAGCCGCACGCCGCGACGAGCCTGCCGTTTAATGAAATCGAGTTTATGGACGGAGGGAAAAGGATCTCCTTCGTCGTCGGGGCGCGCCGGTATTCCTGCGATCTCCGCGGCCGGAAGATGACGTTCGAGGCGATCGCCCCGCCCGGCGGCCGGCCGGAGAAAGAGCGTGAGCCGGGAGCGGCGTCTCCCGACGGGCGCCTGGAGGCCTTCCTCCGCGGCGACAACCTGTGGGTGCGGGAAACGGAGACGGGGACGGAGCGGCCGTTGACGTTCGACGGAGTCAAGGATTTCGGCTACGCGACGGACAACGCCGGCTGGTCGAAAAGCGACCGGCCGATCGTCGCCTGGTCGCCTGATTCGCGGAAGATCGCCACGTTTCAGCAGGATCAGCGCGGCGTGGGCGAAATGCCGCTCGTCGAGGTGAAAGCCGGCCGGCCCGTTCTTCATGTTTGGAAGTATCCGCTGCCGGGGGATGAGACGGTGATCACGATCCAGCGGGTCGTCGTCCACCTGGACGGACCGCGGGTCGTCCGCTTGAAGGTTCCGCCCGACGCGCGCCGCGGCAGCGTGACCGACGACATCCAAGCCAGCGACGGACAGATGGAGGACGTCGCCTGGAGCCGGGATTCGCGCCGGCTGGCGTTCGTCTCCACGCCGCGCGACCACTCCTCGGCCCTGCTCCGGGTCGCCGATCCCGAGACGGGCGAGGTCCGGGACGTCTTCGAGGAAACGACGAAGACATTTTTCGAATCCGGGGCGGGGGAGTCGGCCTGGCGGTTTTTGCCGGAGTCCGGCGAATTCATCTGGTTTTCCGAGCGCGAGGATTGGGGACGCCTCTTCCTTTACGACCTCGAAACCGGGCGGCTGAAAAATCCGATCACCTCCGGCCCCGGGAGGGCCGCCCGCGTCGTTCGGGTCGAGCCGGAGAAGCGGCGGCTGACGTTCGCCGGCCTGGGGATGGAATCCGGCCGCGATCCGTACTTCCGGCATATCTATCAGATCGGCTTCGACGGGACCGGCAAGGTCCTGCTCACGCCGGAGGACATGGATCACGAGGTTGTCTATTCGCCGTCGGGCCGCTATCTGATCGACACGTTTTCCCGCCCGGACGTTCCGCCGACGACGGTCCTGAGAACGGCCGAAGGCCGGTTCGTTCTGACCCTTGAAAAAGCCGATATTTCGGCCCTCCTCGAGACTGGCTGGACGCCGCCGACGCCCTTCACGGTCAAGGCCCGCGACGGGGTCACCGATCTCTACGGCCTGATGTTCCGCCCGACAGGATTTGATCCGGCCCGCAAATATCCGATCCTGAACAACATCTATCCCGGCCCGCAGAGCGGGAGCGTGAGCTCCCGGAGCTTCTCGGCCTCGCGCCGATGGGACGCCCGGGCGATCGCCGAGCTGGGATTCGTCGTCGTCCAGATCGACGGGATGGGGACGCCGAACCGGTCCAAGAAATTCCACGAGGCGTATTACGGGAACATGGCCGACAACACGCTGCCGGATCAGGTCGCGGGGATGAAGGAGCTGGCCGTGCGCTATCCCTGGATTGATCTGGACCGGGCCGGGATTTACGGCCATTCAGGCGGCGGATACGCCGCGGCCGCGGCTATGTTCCATTACCCTGATTTCTTCAAGGTGGGAGTGTCTCAAGCCGGCAATCATGACAACCGCGGCTATGAGGACGATTGGGGCGAGAAATGGCATGGACGGCTCGTCCGCCGCCCGGACGGGACGTCGAATTACGACTCCCAGGCCAACCAGAACTTCGCCGCCAACCTGAAAGGAAAGCTCCTGATCACCCACGGAACGATGGACGACAACGTTCCGCCCTACCTGACTCTTCTCGTGGTCGACGCCCTGATCGCGGCCAACAAGGATTTCGACATGATCCTGTTCCCCAATCGGGGGCACGGATTCGGCAGCGAGCCGTACATGACCCGGAAGCGCTGGGATTATTTCGTCCGGCATCTGCTCGGAGCCGAGCCGCCGCGGGAGTTTGTCTTCAAGCCGCGGCCGAAGTAACCGGCCGTCTTGGATGCGCGGCCGGCTGGGGAATCCACCCGGAGCCTTGGCCGCGGCCTCTAACCCCGGCTTTTCATGAACGCCTCCCAGAGGCCGGGAGGAATGAAAAGGGTCAGGAGGACTCCCGGGCGAAGGCCGTAATGTTCGACGATGGACGGTCGTCCGAGCGCGTTTTCGACGTCCTCGGCCCGCTCGGCGGAGGCAATGACCAGGTCGGCCGCGCCGAGATTCCCCGCCGCTTCCGCCTCGGTCCAATAACCGACGGTTTTATACTCCCGGAGATACCACGGCAGAGGCCACTGTTCATAAGGTTCGGCCACGACCTTGACGAGGAGGTTCCGTCCCTCTGGATGGACGGCGGCCAGGGCCTCCACCCGTCCGACAAGCTTCAGGAAATCGGGGCTGGTCTGGGCGTAGACGTAAGGATTGCGGGGATCGGCCGGGTAGCGGACACAGGCCAGGCGGCTTTGTCCGGCGAGATGGCCCAGACCGGCCGCCAGGACCAGGAGGACGGCGGCCCGGAGGGGGAGTGTTTTCATCATCCGGAACAGCGTGATTCCGCCGATCCCGGCTAAAATCAGCCAGCCGAGATAAAAGGGAATCATGTTCCAGGGGGTTTTGTAGCCGAGGAGGGAAAAAGCCAGCGTGGCCGCAAGCGTGTAGACGACGAGGAAAAGGCCGAGAGAGCGGTCGACCGGAAGCGGATCGGGGATTTCGTCCAGAAAGCTCCGCCGATGGGGGAGGAAAACGAAAACCATTCCGGCCGCCCCGAGAAGAAGGACGAGAAGCTCGGTCCAGACGAGTCCCCCGGAGGCGGAGCCGGCCAGGATCCCGAGATAATAAAAAAACGGATGGCCGTGGAACCCCGGGGCGGCGCTCCCTTTTTCCACGTAGATCTTCAGGGCGTCGGCGGCGTCCTTGATCCCGGCCGGATGAGACCCGAAGGAGGAAAAGAAGGCGGCCGCGACGGCCGCCGCGACGATGAGGAGAATGATGAAGTGCCGGGCGAAAAAGCGTCTCCGGATGGGCGTGTCCGATTTCGGGGCGATGAGTCTCTCCCGTGTCAGGACGGCGGCCACGCCCAGGGCGGCCGCGGCGAACACGATCACCGCCGTCTCTTTCGTCGCGGCCATCAGGCCGGCGAATATGCCGGCGAAAAGAGATCCTCCGCCGTCCGGCCGGACGAGGTACCGCCACAAGGAGACCAGGAATCCCAGGACAAAAAAGGCGAAACACATCTCCTGGATGTAAAATCGGCTGTAATACGTCATCGCGGGAGAAACGGCGAGGAAAAGGGCGGCCAGCGCCCGGGCTTCGTCCGCCAGGCTCCGGCCGAAGAAGAGAAGGAGGAGAAGAAGGGCGCCTCCGAAGACAGCCGGGACGGTCCGCAGAAGCATTTCGTCGAGGTCGGCGAGCTTGGCCCGCCCGGCGGCCTTGGCCGCGGGCAAGGTCAGGTAGTAAAGCGCCGGGCCGTGATGGTCGGTTTTGTCGTAACAGTACTCGCCGCGTTCCAGAAGCGCGCCGAATTTGACCGCCTGGTTGGCTTCATCATGATGCATCGGCCGGAGATCCAGGCTGGTCAAGCGGAAAAAGAAGGCCGCGGCCAGGGCCGCGAGAAACAGAACGCCGAGCGCGGCGCGTTTCATTTGAGAATGCCGTAGACCTCTACTTCGACGTAATGGTTCATGTCGTTCGAAGTGTTGCCGTTCGAATACAGCCGGAGGTACCGGGCCGCGGCGCCCTTGGGATCGATCAGGCGGCCTTCGTTGGTTTCGATGTATTCCTTGTCCTTGCCCGGACCGAAGCCGAGGGTGTTGTCATGATCGTTGTTGTACACGGTGAGGACGTTGCCGCGGAAATCCTTGTCGTCGGAGGCTTGGACAACGACGTCCCGGTATACCCGGGCCTGGCTGTGGTAGTGCCAGATCAGGATCGCGTGAAGGGCGGCGGTTTTCCCGAGGTCGATCTGGACCCACTGCCGTCCCGGGCCGAGCTCGACGAAATACCCGTCCTCGCCGGATTTCTCGCCGTCGACGACGAAGCCCAAGTCGCCGATGACCGGCTGCATGTCGCTGGAAAGGACGGCTTTCCCGGCCGAAAGCAGGCGGGTGCCCTTGGGAACGAAGAACGGGCCGCGGGATTTCCCCGTGATCGTCTCGAGGTTGGCTGTTTTGATGTTGCGGGGGGTTCCGATGAACATCGGCTTCGGGAGCTTGAGCTTGAGCTCTTCTTTGTCCGAATCCTGGGCGGACAGGGAGGCGTAAACGGGGACGAGGATGAGCAGGGCGGCCGCTAAGGCCGCGGCGGGAGCGTATGACTTCATCGGAAACTCCTTCACTTCTTAATATAACCTGGGAGGCGGGCGCCTTCAAGCGCGAACCTGGATTTTCGTCCGGATTTTGAACAGGCGGAGCCTCATCCGCCGGCGGGGAAAAAGCGCGGATTGAAAATCCGGACATCGCCGTAGGCGACGACCAGGCAGGCTCCGATCTCCGGGTTCCGGGCGGCGCAGGCTTCGACGCCGTCGGCCGTCATGACGAAAAAGGCGGTGGAAAGGGCGTCGGACAGCGCGGCCGTCGGGGCCGAGGCCCAAGCGGCGAGATTTCCCCGGGCCGGCCGCCCCGTCCGGGGATCGAGGATGTGCCCGCCCTTGACCTCGGTTCCCGATCCGCTGAGGGCCCGGCCGGAAAGAAAGACGCGCTCGGGGGCTCCGGGCCACCCGGCTCCGATCCCGACCGGCCATCCCGTCCGTTCGGAGGATTCGCGGCTCGGCTCCGTCCCGGAGGCGGCCGCGGGCGAGCCGAGAGCCAGAACCGTGCTTGTCCCCCCGTGGAGGAGAGCGTCCGGGACCCCCCAGGTCAAAAGAAGCTGCCCGGCCCGGTCCAGGGCGTATCCCTTGCCGATGCCGCCCAGGTCCAAGTCGATCGGCCCATGTCCCGGCCGTTCCTCTTCCAGCCGGCGGACCAGGCACGACCCGGCTCCGCCGAGAAGCTCGAAGGGGGCCGGCTCCGGCTTCGCGTCCCGGCCTTCCGCGAATGCGTCCAGGGCGGCGGCCCGCGCGTTGGCGTCGAATGCTCCGCCGGTTTCGAGGCGAACGGCTTCGGCCAGGGCGAGACATTCGAAGGTTTCGATCCCGACGGTCGTTTCTTCGCCGGGGAGAAGGCGGTTGATCCGGGAAATCTCGCTTCCCGGGTCGAAGCGGTTGAACCGCGCCTCCAGCCGGTCGATTTCCCGGAAGGCTTCCCGGGCGGCCTGTCCGGCGTAGATTTCGTCCGGCCCGGGGATGAAAATCTCGAAGAGGGTCGTCATCGCTTCATGGGCGAAGCGGGGGACGGCGGAAGGGGGCGCGCTCATGCCCGCGGGCCGGCCCGGTCGGGGAGGATGAGGTCGAAAAAGACGATCGCCGCGAGCGTCAGACCGAGGGCGGAGAAGCGATGAATCATGAGAAGCGCGACCTGGGTGTTGAAGGTGAACATCGGAAGCATGGAAGCCAGGGCGGTCGTCACCTGGACGAAGCCGAACGCGGCGAACCACCAGAATACGGTTTTCCGGACGATTGCCCTGGATATGGTTCCAACGAACGGGACGGCGAACGCCGCGGGGCCGGTCTCCTCCCGGCGGTCGAAACCGTGGGCGCCCGCCCGGAGAATCAAGACGGCGGCCAGGCCGGCGGCGAACAATCCGCCGGACATGACGTGCCCCAGAAGGGGCAGGCCGTAGAGTCCCCGCCGGACGAAAATCGCGAAAAACAGGCCGCTTCCGGCCAGATAGAGGAAAGCGGCCGCCCAGGCGAGGAAAATCCATTTGGTCCAGCCCCGGTAACGGGCTTCGGCCCAGCCGTTCCAAAGATCCCAGGTTTTCCGGAAAAAGGAAGGGACGGCCAGGGCTTTGAGCCGCATCCGGAGCCAGCCGAGATAGGCGCCGGGGGCCGGGCGCCTTCTCTCTTCCGCCGGTTCGGCCGCGGGGATCGAGGACGCAAAACGCCTCGCCGTCAGGACGAGGACGAGGGCGGCGGGAAGGACGGCGGCAAGGATGACGAAGACGGTCATGGCGGCCTATTTCCTTTTTTCGATCAGGCCGCTGAGCCGGCCGGCGGCCAGGACGAGGGCGGCCAGCAGGACCGCGCCGATGACCAGGGCGGCCGCTCCGAGCAGGATCTTGAAATACGGCCGTCCGGCATAGGACAGGCCGAACAGCCGGTGGTAGAGGTTGTCGACGCCCATGTAGGACGAGGCCGGGCGGCGCGAGATCTTCTCGGTTCGAAGCGGCCCTTGGCCGTCGACCCGGGCGAAGAAAAATTTCGATGACAGGCTGTGACAATCCGTGCAGCCGTTCCAACCCAGGGCTTGGCGGGCCGGCCGAACCTCGTGCGCCACCGGCCAAGCCACCGGATCGGCGGCCGGATGGTCGAGCGCTTCGAGGCGGTTTTTCTTGTCGAGGCGGAAAAGCTTGCCCCCCGAGACATAAACGGCATTCGCCCGGCCGCCGCGGGCCAGGGCTTCCAGGACAAGGGAAACCTGCGTTTCGGTCAGGCGCCGGTCCGTTCCGGTGAGCGTTAAAACGGCGTTTTTATCGGCCTCGGAAAGCATCGGCCGGAGGGTTTCCCCGGCGGCCCACAGCCATTCCGGGCCGGTCCCGGCGGCCTCCGCGTTTTCCTTTTTATCGAGGAATCCATCGACCAGCCGGTAAAGAAAGCCTTTGAAGCGGAGCGCGGGTTCGCCGGGGGCGGCCTCGGTCAGCAAGAGAGCTTCCAGGGCGGTTTGGATCGCGCCTTCCGCTTCCGCGGCTGTTTCCGAGTCGGCCGGGTTGAAGTCGGGCATGAAAGGCGTAAGAAGCCCGTTTTCGAGCGCGGCGAAACCGTCGCCGGCGGGGACGGCCGTCCCCGCCTCCGGAACGACGGCCGTCAAGCCGTCGTCAAGATTCGGCTCGTAGATTTTTCCCCCCGCGAACAAGACGGCCTTGCCCGTCAAGCCGGAGGCGTTTTGCAGGGCGGCGAGGATCCGGACGGCGGTTCGGTCCGGGTACAGGATGTCTCCGGCCGCGGCTTCGACTTCGGCCGGGCGGAGAGGCCGGACCGGGCCCGTTTTCTTTCCGCCTTCCTTCACGCCCCAGTAGGCCGGCCACATCATCCGGTGGGGCGTCAGCTTGCCGCGGGCGTCCCGGAGGTAAACGGGCTCGACGATCGCCGGAAGATCAGTCGACCAGTCGGCGATCCCGAAGATCCCCAGCCGGTTGGCCCGGGCGGTGCGGACGCGGACGGCTTCTTTCTCCGGAAGCGGGCCCGAATGGCAGACGGTGCAGGCCAGCCGCTCGATATGCACTTCAGGGAGGCCCTTGTGGAGGGGATAGGGCGCGCCCATCCGGCCGGGGAGAGGGGGGTCGTTTTGATCTTTTTCGCGGCCGAGATGGCAGGCCGCGCAGGTGAAATCCGCGGAGAGGAGAGCGGGGTCATCCTCGGCTTCGCCTTCGTAGCCCCGGATCATGCGGTGGGAGAGGTCGTTGCGGTGGCAGGACGCGCAGGCGAGGCCGGCTTGGCCGTGGACGTCGCCCTCATAGTCGAATTTCCGGGAACCGGCCGGGGCGGCCGAATGGCAGGCCAGGCAGGAAGAATCCCGGGGCGGGTAGGCGATGTCGAGAAACGCCTGGTGCTTCGAATCGAACAGCGCCCGGTCGTATTTGACGAACGGGGCGACCGCCCATTCCGAATCGTCGGGATTGGGACCGTCGGCGATGTCCCAAGTCCCGGCCAGCCGCGAGGCGATGCCGCCGACTTCGCCCAAACCCGAGGCCGCCGTCGCCGCCCAGCGGAGATTTTCCCGTAGGATCTGCTTGGCCCACTCGGAGTGGTTCTGGATGCCGGAGGCGCTGTGGCATCCGAGGCAGTTGATTTCCGCCTTGCCCGAGACGGACCAGCGCGAGTCCGGCGTTTCATCCTCCGGTTCGGGTTCGGCCGGACCGCCGCCGGGAAAATGGCGGCCGAAAAGAAGCGTCAGATCCCACGACGAGAGGCCGAGGTCGGCCGGCTTGAACACGCCCTTCCAGGACCGCTCGGAAAGCGGGATCTGGGTTCCGGTGCGCTCGTCCAGCCAAATCCACGGCTCTCCCGGCCGTCCGGCGGGCGCGTCCGGAGACGCGGCGTTGAAATGCCGGCCGGTCTTGACCGTTTCGTAATCATGGCAGGGGGCGCAGGTCGTCCGGGCCGAGAAGGGGAGGGGATTGGGTTCCGAGGGGATGATCTTCTGGCCGAATTCGTCATTGAGAGGAATCCGGTGGACGGCCGGGGTCCGGCTTCCGGCCCATTTCGGCGGAGTCTCGGCCTCAGCCGGGGCCAGGATGAAAACAACCGCGGCCGCGGCGGCCAGAACCGGTCCGGCGAAGGCCCGTGCCCGGCCTGAAAAACGCGAAGGCTTGACGGCGGACATGGATTCAGGCTTTGAAATCCCCCGGCCGGAAGCGGACGAGGGATTTCGTCCGGACGGCCTCGTTGACCTTCAGAACGGCCACGGCGCTTTCATAAGCCAGCGAGGCCGGGCAGGTCAAGGCCGTGCCGCGGCGGATGGCGTCGAAAAAGTTTTCGAGATGGGGCTGGTGGGCCGGCTTGGCCAGGTCGACGGGGAACGGCCAGCGCCCCGCCTCGGCCGTGACCCGGACGTCAACGAAAATGTTCTTCGTGTCGACTTTCTGGATGACCGGCGCCTCGGAAAGGAGCAGCCCTTCCTTGACCAGCGAGTCCCACTCCGGGGCGTGGGCCTCCCGGAGGGCCCAGTTGCCGCGCTGGGCGACCTCGGAAATCTGGATCGCCCCGTCGTCGCCCATGAAGACTTCGTAGAAGCCGCCGTATTTCGTCGTCGTCTGGACTTGGTACATGGCCCGGGCCGCGCCCTCGGCCGTCTGGAACTCGTAGACGGCCATGACGTTGTCGAACCATTCCCGGCCCTTGTAGTAATCCACCCCGCCGGAGGCGAAGACCGCGCTCGGGTTGCAGCCGAAGACCCAGGCGAACAGGTCGATCTGGTGAGATCCGAGATCGACGATCGGTCCGCCGCCGAATTTTTTATACCAGCGCCAGTTGCGGAACTCGGTCATATCGGCGTAGCCGTAGGCCTGCAGCTTGGCCGGATCGATGGGATAGGTCTTCGGCCAGCCGAGAAGGTCGGCCTTGGAGCGGTTCCACTGGGCGTAGGCCAGGCCGACCCGGCCGAGGAGCTTCTTGTCCCGGATCAGCCGGTCGATGGCGTGAAGATAGCGCGGGTTGGACCGGCGCTGGTGGCCGATTTGGAGGAGACGCCCCGTCCGCCGGGCCGTTTCGACCATCGTCCGGGCTTTCTCGAGGGAATTGGACATCTCCTTTTCGCAGTAGACATGAAGACCGTTTTCCAGGCAGGCGTTGGTTTGTTCGGCATGAAGCCAGTCGGGCGTGGCTACGATCGCCGCGGCCAGGCCCTTCTCCTTGGCCAGCAGGTCGCGGTAGTCCTCGTAGACCGCCGGATCCTGACCATACTTGCGGAGGTAGCCCCGGGCGTATTGCTGGCTGTAGGACCAGATGTCGCAGACCGCGGCGATGCGGATCCCGGGGATCCGGAGGCACGATTCCATGAGGACGCGGCCCTGTTCCCCCGCGCCGATGAGAGCGACGGGAAGATCGCCGAGCCGCCCCGGGGATTCAGCCTGGGAGGAGGCCGGGTCCGGAAACGGCCGGGCGAGAAGGGCGCCCCCGACGGCCGCGCCCAGTCCGGCGGCCGCCGAAGTTTTCAAAAAGGACCGTCGCGAAACGGCGGGATCGTTTTTCTTGGACCCAAAATCGGTCATATCCATCCGCCTGTCGAGAATTCCGAACGCCCCCTATTATATTCATTTGGAGGTTTCTGAAAACCCTTCGGCCGCGGAAAATCGCGTCTTGGGGGAATCGGATGTCGGGATCGGAACGCCGTCCCCCCTTCCGGCGGCGGTGCCGGGAGATGTTCCGGGCGGCCTACTTTTTCTCGACGGGGATGAGGATTTCGGTCTCGAGCTTTTCGGGCGGGACTTGTCCGGGATCATTCAGATAGAATTCCACCGGCGGCCCCGCGGCTTTCCATCCGTTCCGTTCGAGATAAGCCCCGATTTTCTGGTAGGCTTCGCCGACCTTGTCGTAGGGACCGACGTGAAGGCACGAGGCGACCTTGGGATAAGCGAATTCGTCTTTCCGGAGGGGCTCTTGGGGCGTGACGTCCGCGCCGATCGGCATGCCGATCCGCCACTTCAGCTCGGCCTCCGGAACCTCGCCGGGGGCGTTGAGGTACATGGCCATCACCCCGGTGAAGGATCCCAAGCCTTGGCTGAAATATTCATTCATGAACTCGCCGATTTTCGCGGAAATCAGCGAATACGAGCCGGTGCATTCGATGTAGGCGTAAACGAACGGCGTTTGGTCCTTGACGACGACGTCCTGTCCGAGACCGAAGCCGGCGCCGGCCGCGGCCAGAAGGATGAAAAGGACGGTTTTCTTCATGGTGTCTCCCTTATTCCCGTTTTTCCAGCCCGGCTGGACGGACCTGAAGAAAAAATCATAACCAAAGGCGGCCGCGAATGCAATCAGCGCCGGGAGGGGGCGGACAATATGATAAAATACCGGCACACCCCGCCGGATGACAAGCGGGATGGAAAGGGCGAAGCATGAAAAAAACAGCGATAGCGGTTCTCGGGGCCGCGGTCTTGATCGGCGCGTCTGTCCGCGCGTCCGAGCCCGTCCCCGGTCCGGCCGGGAATGAAGCCGGATCGACGGCCTTTATCAACGTCCGGATTTTCGACGGAGAAAAAGTCATCCCCGCGGCGACGGTCGTCGTCGAGGGGGGGAGGATCACCGCCGTCGGAACGGAGGCGGCCGTTCCCGCCGGGGCCGAGATCGTCGACGGGGCGGGGCGGACGCTGCTTCCCGGGCTCATCGATTCCCACGTCCATATCTGGGATGAAAGCGGACTCCGGGAGGCAGCCGTCTTCGGGGTGACCGTCCTCGTAGACATGTTTACTTCAGCCGAGTTCGTCTCGGCTCAAAAGAAGGCTCAGGCGGCGGGATTCCGGCCCATGGCTCACCTCGTCTCGAGCGGGATTTTAGCGACCGCGCCCGGAGGGCATGGGACGGAGTACGGCGTCAAGGTCCCGGCTTTGACCGCTCCCGGCGAGGCCCAGGCCTGGGTCGACGCCCGGCTCGCCGAGGGCTCGGATTTCATCAAGATCATCCGCGACGACGGATCGACCTACGGCCGCGCGATCCCGGCGATTACGCGGGAGACGAAAGCCGCCCTCATCGCCGCGGCCCGGGCCAGGGGCAGGCGGACGGTCGTCCACGCCGCGACCTTGCGGCAGTGCCGGGAAGCCCTGGAGGATGGAGCCGACGGATTGGCCCATCTTCATTTTGACGACGCGTTCGACCCGGATTTCGGACGGCTCGCGGCCTCGCGCAAGGCCTTCATCATTCCCACCTTGACCGTCCTGGCCGCGATGAACGGCTCTCCCGACCCGGCCGGCGTCGCCTCCGACGCCGGCCTGTCCCCTTATCTTCGGCCCGAGGACCTCCAGATGCTCGGCCAGACGATGCCCTTCCGGTCCGCCCCGGGCGCTTATGCCGCGGCCGAACGGACGCTCCGCGAGCTCCGGACGGCCGGCGTGCCGATTTTGGCCGGGACCGATACCTCCAATCCGGGGACGGCTTTCGGAGCGGCTCTTCACGGCGAGCTCGCTCTCCTGGTCAAGGCGGGCTTGACGCCTCTCGAAGCCCTTCGAAGCGCCACCTCAATCCCGGCCGCTTTATTCGACCTCGGGGGGAGAGGCCGGATCGCGCCGGGGAGCCGGGCCGACCTTCTCCTGGTCGAGGGTGATCCGACCGTTGAAATCAAGGCGACCCGGGCCATCGTCGGTGTTTGGAAGGACGGACTTCGGATCGATCGGGAGTCCTGGCGGAGCGCGGCCGCGGAAGCCAGGCGGGCGAGGGAAAACCAGAAAAACGCCCCGGCCCCGGAAGGGCTGGGGGACGGCCTGATCAGCGATTTCGAGGACGGCGCCGTTTCCGCCCGGTTCGGGTCCGGTTGGACGGCGTCCACGGATTCCCTCATGGGCGGCAAGTCCCGGGCCGAGCTTTCGACCGTGGATGGAGGAGCCGAGGGCAGCGCCCGGGCCCTGAAAATCGAGGGAGAGATCTCCGAGACGGGGTCGATCCGCTGGGCTTCGGCTCTCTTCTCGCCGGGCCGGGCGCCGTTCACTCCGGCCAATCTTTCCTCGAAAAAAGCCCTGAGCTTTTGGGCCAGGGGCGAGGGGAAGACGTTTGCCGTCATGATTTATGCCCAGAGCTCGGGCTTCATCCCGAAGATCGCCTTCTTTCCGGCCGGTCCGGAATGGAAGGAAGTCGTCCTTCCGTTCGAGAAGATCGGGCTCGAGGGCTTTGACATCCTGGGGATCGCCATCGGGGCGACGACGGCGCCCGGCCCGTTTTGGCTCGAGATCGACGACGTCCGGCTGAAATAAGCGCCGGCGATTTCGTCGGCTTTCGGGCGTTTCCCCTCTCCGCCCGGCCTTCCGGACTCAGCGGAATTCTGCGTCGATGATCGTGATCCGGCCGGGATAGACGATCGGGCCCAGGGGAGTGGTGACCGTGGGCTGGGCGTCGAGGGCGACGCGGGCGGGATCGCGTTCAGCCCCGCCCAAGGCCAGGGCGAGGTTGAGAAGCCCCTCGTAACCCTTGGCCGCGAAGAATTCGTAGAGATCGATCGTCATCCGGATGGGGATGACGGTGTTTCGGCCCGTCCCGGGGATCTCAATCGCCTGGTCGATATTGCCGATGACCGTCGGCGTGCCGTCGATGAGGAGGCGGCTTTCCAAGCCGGTCAGCGTGGAGACGGTCCGGGGCGATCCGCCCGTGCCGTCGTTGGGATTGCGGACCTCGACGCGGAGGACGAATTCCGCCGGCAGGCGTTTGGCCGTGAATCCCTGGACGAGCTTGACTCCGTCCATGACGCTGAAATCGTTCAGGGCGGATTTGCCCCCGATCCGGATGCCCAGGAGCGAAAAATCGGAGACGTCGGCCAGCCGGAATTGAAGCCGCTGGAGATTCGAAAGGGCAGAGAGGAACGGCTCCAGGGCGGCGCAGCTTGAAAGGAGCCCCGCGGCCAGGATGACGAGGGCCGCGAGGATTGCGGTTTTGAGACGTGAACGCATGGGCGGCTCTTCCTTAACCGGCGTTTTTATTTTTTGTTCTCCGCGCCGCTTTTCACCCGGGCGGCGAAAATTTCGTAGAGAAAATTCGGCATCAGCTTGAGGACCCAGGCGCTGACCCGCATGAGGAAGGGGAACCGGATGTACGTCTTTTCTTTTTTCAGGCCCTTGACGATGACGGCCGCGGCCTTCTCGGCTGAAACGATGAACGGCATCTTGAAGTCGTTGCCGTCGGTCATGGGCGTCTTGACGAACCCCGGCTTGACGGTGACGACCTTGATCCCCCGAGGCTTGAGCTCGATCCGGAGAGCATCCAGGATCAACGACACCGCGGACTTGCTGGCGCAGTAAAATCCGTTGCGGGGGACCGCCCGGCTGTCGGACAGGCTGGAGACGCCGACGATGGTCCCCGATCCCCGCTTTTTGAAATCGGGCAAAAGCTCGCCGAGGAAATCGACGACTCCGAACACGTTGACGTCGAACATGGTCCGGGCGGCTCCGACGTCGAAGAGATTCATACCGCCCCGGCCGGACACCCCGGCGTTGAGGATGGCGATGTCGACGCCCCCGAACCGGGATCGGACTTCCCGGTAAGCGGCCTGGATCTCCTCCCGCTTGGAGACGTCGCACTTGACGGGAAGGACGGCGCTCCCCGAGTGCTGAAGCTCAGCCGCCGTCCGGCGAAGGACGTCGTCCCGCCGGGCCAGCAAGGCCAGGTTGACATTCTCCTCGGCCAGGAGCCGGCTGAGGGCGAGACCCAGGCCGCTGGAGGCGCCCGTCACCAGGATCGTTTTTCCCTGGAGGTTCAAGGCCATCTCAGCGGCTCCCCTCCACGAGGCCCTCGAGGACGCTCTTGTGAACCATGAAATCCATGATCTTCAGCTTGAGGTACTCCTCGGTCAGAAAGTAATAGCCCTTGGGATCGAAGTTGAAGGCGCTCGATCCGGAGTCCTTGGCCAGGAACCAGAGCCGCCCCCCGTCCTCCTTGTATCCGATGAGGTGGATGCCGTGGTCGTCGGTCGTCGTCCCGTTGCCGAAGCGGTACTGCCGGGCGTTGTCGTCGATGAATTCCGCGGGGATGTCGAACGTCGGGATCATGTGGACTTTTTTCTCCGCGTTCTTGCCCGGCTCGGAGACGTCCCCGCCGATGCTCATCGTGAAGCCGGCGGCCAGGCCCTTCTTGAGGATCTTCATGAAGGTGTCGAGGGGGACGTTCACGTAATCCTTGCTGTGCCACCAGTTGTCCGGCACTTCGTACTCGACGTTCGGGCCGAAGGGCTGCTGCAGGTAGGACACAACGTCGACGTAATCGTCGGGATTGATCTTCAGGCAGTCCCGCAGGTAGGTCCGGGGCGTGTATTCCCGTCCCTCGACCGTGAACTTCTCCGGCGGGGTGCCCATGTGGGCGCCGAGAATGGCCCGGACCGTCTCGAGGGCGGCGGCCTCGTTCCAGGCGCCGGCGGTCTTGACATGGTCGAGGTAGGCCTTGACTTCCTCGATGAGCTTGGAATGATCATGGAATTTTTGGCCCGGCTTCAGCCCGGAGAAGGCCTCCCAGGGCATGCAGCCGTAAATCTTCCAATTCCGGGTGACGGCGTTGCCCTCGGATCCCTCGGCCACGTAGGAATCCCCCCGCTCGCGGATGAACCGCTTCGTCCGCTCCAGGTATTCGGCGTAGACCGTGAACATCTCCGAGAGCCGGACTTTCTTTCCGTGGATCCGGTAGATCTCGGATTCGAAGAAGGAGGTCGTGGCGAAGCTCCAGCAGGTGTTCGTGTTCCCCTGGGAGACCGGCGGATTATGCCAAGCCGTCTTGAAGCCGTCCAAGCTTTTCGGGACGGCGAAACCGGCCAGGTCGACCATGAACGTCCGGCGGGGAGGGGCCGGCCGGGCCTTTCCGAATTCTCCGGTCGTCCTGGCGATTTCCTCCCAGAAGGGATTCTTGGGCTCGATGAAAATCCCTTTATCTTTCGGCTTGTCCTGAGCGGCGGCGGAAGCGGCGAGAAGCAGCGACGCGGCCAGCAGGCCGAGGATGGTTTTTTTTCTGAACATGCGGCACCTCGTTGCGGGTGGAATTAAAAAAGGCATCGGAGGAAAAAGATCGTATCGCCGGCGGGGGATTGTGTCAAGGAATCGCCGGCAAGGCCTCGGGCGCCGATTCGAGGCCCTTGAGTTCAGCGGCGGGGATCGTTCTTCGTTTTGGGGAGAGCCTCCACGCTCGGCGCGTCCCCGATGCGGCCGGATGAGCCGCCGACGGCGCGCTCCGCTCCCGCTCCGGCTGTTTGATCACGGAGGTGTTCGGTCTGCGGCCTCAGCCTCGAGCCTGGGTTTTCGGTTCCCGGGTCTCAGGATTCGGGCGGCGCGTCGGCCAGCTGGAAAACGTCGTCGACCTTCACTCCGAAAGCCCGGACGATTTTCAGGGCCAGGACGGTGGAGGGGACGAAAACGGCGTTTTCGATGGTATTGATCGTTTTCCGGGTGACGCCGACCCGGCGGGCCAGCTCCTCCTGGGTCCAGTCCTTGATCGCCCGCTGGACGCGGATCGTGTTGCGGAGCTCCTCGCCGCCCACGTCAGCGCCTTTCCATGAGGACGAAGGACAAGTGGTATGCTCCGAAGCCGGCCCAGAGGGCCGTGAAGATGACGGCGTTCGTGTCCTTGAGGTCGGCGAAGACGGAAATGACGCCGAGGACGGCGAGGACGGAGGCCATGGCGATGAATCCGTACATCCAGGCGGCCTTGCCGTGGGCTTGAATCCTCTCATCCGTGAACAGGACGCCCAGCTCCGCGTCGGCTTGGCCGCGCTTGCGAAGCGCGCTCAAGCGGACGACGCTGTAAAACTGGGCGGGGAGGGTCAGGATGAGGATCACCGCGAAACCGATGTCCAGCCATTCGGGGAGCGTGCCGATGGTCCGGACGATGAAACGGACCAGCCAAGCCGCGGAGAAAACGAGAAAAACGATGACGAACCGGGAATAGACGCCGCGGTACGTCCGCTCGAATTCGTCGATTTTGCTTGCCGGGGTCATGGGAAGTCTCCTTTTCATGTTCCTGTTTCCTCGGAGGGACTCAACCGATCACAAGCATCGAAAGAAAGATCACGACGACCACTAAAACCAACATTTTGAAATTGCTCATTGTTAACCCCTATGACTCAAATAGTATCAAATGCGTTATATATAATAACGCAAAGGTTACGCTTGTCAAGAGAAATTTAATATTTTTTTTTAGTTCCCTGTATTTCCTTTAAATCCTTTTCTTTATAGGAATCGGAAAATCGTGCGGATTCAGCTTAATGATCGCGAAAACGACGCCCGTCGTCAGGACTGAAAATCCTTCGCCCCCTGGCCGGAAAGAACGAGGCGGGCCGGTCTTGCCCCGAGCCGCGGCGCGGATCGTCAGCGGATTCCGGCCGGAGCGAGCAGGGCGGCGGCCAATTCCGCCTGCCGGGCGAAATCGATCGCCTCGGCCAGGACGCGGGCGGCCTCTTGGGGGCTGTGAAAGCCTGTCCCGTTCTCGGAAAAGACGAAATCCCAGCGCAGCTGGCCGCGCCGGATCAGAGCCCGGGAAGCGGACAAGCGCTCGTCCGGAACGCCGGCCGCCTTGGCCTTGATGATCGCGTCCATGGCCGCAAGCAAGGCCGTTTCCGTCTTCCGCAGAAGGCCCGCCGTCTTGTCCTGGATGTCCTTGACCCGGGATTTTAATTCCTCCTCGGGCCGGGGATGGCAGGCTTGGCAGGCGGCGGCGATGTTCGTCAGGGGGCTGCGGATCCAGTGGTCGGAAACCTTCACGCTTCCGGCCCGGACATACGGCATGTGGCAGTCGGCGCAGGCCACCCCGGACTTGGCGTGGAGCCCGGTGCCCCACGTTTCGAACTCGGGATGCTGGACCTTGAGCATGGCCGCCCCGGTTTCCGCGTTGACCCAGTCGACGTGGCCGTTTTCATCGTAGCAGGCTTCGATCGCCTCGATCGTCCGGCCCTTGGCCCAGGGGAAAGTCAGTTCCTTGTTCTCCCCGTAAAAGTAGTATTCGACGTGGCACTGGGCGCAGACGTAGGTCCGCATGTCCTGGCGGGTCGCCTTGGCCAAGTCGACGCCGGCCGCGGCCATGGCTTTCTTGAAAGCCGGGCGGGTGATGACCAGCTCCATTGTCTCGGGGTCGTGGCAGTCGGCGCAGACCGAGCCGTGGCGGAGTTTGGGGGAGAGCTCTTTGTACGGCGTTTTATTGAATGCCTCCCAGCCCATCTCCCGGATCAGGGCCGGAGCCTTGCCCGAGTGGCAGTTGGCGCAGGCTCCGGGCTGATCGAATTCCCGGACCCGGCGGGTCATCTTCTGGTCGGTCAGGGCGAAGAAGTGACCCCGCTCCTCATTGTACTCGACGCTGAAGGCATAGCCCGCCCAGAGCCGCTTGGCCGCGGGGATCTCGTCGATCCGGCTGAAGCGCTCCGATCCGCCGTGGAACGTCCGGCCGTAATTCTCCCGCGTCCGGACGAACGTGTCGTACTCGAGGGGAAAGTTTTTCCCCCAGACGGCCGGATCGATCTCGCCGTCCTTGATTTCGACGACCTTCAAGGGATAGCGGTACGCCTCCTCCCGCCGGGTTCGGACGTTGAAGAGAAGGGCGAGGACGCCGGCGATGACCGCGGCCGTTGCCAGGAAAGCCGCCCCGTACAAAAGCGCGTTCTTCCGCGGACGCTTCGTTTCCATCATCCGATCTCCTTCGTAGTCAGTGTCCGGCGTTCCGGTGGCAGCGGCTGCAGTCGGCTTCCTCGCCCCGGCTGTTCGTCCGCATCCGCTCGATGACCGGCTCGTGGCAGCGCCGGCAGTTGTCCAGCAGGACCCGCTTGTTCAACGGCCGGATGCGGATCGGCTCGTGGAAGTCGCCGGTCGTGAACGCCTTCCCGTGATTAAAGCCGTTGATTCCCTTGACCGTCCAGTGGCCGAGGAAGCCGGGCGGCGTATGGCAGTCGTTGCAGACGGCGACGGCCTTGTGGGAGGCCCGGTTCCAGTCGTCGAAATGGCTCCGCATGATGTGGCAGTTCATGCAGATTTTCGGATCGTCCTTGAGGTAGGACGAGCCCTGGGCGAAAAAGAAAGTGAATCCGCCCAGCCCGGCGGCCGCCCCGGCCAGGGCGAAAAGAAGGACGGCCGGTCCGCGCCGTCGGTGGCGGGTCGGTTCGGTCGTTTGTTCCGGCCCGTTCATCTAACGCTTATTCTAGCCGGAACGCCGGCGTTTTCAAAGCATCTCCCAATTCAAGAGCCGCCGCTCGCCCTGGAGGGCCCGGAGCGGGGCGATGTCCTGGGACACCTCGATGGTTCCGCGATAGGAGCCGGCCTCGTCGCGGACGGCGAAATAGCGGATGTGGATGAACGGCCCGCCTTCCCGCTGGATCCAGAATTCGGCGACGTCCTTCGTCCCCTCCTTAAACGCTTGGACGATCTCGTTGACGATGTGGACGCTCTTGGGCGGATGGCAGTTCTGGACCTTGCGGCCGATGACTTCGGGGCTGCGGGGAAAAATCCGTTCCGGCCCGTCCGAGTAGTAAGCGACGCGGTCGTTTTCGTCGACGAAGGTGATGTCCACGGGGAGCCGGCGGAGCATCAGATCGATCTGCTCGGGCGTCAGGCGCCCCTGGGACAAGCGGATGGTTTCGAGGGCCGGACCGATCCCGGAGGCGGCCGGACCTTCGCCGCTGGCGGATAATTTCTCCGCTCCGCGGGAAGGCGCGGCCGGGGCGGACGGCGCCGGCTCGGCCGCCGGGGCGCTCATCGATTCGGCCAGGCGGGCATCCCACACGGCCGAGGGCTTGATCCAAGCATAGCCGATCGCCGGTTCGCCGTTTTTGATCCGGACCCAGTCGGATGTCTTGAGCTTGCGAGCCGAGGTCGGGAATAGAATCCGTTCCTCGAGAAACATCATTTTCTTGACCGCGGAGGCGAGCGTTCCGAACCGCTCTTTTAGGCCGGCCCAATCGCCGGCGGCCAAGAGGTCGGCGGCCGACTTGAGGTGGGCCCGGATTTCATCGTGCTTTCCCCACATGACCTTGGTCGGGCCGGTGAATCCCGTCGCTTCGAGAGGCGGGAAGAGCTGGTTTTCCTTCCGGGCGTAATGCTTTTCGATTTCCCGGAAAGCCTCGAACCGCTTCCGGAAGGCCTCGATTTCCCGGTCTCCCGGGCGGTTCTCCTTGATCTTTTTCAAGGCCCGCTTCATGTCCTTGAGCCGGCGCCGGGCTTCCCGGTTCTCCTCAAGATACGTGTGGACCGGGTGTCCCGGGATTTTCGATGGCTTGCCGGCTTTCCGGAGCGATTTGTCGAAGACCTCGGCGTGAACCTCGCACAGGCGTTGGATTTCCTCCACCGGGAAACCCTCCTGGATGAGGGCGTTTTCCATATCGGCGATCTCCTCGGCCGACGTGTCCTTGATGAGAACGGCGAAACGCTTGCGGAGATCCTTGACCGTGGCTCCGGCGTGAAGATCCTTGATGATGCCCTTGAGGGCTTCCTGCCGCTCGTTTCGGGTGGAATCAGACGTTTTCGGCATGGCTCTCTCCTTTCCGCGCAGGTAAAAGCAGAGATGATTATAATGGGAGAAATGGTCCGAGGCCAAGCCCTCCCGGGCTTCCAGCGAACCTTTTAATGGAGATTTTCGTCTTCCCTTTTGAAATCGCTCAGGAGGTTTGTCTCATGAAGAAAATGCCGTTTGCGCTTTGTCTTTTGCTTTTGGCCGCGCCGGCCTTCCCTTATCAGGTCGAAAAAAGCCTGACGCTACCGGCGGAGGGGATCCGCGCCCTCGAAGTCAACGCCGGGGCGGGAAGCCTGAGGATCGAGGGCGTGGAAGGCCTGTCTTCCATCGAAGTCGACGCCGAGATCATCATCCGTGGAGCCGGCAAGGATCGGGTCGAGGATTTCATGGACAATCACCTGCGGTTTTCCCTCGAAAAGATCGGGGAGAGAGCCGTCCTGAAAGGCTATTTCCAATTCGACGGCTTTCCCCGCCGGTTCTCCGGCGACGCGCTCTGCAACCTGACCGTCCGCGTGCCCAAGACAATCGACCTGGCCGTGGACGATGGATCCGGATCGATGGCGGTCGTCAACATCCGGGGCGACGTCTCGATCGAGGACGGCTCGGGAGACATCACGGTCAGAGGCGTCGAGGGCGACGTGCGCGTGGATGACGGCTCCGGCGATATCGATATCCGGGACGTGACCGGCGGCCTCCGGATCGACGACGGCTCAGGGTCGATGACGATCACCGGGATCGGCGGAAGCGTCACGGTCGACGACGGCTCCGGCGATATCGAGATCGACGACGTCGGCGGCGATGTGATCCTGGAATCAACCGGAAGCGGCGGGGTCTCCATCGGCTTTGTCCGCGGCCGGGTCATCCGGTAGAGCCTTCCCCGGTCCGCGTCCGAGCTTAAATAAGCGGCGTCTTCCCGGGGACGGCCACGGGATCGACCGGGTTGGGGCCGAACTCGTACCGGGCCGGCGACAGGTCGAGCTTCGAGGCGTTCATCGCCCAATCCCAGGAGATCGCCCGTCCGGTGTAGGCGCTCATCCGGCCGATGATCGCGCACATCGTGCTCTCGGCGATCCGCCGGCCCTCATTCAGCGGCGTTCCCGCCCGGATCGAGGCGACCAAGTCGGCGTGTTCCTGGACATAGGGATCGGGCTCCGGACCTTCGAATGTCCAGGGCTTCTCGCCCTTGATCTCGCCGTAGCCGAAGGCCGTGCCTTTCGTCCCGATGATCCGCTCCTCCACCCGGTCGGCGCAGCCCTCGGTCTGACGGCAGTAGCTGGCGACCCGGACGCCGTTCGGATACTCGAACTCGACGGCGAAATGATCGTAGATGTTGCCGTACTCGGGGGCTTTCCGGACTTCGCGGCCGCCCATCCCGACGATGTTCTTCGGGAGGGCGCCGATCGCCCAGTTGACCACGTCGATGTTGTGGACGTGCTGCTCGACGATATGGTCGCCGGACGTCCAGGTGAAGTAGAGCCAATTGCGGCACTGCCACTCCATTTCGCTCATCCCGGGCTCCGGGAGCTTGACCCAGAGATCCCCTTGGTTCCAGTAGCACTGGGCCCCGACGATCTCGCCGATCTGCCCGTCCCGGATCCGCCGCATGAGCTCGAGGTAGCTTTTCTGGTGGCGGCGCTGGGTGCCGGCGACGACGGCCAATCCCTTAGCCGCGGCCGCCTCGGAGGAGGCGATCACCGCGCGGACGCCGGCCGGGTCGACGGCCACGGGCTTCTCCATGAAGACATGCTTGCCGGCCTCGACCGCGGCTTTCAGGTGAATCGGCCGGAAGCCGGGCGGGGCGGCGGTGACGATCAGGTTGACTTCGGGAAGGGCGCAGACCTTGAGATGGTTGTCGAAGCCGGTGAACCGGTTGCCGGCCGGGACGCGGACCCGGTCCGGGAATTTTTCCATGAGCTTCCGGTATGAGGATTCGATCCGGTCCGGGACCAAGTCGCCGAGGGCGACGATTTCGATTCCCTCGGCGGCCTCGAGGCAATTGATCGCCGCTCCGGTTCCGCGGCCGCCGCAGCCGATGACGCCGATCCGAAGGGCGTCCGATCCGGCGGCGAACAAGCCGAGGTTTCCGGGAATGGCCGCGGCCAGGGAGGCGGCGGCGGTCGTCTTGATGAAATCGCGGCGGGTGATGTTCTTGCTCAAGCTCATGGCGTTTCCTCCTTTGTCGCGACGACCCGAGGACGGTTAGAACGCGTCGCAGGCCCGGTAGGCCTCGATGACCGCCCGCTCGCCTTCCTTGCCGGGGCGGCTGAGGCCGTGCTCCAGGCAAAGGACACCCTGGTATCCCTTGCCGTGAATCCATTTGAAGATGTTCCGGTAGTTGATCTCCCCGGTCGTCGGCTCCTTGCGGCCGGGGCTGTCGCCGACGTGGAAAGCGGCGATCTCGCTCCAGGCGGCCTCGATATTGGGGATGAGGTTGCCCTCGGTGATCTGCTGATGATACAGGTCGTCGAGGATCTTGCAGTGGGGATCGTCGACCGCCCGGCAGAGGGCATAGGCTTGGGGAATCCTGGTCAGGAACAGGCCCGGGTGGTCCTTGGGATTGAGGGGCTCGAGCACGAGGACGAGGCCGGCCGGGCGGCAGACGTCCAGGCAGGCCCGGAGGTTGTCGACGACGTTGGCCGTCTGGTATTCCCAGGCGAGGCTTTCGTCGAAGCGCCCCGGAACGACGAGGGCTTGGGCGCAGCCGGTCCGCTTCATCGTCTCCACGCCCTTTTTCATCCGTTCGACGAGCATCGCCCGGACGTCCTTGTCCCAGAGGACGAACGACTTGACCCCGAAATCGGAATAAAGGACGAACGGGCCGAGCTTCATGCCGCGGGCGGCCAGCTCCCGGGAGATCAGCTCCTGCTGGGCGGCCGGCCGGCCCATGAGGCCGTTGTCGAACATCGCCGTGAAGCCCTCGTCGGCGCAGAAGCGGATTTGGGCGGCCGGGTCGTCCCCGGCGTGGGCCTTGAACAGGCCGAAGGGCGGGGCGTAACCGAGCTTGAAGCGGCTGGTTCCGCCGTCGGGGGGCGGGGCGGACTCGCGGCCGGCGGAAAGAGGCCGTCCGGCCGTTCCGAGGAAGGGAAGGGAAACGGCCGCGGCGGTGCCGAGGCCCTTGGAGACGAAGTCGCGGCGCTTCATGGCGGGAGCCTCCTCGGGGGATGGGATATGATTATATCAACGGCCGGGGAAAATCAATCAAACGGCCGCGGCTTTCGGAGGAGGAACGCGGCTCAGCCGGTTCTTTTCATCGGCGTGATGACCAAGATCCAGCTCAGGACGAGGAAGATGAAGGCCACGAACGGGAAAGCCATCCACAGGACTCGGCTGAGCCTCCCCGGCTGATCCCCCCCGTCCGGCCGCTTGCGGTCTTCCAGGGGGGCGGCGACGAGAACCAGACCGAGAAGAGCATAGAGGGAAGACGAAATGATGAAGGCGATGGCCGCGGAGATCTCCTTGATGTCCGTGTGGACGAATCCGAACATCGTTTGAATCAAGCCGAGAAAAAGGGCGGCGAGGCCCGTCATTCCGAATCCGAACGTCCAGGCCCCTCTTCCGGTTCCCAGGAAAAGGGCCAGGGCGATCGATCCGCCGAAAATGAAGAGGGCCGCCGGGCCATGGAGCATGACTTCGGCCGCGGGCAGCGGGCCGCCGGGCGGGACGCTTCGAACGAGGGACAGGACGGTCAGTCCGAGAACAACGGCGAAGAGGACATAGCCCGTTACCCGTTCAAAGAGAAAGGGCCCGCCGCGGGACGGCCTCGGACCCGGGCCGGGCTCCCCGTTTCCGGCAAGACCTGAGATCTTCATGGCCGGGACCAGCAAGAGAACGGCCAGGACGAGGCCGTAAAAAGTGACAATGAACGATTGGATCATCCGGTCGCTGATGTCGGCGATCCCGCCGCTTCCGCCGCCGAGAACGACGGTGAAGTTCAGCAGGCTTCCCATGACGCCGAGAGCCCAGGCGTTGCGGGCGGCCGCCTCCCAGAAGGACGCGGCCTCTCGCCGGGCTTCCGGCGTTCCGGATTTTCCGGCCGCGAGCCGGAACGCCTCCCGGATTTCGGACCGGGAAAAACCCGTCAGGACCGAGGCGGCCGTCCCCAGGAAGAGGAAAAATAAACCCGCCCGGTTCGCCATCCCGGCGAAAAGCCCCGAGAGGGCGACGCCCGCGATGAAAGCCGCGGCGATCAACCACCGGACGGCGGCCCGGCCGCGGACCCGGTTCTTGTCGTGTTTGTTCATGGTCAACCCTCCTTCAGGCCGGGGATCCGGATTCCCCCGTCGATATCGGCCGGACGGGCGGGCTCCGAATTCGATAGCTCGTTTTTGAGGAACGCGATTTTTTTTGCCAGCGGGCTGGGGGATTGGAAGCCCTGGAGAAGAGCGCCGGCGATCAACAGGGCCAACGCCAAGACGGCCCAGGCTCCCTTCCGGGCGAGGATGAAGGAGACCGCCGGACCCCGTTCTTCCTTCGCCGCCGCGGTCCGAAAGGCGGCGATCCGGTCCCGCATCCCGGCGGCGGCTTCGTCCGGGAGGTCGTCAGGGAGAGCGTCCCTCAGGAGGCGCTCCAGATCTGCGTCTTCAAATCGTTTTGCCCTCATGACAGCCTCTCTTGTCTTATTCCTTCAGCCCGGGTTGACGGGCCGGATCCGGACGGAAACGGGCCAGCCGCCGGGCCAGGGCGGCTTTCCCCCGCATGACGTGGACGCGGGCCGTCGCCTCGGTGCAGCCCATGGCCCGGGCGATCTCCTCGTAGGAAAGTTCCTCGATGATCCGCAGGAGGACCGCTTCCGCCTGGCGTTTGGGGAGGCGTCCGACGGCTTGGAGAATCGCCGGTCTGAACCGGCGTTCTTCCGCCTTTCCCGCGGCCGGGTCGGCGGAATCGTCCGCTCTCCGGTCTTTCGGAAGGCCGGGGACCTCGTGGCGGAGGCGCCGCCGCGTCTTCCGCAGACTATCCACGGCCGAGGCAATCGTGATGCGGAGGATGAGCGCCGGGGGATTGGGGTGCCGGGCCACCGTCCCGCGCTTTTTCCAGATGACGGCCAGGGCGTCCTGGAGAGCGTCCTCGGCCGCCGGCTTCTCCCGGAGGATCCGCCAGATCGTCCGCATCATTCGGGGCTCCAGCGGTTTGATCAGCGAATCGTAATCGAACGCGGGATTTCCCATTTCGGCCGGCTTGACTTCCCCAATGTATTTGAGGCGGACCGGGAAATCAATCCTGCCGGTACCGACCGCCTCCCCGTTCCCGTCTCAGGCTTCGATGGGGGTGATGACGAGGAGGACGAAGCCGATAAGGCAGCCGGCCGCTTTTTCGTTGTTTCCGGCTTTCATTTCAGCCAAGGCCGATTCGAGAAGCCGGCCGCAGACCGCCGTCGCCCGTTTGATGGACGCCGGTTCGCCCGGATAGGGACGCTGGAGCTCTTCGGGGAGACGCCAGCTCGTCCCGTCGGAAACGAGGGCATAGGCGATTCCGAGATACTGGCGGATTTTATCGGCGAATAAACGCTCGTCCGCGAACGAATCCTTGACCCAGGCGATCTTGGACCGGAATTCCTCGGCGTATTCCTTTTCAGGCAGGATCGCGAGAGAGACGTTCAGGATTTCAATCAGGTCCTTCTCGATGCCGTCAGGCTTGAAATCCGGAGCCAGAATCCGGTCCCGGATCTTGGCGACGGTCGCTTCGGGGCCGGTTTCCGATCCCCGGAGGAGGGGAGAGGCGGTTAAAAGAACCGCGGCCGCCACGGCTGCGATCAATACGGGTTTTTTCATGATGAGCTCCTTTCTCACCCTGTAACCGTTCGGGCGTCATCCGGCGTTTACTCGCCGCGCGGAGAAAGGGGGCCTTGCCATCCCCGCCCGGCCTTGTTATATTGCCGCCGACGGTTCAGGGAATCACGTTCGATGAGGATTTATGCCGGGATTACGGATCAAAACTGGTTTGATTTTTTACGCGGAATTCGCGGCATTGACGAAGTCAACTTCTGGCAGCCGTCTTCAAGCGCCTCCTTCCGGGCGATCGGAAAAGGAGATTTGTTCCTTTTCAAGCTCCATCGGAGTCAAAGAACGCGGCAGAGGGATGTGATCGCCGGGGGAGGCGTTTTTTCATCTTTTTCGACTCTGCCGATCAGCCTGGCTTGGGAAGCCTTCGATATCCGAAACGGGGCCTCTTCCTTTTCGGACATGCGGCGGAGATTGCTCCCTTACCGAAGAATTGAAAACGATCCTCACGAGGATTTCAAAATCGGATGCATCATTCTGACCCAGCCGTTTTTCTTCGAGGAATCGATGTGGTTTCCGGCGCCCGAATGGAAAGCGTCGATCGTCCGGGGAAAAGCCAAGGGGTATGAGCTGGGCACGGACGCCGGCCGGTTTATATGGAAAAACGTCCAGGAAGGCTTGGCCGGGCAAGGCCTGTCCGATCTTTATCTGGATACACGGCGGGTGGAGGAGGAAAGAGCCCGTTACGGCAAGGAATCCGTCATCCGGCCTCGACTCGGTCAAGGGGCGTTTCAGGTGGCCGTGACCGACGCTTATGCCCGTTCGTGCGCCATTACGGAAGAGCATTCCTTGCCCGCCCTGGAAGCCGCTCATATCAAGCCGTATGGGGAAGAGGGTCCGCATGAAGTGAGCAACGGGTTGCTTCTCCGAAGCGATTTCCACCGCCTTTTCGACCGGGGATATATCACCGTGACTCCGGAATTCCGGATTGAAATCAGCCGGCGATTGAAGGAAGAATTCGCCAACGGGCGGTCTTATTATCCGTTCCACGGCCGGCGCCTTAATCATTATCCGCAAACAGAGGAAGATCGCCCCTCAAGACAGATGCTTCTCTGGCATAATGAAAACAGGTTTCTCGGATGATCTATAGAGAGATTGATCTCGATCGAAAAGTCCGCCAGGCGGCTTCCGCCTTTTTAATCGAACAACTTCGTCACTACGGCCGGGCGATCCCGCGGAACGTCCTCGCGAAGGGATTCAATTTTGAGGGTGTCCGCGTTCCCCTTGTCGGACCGCAGGGAATCTTCAAGCCAAAAATTCTCCCTGAAATCCCGATCAGCATCTTGACGGTTCCGGAGATCCCGGGAAAACCGCGTCCCTACGACGACCGGTCGACGGAAACCGGGATCATTCTCTATCGATACCGCGGGCACAATCCCTCGCATCCGGATAATGCGGGGTTGCGGAAGGCGATGAATAGAGGAATTCCGCTCATTTATTTTTATGGAGTGGAACCGGGATGGTATGAACCGATTTGGCCGGTATTCATTGTCGGCGATGACCCGGAAAAGCTGTTTTTCAGCGTCATCGCCGATGACCAGAAGGCGATCGTAAAAGAAAGATCAAATCCTCCTTCCGTGGAAGATTTCCATCGGCGTTATATCACGGTCGAGATCCAGCGGAGGATTCATCAAAACGCCTTTCGCGCCCGCGTCCTAAGAGCCTATCAGTATTCGTGCGCGATATGCCGGTTGAGGCATCATGAGCTTCTTGAAGCGGCGCATATCTTGGAAGACAAGCATCCAAGCGGTATCCCGGCCGTGAATAACGGTCTGGCCATGTGCGCGATTCATCATAAAGCTTTCGACAGCGATATTTTAGGGATTCGACCGGATTATTACGTGGAAATCAGGGATGACGTTCTCCAGGAAAAGGACGGCCCCATGCTCCTCCACGGGTTGCAGGGATTTCAAGGGAAGATCCTGAATCTCCCGCGGCGGATGGAGGAGCGGCCGGACCGGGAACGCCTGGAAGAGCGTTATCAGCGATTCAGATCGGCGGGCTGATTCTTTAAAAATGGATTGCCGGCCGCTTCGGCGGCGATGGTCGTCGTCTTTCCGTGGCCGGGACAGACGCGCGTCCGGCCGTCCAGGGACAGAAGCTTCTCTCGGATGACCCGGACCAGGCCGCTCCGGGCGTCCGCCCGCTGCCGGTTGTTGCCGCCGGCCGGAGACCCGATATCATCCGCCAGCAGGGTGTCGCCCGAGAAGAGATATCCCCCGATTAAAAAGCACGTGCTTCCGGCCGTGTGGCCGGGCGTGAGCAGGGCCTGGACCGTGAATCCTTCGAAAGAGATGGTTTCGCCGTCGCCGATGGGACGGACCGCCGGGCGGTCCGGCCGTTTCTCTTCCTTGGGAGAAAGAAAGACCGGGGCTTTGTAGAGGGCGGCGTAAACCTTGTCGGCGGCCGCGTGGTCGTCGTGGTTGTGCGTGTTGAAGACGGCTTTGACCTCGAGATGGTTCCGGGCGATCAACTCGGCGATGCGGGGATCCTCGACCCCCGGGTCGACGAGGATCGCCTGCCGGGACGTCCGGCTGAACACGACGTAACCGTTCTCGTAGAGGGGCGGTAAAAGCGGGTCTCCGCCGTTGAAGGCGAGAGCGAACCGGACGACGCCCAGGTCCGCCCCGGGACCGGCGGCCGAGAGATCCTCTTGGAGAACGCCTTCCGTCGGCCGACCCAGGGCTTCGAGGATGAGATGCTTGAGCTTCAAGTTCAGATGGCCGCCCACGCCCGCCCGGGCTCCCTCGTCCAGCTGGTCCAGGGCGCCCTGCGGGTCGCCGGCCATGTACCGGACCGCGGCCGCGTTGTTGACCGCGCTGACGTGGCGGGGATTGAGGTCGAGCGCTTTTTGGTAAGCGTCCAAGGCCTCGGGGAATTGCTTCAGCTGGAAGCGGATATTGCCCAGGAAATAAAGGAAATGGGCGCGCTGGGACAAACGGGAGGCGTCCTCGGCGGCCGTCCGGACCTCCAGCTTGTTTTTCTCGGTGGCGATCTCGTCGGTCAGAGATTCGATTTCGCGCTGGGACCGGCAGTCGGGGGCGTTCTCCCATTCAGAGTCGAGCATCTGCCGGTACGAATCGATCGTCTGACTTTGCTTGGCGACGGCATAAGTGTTGAGATCCCGCATGAAGTCCAGGTCTCGAAGCGACCGCTCCATGTCGGCCAAGGCGTTTTGAAAGTCCCCCTGGACATAGGCGATGTTGGCCAGGTAGTAGGAGGCATAGGCGTGCCGGGGGAGGGCATCGATGGTTTTCCGGAACGCCCCCGCGGCCGCGGCGTACCGGCCGGCCTGGAATTCCCGCAGTCCTTTCTGGAAATGCTTCTCGGCCGCGGGCAGGCGGTTCCAGGCCTCCTTGAGGGGATCGGTCTCGGCCCGCCCCCGGAGAGGCGCAAGGACGAGGGACAGGCCGATCAGGACGGCGGCGAGAGATCTCGTTCCGCGCATGTTCGGATTATTCCTTTTCTTCCAAGATTGAAACAGCAAGCGCCGTGCCAATCGGCCTTCCCGAGAAATAACGAAGAAAAGCCGTCTGCCGGGGAGTTTTCTCAGGGCCCTGGAATGTAACGAATCAGACTTGAACGTAAAAAAACGGCCTTCGAGGGAAAAGGCCCGCCTTTCCGGGCGGTTTTCCATCGCCGGTCTTCTTTTCTTGGTTGAGGAGAACGAATTAGAACGCACAAAAAGGGCGGCCTAAGCCAGCGCCCGGCCGCGCGTTTCGGGAATCCAGATCCACATGGCCGCGGCGAAGAGGAAGGCCGCGGCGACCAGCAGGAAGGCCGTTCCGAAGCCCTTCGTCTGGGCCAGCGAGCCGATGACCAAGGGGGCCACGGCCGAGACGACTCGGCCGATATTGTAAGTGAATCCCTGGAGCGTCGCCCGGATGGACGTCGGGTAGAGCTCGGCCGAAAGGGCGCCGAATCCGGAAAAGTAGCCCGTCCCGAAGAAGGCCACGAACGGGCCCAGGAACAACAGGGCTGTCGGCGTCCGAACCCCCGAGTAGGCGATGATGAGGACGGCGGCGCAGAGGAGGAAGGCGATGTACGTCCGCTTCCGCCCGAGCCGGTCGCTGATGTACCCGTACGTCAGGTAGCCCAGGAACATCCCGGCCTGCATGAAGATGACCAGGGACGACATGTGCCGGGGAGACAGGCCGATTCCGCCCTGGTCCCGGGAAAGAGAGAGGTAGCCGGGGATCCAGAGGTTGAGCCCCCACCAGCCGAACAGAGTGGCCGCGTTCATGATCGTGATCAGGACGGTCGTTCCCAGGAGGCGGCCCCGGATGATGGAGCGGATGGACGGCCGCGCGGTCTCGGCCTTCGCTTCCCGCTCCCGGTGCTCCACCCAGATGGCCGGCTCTTCGACCTTCGTCTGAATCCAGAACACCAGGAGGGCCGGGAGAACCCCGAAGAAAAAGACGGCCCGCCAGCCGAGCCAAGGGTAGATGACGGCCGTGACCAGCGCGGCCAGGGCGTAGCCGACGGCCCAGGAGCTCTGCATGACGCCGAGGGCTTTCCCCCGGTGCTCGGCCGGCCAGGTTTCGGAAACGAGAGCCGCCCCGCTGGCCCATTCCCCGCCCATGCCCAGGCCGAGAAACACCCGGAAAACGGCCAGCATCGGAACGGACGAGGCCAGGCCGCAGGCCGCGGTGAAAATGGAGTAGATCAAGATGCTAGCCCGGAGGGCGAGCGTCCGGCCCATCCGGTCGGCCACGAGGCCGAAAATCACCCCGCCGGCGGCCGAGGCGACCAGGGTGATCGAGCCCATCAATCCGGCCGTGGCCTTGCTCATGCCCAGGTCCTTCATCAAGTAAGCCAGGACCATGGAGTAGAGCATGACATCGAAGGAATCGAGCATCCACCCCAGCGAGGCGGCCAGCAGCGACCGGCGCGAGGCGGGCGGGGCGTCGCGCAGCCAGCCGAAAAGCTTCGCCGGGGGCTTCATCCGGTCACTTGAGGGCGGCCGCGATCTCGGCGGCCGCGGCGATTTTCGCGTACGTGCCGTTCAGGGCCGCCAGGACGGCCGCCTGGACCGAGGCGGCCGGGACCGTCGTGCGCTTGTATTTCAAGTCGCGCGTCGCGCAGGCATCCTCGGCCAGGACGACCCGGAAGCCGGTGTCGGCGGCATGCCGGACGGCGGCTTCGACGCACATGTGCGTCTGCATCCCGCAGATGACGAGGGTTTCGGCCCGCAGCGCCCGGAGACGGTCCAGGAGATCCGTTTCCCGGAAGGCGTCGGCGTAGTGTTTGATGACGACAGCCTCGCCGGGCCGCGGGGCGACGTTGGAATGGAAAGAGTACAGCGGGTCGGGGGCGGCCGGTTTTTCCTTGGGCATATGGGCGACATGGATCACCGGGAGGTTTTTCGCCCGGAACGACTCTAAAAGCGTCTTTGCTTGAAGCGAGGCCTTGACGCTTCCGGCCAGGGGGAGCGTTCCGCCCTCGAAATAGAAGTTCTGGACATCGATGATCAACAGGACCGGCCGCTCGAGCGGGCCGGGAGGCGCGGAGGACGCCGGCGGGGTTTGGGCCGCTCCGGCGGCTGATAGAAGAAGCCAGGCCGCCGCCTGCATCCATCGTCCTCTCATGGACGCCCTCCTAAAAAAAATCCCCGCCCTCCGAATGGAGGGCGGGGATCGGAAATCTTCGGATCTCCGCCGGGATCAGTGTTCGTCGGTCTCCTTCGGGGTGAGCTTGTTCTGCTCGACCAGAAGGCGGAGATACCAGTCGGGGAAGAGCAAGGGAGCGCGCTTCCGGGCCTTCACGTCGTAGATCCAGAGCTTGTTGTATTTGACCATGAGCATATCGCCCAGCTTCCACCAAGCGTCGGTCACGGCGGCGATGTTGTTCAGGCAGTAATCGGTCAGGTATTGGGCGGCCGCGGCCGGGTCTTTCTGGTAGAGCTCCAGGGCGTACTTGTCGACCATGGGGGTCCGGGCGACGGCCGGCGCCTCGTACTTCTGCTGGGCGGCCCGGACGTCCTGGATGGCGTGGGAGTACACGACCTGGGTGTGGAAGTCCACGTAATCAAAGGCCCAGCGGGTCGCCTCGCGGCTGAACTCGAAATGATCGCCGATCTGGAGCCCGCGGGGAATCTCGGTGATGCCGTTGTAAAGGGGCATGAAGCAGGAGGTATCCTGGAAGCCCATGGCCAGCCAGACGATTCCGCCGATCGGGTCGGGCAAGCCCTTCCGGGCCTGGGTCACGGTCACGTACTCGGCCCGGTTGACGCCGATGATCCGCGGTGTGTTGTAAGCCTTGTCGTCCAGCTTGAAGCCGTAGGGGAGGAAATTCGGGTTGGAGAAGGGTCCGCCCTGCAGGCCGCGGGCCGGGTCGAAGACCGTGCCTTCGCACTTGTCCCGGGTCATGTTCATGACGTCCTGGACGGAGAGCTTCTTCTCGGGCTTGACCGAGAAGGGGAAGTCCATGTTGTTGGTCTCGGGGCCGAGGTTGAGGGAAGGAGCGACGAGGTTGAAGAACCGCCACAACCGGACGCGGGCTCCGGCGGTCGAGGCGGCGCTGACGTCGTTGGGGGAGTAAGCCTTTTTCCAGTTGAAAGGCTTGCCGCTCTTGGGATCGAAAAGCTTCTGGTCGATCGCCAGCTGGATGACGTTCGGCGAGGCCATGAAGTAATCCTTGTTGTTCAGGTCGATCTCGCCGATCCGGGACTCGTTGGGGCAGACCGAAACGTGGTCGTCGGGGACGCGCTGGGCGCACCAGACCGCGCCGGGTTTGCCGCTGGCCGGCGTCCACAGGGCGCCGACAGGGAAGATTTCGAACAGCCAGACTTCGTTGGGATCGGCCACGGCCAGCATTTCACCGGAGTCGGTATGCCCGTAGCCGTATTTCTCGGCCAGCGAGCCCATGACCTGGATGGCCTCGCGGGCGGTCCCGCCGCGCTCCATGGCCATGATGGTCAGCATGGTGATGTCGAATTTCGGGGCCGGGGTGTTGTTCTCCAGCTTCTCCACGTTCCCGATGGTCGACTCGCCGATGGAGACCTGCTTGTCGTTCATGTAGCCGAAGGCGCCCAGGATGTAGCCGTACGTATGGGGGACTTCGGGAATTTCCAGGCCGGTGAAGCCGTCCACGGGGACGCGGTCCCACTTGAGGCCGAGGTCGGGCGGCCAGGTCCCGAACTGATCGGAGTAGAAAATCCGGCGCATTTCGCCCGGCTGGTGGTCCTTGGCCGGAACGCGGCGGAAGGTCCAGTCGCACAGGCCGCAGTCGCAGGTGTGGGTCGTCATGACCGACCCGTCGGTCGAGGCGTTCTTGCCGACCAGAATGACGGTACAGGCTTCGAGACGGGGATTGAAGTCCAGGCAGGTCGGGCAGCCGGCCGGATCATCCGGATTCGCGGCCCGGGCCTGCACTCCGTGTCCCATCGCTCCGCCGAGCGTCAAGAGGACGGCGGTCAAAACGGCGAAAAGGGCGGGTTTGTATTTCATGGATTCCTCCGGACGGATACTATAACGGAAGAAATTGGGAGACACAATACCTATGAATCCAATTTCGCCTCTTCCGGTTCCTCCGATGTCAAGGCCATCGAATCCTTGCCGTTCCGGGCGAGGAGGAAACGCGGAGATCAAATGAAAAACAAGCCTCTGAAGAAATTCGGAAACACAATCCTTGTGAACTCCATTTTTCTTTTTTCTGAAACTCGGGGGAACGTTCCGGAAAATCGGGGGGATGGGTATGGTGTCTCCCTTTTGAACAGCCGCGGGTCAGAAGCAGAAGGACAGCCCGGCGTTGAGGATGAGCAGGTCGGTGCGCGACGTCCGCTCGTCGAAAACGCCGTGGCGGTCCGTTTTGACCAGGTAATCCGCCCGGCCGCCGAAGGCATAACGGGCTCCGAGATCCAGGTTGATGGCCGCGGCCGGACGGCCGTCCCGGTGAACAAAACGGACGACCGGAAGCATGACGCCCGCGCCGGCGCCGCAGGCGAAGGCCGTGTCCGCGGCGTTATTGACGCTGAAGCCGCCGGAGCCGTCGTCGTTCCCGTTTCCGATCCGCGTATCCGTGGTCAGAAGATGCAGCCCGGCGAAGACGTCGAGGTAGGGTCGAATGAGGCCGCGCGCCGGCTGGAGACGAAGGAACACGTTCCAGGCCAGGACGGCGTTGGTCGTCCGGATGTCGACGAGCACGTCGGGATCGAGGATCCCCAGCCAATCCTGCCAGGAATCGAAGCCGTAGATTCCAAAGCCCAGCGATGTTCCGAGGAGAACCGGACTGCCCGAGGGCCGGAAGGCAAACTGGAACGAGCCGCCCCAGATCGTCCGTCCGAGGACGTCATGGAATCCGCCCTGCGGAAGGGCGGGATTGAAGGCCAGTCCGAATTGGAATTCGGGCGGCGCGGCTCCGGCCGCGGCGGCGAGGACGAACGTTAAGATCAAGGCGGAGGAGAGTGTTTTCATGGCGCGCGTCATTTGTTCACCTGTTTATCCCCGGGGCCGCTCCCCGAAAAGCAAGAATTGAGGAGACACAATACCTTTGAACCTCTTTTTGTTTCTTCCGAAACCCGGGAGAACGATCCGGAAAATGAGGGGAATCCGTATGGCGTCTCCTTAGAGGCTCAGAATCCGGGATCGGAGATCTTCTTTTCCGTCCAGGCCCCGAATTTTTTCAACTGGTCCCGGATCTCGTCGGCCTTTCCGACGACGACCAGGACGTAATCGTTCGCTGGAATCAGCCGGGCCGCCGCCGCCTTGGCCGCCTCCGGGCTCGTCGTCTTGACGCCGGCCAAATACCGGTCGTAGTAATCGAACCCGAGGTTGAAATAAGCCAGTTGGACGTACGCGTTGGCCTTGGCGCCGTTCGTCTCGAGGGTCGGCGGGAATTGCCCCTGGATATAATTGCGCGAGCTTTCGACCTCCGCGGGCGTGAATCCGTCCCGGCCGGCTTTCCGGAGCAGGTCGAAGAGAAGGTCGAGCATCTCGCCGATTTTTTCGTTCCGGGTATACGACGCGGCTTGGAACAAGCCGCCGATCCGGTAGGGTTGGAGGCTGCTGTTCGCCCCATAGGTCAAGCCGCGCTTGATCCGCATTTCGGTGGAAAGCCAAGAGGTGAAGCGGCCGCCGAAGAGCGTGTTCATGACCGCCGCCTGCGGAGTGATCTTGTCCCCCAGGGCGTGGCCGGGAGCGCCCAGGATCCAGTAAGCCTGGGTGGCGTCGGGCTTGTCGACGAGAAGAAGCTTCGCCCCGCGCGGCTCGGGGAGGGGAGGGGTCGCCGTGACCGGGACGTTAGCTCCCTTCCAGCCGCCGAGGGCGGCGTTGAGAAGGACGAGGGCCTGCTTCTTTTCGATATCGCCGACCAGGGCCCCGATCGCTCCCTTGGGCCCGTAATACGTCCGGTAATAATCCCGGACGTCGGCCGCGGTCATCTTGACCAGGGATTCGTCCGTCCCCGAGGGGAAATGACCGAGCGGATGCGTTCCGAAATAGGCTTTGAGGAAATAATACCGGACGGCCCGGCCCGGGTTGTCCTTGCTGCTTTTCAGCTCGTTCAGCCGGATGTCGCGGGCTTTTTTGAACTCGTCCTCCAGGAACGCCGGTTCCTTCAGGCAGGCCGCGGCGATGTCCAGGACTCTGGGAAAATGCTCCGACAGGCACTCGGCGCTGAGGGAGGCGTATTCATCGGCCGCCGAAACTCCGGCCCGGGCGCCGAGGAAATCGAGGGCTTCGGCCACGGCTTCAGCGCCCATGGCCGGGGTTCCCTTCATGATCTGGTCGGCCGTCATCCCGGCGATGCCTTCGAAGGCGGAGGGCTCCTGGGCGGAGCCGGCGCCCTTGAGATAAAGGCGGAAGCTGACCATGGGGACTTCGGCCGTCTTCAGGTAATAGACGACGATCCCGTTCTTCAAGGTGAGCTTTTCCGGGACGGGCAGCTTGAAGGCCGCTCCGGCCGTCGAGGCGGCCAGGAAAACCGCGGCCGAAAGGCAGAGAAGGCTCATCCGGGATTTCATTTCCGGCCTCCTTCGGGAACGAGCGTTCCAACAGTCTTGTTGTTGTCGGTGAAGTATTGATTGGCGGCCTCGATGATCTTGGCGTTGGTGACGGCCGCGTAATCGTCCATCAGGGTGAACATTCTCTCGAATCCGCCGTAGGCTGTTTCGGTCTCGGCCAGCTGGTAAGCCTTGCCGGCGATGGTCTGGAGGCTCCGGTAAAAATCGCTCCGGACGGCGTTCAGAACCTTTTGGATCTCGGAATCGGCCAGGCCTTCCTTCTTGATCTTGGCCAGCTCTTCCTCGATCACCGCCTCGATCCGGGCCAAGTCGGCGCCCGGCTTGGGCTTGACGTGCACGGCGAAGAGATAGGGGTCGATGGTCCGGCTCGCCCCGCCGAAAACGCTGCTCGCCAGCTGCTCCTGCCGGACCAGGCGCCGGTAGAGGCGGCTGCTTTCACCGCGGAGGAGAACCCGGCCCAGGATGTCCATGGGAATGGATCCGGGATCATGGACGGCCGGGGCGTGCCAAACGGCCTGGAAGGAGGGGACCTGGGCGTCGCGTTGGATGAACACGCGCTTGGGACCCATCTGCGGCGGCTCGACGGTGACGACGGCCGGCGGCGTCGGGCCGGACGGGATCGGTCCGAAGTATTTCCGGATCAGCTCGAGGGCCCGGGCCTCGGCGAAGTCGCCGACGAGGATCAGGACGGCGTTGTTGGGGGCGTAATAGGTCTTGTAATAGGCGATGATTTCGTCCCGCCGCCAGCCCTGGATGTCGCTCATCCAGCCGATGACGTCCCAGTGGTAGGGATGGGCCATGATGGCCGTCGCCTGGACGTTTTCAGAGAGAATGGCGTCGTTGTCGTTGTCCACGCCCATCCGCCGCTCGGAGGCGATGACTTGGCGCTCCGACTCGAGGACCTCGGGATCGAACGTCGCGTCCTGCATCCGGTCGGCTTCCATCTCGAGCATCTCTTCCAAGGCGGCCGCGGGAATCCAATCGGTGTATCCCGTCCGGTCCTGGCTGGTCGAGGCGTTGTTCGAGCCGCCGGCGAATTCCATCCTCCGGTCGAACTCTCCCGGCGGGACCTTGGGGGAGCCGTTGAACATCATGTGCTCGATGAAATGGGAGACCCCGGTCAGGCCGGGCCGCTCGTTGCGCGACCCGACGCGGTAATACGTGTACAGGGCGATGTTGGGGATCGTGTGATCCTCGAGGAGAAGGATCTTCAGCCCGTTATCGAGCCGGTGGACTTTGATGTCCTCCTTCCGGAACGAGGCGGAGAGGAGGGCGGCGCCGGCGAAGAGAATCACGGCGCCCGCGGCGACGGCTTTTTTCATAGCGGACCTCCGAAGGATGGCGTTTCCAGGACAATGTAACAGACTCGTCGCCGGTCGGTCAATTTAAGGTATAATAAACCTTCCAATGCGGGAGACGGCATGAGACTGAAGGAGGAATTCAGGCGCTTTTTCAGTCTCCTTGCCGACGAGCTCCACTATACCGCCCAGTACCTCGGATCCCGGCGGGGGGTTTTGCCCGGATCGGTGGTTCAGCAGTTCTATGTCATGGGCTACAAGTCCTTTCCGATCGTCGCCCTGATCACGTTTCTTGTCGGCGTCACGATCTCGCTCACCTCGGCCGCCCAACTGCGGCTCTTCGGGGCGGACATCTACCTGGCCGACCTTATCGGCCTGGCGATGATCAAGGAGCTTGTCCCGCTCATGACCGGGATCATGCTGGCGGGCAAGGTCGGGGCATCCATCACGGCCGAGATTTCGACGATGAAGGTCATGGACGAGATCGACGCCCTCCGGACGATGGGCATCGTTCCGGAGAAGTTTCTGATGGCCCCGCGCCTGATCGCGATCACCCTGGTCGTGCCGCTTCTGGTGGCGATGGCCGATACCGTCGGCGTGGCCGGCGGCGTCCTCGTCGCCCAGGTCGCCTTGGGCACGCCTCCGGCCGTCTTCCTCCGGGAGGTCTTCGACATTGTGACCTTGAGCGATTTCCTGGTGGGAATCGTCAAGACCCTTGTTTTCGGCTGGGCCGTCGTCGTCGGGGCGGGATTCAAGGGCTTCTTCATCGAGCGGGGGGCCGAGGGCGTGGGGAAGGCCACGACCGAGTCGGTCGTCCTGGCCATTTCCCTGATCATCGGCCTCGATTGCGTGTTCGCCTTCATCCTCTACTAAGAGATCATGGAAAACATACGGGCGGTCGACCTCGACGTCGGGTACGGAAGAGAGACGATTCTCCGGAATCTGAATTTCACCCTGCCTCCCGGCCGGATCACGGTGATCGTCGGGGAGAGCGGATCGGGGAAATCGACGCTTCTCAAAACCATGATCGGGCTGACCCGGCCGCTTCGCGGCGACGTCTACTGGGGGGAGGAGCGGATCGACTATGACTCCGAGCGCATCCTGGGCGCCCTGTATCGGCGGATCGGCGTCCTTTACCAAAACAACGCCCTGCTGAATTCCTTGACCCTCTACGAGAATGTCGCCCTGCCCATCCGGATCCACCGGCCCGAGACTCCCCGGACGGCCGAGGCCGACCGCGTCCGCGAGGTCCTGGGGATGGTCGGCTTGGTCGGAGCCGACCACAAGTACCCGTTCGAGCTTTCGGGCGGAATGCGGAAGCGGGGAGCCCTCGCCCGGTCGATGGTCCTCGGGCCGGAGATCGTCTTCTGCGACGAGCCGTCGGCCGGTCTTGATCCTCTCACCGCCTTGGGGCTGGACGACCTCCTCCGCTCGCTCCAGAGATCCCGCGGGGTGACGTTCGTCGCCGTGACGCACGAGCTGCGGTCGATCGGGCGGATCGCCGACCGCATCCTCCTCCTCCGCGGCGACGGGATCCATTTCGACGGGACGTTGGCGGAGATGGAGGCGTCGGAGGATGAATATCTGCGATCTTTCTTCCTGAGGACGGACCGTCATGCTGACTAAAGAACAAAAAACGCGCTTGGGGATCTTTTGGGTCGTCTCGGTCGCGCTGCTTCTTTTTCTGGCCGGGATGCTCATTGTCCCGGCTTTCCGGAATAAGGGCCTGCCCTACACGATCAACATCAAGGGGGCATCGGTCAACGGCCTCTCCGTCGGCGCTTCGGTCAAGTATCAGGGAGTGGATGTCGGAAAGGTCCGGGAAATCCGCGTCAATCCCGACGACTTGAGCTCCATCCTTGTCGAGATCGGCATCGTCCGGGAGTTCCCGGTGAAGCAGGACATGACGGCGACGTTGACGATAACGGGGATCACCGGACAGAAGTTCATCGAGCTTTCCGGCGGGAGTTCGGATTCCCCCCTTCTCGCGCCCGGCGGGGAGATCCCTCCGGCCCGCGGCTTGGGGGAGAGGGCCGAGGACATCGTGGCCAACATCGAGGGAGCGATCAAAAGCGTCAACGAGCTCCTCAACGCGGAGAACCGGGCCAAGATCGACCAGGTTCTGACCGCCTGGCACCGGAGCACCGAAGTGGTCTCCCGCGTCCTCGAAAGCAAGGAGATGAACTTGACCGGGGCCATCGACAATATCGAGAAAGCCTCCCTCGAGTTCGGCGAGGTCACCGAGAACCTCCGGAAGATCACCGAGGATCTGTCCGCCCTGACGGGGACTCTGGACGCCAAGGGCGGCTCGATCCTCGACAACATCAATCAGCGCTTTTCCGAGGAGGAGATGGGCAAGGTCCTGACCAACCTCGAGTCGTTCATCGCCGAAGCGAACGCGAGTCTCAAGACGATCGAGAACGTCTTGATGATCCAGCAGTCCGACCTCCGCCGGACGGTCGAGAACCTGGGGGTGGCCGTGGATAACCTCTCCGCTCTCGCCCGGACCCTGGCCGAGGATCCCATGATGCTTATTCGAAGCAAAAAGGAAAAGAAGTGATGAAAAAAGCATGGCTTCTTGCCGCCGTCATCCTGGCCGGCGCGGGTTGCTTCGCCGCTCACGCCAAGCGTTATTTCGACCTGGGGGTCCCGGTCTCCGGCCCGGCCGGGCCGGCCTTTGACCGGACTTTGTTTCTCGACCGGCCGGTCGTCGAGGGGATCTATGACGACTTCCGGATCGTCTACCGGATCTCGCCGACGGAAATCAACTATTACGCCTATAACTTTTGGGCCGAACGGCCCTCCCGGCTTGTTCGGGACATGGTCCGGGACCGGCTCGTCGCGGGACGGAGGTTCCGGAGGATCGAGATGGAGCCGGGGAAGGAACCGGCCGACTGGACCTTGAGGATCAAGATTTTCCGCATCGAGGAGGAAGACCGGGTGGATCGCTGGTACGGCCGGCTGGCGATGTCCCTGGAAGTGGTCGACCCGGTCTCCGGCGCGCTGATCGCCGCCCGGACCTTTGACCGGCTCGAGCCGCTGGCGGAGAAAGACGCCGGCCTCCTGGCCGGGGTGATCTCGGAGATCCTGGCCGAGGAGCTCGACGCGTTTCTCGGCGAGCTGGCCGCAAAATTAATCGATAAAACCGGAGACCATACTCCTTTCCCTCTTTTCCTCTAAGGAGGAATAACTCGCGCGCCGGAAATCGGGAAGGAGTCCGCGTCTCCGATTAGATTTTGATGTCGGCTTCGATTTGTTCCGAGGGTTCGCGGCGAAGCCCGCTGTTGCGGCGGCTGTAGGAGAAATAAATCGCCAGTCCGATGATCAGCCAGATCAGGAACCGCTCCCAAGCGGTTCTCGGCAAGTTGATCATTAAATAGCCGCAGAGGAGCACCCCGGCGGCCGGGACGAAGGGGAAGAGAGGCGTTTTGAACGGCCGGTGGATGTCCCTCCGCGTGTACCGGAGAACGAGGACGCCCGAGCAGACGATGATGAAGGCGAAGAGGGTCCCGATCGAGCACAGCTCGGCGACGACCTGGATGGGCAGGAGGCCGGCGGCGACGGCGACGATGCCGCCCGTCAGGATCGTCGTTTTATGGGGCGTTTTGTACTTCTTGTGGACATGGGACAGGGCCGGCGGGAGCAAGCCGTCGCGGGACATGGCGAACAGGATGCGGGGCTGGCCGAGGATGAGGACGAGCAGGACGCTGGTGATGCCGGCCAGGGCTCCGACGCTGACGATGGATGAGGCCCAGGGCATCCGCAGCTCGTTGAGAACGAGAGCCACGGGATCGGGGACGCCGAGCTTATCATAGGGGACCGTTCCGGTCATGATGGCCGACACGGCCATGTACAGGATCGTGGCCACGGCCAGCGAGCTCATGATCGCGCGGGGCATGTCCCGCTGGGGGTTCTTGGCCTCCTCGGCCGCCGTGGAGATCGCGTCGAATCCGACGAAAGCCAGGAAGACGATCGCCGCGGCCGTCATCACCCCGCCGAAGCCGAAGGGCATGAAGGGCGTCCAGTTGGACGGCTTGATATGCCAGACGGCCAGGACGATGAAGAAGACGATGACCGCGATCTTGACGATGACGATGATCATGTTGACCCGCGAGCTCTCCTTGATCCCCCGGACGAGAAGACCCGTCAGGAGGAGGACGATGAAGATCGCCGGAATGTTGATGACCGCCCCGGTGGAAACGAACTTATGAATCTCGGTGTTCCACTCGATCGGGGCGTTGACCAGGGAGGGCGGCAGGGCCAGTCCCCATCCCCGGAGGATGTTGTTCAGGAGATTGACCAAGTAGGCCGACCAGCCGATGGAGACGAGGCAGGCGGCGACCATGTATTCGAGCAGGAGGTCCCAGCCGATGATCCAGGCCGGAAGCTCGCCCAGGGTGGCGTAGCCGTAGGTGTAGGCCGAGCCGGCGACGGGGATCATCGAGGCCAGCTCGGAGTAACAGAGAGCGCTGCAGGCGCAGGCCAGGCCGGCGATGGCGAAGGAGAGGATGATGCCGGGGCCGGCGTGCTTGGCCGCCTCCACGCCCGGCAGGACGAAAACGCCGACGCCGATGATGCAGCCGATGCCCAAGGCGGTCAGATCCCAGACGCTCAGCGTCCGGCGGAGCTTGTGTCCTTCCAACTCGGTGTCGGACAGCAGCCGGGCCAGCTCTTTTTTCCGGAAGATGGATTGGGCCATGCGGACCTCGCTCGTCGAAATATGGAATTTTGCTTATAGCATAGGGTTTGCCGGGGGTCAACGACGGCCGTCGCTTTCCGCGGGCGGGCCTCCCGGCGACGGCCGCCCTCAGCCGTTCGGTCCGGCCGGTTCCGGCGGCTCGATGTGGATCAAGACCCGGCCGACGCGCGGAATGTCGCGCCGGAGGGCCATCTCGAATCGCTCGCTGAACTTATGGGCCTCGGCCAGGGGCGTGGCGGGATCGACGCTGCAGTGAAAGGAGACGCAGACTTCCCCGACGGTCTCCTCGATCAAGATGTGGTGCGGATCGCAGACGATCCCCATCTCCTCGGACAGCTCAGCGATCCGCCGGCGGATGGCCCGGTCCTCGCCCGGAGGAAGGGGGGCGATGAAGGCTTGGCCGCCGACCGGTTCCAAGTGGGTGAAAATCCGGTCGAGCCCGGGAACGGCGGCATGGACGGCCTCCTCGAACGCGGAGGCCCGGGCGTGGGCGTCGGCCACGTTCGCCGCCCCGCGGATTTCAAGATGCAGGTCGAGGGCCGGCCGGCCGTCGGCTTCGAAGAAGCGGATTTCATGGGCGGCCAGGTCGAGCCGGGCGGCGATGTCCCGGATGTGCTCGACCATGTCGCGGGTTTCGTCCCGGCTCGGAGCGACATGGACGATGATGTCCGCGTCGGGAAGGCCCAGGGCGCGTCGGATCGAGTTCTTGGCCTCGTTGGAGATGTCATGGGCGTGCTCGAAGGCGGCGTGGCGGCTGACGAAGAGAACGACGTCGACGAAGATCTCCGGGCCGGAGCGCCGGATGCGGGCCCGGTCGACTTCGATCACGCCGGGGACATGGGCCGCCCGGACGACGGCCTCGCGCAGATCGGCCGGCACGCCGTCGAGAAGGTCGGTGATCGTTTTTTTGCCGAGCTTCAGGCTGACGAGGACGACGATGGCCGAGACTCCCAGGGCGGCGACGGCGTCGGCCTTGGCCAGCCAAGGGACGTCGAGCAGGCCGGACAGCTTGACCAGGAGAAGGCCGAGGATGACGACGGAAGAGGACCAGACGTCGGTCGAGAAATGAAGGGCGTCGGCTTCGAGGGCCTGGCTGTGGTGTTTTTTGGCCGCCCGGGCCAGGACCCGGGAGCGGGACAGATCGATGACGATCGACACGGCCATGACCAGGAACGCCCACAGCGACGCTTCGACGGGAACGTCCTGGAAAAAGAGCCGCCGGACGGCCTCGATGACGATCCAGACGCAGGTGATGAGCAGAAGGGCCGTCTCCAGCATGGCCGACAGGTTTTCGATCTTGCCGTGACCATAGGTGTGGGTTTGATCGGCCGGCCGGCTGGATACGCGGACGGCGATGAGGGTCATGGCCGCGGCGACCAGGTCCAAGGCCGAATGGGCCGCCTCGGCCAGGATGCCCAGCGAGCCGGTGGCCAGGCCGACGACGATCTTCATGCCGGTGAGAAAAACGGCAGCAATAACGGAGCTTTTTGCGGCCGCGCTTTTCTCGCGGGCGGCTTCGGAGGCGCCCCCGGCGGGGGGATAACCGTCGTTCGCGGACATAGGGTCTTATATAGCACAACGTCCCGGGCCTGTCGACCGGACGGAAACCCGTGTCGCGCACGATTGAAAAGAGGACGCGGGAGGCTCGAAAAACGGCCGATGGGGGGATCGTTCTCCGGCGGGAGGATCGTCGGACGCGCGGTTGCCGCTGAATTTCCGGCGGCCCCGTGAAGCCGTTGATCCGGAGGTCGAGATCCATCCGATCCCTGGTCTCGGGCGGTTTCCGCAGGCTCCGCTTCGAATGAGACAACCGTCTTCCCGGAGTTCGCGTTTGAACCGGATAACCCCCTCCCTTATCTTCTATGCGGAGAACGCGGGACGCGGGTTCCGAAGGGCGGAAAATGCGCCGGTCCCGGCGCGAGGCGCTTGATTTGATTTCCGCCTCCGCGTCGGATATAGTGACTCCCTCATGGCTGTCCGTCTTCCGTCGCAATCCCCCTCCGCCGCATTTATATTTCTCATTTTTCCCAAGGCGTCATCATGAAATTTCTTCTTCCCAAAGCCCCCGCGTTCGCCGAGCACTTCGAGGAAATGTCGGTCTGCCTTGCCGAAATCGCCGATGTCTTTCACACGTTTTCCGTCGAATTCCGCGATTTCGAGAAATATTGGCAGAAATCCAAGGAAATCGAACACCGGGCGGATGATATCACCCATGGGATCATCAACCTCATCAACAAGAGCTTCATCACCCCGTTCGACCGGGAAGACATCTACCGCCTGATCCACGAGTACGACGACATCATCGATCTTCTGGAAAACACCCTCCATAACGTCTACCTCTACGAAGTGACCGAGAAGCGCCCGTTCATCGACGAGTTCGCCCGGCTGATCGGGAGGGCGACCGCTGCTTTGATCGCCCTGGTCAAGGAGACGTTCGACAAGCAGAAGTACACGGACGAGATCTGGAAGGAGATCCGGGAGATCCATGACCTGGAGGACGAGGGCGACGTGATCTACCACCGGACCCTCCGCCAGCTGTTTAAAGAGGAGAAGGACCCGATCGAGCTGATGAAGTGGAAGGACATCCTGATCACCCTGGAGCGGATCATGGACGTCTTCCAGTACATGAGCAACACGGTCGAGGGCATCGTCGTCAAGGGCAGCTGACTCCGATGGAGTCCAGCTTCGGTTTCATCGCCTTCATCATCGCCATCGCCCTCATTTTTGATTTCACCAACGGCCTGCACGACGCGGCCAACTCGGTCGCGACGATCGTCTCAACGCGGGTGCTCAGCCCCAAGCAAGCCGTCATCTGGGCCGCGTTCTTCAATTTCGTGGCCTTTCTGATCTTCGGCACGGCCGTGGCTAAAACCATCGGAACCGGCTTGATCGACATTTCCGTCGTCGACCCGATGGTCATCCTCTGCGGGCTTCTGGGAGCCGTCTCCTGGAACATCCTGACCTGGTACTGGGGATTGCCCTCGAGCTCCTCCCACTCCCTGATGGGCGGCTATCTCGGGGCGGCCGTGGCCAAGGCCGGCTTCAAGGTCGTCATCGTTTCCGGCTGGGTGAAAATCGCGGTGTTTATCGTCCTGGCCCCTTTGCTCGGGATGATCTTCGGGATCGTCCTCAAGGTCGTGACGACCTGGATCGTTCACAAGCGGCCGATGGCCGTCGTCGATGTCTGGGCCAAGCGCCTGCAATTCGCCTCGGCCGCTCTCTATAGCCTCGGCCACGGCGGAAACGACGCCCAGAAGACGATGGGTCTCATCGCCGGCCTGATGTTCACCTCGGGACACATGAAGGAATTCCACATCCCCTTGTGGATCGTCCTCTCGGCCCACACGGCGATCGCCTTGGGCACGCTTTCGGGGGGATGGCGGATCGTCAAGACGATGGGCCAGCGGATCGTCAAGCTTAAACCCATCGACGGATTCTGCGCCGAGACGGCCAGCGCCGTCTCCATCTTCACAGCCACCCACATGGGGGTTCCCGTCTCGACGACCCATGTCATCACCGGAGCCGTGGCCGGCGTCGGAGCGGCCAAGAACGCGGCCGCGGTCAAGTGGCAGGTGACGATCAAGATCGTCTGGGCTTGGATTTTGACGATCCCGATGAGCGCCCTCTGCGCCGGCCTTTTGTACGAGTTCTTCGGCATCCTATTTTAATCTGAACCTGTTTATCCATTTCCCGATTTAAATCTGAACCTGTTGAAATATGGAAATGGATAAACAGGTTCCGAATTGACCGGCCATGCGCCGGGATTGAGAAATACTCACGCGAAACATAAAATAGACTCAGTTGAAATGTTCCCCGGAGGACGTCATGATCGCCCGCTTTTGCCGCATCTTCCTGATTACGCCCGCTCTTCTTCCCGCCGCCTCGGCCGTTCCCGCCGCGGCCGCGGAAACGACGCCCTTCCGGCCGCCGGCCGAGCCGCGGATCGCCCATGATCCCTGCTTCAGCATCCGGTCGGCGGCCGACCTGGCCGGAACGCCGCTTCCGGCCCCCAAGGAGAAATTCAGCGACGGTTGCCTCTTGGCCGTCGACGTCATCTCTCCGGAAGCGCACACAGGAAAAAAGACGGTCTTCCAAGCGCGGCCGGTCGTCGGGGGCGTGCTGGTCAAGAGGCTGGACGACCCGGCCCTCCGGGCAAAATGGTCCGCGGCCGCCGGAACCCGGCCCGCGGAGTGAGGAGGAAGGCGGCGATGGAATTCCTGAATTTCGACCTCTTCAAATGGGTGATTCTTCCCCTGCTGATTTTCACGGCCCGCATCTTCGACGTCAGCCTCCAGACGATGCGGATCATCTTCATCTCGAAGGGCCGGCGGCTTCTAGCCCCGCTTCTGGGTTTTTTCGAGGTCATTATCTGGCTGGTGGCCATCACCCAGATCATGCAGAACCTGACCAATCCTTTTTATTACCTGGCCTACGGGGCCGGCTTCGCCATGGGGACCTACGTCGGCATGCGGATCGAGGAAAAACTGGCCGTGGGGAACGTCCTTCTCCGGGTCATCACTCCGAACAATGCGGACGCGCTCGTCGAACGCCTCCGGGAGGAAAAGCACGGCGTGACCTGCATCGACGGAGAGGGAAAAAGCGGGAAGGTCAAGATCATCTTCTTGGTCCTCGACCGGGTCAATCTGCCCCGGGTCATCGAGACGGTCCGTCAATGCCGGCCCGAGGCGTTCTATTCGGTGGAGGACATCCGGGCCGTCGGCCGGGGATATTTCCGGGTCAAGACCCGCGACCGGCTGTGGAGCCAAAGGAAATAGGATTTCGCTCGTCTTGTTTCCGAATGAACGTTCAAGGGAATATCGCCCCCATGAATAAAAGCCGATGGCTCGATGCCGGCATCCTTGCGGTCCTGTTGTTTTGGGGAACGATATTTCTCTGCGCCGCCCGGCTGGGCGACTACAACCACCTGGGTTCCAAATGTTTAATGTAAGACCTGACACCAACGCAATATTAATCGGGAGGGGTCATTCCGACACCCCGGTCAGCCCGCAGGGTAAATGCCAGATCAGGGATGTCCTCCAGTTCACTTGAGTTATTTCGCACTTAATTTCAAAAACCTGAAGCTCAAATAAACAGACCAAACAGTCCAGCCTGCATATAAAAATCTTTGTTTTAATCCGAAATATCCAGGCAGGATATTCGGAAAATAAATTAAAAATCCCAATAGCATAATCAGGAAACTAATGATGGCTATCACTCTTATTTTTACCAGATACTCCTTCTTTCTCCAGAAAATGAGGCTAACGATCGGAGCAAACATTATCAGAGGAAAAGGGATTCCAACAATACCATGCAGTCTCAAAGGCATTGGAAATAGAGCTGGTCCCGCAAGGAAAGAATAAAACAATAGGAATATCACAGGAATCAGATTCAATTGCCTCATTTTACAAAATTTAAATGAACCAATAACGAAAACAAAATTAAGGATGGAACTTAAAACTAATCCGAATGTAAAAATAACCTGTGTCCTGGTCCCTAATGCTCCTAATTCACTTACCAACCAGGTAAAATGATTATATCCTTCAAGTCGTAATCCGCAAAGAATTGTCGTAATCCAAAAAACCAACGGACTTAACAATCCAAAAATTAGTAAATATTTTATTCTCATAGTCTTCTTTTAATTTATTTTACCACAACGAACGGCGTATATGCCGGATATTCTCGGCCCCTGGATCGGCGCCAAGCAGAGAATCATGCACCTCGGCTGGTCACTGTGGTTCATCGCCCTCAATCGAAGCTTTCGCCGGCTGGCCGAAAAGACCTGATCCGGGAGACCTGTTCCGGGTTCACCGCATCTTCACGGAAGCATCCGGCGCCGGACGTTTCGGCCGCCGGGGCGAATCGCTCTCTGACCAGATCCGCGGCGGATTGATGATTCTTCCGCCGACGTCCCGAAAAAAATTCAGGCCTTGGCGATCCGGGCCAGCGACCGGCCGAGCCGGGCGATGTCTTCGAGAGTGTTGTAATGGACGGCCCCGACCCGGAGCATGCCGCCCTTGTCCTCGAGGCCGAGGCGCCGAACCGTCTCGAGGGCATAGTAGTGCCCGTCCCAGGCATAGATCCCGTCGCGGTCCAGCTCCTCGGCGATCCGCCGCGGGGGGACGTCCCCCAGGCGGAATGAGAAGGTCGCGACGCGTTCGTCGAAGCGGGCCGGGTCCGTGAGCCCGAAGATTTTCATCGAGGGGATCGCTTGGAGCGTTTCGAACATGGCCGCGGCCAGCGTCCGCTCATGGGCCCGGACGGCCGCCGCCGCCCGGCGGAGCTTCCGCTTCCGTCCGGACGGATCGTCGGCCGGCTCGGCCTCGGGATCCTCGCCGAAGCGTGTTCCGAGCTCCTCGAGATACTCGATCGTCCCGAGCAGGCCGGCGAGCGCCTCGAAGTTGGGTGTCCCCGTCTCGAATCGGAAAGGGACCCTGTCGTCGGCCGGCCGGACTTTATAGGCCGGAAGCTCCTCCAGGAGTTCCCGCCGCCCATAGAGAAGGCCGAGATGGGGACCGAAGAACTTGTACGCCGAGCAGGCCAGGAAGTCGCAGCCGAGGGCGGCCGCGTCGATCGGCCCGTGGGGGGCGTAATGGACGGCGTCGACGAAGACAAGCGCCCCGGCCGCCCGGGCCCGGGCGGCGATATCGGCCACGGGATTGATCGTCCCGAGGGCGTTGCTGGCGTAGCCGACGGCGATGAGCTTGGGTTTTTTCTCCAAGGCCCGGTCGAGATCCGCCAAGTCGAGAGTGCCGTCTTCGGGATGGAAATCGACCCAGAGGATTTCGGCCCCCCGGTCGCGGGCCAGGAGAAGCCAGGGCGAAATGTTGGCGTCGTGGTCAAGACGGGTGACGACGAGGGAATCGCCGGGGCCGAGGCGCGGAGCGAGGGAGCGCGAAAGATGAAAGGTCAGGGTCGTCATGTTCGCCCCAAAGACGACTTCTTCGGGGCGGGCGTTGAGAAAATCGGCCGCGGCCTGGCGGGCGCGGGCGGCCAGGGCGTCCGACTCGCGGCTCGTTTTGAAGGCGCCGTCGTGGTTGGCGTTGGCCTCGATGAGATAGTCGAGCATCCGGTCGAGACAGTTCTTGACGACCTGGGTGCCCCCGGGGTTGTCCAGAAAAACGGCGTTGCCGGCGAGGGCGGGGAATTGATGACGGACGCGTTCGAGGTCCAGGGCCATGGCGTTCTCCTCTTTCATTTTTCTCTTGTTATGATCACCGCGTTTTGTTCGTCGTTCTCTGTTCTCTTTGGCCGCCGGCGGCTTGATCTTCTGCCATCAGGCCGTCGGGGGGCTCAGGAAGAGCCGGCTTCGTAGGCTTCCCGCTCCCGGAACTCGAGAAAATGTTCGATCTCCCGTTCGATCAAGCGGGCGGCTTTCTCGTAGGTTTCCACGCCGAGGCCGGCCGGGTCGGGGATTTCCCAACCGTAGAGCTTCTCCTTCGGAATTTCGGACATCGCCGTCAATTGCATGAAGACGTTCGAATCCATGCCGATAATGTAGTCGAAGTCCTGGAGCGAAAAGTCGAGGACATGGCGCGTCCGGTGGCGGGAGATGTTCCGCTTGTAGAACCTTCGGGCGACATCGACCGCCTCCTCGAAAGGACGGCCGGGGGCGGGGGCGACGCCGGCGCTCCGGGCTTCGATCCGGCCGGAGAACTCGGACTCGGAGATCGCCTCGGCCAGGGGGCTCCGGCACAGGTTTGCGTAACAGACGAAGAGGATTTTCATTATCCTTCCGAGTTATAGCCGGAGCGGCCGGGCCTGTCAATAACGCTTGAAACGCGGGCGGAATCGGGAGGATAATAACAACATGAAGGATATCATCATTATTCTAGCTGCTTTGGGGTTTTTCGCCGTTACCGTGGGCGCGGCGGAGGCCGCGGCTTCGGAAGACGGGCCCGGGACGGCGAGAGGGAGTGAAGCGAAAACGGCGGGAACGGCCGGTGTTCCCGCCCTGGAAACGGTCGCCTATGTCGACCTGCAAAGGTATATGGGGACATGGTACGAGATCGCCGCCTTTCCCCAAAAGTTTCAGAAGGGGTGCCATTGTTCCAAGGCCGAATATGAGATGACGGACAAGGGGTATGTCCGGGTCGTCAATTCCTGCCGGAAGGATTCGGCCGAGGGCGAGGTCAAAGTCGCCAGGGGGAAAGCCTTTGTCGTGGAGGGAACGGGCAATGCCAAGCTCCGCGTTCAATTTTTCTGGCCTTTCCGCGGGGATTACTGGATTCTGGAATTGCCCGAGGACTACAGCCATGTCGTCGTCGGGGCCCCCAACCGCGATTACCTGTGGATCCTGGCCCGCACGCCGTCGATCGACGAGAGCTTGTACCAGCAGATCATCGGCCGCTGCGAGGAGATGGGATTCGACGCGACCCGGCTGGTGAGGACCGATCAGGGCTGCGCCGGGCGCTAGCGGAGGCCTTTCCCCCCGAAATCGTTTTTCCCGCGATATTTCCGGCGAAATCGGTCCCCGTTAAATCGGTACCTGTTTATCCATTTCCTCATTTCGAAATCTCGAAATCGGTACCTGGTTATCCATTTCTGGATTTGCTTTTGCCTGCGGCGCCGGCGGCCATATTGGCCCTTTTCCCGAAATACTCTCATTCGAAGATGAATGGGAATAGGAAAATGGTTGAACAGGTGCCGATTCATTTCTTGAAAAAAACCGGGGAAAAACGTATTCTGAACTTTAGTCGAACGGATTCATTTTAAAGAGAGATCATTGTGAAAATCTGCCTTGTTGGTCCGCCTCTTTCCGGCAAGACCGTTCTTTTCGCCGCCTTGACCGGGATGGCGCCGGCGGAGGCCGCGGCTCACGGGGCCGAGCCCGTGGCCGTAGTCAAGGTTCCGGACGACCGGGTCGACCGCTTGGCCGAGATCTACAAGCCGAAGAAAAAAATTCAGGCGACGATCGAATTCTCCGAGTTGGCCGGAGTGGCGGCGGGGGACGGCCGTAAAACCGGCTTCAGCGAGCAGTTCTTGGGGAAACTCCGGACCGCCGACGCGCTGCTTCTGGTTGTCCGAGCCTTTGGAGACCCGGCGGTTCCCCATCCGAGGGAATCCGTCGATCCGGTCCGCGATCTTCGGGACGCGGAAACGGAGTTTCTCCTGAGCGATTTGGCCGTCATCGAGAAACGCTTCGATCGTCTGGAAAAGGAGATTGCGGCCAAAAAAAGCGATCGGGATGTCCGCGAGCTGGCCGTGCTGAAAACCTGCCGGGCCCACCTGGAGGCGGAGCGTCCGCTCCGGCTCCTCGAGTTCAAGCCGGACGAGGAGCTCCTGATCCGCGGGTACCGATTCTTGACGCAGAAGCCGCTGATCGTGGCCGTCAATCTGGACGAAGAAGACATCCGCCGTGAAGGCGAGGTTCTCGCCCCGTTTGCCGGCTGGGCGGAGCAGGCGAATACAGCCGTCATCGGGCTTTCGGCCCGGATCGAGATGGAATTGCGCGAGTTGCCGGCCGCGGAGCTCAAAGCCTTTTTGGCGGATTACGGGATCACGCGGCCGGCCCGGGAGAAGCTCATCGCCGCCACTTACCGGCTGATGGGGCTGTTGTCGTTTTTCACGGTTGGACAGGACGAAGTCAAGGCTTGGACGATCCGGGACGGGACGAAGGCCCTGGCCGCGGCGGGGGAGATCCATTCCGACATCGAGCGCGGCTTCATCCGCGCGGAGGTCGTGCCTTTCAGCGAATTCATCGCGGCCGGATCGATGGCCGAATGCCGGACGCGGGGGACGCTCCGGCTGGAGGGCAAGGAGTATCAGGTCCAGGACGGGGATATCATCAATTTCCGGTTCGCGGTCTAACCGGAGTGTTGATCAATCGGTGCCTTTTCCAATCGGTACCTGTTCAACCATTTCCGCATTTCTTTCCGTCCGGTGCATCTGACGATAAATATGTAATCCTATCAAGGATTTTTTCCAGGCGGATGAAGGCTGATAATAAGGAAATGGATAACCAGGTACTGAATATCTCCTCCGGAAAAAGGGAAAAGGCGGACCAGGCGCCGAAATGAGGCCGGCCGCGGCCGCGGCCGTCAGATTTTCATCTCCTCCAGGTTCTTTTTCGCCAGCCGCGTATTGAGGTGGCAGAAGGCGCAGGCGAGGGCGTCGGAGGCATCCTCCTCCATGGCGTCATCGTCGATCCGGAGAAGGGCCCGAATCATGATCCCGACTTGGGTTTTTTCCGCCTGACCGTATCCGGTCACGGCCTTCTTGATCTCGCGAGGGGAATATTCGAAGAGGGGGAGGGAAGCCGAGGCGACGGCGACCAAAACCGCCCCGCGGACTTGGCCCAAAGTGATCGCTGTCTTGATATTGAGGCCGAAAAAAGGATTTTCGATCGCGATTTCTTCTGGATTGTAGGCTGAGATCAGGCGTTCAAGCCCGGTTTTAATTTCGAGGAGCCGGATGGGAAGGGCGGCTTTGCGGGACGGCTTGATCGCGCCGTAAGCGAGAACCTGGGAATCGTTTCCGTCGGCTTGAACGATCCCGTATCCGGTCGCGACGCTGCTGGGATCGATCCCGAGTATCCGCATGGGCTTGTGGCCCGGCACGAAAATCAGGAGCTTTCGTACGAGGCGAGATCCTCCGGCGAGATGTCGAAGTTGGACGCGACGGTCTGGACATCATCGTGGTCCTCGAGCTCCTCGACGAGCTTGAGGGTTTGGTGGGCCTGCTTGCCCTCGACCTTGGTGTAGTCCTCGGGGATGTAGCCGTTGGTCGCCTCGACGATCTCGACTCCTTCTTTCTTGATCGCCTCCAATACCGCGTCGAACTTGTCGGGGGAAGTGATGACTTCCCACATGTCGCCTTCGTCGGTGATGTCTTCCGCTCCGGCGTTCAAGGCGATTTCCATGAGCTTCTCTTCGGCGACCGCGGCTTTTTCGATGTCGATCGTGCCGCCCCGTTTGAAACGGAAGGCGACGCAGCCTTGGGTTCCGATCTGGCCGCCGTTTTTTGTGAAGATGTGGCGGATTTCGGAAACGGTTCGGTTGCGGTTGTCGGTCAGCACGGTGAGATAAATGGCCACGCCGCCCGGTCCGTACCCTTCGAATATGGCTTCCTCGTAGGACACGCCTTCCAATTGTCCGGTTCCCTTCTGGATGGCCCGCTTGATGTTGTCGGCGGGCATGTTGGCGTTCTTGGCGTCCTGGATCGCCTTTCGCAGACGCGGATTTTTGTCCGGTTCGCCCCCGCCGGCCCTGGCGGCAACGGCGATTTCCCGGATGATTTTCGTGAAGACTTTGCCGCGCTTGGCGTCGGCGGCGCCTTTTTTATGTTTGATGGACGCCCATTTAGAATGACCGGACATTGTGGAGCTCCTTGAAGGATAAGAATACGCAGATCATTTTAGCAAATGCTTTTTCGTGACACAAGACCCATCTTCCCTTTTTCATCAAGTAAATCAACCTGGAGCCGGCAAATCGGAACCTGTTTAACCATTTCCCTGTTTCCACCGGCTTCCTCCGTGGGCAAATTCCAAATTCCAGCCTGGTTAACCATTTTCTCGATTCCATCTGGAAACAACTCATGATAATTCCTTATCAAGATTGCTTTTTCCCGTCTCATGAGTTCGGGGGAGAAGAAATACGGAAATAGTTAACCAGGTACCGATTAATGATGACGGAGAGGGCGTCCCTAAATTCAATATCAAAGACCGCGGGCAAGCCGCTCGAGGATTTTGTGCCGTTCCGCCGCTTCAGCCGGAAGCTCGGGATGTGGTTCGGGCCGGCCTTCCTTCAACCCAACCGCCGAGGTCGCCAGAACGGAAAACGGATCAAGGTCGTGGGAAACGATGACGGCCGCCGCCCCGTCCTTGATCCGGCTTTCGATCCAAATCATGATGTCGTCCCGCATCCGCCGGTCCATCGCTTCCAGCGGCTCGTCCAACAGGAGGTGCTTCGGCCGGCCGATCATCGCCGCGGCCAGCACGGCCCGGCGCCGCTGTCCCTGCGAAAGCTCCCGGACTGAGCGGCCGGCCACGCGGTCCATGTCCAGCGTCGCCAGGGCTTCTTCTCCGCGGGGGACCGGTTCGCCGCGCAGCCGGCAGACGAACCGGACGATCTCCCGGATGGAGGCATAGGGCGTTAGATCGGGATGCTCGGGCAGGTAGGCGATTTCCCTTCGGGCTGCGACTTCGTTTTTCCAAAGATCTTTTCCGTCGACCCGGACCGTGCCCCGATCGGGCTTTTCCACGCCCGCGGCCATCTTTAGAAGGGTCGTCTTGCCCGACCCGTTCGGTCCCAAAAGCAGCGTCAGCCCCGCCTCCAGGTCGAGATTCAACTCCTGAAAAACCGGAACGTTTTTCTCGTAGCCGAAGAAGATGTTTTCGAATCGAATCATATCGAGCTCCAAGAGCCGGGATCGCCGACGGCGTCGTGATGCATCTCATCCCAGGCTGTGACTTTCAGCGTCTGCTCCCGCCGGGCGGCGGTCTCGACGAGGAGCGGCGTAAGAAAAAGGAAAGCAATGCCGGCTTCGGTCCACAGTCCATAAACGACCGCGGCCAACCCGCCTTCCAGCAAGAGCGTCCCCAATATTTTCGACCGGCTTTCCCGGGGCGCGTTGACCGCCCCGGCCGCTCTTGTCGCTCCCGCCGGCAGATACGATGCGGCTCCCCAGACTGCCGCCCAGCCGATCCACTGCAGGGGGACAGCCAGAAGTAACGCCGGGAGCCCGAGAAAGAGAGCGTCGGATAGAATCCGGTGTCGGGCCGAGCGCGGCCAAGACCGGCTCCATGGCCAGGGCGCGCGGACGGCGACGAGAAATCCGGCTGTAAACGCCAGGAAAACCGCCGCGCTCAGCGCCCCTCCCGTCCGCATGGCCGCTTCCCGGAGATGATCGGACAGAACGTTGTTATTAAGGAAGAGAGCGGTCATTCCGATGACCGCCCCGGCCGGAAAATATCCCGACCAGCCGGAGAGTCCGAGCGCCCGCACGCCGATCAACGCCGGGAAACGAATCGGGAACATCCATTTCCGCCGGCCCGTCCCGGCTCGGATTTTTTCGAACGGACCGCCGAGATAATCGACAGCCAGAAAAACGGGGATCGAGATCCCAAAATAGGCCGGATTTCCTGAACCCGCCAAGACGGCGGCTGCTGCCCCGATGACGACCCGCCAAAACTTGTTTTTCGCCGGGACGACCGCGGCCGCCGCGGCCGCGGAAGCCAGCAAGAGCCCGGCCGCCTCGAGGAGATAAGGAGGGCGAAGATCCCGCGTCCCGACAAAGAAGGAGGCGAACAGTAAAAAGGTGATCGGCGTTTCGGCCAGGGTGATGGCGAAGACGGCCGCCCGCCGATGAGCCCTCCCGCCGACGGGGAGGCTGCGGAGCCATCCGCCCAGCCCGAAACAAACGGATTTTCGGGCTGCGGCGGCCGCGGCCAAAAGCGCGGCGGTTATGAGAAGACCGCGGGCGATCGGCTCGGCCTCGGCGAAAAGACGGCGGGCAAGCATGATGTAGAGCTCGGGGCGGAGGAGATAAAAGAGGCCGAAGGCTGAGGCGAGAACGGGGGCGAGAGCCCGGATGGCGACGCGGGAGCCGACCTGGGCATGGAATCTTACGAGGGCCGCCGTCGTCCGCAGCGTCGTATTTCGCATCATTTCCGTCGAGTCGAGCGGCCTGGAGCCCGGTCGGAAAGAGTGTTAAAATGACCGCCGCCTTCTAATATAACATAATATAACATAACCACCGATGACCGAAAAAGCCGCAAGCCGCCCTGAAGCCGTCGTCGTCGCTATGTCAGGCGGGGTCGATTCCTCCGTGGCCGCGGCCGTCTTGAGGGAGCAGGGCTGGAAGGTTTCCGGCGTCACGCTGGATCTTTTCTCCGGACGGGAAGGGGAGGGGAAAGAGGAGGAGGGATGCGGCGGGAAAGCCGACGGCCGGAGCTGCGGCGGCGGCGCGGCCGCCCGGGAAGCCGCCCGGGTAGCGGCCGACTTGGGCATTCCCCACGCCGTCGTGAATCTCCGGCGGCGGTTCGACCGGACAGTGGTCGCGGATTTCGTCGCCGAGTATGCCCGGGGACGGACGCCCAATCCCTGTGTGAGGTGCAACCGGTTCGTCAAGTTCGGCCCATTGCTCGGCCGGGCGAAACGGCTCGGAGCGGCGAAGATCGCGACCGGCCATTACGCTCGTGTCGACTTCGACGGGAAAAGCGGCCGTTGGCGCCTTCTTAAGGGAGTCGATACCGGCAAGGACCAGTCGTATTTCCTTTATGCCCTGCCCCAGGAGGCGCTGGCCCGGACGATTTTCCCGCTGGGCGGGATGAAAAAAACCGAAGTCCGGGATTTGGCCGCGCGTTTCAGACTGCACGTCGCCCGGAAATCCGAAAGCCAGGAAATCTGTTTCATTCCAGGCGACGACTACGCCGCGTTTCTGCGCGGACGGATTCCCGGTGCATTCCGGCCGGGACATATCGTCGACGGAAAGGGCAAGATCATCGGATGCCACCAGGGATTCCTGAATTACACGATCGGCCAGCGGAAGGGGATGGGCATCGCCGCTCCGCGCCCGCTTTATGTCCTTGCGCTGGACGCAGCGGCCAACACAATCGTCGCCGGGCCGGACGAGGCTCTTCTCAAATCGCGTTTCGCCGTCGCCGGCGTCAACTGGGTTGCGATCGCGGGGATCGACGGACCGCGGGCGGCGGATGTCAAAATCCGTTCGCGGCACGAGGGAGAGCCGGCGACGCTTTTCCCCGGACCGAGGAAAAGCGTGATCGTCGAGTTCGCCCGACCGCAGAGGGCGATCACTCCCGGGCAGGCGGCCGTTTTCTATGAGGGAGACGCCGTTTTGGGCGGCGGGACCATTTCCCGGGTCCTCAATAATTCGGAACCTGTTTAACCATTTCCCTGTTTCCTGGACATAAATTCTAACCAAATCCGTACCTGGTCAACCATTTCCGTGTTTTCCCGTCTGATTCGGTGGAAAGGGGAAATGGATAAACAGGTACCGAATGACAGGTGCCGAATGGATAAGGGATGATTTCCTTTAAGGCTTTCCGTTCGCGTCAGATTTTTTCCGGCCCGGCTTTTTATGCCGGAGCTCAAGATCCAGGGATTGCTCGAGCTCGGCGATGAATTCATCTCCGCCCAGGGGCCGGCCGGTTAACGACCGGGCGCGGATATCCTTAATTTCGGCTTCTTCCTCCTGTTCTCTGAGGTACGCGCTCCAGTTATTCCTTTTGATGCCGAGCCCGTTGGGGGAGAGCAAGCCGTCTCGACGGCCGAACACATGGGCCGGCGCGCTTGACCAGCGGTATTCCTCCGCTTTTTTAACGATCCCGGCCCGAACCGGATTATTCTCGACATAACGAAGCGCCCGGTACAAATGGGCGTCTTCTAGAGGAAACGAATAAAAACGCCTCTGCCAAAGCGTGCCTTTCCAATTCATGAGAATATTGATGTAGGAGGAATATTTCCGATGGGTCTCCCGAATGGTCAGAGACATGCTCTCGGGATTTTCCGGCACCGCGATAAGATGAATATGGTTGTGCATCAGGCAATAGGCCCAAAATTTGAGTCCGTACTTGTCCGCATGCCAGCCAAGAAGGCCGAGGTAGACCTTCCTGTCCTCATCGCTGAAAAAAATGGTTTGCCGGCGGTTTCCCCGGTTGGTGATATGGTGCGGGCGGTTGACGGCGACAATGCGCTTAAAGGGAGGCATCTTTGGTCTCCGGGAATCGCGGGATTCAATGAAAAAGACGTCCCGCGATTTGAAATATTCTCATTTCGGGGGAAATCCGGCCGGCAATGAGGAAATGGTTAAACAGGTACTGATTTAATAAGCCGGGGAAAGACGAGAATAGTGAGGCCGAAAATTGCACCTGAAATTTGCACCTGGTCAACCATTTCCGTGTTTTCCGCCTGATCCGGTGGAAAGGGGAAATGGATAAACAGGTTCTGATTTCAGAGGGGATCGGCTTGACATACCCCCTGGGGGTATATATATTATGAAGTGGAGGCTTGGAGACATGACCCACGCTCACCCGTTCCATACCGACGAACTGGTCCGGCTGCGCCGCATCGAAGGCCAGGTCCGGGGCGTCCAGAAGATGATCGAGGAACGCCGCTACTGCGTCGATATCCTGACCCAGCTTGCCTCCGTCTCGGCGGCCCTTGCCCGGGTCGAGGAGCGTATCCTTGAACGACATCTCCGATCTTGCGTCCGCGACTCCCTGACGCGGAGGGGGCGGACCGACCAAGAGAAGAAAATCGAGGAGATCATCACCCTCCTCGGCCGGATCCGCCGCCTGCCCGGCGCTTGAGATCGCCCCCATGGCCATCGACCCCATCTGCGGCATGACCGTCCGGGAGGACGCGGCCCGGTTTTTCTCCGATTACGCCGGCCGGCGCTGGTATTTCTGTTCGGCGTTCTGTAAGAAAAAATTCGACGCCGACCCCGAAACCTATGTTTGGCGCAGCCGGGACCCTTTGTCCGGCCGCGTCTCGACCGGCGCCGATTCCGCCCCCGATTCCTCTCCCTCCTCAAGCCCCGCCCCGGCCGCTTCTTTCTCTACTCCTTCAGACTCCGCCACCCCCGCTTCTTCCCACTCCGCCACCTCGCCTTCCACCCCCGCTCCGACTGCCACGCCCGCCCCCGCTCCACCCAATGCCCCGCCCGGCTCCTCTCCCGGCCCTTTCCATGCCACCATTCCCGCGCCCTCCCCCCCTCCCCTCCCTGCTCCCGCCTCCATCCCCCAAGCCGCCGAGGGAACCGTCCGTCTCGACATCCCCATTTTAGGAATGACCTGCGCGACTTGCGCCGCGACGATTGAAAAAGCCCTCAAAAAAATTCCCGGCGTTGTCTTCGCGGCCGTCAATTTCGCCACCGGCCGGGCGACCGTGATTTATCCGCCGTCCGCCGTCCCGGCGGCCGATCTCGTCGCGGCCGTCCGCGGCGCCGGCTACGATGTCGTCTCGGCCTCGGCCGAGATCGCGATCAAGAACGTCATGTGCGCCGGCTGCGCCGCGACGATCGAGCGCGCCCTTCTCCGCCGCCGCGGCGTGTTCCAGGCCGCGATGAACGTCCTTACCCTCCGGGCCCGGGTGAAGTATCTCCCGACGGAAATCGGCCTCGACGAGCTTTTTGAAGCCGTCGAGTCGGCCGGCTACCAGGTCATCCGCCCTTCCCCCGCCGCCGCCGCCCTCGCCCAAGCCGACGGCCGCTCGGCCGGCGACGCGGAGCGCGAAATCCGCGAGCGCGATCTTCGCCGGCTTCGGACGAAAGTCGTGATCGGCTTCGCCCTCAGCCTCGTCATTTTTCTCGGGAGCATGGGCGGCGTCCTTCCCTTCGTTCCCGCTTTTCTCCGCGCGCCCGTCCTTCTCTGGATCCTGGCGACTCCGGTCCAGTTCGGGCTCGGGGCGGCGTTCTATCGAGGCGCGTGGGCGGCTTTCCGCAACCGCCGGGCGGACATGAACACCCTGGTGGCCGTCGGGACGTCGGCGGCCTACGTGTTCAGCGCCGTCGAGACCGCCGCCCCCTCGCTTCTGTCCGCCGGCGGCCGCGGCCAGCACGTTTATTTCGATACGTCGGCCGTCATCATCACCCTCGTTCTGTTCGGCCGCTTTCTGGAAGCCCGGGCCAAGGGGCGGGCCTCCGAGGCGATGAAGAAACTCCTCGGCCTTCAGCCTCGAACCGCCCGCGTCCTCCGCGGCGGCATCGAGACCGATATCCCGCCGTCCGCCGTCCTCCCCGGCGACCTGGTCGTCGTCCGGCCGGGGGAGCGGATCCCGGTGGACGGGCTGGTGACGAAGGGACGCTCGACGGTGGACGAATCGATGATCACCGGAGAAAGCATCCCGGTTGAAAAAGGCGAGGGCGACGAGGTCATCGGGGCGACCATGAACCGGCTTGGGAGCTTCACCTTCCGGGCGGTCAAGGTCGGACGGGAGACGGTCCTGGCCCGGATCGTCCGGATGGTCGAGGAGGCCCAGGGCTCGAAAGCCCCCATCCAGCGCCTGGCCGACAGGATCGCCGGGTGGTTCGTTCCAGCGGTCATCGGCCTGGCCGTCCTGACGTTCGCCGCCTGGATGATCTTCGGTCCGGAACCGGCCTTGAAATTCGCCCTGCTCAATTTCGTTTCCGTCCTGATCATCGCCTGTCCCTGCGCCCTCGGCCTGGCCACGCCCACGGCGGTCATGGTCGGGGCGGGCAAGGGGGCCGAGTACGGCATCCTGATCCGAAACGGCGAGAGCCTCGAGACGGCGGCCAAGCTGACGACCGTCGTTTTCGACAAGACCGGAACCTTGACCGAGGGCGCCCCCGCCCTGACCGACATCATTCCCGGCGAAGGATGGACCGAAGGCGGACTCCTGGGGATCGCCGCCGCCGCCGAGAAAGGCTCGGAGCATCCGCTGGCCGAGGCCGTCGCGGACGCGGTTGCGTCCGCCGCGCCGGCGGTCGCCGTGCCCGGGGCCGACTCCTTCCGCTCCCTGCCGGGGCGCGGGCTCGAAGCCTCGGTCGGCGGCCGGGATGTTCTTTTGGGAAACGCCGCCTTGATGACCGAGCGCGGGGTGGACGTGTCGGCTTGGACGGATCGGGCTGAAAATTTGTCGGCCCAGGGAAAAACGGTGATGTACGCGGCCGTCGACGGCCGGGCGGCCGGCCTTTTCGCCGCGGCCGATCCGCTCAAGGCCAAATCCGTGGCCGCCGTGGACCGGCTTAAGACGCTGGGCCTGGACGTCGTGATGCTGACCGGCGACCATCGCCGCACGGCCGAGGCGGCGGCCCGGGCGGCGGGAATCGGGCGTTTCGCGGCCGGACTCCTGCCCGGGGATAAAATCGCGGAAATCCGGCGGCTCCAGAAGGCCGGGGAGCGCGTGGCCATGGTCGGCGACGGGATCAATGATGCGCCCGCCCTGGCCGCGGCCGACGTCGGCGTGGCCATCGGCTCGGGGACGGATGTGGCCATGGAAGCCGCCGACATCACCCTGATCGGCGACGATCTTATGGGCGTGGCCCGGGCCGTCGAGCTCAGCCGCCGGACGATCCGGACGATCCGGCAGAACCTGTTTTGGGCGTTCATCTACAACATCGTCGGGATCCCGGTCGCGGCCGGCGTCCTCTACCCGTTCTTCGGCCTCCTCCTGAACCCGATGATCGCCTCGGCGGCGATGGCCTTCAGCTCGGTGTCGGTCGTGACGAACTCGCTTCGGTTGCGCCGGATGGATTTGGGGGCGCCGCCTCCGAAAAGGAGGGCGTTTTCTCAACCCCTCGCTTCATTTCCGGAATGAAGGATGCCCCCCAAATTGATATTTCCGATTGGAGAAGGTAGAATGAATCGCTTGAAAACATATGGAGGCAGAAAAATGAAAACCAAGTCCATGGGAATCGTGCTGTTTGTTCTTGTTTTAGGATTGTCGGCTTGGGCCGCGGTCCAGACCGCCGACCGCAAGGCCGTCGATCCCGTCTGCGGCCGGATGACGGCCGCGGAAGGCGCGCGGTGGACCTACGAGTATCAAGGAACGACGTACGCGTTCTGCTGCGAGGCCTGCAAGGCCGCCTTCGTCAAGGAGCCGGAAAAATTCCTGGCTAAAATGAAAGAAACGCCGGCGGCCGCGGCCGAATGCCCGATGACGGCCGGACAGGCCTCGGCCGCGAAGGAAGGCGAACCCGCCGCCTTCGGCTTCCCCATGCCCGGAATGCCGGCCCGGTCGATGTCCCCCTGTTGCTGCTGCTGTTGTCCGAGAATGGCCCATCCGATGCATCCCATGCCGCCCCACGCGATGCAGCCGATGCATCCCATGCGGCCGATGACCCCGGCTCCCGCGGCTCCGGCCGCTCCTCCGGCCGCGGAAGCGCCGGCCGAGCCTTCCGCTCCGGCCGTCGCCCCGGCGCCTCCGATGGGCTCCTTTTGCCCGGTCATGAGGCCGCGGATGATGATGGGAAGAGGAATGAGAGGCATGGCCTCCGCCCCGGGCTTCGGCTTGATGCAAATGAAAGACATCGAAAGAAAGGTCGAGAACACCAAGGACGGCGTTGTCATCACCCTGACGTCCAAGGATCCGGCCGCGGTCAAAATGATCCAAGAGCATATCGCCCTGATGGAAAAAAACCAGGCGAACATGATGTACATGATGATGGACGGAAGCGGGGTGAAAAAAGAAATCAAGATCGACGTCAAGGAAGACAAGAAAGAGAAGAAATAAGGACCGGCCTGGAGAATCGTTTTCATCGAGGAGGAAGACGTCTAATGAATGCCGACACGATCTGGAAAGACATAAAGGAGATCCGCGGGGATGCCCCCCTCGTTCACAACATCACCAACTTTGTCGTCATGGAGGTGACGGCCAACGCCCTCCTGGCCATCGGCGCCTCCCCGGTGATGAGCCACGCCCTCGAGGACGTCGAGGACATGGTCGGCATCGCTTCCTCTCTTGTCCTCAACATCGGAACGCTCAGCGAACCGTGGATCGAGGCGATGTTCCGTGCGGGTGAGGCGGCCCGGCGTCGCGGCTTGCGCATCGTTTTCGATCCCGTCGGGTCGGGGGCGACCCGGTACCGGACGGAAACCTCGCTGCGGATCCTGGAGGAGCTCCAGCCGGCGATCATCCGCGGCAACGCCTCGGAAATCATGTCCCTTGTCACCTCCCAAACCGTGACCAAGGGCGTGGACAGCCGATACGGTTCGGACAAAGCGATGGACGCGGCTTTCCGGCTGACCGATAAATACCGCTGTGTCGTCAGCGTCAGCGGGGCCGTCGACCGCATCGTCTTCCAAAATGAGATCATCAAGATCGCCAACGGCCACGAGATGATGCCGCGGGTCACGGGGCTCGGCTGCGCGGCCACCGCCCTGACCGGGGCGTTCGCCGCCGTCGATCCCTCGCCGTTCGAGGCGGCGGCCGCGGCCATGGCCGTCATGGGGATTGCGGGCGAAATCGCGGCAGAAAAAGCCCAAGGCCCGGGATCTTTCCGCGTTCGTTTCATCGATGCCCTCCATGCGATCGGAGAGAACGACCTCCGGACCCGCCTCCAGGCGGCCACGGAATCGCGGTGACCGGTGGGGAAAGCTGATTTCGGGCTGATGCTGGTCACCGACCGCGGTCTTTCCGCGGGCCGGCCGGTCGAGGAAATCGTCGAAGCGGCGGTTTCGGGGGGAATTACGATCGTTCAGCTCCGGGAGAAGGAAGCGGCGACGCGCGATATCATCGCCCTCGGGCGGCGGCTGGCCGAAATATTGCGGCCGCGCCGCATTCCCTTGATCATCAACGACCGGGTCGACGTCGCTCTGGCCGTTTTAGCCGACGGCGTGCACTTGGGTGCGGCCGATATGAGTCCCGGCGACGCGCGCGCGATCCTGGGACCCAAGGCGATTATCGGGCTGTCGGTGGAAAACGAGGCCCAGGCGGTCGCGGCCGATCCGCGGACCGTCGATTATTTAGGCGTCAGCCCCGTGTTCGCGACACCGACCAAGACCGATACGGGCGTGGCTTGGGGGATCGAGGGGCTGTGGCGGCTGCGGCCGCTCGTCCGGCTGCCGTTGGTCGGCATCGGCGCGATCAAGGCCGAGAACGCGGCCCGGGTCATGGAGGCGGGAGCCGACGGCTTGGCCGTCGTCTCGGCGATCTGCGCCGCGCCCGATCCGGCCGCGGCGGCCCGGACGCTGCGGGCGATCGTCGAGGCGGCGAGAACGAAGCGGGGAGGAGCGGCCTAGCGGGCGGAAGCGGAAGACGAAGGGGAAAGCGAAGGGCGCGAGGTGAAGAGAGGAAAGGCGGGGAGGGGGGGAAGCGTGGCGTCCCGGGAGCCGGATGGGCTGGACCGGCTGGGCGAGTTTGGATTCATCGCCCGGATGGCCCGGCCGTTCATCCGGGAGCTGCCGGCCGGCGTTGAGGGAATCGGCGACGACTGCGCCGTTATGCCGTGGACAAAAGGCGAACGGCTGCTCGTGACGACGGACATGCTTCTCGAAAACCGGCATTTCATCCGGAACCGGGTGAGCGGCCGGGATCTGGGCTGGAAATCCCTGGCCGTCAACCTGAGCGATATCGCGGCCATGGGCGGCCGGCCGAAATGGGCCCTGCTGTCGCTGGGGATTCCGGAAGGAGTCGGGCTGGAGTGGCTGGACGCGTTTTATAAAGGATGGCGTGAAGCGGCCCGGCCGTTCGGCGTCCGGCTGGTCGGCGGGGACACGACCCGGTCGCCGGGGGGGATCGTCATCAGCATCGTCGTCGGCGGGACGGTCCGGGCGGGAAAAGAAAAACTCCGGTCGGGAGCCGCGGCCGGCGATGTCGTTGCTGTGACCGGGGCGGTGGGCGATTCGGGCGGCGGGCTGAAGGTCTTGCTGGCCGGCGGGCCGGAGGGGCGGGACGAGGAGCGGCTTGTCCGGGCTCATCATCGGCCGAGGCCGCACGTGGAGGAAGGGGAATGGCTGGCGGGACGGCCGGGCGTGCGGGCGATGATGGATGTGTCCGACGGGATCGACTCCGATATCCGCCGGATCATGGAGCGTTCGAGAGTCGGGGCGGACATCGCGCTGGACCGGCTGCCGGTTTCGGCGGTTCTCCGGCGGGTCGCCCGGAAGCGCGGATTTGAGGCGGTCGAGACGGCCGCGACGGGAGGGGAAGATTATTGCCTGCTTGTCACGGTCGCCCCGGAAACCTTTGAGAGGACGGCCGGGGCGTTTAAGCGGCGGTTCGGCCGGCTGCTTGCGGCCGTTGGCACGATCCGTACCAAGGCATCGGGTTTACGGTATTTTTTGAACGGCCGTCCGGCGCATATCCGCGCCCGCGGCTACGACCACTTCAAATCATTTCGCAATTCTTAATCCGTACAATCTAATCGGTACCTGTTTAACCATTTCCCTATTCAATCTGAACCTGTTTAACCATTTCCTCAATTCCGGTACTCATCAATCCGTACCTGTTTATCTATTTCCGCATATCCAATCCGCACCCGGCCCAATCAGTCAATCTCATCTGAACCTGTTTAACCATTTCCGCATTCTTTTGAAGATACGATCTCTCATTCCCAATTCGTCGATTCCCGACGTTTTGGGAAACGAAGTTTATGGGTATTGTGTCTCCCTATTTTCTGCGCTAACTTAATATCAGACGATGCGGCGCGCGGACGCGCGGGGAGAAATCACGGCTTTGAAAACCGTTAAAAGAAAGAGTCGAGCGAAGGCGGAATTCGTCCTCACGAACGAGGTGCTTCTTGAGGCGGCTAAGCGGAAAGCCGGCGTGATCGAAGCCCGGATCATCTCTCCGGCCGACGTGGTCACGGCCGCTTGGGTGAAAATGAAGTGCCGCTTCGGCTGCGACGGATACGGCCAATGTCTGGTTTGTCCGCCGTTTACGCCGACGGCCGAGGAGATGCGCCGCGTTCTGGACGGATACCGGCGGGCGATCCTGATTCATTTCCGGCCGCGGGCGGCCGTCGCCAGGGCGATCGCCGGACTGGAACGGGAAATCTTTCTCAAAGGGGCTTGGAAGGCGTTCGGGCTGGAGGCGGGTCCGTGTCCGTTCTGCCGGACATGTCCCGTGGAGGAGGGCTGGTGCCGACACCCGGAGCTGGCCCGGCCGGCGATGGAAGCCTGCGGAATCGACGTGTTTTCCACGGTCAAGAAAGCAGGATTTCCGATTGATGTCGTCCGCACGCGGCGCCAGGTCCCGGATTATTACGGATTGATCCTGGTGGATTGATTCCGCCTTCTCTGGAAGACGAAGCATCCCTTTTCCAGCTCATCGATTCCCGATGTTTTTGGAAATGAGATTAACAGATATTGTGTCTCCCTGTTTTATTGAGTGCGGCGTTCTTTACGATCAGACGTAAGAATGGAGGCCGGAGAGGAGATAATTCACGCCGAAAAACGTGAACAACGCCGCCAGGAAGCCGAGAATCGCGATAAACGCCGACCGCTTTCCCTTCCAGCCCATCACGATCCGGGTGTGAAGGTATAGAGCGAAGACAAACCACGTGATCAGGCTCCAAACTTCCTTTGGATCCCAGTTCCAGTACGTCCCCCAAGCCTTTTCCGCCCAAACCATCCCGAAGATCAGTCCGCCCAGCGTGAACAACGGAAAGCCGATCGAGACGCACCGGTAGCTCACCGAATCCATCTTCGCTTTTTTCTCCGGATCCTTGGCCCGCAGGTACATGATGCTGGTGATGAAGGCCACGGCGAAAAAAGCTTCCCCGAGGAGCGTCACCGAGACGTGAAGCCACAGCCAGTAGCTCTGCAAGGCGGGGACGAGGGGAGCCGCCTCCTTGGGCATCAGCGGCGAGGAGGCCAGGGCCATGATGGCGATCACAAACAGCATCACGTAAGCCCCGACTTTGGGTATTTTGAACATCGTCTCAATGATGATGAACGCCAGGACCGAAGCCCAGGCGAGAAACGACATCGACTCGTACATGTTCGTAAACGGCGCATGCCCGCTTTGGAAGGTCCGCAAGACGAGGGCGACGGTGTGGAGGGCCAGCCCGACGGAAGCGGCGATGAACGCGGCCCGTGCCCATTTCGGCTTTTTGCCGAACAGAAAGGCAAGGTAAAGAAGCGCGGCCGCGGCATAAAGGGCAAACGCGATCGTGAAGAACGCCGACTCCGTCATTTCGACCTCCTCCTCTTAATCGGAACCTGGTTAACCATTTCCATATTTTACCTGGAGAACATGGAAATACAGAAATGGTTGAACAGGTACCGAATTACTCTTTCAAGGCGGCCGTTACCCGGGCGAATTCCGACGCGAAACGGTCCCGGCTTTTCGAAGCCGTCCCACCGGCTGTAATCTCCATCCTGCCCGAGCCCCGCTTTCTTCCCTTCCCTCCGGAACCCGCCGAGCCCGCCGCCGGTCCTTCCGTCTCCTCCAGGGTCATCCGGATCTCCCGCGCCGGCCAGTAAAACGCCAGAAACAGCCCGGCCATCACCAAGAGGCATCCGATCCAAATCAGCGGCACGCCCGGATCTCTGGCCGCCTGGATCACCGAATACTGGGGCGCGTCGGCGTCGCGGAGCTCGATCGTCCAGTCAGCGGCCTCCTCTCCCCGGAGCCGGTTGACCTGGGGATATGCCGCGAAAATCCAGCCCTCAATGACTTTGCGCCGGCCGCGCCATCCTTCGATCAGCGCCGCCGGATTGTTCGGCTGGCCGGAGCGCGTACCCGGCCGGTTGTCGTCGCCGATCACGAAGTCGGGGAAAAACCGCCGGACCGTCCACTCCATTCCGGTCTCTTTTTCTTTCTGATCCGCGGCCGTCTTTTTTCCTCCGCCTTCCCCCTGGCCGGCTCTTCTTTCCTTTGTTCCTTCTTCCGGGAAGGCTGTTTTTTCCCCGACCCGGATTTTCGACGTCCGCCCCGTTCCCGGCGCATCCTTCCGTTCGATCCAAAACGTCAGGTCCGGATTATCCCAGTCGAGGCCCCAGGCGCTTTGGTAAAACGAATATCCGCGATGAACGAGAGGATGGTTGACCTCGATGACCACGGTTCGCACATCCTTTCCGTCCTCGACCACGGTCAAGGTGCTTTTCCAGTCCTTGACGCTTCCGTCCGCGTATGTCTCAGTCGTGAATTTATCTAGCCGCAGGGCGAATCCGGCCCGCGGCACGTCCAAAGTTTTCCCGGCGTTGAGACCGAGGTCGGTTCGGAATCCGCCGGCCGCGGTCACGAGGCCTCCGGCGATGATGACGAGCAAACCCAGGTGGACGAAATCCGCGCCGAAAATACCGGCGGTTCCCTTGCGGCCGAGAAGATGAATCCGGATTCTTCCGCCTGCTTGTCTGGCGTCCGCGCCGACGCCTTCTGTTCCCGATCGGCCCTCCGTCTCCGGCTCCTCGGCGATGCGCACCTTGTACCGCGAGGCCCGCAGCGTCCGGATCGCGGTTTCCTTCGCCTCGGCCGCGCTCCTATCGATCCGCAGCCGTGCGCTTATCTTTCCGGCGGCCAACGATTTCGGATCGCTCTCGACTTTCGGCCGAAACGCCCGTCTCAGCTTCGCGCCAAGGCGCGTCGCCGTACAAACGGCGATGTTCAAGCCGAACAAAGCCATCAATCCCAAGAACCAAACAGAGCGGAAAAGGTCGGTCAATCGAAGCTTGACCATCGGTTCGGCGAGCCGGCCGTAGCGGGCGGCATAGTCGGCCGCCTCCCGCCCTTGGGGAATGAGCGTGCCCAGGATCGAGGCCGCGACCAGCAGAATGAGGAGGACGATGGCCAGCTTGAGGGAGGAAAAGAATCGGATGATTGTTTTCATGTCTTTGTCAACGGAATCTTACCGGAAATCAGCCGCCCATTTCTAGAGGCGGCCGCCGATTGGGGTTTTTCCGGCCCGGGAGGGGACGGCCTCCTCCTGTTCCCGAAATCCGAGTTCGGGAATCCGAATTCGGTACCTGTTTATCCATTTCTCGAATCGGCCGGCGATGGCTTGTCATTTTATAAATCCCGCGTTATCTGCAAGCTCCGGGATCGATATAGCGAAAAGGATAAGCAGGTCGGGATATAAAGGAAATTTGATATGGGGGAATGGTTGAACAGGTTCGGAATTAATGAGCAGGCGCCGGATGAGATGCAGCGGCGGGGTTAATGAGGCAAGAGGCGTTATTTCTCCCGGTTGCGATGGGGGAGAGACCACCCGGCTACTTGGTTTTCGTCTTCTTCTTGGCCGCGGCGATTTTCTTGTCCGTGATCTCGATGACATCGGCCAGGGAGATGCTGTCGAAATAATTCTTCATCATCACCGAGGCGGCTTTCCAGATTTCGTGCGTCCCGCAAGTGGATATCTTGTCGCAGCTCGTCTCATCCTCGACGCATTCGACCAGGCTGCATGTGCCTTCCAGGGCGTGGAGGATATCGCAGACTTTGATCTCTTTAGGGCTGCGGGAGAGAGTGTATCCGCCTCCCGCCCCGCGAATGCTTTTAACGAGCTTGTTGATTTTCAACGGGATGATGATCTGTTCAAGATAGCGGATGGAAATTCCTTCCGCGTCCGCCACGCTCTTGAGGATGATAGCTTTGGGGCCGTTGCCGTATTGACGGGCCAAGTTGACCATCAGACGCGTCCCGTATCTTCCCTTCGTCGAAAGCTTGATCATGCCGCGTTTCTCCTTCTTGTCGTCAGCCGATCACGCTCGCGCTTTCGGCCGCAATGCGGCCTTATCATAGCCCATTCGCATGCCGTTTTCAACATAATATTATAGGATTTATATATTCCCCAGATTTATGGGAAAATCGCGAATATTTCCAGGATTGGTACCTGTTTATCCATTTCCCAAATCGGCCGGAGACGGCATGTCATTTCTTAAATTCCGCATCATCTGCAAGTTCCGGGAACGAAACAGGGAAATGGATAAGCAGGTTCGGGTATAAAGGAAATTTGATATGGGGAAATGGTGAAACAGGTTCTGATTTATGATTTACCGATTTAATTGACAACCCCATCCCCAGGCGATATTCTACCCTCTCCCAACTTCATCCCATGGAAAGGACGTGTCCATGTCCAACGAAATCCTTCTCGGCGACGAAGCCGTCGCCCTCGGCGCGGTCCATGCCGGCCTGACCGCCGCCTACAGCTACCCCGGCACGCCGGCCTCGGAAATCATGGAGTTTCTCATCCGGTCCAACGGCCGGGCCGGTAAATACGTCGCCGCCTGGTCGGTCAACGAGAAAACCGCCTTCGAGGAGGCCCTCGGCACCTCGTTCGCGGGCGGCCGGACGCTCGTCTCCTTCAAGCATGTCGGCCTCAACGTCGCCGCCGATCCGTTCATGAGCGCCGCCCTGCTCGGGATCAACGGCGGATTCGTTTTCGTCTCGGCCGACGACCCAAGTATGCACAGCTCCCAAAACGAGCAAGACAGCCGCTTCTACGCCCAGTTCGCCCTCATTCCCTGTTATGAGCCGGCCGACCACCAAGAGGCCTATGACATGGCCCGCGAAGCCTACGACCATTCGGAAAAATACAACGTCCCGGTCATGATCCGCCTCTCGACCCGGATCTCCCACTCCCGGGCCGGCGTCGAAACCCGCCCCGCCCGCGATAAAAATCCCCTCCGCCGCGGCGCCCGTGAGGCTTGGACGCTCCTTCCGCACCTGGCCCGCGGCCGCAACAAGCGCCTCATCGACCTCCAGCCCGAGCTCATTAAATCCTCCGAAGCCAGCGCCCGCAACAAGCTCGACCTCAATCCGGCCAACCGCTCCTTCGGCGTCATCGCCTCCGGCATCGCCTATAACTACGTGATGGAGAACCTCGCCGCCCTCCCCTCCGATTCCCCCTCCCGTCCATCCGTCCTCAAGATCTCGGCCTACCCGCTTCCCGTCACGCTCATCCGCCGCCTCGTCGACCACGTTGAAACGATCCTCGTCGCCGAGGAAGGCGCCCCGTTCATCGAGCAGGCCATCAGCGGCCTTCTCGGCTTTCCGGGCAAGAATATCACCGGCCGCCTCTCCGGCGCGCTGCCCCGATCCGGGGAGCTTTCGCCCGAGACCGTCCGCCCGGCCCTCGCCCTTACCCCGCTCCCGCGGCGTCCCCTCGACAAGATCTCCGGCCGCCCTCCGCAGCTCTGCGTCGGCTGTCCTCACACGGACACGTATAAAGCGATCAAGGCGGCCGCCTCCGGCCACCCCGACGCGACCGTCTTTTCCGACATCGGCTGCTACACCCTCGGTTATTTCCCTCCCCACAACGCCATCGACTCCTGCGTCTGCATGGGCGCTTCGGTCGGGATGGCCAAGGGAGCGTCCGAAGCGGGCCTCCATCCGGCGATCGCCGTCATCGGCGACTCGACCTTCGGCCATTCCGGGATGACGGCCCTCCGCTCGGCGGCCGCCTACAACGCCGACATGACCCTGGTCATCCTTGACAACTGCACCACGGCCATGACCGGCGGCCAGCCGACCTTCGCCTCCGGCGACCGGCTCCTCAAGATCGTCGAGGGCCTGGGCGTGCCCAAGGAACACATCCGGACCATCGTCCCGCTGCCTAAGCACCACGAAGCCAACGTCAAGGTCTTCCAGGAGGAGATCGCCCACAAGGGCATCTCGGTCGTCGTGGCCGTCCGGGAATGCCTCGAAGAAGCGAAACGGAAAAACAAAGCGGGAGGCGCCCAGTGAACACCATCCGCAAGCAAGACATCATCCTGGCCGGTGTCGGCGGGCAGGGGATCCTCTCGATCGCCTTCGTCGTCGACAACGCCGCCCTCAAGGAAGGCCTCAACGTCAAGCAGGCCGAAGTCCACGGCATGGCCCAGCGCGGCGGCGCCGTGCAATCGCACCTTCGCCTCTCCTCCGGACGGATTTGGAGCGACCTCATCCCGCGCGGCGGGGCCGACTTGATCCTGAGCGTCGAGCCGCTGGAAGCCCTCCGCTATCTCGACTTCCTCAAGCCCGACGGCCGGATCATCGCCAGCTCCAACCCCTTCGTCAACATCCCCGACTATCCCGACAGGGACGAGGTCCTGGCCAAGATCAAGAAGGTTCCCGGCTCGCTCGTCGTCGACTCGGAAAAGCTGGCCAAGGACGCCGGCAATTCCCGGGCCCAGAACACGGTGATGCTCGGGGCCGCTTCAAAGCACCTGATCGTCAGCGAGGAACACCTCAAGGATTACATCCGGGTGCTCTTCGAAAAGCGCGGCGAACGCATCCTGGAAGCCAATCTCAAGGCCTTTGAGCTGGGGAAGGCGGCGGCGGAGTGAAATAATCGTTTGCTTTTACCAATTTAATTATTTCGCAGACGATTTAATTAATTTCTTAACGGATCTGATTGTATATGGGGGTTTTCGTAGATGAATGATTGCATGGCATGTCGGACAAACCGGGCGTAAATCCTTAATTGGATCAATTTGATACCTGGAATTTATTTCGGAAATTGGCTTCAAATGATGAACATGGATAAAGCCTTCAGCGACATCCCCGTAAATATCCGTTAGGATAATCCCGCAAACAGCGCATTTAATACCATAATGAAGAATACACTTTTGTCGTGCAAAAGGACTGCGTTCAAAAGTATTTACTGATATTGTTTTCAGGGCCCCTTCGTATATTTTCTTGGTATCTTCTATTTCTTCTGGAATTGTAACGATTGCCTCATCAACCAAACCCATTTTCTCGAGAGCTGCCGCCACTTCTTTCCTCAATTCCCAATGCCATTCGTTTGAAATTTTATGAAAATCGACTAGGGTTCCAATTTTTTGATCGGGAAGCGGCTTCCATCTTAACGCGACTCCGATTAATCGACCCAATTTGCCATAGTGCAAGTTTGCTGAGTTGTAATTTGGGTAGTTCATCGCTCTTGCCAACTGTTTTGCTGTTATTGTCCTGTTTGGAGCATGATAGTTTAACTGGAGCATTTTAAGAGAGTGAGAAGACAAACGAATATTTTTAAAGGCATTGATATAGTCTTTTTCAAAAAAATGATTTCTTGGCATTTATTGAACTCCTTAAAATCCACGTTTTCATTTATTTGCCCATTATCATTACTATTATAAGACGGGTAAAGGTTTAAGTAATCCCTTATGGGATCAAGGGGAAATATCCCTCGACCTTGATAAAACAGCCCGAATCGGATACCTTTTCTCCTAGCTTCATTGACCCCCCCTGTCTGATATGACCTTGGCGGGCCGGAAAATCATCAAAGGAGCATCTCATATGAAAATCAACAACCGTGATTACAAACCGTTCGTCTCGGCCTTTGATCCCGCCCCCCAAACCGGCCGGTTCCACGGCCGCCGCGTGGCCGAGCGCATCCCCCACCGCCAGTCTAAAGTCACCACTCTCGACGCCGTTATGGACGTCATCCGCGACGGTGACACCATCTCCTATCCGCATTATTACCGGACCGGCGACACCGGCCTGAAGATGGTCGTCGAAAAGCTCCGGGAGACCGGGAAAAAAGGCATCCTCATCTACGGCAATGCCTACTTCGACCACGTTGATCCCTGGCTGATCGAAGCGGTCCGCGACGGGGTGATCGGCGGGCTCTACGGCAATCCCTACCGGACGCTCGGCGATCACATCACGAAAGGGGAGGTCCTCCCCTGGGTGACCGTCGGGGTTTCCCACGGCGACCGCGTCCGGAAGCTCCAGACCGGCGAGGTGCGGGTCAAGGTCGCCTTCGGCCCCGTCCCCATCGCCGACCGCTACGGCAACGCCAACGGCCTCCAGGGCAAGCCGGAAGAGCTCTGCGGCCCGATCGGGCTGTTCGCGGCCGACGCCGAGTTCGCCGATTATGTCTGCCTGCTTGCCGGGACCGTCAGCGAGAGGCTCGTCCTGCCGGCCCGGATTTCCATGGAGCTGGTCGATTTCGTCGTCCCGGTGGCTTGCGCCGGTTTGAACTCCGGCATCGGTTCGGGCACCCTCGACATCCCCAAGGCCAAGGCCAATCCGTTCAACGCCCGGGTCTCGGCCAACGTGACCGGGGTGATGAAGGCGGCCGGGGTGATCCGGGACGGGTTCGGCTTCCAGGTCGGAAGCGGGGCCGGCCTGGTCGTCTTGGACGACATCCGGACCATCCTCAAGGAGAGGAAGATCCAGGCTCATTTCACCATCGGCGGGATCACGTCCCTCCACGTCGACATGCTCGAGGAGGGGACGGTCCGGCACCTGATGAACGGGCAGATGTTCGAGCCCTCGCCCCGGGTGATCGCCTCGATGCTCGAAAATCCCAACCATCACGAAGTCTCGACCGGCTACTACGCCTCGACGGCCAACAAGGAAGTAGCGGTCAATATGCTCGACGCCGCCGTGCTCTCGGCCCTGGAGGTCGACCTGGGCTTCAACGTCAACACCGTCTGCGCCGGCGGCCGGATCATCGGCGGGATCGGCGGGGGACAGGACGTCGCCGCCGGGTCCGCCTTGACGATCATCTTCCTGCCCCTGGCCACCGGCAAGAACGGCAAGGGTTTCCCCAAGGTCGTCCAAAAAGTCTACACCCGGACGACGCCGGGCGAGGTGATCGACGTCGTCGTGACCGAGGAATTCGTGGCGGTCAATCCGGCCGGCGCCTCCATTTATAAAGATGCTCTCCTGGCAAACGGGGCCGCAGTTGGGCTGAAAATGATCTCGATCGAGGAGCTGCACGCCAAGTCGGTCGAGGCGGCCAAGGCTTTCGGGACCATTCCGTCCGCGCCGCAGGCGACCGGCGACATCGTTCACGCCATTGAATGGCGCGACGGCACGCTGCTGGATGTTATTAGGGGGACGGCGGCGTTTCCCAAGAATTGAGGATAGAATCAGGAATATTAGAGAAATGATGCTCGGGCCAATTATCTTGGGTGGAATCAACTCTTTTCTTATCCCATAAATCGAATAGATTTATTCGCATGGGGGGATTAAATGACGAAAAAAACTGATGCTCTTTCGGAAATGGATTCTCTCAGGTTTCTGGCTGAAATTTATTTATCGCATACTTCAAAATGGTATGCGTCAACTCTTACGACTTTTGTCGGCGCCTTTGGTATTCCGCTCCTGGTTTTTAATATTAGAATTAGTATGAATAAGAGTATTATGGGAATATATTTGCATATATTTTCTCTTCTTACACTACTATTTCTAGTAATGACGCTTTACTTTTTTCATAAGGTAGTCTATTCATTACAGTTTCTTGAGGAACTTTATAAAAAAACTATGGTTGATGTTGTTCCTGAGAAGAACCTTATTGAGTTCCGAAACGAATTAATGTTCTTTTTAAAGAAAAAATCTCTGATTTTCAGATATTTAGTAAAACGGAACAAGAAAGATAGAGCCAGTTATAAACAACACAACATTTTTTACATTTTCTCAATTCTTTCAGCGATAGTCGGCGGATTTATCTTGTTAAGTCTAATTTGGATTCCTTTTAATATAAATTGGACGTCAATGTTATGTTGGGACGCAGCATATTTATTTTCGGTTCTTACATATTTAGTGCTCAAACTTATATAGGTAGTTTTCGATTATTAACCTTGATTAAGGAGTCCGCATGATCGACTTTAAGAAAATCGACGCGATCTTCGCCAAGGCCGAGGCCGACGGCCGCCGCTTCCTGCTCGAGCCCGAAGGCTATGCCATGCTCAAGATGGCCGGCGCCGCCGTCCCCCGCCACAAGTTCGTCCCCGCTGGAAAAAAGCTCTCGGCGGCCGACGTCGCCGCCCTCAAATCTCCGGCCGGCCTCGTCCTCAAGATCGTCGCCCCGCTCATCCAGCACAAAACCGACGTCGGCGGCGTCGCCTTCGTCAAGGCCTCCGCCCCCGCGGCCAACGCGGCCATCAAGAAGATGATCGCCGAAGTTCCCGGACGCTTCCTGGCTTGGTCCAAGGCTCATTCCGATTCCGCGGCCAGGGGGGCCGCTCCCGCCGCCGCAGCTTCCTCCTCTTCCCCCGCCGGCCTCACCGCTAAGGACGTTGCGGCCGACATCCGAGGGGTGCTCGTCTGCGAGCAGGTCGCTTTCGAGAAGTTCGGCTTCGGCTCGGAGCTTCTTCTCGGGGCCCGCAATTCCCGCGAGTTCGGGCCGGTCGTGACCTTCGGAGCCGGAGGCGTCGAGGTTGAATATCTCGGCGAGCGCCTCAAGGAAGGGACGGCCGCGGCCATGGCCTCGGCCCATCTTCTCGCCCCAAAAAAAATCCTCGACCACCTCTCCGCGGCGGCCGTTTACGACAAGCTGGTCAAGCCCTTCCGCGGCAAGCCGGCCCCCCTCAAGCCGGTCGTCCTCCGGGAGACCTACGCCCGGTTCCAGGCCCTGACCGCGCATTATTCGCCGTTCGGGCCGGCCTCGCGGGTTGTCATCGAGGAGATCGAGGTCAATCCCTTCGTCGTCCGGGCCGGCCGCCTCGTGCCGCTCGATCTGCTGTGCCGCTTCTCCCGCGACCACGTGGACGTCAAAAACCGCCCCGTCGCCGGGATCCGCCCGCTGCTTCGGCCCGCCTCGATCGGCGTCATCGGCGTCTCGGAGAAAATGAATCTCGGGCATGTCATCCTCAACAACGTCATCGAGATGGGCTTTCCGAAGGACCGCGTCTACGTGGTCAAACCGGGCCTCGCCGAGATCGAGGGTTGCCGGTGCGTCCCCACCGTGGCCGACCTGCCGGAGACGGTGGACATGTTCGTCCTCACCCTGAGCGCCGAGCAGTGCGAGCCGGTCATGCGCGATCTCATCGCCCACGACAAGGCCCGCTCGGTGATCATCATCGCCGGCGGGATGGGGGAAAAGTCCGGGACCCAGTCCATCGAGAAGAAGATCGTCGACCTTTTGGCCGAGAGCCGCAAGGCCGGCCGGCCCGCGCCCGCGGTCAACGGCGGAAACTGCCTCGGGATCTACAGCCGGCCGGGCTCTTACGACACGACGTTCATCCCCCGCTACAAGCTCCGCTTTCCCAAAACCGGGATCCCCGGCCTGGTCTACGTCAGCCAGAGCGGGGCGTTCATGATCAGCCGGATTTCCCGCCTCCAGCGCTTCGTCCCGCTCTACGGCATTTCCATCGGCAACCAGATCGACCTGCGCGTCTCTGATTATCTCCGCTACCTCAAGGATGAGCCTGAAGCGAAGGTCGTCGCCCTCTATATCGAGGGATTCAAGCCGGGCGACGCGTACCCGACGGCCGCGGCGGCCCGGGAAATCACCCGAGTTCCCGGCCGGTACGTCATTGCCTACAAGAGCGGCCGCTCGCCGGAGGGGCGTCTGGCGACCTCCAGCCACACAGCCTCCGTGGCCGGCGACTACGGCATCTGCAAGGCCGTGCTTGAGGAAGCCGGGATCATCGTGGCCGACACGATCGCCGAGTTCGAAAGTTACCTTTCCGGCGCGCTGATGCTCGGCGGAAAGCGCTGGGCCGGAAACCGGGTCGTCATGATGAGCACGGCCGGATTCGAAAGCGTCATCATGTCGGACAACCTCCGGAACGGGACGGGGAGCGGTGGAACCCTCGAGCTGGCCGTCTATACGGACGAAACGAAACGGAAGCTGGAGGAGGCCCTGGCCTCCCTCGGGATCGACAAGTTCCAAGACGTCCGCAATCCGCTCGACACGACGCCCGTGGCCGACGACACGGTCTTCTCCGCCTGCGCTCAGGCCGTCTTGGAGGATCCCGGGGCGGATTGCGCGGTCATTTCGGTGCATCCGCTGACCGGGTCCCTGCAGACGATCGCTCCGGCCGAAGGGCATCCCCAGAACGTCTACGATCCCTCGAGCGTCGGCCCGAGGTTGATCGAGATTTTCAAGGCGACGGACAAGCCGTTCGTCGTCAGCATCGACGCCGGCGTCTTGTACGACCCGCTGGCCGATCTGCTCCAGGAGGCCGGCATCCCGGTGTTCCGGGATTGCGACGCGGCGGTCAAGTTCCTGAGGAAGTTCGCGGGAGCGGCGACGAAGCGGTGAGGACGAGGGCGCATGCCCAAAGACAAGGCTCATCCGTTGGCGTATCTCAGCGAAAGCGGGGCCTTCCTCATCAGCCGGATCTCCCGCCGGCCTTGGCTTGAGCCGCTGTACGCGATTTCGCTGGGGAGCCAAGCGGACCTGCGCCTCTCGGATTATCTACGTTTTCTAAGAGACGAGACCGAGGTGAAGGTGGTCGCGGTCTACGTCGAGAGCTTTATGGCGGGCGACGGGTATCTGGCGGCCAAGGCGGTCCGGGAGATCACCCGGTCGCCCGGACGGAGCGTGATCATTTATAAGGGCGGCCGTTCCCCGGCGAAAGAAGGATCAGGGGCGGAGGAATTGGACGGAATCGGGGTGGAGAGGGGAAAAAAGTGGACGCGGGGGGAGGGAAGCGCGGAAGGGACGGAGGAGAGAGAGCGGAGCGAGAGAGGAGAATGGGCAGCGGAAAAAAGCGCGGGGATGAGCGTGAGGGCGGGTGCGATAGCCGGCGCGAGCGCGGGGATGGAAAAGCGGATGGATGGGGGGATAAATAAGGGAGAAGAAAAGAAGCCGGAGAAAAAAACGGAGGCGAGGCCGGGGGCTGATTACGAGCTTTTCCGGGCTGTTTTCGAGGACGCGGGCGCCCTCATCGCCGATACGATCGCCGAGTTCGAGAGCTTCGTTTCCGGGGCTTTGCTGTTAGGCGGAAAGCGCGTCGACGGGAACCGCGTCGCCCTGATGAGCAACGCCGGGTTCGAATGCGTCGTCATGTCAGACAACCTCGGGAACGGGGAGGAACGGCTGGAGCCGGCCGCTTTTTCCACCGAGACGATGCGGCGGATCGGGGAGGCGCTGGCCCCGCTGGGGATCAACAAGATCCAGGACATCCGGAATCCCTTGGACGTGACGCCGGTGGCCGACGACGCGGCGTTCGCCGCGGCCGCGGGGGCGGTGCTCGACGACCCGGGGGTGGATTGCGCGGTCATCTCGCCTCTTCCCTTGGGCCCGGTGCTTCAGACGCTGCCGGCGGGGGAGGGGCACAGGGAGGATATGGAAGGCGAGGGGAGCATCGGGAAGCGGCTGATCGAGATCAGCAAGGCGACCGACAAGCCGTTTGTCGTCAATGTCGATTCGGGGGCGGATTACGACCCGCTGTGCGCGATGCTCGAGGAGGCCGGGATCCCGGTGTTCAGGGATTGCGACGCGGCGGTGAGGTTTATGAGAAAGTGGGTGGGGGAGAGAAGGAAAGGCTTAAAATAATTTGGCGCATCCGACATTTTAATGGGTAACGGGCTGGGATAAAATGGCTTCAAGGAGATTGGAGCCATGCAAGATACGGAGCTTTATCGGTATGTATTGGGGATTGAAGATCCCTGGCGGGTGGATCGGATTTCTTTGAACGTGAAGGAAGAACGGGTCGACGTCTGGGCGGTTCACGGAGAAGGATTGCGTTTTTCTTGCCCGGAATGCGGGATATCGCTTCCGATTTATGACCATGCTCCGGAACGCGTCTGGCGGCATCTGGACACGTGTCAATTTAAAACGTTTCTTCATGCCCGGATTCCCCGGGTGGAATGTCCGACCCACGGAGTCAAGCAGGTCCGGGTCAACTGGGCCGAAGAAAAGCGGTGGGGAGAGGCCAAAAAAGGAAGAAGCGCGGCGTTGTTAAGAAGATGGGCGTGGATGAAAAGTCTCTGGGGAAAGGGCACAACTACCTGACGTTGATCTATGACTTGGAGCGATCGACCGTGGAACATATCGAGGATGATCGAAAAAAGGAAAGCCTGGACGGATATTTTCGTCAAATGAAGCCGTCTCAACGGGCCAAGATCAAGGCCATTGCCACGGATATTTGGGATCCCTATCTGGCCTCGATTCGCGAGTATGTTGCCGGTTATGAAGAAAAGCTCGTTTTCGACCGTTACCACTTGATGACCCATATGATCAAAGCTGTGGATATGGTTCGGAAACAGGAGCATCGAGACCTGAGGGGAGAAGGAAACGAGATCCTTTCGGGAACAAAGTATCTTTGGCTGTATTCGCGGGAAAATCTGCCGGCGAAAAAGCGAAGGGTCTTTTCGGCCTTGAGAAAGATGCGTTTGAGAACCGCCCGAGCGTGGGCGATCAAGGAGGAGTTGCGGAGGTTCTGGTCGTATCAGACGGAAACCTGGGCTCGAAAGCATTTTTCGAGTTGGTATGGATGGGCGATCCGTTCGCGTTTGAATCCGGTAAAGACGGCCGCCCGGATGTTCCGGAAGTATCTGCCCAACATCATGACGGACCTTAAACATCGGATAACGAACGCGGTCAGCGAAGGGGTGAACTCGATGATTCAAACGATCAAGAAAATGGCTTGCGGCTTCCGCAATCGCGAACACTTCAAACTGGCCATTTTCTTCCATTGTGGCGGCTTAGATCTTTACCCGGTTACCCACAAAAATGTCGGATGAGCCTAAAAAAAAGAAGCTCGATATTTTCTTCACATAGAATTGTTCAAAAAGAAGAGAATAATGATAAGATAAGCAAGGAAGATGTAAAAAATATTATCGTAAATAATGACGCAGAATATAAAAAAAGGGGCGGATTAAAAATATTAGAAAATGATTATTGTGAAAAAATCGCATCGCTTGTTATAAATGCATCAAATATAGTAAAAAATAGTCATCGTAAATTGTCTTATTTAGAAGTTGTTAGATATATGATGGGTGGTGAAAATGAATTATGCGGAATTGGTTCTGGGTCGAAAGCCAAAATTATAATAAAACGGATCTTTAAAATCGCTGAAAAATCAGAATCCTTTGACAAAGATCCAATCATTGTTGAATTAAAAGAAATTATGAAAAAAACCGTGTTAAAAATAAAGTAAAAAAAAAGATAATAATCGCGCTTAGAATAAGAAAACATCAATAAGCTTTTTTACTCCACAACCGCCTTAAAAAGCGCATCCATCGCATCACCGTAGTAATCGATCCGCAGTTTCATAGCTAAAGCATCAGGCAAATCAACAAGTGGCCGGCGTGCCGAAATCGGCATAAGCAGGGTCGAAGCGCCTTTCTCCACGGCGAGCTCAGCGACTGCGATGGGATTGGGCAGAATCTCGATAGAGCCTCCTAAGTTCAAGGCTCCAACTATAATCAACCCTCCTCTTGCGCTTTTTTCGATTAATGTGCCACATAGAGAGATCAATACCCCTAGGCCGAGCCCTTGCCCACTCGTATCCGCATCCATTGAACGTAACTGGATCGAGAATTCGTGTGCTCGCGGATCGCGATCTCCGACTAAATCCTTTGCTTTCGTATAAAGGTTTTGCTCTCCGTAGCGAACGCTTTCGCGGAAAGACGGTGGAATAGGCGCATTTAAGATCTTTACTCCGCCCCCGGGCCCAGCCGCAGCTTCAATCCGGTAAAGGGATGGCGACATACCGTTTCCACCTGGGGAGATAGCCCATACTTGGCCGGGGGGAAGAGGATCGGATTCGATTGCTTGATCGCTATGAGTCTCAGGCGCAGAAACGAATTGTTCGATTCCGTCGACGCCCATATGATAACTCAAATGCGTATTCCGAAATTCGGTCTTCGATATCCTTTTCTGTTGTTCCTTGACCCGCCGACGAGACTCTAATGCGATCCGTACGATTTGTTCCAAGTTCTCGTCTGGGATAGGCATTGAAGGAGCCGGGAAGAGCAATTTGATTAATCCGCCGACCGTTTTATGGACAGCTTCGATGTCACGACCGCTCAATGCGCCACCCCAGTTTACTCGTCCTTGAAGTACAGCAAGACGGCTGGACGTCCGCAAACGCGTCCAACATTCGGAGACAAAATCGCTAACCAAACCAAAGTGGTTAGTAAAATGTTCCCGCACTGAGAGTTTGGGGAATTCCCAACCCGGGGCGTACGCATGAATTCGATCTAAGTAGGCGGTATCGTTTCTCATTTCGGGAGGCAGCGGGCTTAATAAATGTCCGAAACGCTGCGGTTGTTGGATATCATCGATATTACCAACCATGACGATCCCGCCAAAAGCGCGTATGCTTTCCTTGCCTCGGGAGAATTCTCCATTGGCCATATAGCCTTTCATAATATTGACGCCGTCTTTCTGGTCAAAAGAAATGCCCGTTATCTCATCAAAGCAGACAACATCATAATGGCAAACTAGACCGCGTTGGCCTGTACTATTATTGACAAACATTTTGGCCACAGTGGCTTTTCCGCCCGAAATAAGATGAGAATTGGGGGAAATTTGTTGGAAAATATGGCTTTTTCCCGTTCCCTTCGGCCCCAATTCGACAAGATTATAGTTACGTTCGACAAAAGGAATCATTCTCAGCAAGGCTACCCATTTGGCTCGATCAGAAAGGGCGCTCGGTTCGAGACCAATAGAACGAATTAAAAGGTCACGCCATTCATCAAAAGTAAAACTATTTCGCCCTTCGACCAGTACCGCAAGGACATCGGGTTTTGATAATTGTATGGGACGTAGGGAATCCACGGCGAAGGGACGTCCATTTCGCTCATGAGCAATTGCGGCATCATATGACAGCGTGATTTCAGCATAGAAGCCATCCGTCAACATGCGTTCATGTTCGCGAACCAGATCGTCATTTATTCGAACATCGCGGATAGCTAAACTCGGCAACTCGGCAATGAAGCAATCGTTTTTCGAGTCGAGGCGAGCTTTTACAATATCGATTAGTTTCACTGAGCCCTTCTCTCGGGCGCGTGCTTTAAAGAGCTCTTCTTCTCCGGTTCGAATGGTTCTGTCCTTGAGTTGCCGTTCAACGATTTGTAAGCCTTCCTCAATCTCTTTCTCGTCAATCGTTGCGCAATATCGTCCTAATAAAAATTCTACTACATAGGTCGGTACTGGATATTGCCGGCTGTATTTACGTACTAAGTCTTTTCGAACAAGGTATCCGTTAAACGCAGCCGCGGCCTTTTGGTCTAAAGCGTCAAGTTGCATTTTATTTCCCTCCGACAGTCGTTGATTCCCTAGCAATTACACTCCCCGACGAATCGATTATGACAAGGCTGACTATAGTGCCTTCGAGCGAGTCATTTTCTACAAGCAAAGCTGCTTTGCCTTCAGAGTCCAATGGCCGTGGATTCACTATGCTGGAATTCGCAATATTCGGCTTTGTACGCAAATCAGCCGATAATCCTTCCCGCGCAGGGTTTATTGATACCCGACAGCGAAAACCCACCCATTGGAGATCGCTTACCGTTACGACTACGCCGGCCGGGAGGCCAGTTGCCGCAAACACCAATGCAGGAACCAGACACTCCTGCAAGCTCACGCCGCCGTGGGCATACTCCTGACCGGCGACAAAGCAATGTGCGCCAGGCGCATAAGCGAATCGTTCCTGCGGATTCCAGGACCAGCCGGCAACAGGTACCTCGACATGCGCATTATCCTTTATCGACGCACACCTCGACCAGCGGCTTTCGGCCAAATACTTCGGCAACTGCACCTTCTGCATCCCGCCAGGCACGAGCAGCCAGCCGTGATCGGTCACCATGCGCACTCGCTTCCAGCCGGCATCGAGTAGCGCCTGCACGCGCTCTAGGAGCAGTTCCAACTGGTCCTCGATGCGCGACACTAGCTTTGCCTGGAGGTCGTGTCCGAGCTTATCGAATTCGCCTTGCTCGGTCCATGCGCGGGCGTTCTTGGCCCGCGGGTCGCCTGCTTCGGCCGGTCCGAGCACCTGGAAGCCCGCCTCCGACAGAAGCCTTCGGAAGCGGTCAGTGTTGAGCTTTTCGCCAGTGTCCGCTACTTCTGGGCTAAAGTCAGCGTCGAGGTTCCCGCCGCGAACCGCACTGGCGACGGGAGAAGCCGCCGACTTGGCCGTCGCGGTCACCGTGGGCAGAGCCGCCCAGCGCCAACCAGAGGACACATCCAACTGACTCGCTCCGGCTATAGCCGCGAGTCTCTGGCCGATATCGAACCGCAGCCCGTCGGCAAATAGTATGCACTCTCCCGCCGTGCCCTCGACGTCTTTCTGTTGTACTGCTTTCGGGATTGCCTTTGCCGCTAAGCAAGCCTGGAATTGTCGCGCTGTGTCATCCAACCATGGCAGATACACACACCGGACCGCGGACCGAACCGCAGACACATCATCTGCGCTCTTCACGCACGCAAGCGCTCGCAATGCCGCGTCATCCGCCAAGTATCCACCTTCGGTATATATTTTAGCCATCATGTCAGCCGAATCTCCACCGATCGTTGTTGCGGTACGCTTTGCCAGTAAAGCCATGTGTTCCAAGGCGTTAGCTAGAGGGCTCATGCTTAAACGCGCCCAAATCCATCCTCGCCGTTTTTGATGTTCGGCTTCCAATTGTTCTAGGCGCTGCCGCGCTTGGGCCGGTTTCATCGTGCCGATATTTAATAGATCTTCGCGAAGCGCATTCTCCATATAGTCATTTTCGTCGGGCCAAGCATCTTTCTCATCGAAAAGATCAAGAATTTTTGGCTTTGCCCGACGTAATAAATCGGGAATACCGGGAAATAGAAGCGGAGATTCCGCAAACCGTTCCCAGACCCCGCGCCAAGCGTCTTTGCGTTGGCCTAGCTTTTCGCCACCGATAATCTCTCCCTCAGCTTCCGGATCGAAATCGTATTCCTGCCGACAGCGGTTGCAGAAGGCCGACCATGTACCGATGTCCCATTGCTCCCGCGTACTTGCTGGTTTACCTAGCCACAGCAGCAAATCTCGCGGAGTGTCACCGATCATCAACTTATCGAAATCCTCCGCTTCTAACCGCTTGGGAGGATCTCCTCGCAAGCGCGAAATGGACGTGACCGCCAATTGCTTTAGAGCGCCTTGAAGCGCCTGGAGGGTCAGCTTATCCTCGGCCACATCCAGCCCAAGGCCGTCTTCGTCATTCACCAGCAACGCGCGAATCGTCCAGTCCTTGCCATTCTTCTGTGTCCAGACCGCGCCGCGGTACTGAAGCTCGACTAGAGGTTTGAGCGCGTCAGGGCACTCCTCGACCGCTCGGAGTGTCTGGCGGCTGACCTCGGGCATATAGATTACTGGAACCGTTCCATTCGGACACGCTAGGTCGGGGAACTTGTCAGCTCTTACCGTCGGCTCAATCACCGTTCGCAGCCAGATTGCCGGTCCAGTCCGCTTCGTAGGATTGTACTCGCCCAGCGTCAACAGTTCCGGCATCATCCCGCGGAGTTGCTCGACCACCGGCCGCCACTGGCCGTCGGCGTCGGTCCACAGCACCGCTGCGGGCGCCACCACGTCGCCGAGGTTGTATCGGCTGGCGCGCGCCAGCGAGGACCGCACCGCCTCAAGCAAGGTCGATGGTTTCTGCGTAATCGTTGTCATCTCATTCTATTCCTTTGGCCAATGCGCATTATGCAGCCCTTAAGCTGAAAAATCCTTCTGCACGCGGAGCAAAGGTACCGGCGCGATTTCCTTGAACCAATTGCTGCAATCGCAACCACCAATAGCCGGCCAGCGATAACAGTCAGGGACCATCAGTGTCGCAATTTGTTTGATCCACCCATTCACTTTGTCTTTTTCCCTTGCGTAAGCTTCTTGTGTGTAACCTGCTTGAAGCTCGGCATGACGGCGCAGCAGATAGGCGAACAAGTCGGCGATTTGCAGGAGGCCGACTTTCTTACTGTCCGCGAAAAAGGGTACGTCTATAATCTGGTTGAAGCGGATATCAGGATTCGGTTTCTGATGTTTGCCGGAATCCACGACCGGTTTATACCCATAGAACGAATCGGTCCATGCCGGCGGACTTAAAGACAGATCGGCAATGTCTTCTTCATTGTTTCCACGGTCTAGTATCAACACCGTATTCCCCTTATTATTCTGCGCGCCTTGATGAAGTTTCTGAATACCAAGGAGCAGGTGCAATATGGCTAATTTCCAGTAGTGGGCTTTGCCGGCGTTCGTCAGGAAATCGGCCTTCGTTCCGTAATTGGCTTCGTCGGCTTTAGCCTTGTCAATCGCGCTGAAAACCACTTTGTGGTTCCGTACAGTCAGCCACTTCAGGATTATGTTCATCACAGCCGTTCGCTGATCCCCATCCAAGTCTCGCCAGATGCCGTTACCCCGATAGAAGTGCTTCGTGTGGAACTCGTCCACTGGCTTCTTCAAATAATCGGCAAACACGGCGATTAGATCCGACCAGACCTTCTTAGTGACATGCATCCGATGCGAATCGGTCACGATTCCCGCTACGACCAGTATCGGTTCGTTTCCTTTTCCACTTTCATCGACATAACAGAACTTCATCGGCGGAACTCCTTCATTGCGGTGTCTCTAGCTGTTAGCTTGACCTTGTTCCTATAGTGGCAACCGTTCCAGCGGTTACCATCAAATTCCTTGCCGCTGGGGAAGTCTTCGGCCTTCTCGTCCCATCCCCAAAACCAGGGATATTCAGCTTTCGGGCGAGACGGTTCTTTACCCCGGTCCTTGTCCCATTTGATGTTGGGCTTATGGCGAAGGACTCCGGCGCCGGCGCGGCCGCCGGGCATGTCGCTGGCCAGAAACGGGCGGATGTTCACCCTCACTCCGTCGTTTATGTCCGGCTCCCAACCGATGGACTGTTCGGAAAGCTTCTTCCAGCGGACGAAGATGTCGAAGGGCGGTTCACCGTCGAGGATGGCTTCAAGACGTTTCTGAAGTTCCACCGCTGCGGCTAGGCGGTCCTCTGCGCCGCCTTCGCTGCGCTTCACGCCGTCCTTCTGGCGGGTGATCCAATCGCCTAGGTAGGCATAGGTCAAGCTCTCCAGCCGCCGCCGGCCCTTGCCGTCACCTTCGCAGAGCTTGTGATAGTTGACCAGAGCGTGGAAGCCATCATGCTTCCTGCCGTCCCAAATGTGCCATACGAACGGCCTATCATGGAACAGTTTGCAGTGTTCTTCGAAGAATCCGTTGCGGAGCCAGTCATCCAAATCGACGTCGGGCTTGACGTCGCATGCGGCCAGAAGTTTCAACAGTCGTTCGGCCGCAGGGTCTTCGCCGCGTATCGCTGGGATGCAGACGATACCATCATTGTCAATGAACTTTGCCAATTCCCCGCATGAGGCGACCAGTGCTCGCGCCCGCATACTTAGGTGCATTGTATCATCGAGTTCCGCTGGCCATCGATAGCCCATCAGCCGGGCAACGGCGACCTGAAGTTCCGTGCCCTCTTGCGCCTCGTCCGGCCGGCCATGGAAAAGCCACTGCGTAGGATTATCGCTTTCCGGCTCGGGCAGGCCGTTGGGGTACTTCTCTGCTGCGACCATCTTCCAATGGTAAAGCTCGATTGGGACCTTGACGAGCGTGGCTGTTGTCAGTTTCAACTGCTGGTCGATACGGCGTACGGCAAGGTTGTATTCAGGTGACGAACAGAAAGCCCAGAGTGCCGCAAGATCTTCTTTTCGCTTCGGCCAGATCACACCACAATTCATATCAAATTTCTCTCCCGTGTATACCGTGACCGGAAGTGAACTCATCAAACTGACGGCAATCCCTGTCTGGCCCCATGCGTCGCCACCTTGGATGCTTGCGATGCCGAGCCGATCCATCTCTTGTAGGTCACCATCGCCTTCGTCCCACCGGAGCACCAACTCACGCCCTCCATAGGGTAAAGACTCTTTGACAGTCGTTTGCATAGGCGTCCAAACGGGAAAGATAATGGCCGTCTCCCAATGGTATCGAAGCAGGCGCATATTGTCCCCCGTTCTCGTTCCGGTGCGACTATTAGCGACGCTCTCAAGCAATGGATGGGGGTCAACTATCTCAAGGACCACTCGGGCGTCAGGATTCTGCCGCTGTTGCTCCTGCTGGAGCATGAGCAATGTACCCTCCCTTAGTGACGATGTCTTCTCTGCCACAGATCCTTGTCTCCTTGCGTCAAGCGCCGCCATTTTGGCGTCTCTTGCCGGAAGGTCATTTGATATGACGAGCAACGCTATGTTCACCACTTCGCCGCTGATACCCTCGAAAGCGCCCGATCCCAGACGGGCAGTGACCCGCCAGGCGAAGACGCTCAGCATTCGCTTTCGCAGATGCTTGTAAGCCGGTAGGAAGAGCCAGTTATTGGGATTAACTACGGCTACTACTCCCCCCTTCGAGAGAGAGATGAATATACGGTCGAGAACCGCTGTCGCGAGGTCCGCTCTTGCATCAGGGTGGTGTTCTCGGATGTATTCGCACAATCCTTTGGATTGCTTCTGCGCTGTTAAGTAAGGGACGTTTGTGGCAATCAGCGTGTACTCGCCGGCTAGCAGCTCCGCTGCCTTAACCATGCCGGCGGCGGCAATGGCGCGCTCGCGCGTTTCGTCGTCACCCTTATCCACAGCGCGAATGGTGGCCAGATACGGCTGGATAGTCTCATAGTCGGCGGTAATGAGGCCGGCGGGAAGCTCGGCCGGGTTGATGAGCGAACCCAACATCGGTGCTTGTGAAAACAGCCGGTGTAGGTTCAGCAGTCCGTTCTTGATCGCTTCGCGACGCTCAGTCGGTATGGGAATAGTAGATTGGTCCGCGAGCTTGAGCCATTGCTCTTCCGTACATTGCGGTCCAATGCCTGTGCAGGCGATGTTTAATTCCGGCAGTGGCCGGTATCCGCCGGCGTTCGGATAGGTCCAGGCGGCCAGCGCTAAAGCGAATGCAGCAATCTGACAGCAACGCTCATCGATCTCTAGACCGTTTAAATTGTCCTGGATTACCGCATCGACTGCTTCAGTCGCGGATAAGCCTTCCTCAGCCATGCGGATCGGAACAATGTGATGCAGGGCCGCGACCAGGAAATGCCCTGACCCACAACATGGATCGAGCACCCGCAACTCGGCGGCGTTCTTAGGCCAGCCGTTGAACGTGCCTGCGGCCGGACGCCAAAGCCCTTTGGTACCGTCCGTATCGCGGACAAATCGCAGATACTCCCAGCCGACGCCGGATAGGGCGAGTTTAGCACGCAGCTCGTCTTCGGTCTTTGCCTTGGCGGCGTCCTTGGAGGAGAGTTTTCGGCCGGCCCACCAAGCTCCCAGCGTGTTGTGAAGAAGAAACTCCACCATATACGGCTCCGTGAAGAGCTGTGTCACGGCGGAGATTTCATCGGCCCCGATCTTCGCCTCTGAGCGGTTGACCTCATCCTTCTTTTTACTCTGCCAAAACTGGTACCCCCATCCCAGAGCGTCCGCTGCAGTGAAAACCGTTGCTGGCAACGATGCCAAGAGCCTCTCCAATTTAAGCATGTGCTCGGTCGCGAAGGTGACCTTGAGCAGTGGATTATCTGGCCGGAAGATTTGCGGCAACATTCGCTGGGCGCAGAGGGAGGCGTAGACCCATACGTCCATGCTTTCTTCTTTGGCCAGTTCCTCTGCCTCGGCCAGGCTGATGGCCACGTTATTTTCGGGCTCGATAAGCAGGTCGTTCTCGGCCAAAAATCGGGCGAAAAGCATCCGATGCCAGTGCTCGTAAGCGCACTCGTCGGCGAGGTGGTCAATCGCTAATCGGCCGGAGGTGTCCTGTCTGTCACCCATTTGCCGCGCTCTGGCGCGTAGATGTTTGCGAAGCTCGCGCTGGGCCGGTTTCATGTGTGGGTATGGCTCGTGGTGGTGGACCGCGAGGGTTTCGAGCGCCGCTCGAGCGCCGACCTCGGCCGCGTCGCGTGCCTTGATTACTACTCGCTCCAGTTTATTACGATGATCAGAAGATAATATGGACATTGATTTACTACCTCGAAAAATCCGAAGCGTTGAGGAACGATTCTCCAGTCTGTGAAGCGTATCGACGAATACGTTCGATAACCTCCTCCATGCTCATGATCTCTTGAAGTACTAAATATAAATGCGAGTGATCCATTAATAGCACTGGAGTACGTTCTCCAGATCCTGCTGACTTCGCGATTGAAGAAAAACCAGAAATGGAGACCATCACGCCCATTGTGTTATCTGCCTTAGAAGTGACTTTGCGACGAAAAACGTCAACATCTGGCGCATCAGCTTGATCTGACGTGAATTTCAGTTCAACGAGGTAGGTCGTCCCGCTCAACGTAAGAGATCCGTCGATCTGGCGTCCTTCATGTATATATGGTCGACGATTCTGAATCTCGCTATAGTCCAGAAGATCGTAAAACCAACGCTGAAATTCGTAACCAGCTTCTTGTGAGCCAATCCGTTTCGACAATTCCGTGAGCTTATCCGAAAGCTTATTAAGATTAAGTTTAGTTTGCAGCGTCTCTTGCTGTCGTTTTTTGTTTTCTTCTCTAATGAGTTTGGCTCGTGCATCCGATTCAAGTTGGTCTTCCTGCTTCTCACAATATGTGCGAAGTTGCCTAACTGCCGCCTCAGCATTTTTTATCTTCAGGGATGAATCCTCCCAGTTTTCGAGGTCAGGAAACGCTTTCTGCTCTGCGAGGAATTTTGCCATTCCGACTAAACACGCCCTCCCCTTATCATTTCGCGGCAGCTCTGCGAAAAGACGATCAAGAAAATCTCGTTTTGTTTCGTCTGAGGCCCATGTTGATAGGAAAGACTCGGCAATACCGCAATTTCGAAGGAATTTGCGAAGCGATTTCTTGCGCCAGAAGGATTTCAACGCAGCATCGCTTATTAAGTCCTGAAAATGTGGAGTGATACGCGATTTCATCATTATCGATGGAATCCTCAAGAAATCACAACCGGGCCGACCTTGAGCTTCGCCAACAGGCTTTTCTCCGTGTCGGTCAGCCACGCCTTGACCTCTGCCTCGGTCTTGAGCGTCCCGCTGGTCAGGTGGACGCGCTGTATCTTCGGCTCCAGTATCTTCGCCGCAGCCATCGCGGCGCGGACGAATTGTTGTGGCAGTGCATCGACCTTGGTCTTCCACGCCAGCAACGAAGTCTCTTCCAGCGATTGGATCAATTCTGCCTCGCCGTCAATTGATAGTGCTAGTATAGTTTCGATACCTTCAGCTGCGAGGATCGCTTTGCGTTGATCAACTTTAAGCTTCTTCCAGTTATCGCTAACGGTGAGGAAGGCCATCTGCTCGTTGTAGGTCCGCTCATATTCACCGTGGGCGGCGGTGACGGCGGCGCGGAGCGCATCGGCCGCAGCTTTGCGAATGTCGGGCACCGGGTCGCTTGCCTCCAGTAACCGGCGCTCGGACTTCACGGCGTCGGCTTGTGCGCGGAGTTCGTCGGTGCCGGCCAAGGCGGCGGCGTGTTTGAGCAGCGTACTGAGCGTTTTCCAGGCGGGCTCGCGTTTGTCGGCAAGTTGACCTAACTTGGCCCAGTCCTTAGCCTGCTGGACGAGGGTGACGTGTGCCTTTAAGATTTCGGACAGTTGCTCGACGCCAGCGTATCCGCGTAGCGTGTCGAGCTGGTCGGTGCCCAGTCGGGCCGGCATGGGTGGCTCGCCGCCGGCGCGTTCGGCCAGTTCCGCCAGACGGGCCAGGAAGACTGGGGCCTTTACGGTTTCTTCGTTGGGCTTGCAGTCCACGCCGGCCGACTGGAAGAGTTTGCGGAGCTTGATCTTTTCTTTTGCGTTGATCGTGGCGGTTTCGGCGCGGAAGTCGGTCAACGAAATCTTCGCCTGGTCAAGCTGGCCTTGCGAAAGGGTCATGCCCTTATGTATAGCGCGAAGATGGCCGGTTGTATGAAGTATGATGAGAGTGGCGTCAATTGCATCTTGCGGCCAGCCGAAGGGACTAGAAGCGAAGAAGTCACGTACTTCCTTGCCCCGCTTTCCTGCGCCGACTTCGGACAGCACAGCGGTGCATATGGGATGCTTTTCCGGTAAGTCCATCCAATCCACGCCAGATAGAGCGGCTTCATCACCATTCTTGGCGCGGATCATGACACTATTCCAGCGGTTGTCATCCGCAGTTTTAAAATTCGGGAAGAGACGATCAAGGGACGCTTGGGCAGCCGACTCGATCTTAGTAATGAGATTCAATTCGAACCGTTCGCCGCCGCTACCTTGGAAGACTTTGGCACTGTCAATCACATCTTTAACGATTTGATTGCGGGAGGCTTCGGCCGTAGCCATGCGCGTGGCCATAGCGTCGCGCGCCTCACGGCCTTCGGGCGTGGAAGGCGTACCCTTGAACTCTAGCGTGGACTTGGCTGCCTCGTACTCGACGATGGCTTTCTGGAGGTCGTCAGCGCTGGCCTTGGGCACATAGACATAAATAATGGGGCTATTGTTGCCGGAGGATCGGGCATCGTTGACAACGACGCTTTCCTTCTCGCCCCAGCCGTCGCGAATCCACACGGGGATATCCATCCCATCAGCCGCAGGCGCTTCCGCACCGAACCGGATAGCAAGATCGCGAGGTGTCTTCGATTTGCCCTGCGCTAGCTTGATGCCTTTGAGAGCATCGTTGCATGCGTTGCTGATAAGCGCTCCCCGCTTACTTGCTAGAGAGGTCAGGTCATTATTGAGTCGGGTCTGTCGGTTACGGAATTCCCGATCCCATTCACTGCTCTCGCGGGTTTGGAGGCTATATTCCTCATCTAAGTTGATGAGAGTTCCGGCTTCGACCAGTTTATTGAGAATTCGCGGTATCTCTTTGCGAAGTTGAGTGCCATCGTTGGCCAAGTCCGATACAAGCAAGTCGGCAAGAATCTCCGCAGAAGCTCGTAAACCCAAATCCTCAGTAGTTCCAATTCTTCCTTTGTTGATTTCACGAATTAAAAAGACAAGTCCGCATATACGTTGGGCAAGGCGGCCATCGTCCGAATCATCGGCTAGGTTACGTATCCGTTCGTCGATTTCCCGTAAAAGCTTGCCACTACGCACGAGATCAGGGTGAAGCTGGCCGAAAATAAAATCTGCTGGGACCACAGTGCCGAGATCTTCATCGGCAATCTGCCGCACGGCTTCATGGACGATTTTGAGCTGCGTGCGAAGCTGACTGGCCGTGCCGGGAACGTCTACCGCCCGGAGGACTTGCTCCCAGAAGCGCCGGCGAACCGGTAGCAGTGGATAATCGTCAACGAGAATATCTCGGTCCTCGACGCAGGCAGCGATGCGCGTGCCGGCTAACTGACGATTGATTTCGCCGGCATTAGCGTTGATGGTGTCTTCAATAGCTTTCTTTTTGTCGGCCTTCTTTGCTAGCACGACGCGGCGCGTGACGGTTTCCACATCGGAATCGGAGAGTTCGATGTGAATGGTAAACCGGCCGGTGAGGCGCTGAAGAAGCGGTACACTTCCGGCCAGTGCAGTTTGCCCTGCACCGATCAGAAGCACGCGACTATCGAGTTGCTTGCATAGGGCCTCAGCAACCTCCTGTACGTCTGTCGAACGTCCCGGATCGCTGCCGATAAAGAGCTGGATTTCATCGAGCACTATGACCGTGCAAGGAATTTGTTTGTCAACCGATAATACCTCGCGGGCTAACCGGATAAAATAGTTGGTCGAAATATCTTCAACTACGGGGAACTGCGCTCTCAAGGCGGCGCGAGCGGCTTTCAGGTCAGAAGAAAAGCTCGGATCGGCATCGAGGACTGCTTTGGCGAGGATCGGACTCACGTATAAATCGTGAAGTTCGCCGTAGAAATCCTTGCCAGCTGCTTTTACTGCTTCCATCACGCGATCCAGATTTCCGTTCTTTTGAAGCCACATACAAAACTGAGCCTGCGGCAGGGCTTCGGGTAAGCCTTTAGAGGCGAGAATGATGCCCAGCACGGCTAAGCGTACACTCTCGCCGCCGCCTGAAGGCAGAGTCCCGCCCGCCGCGTGCAAAGCGCCGTTACGTTTTCCAAGCGTGTCAAGTTCGCAAAGCAGATCCTGCACTTCATGAGATAGACGCGCCAGGCTACGGGCAGTTGCACCGTCGGAGAAGGGAGTATCCACCCACAAGTGGCGGAACATCTTGAGAAGATGCGATTTGCCGCTTCCATAGAATCCGCTCACCCATGCCGCCGGTTGTGTTGTCGAACCGACGTTGCCAAGGTATGACTCAAGGATTCGGATCAAACCGTCTTCGTATTGGCCTTCGCAAACAAAGTGTTCGAGCTCGTAGCGCAGGGTCTCGATTTCTTTGGCGCTTGCGGCCTCCCGGACGGCCGCAACGCCGTCGTTAAGAAGCTTCGATACTGAAGGATCGCGGAGGAATAGCTCTTTATTTTTCATTAGTCGTTTACTCCATTATGAAGTGTAATGGGAACAGCCAGATAATTCCAACCGTCGCGAGCATCCAAGAGTCTGTAGTTGCTATCTTCATATTCGCCGGGGAAGAAAACTAAAAGCCGGCCGCGGATGTCTTTAACTACCTCTTTGAGCACCAGGGATACTCGGGTGAAACCGAAGAGACAGGCCACACCCTGAACGGCAATTACCGTGTCGTCGTCCACGCCTTCGGCGGTGAGGGCTTCGCGGAGTTGTCCTGCCAAGAATTGTACGAAATCACTCCGCAGCTTCATTGTCAGCGTATCCGGTTCTTCGAAATAAACATCACGATAGTCGGTTTTGCCCATCCACCGGGCGAAAGCATCAGTGAGATCTACGAGGTGCCAGCGATGGTTCGAAGAGGTGGTGGCCATTTCAAAAAGCTCTATCCGCGCTCGGAGCTTCCGTTCGTCGGTTTTTGGATAGACAGCGAAGATAGCCTTTTGGTCTCCAGCCAAATTGCGTTGCCAAGGTGCGCGGATATGGTTACGGAATCGCGTTGTTAGATCTTCGATTCTTCCCATAGTTACCACCTTTCATTTGAGCCTAGAAAACGCGAGAATGCCACTTCGATTACTCCACCCGACCGGATCATGTCGAGAAAGCCTAAACGGCGGGCGTCTGCTGCAAGCGCAATTAATTCCTCAGCACTTGAATCAAGGACTTGTGTCCATATCGAATCGAAGAGCGATACCCCCCGTTTACCACCGAGATAGCCGAGGAGAAGGGCAAAAACCGTATTTGCTGGGGTGGGAGTGATCTTCTTCCTGAACTTGCGGCTACGTCCGTTTAAATGTCCTGATTGCGTCCAGGAAGATGCTGTATTGCGTACAACTTTATCAAGAGTGGCGGCGCTCAATCTTTGACCAACCGTATAGCGTATTGAATCGACCAATTGTTGCCTAGATAGCTCTTCGCCTGGGTGCATTCGTAGAATAGGGGGGACAGTCGCAAGGAGTAGGGGATCCCGTGCAAGGGCTAGAAGCATCGCAAGGATTGGCTTTCCCCATTGATCTATATACCAAAGCTGTCGCATTACTCGGAATAAAATTACTTCAGGATCGAGCCCATAAAGTTCCGAGAGCCTCTGACACGAAAGCTTTCTTGTGGCGACTGTACGCTTGCCAAGGCAATTATTTTCAATGATGGCGATTATATAATCTTCTCTTTTAGAATCAGGGCTGCAATTATCGAGAAGTGCTCCAAGCTCCTCCAACATGATCGTACGACTCGTATGAGTCCCAATATCGCCGTGTCTGAACCCAAATTCGGAATTGATTTCTAAAATGTTTTTTTCGTTCATTTACTATCCCAATTGCATTTGAATTCGCCGGCATACTAGCCGGCGAGATTATGAGGCTAGTATAGGTCTTTTCTTATGTCAAGTTAAATTATTTGAAATAAAGATGTTGCTCTCCACATTAAAAATGGGTTACTTGAAAAAACATCCAGGCGAAGTTTTTCCATTTAGGTCCAATGTTTAGATGTAAGCGGATTTTTTTGATCTGGATTACCTAAAAAATCGATAAAAGGCATCCGAACCACAATAAAAATTGGCTTTGTAAAGTCTTTTTGATATTGACTTCTTATAATTTCGGACTTACCCAATAAAATAAGGCGAAATTTCCCTAACTTCTGAAAAGCGCTGGGTTTACATCAAAATCCATCTGGAAATGAAAAAATCGGGGAACTTAAATGAAATGGGGTCTCTGTGCGCGAAAAAAAGGATTCGTTGACGCGAGTTAGCCTCGGGAGACCCCCTCTATGGGGTCTCCCAGAATCGCAGGAAAATTACGAGCCAGAATTTTAGAAAATTCGGGGAAACTTTCGAGAGGACTTCCCAAGGTTGTCAAACGATTCATCGGGGAGATGGTTTATGGGATCCAAGCCGGGTAATCGGTTCGGTTGACGGAAGTCAGCCGAGCTCTTGCCAAATCGATTTCCATTAAGAAAACCGTCGAGCAGTTGTGCCAACAGTTGCGTAATCCGCGACTTAGGCTCCGGACTATAAAAGGAAAAACGTGGTCAACGGACCTTGATCGTGGATAGGAAAGAATCAGTTCTAGAGATGGCGGAATCTTGCCCGATGCTGTTTCATGAATACATCGCTCGGGAAGGCGGAAAGGAAGAGAAGCCGCTAAGACTAGAAATTGGATATCGGCGGATCTGGTTGTCGGATCATCCGCAAGAGCTGCGGTTGGTGGTTGTGAAGGGGGCCTGGCTAGGGGCCGATGATGCGGCTGACGAAGCTGCGGCTTCGCTGATGCCGGAAGTTGATCTGGCATGTAGTCCAGGCCTATCTGACCCGCTGGCGGATCGAGAGGAAACGATCCGGTTCGTGAAGCAAATCTACCAACTGGAAGACATCCGTGAGATGAAATATCGGCGGCGGCAGAACATGATGATCCTCTTGATGGCGGCCCTACACTTCACGGCCGTCTATCTTGATTTCAGGGTCAAGCTAAGAGTAACGGCATAACATCTCATCCGGGCGGCGCGGCGGGTGTTTGAAGTGCCGGATTTTCGGCTCTATGCCCTGGTCGATGGAATCTGGCAGGTCTTGTTCAATCGAACGCGCGGTCCCGGGACCTCACTGTGAGTGCATAAGAATCTCTTCGTCCAGCTACTCCTCTTCGATTCCTGAAATATTTTTGGGGTAACCTCACCTATTTTTTTCATTGATTGACGGGGAAAAAATCAATATGATGTGCGGGATTCGGCGTGATTCATTTTAAAAGAAAATCCAATCCGGGGGAAACGGCCTCATGAAGCCTTTTTATGCAAAAATTATCATGATTTCCCTGTTGTTGAATGCCGCCTGCAGTTTTGGCGGGCATTACGAAAACAGAAAAACGGTCCTGCCATCGGCCGCGGGAAACGTCCGAACTCAGATATCCGGGAAACGGCGGAACGCGATCCCCTCCATCGGCGCTGATCTTCAGAAGCCTGAAGGAATGTCATTCGTCGGTTCCGCGGATCCGTCCGCGCCGAAATCGAGGGAAAGAGAGCGCTCCCGCTTTTATTACGAAAAAAAAAGGATGGCCATGCAGTCGGCCGTGGACAGCGTCCGAACTCGGTTGTCCGGGAAACTGGAGAAGCCGATCCCTTCCATCAGCGTTTACATTCAGGCGCTTAACGGCACATGGTTTGTCAGCTCCGCGGACTTGTCCGCGCAGCGGCTGACGGAACGAACGCACTTCCGCTTTGCCAGCAACACCAAGACCTTCACGGCCGCGGCGGTGCTGAAAATGCATCAGGACGGCTGGCTGGACATCGATTCGCATATCACGGCCGCTATTCCGGGCTCGTCGACTCCCTACGTTCCGGACACGGCCGGATGGAACATTCCCTACAAAGATCGAATCACCATCGAGCAGCTCCTGCAGCACGCCGCCGGCGTTTATGATGTGGATAATGATTCCCGGGATGATTACTGGAACGGGATGTCTTACGTGCGCTGGCAGTTGTCTCTTGATCCGTATCATCAGTTCAGCGCCGATGAGCTGGTCGGACAACTTGTCGCGCATCCGGATCTCTATTATTTCGAGCCCGGAACCGGCGTCCCCCATTACAGCAATACCGGCTATACCATTCTCAGCGAGATCATCGCCCGGGTCTACTCCGCGCGCGCCGGTTCCGCGAAAACGTACAGTGACTATTTATACGATCATGTCATCGGCGGCTCATCACCCGTGCCCCTGAGCGTCGTTCAATTTCCGCATCGGGCGACCGACGCGATTTTGCCGGCGCCGTGCGTTTCCGGCATCGAATACGCGGAGGGCGGCACGGTCCCCGATGTTTATTCGGCGCAAAACATGAGCGCGCATGTCGCCGAAGGAAACGGATATGGAAATTTCATTGATTTGAATCGATTCGTCAGAACGCTGTTTTCCGGCGTCAACGTCCTTCATCCGAATACCGTCAACACGATGGTCAATTCCATCGGTCCGCACGCCGCCGGCAGCTACGCGTTGGGTTGTGATCATGTAAAGAATCTCGGCTATGGCCACAACGGCGCCATCTACGGTTATCTTTCCACCATGAGATACAACCCGGAAACGGACGTTTCCCTTGTCGTTCTGATGCCGCTGATCGATGGATCGGCCGGGGCGACGTCGCTCGGCACGTGCATCATGGACGGCATTTACGCGGCCGCCTGGGACGCGCTCAAGGTTCTCGGATATCCGGGACGCCCGTAGAGTTTTGATTGAGGACGCCGGCGGCGGTCCATCGCCCGTCGACGCCGGATACGGCCGCCGAGGGATCTAATAAAATGCCCGAGGAGACGATTCCCGCAAAAGGGGATAAAGATCGGACGATTTCGGAGTCGCGGGCGGCGTCCGGTCCGGAATCTGAAGACAGGGAGACCGGTCCGGGATTTTACCGGGGGCTCCAGCGGCTGGATATGACGGCGGCTGCCGGGCGACTTCTCGAAGAACTTTCCGGACAGCGGCACGGCAAAAACAAGAAAAAACGGGAAAGCTGGAATAAGCGGTTGTTTCAGGACGGCGCGGCGAGACTTTCTAAGTCTTAAGGCTTTCAAGGGCGGCCGCCGCGGTTTTACCCGGCCGCCGGAAAATAGGTTGCGGATGTGCGGGTCATGCGATCCTCCTGCCGGGGAACGATGATCCGGACGTTCACATTTCGATCGTGGACAAGACATCAAAAATAATGGTTGACAAACGGATGAAAAGGTGTATATTGTCAACCGTCGGGCGGGAAAATAAGCTGAAAGGAAATGGAAAAAGAATCCCTGTTCATGCCGTCGCGGCTGAAGGTCGCCCGGAAAATCGCCGGTTTGAGTCTCGAGGACCTTTCCCGGAAAATCGACGGACGGGTCACCCGCCAGGCCCTTTCCAAATACGAGCAGGGCAAGATGTCGCCTTCTCCCGAAATCTTGAACCGGCTCGAACAGGTCCTTGACCTGAAACCGCGGTATTGCGATACGCCGTGGGCTGCGTCCGGAGCCGAAAGAGCCGGAGGGCTCAAGGTTTCCGGGGACGGGGGGGGATTCGCGGCCGAACGTGACGGCGGATCCCATGGTTACCCTTGCGGCGACGAGGAAAAGGAACGCCGGTCGAGTCTTTGGTCCGGCCGCTTGAACGAAGCGACAATCGAGATAAGGGGCGTTTTTTCACCCGCGCCCCATGGTCAGCGCGTTCCTCATTCTCCTTGCGCGCCGCTCCCCCCGGACGCGATGTCCTACCTCGAATTCCGGACCAGCGCGCCGCTTCCGAAAAAAAGCGAGGAGGCGTTGAAGCACCTCGCCCTGGAATACCTGGTCCGCTACGAGGATCTGGAGCGGCTCCTGGGACGGGTGATCGTTTTCCGCAATCCGGTCGCCGGCTTTTCCACCCGGACCGCGGAGGAGATTGAAAGGGCGGCTGAGACCGTGCGCGGGCATTGGCATCTCGGCCTGTCGCCGGTTCCCAATTTCCTCGAGCTTCTCGAGTCGAACGGCATCAAGGTCTTTGAGATCCGGGACATGGACGGCCTTGGGGATTTCGACGGGCTGGCCGCCCGGTCGGCCGGCGGGTACGTCATCGCCCTCAACATGAACCGTCCGCCTGACCGGATCCGCTTCACCGCGGCCCATGAGCTGGCCCACATCATCTGCGATTTCGACGGGGACGGGGAGAAGGAGCGGCTTTGCCATATTTTCGCCGGGGCGCTTCTTCTTCCCCGGCCGGCTCTCGAGAGGGAACTGGTCCATCGGCGCCGCAAGCTCACCCTCTGGGAGCTTGGGGCGATCAAGCGGAAGTACGGCATCTCGCTTCAAGCGATCATGTACCGGGCTTGCGGCTTGGGCTTGATCGCGCCGCGCCACCTGCGCGATTTCGTGGCCGCCGTCAAAAAAAACGGCTGGACGATCGACGAGCCCGTGGCCTATCAGGGGAGGGAGGAGGCGATCCGCTTCAAGCGCCTCCTCAATTATGCGGTCGCGGAGCGGATCATCGGAATGGAGCAGGCCGCGGCGCTGGCCGGGACGACGGAGGCGAAGCTTCAAGAAGAGCTTGGAACGATGCTTTGAATATTTCCAAAGGTGGGGGCTGAAGGGGATCGAAGGGGCCGCCGCATGGAGGAATGAGCCGCGGCAAGGCGGCGGCGGCCCCTTGAAGCCGGAGGAGGCAGTCTGAGGGAGTCTGGGGGTGGCGGCGGGGACGGCGGCTGTAAGAGGAATCAGGAGAAAGGCGACGGCTTGCGGCAAGAAGGCATAGGATTCCCCCGGCCCGAGCACAGATCACCGCTTCAAAACGGATTTAAGATCGTCGGGCCGGCCCGTCCGCGGATGGGCTCTTCGCGTATCCAACGTTTTTCCGCCGGAGCAGAAGATGAGAAGGTCGCGAATAGCTCCATGAATAGCGTTGGCGGAAATGAGGGAAATCGGCGACCCGGCGGCGACGGGCCGGCGCCTCGAATGCCAAGCAACCTTAAGACGGCGGCGGGGTTATAATATAAGGGGGGCCGGAGACGGCCTCGGGCCCATCGACGCGGCAAGGAGAGCGTGAGATTGACCAAGAAGGAATGGGAAGAATTCGAGAAAGCGCTGGCCAAGGCGATCGCCGGCGACGCCCGCCTCACGGAAGAAGAGGTGCGGGCGATTTTGGAAGCCGTTCCGGATTTGGAAATCGATCTTGAGCTTGACGAGACGGATGTCGACGCGGCCATCGTCTTCGGCGACGGCGGGGTGAAGAACGCCTCGATTCTTTACCCGCCGAAAAAGAACGCGGCGACGCACTGAGGAGACAAATCCGAACCTGGTTTTCCATTTCCGCATTTCCCCGCCGGAATCCCCCTGGAAAAGCCCGCCGCGGAGAATTCGGGAAATGGTGGACCAGGTACAGGTTTATTTATCCCGGGGGGATTCGTCCGGCGGCAAGCCTTCAACGTAGAGACCGATCAACTTGACTGGATTGCCGGATGCATCGAACTCGACCTTGATCCGGAAATAGAGCAGGTTTTCCATGAAGAAGGTGTCGGGGGATATGGCGATCAACGGTTGTCCTTCCGGCGGGTAATCCCGGCCGTCGCGCATGTAGGAGAGGCGGCCGTTCTTGTAAAGAAGATGCCGCGCGCCGTAATTTCCAGCGATCTTCTTCAAATACTCCCCGTCCAGCCGGACCGGCTTTTCGATGGAGGAGACGCAGTCGAGATACCAATCGACGGCCGCGGATTCAACCTTGTCCTCGGCGGCGGCGCGGGTTTTGTCCAATTCCCGCCGGGCTCGTTTGCAGTCTTTCATCGTTATATACGCCTTGGCCAGCTCGAGCCGGGCGGAGCCTGATTGCGGACGTTCGGCCGCGTAAGCTTTCAAGACGGCCAGGGACTGGGGGGCCAGGCCGGCCTCAGAGAGGGATTCGGCCAGGAATTTGATGTAAGCGAGCGTGAACAATCCGGGATTTTTTCGCGACAGCTCTTTCAGCTCCGCGGCGGCCGCCGAACCCTTGTCCCGCACGTCCCAGGCATATTGATAGCGCGGCGAATCGTACGGCCAATAATTCAGAGCGAGATTTCCCGTGGCCAGCCCGCCCAGGACGCGGCCGACCACGTCGGAACAGACGCTCAGCCCCAGAAAACTGTTGGTCAAGTAAACAAGACCGGCTTTCTTTTCAGGGTATGCGATGACGTAATTCCGGAATACGCCGTAATCCCCCCATTGCCAGAGGGCTAAGCCGTTGGCGTCGCGCTGCGTGCCGAAGCCCAGGCTCCAGCCGAGGCCCTTGTCCTTGTCCATGTCGATCTGCGGAGTCAGCATCTCCTTGAATGTTTCGGGCTTGAGATCCCGGCCTTCGAGGACGGCGACGACGAACTTGGCGTAATCCTCGGCCGTCGTGTAAAGGGTGGCCGAGGCGATGGCTTCCGTCCTCTTTCGGTAGGGGACCGGCCGGCCGAAAAAATCGTGTCCGTTGGCCATCGTCGCTTCATACTCGGGTTTCCAGACCAGGCAGCTTCGGGTCATGCCGAGGGGCTCGAGGACTTCCCTCCGCATCAGGTTGTCGATCCGGTCTCCCTTGAGATGCTCGATGATTTTTTGCAGGAATTCATAGCCGTCGGCCGAGTATTTCCATTTCGTCCCGGGCTCAAAGAAAAGCGGAAAAGGCTTTCCGCTCTCGCCGTGCGGGGTGCCGGCCGAGTGGCTGAGGACGTGGCGGATCGTGATCTTTTCCAGCCATTCGCGGTGGAATCCCGGCTCGGAGAGGGGGTGGCCCAATCCGGCCTCGACCATCTCGACGGGGATATAGCCGAGCAGCGGTTTGTCGAGCTCGAGGACGCCCTGGTCGATGAGCTTCATCACGTAATAAGCGAAGAAGGGCTTGGTGAGGGAGGCGGCCTCGAAAATCGTTCCGTCAGTGACGGGATCCTGAGTCTTCCTGTTGCGGACTCCGAAGCCGCGGACGAGGACGATCCGGCCGTCGCGAATGAGAGCCGCTTGGAGTCCGGGGATCCGGGCTTTCTTTATCAGGGCCGGAATCGATTCTTGGAGCTCGGTGTCGAGAATGTCGACATTGCGGTCGACCAACGGCGGAGGGGTCATGGACCGGAGGGGGGCCTCGGCCGAGGCGGCGGGAACGGAAGAAACAGGGGGCGTTGAAGCGGATCGGCCGGCGCAACCCGCCGGAAAGATGGAAAGGAGCGCGGCGAGGAGGACAAACGGAAAGCGGCCTGGAAGACGGATCAGAGCGGCGTTTTTCATGATGCATATCTCCCTTTCCCGTTAATACGCTGAAAACGGCGAAAAGGTTAAAAACAAATCCGAACCTGGTTAACCATTTCTGTATTTCCCCGCTTGAATTCCCCTGGAAAGGCCTATGCCCGAGAATTCGGGAAATGGTTGACCAGGTTCCGAATGTCAGAGACGCCGATTGTCTTTCATATAAGGACACTCCGCATCTCGATCCATCCTCCGGCGCGAATTCCCGGCAACGGCATCCGAGGTCCCGCCCGTCATCAAACCCGGCGTGCGGTCCGTCCCCGGACGCATCAGTAATCCGGGAGACAAGGTTGTAATCGGGCCGCCCTTCGTCCGGGCGTTTTGAGATCAGACGGAGAATGATCCCGGCCGGGAGCCCGTCGATCTCAAGGATGTCCCTTTCGAGACATGGAGGAGCGAAGGATTTCGGCCAGGGCTTCGGCCAGCCGGTCCGCCGCCGAATCCATTTCCGCCGCCCGGATGTTTCCGTAGCTGAGGCGCAGCCAGGGGCTTCCTTCCATGCCGAAGGCTTCGCCGGGAACCGCGGCCAGGGCATATTCGTCCGCCAGCCGCCGGGCGATCTCCCAGCCGCTTTGAGGGTGTTTGGGAGTTAACCGGATGAAAACGTAGAATCCACCCTCTCCGCGCGGTTCGCTGATCAATCCCCGGGCATGAAGGGGCCGCAGCGCGGCGATCAGACGGTCGCGGGAGGCTTTCATGTCATCGCGGAATCGCCGCGGATAATCCGGCTCGGATTCGAGAATGTCTTCAGCCAGGAGCTGGGCCGGCGCCGGCGGGCAGATATGCAGCGTGTCGGCGGCCTTGACGGCCTGGACGACCAATTCCGGCGGGGCAAGGAGGAAACCCAGACGCCAACCGGCCATGCCGTACGATTTGGAAAAAGAAAAAACGCCGATGACGTTTTCCGTGTCCATCGTCAACGGCGAAACGTGCGGGCCATCCCAGGCGAAATCGCGATACGCCTCGTCCGCGATCAGGATGATGCCGGCCTGTCGGGCGATCTGGAGAAGCCGGTCCCATGTCTCCCGGCCGGCCACGGCGCCTGTGGGATTGTTCGGCGAAATAACGATTATCGCCCGGGTTCGGCGGCTGACGGCCCGGCGGACGGCCTCCGGATCGATCGCCCCGTTCGATCCCGTTTCGATGAGCACGGGTTTCAAGCCGAGCAGTTGGAGGGCCATCAGGTTGTTGAAATAATATGGTCGCGGGAGGATTACTTCTTCGCCTGGATCAGCCAGGACCGAAAGCGCGATATAAACGGCCTGATTGGCCCCGGGCGTCAAGCAAAGGCGATCGGGCGAAGCCCCGGCATAGCCTTGCTTCCGCAGGTCAGCGGCCAGAAGGCCGCGCAGGCGCGGGCGGCCGAGATCGTCGCTATAGCCGGTGCCCTCGCCGCCGCGGATCCGTTCCAGAACGCGATCCACGGCGGCCGGCGGCGGGCCGAACCAGGGCAGGCCCTGGGCAAACGAAACGATGTCCTCCCGGCCGCGGGCCAGATCCTTAATCTTCGGGATCGGCGCTTCCATTACGGCTTGGATGGATTTTCCCGGATTCGGCATCATGTCCTCCCGCCGCCTGCCCGGCGGCGCAGGGGCATCGTAACGTTCCCGCCATTCCTTGTCAAAGACCGGAACGGCGGAGCGTCAACCGATCCAGAGCCCTTCAAGCCGGACCTGGAGACAACCCGGGATCCGGTTGAGGAAGTTGACCAGTCCGCTGTGTCTCCACTGAAGCATGCACATGCGCGGCTGAAAAAAATACCGTTCGCCGATGCGGATTTCCCGGCGGGCGTGCTTGACCAGTCCTTCATAGCCTTCGGCGATGTAATACCCGAGATCCTTGAAGCCTTTGCTCCGCGGATCGAGAGGGCCGGTCACGCACCAGACGATGACGCCCGTCCGCTTGTCGACTTCGAAGGCGATTCCGCAGTGAGTGATGGGACAGCCGCAGGACATTCCGAGCGGCCGGCCGATGAGAATGTCGCCCGGTTGGATGTCCATTTCCCGGGTGATCATGGGATTATGGGGGATGATGATCTCCCGCGGTCCGGGATCCTCGGGAAAATGTTCGAGATAGAAGTCGATTTCCCGGTCGAGAGAGTCGCGGTATGTCGGGGCGCATTCATCAACCGCAAACCGGTCCGGCGGACAGACGCTGCCGGCGGCCTGAGTCCGGCTTTCGCAAGGCGAAGCAAAAGCCGCCGGCGCGGCTGAATCTATGGGTGCTTCAGGCTGCGTCCGGGAGGACGCATCGAAGCGGTCTTCGGACAAATAAAGGCAGCGCTTGAGGAGGGCCGGCTCCGCGGCCAGCCGGGCGGCCAGCTCGGCGCACGTCCGAAAGCCGCAGGTCCCGCAGTCGAGGCCGGGAAGGACAGGGCCGCCGGCGTTATTCATATTAGGGAATGACGGGAGTTTGCCCATGATGTGATCTCCTTATTCTCCGCGGTAGAAATTCTGGTTTTCGAGCGAACGGACGACGCCGAAATGAGATTGCCAGCCGACGTCCTTTTTGCCGACGCAGATTGTGCAGGTCCCGACCGGCGGATTGCCTCGCAGGAACATCCGCTCCGGAGCTTCGGGGGCGTGCAGAACCGCGTCGACGAGCGGATCGATGCCGATCCCATGAAGGGCGTTGACTTCGCGGATGCGGACGGCCGGGGCGACGTCCTGGATCCGGGCCCGAAACACCTCGCGCTCGGCCTGAGAAACGCGGTCGATCTTCGTTATGACGGCAATATCGGCCAGCGACAGCATCGGCCCGACTTTGAGAGGAAGATTCGTCCCGCTGGTGGCTTCGAGAACGACGAGCCCCAGCCCGCCGTCGACGTAGGGCGAGCAGCGGAGGCAGAGCCCGGCCGTTTCAACCAGGAGAACGTCGCATGTTGATTGTCCGGCCCAGAGCAGGGCGTCGCCGAGGACCATGACATTGCAATGGTCCGGACAGAGCTCGCCCGAATACACCTTGCGGACGGGGATTCCGAATTCGGCGGCAAAGAGGGCATCTTCCTCGGCATACTGAACGTCGATTTTGAGAAAGGCAGTCCGATGCCCGCATTGGTCGAGTTTGCGGACAATGTGCCGGAGGACTGAAGTTTTTCCTGTTGTCGCCGGGCCGGCGCATACGACGAGCTTCACAGCACACCTTCCAGCTCCGCTCCGGTCAGGCGCTCGCCCATCCGGATACGGTCCCGCATCTTGGAGAGGAGGTCGTCGAGACGGTCGACCTTGGCCGAAAAGCTCCGCTCGGTCTCATCGGTTCGGAGAAGGCGGACCATGGACCCGCCCTTCATAACCACTCGAAAGTCGGAAAGAAGAGCGATGCGCGGATCATGGGTGACGAAGATGAAGATCTTCCGGCGCCGGCGAAGGAGTTCCAAGGCTCGGGTCCTGTGAATCCCCGCGTTTTCGACTTCGTCCAGGAGAACAATCGGCGTGTCGCAGATGACGGTCGCGTCGGCGATGAGGAGGGCCCGGGTTTGGCCGCCGGAAAGCTCGGTCATCCGGCTTCCCGGGGAGATCGGTTCTCCCGTGAGTTGATTGGCGAACGATAACGTCTCTTCGATCAGGCTCGTCGTCTGGGCGTCCGACTGGCTTCGGATTCGAGCATGGGCCGAGAGGAATTCGCCCACCGGCAGATCGGATAGAAAAGTCGTGTGCTGGGTGATAAGGGCAATTGGGTTGGAGGAGGGGTTTTCCTTGTACTCGGGCGGGGGGACGCGGCCGTCGATAAGGAGACGGCGCCGGGTCGGCGTGTTGTCGTCGGCGAAAAGCTCTATGTCGTTGATCAGGGTCGTTTTGCCTGAGCCGGTCGGTCCGACGATGCTGACGATGTCGCCCATCCGAAGGTCGATCCGAGAGACAGGTTCCGGGCGGCCGTTTCGGCCGCATCCTCCGTAAAGAGTCACGTTCTCGATCATCTTTTACTCCTTAGCCTATTAGATAAGTCATATAAACTTCTAAAAAAAATCAAAGAACGTCGGCGATCGATGTCCCTTCGAGCTTTTTCGCCACGAGGTCCCTGATGTTGCGGAACACCTGAAGAAGGCGCCTTTCCTTTTCTATCGGCGTCGATTCATAAAAGTAGTAGCTGACGGATTCGGTGGGGGCCAAGGCCCCGTCGAAAAGACGAATGACGTCGGCCAGAAAGATCCCGTCCGCGGGTTTGGCCAGCTTGAATCCTCCCCGCTGGCCTTTCGCGCTCCGCACGTACTTGGCCCGCTTAAGGACGAGGAGAATTTGCTCTAAAAATTTCGGCGGGATGTTCTGGGCCAGGGCGATTGTTTCAACCGAGATGAATCCATTCCCATTGTTTCGAGCCAGATAAACAAGGGCCAGGAGAGCGTATTCACTGCGCGAAGTAAGTTTCACGGTTGTTTTAATGACTTATACAATAGGCCTTGTAATATAAAAGCTCTTTTCTTGTCAAGCGGAATTTTTTCATCTGCCTGGGGATGTTCTGCCTTCAAGAGAGGCGCCGGGCGAAGCCGTAAAAAAATCGGTCCCGAAATCGGCATCTTAAAATCGGTAAATCGGCACAGTCAATCGATACAAATCGACAAATCGGTACCAGGTCCTCCATTTTCCATTTCCACATTTCTCGCCAGGAATTCCCCTGGAAAGGCCTGCCGCGGAGAATTCGGGAAATGGTTGACCAGGTACCGATTCCAAGGAAGGTGCTGATTCGTCAGGTGCCGATGCAGAGAAAAGGTTGTATTGAGGAAATGGTTGACCAGGTTCGGAATGAACGGGGAAGGGAAGGGGCCGGCGTTGCGGACATCCGGAGCGCGGGGCGCGGCGGATCTCAAGAGACGAGGTTTTCCAGGTCGCCGCAGGGCGTGTACTTCAGGCAGGCGCGGCACTTGTAGACGAGAAAGACTTTTTTGCGGCCATAGGGCTTGTTCGTGATTCCCGAGATCCGCCGGATTTCCGCCATGCCGGCCCGGACGACTTCGGGGCTATGGCAGTGGCGGCAGTAGACTTTCCGGCCCATAAATTCATTATACCGCCCGGCGTTCCGGGGGGCCGGATCCTCGTACTTCGATCCCTCCGGCCCAGCTCTCATTTTCGAGGGAATTTTCGTGAATTCAAGGGCTTGAGTCGAGCGAGACATCGTGAAATAATGAATTTCGGCGGGGGAAATGCCTCCTCGGGAGAAAAAGAGGTTTTGAGATGGATGACCTTATGAGCTGGAAAAACCGGTATGAAGCCCTCTTCCTGGACATCTCCTTTAAGAAATACCGGATGAAGATCGATTACGCGACCATCGAAAAAGCGGTCAGCCGTCTCCGGGGAGGCGAAGCCATCACATACGAGGACCTGGAGACGATCGCCCGGGAAGACCTCTGGGCGTTCAAGAAGTATTACATGTGGCCGGCCCGGGAACAGATCGAGGACGGCCTGGAGAAAACGTGGGGGCTGATCATCGATCCGGTGGCCCGCCCGGACAAAGAAGAGGATATGGTCCGCGGGCTCCTGGCCCTGTTCAAGAGCCTCCCCCTGGCCTCAATCCTCCTGCGGTTTGTCTGGCCGGAGCATTTCGCGATTTATTCCCGGCCCTGCCTGAAGCTCCTTCGGGTGGAGCGCGGCTACGACGATATCGAGGAGTACTTCAACTACAACAACGAGATGCGCGACTACCGGACATCGTTCGGGCTCGAGCGGACGGCCGATGTCGACATGCTGATCTGGGCGATTTCCCAGCGGGAGGACGAGTTCGCGGACATTAAGTCGCTGCTGAGCGAAAAGCTCCCCAAGGAGTTCACGCTGCTGGATCTGATCCGGAATTCAGGCCGCCGGCCGCTCAAGGTTGCCGAGGCTTTTTTCAATTACGGGGATTATCAGACGTCGGGTTTCTGGGCTTCGCGGGCCCTGGAGAAAACCCTCCAGGCCGCCTGTCTCCGGGAACACGGCTACCTTTTGGAAAATACGCCGCGCGAAAAAAGCGACATTGAATTCCTACTGGGGCAGCTCGCCGGCAATCCCGTCATTCAAAAGCATTTCAAGCTGATTTCCTCGCTCCGGAACCTCCGGAACAAGGCCGTCCACGTCGGAAGCAACTTCAATAAGCAGATGGCCGACGAGTTCATCGACGGCGTCGGCACCCTGGCCGAGGATCTGGAAATTATCGTCTGACGAGTCAGCGTTGTTTCGACCGAATCGGTACCTGTTCAACCTTTTCCCCATTTCCCGTTAAATCGGAACCTGCTTATCCTTTTCTCCATTTCTTGAAATCATTTCTTGAAATCCGGAAATGGATAACCAGGTTCGGATAAAGACGAAATGCGGAAATGGTTAAGCAGGTTCCGGTTTATTGGGCCGGCGGGCGCTGATCATCGAGACAAGGGTTACGGCGATGAGGATCGCCGCCCCTCCGGCGAGAGCCTTGGCGCCGGGCGCCTCGCCTAAAGCCAGGAAAACCCAGACCGGATTGAAGACCGGCTCGATGACCGCGATCAGGTTGGCCGTGACGGCCGGGATGCGCTTGATCGCCGCGGCGAACAGGACGGCCGCCACCCCGATCTGGAAAACCCCCAGAACAACCACCGCCCCAACCGCTTTCAAGGTGAAGCGCGGGGCCGGGACAAACAGCGTGACCGTTAGCCCCGCGGCCGCCACCAGCCAGTGGGAGAGCAGGATGGATTCGATCGGGGATTCGTCCTTCTGCTTGCGCATGAAGACGAAGTAGAGGCTGAAGGTGAGCCCGGAGAGAAGGGCGAAGACGTTACCGAGCGTCCGCCCGCCCCCGATCTCGTCCATGAACATCACGACAACGCCGGCCGTCACCACGACGATGGCGATCCAGTGCTCCAGCCGGGTTTTCTCCTTCAGCAGCCAGGCTCCGAGGAAGGCCGTGCAGACGGGGGCGATGTACTGAAGGATGATGGCGTTAGCTGAGGTGGTGGTCTTATTGGCCGCGACAAAGAACATCATCGTTGCGGCGTTGCAGACGGTTGCCGCGACTTGGGGGAAAGACAGGTGGAAATGCGGCCGCTTCACGTACAGGAGGACGACAAACGAGGCGATCAAACTGCGAAAGCCGGCGATCGTCAGGGGGTGCCAGTCGATGACCTTGATAAATAAGCCGGCGATGCTCCAAAGCAAAGCCGTGGCGACCATCGCCAGGATTCCGATGATCGTTCCGCGCTTCGTTATGTCCATCGTCTCGATTCTCTCACCGCGATCATTTCCATTCCGTGAAGATCTTTTTCGATGGATGATATGTCCGCTCGCACTCCGAGTCAACCTCGAAAGAGAGTCGGAAATGGATAAACAGGTACTGATTTCAGAGGACCAGGCACGGATACGAAATGCGGAAATGGATAACCAGGTACGGATATGAAGAGACCGGAAATCCGGAAATGGATAAACAGGTTCCGAATTATTATTGGAACGTCACCCGGACGACGACGATCTCCGAGGCGCCGGCCGTCCGGACGGGCGGCCCCCAGCCCTGGACGCCGGTTGTGACGATGACCTGGGAGCGGCCCTTGACTCCGTATCCCCACGGGATTTCGTATTCCTTCCGGGCGATGAAATTCAAGGGGAAGACCTGGGCGTTGTGGGTGTGGCCGGACAACTGAAGGTCCGCCCGGCTCCGGCCCAGGTTTTCCAGGTCGGTCGGCCGGTGATCCAGAAGGATGATCGGCAAATCCCCGGGCACCGGAGCGAGGAGGTCGTCGATGGATTTCCGGCCTCTTCCGTCCGCCGTCCGCCGGCGGCCGTCCAATCTCCCGGCCAGGTAGATCGAGGCGTCGATCCGGACGTACTCGTCGCGAAGCATGCGAAGGCCGGCCTTTTCGAAAAACGAGCTCCGGTCGCCGCCGAAGGAATCGTGATTCCCCAGGACGCCGTAAACGCCGTAGGCCGACCGAAGGCGCCGGAACTGGGCGGCTTCGTGCTCCAGCTTTTCATCGGGCGTGTTGCCGCCTTCGACGATATCCCCGCCGATGAGGACGAGGTCCGGCTCGAGGGCGTTGACCTTGTCGGCGAACCGCTCCATGATCCGCCGGGGCGTCCGCGCCTGAAGGTGGAAGTCGGCCGCGAAGACGATCGTCAAGCGCTCGGTCTTGGCCGATTTCCGGGGAAGAACGACCCGGTATTCCCGGATCTCCAGGCGGTTGAAGTTCCAAGCGCCGAAGGCCGTGAACGCGGCCGGAACAAGCAGCATCAAGCCCAGGCGGACGCGCCGGCTTCCCGGCCGCCGGAGCTTCTCCCGGGACAGGAGGCCGCCGAGGCGGGCCAGCCCCGTGAGAAGGTCCACGGCCAGGACGGCCGTCACCAGGTAGAGGAGAAAGGGGAGGGCGGCGTAGCCGAGGGTCGAGAGTACCTGGGCCGGGACGCCGGCCGCCCGGTGTTCCAGGGCTTCGGCCGCGGGGTAGCCGCCGCCCAGCAGAAGAAACACCGCCGCCCAGGCGATCCGCGTCCCGGTCCCGCGGAGGAGGCTTCCGATCCGGACGCCGGCGTAGAGAAGAAGCGGCGAGAACATAAGGATTTCGCGGCCGAGGTACATGCGGCGGCATTATACCCGGGAGACGGCGCCGGGGGAAGGCATTGTCCTGGATCACGACATCGTGGACACCTCCCGGGGCTTGGGGAATTGGTTTTTCCGGCGGCCCGGTTCATAGGGAGTCGGATCGCCCCGAGCCTGATGGGGCCGCGTCGACTCGCCCTCCAACGTCGTTAGATCCTCGGAATCGAACCGCCCCAGCCCCTAGTGGAAAGTCGTCGGGGAGATATGAACGCGGCGACAGGTCGGACGGATATTTCCGCCCCGACGGTGGAAATCGATCCCCTTTAACCGCCCGGCTGTCGTTTTAGAGGCGTCCACCATGTCTCTGATCCGGATCAGGCATGGGGGGGATTAACCCCCCGCTTCGAAATATTTCACCCCTCCCCGGCCTTGTTTCGGGGGATTTTGTTTTTCTATAATTCCTTTTTATATCGGCTTTTTTCCCCTGGTCCAATGCAACCCGCGAAGAGAGGTTGTTCATGTCCGTCAGCAAGAACGCGAAAACGACGGGCCGAACCGGCTTCACCCTCCGGACCGCCCTCCGGGAGCTGATCCGGACCATCCCGGACGTCGTCTATTTCAAGGACAAAAACCGGCGTTATTTAGTTGTCAACGAGGCCTTTGTGGAGCTGTGCGGATTGACGAACGCGGAGATCATCGGAAAAACCGACGAGACAATCTTTCCGGCCGACCTGGCCGCCTCGTTCCGGGCCAGCGACGGCCGCGTCTTCGAATCGGGGACGGTTTTCCGGTTCGAGGATGCGGTGAGGGATCCGAGGGGCCGCCGGATCGTCTTTGAGACGATCAAGTCCCCGTTTCGATCCGCGTCCGGAAACGTCGCCGGAATCCTCGGCATCAGCCGGGACATCACCGCGAGGCGGCGGACGGAGGAAGCCCTGCGGGAAAGCGAGGAGCGTTTCCGGACGCTGTACGAGAACGCGACGGTCGGCCTCTACCGGACGACGCCCGAGGGCCGGATCCTCCTGGCCAATCCCGCCCTGTTCCGCCTCCTCGGATACGAAACATTCGAGGAGATCGCTTCCCGGGACTTGGAGCGGGAAGGATACGGGCCGGGATATTCCCGGGCCGCGTTCAAGGAACGCCTCGAGCGCGACGGCTTCATCCAGGGTTTGGAGACGGCGTGGAAGCGGAAAGACGGGACGACGGTTTATGTCCGGGAAAGCGCCCGGCTGATCCGGAGCGCGGACGGGGCGTCGATTTTTTACGAGGGCACGGTCGAGGATATCACCGAGCGGAAGCGGGCCGAGCTCGAGCTCCGGACTTCCGAGGAAAAATACCGCCGGATCTTCGACCGCAGCCTGGAGGGCATTCTCCAGACGTCGCTCGACGGCCGGATCCTCGCGGCCAACCGGGCCTTGGTCCGCATGTTCGGCTACGCGTCGCTCGAGGAATTTTTATCGGTCAACATGTCCGACCTCTACGTTGATCTCGAGGCGCGCGATTACATGATCGAGAGCCTCCGGGCCGGCGATGAGGTCCGGAACCTGGAGCTCCGGATGCGGCGGAAGGACGGCGCGGAGTTCTACGCCTTGATGAACGTCACGGCCCTGCGCGACCCGGCCGGCCGGATCGAGCGGATCGAAGGCATGTTGACCGACATCACCGATCTCATCCAATCGCGGGCGGACCTTGAGTCCGCCCTTCGGGAGAAGGAAGTTCTCCTGAAGGAGATCTATCACCGGATCAAGAACAACCTGCAAACCGTCTCGGCGCTGCTCGGTCTTCAAGGGAGGTGTTTTCAAGACCCCGAGACCGTCCGGGCCTTCGCGGAAACCCAGGACCGGCTCCGCTCGATGGCCATGATCCACGAGAGCCTCTATCGCTCGGACCGCTTGTCCGGCGTCGATTTCCCCGCCTACGTCCGGAACCTGGCCCAAGCATTGATCGGCGCGCAAGAGATCTCTCCCGGCCGGATCAAGCTGCGCCTGGACGTCGAACCGGTGAGCTTCGATCTTAAAACGGCCGTCCCCCTGGGCCTGATCATCAACGAGCTCGTGTCCAACGCTCTCAAGCACGGTTTTCCCCGGGACCGGGAAGGGACGATCTCGGTCGAGCTTCATCGCCGGGGGGAAGACGGATTCCATCTGTCTATCCGGGACGACGGCATCGGACTGCCGCCGGACTTGGAGCTTGGCCGGTTGGATTCGATGGGCCTTTGCCTCGTCGAGATGCTCACCGGCCAAATCGACGGCCGCCTGCGGCTCGGCTCTGCGCCCGGAGCGAATTTCGAGATCACGTTCCGAGCCGAGGTTTCCTGACGTCATCCTTCCCCTTCAGCCGCCGCCGGGATCCGCCTTCGCCCCCGCCCGATTTGTTCCGGGATTCGACGGATCGGGCTCGCGGACTTCAAGCGAATCCGTCTCCGCCCGTTCCTGCGGATCAAAGGAGCCGGGACGGGACGGCCTCCGCTTGAGCGTCCGGATTTTGACGGGATTTTCGATCGGCCCGGCGGGGCGGCCGCGGCCCGGATCGACGGCCATGAAAAGCGCTTCCCCGAGTCGATCCGGGGCCGGGAAGAGGGACCGGCCGTCGATCTCTAAAACGGATCTCTTCGACCAACGGCCGGGGGCGGCTGAACCGGGAGATCCGCCGGCGCCGCCGGGAGGCCGGCGTTTTTCCCTCCGTCAAATCGCGCGTCCGGACGACGATCCGCCGTCCAGCCGAATAGGCGGAGGACGGGAGCGGCGAGCGAAGCGATATCCGGGAGGACAAGACGATCGGATCCTTGGAAACGTTTTATGAGTTGACGCGTCCTATCGCCTGCCCGGGAGATTCACGACGGCCCCCCTTTTGCCAAGTTCCGCGGGCATGGACCTCCGCAGGCATCGATGGCGATAAGCCGGCGATGAATCAGAGCATAAGAATCATCGTTATATCCGCGCCCGGCGGGCTTCCCCCTTTTTCCCGAACCGGCTTGCTTCCCGCCCCGCGGATTCCTTGAGGGACTCCATTCTTTGGGTTAAAATAAACCCCTTCCCGACGGGGAAGTCCGAAGGAGCTTCACCGATGCGAATCGTCCGCCCCGCGGCTCTCGTTCTTCTTCTTCCGGCCCTGGTTTTGGTCCCGGCGGTTTCCTCCGCCGCCGCACAGAGAAAGCCCTCCGCCAAGAGCATGGCCAAGAGCACCGTCCAAATGGTCCCGATGCGGACGATTGCGGGCCGGGATCAAACCGGCGGCGGTTTCGGCGAAATCCTCGACTTGGCTTTGGACGACCACCGGACGCTTTACGTCTGCGACGCCCGGTCCGCCGACATCCGGAAATTCGATGATTTCGGAACGCTGCTCGGGACGATCGGCCGGAAGGGTTCGGGATCCGGGGAACTCGACCGGCCCGTCGAGGTCGAAGTGCGCGGAGACCGGGTGTTCGTCCGCGACCTCGGGCGGTCGCGGATGTTCGTCTTTGACCTCGAAGGCCGGCTCGTGTCCTCGACGCCCGTCGACGAACGGGAAGGCCGCTGGAGAAAGTTCCGGGCCCTGCCCGACGGGCGGTTCGTCGTCGAGAGGGAGACGGCGGGGGAGACGCGGCTCGAGCTTTGCTCGGCCGGCTTTTCCCCGCAAAAAACCCTTTACCGGAAAGCCGTTCCGAGCAACCGGATCACCGCCGGACCGCTCCGCAAGGACATTCCCCTTCCCTTCGCTCCCGTCGTGGAGTGGGACTTGACGCCGGAAGGGCTGATCGTCGCCGGATATTCCGGGGATTATTCCCTCGAGATCCTCGACCCCGACAAGGGCCGCCTCGCCGCCTGGACGCGGTCCTTCAAGCCTTTTGAGGTCACCGAAAAGGACCGGAAGGACTATCTCGCCGGGCCGGGCCGGGACCTGCCGCCCGCGGCCGCCCGAACCCTCGTCTTCCCGAAGACGAAGCCCGCCTTCGAGAAGCTCGTGGTCAACGGCCGGGGACGCATCTGGACGTTCCTTCCCTCGGCCGATCCGAAGGAACGGACCGTCTTCGAGGCGTTCGACGCCGACGGGACGTTCCGCAGCCGGGTGATTCTCGAGGACGAATGGCCGCGGACGGCACCCGTGGTTTTTTTCGTCGGCGGAGTTTGGATGGCCGTCGCCGGGCCGGACGGGGAGACATCCATCGTCCGGTATCAAATCACCAACTGACGGGCGGGGCGGGCGGCCCCGGCCTCTTTTGGCCGGAGGAGAAAGCCGCTCGCCGAGAGACACTCCGGGGGCCGGTCGCCGGCCGCGGCCCGCCGCCTTAAGCGGCGCCGAGGACGGAAGGGGAGGCGGGGACGAGGCGGCGCTTCGGGCGTCGGGCGGCCGTCCCGGCTCCGGGCGGTTTCGCCCGCCGCGCGGGACGGCGAAGCCGAAAGGGCGAAGGGGAAGGCGAATCGGGTTTCTCTCGACGACGGCGAGTGGAAAAAACGGCCGGCCGGACGTCCCCCGTCCGAACGCGGCCGAATGACGAAAAAGGAGGACGGAGATGAAACGAAGGGAATTCTTGAACGTCGGCTTGGCGGGAAGCGCCTTGGCGGCGGCCGGGGTCGCCCGCGGCTCGACTCCGGACCGGGCGGGCGGGCGGGGGCCGTTTTCGGATTTTCCGCCGTTGAAGCTCGACGAGACGACGATCGCCGAGCTCCAGGAGGGATTGCGGACCGGAGCGTTCACCTCGCACGACCTGACCGAAGCTTATCTCCGCCGGATCGAGGAGATCGACAAAGGAGGACCCGGGCTCAACGCGGTCATCGAGGTCAATCCGGATGCCCGGGAAATCGCCCGGATCCTGGATGAGGAACGGGCGGCCAAGGGGCCGTGCGGCCCCCTCCACGGGATTCCGATTCTCATCAAGGACAACATCGCCACCCGCGACCGCATGGCCACGACGGCCGGATCGCTCGCCCTGGAGAAGGCGCCCCCTCCGGAGGATGCGTTCGCCGTCCGGAGGCTCCGAGAGGCCGGGGCCGTCCTCCTCGGCAAGACGAACCTCAGCGAATGGGCTAATTTCCGGTCGACCCGCTCGACCAGCGGCTGGAGCGGCCGGGGCGGCCAAACCCGCAATCCGTATGTCCTGGACCGAAACACGTCGGGATCGAGCTCCGGCTCGGGGGCGGGCGCGGCCGCCGGCCTCTGCGCCGCGGCCGTCGGGACGGAAACCGACGGCTCGATCGTCAGCCCCTCGTCGGTCAACGGCCTCGTCGGGATCAAGCCGACGGTCGGGCTGGTCAGCCGGTCTGGAATCATCCCCATCTCCCGCACCCAGGATACGGCCGGCCCGATGGCCCGGACCGTGGCCGACGCCGCGGCCGTTTTGGGAGCCCTGGCCGGGGCCGATTCCGGAGACGAGGCGACCCGGGAAGCGGACGTCCGCGGTTCGCGCGATTATCTGAAATTTCTCAACCCGGAGGGCCTCCGGGGCGCCCGGATCGGCGTGATCCGCTCGTTCTTCGGCTTCCACGACCGGGTGGACGCCCTCATCGAGGCCCGGCTCGAGGATATGAAGCGGCTCGGGGCGATCCTCGTCGACCCGGTGGAATTTCCCTCCGGCCGGGAGCTCGGCTCGGCCGAATTCGAAGTCATGTTGTACGAGTTCAAGGCCGGCCTCAACGCCTACTTGGCCGGGCTCGGGCCCGAAGCCCCCGTCCGCACGCTCAAGGATCTCATCGATTACAACGAGCGCCGCCGCGGCCTGGAGATGCCTTATTTCGGCCAGGAGCTTTTCCTTCAGGCGGAAGAGAAGGGCCCCCTGACCGACGCGGCTTACCTCGACGCCTTGAAAAAATCGCTCCGCCTGTCGCGGACGGAGGGGATCGACGCGGTCATGGACAAGCACGGCCTCGACGCCCTGGCCGCGCCCACGGACGGCCCCGCCTGGCTGACGGATTGGATCAACGGCGACCATTTCTCCGGCGGATGCTCGACGCCGGCGGCCGCGGCCGGGTATCCGCACGTCACCGTCCCGGCCGGGTTCGTCTTCGGTCTTCCCGTCGGTCTGTCCTTCTTCGGCCGGGCTTGGAGCGAGCCGGTCTTGATCAGGATCGCCTCCGGGTTTGAGCAGGCGACCAAAGCCCGCAAGCCGCCCCGCTTTCTGGCCACGGTTGATTTCCGTAACCCCTGAGGGGAGCCCGCCAGCCGCCCCTCGGCCGCCGCCGTCGTCGCGGCCGGCGTTATTTTTTAAGATATTCGAGCAACTGCTTGGCCATCGGCGCCTTCTCGTGATCGGGGGCCAGCGAGAGGAATTTTTCCAGAGCGGCGACGGCCTCGGGAATCTTGTTTTGGCCGATGGCGATCGTCCCGATCTGATAATAGGCGTCGATGTAATCCGGCTTGAGCTCCACGGCTTTTGAAAAGGCGGCCTGAGCTTCGTCCGTCCGGCCCACGTTGATCAAGCAGGCCCCCAGGTTATAGTAGGCATCGGGATCCTCGGGGCTGACGTCCACCGCTTTCTGGTAATGGCCCGCCGCCTCCTCGAACTTGTCGGCTTTGGCCAAGGCCTCGGCCAGCTCTTTGTTGGAGCTGTAGCTTTCGGGATTGAGCTCGACGGCCTTTTGGAAGGCGGCCGTCGCTTCCTCGAGCTTGTTGATCTTTTTATAGGCTAAGCCGAGGTTGAAATGGTATCCCCAGTTGAACGAGCTGAGGGCGATGGCTTCCTTGAAGGCCTCGATCGCCTCTTCATACCGGTTTTCCTCGGCGAGCTTGTTCCCCTTGAGCAGAAGCCGGTCGGCGTCGGAAAGAGCTTTTTCCAGCGCCTCCCCGCCCTTCTCGAGCGTCGCCCCGACCCGGGTGACGTCGGCGATCCGGACGTGGATCTCGGGGGATTTGGGCTGGAAGCCTTCCTTCTTGAAGGTGATCTGGTAGTAGCCCGGCGTTATTCCGACCTGGCTGAACTTGCCCTGGGAGTCGGTCGTCAGGGTGTAGTTCATGGAGGCGGACTTCACGGAGGCGACGATCACCGTGACCTTGGCCAGCGGCGCTCCCGTGGCATCCGTGACGACGCCCTCGAGGCGCCCCTGGTATTGCGCCCGGGACAGGCCGGGAGCGAAGAAAACCGCGGCGGCGATCAAGGTGAAAACCATCACGGCGGCGTTTTTATTTTTCATCGGTGTCTCCTTCCGAGGAATCACGATTTTTTCCTGGCCCGCTCGAGGAGGGCTTGGACGGCCGGCTGCGTGGGGACGAGCCCCAGGGAGCGCTCGAGAAGGGGAACGGCTTCCCCGGGCCGGCCGAGCTGAAGCAGGCATTCAGCGGCCAGGTTCAGAACCTCGACCTCGATCGCCCCTTCCAGCAGCTGTTCCAAATAGACGAGGGCGCCGGACCAGTCCTTGAGGGCGGTCAGGCCGAGGGCCAGGACCTTGCCCGCCTCGCGGTTGCCGCCCGCCTCGTAAACGGCCTTCGCGGCGGCGATCGATTCCTCATAGCGGTTCAGGGAGTAAAGCGTTTTAGCCAGCAGCAGCCGGGCGGCCGGATCGTCCTTGAGGGACAGGGCCCGTTCCAGGAGGGGGACCGCCCGATCGGATCCGCCGGTCGTGAAGCGCTGGGTGGCCAGGATGGTCAGGGCCTCGGCGTTGGGAAACGCGTCCCGCACCCGGGCCAGCGTCCAGGGAATCGTGGGGGCCGCCTGGGCCAAAAGGACGAAGGGCTCGGCGGCGCTCAGGAGAATCCGGCCGTCGGCCTCCTGGACGGCGGCCCGGGCTTCGTAGTACTCCGGCTTGACGCCGGACAAGTCGAAGCGGGCCGAGGCCTCCATTTCGCCGCCGGGGCCGATAACGTCCTCGAGGGGTTTCGGATCGGCCGCGGCGACGGAATTTCCGTCCGGTCCGTAAAGACCGAACGTGACCGTCCGGCCGGCGGCCGCCTCGAGGCCGGCTCCTTGGAGGAAGCAGACCAGCGTCTCCCCCGGGGTGAATTCCGGCCGGGCGCCGAAGGCAAGCTGGACGCCGTTGAAGGCGAACGGCTTGAGACGGGCCCGTTCGGCTTCCGCGACCGGCCCTTGGCCGTGGCTGAGGAGGAGATGGCTGAGACGCGGGCCGGTTTCCTCGGCGATGGCGACCGTGTTTTCAACCGAGGTGAAATCGCGCCCGGTCTTGTTTTTCAGAAGAACGCTGAGCTTGAATTTGCCGGGAATGACGGGCAGGGTGTCCTGCAGGGCGAAGCGGCGGCGCTCGTGGCTCTTGTATTGCTCCTCGTTGAGGCGGATGGGGATTTCCTCCTGGGACTGGTAGACGAGATTCCCGGATGGGTCCTCAAGCCGGAGAAATAGCTCGAACTGGGCTACGTAGAGATCGCCGCGCCGGGCGAAGCTGATCCGCTCCGGCTCGAGCGTCCAGTGGAGGAACGTCTGGCCGCTGGACCGGAGGAGCCGGGCCTTGAACGCGCTCGCCAGGAAGTTGTCGGAATAGTCCGTCTCGACAAAATCCTTGAAGCTGATGAAGGACCGGGCGTAGGCGTCGGAGAATTTCTTCTCCTTGAGGTCCTTGATCCCGGCGATGAGGGCGACGGAGGACAGGGAGGACAGGCCGCCGCCCCCTTCGCTGGCGACGTAGCTTTTCGAGGCGGAGGCCAGCTCGGCCGAAATCTTGCGCAGGGTGTCGGCCGGGAGGGTCATCTGGCGGGCTTCGGCGTAAACCGAGGGGATGACGAGCTTCTCGGCCCCCTCGACGCCCGGGTAGAAGAGACGGAAATCGCCGATGCCGTCGGGCTGGTAAAAAATGAGGTAGAAGTAGGCCGGGAGCCCATAGGCCGTTTCGCCCTTGTAAAACCAGAGCTCCAGGGGCCAGATGTCCGATTGGGTCACGTAACGCTCCCGCTCGAGGGGCGGGCCTAACATAAGGTAAAATTGGCCGCGCTCGGTCAAGTGTCCTTTCTTATGGGCCCCGACGGAGAAGTTGCGGTCGGCGAAGAGAATCCGATTCATGTACTCCCGGTAAAACTCGTTCTCGGGCGTGTCGGGGAAGGGATCGTGCTGCTTCCAGAAAAATTTGATGAATTTTTCCCGATCCTCGTCCTTGGTCAAAGAGAGAAACACGTCCCGCTCGGTCGATGTCAGGATGGGATCGACCGTCTCCAGCCATTCCTTATAGACAGCCGGAAGGTCGTTCTTGACCGCGGCCCCGGATAATCCGGCGGCGAGCATCACCGAGACGATAACAGCGGCCCCTTTGTTTTTTTTCACACAATTCACCTGTTCCTAGAAATAGCACATCGGGCTTTTCGTTTCAATGAACGGTGCCGGGTCACGACATGGTGGACGCCTCCCGGGGTTTGGGGGATTGATTTTTCCGGCGGCACGGTTCATAGGGGGTCAGACAGCCCCGGGCCTTGATGGGGTCGCTTCGACTCGTCCTCCAAGGTCGTCAGATCATAGGGATTGTACCTCCCGAGCCGCTTGTGGAAAGAAGTCGATCCACTTTAACCGCCCGGTTGCGGTTTTAGAGATCTTCCCCTGGATAACCAGGGAACGTCGGTTTTAGAGGCGTCTCCCATGTATCTAATCCGGATCATGAAGACATCGGACGGCGCCGGCGGGGGAATTCGACGCGTTTTTCGCGCCTTTCGGGTCCGGCCGGCGGCGCGGGAAGGCCTCTTTGTGAGTCGAAGAGGGAACCGGCGTTTTGAGCGAGCGCGGCGAGAGCCGCTTCCCGGCCGCAAGAAAACCGACCGTGTCTTTAATCATCTTTTTCGAATTTTCTAATTCGGGTTTTCCGGGATTATCAAGCGCGGACGGCCTTTCAGCATATGGCGGCGGATTCAATTAATTGAAGACAGGTAATCCAAATTATTGAATCCGTGTAAATAAATTTTTAAATTTTTGACGTAACTATATTTATATTAATATTTTAAATTTTTTTACGTTTGGCATAAAGATTGCAAGCTAATGTACCAGTGATAAAGCCTATATGTGTATGTAAAGGCAATGAGATGACACTGAGAGAGAAGGAGGTGAAAAATTTAGAAGAAGATCAGCCAACGAAGTTTTAAGCTTCTATCCTAATCCAGGATTAAAGGAGGAAAACGTTTTGAAAACGAAGTCATTGATCGGATTGATCGTCCTGCTTTTCGTTCTTTCCCCCCTCGCGTTCACCCAATCCCGGGACACCGGCGCCATCGTCGGCAAGATCTCGGACGAGGAAGGCAACGCGATCCCGGGGGCCAGCCTGGTCCTGACCAGTCCCAACCTGATGGGCTCCCGGACCACGGTTTCGGACGCCAACGGGGAATTCCGGTTCCCGGCCCTGCCGCCCGGCGATTACGCCTTGAAAGCCGAGCTGACGGGCTTCGGGACCGTTGTTCGGGAAAGTATCCGGGTGACGACGACCGCCACCCTCAATATCAACATGGTCATGAAGCCGGCGGCCATGGCCGAGGAAATCACGATCGTGGCCGAAGCCCCCACCGTCGACGTCAAATCCACGGAGACGGCTTCGGTCACCCTGAGCAACGAGATTCTGCGGAACGTCCCCTATAACCAGTTCACGGCCGACATCGTCAACCTCGCCCCGGGCGTCAGCGGAAACGTCGCCTACGGCGCCTCGGAGAACACCGGGATCGCCTACACCATGGACGGCGTCAACGTGGCCGACCCCGAGGCCGGCTCGGCCTGGGTTTTCTCCGACCACAACATCATCGAGGAAGCCAAGATCATGGGCGTGGGGCTGCCGGCCGAGTACGGCAATTTCACCGGGGTCATCTTCAACCTGGTGACGAAGTCGGGCGGCAACGAGCTTTCCGGCCACTTCGAGTTCAATTTCCAGGGTTACAAGGCCGACTCGGACTTCTGGCAGGCGACCAACAACCAGGCCTATGTCGACGATTTCCCCAGCCTGACCTCGCCGTCGTCCAAACTAATGGACATCAACGGCCACTTGGGCGGCCCGATCATCAAGGACAAGCTGTGGTTCTACGTCGGCGGGCAGTTCTACCGGACGCAGGACCGGCCGACGGGATTCCCCGAGGACGTCGACTACAAGCAGCCGCGCTTCTTCGCCAAGCTCTCGGCCCAGGTGGATCCGACCTTGAGCATGAACGGCGTCTTTCAGGCCACGTCCTATAACGGAATCAACCGTGATTCCGGCGCGACGGTTTCCCCGGAGGCGACCGTGATCCAGGATTCGCCGGACTGGCTGGCCAGCTTCAGCCTGACCAAGATCCTGAGTCCGAACACGTTCTTCGACCTCAAAACCAACTACTTCAAGGGCCGCTATTACCTCGATCCCGAGGTCGGCTTTGACACGTATCACCACTTCGACCTGAACGAGAACATGCGCTATGACAGTGCCGGCTACTTCTATTACGCCGACCGGGCGCGGTTCGGGACGAACGCCAGCCTCACCCACTATGCCGAGGACTTCATCACCGGCTCCCACGACTTTAAATTCGGCGTCGAGGTCGAGCGGTCGTCGGCCCGGAGCCGGTACGGCTACACCGGCCGGGGCGGCGAGCTGGGCGACAACATCAAGTACTATGACTACGTCGGCTACGGCTATATCGGCCCCTACCTGGCTTACCAGTACGAGGGCTACGATACCAACACCCGGTACACCCGGCTGGAGGTCTTTGCCCAGGATTCCTGGCAGATTTCCGACCGGCTGAACATCAGCCTGGGCGTCCGCTTCGGCCAGAACTGGGGCGACGTCAAGGGCGTGGACGGGGCGGTCTTCAAATCGAACCACATCGATCCGCGCATCGGCTTCACGTTCGACATCCTCGGCGACAAGACCACCATCCTGAAAGCCCACTACGGGCATTTCGCCGAGGCCATGCTGACGGTCTACCACGAACGGATGAATCCCGTTTCCCAGTTCAACGATTATGTCGGCTACAAGTATGATCCCTACGAAGCCGAGTGGTATGAGACGTGGCGCATCATGCCTAATCCCTACACGATGGACGACAAGATCAAGCATCCCTACATGGCCCAGTTCACGGTGGGGATCGAGCGGGAGCTCTTCAAGGATACGTCGGTCGGCGTGACGTACATCAACCGGAAGTGGAACAACATCATCGGCCGGTACGACCGGGCGGCGGATTATGACACGGTCGATTACTATTCCTACGCCCTCGACGAAACCTTCCAGCTCTACGAGCGGACGTGGGAGACGCTGGAGGCGACCGATTTCCTCGTCACCAACCTCAAGAAAGACGCCAGTCTGCCCTGGGTGCTGACGGACATCTACCGGAAGTACGAGGGCCTCGAGATCCTGTTCAACAAGCGCTTCTCCAACCGGTGGCAGCTGCTGGCCTCCTATGTCTACTCCAAGTCGACCGGAACCCGGGACAACAGCTTCGGCGGCGACCTCGGCTGGGGCGCCGACCCGAGCGATCCGAACAACTACATCAACGCCGAAGGCAACCTGACCAACGACTTCACCCACATGCTGAAGATCCAGGGGACGTATATCCTCCCCTTGGACATCAGCCTGTCGGCCTATTTCCGGACCATCACCGGCGACGCGTGGACGACCCGGGTCAGGACGTCCTACTTCAACCAGGGCCGCATCACCTTCTTCGCCGAGCCCCGCGGCTCCAACCATTACCCGATGCAGACGACCCTCGACCTGCGGCTGGAGAAGATCTTCACCTTGGCCGGCAAGTACCGCCTGGGCGTGATCTTCGACGTGTTCAACGTCTTCAACGACGACACGATCACCAGCTGGGGCACGCGCATCGGCTATGACTGGTTCGAAAACGATTGGCCTTCCTCCAACGGGCACCAGCTCTACGGCATCGCCCGGCCGCGCCAGGCCCGGCTCGGCCTCCGGCTCATCTTCTAAAGCTCCTGTTCGAGCGCGCGCTCAAGGGCGGCGGGGAAACCCGCCGCCCTTTTTTTATCCCCCGAGAGGAGGGGGGCTCCCCGAGACGAACCGCGGAAAACCAATCGTCATGCGGCCGCGCGAAACCTCAGGGAGCCGAGGAAGGGAGGAGGTTTGTCCCCAGGGCTGCGGCGAAACGCATGGGGAGAAACCGGCGTTGTCAAAGAACGGCCCCGGAGGCGTTTTTCCCCCGGCCCGGCTTTTGTTAAAATGAAAACGAGGTCGGACATGAAGAAAAAAGCGATTGGGATCGGCGCGGTCGCGGTGATCGCCGCCGCCGGCGTCTTCCTTCTTTTCGGGCGGCGGCCGGCGTCTTTCGGGCGACTGGCCGGGGGCAAGGCTTATAACGTCGTCCTGATCACGGTCGACACGCTCCGGGCCGACCGGATCGGCTGCTACGGGTTCGGCCGGGTCGAGACGCCGGTGATGGACACGTTCGCCGCCCAGGGCGTCCGGTTCGCCCGTTGCACGGCCCAGACGCCGCTGACCCTGCCCTCCCACACGACCCTCATGACGGGCATGCCGCCGCTGGTTCACGGCGTCCGCGACAACGGCGGTTTCGTCGTCCCGCCTGAGATCACGACCATGGCCGAACTCTTCAAGGCGAAGGGCTACGCCACGTCCGCTTTCGTCGGAGCTTACGTCCTCGACTCGAAATGGGGCTTGAACCAGGGATTCGATTATTACTTTGACCAGTTTGACCTGAGCCGGTTCGAGAAAATCTCCCTGGCCAGCGTCCAAAGGCCCGGCGGGGAAGTGATGGACGAGGCCCTCCGTTGGCTCGAGACGAACAAGGACGGGCCGTTTTTCGCCTGGATCCACTTGTACGATCCCCATACGCCCTACGATCCCCCCTCGCCCTTCAAGGAAAAATATCCCAACAATCCTTACCTGGGGGAGATCGCCTATACCGATACCCAGATGGGACGCCTGTGGTCGCACCTGGAGGACAAGGGCCTTCGGAACAAAACCTTCCTCGTGTTCGCGGCCGATCACGGGGAAAGCCTAGGCGAACACGAGGAAATGAGCCACGGGTTTTTCGTCTACGAATCGGCCGTCCACGTCCCCCTCATCTTCGTGACCCCGTTCGCCCGGCTCCGGGGCGTCGTCTCCCCGGCCGTCGTTTCCCTGACGGACGTTCTGCCGACGGTCTGCGAGATGTCCGGCCTCATGCCTCCAACCCAGATCCAGGGCCGTAGCTTGGTTCCGTTCTTTTTCAAGCCGGACCGTCCTTCGGACCGCTTGGCCTACTCCGAAACGTTCTATCCCCGTTTCCATTACGGCTGGTCCGAGCTGCAAAGCTTCCGGGATGATCGCTACAAGATCATCCTGTCCCCCGAGCCCGAGCTCTACGACCTTTCCCTGGACCCCGGGGAAACCACCAACATCATTGAGAAGCAGCGCTCCGTCTTCCTGGCCCTGAACGACCGGGCGGCGGATTTCATCAAGGCTGCGCCCCAGGACAGCTACAAGCTCGATTTCAGCAAGGTCGACGAGGAAACCCAAGCCAAGCTGGCGGCCCTCGGCTACATCGGATCCTTCTCCAATCCCGAAAAGCTCAAGGGGAAGCGGTTGGCCAGTCCCCGCAATAAGATCGGCATCTTCAACGAGCTGTCCCGGGCCCGGGAGATCGGGCTGGAGGGCGACGCCCAGGAGGCCATCGGGATCTTCCGCCGGATCATCGCCGAGGATCCGGAGATCACCGACGCCTATTTCTCCCTCGGGAACGTCTACTTCAAGACCGGGAAATACGAGGAGGCGATCCAAGCCTTCCGTCAATCCCTGGAGCGAAAGCCGGACGATTCGTTCACCGTCATCAACATCGCCAATTCCTACGTGGCCATGGGGCGCTTCGCCGAGGCGGAGCGCTTCGTCCTGGAGTATATCGATTCAGGCTTCAGCGATCCCCAACTCTATTTCCTCCTCGGCAACATGAACTTCCACCGCAAAAACTACGAAGCGGCCGTCCCTTACTTAAAGAAGTGCCTATCCCTCAACGCCCAATCCGCGTCCTCCCATAACACGCTGGCCGCGATTTTCATCATCGAGAACGATCTCGGCCCGGCCCAGGAGCACCTCGACGCCGCCCGCCGGCTCAATCCCCGATTGAGCAACCTCAATTACAATCAGGCCCAGCTTTTGGAAAACCGGGGAGAGGTCGCGGCGGCCGTCGCCGCCTATGAGGAAGAGCTCGTCCAGTCCCCCAAGCATTTCAAGGCGATGTTCAACCTGTCCCGCCTCTTCCGGCGGACGGGGGAGGAGGGGAGGGAACGCGAGATTCTCCGCCGCTGCCTCGAGGTGAATCCTGATTTTCCGCTGGCCTATTTCTACCTGGCCCGCATTCATCTGAACCGGGGCGAGAACCTGGAGGAAGCGGTCCGCCTCGTTCAAAGGGGGATCGAGCTCAAGCCCGAGCCGCAGGACCTGCCCCTGGGCTATTTCCTCCTGGCCGATCTTTACAACCGGCTCGGGGAGAACGGCCGTTCGGCCGACGCCGCCCAACGGGGCCGGGAGCTGGCGGCCCGGCTTCCCCGGCAATAGCCGCCCGGCGTCCGTTACAGGGTGAAATCGAAGTCGACCAGGCAGCGGTAGTTGTTGGAATAGACGTTGACCTCTTCGGGATTCTTGTCCCCGATGCAGAGCCGGTAAGGCTTTCCGGCGGCGAATTCCACTCCGGGCTTGGCCTTGAGAACCGCGGTGTAGGCCTGACCCCGGCCGGTGACCATCAACACCCAATCCTCGGCCAGCGGGGTGTTGCCGTCGAGAACAATATGGTAGAGCCGATCCTGGGAAAAGTTGATCTTGATCTCGAACGTGATTTCCGTCGGCGTGGAGGAGACCACCTTGAAAAACTCGGGCGGGACGTTTTGCCCCCGGTAGTAATTCAGATTGCTCGAGGAATACTGGCTGGTGACGCAGGCGGCGAGGCCGAGGGCGATCAGAGCCGCCGCCAGGGACAGGACCGTCTTTTTCATCGTGCGCTCCTTGGTTGTTGAATTCCCTTGGTTTTCATTATCGGCTTTCGTTGAAGCGGAAGTCAATCCTTTGTATCGGTCCGGAGGCTCGGCGCTCCTTGACCGTTCCAGCCGGGAGGCTATGATCTCGTTTTCCCGGGGCCGTCATTGAGTTTTTCCGGGGAAAATCATAAAATCCCCTGCTTCACGAACATGAAAACCATTCTTCTCCTCTCCATTTCCAACATCTTTATGACGTTCGCCTGGTACGGCCACCTGAAATTCAAGAACTCCGCCCTCTGGAAAGTCGTCTTGATCAGCTGGTCGATCGCCTTTTTCGAATATTGCTTCCAGGTCCCGGCCAACCGCGCCGGCCACGGCCGGTTCTCGGCCGCCCAGCTCAAGACGATCCAGGAGGTCATCACTCTGGTCGTCTTCTGCGTTTTCTCCGTGGCCTACCTTAAGGAAGACTTGAAGTGGAATTACCTGGTCGGATTCGCCTTGATCCTCGGGGCGGTCTTTTTCGTCTTTCACAAGTGGTGAACGGCGCGTCCCGCGCCGCGTTCTCGCCTTCCGGCCGGATCGTTTGACGGAAGCGAACTCGGGACGGCGTCTCCTTTCGGGAAAAAACAATCCTTCGCGAGAAGCGCACGCCGAACCGCCGGCCGCGGATGCCGTTCCGCCGTTCGGGCCGAACGTCCGGCGATCTGGAAAAGAAACCGGGACTTGGCCGTTGGGCGGGTTTGCGCCGATCCCTCCCCTCGTGTCGAATCGCGGGTGTCGAGGAACGGGAGAGCGGAGGGAGAAAATCCGTGGAAAACGCCCGGCCGGAAAGAAGATGTAAAGTCTTTTATTCCGTGTTTTTTTACATTTGGAATTGTGTAAAGATTCATAATCATCTGATAATAAATAAAATACGTGGTGTTTATTCGACTGGCATAAACATTGCAATTCTATGGTCAGGGAAAAGGCTCATTTCATGGGCTAAACGGATCGGTACAACAAGGAAGGTGATCACCAGGAAAATGACTAACCACCCAAGGGAAAAGGACGGACTTTGTCCGAAAAGGGAAATTTAAAAAAAGGAGGAACGCATTTGAAGACGAAGCTTTTCATCGGATTGATCGTCCTGTTGTTGATGCTCTCTCCTCTCGTTTTCGCCCAGTCCCGCGACACCGGCGCCATCGTCGGTAAAATCGCGGACGAGGAAGGCAACGCGATCCCGGGGGCCAGCCTGGTCCTGACCAGTCCCAACTTGATGGGCTCCCGGACCACGGTCTCGGACGCCAACGGGGAATTCCGGTTCCCGGCCCTGCCGCCCGGCGATTACGCCTTGAAAGCCGAGCTGACGGGCTTCGGAACGTACGTCCAGGAGAACATCCGGGTGACGACGACCGCCACCCTCAATGTCAACGTGGTCATGAAGCCGGCGGCCATGGCCGAGGAAATCACGATCGTGGCCGAAGCCCCCACCGTCGACGTCAAATCCACGGAGACGGCTTCGGTCACCCTGAGCAACGAGATTCTGCGGAACGTCCCCTACAACCAATTCACGGCCGACATCGTCAACCTCGCCCCGGGAGTCAGCGGAAACGTCGCCTACGGCGCCTCGGAGAACACGGGAATCGCCTACACCATGGACGGCGTCAACGTGGCGGATCCCGAGGGCGGCTCGGCCTGGGTCTTCTCCGACCACAACGTCATCGAGGAAGCCAAGATCATGGGCGTGGGGCTGCCGGCCGAGTACGGCAACTTCACCGGCGTCATCTTCAACCTGGTGACGAAGTCCGGCGGCAACGAACTCTCCGGCCACTTCGAGTTCAACTTCCAAGGCTACAAAGCCGACTCGAAGTTCTGGCAAGCCGAGAACACCGGCGCGTATCTCGCCGATTATCCCAACCTGACCTCGCCGTCCTCGAAGCTGACGGACATCAACGGCCACCTGGGCGGCCCGATCATCAAGGACAAGCTGTGGTTCTACGTCGGCGGGCAGTTCTACCGGACGAAGAACCGGCCGACGGGATTCCCCGAGGACGTCGACTACAAGCAGCCGCGGTTCTTCGCCAAGCTCTCGGCCCAGGTGGATCCGACCTTGAGCATGAGCGGCGTCTTCCAGACCACGGCTTATAATGGAAATAACCGCAGCGCAAGCTCCGTGCGCTCCCCGGAAGCCTGCGTCACCCAGGATTCGCCGGACTGGCTGGCCAGCTTCAGCCTGACCAAAATCCTGAGCTCGAACACGTTCTTCGACCTCAAGACCAACTACTTCAAGGGCCGGTACTACCTCGATCCGGAGGTCGGCTTCGATCCCTACACCCACCGGAACCTGAATGAGAACATGCGCTTTTTCAGCGACGGCGATTTCTACTACGCCGACCGGGCCCGTTTCGGGACGAACGCCAGCCTCACCCATTATGCCGAGGACTTCATCACCGGCTCCCACGACTTTAAATTCGGCGTCGAGGTCGAGCGGTCGATGGCCCGGACCCGTTACGGCTACACCGGCCGGGGCGGCGAGCTGGGCGACAACATCAAGTATGTCGATTACTGGGGCTACGGCGTCTTCGGGTACCTGTATTCGGGCAATTACCTGGCCTATCAATATGAAGGCTACGATACCAACACCCGGTACACCCGGCTGGAGGTCTTCGCCCAGGATTCCTGGCAGGTGTCCGACCGGCTGAACATCAGCCTGGGCGTCCGCTTCGGCCAGAACTGGGGCGACGTCAAGGGCGTGGACGGGGCGGTCTTCAAATCGAACCACCTCGACCCGCGCATCGGCTTCACGTTCGATGTGCTGGGCGACAGGACCACCATTTTGAAAGCCCACTACGGCCGTTTTTCCGAGGCGATGCTGACCGCCTATCACGACCGGATGAACCCGCTCTCCCAGTTCAAAGATTACATCGGTTATTACTTCATCCCCGACGACAACGACCCGGCGACAACCGGCGGAACCTGGTATGAATGGTTCCGTATCACGCCGACGGAATACACGATGGACGACAACATCAAGCATCCTTATATGCGCCAGTACACCGTCGGGATCGAGCGGGAGCTGTTCAAGGACGCCTCGTTCGGGGTGACCTACATCAACCGGAAGTGGGACAACATCATCGGCCGGTACAACCGGGCGGCCCAGTATAACGTGATCGATTATTATTCCCCCGAGCTCGACCGGACGTTCCCGATCTACGAGCGGACGATGGACACGCTCGAGCTCAGCGACTTCATCATCACCAACCTCCGGAAGGGATCGGAATATCCCAACATTCTCACCGACATCTACCGCAAGTATGAGGGCCTGGAAATCCTGTTCAACAAGCGTTTCTCCAACCGGTGGCAGCTGCTGGCCTCCTACGTCTACTCCAAGGCGTCCGGAACGCGGGACAACGGATTCGGCGGAGACATCGGGTGGGGCGAGGATCCCAGCGATCCGAACAGCTACGTGAACGCCGAGGGCTGTCTCACCAATGACTTCACCCACATGCTGAAGGTCCAGGGGACGTACATCCTGCCGCTGGACATCAGCCTGACGGGCTACTTCCGGACCATCACCGGCTTCTCCTGGACGACTCAAGTGATGACGGGACGGCTTAACCAGGGCCAGGTCACGTTTTTCGCCGAGCCCCGCGGCGCCAACCACTACCCGATGGCGGCGACCCTGGATCTGCGGCTGGAGAAGATCTTCACCCTGGCCGGCAAATACCGCCTGGGCGTGATCTTCGACGTGTTCAACGTCTTCAACGACGACACGATCACGACCTGGGGCACCATCGCCGGCTTCGATTGGAACGCGGGCACGTATCCGTCCACCGACGGGCACGAGCTCTACACCCTTGTCCGGCCTCGCCAAGCCCGGCTCGGTCTCCGGCTCATCTTCTAAGGTTCCCGTTCACACCCATGTCACCGGGGCGGCGGGGAAACCCGCCGCCCCTTTTTATATGGAGATGCAAGGCCCGTGTCCTCGGTGATTTCCAACCGGGGCGGCGGCCGGGTGTGCCAACTCACCTAACCAGGCAACGTTAACTTGGATTGTTCACTCAATCAAAAGACAACCCTGGAAGGAGCTTGCTATTTATGAGGAGGAACGCGGATCGGCTTCTTTTTCTTCCGCCGATTCAGCTTATCGAGCCGGGTGCCGCTTTTCCGTCCCGTCGTGATAAAATAGAAAGGATGAGAATCGTCGCGGCCGCGTGGCTCGTCTTCACGGTCGGGGGAGGAGGTGTCCCGTCGATGCTCGATTCATCCTCCGAGGCCGCCCGGCTCCTGGCGCTTCTTCCCCGCGAATCCCTCGGCTGGACGTCCGGCGGGGAGGACCGGATCTTCGACCGGGAAACCATTTTCGAATACATCGACGGCTCCGGCGAAGTCTACCGGGCGTTCAACATGCGGCTCCTGGCGAGCCGCCGCTTTCACAAGGCCGGCCAGGCCGACGTCATCATCGACCTCTTCGACATGGGTTCGCCGGCCGACGCCTTCGGCGTGTTCACCCACGACCTCGAGGGGGAGGATTGGGGCCTCGGCCAGGGAAGCCTCTATAAAGGCGGGCTTCTCCAGTTCTGGCGCGGCCGTTATTTTGTCTCCATCTTCGCCGAGTCGGAAAATTCCTCGACGACCGCCGTTTTGGCCGAACTGGGGAAAAAAACAGCCGCCGCCCTCGGCCCCGACGGCCCGAAGCCGGACCTGGTCGGCCTTGTTCCGGAGGAATTCGCCGACGGGCCGATCCGCTATCTCCATGACCCGCAGATTTTGAACTACCATTTCTATATCGGTCCTGAAAACCCGCTCGGCCTCGGTCCCGGGGTTGATGCGGTTCTGGCCTCGATCGGAGACCGGGCGGAGAAGCGGACGTTTCTTCTCGTCCGCGGCCGCGATGAGGCGGCCGCGGAATCCGCCCGGCGCGGGCTTCTCCGGGCGTTCGTCTCCGCCGGCCGGCAAGACGCGGGAGCCGCGGCCGGGGAAGAGGGTGACGTGTTCCCGATGAAGGACGGCCGCTTCGGCGCGGCCGTCCGCCGGGGGCGGTTTACGGCCGCCGTGTTCGGCGGAACGGCGCCGGAGGAAGCCCGGGCGGCTCTGGCCCGGTCCGTCCGGCCGCTTCCCCGGTGAAGCGCGGCGCGCCTTCGGGTGTCTTCCGGAAAAGCGGGATTTCGATGAATCGATACAAGGAGGCAAAGACCATGGCTTTGAAAAAATGGACCCGCCGCGATTTTCTGCAGACGACCGCGGTCGCCCCGATCGCCGCGGCCGTGGGCTGCTGCTGCACGTCCGCCAAGACGGTCCCGGCCGCGCCCGCGGCCGCCGGGGCGGCCCGGATCACCTCGATGTCCCGCAAATCGCGGGTCATTCTGGTCCGCGACGCGGCGGCCGTGGGCGAAGGGCGCAAGATCGACGCCGTCGTCGTTCAAAAAATGCTCGACGAGGCGATGACGACGCTCTTCGCCGAGAAGGATCCGGCCGCGGCCTGGGCCCGCGTGGCCGGTCCGCAAGACACGGTCGGAGTCAAGACCAACGTCTGGAATTACCTGCCGACCGGTCCGGAGCTGGAAGAGGCGATCCGGGCCCGCCTTCTGGAGGCGGGCGTGCGGGCCGACCGGATTTCCATCCGGGACCGCGGAGTGCTGGACGACCCGGTCTTCAAGGCGGCCACGGTCCTGGTCAACGTCCGCCCGGCCCGCGTCCATTACTGGGCCGGGATGGGAAGCTGCCTCAAGAACTACATCATGTTCGTCCCCAAGCCATCCGATTATCACGGCGACGCCTGCGCCGACCTGGCCGCGATCTGGAGCCTTCCGCCGGTCAAGGGGAGGACGAAGCTCAATATCCTCTCGATGCTGACCCCCCAATACCACAATATCGGGCCGCGCGGGTTCAGCGAGCAGTACCTCTGGATGTACGGCGGGCTGATCGTCGGCCAAGACGTCGTGGCCGTGGACGCGACCGGATATTCCATCATCCGGGCCAAGCGGCTCGAGGTGTTCGGCGAGGACAAGCCTCTGGAGACGTCGGCCCATCACATCCAGCTGGCCGACACGCGGCACCGTCTGGGAAAAAGCGATCCGGCCGACATCGATCTCGTCAAGCTCGGCTGGACGGAAAACATTTTAATCTGAACCCGGCCCGGTCCGGATCCCGGCCGGCGCGGCGGAAGGCGGGGGATGCCTCGTCCGGCGGAGGCTGAAGCCGCCGCTCTTGCGAGGAGAAACGGGTCCCGTTCGGCGGATCAGGAGCGGGCGCCGAAGATTTTCGTCCCGAGGCGGACGAGGGTGGCCCCTTCCTCGATCGCGACGCGGTAGGAATTCGTCATCCCCATCGAGAGGCGCCGCATCTCCACGTTGGGGATTCCGCTTTTCTTGAGCGCTTCGAAGATCTCGCGCGTCCGGCGGAAATAAGGCCGGGACTCTTCGGGATCGCCCTCGAAGGGCCCCATCGTCATCAATCCCTGGACGGCGACGTTCGGGATTCGGGCGATTTCGCCGATGAGGGCTTCGGCCTCGGCCGGCCGGACGCCGGTTTTCTGGCTTTCCTCGCCGCTGTTGATCTCGATCAAGACGGGCATCGTCTTGCCCAGGGCCGCGGCCCGCTTCCCGATCTCCCGGGCCAGGCCGGCCGAGTCGACCGTCTCGATCATATCGAAGATTTCGACGGCCCGCTTGACCTTGTTCGATTGGAGATGGCCAAGGCAATGCCACCGGGCCCGGCGGCCGACGGCGGCGAAAGCGGCCTGGGCTTCCTGGACGTAATTCTCCCCGATGATCGTGACGCCGGCCTCGATCGCTTCGAGGATGTCCTCGGGAGACTTCGTTTTCGCCGCGGCCACGAGCTCGACTCCCGGGGGAAGCTCGGCCAGAACCGCCCGGACGTTTTCCGTGATGATGCCCATGGGCGTATTGTAGGCGAAATCCCCCCGGCCTTCCAAGTCGTGAAGAGGCCGGGGAAGGGACGCCGGAGATTTCGCGGCCCGCGCCGGGCGATCACTTCCCGGCGTTTTGCGGTCCGTCGGCCGGGAGAGCCGGGAAGCCGTCCAGGAGTCCGCCAAACGGCGGGCAGGTTGGGCGGCGGACAAAGGAGACCTTTTCCCCGGCCGGAGAGTCAGTCCGGATCGGCGGCTCGCGCGTCATCTCCGGTCATTCCCCGGACCGATCCAAGATCCGTCCGGCGGGGCGCCGCGGCTGCTCGAACGGAATCCAACGCGGCCCTCGAAATTTTGGTATAATCGCCGGGTGAACATCAGGGAGGAGCTGGAGGAGATCGAGGCGAAGACTCTCTCTCCCAAAGCCAGTCTATCGCGGGACTCCAAGGGCCGGGAGCGGACCGAAGCGCAGCATCCTTTCCGGACGGCGTTCCAGCGCGACCGGGACCGGATCCTCCACTCGAAGTCGTTCCGCCGGCTCAAGCATAAAACCCAGGTTTTCCTAGCTCCGTTCGGCGACCACTACCGGACGCGGCTGACCCATACCCTCGAGGTGTCGGCGATCGCCCGGACGATCGCCCGGGCCTTGCGCCTCAACGAGGACCTGACCGAGGCCATCGCCCTCGGCCACGACCTCGGCCACACTCCGTTCGGCCACGCCGGCGAGGAGACGCTGGCCCGCCTTCTTCCCGGCGGATTCACCCATTTCGCCCAAAGCCTCCGGGTGGTCGAGAAGCTCGAATACGACGGCAAGGGCCTCAACCTGACAGCCGAGGTCCGGGACGGCATCTACCGCCACTCCAAGGGCCGGGGAAAAATCCTCGACCGCCGCAAGGAGGATCTCCCGGTGACGCTTGAGGGCCAAATCGTCCGCGTTTCCGACGTCATCGCCTATGTCAACCACGACCTCGACGACGCCGTCCGGGCGGGATTTCTCAAGGACGCCGACATCCCCCGCCCGCTCGTCGCCTTCCTGGGCAAGTACCACGCCACCCGCATCGACCGGATGGTTGTGGACGTCGTCGAGTCCAGCCTGAAAACCGGGTTGGGGCGGATCGCCATGAGCGACGAGACCATGAAAGCCGTGGTCGAGCTCCGCGACTTCCTCTACGAGCGGGTCTACAATCATCCCGAGGCGAAAGAGGAGCTCCGCAAGACGGAAAAGATCATCCGGGACCTGTTCCGGTACTTTGTCGAGCATCCCGAAGGCTACGTCAAAGACTATCCGGCCGGCGATCCGGTCGTGATCCGGGTCGGCGACATCGTCGCCGGGATGACCGACCGCTACGCTCTCGCGCTTTACGAACAGCTGTTCTTTCCGAAATCATGGCGGACCTGATGGGGAGCCGCCTCGAAAAAAAGGAACAAGGAGGGATCATGTCCATTTTCAACCGCCGGCCTCTCCAAGCCCCGCGATTCGCCGCCCGGATCATTTTCGCCGCCGTCCTCGGCCTGGCGGCGGCGGCCGGGACGCCCGCGGCCGGTCAAAATCCTCCCGACCTGATCCTTCTGTTCACCGGCGATGTCCATTCGGCCGTTTCGCCGCATCGCATTTTCGATGAGGCCGGCCGGGCCGAGGGCCGCGGCGGATTCGCCCGGATCGCGGCCATGATCAAGGCGGAGCGCGAGCGGCACGGCGACCGGATGCTCGTCGTCGATGTCGGCGACATGATCGCCGGATCGCTGTTCCAAGTCATTTTCCAGCCGGAAGCGGCCGAAATGCGGCTGATGAAAATGGCCGGTATCGAGGTGACGACCTTCGGCAACCACGAATTCGACTACGGTTCCGCCGCCCTGGCCCGGGCTTTGACGACGGCGAAGGTGAATGGGGCCGCCGTTCCGCTCGTCGCCTCCAACGTCGCTTTCGATCCCAAGGACGGCCAGGATGATCTGCTGGAAGCCGTCTTCAAGGATTACCCGGTCGATGAATACCTGGTCGTGGACAGGAACGGATTGAAAATCGGCTTAATGGGCCTCATGGGCCGGAACGCGGCCGATGACGCCCCGGCCGCCGCCCCGGTCGTTTTCACGAACATGATCGCCCGGGCCCGCGAGACGGCTTCGATTCTCCGCGAGCGGGAGAAGGTCGATCTCGTCATCGCCCTGTCCCATGCCGGAACGACGCCCGATCCCAAGACCTCCGAGGACGAAAAGCTGGCCGCCGAGGTCCCCGACATCGACGTGATCGTCAGCGGCCATACCCACCGGCGGCTCGTTTCTCCGATCCTCGTCGGGTCGACGATCATCGTCGGCGTCGGATGCCGGGGCGAGGACCTCGGCGATCTCCGCTTGGAGCGGACCGCCGAGGGGCGCTTCCGGGTCGTTTCCTATGCCCTGCGGCCGGTGACCGGGGACATTCCCGAGGACCCGGAGGTCGCCGCGGAGGCCGCGAAACTGAGCGCCCGCGTGGATCTCGAGGTCGAAAAAGCTTACGGCCTCGATCCCTGGGAGCCGCTGGCCGAAACGGAGATCGCCCTGGCCATGATCCCGCCGGCTCCGATCAATTCCAGCTGGGAGATCGGTCTGGGCGACTTGGTGACCGACGCTTATCGGCGCTCGATGAAAACGGCGGGCGCGCGGGGGGCGGACGGGCCGGTCCTGGCCATTCATCCCTGGGGAAACATGCGCGATTCGCTGTTCCCCGGCCCGATCACGGGCCACGACGTTTTCAACGTCCTTTCGCTCGGCCTCGGGCCGGACGGCCGGATCGGGTATCCGCTCGTCTGCATCTGGCTGACCGGCCGGGAAATCCGGCGGGCGTTCGAGGTGGAAACGACGATCGCGCCCGGCCACGGCGACGCTCACCTCCAGATCTCCGGGGCCTTCGTCCGCTATAATCCGCGGCGGATCCCGTTCGACCGGGTCACGGCGATCGAATTCGAGGAGGCGAACGGGACAAGGCGGCCGATGGAGCCTGACCGGCTCTACCCCGTCGTCGCGAATCTCTACCTCACCCGCATGCTCGGATACGTTTCCCGGGCTTCGCACGGAATTTTAAAAATCGAACCCAAGGACGCCGACGGGAATGTCCGGACGGATTTCGAAAATCTCATCATCGACGGCGATCCCGCTTCCTCCGGCGTTCAGGAAGTCAAGGAGTGGATCTCGCTGGCCGCGATGCTGCGCTCGTTTTCCGACGCCGACGGGGACGGGCTGGCCGAAATCCCCCCTGTCTACGCGGCTTCCGCCGGCCGGCTCGTCTCCGAGCCGTCGTGGAATCCGGTCAAGCTCCTGGCCGGGGCCCACGCCCCGACCTATGTCGTCCTCGGCCTGGCGGCTGTCGTCCTGCTCCTGGCCTGGATCGTCGTCCACATCATCCGCCGCCGCTTCGCCCGGCGGAAAGCCCGGGCGGCGGCCAAGTCCTGAGCGCCGGCCGGCATTTGCATCCCGGGGGCGGTTCGGCTAAGATGATCTCCGGGAGAACGGGATGAAAAAAAGCGTGTCTTGGATCGCCGCCGCTCTTCTCGTCGCGGCCGCCGGCGCGGCCGCCGCGCAGCGCCTGCCGCCCGGAAGCCAGGCGGTTTTTCTTAAAAACGGGGAGGTTCTCACCGGCCGGATCATCGACGTCGTCCTCCCTCCGCTCGATCTCAAGATGGAGAGCGGGAGCCTCATCGCCCTCCGCGATGTCTGGATGATCAACTTTGAATCGGGGGATTGGAATTTCCCCGAGGAGCGGAACATCCTCGAGACCAACGACCATTACATTTTCTTGAAAAGCGGGGACATTCATTCCGGTCGCATTTCGGCTTATGCGGCCGACCGGAAGGCCTTCGTTTTCGAGACAGGGGAGTCTTTCCCCTTGGTCCAGTGCCGCCGCATTTATTTCTCCAAGACCGTTCCCCGCGGCCTCCGCTGACGAGTCGTTCCGGAGATTCCGTCCTTCGCTTCGCCGCCGGTTCTTTCCGCGTTCAGCCGCCCGGCCTTAAAGCGCCGCCGCGCTCGTTTGGCTGAATTTCGTCTTTCGGTTTCCTTATGTCGTCCGCCCGAGGCAGAACGCCGGTTCAACCTTTTGGATTTTTCTCGAATCGAGGATTCGCCCGGGCCGGTCCCCGGTTTTCAGGCCGGGAGAATGATCGACTCCGAATTCGGCGGCCGCCCCCGGCTTGAAAAACCGGGCCCGCCGGGATCCTGAAAAGGAGAAAATCGTCTTTGAACGGCAGTCCCCGCCGGGCGCGCGATTTGATATAATCCCTCCGGAAGACGGAACGCCCCTCGAGGAGAATAAATCCCCATGAACCGCATCGATGCCTTGAATGGGATCGCCAAGCGCCTCCGCGCCCAGTCCATGAGAATGACCACGGCTTCGGCCTCCGGCCACCCGACCACCTGCCTCTCGGCCGCCGAGATCATCACCGCCCTCTTTTTCGGCGGGATGCGGTTCAACCCGGCCGATCCGAACGACTGGGGCAACGACGAGCTCGTGCTGTCCAAGGGGCATGCCGCGCCCATTCTCTGGGCGGCCTACGCCGAGGCGGGGATCCTCCCGGCCGAAGCGCTCCTCGATTTCCGGAAGATCACGAGCGACCTGGAGGGCCATCCGACGCCCCGGATGCCCTGGATCAAGGTCGCCACCGGCTCCCTGGGGCAGGGGCTTTCGGTCGGCGCCGGGATGGCCGCGGCGATGCGCCTGGGCAAATCGCCCGCCCGCGTCTTCGTCCTCTGCGGCGACGGCGAATGCGCCGAGGGATCGGTCTGGGAGGCGGCCAACTCCGGAGCGGACATGAAGCTCCGCAACCTCTGCGCCATCGTCGACGTCAACCGCCTCGGCCAGAGCGGCCCGACCCAGCACCAGCGCGACGCCGCCGCCCTGGCCCGCAAGTTCCGGGCCTTCGGCTGGGACGCCGTCGTCATCGACGGGCACAAGATCGAGGCCGTCCTCGCGGCCCTCAAGGCGGCCGGATCAAAGGGCTTGCCGACGGCCGTCCTCGCCAAGACGGTCAAGGGCAAGGGCGTCTCCTTCCTCGAGGACCTCAACGGCTGGCACGGCAAGCCGCTCAAGGCCGACGAGCTCGAGAAGGCCTTGGCCGAGCTGGGGCCGATTCCCGAGATCGACGCGAAAAAGTACCTCCGCCCGGCCCGCCGGGTCGTCCGTCCCGCCCTGAAGACCGGGACGAAGATCGAGCGGACGGCGTATACGGAAAAGACGGCCACCCGCCTGGCTTACGGATACGCGCTCCGGGCCGCCGGACGGGTCAACGAATCCATCGTCTGCCTCGACGGCGACGTCCGTAATTCCACGTACGCCGACAAGTTTTTCGACGCCTTCCCGACGCGGTCCTTCCAGTCCTATATCGCCGAACAGAACATGATCGGAATGGCCACGGGCTTCGCGGTCAAAGGCTACGTGCCGTTCGCGGCCTCGTTCGCCGCCTTCCTCTCCCGGGCCCACGACCAGATCCGGATGGCCGGCCACAGCCTGGCCAACCTCAAGGTCTGCGGCTCCCACGTCGGGGTGAGCATCGGCGAGGACGGTGGTTCGCAGATGGGGCTGGAGGACATCGCCATGTTCCGGTCGATCCCGGGGGCGACGGTGCTCTATCCGGCCGACGCGGTCTCGGCCGAGGCGTGCGTCGAGGCGGCGGCCCGGGAGAAAGGGATCTTCTATATCCGGACGACCCGTCCGGCCACGCCCATTCTCTATCCGGCCGATGAAGCGTTCCCCGTCGGCGGCTCCAAAACCCTGCGGAAAAGCGCCGATGACGCGGCCGCCGTCGTGGCCGCCGGAATCACCCTCCACGAGGCCCTGAAAGCGCACGAGATGCTCAAGGCCGAGGGGATTTCCATCCGGGTCGTGGACGCCTATTCGGTCCAACCCGTCGACGCGGCCGGTTTGCGGGCGGCCGCGGCCGCGGCCCGTAACCGGATCATCGTCGTCGAGGACCACTACGCCGGCGGCGGCCTGGGCGACGCCGTCGCTTCCGCCCTGGCCGGCCGGACGGCGATCACCCATCTCTGCATCCGGGAGATCCCGTGTTCGGGCAAGCCGGCCGAGCTTCTCGACCGTTTCGGGATCAGCGCCCGCCGGATCGTCGAGGCGGTCAAATCCCTCTGAGAGGAGCCCGGCATGGCCTTCACCGGACACGAGACATTTGAACCCGCGCCCACGGCGACCATCATCCACGCGTACAACAGCGACGGCGTTTCCCTGGTCACCCTCACCGACGAGGAAATCTACGCGGTGATCAAGGCCTCCGGGGCTAACTTGATCGGCCGGCCCAACATGCATCCGCGGGTGACGATTATGGACCGCTACATCGCCGAGCGGGGGATCGAAGTCAGCCAGGTCGAGCAATCCCTGGCCATCGAGGAATCGCACGCCAGCTATTTCTGGGAAAAACAGAAGATCGGGAAGAGCTCCTATGAGTCGGCCTGCATGGAGGTCAACACCTGCGGGGATTCGCTGAGCCCCAAGGTCTTGGGGACGTTTCTTGACGCCTGCGACTACCCCGAGCTCGTCTCCTTCGTTTATTTCGCCCCGACTCCGCTGCTGAAGGATTACAAGATCAGCGACCGGGAATCCCTGATCAAGCAGTGTTTCACCAATCCCCCCGAGTGCTACTCCCGGTACAACGTGGACTGCCTGCCGGCGATCGACATCCCGGCCGGGAAGCTGTTTGTCGCCCATCTCTACCGCCGCGACGTCTCCGGCCTGATCGAAGAGCTCCGGGAGGGAGTGGTCAAGAGGTACTCCGAGCACAGTCTGAAAGTGGCCCGGAGCGAGCGCCAGCTGAAGCTGATGCTCAACTCCCAGCAGGAGGAATACCTGGCCTGCGCCTTCTATGGCTGCGACCGGGGCTATGTCGAGTCCCTTTGCGATCCCAAGGCCCGGGAAAAGGAATCGCTCTACCTGCTCGAGGACTGCTTCGACGACAGCCTTCTCTCCACCGACACGCCCTTCGTCTTCGACCACGATTTCGAGCCGCCGGGCTACACCAGCGTTTTCCTGACCGGCGGCACCGGCTACATCGCCCTCCATGTGACGCCTCGGCCGATCGGATCGACGCCCAACTTCGTCGAGTTCTGCGCGTATATCCATCCCAGCATGTGGGTGTTCGACCGGGAGTCGCTGATTCACGTCATGAAGCCGGTTTTGAGGCTGTTCAACCCGAAAAAGGCCGAGATCCATTACCGGATTTCCTCGCGGAACATCGCCGGCGACAAGAACCAGCACCGGAAGTTCGTCCGCAAGAGCTTGGTCGGCCTGGGCTATACGACCGAGGAAGTCGTGGCCTATTACGACGAATACTTCAGCCGGACCTTCTTTCACCTGAACATCGAGAAGAAATGAGGATGAGCCGGGAGGGAGGCCGTCCCGCCCCGGCTCCGAGGGATCGGATTATTTCTTCAGCAAGATCTCTTCGAATAGCTTGAGAGCCGCCGGATCGCCGGTCTGGCCGAGCCAGAACAAAGCTTTTTTCCGGACCGAGGAGGACCGGTGGGTCCGGGCGATGTCGATCAGCATCGGGACGGCCCGTTCCGGGGGAAGCTGGCTGACGGCGAAGACGGCTTGTTCCTTGAGCTCGCGTTCTTCGCCGGGCGACTCGATGATGTCCTTCAGCGCCCGGACGCTTTCGGCCGAGGCCTTCTGGCCGAGCCAGAAGACGGCGTTCCGCCGGACGGAATCATCCGCGTCGTTACGGGCGATGCGGATCAGCTCCAGGACGGCTTCTTTTTCCGGGCGGAGAGAGAGGGCGAAAACGACGCGCTCCTTGATTTCCGGGTCACGGTCCAGGCGATAAATCTCCTTCAAACCGGCCGGGGCGCGCGGATCCGGAATCGTCCCGAGCCAGAAAACAGCCGAGCGACGGACATCCATCTCCCGGTCCTCGAGGGCGATCCGGCGCAGGAGGCCGTAGACCCGGGAGTCGTTGTGGCGGCTGAGGACGAGGAGCATCCGTTCCCGGACTTCAGGATCGGAAGCGGCCTGGAAACGCGTTTCGATGAAAGACAGGCTCTCAGCGCCGGGGGGATTCCCGAGCCAAAAGACGGCTTGGGAATCGAACGCGTACGTCCGCTCGGGATCCAGGATTGTCGCGTCGACGACTCGGCCCGTTTTGACGTCGCTGAGGATAAGCCAGGCGGCCGGGGAGGGCGTCCTTTTTTCATCGCCCTCCCGGATGCTCGGGTCGTCCCCCGATGTTTCCCGGATGATGATCCGGGAGTCGCCGGAGGCGACGGTCAAGGGCCCGGCCCCGTCGGGACGGCCGAAATGGATCCGGCTCACGGATTCGAACCGCGCCGCGGCGAAAAACGTTCCGGAAGGGGAAGAGCGGGCCGCCTCGATCCGGGCGGCGGCGAACCGCTCCTCCAGCGAGGCCCCGGCCCGGGCGGCGTCATGGACGCGGCCTTTGAGAAAACCGGTCCCGCCGACGTCCGGCGTCGGACCGGCCGGGGCCGTGCAAACGACCGCGGCGAGGAGAAAAGCGGCCGCCCCGAAAAGGGCCGCCGCTTTTTCAGCATTCATGATCCGGGCCGTCATTTGTCGATCAGTTCCTGGAGGAATTTGGCCGCCTCGGGGCTGTCCGACTGGCCGAGCCAGAAAACGATCTGCTTCTTGAGGTCGAAATTCGTTTCCTTTTTCGCCAGGTCGATCAAGGTCGAAACAGCCTTGGGGCCTTGGCTCTGGGCCAAGGCCATGATGATCTGCTTTTTGATCTGGACGTTGTCCGTCGTCCGGTAGGACTCGAGGAGGACGGGGAACGCTTTTTCACCTTCGGTTTCTCCGAGCCAGAACAGGGCCCGGGCCCGGACCTCGGGATCCTTCTCGGTTTTGGCGATTTCCGTGATCTTCGCGATCCCCTTGGGATTCTTGTTTTCGGCGAAGGCCATCAGAAGCACGGTCTTGGTCTCGGCGTCCGCGGTTTCAAAAATCTTGATCAAGGCCGCCAGAGCCTGTTCTTCGTCCCGCTGGCCGAGCCAAAAGATCGCGCTTTTCCGCATTTTGGGGGACGCGTCCTTTTCGGCGATTTGGATGAGGACGGGGACGACTTTGGCCGCGTCGCTCTGGCCGAGGATGAACAAGGCCTTTTCCCGAAGCTCGGGGCTTTGGCCGCTCAAGATCATTTTTTCGAGGATGGGGAACGCCTTTTCCTCGTCCATGCCCATGAGGGCGTCCAGGGCGACGAGCTTGAGCTCGGTCTCCGGGTCCAGCGGTTTCGAGGGAATGGAGGGCACGGGCGGCTCCGGCGGAATCGGAGGAACGGGCGGGACGGCGAACTGCTCGAGGACGGGCAGGCTGCTTTCCAGGGCTTCCTGGACGCTCTGATCGATATACCGGCGGTACTTGCCGAGGCCGGCGCGGACGAGCTCCTCGGCGATCTGGAGCTGGAGGATTTTCGCGTCCTTGACCCAGGCGTTGGCCGGGAAGTCCTTCATGAGGGTTTCGAGGTGCTCCATCGCGGCCTGCTGCATCTCCAGGCGCTGCTTGACGTCTCCGAGGGACGCGGCCTGCTTGTCGAGGCTGTATCCCAGCCAGTACAGCGCCTCCTGGCCGTAGGCCGACGCGGCGTACTTGGCCGCCAGATCGTTGAATTGGGCGATCGCCGCCTCGTAGGTTTTGCTGTAAACGTTCTTCTTGGCGGCCTCGTAAAGGGCCCGGGCCCGGGCTTCCTGTTCCGTTTGCCGGGCTTTTTTCCCGGCCTGTTCGGCCGCTTGAACGCTGTCTTGGATGAGCGTCCAGACGGCCGCTTTTCCGGTCGATCCGGCGGCGAGAAAGAGGGCCAGGACGAGCAAAACGATGCGCGTTTTCTTTATCATTATTTTTCTCCTATGTCCTTTTGATGATTTCCAGCTTGAACAGGACGTCCCGGCCGCGGATCAGCTCCCGGATGTCTTCGGGGGAGGCCGCCGCCGGAGCGTCCCGGTTGATGATTTCCTTGAGGATCAAGTCGCAGTCGTCCAGGAGCTCCGCCGCGGCCGGGTCGGAGCCGGCCAGGGCTTTCCGCAGCAGGACGTTCTGAAAAAGAAGGGCCCGGAGGAATTCCTCATCGATGACGACCGTCGCGCCCGCGGCGTCGTCCGGGGTGTAGTTGGCATAATCGAGCAGGAGCGGCTTCAGGTCTTCCAGGTGTCCGGCTAAAACAGGTTTCAGGGCGGCCGTCGTCCGGACGGGTCCGGACGACGGAGACGCGGCGGGAGGGGAGGGAGGCGGAGAGGCCCGCCGTCCGATGAAAATTCCGGCGGCAAGGACCAAGGCGAGAGCCGCCCCGGCCATGGCCCATTGCCGGATGTTCCAGGCCGGCGCCGGCCGGCGTTCCGGCGCCCGTTTCGGATCCAGGCGGTTTTCGATCCGGCTCCAAACGAGCCCGGTGTCCGGAACCGGAATATCGCCGGGCGGATTGGCTTCCAGGAGGGAAAAGACGCGGACGGTTTCCTCCCGCTCGGCGCCGCATTTCCGGCAGGTCCGCAAATGCTCCTCGAGACCGGCTTTTTCGGCGGGCGGCAACTCGCCGTAATAATCGAGAACGATGGCCCGGCGGGCGTTTTTACATTTCATAGCGATCCTCCAGCGCGACGCGGCGAAGGCTTTTCCGCAGCGCTCCCACGGCCCGGAACAGGTGGGTTTTCACGCTGCCCTCGGTCACGTCGATCATCCCGGCGATTTCCCGGGTGGTGTATCCTTCGTAATGCCTGAGGATGAAGATCAGCCGTTGTTTCGGCGTCAGCCGGTTCAGGGCGTTCTCTATCCGGGCCCGGATCTCCCGGTTTCCGGTCGAGCGCTCCGGGTCGGTCCCATGGCCGGAGTCCGGCGGGGGAGGCACGGCCCCGTCCTCCAGGGAAAGGGTGTCCCGGGTCTTCTTCTTGCGCCGGATGGCGTCGAGGCTGCAGTTGGCCCCGATCCGGCCGATCCAAGCGGCGAAGCCCCCGGCATAAGATGAGTCGAATCCGTCCAGGCTGCGATAGGCCCGGACGAACGTTTCCTGGAGGACATCCTCGGCATCCGCCTGGTTGGCCAGAAAGCGATAGGCCGTGGCGAAAACCCTCCGGTGATGCGTGTCGAAGAGGCTGCGCCAGGCGGTCGCGTCTCCCGCCCGGGCCAACCGGATTAAATTGTGTTCATCCATAGGGGCCTTCTCATCCGGATATACTCCCTGCGCTTGGGATTCGTTGACAAAATCATACCTTAAAAGAGGGGGGTACGAGGATAGCCTGGGTGGCGGCCTTGCCGTCCTCGACGACGCTTCGGAGTCAGGCGGCTGCGCCGCCCTACATGACCGAAGGGAATCAGGCGGCCTTGCCGTCCTCGACGACGCTTCGGAGTCAGGATATAATCCCCTCCACATGAGAGGAGTCGCCATGCCGTCCATCATCACTCTCGAAATGCGGGCCGCCCTGGAATCCGTCGTCCGGCCGGAAAACGTTCTGACCGACGCCGACACCCTGGCCGCTTATGGCCACGACGAATTTTCCCTGAGCGATATCCGGCAACCGGCCGGAATCGTCGTCCGTCCGAAGACGGCGGACGAGGTCGCGGCCGTCCTCCGTCTGGCCGGTTCCGCCCGCATTCCCGTGACGGCCCGGGGAGGAGCGACCGGGTTGTGCGGAGGATGCGTCCCCTCTCCCGGCGGGATCGTCCTGAGCATGGAGCGGATGAACCGGGTCCTGGAGATCGATCCGGTCAACCAGGTGGCCGTCGTTGAAGCCGGGGTCCCTCTTCACGAGCTCGAAAAAGCGGTGGCCGAGGCGGGATTCGATTTCCCGCCGCACCCGGGGGAGGAGAGCGCGGCCGTCGGCGGGATGATCGCGACCAACGCCGGCGGCAGCCGGGCGGTGAAATACGGAGTGATCCGCAACTACGTCCGAGGGCTGGAGGTCGTGACCGCGGCCGGCGGGATTCTGACCCTCGGCGGCAAGCTCGTCAAGTCGAGCAGCGGTTACAACCTGATGCACTTGTTCATCGGCTCGGAGGGGACGCTCGGGATCATCACCAAGGCCGTCCTTCAATTCCGGGCCAAGCCGGCCTTGACCCGCTCGCTCGTCATCCCCTTCGAGAGCCTCGCGGCGGCGATCGAATCCGTTCCCGTTCTTCTCAACCGGGACGCCGTCCCCCTGGCCTTGGAATTCGTCCCCCTCGACGTCCTCCAAATCACCGAGGAATTCCTGGGACGGACCTGGCCCTGCCACGCCGGGTCGATCCACCTGTTCGTCATCCTCGACGCCGTTTCCGAGGAGGATATGGAACGGCAGACGGAGTCGGTGGCCGGGGTCGCCCTGGAGCGCGGCGCCCTTGATGTTTTCGTCGCCGACACGGCGGCCAAGCAGGACAACGTCCTGGAGATCCGGAGCAAGATCTACGAAGCCCTCAAGTCCCACACGGTCGAGATCATGGACGTGTCCGTCCCCCGCGGGGAAATCGCCGCCCACGTCGAGAAAGTGGAGGAGATCGGGGCCAAGTTCGGCGTCTGGCTCCCGACGTTCGGCCACGCCGGCGACGGCAACGTCCATACCCACCTGATGAAGGCGCGCTGCGAGGGGGGGCGGATCGTTCCCCTAGCCGAGGAGGAATGGCGGGCTTCCCTCGAGGCCGTCCGGACGGAGATTTACGCCGACGGCCTCGCCCGCGGCGGCGTCGTCTCGGGGGAGCACGGCATCGGGTTGGTCAAGAAAAAATACTTGGCCGAAAGCCTTCCCCCGGCCCAGATCGAGCTCATGCGGGGGATCAAACGGGCTTTCGACCCGGCCGGCCTCCTCAATCCCGGCAAAATCTTCGATTGATTTGCTTTTTAGGGGGTCTTGACCTATATTGAATCACACCGCCCATGACAACTCCCCGCGCCGGTCAAGGCGCAGCGTTTTCTCCCGGAATCGAAGAAGCGTGTCGTCGTCCCTCCACGGACGAAATCGCATAAGGAGGTCCTATGGAACGCATCACCGAGATCTACGTCGTCCTGGAAAACAAGCCGTCGACGCTGGGGGATCTGTGTTCCTACCTGGCCGAAAACGAGATCAACATCGAGGCGATCGGCGTTTTTCACGACACGGCCAAGCTGTACGTCAAGAATCTGAACAAGACCGTCAAATTGCTGCAGAAGCTGAACTATATCATTGATCTGCGGGATGTCCTGCTGATCGACATCGAGAACCGTCCCGGGGCTCTGGCCGATCTGACGACCAAGCTCGGCGACGAGGGGATCAACATCGATTATCTTTATGGAACGGTCAGCCACAAGCCGAATATGAACACCGTCATCCTCGACGTCAACAAGATCGACGAGGCGATGAGGATTCTCGAAGCCTAGCCGCCGGCGGAATCGGGGGCCGGGTTCCGCGATCAGGTGTCCGCCGGTCCGCGCGAGACGCGCCGGGTTCCGTATTCCAGGGCCCGGCATTCCTTGCAGGCATTCACGCACGCCGTGCAGGCGAAGCAATCCGGCCGGAGAACGGCTCCTTTCAGGATTTCAGGGACCGTCGGGCACGGGCTTTTCTTTTCGCAGACGCCGCAGTCGGTGCAGCCGGGCTTTTTCAGGGTGACCCGGAACACGGCGACCTGCTCCAGGAGGTTGGTGAACAGGCCGACCGGGCAGACCAGGTAGCAAAAGGGCCGGTAGAATTTGAACGCCAGGATCAGGGTCAGAAGCAGGGGGAGGTAGTGGAGAAAGGCGGCGAAAAACGAGGGCTGGGCGGTGAATTCAAATCCGTGGAAGGCGTTGATGGGATCGTAGATCGAAAGGGCGACTTTTTGCTCCTCGACATAGGTGTGGTAGACCGCCGTCGCGCTCAGGAAGACGAAGAGAAGAAAGATCCCGATCCGGACAGTCTGGGTGAAGACGAAATTCCACTTGCGGCGCCGGATTTTGAGCTTGTCCGCGAGCATGGCGACCAGCTCCTGAGCGGCCCCGACGGGGCAGATCCAGCCGCAGAAAAGCTTCGGGCCGACGAGGGTGAGGAAGAAAATGACCGCCATGGTGACCAGAAGAGGCATTCCCAGGCCGTAGAGGATCGACTTGGTCGCGGCGCAGATCGGCGAGGGATGCATCGAAAATTTCTTGAACAGGGCGACCGGGAGATTGGGGGCGAACCCGAAAAGGAACGTCGACAGCAAAAGAAGCGGGATCTTGAGGCTGTCCTTCATCTTCTTCGTCAGGAGAAGAGCCAGGACGATCAGGCCGAGAACCAGCATGACGACGAATTTCGGCCGGCCCAGGACGGTCCAGAAGGAGGCCGCCCGCCGTCCCGCGCCCTGCTGGGCGGCCAAGGGCGAGGCGAACAGCAGGAAGAGGAAGAGGGCTGCGGGAATTCCCCGGCGTTTTGTTTTCATGTCGTCGCCTCCCGAAATGAATTCAAGCGGCGCTATTTTATAAAATGAAATCGGGAGACACAAGCCTCTTCACTGAAAAAGGGAGACACAATACCAATTCACCTTATTACGGCTTGGCGGGAAAGCCATGATCTCCCCCCGCCAGAGGAAAAAGCCTCCGCTCTGAAGGCTCGATCTTTTGTCCCGCCCGACGGTAGTCCCCGGCCGAGGCTCGATCGATGTCGAAATCCCGATCACATCACCCAGGCGTAGCCGATTTTGAAGAAGAACGTCCGGTCGGCCCGGACAAGGTCGATCCCCCGCGAGCCGAAGGCATTATCCGAGTAGCCGAGGAAGAGAACGGTCTGGGGATTGAGCTTGTAGGAGAAGAGGACTTGGGTGAAAAGATCCCTTGAGGCGGCCGGAACCGGAAACGAGTACATCTCCGGCACGCGGCCGACGTCCTGGAACTGGGCGATCAGCCGGAGAAAACACCGCGTGTTGAGGTTGAAAACGAGCTTTCCCTGGAGGAGATGGGCGGTGTAAATCCGGTCGGATTCGTGAGTCAGCCGCTCCAAAGAATAGCTGAGGCCCAGGTTGAAATGGCGCCCCAGGGCGAAGGAGGCGTCCGGGCCGAAGCGGACGGCGAACGCCGGCCGGCCGTTGGCGTAGTCGACGGCCTTGGCCGCGTTGGCGGTCAGTAAAAAGCTCATCCCTCCCGCCGGCTTCAAGGCCGCTTGGATGACGGCGTCGCTCGTGTCGTACAGCGTTCCGGAGAAATACTCCTGGTTCCACCGGCCGATCATGATGAATTGCGACTGGAGCGGCCCCCCATAGGCCGCGCCCAGGGCGACCCGGGAGTCGGTCAGCCGTCCGGAGAAGTCTTCGATCCGGTACGCCCTCGCCCAGAACTGGAGAATGTCGAACCACGCGCCCTTTTTCCCGCCGGCCCGGACGCCGTAAAGGAAGGCATCGACTTCAAGGTCGATCTCCTTCGTATCCACCCGCGGCATATAGCCGGAATCGGCCCGGAAATCCGGGCTGATCGTTTCGTAGCGGGCGGCGTAAAGCCAGTTCCGGGAGAGGTGAAGGTATCGAAAAGCCAGGGCGTTCCCGCCGAATCGTCCCCGCGGCTGATCCCTCTCCGCGGCCAGGCCGTCCGGGTACCGCGTTTCCGTGTGAAGGAACTGGAAGGTGATCTGGTCCTTGTCTCCCAGCCGGAAAAATCCGTCCAGGCCGCCGGCATGATTGTAATAATCGTCTCCGACGCGCCCGGCATAGATGCCTCCCAGGGTGGAGCCCTTGCCGATGTCGTGCCGGTAGCGGAAAACGCCGCTGGTGACGTCGGCCTCGAGGCAGGCCGATCGGGAACCCTGGTTGGAGGGAAAGATCAGGTTGTTGATCCGGTCCCGGGCGGCGAAGAAGCCGAGAGCCTCCCGGCCGATCTTGCCGGTGATTTTGCCGCCCCAGAGCGGGTCGGCCACGCTCCGGGTGAAGACGACTTCCAGCGGGGTCATGAAGAAATCGGCCGCTTCCAGGAAGAAGGGCCGCTTTTCTGGATAATAGAGGGCGAACCGGGTGTTGACGTCCAGTTGAGCGGCGTCCGCCTCGACCTGGGAGAAATCCGGGTTGAGGGCGGCGTTGAGGGTGAGGTTGGGCGTCAGGCCCCAGCGGGCGGTTAAGCCCGGGTGGGCTTTCGCCTCCCCGGCCTCCAGGCCGCCTTCGGGAAAATCGGGACGTTTGTCGGTCCGGTCGACGGTCAGCGTCGGCGTGAGCTGGAGATTGATCCCCGGGGTGATGCCCTGAAAGCCGGTGATTTTATTGAACTGGCAGAGGAGGCAGATCTTGTCCCGGTCGCGCGGGTGGGAGCTCATCCGGTGGCGGACGTTCCGCGGATAGGAGCGCTCGGCTTCGAATCCCCATGTCTGGCCGCCGGCGCCGGCTGGAAAGCGGAGCTGGTTGAAAGGAAGAGCAACCTCGACGGCGTAGCCGAATTCCTCGATCCGTCCGGCCGATTGCCAAATGGCATCCCAGGAAAAATCCTCGGAGCCGTCTTGTTCGCTGAAGGCCGCGTCGGCCTGGACGCCGAGCGGATTGACCCGGAACTGGAAGGCCCTCCGCTCGTCGTTGAACGTGTCCAGCATGAAGCTGATGTGGTCGTCCTGGATAAGGGTGTCGGTGTCGTCCCGGTCCATCAGATGGGCCCGGATCGCCGCCGGCTCGGGATCGAAACAACGATAGGCCAGGTAGAAGGCGGTCTCATCATACGCGAGGAGGACCTCGGTCCGGACGGGAGGGCTCGAATTATCGCCGGGCATCCATTCGTAGGCAATGTCGAGGCGGGCGGCCTTCTCCCAAGCGGGGTCATCCAAAACGCCGTCGATCTTGACGGGAGCGTCGGCCTTGGCCAAGGGAACGGGCGGGAGAGCGCCGGCCGGCAGGGGGGAGGGGGCGGTCTGCCTTTCCCGCGGGGGAGGGGACGCGGCTGCCGCAAGCAGGGTAAGAACAGGAACGAGAATAGCGAGAAGAAAGGGTCGCCGGCGGCCGGCCGCGGTGTGTCTCTCCATGGCGTTTCTCCGCATCGGAGCATTCAAGGCGCGTCGGCGGCGCCGGGGCGGGACGTTCATTGTCCTATTCGAAAACGGGATCTCCAAGGGATGATCCTTCCGTAAAAAAATGTTACGCTCGGTTTCGAGCATTTCCCTGAAATGCGCCGGTCCCGCCTGATTTTCCCCGGGCATTTCCCGCTTTTTTATTCCATTTTAATGGAGCAAGATCCATGCCATTCGGCCGGCGCCGCTCTCCGTCTCTCGGCCGTCTTTCTGGATTCGGGATAAAATAAAATCAGCTCGGTGTTTTCGCCGCGGGGGACCGAAGGATCCGGGCGGCCGCCCGGCCGCCTGCAACGTCTCGGCGGGAACGGGTCCGGCGGCCGTTGGGGGGGGGCCTCCGGGATGGCCGAAGACCACGACTTCATGAAAAGCCGTTTGGACGTCGAAACGACGATCACGGGCCGCCTCGTTCCGGCCGTCTCAGACCAATCGGAAAACGCCGTTCCTCTTCAATTTATTCCGGCGGGGGGAGGAATGATCGAGCCTCCTCGTTCGGGCCGGCCGTCAAAACGGCCTCCGTCTTCCCCCGCAATCCATGGCTCGAAAACCCGATCATCCGCCCGCCTGATCGGCGTTCGAATGACGGCGAAATAAGGTGAATAGGTATTGTGTCTCCCTATTTTATGAGGAGGACGATCGTCGCTCCGGTCCCGCCTTCGCGCGGACCGGCGAGGGCGAAGGATTCGACTACGCCGAAGCGCTCCAGGAGGGCGTGGATGGTTTTCATCATTTCGCCCGTCCCTTTACCGTGGATGATCCGAACCCGGAAGATCCCCTTTTCCCGGCAGGCGTCCAGGTATTCCGGAAGAAGCTCCCGGACATCGGCCGGATCGAAGGCGTGGAGGTCGAGAATCCCGTCGATCGGGAGTTCGATCACGTCGGGGATCGCGCCGGAGACGCCGTTTCGGTCCGGGGAAGAGGCGCCGCCGAAGCGAACGGCCGCCCCGCAGTCGCACGTCACGGTCTGACCGAATTGAAAAAGGGTGACGTCGTACTGGCGCCCGCACCCGGGACAAGTGACGGCCATGGGGCTTTGTCCGCCTCCTCTCATTCCGGCGTTTTGAATCCGCGGATTCCCGCCGGAGCCGCGCGGCGCAGGTCGAAGACGATGACCGTGTTCCGTCCTTCCCGAAGAAAGGGCGCCGGGCAGAACAAACGCTTCTGCGGTCCGATCTCCCAGTAGCGGCCGAGGTTCCGGCCGTTCACCCAAACGACGCCTTTCGTCCAGCCGGAGAGGTCGAGAAAAGTGTCGCCGGTTTCCGTCAGGTCGAAAAATCCGCGGAAAAAAATGCCCGGACGGCCGTCGTTTTCCGCGCCCGTTTCGTTTTCAAACCGCAATCCTTCAAGAAACGCTTCGTCCATCGGCAGCGGAACGGCGTTCCAGCGCATCAGCGTCATTCCCTCGAGCGTGACCCGGTCGGTGATGCCCTTCCGGTCGAGAAGGTGCGGACCGTAATTGATCCGGCCCATGCCTTCGACCAGGATGTCGAGCGTCCGGGCGGGCGGGTCGGACGGGGGGATCGTCATCGTGTTTTCCCCGCGGCCGCGGTCGAGGGTTCCCAGCCTTTTTCCATCGACGGAGACGACGGCGTAGTCGTGAAGCTCCTGGATCGCGAGCGTCCCGGACCGCCGCCCGGCGAGCTCCGTCCGGTAGAGGATGAAGCCGGCGTTTTGGCCGAATGTTTCCATCGGCCGGGGCTGGGGGCAGGCGACGGCGGCAGGCAGATTGTCGAAAAGAGCGGCCCGTCCGGTGAACGCGACGTCCGGCGTGTCGATCGCCGGGAGCGGTTCGGGAAGATCCGGCGGGGGCGGCGTTCCGGCCGGACGGAATTGAGCGAGCAGGTCCCGGATGGCGAAATATTTCGGCGTCGGATCGCCGCGCTCGTTGAGGGGGGCGTCGTAATCATAGCTGGTCACGTCCGGCTGGTACGCTTTCCCCATGTTCGCCCCGGCCCAAAAGCCGAAATTCGTTCCGCCGTGGAGGACGTAGAGGCTGAACGATTTCCGGTTTTCGAGAAGCCAGCGGAGGTCCTTGAGAATGTCCTCCGCGGGGGTCCGGGCCCAGGGCTCGCCCCAGTGGGTCAGCCAGCCGGGATAAAGCTCGCTGCAGAAGACCGGGACGTTCCGGCCGAGCTTTTCCGCTTCGGCGAATTCTTCCCGGCTTGCCGCCGGATCGAGGCCGATGGCGCAGCCGGGGATCGTCCCGGCTTCGAGCATGTGGGGCGCGGCTCCGTCAGCCGTGGAAAAGGGAACGCGGAGCCCGTTCTTCTCCCAAAGGTCCTTCAAGGCGGAGAGGTACCCGCGGTCGTTGCCGTAGCTGCCGTATTCGTTCTCGATCTGGACCATGAGGACGGAGCCGCCCTCGTGGACCTGGAGGGGGCGGAGAATGCCGGCGATCTTTTCGATGTATTTCCCGCAAGCCGCCAGGAAGCGCGGGTCGGAACACCGCACCTTGATGTCGGGCGCGCGGAGAAGCCAGGCCGGCAGCCCCCCGAAATCCCATTCGGCGCAGGTATACGGGCCGGGACGGACGAGAACCCACAAGCCGGCCTCGCGGGCCTCGGCGATGAAGGCCGCCAAATCGTTGCGTCCCGAAAAATCCCATTGTCCGGGCTCGGGCTCGAGGGCGTTCCAGAACACGTACGTCCCGATCGTGTTCAATCCCAGCGCCCGGGCCTTGAGCAGGCGGTCTTTCCAGTATTCCCGGGGGATTCTCTGGAAATGCAACTCCCCGGCCAGAATTTGAAACGGCCGGCCGTCGAGGACGAATTCCGTTCCTTGGAAGCCGAAGGTGCGGGCCGCGCCGTCCTTGGGGGAAGGCGGAAGGGATTTATGGAGAGGGGCGGCGGGAGGATGCGCGTCGGCCGACGCCGCCGGCGGGGCGCCGGAAGCGGGAAGGGAGGGGAGAACGTACGGCGCCGCGGCCGAAACCGCGGCGAAGACGGCGCCGAGGGCGGCGGATTTGAGGACAGCCGGCCGGGATGCGAAAAATCGCGCTTGGCGCGGTTTTTTCATCGGGTTGCGTCGGGGGCGATCCGAGGGATCGGGGGCTGGCTGCTCCCTGAGGGGCCGCGTCCCCAAATCAGTCCCGCGATCCGCGGATGATCAGCAGCCGGAACAGCTGCATCACGGCCATTGCCGTCGAGGCGACGTACGTCATGGCCGCGGCCTGGAGGACTTTCTTGGCCCCAACCAGCTCCTGGGGGCCGAGATAGCCCTGGTTTTTCAAGAGAGCGAGGGCCCGGCGCGAGGCGTTGAACTCCACGGGAAGAGTGACGACGGTGAAGGCGACCGCCCCGACGAAGAGCCAGATCCCGATGTCCATCAGGATGCTCGTTC